>Ga0207696_1000025_pt1 | contig 418650 bp, 333 predicted proteins | sample KBSS54metaG_FD_184403 | JGI IMG/M metagenome (GOLD analysis project Ga0207696, IMG submission 184403) | Switchgrass rhizosphere microbial communities from Kellogg Biological Station, Michigan, USA - KBS S5-4 metaG (SPAdes) (version 2) | ecosystem: Host-associated > Plants > Roots > Rhizosphere...
GCCCGATGCACCGCATCGGGCGTTTTGTATTTCAGGGATAAGTGCGGCCGCTCCCGGTTGTAGATTTGCACCGATTCATCCACCATTTTCACTGCATCCGCCAGGTCTTTGGGGCGATGCAGCAAAAACTCAGTCTTCAAAATCCCATTTACCCTCTCCGCCATAGCGTTCTGATAGCAATCATAACCGTCAGTCATTGAGCACCTGATTCCATGCCGGGTATGCATCCGTTGGTATAAATCGGAGCAATACTGGGCTCCGCGATCTGAATGATGAATGAGCGGTTGATTGGATTTTCGCTGACTAACAGCCTTCTGCAGCGCCCTGACCACCGACTCCGTATGCAGGCTGCTGTGCACATGATGACCCACGATTTTGCGTGAGTACGCGTCTGTTATCAGGCTAACGTAAGCGACACTTTCCCGCGTTGGGAGATAGGTAATGTCTGCGACCCAAACCTGCTCAGGTCTGCTGGCTACAACTTGTTCCGGGCCAGCTTTGAGTAGGTTGGGGTGACGGCGGAAGCGATGATGGCTATGCGTGGTTTTATGATAAGCACGTTTGCGAGGAACCAGCTCTCGCGCCTCTCGCAAGATGGAAAACAGGCGGTCTCGACCGACACGTAGCGCCGTTGCGGCTTCAATTAGCATCAGGTGGTGCAGTTTGCGCGTCCCAAGCCTCGGCTGGCGCCGACGCTTTTCCAGAACGAATTCCACTACCTGCTGGTCTTGGCAAACTCTCGCGTCAAAGGCTCGGTTGCGCTTGTAATACGCTTGGCGCGAAATGCCCATAAACAGGCAAGCCCTGGTAATGCTCAGGTCTTGGATTTGCCCTTGCGAGAGGACTTGCCGGGTCGCTTTTTTACGATGGACACACCGTAATCATTTTTCAAGACGTTCACGACAGCTTCAAAGAACTGGGCCTTCTGATTGCTCAGCGCCAACTGTTCTTCAAGCTCTTTGATCCGCTGTTCGGGTGTCAGCGGTAGGTTGGGGTCGGTCATCGGCCTGCTCCGCGGCGCTCGGATTGAGGCGCCTTGGCTCCAGTCCTGTCGGCCATGCTTGCGTAACCAAACCAGTACCGTGGACCGGCCTTGAATGCCAAAGCGCCGTTGAGCCTCTTTATAACTCAACTCGCCTTTTTCGACTTGATCTACAACTGACAATTTAAAAGCTAGCGTGTAATCGCGCTGGCTCCGCCTTTTTCCGGTATCCATTGAATCCTCCTGAAGATTGGTCAGAAGGTGTAAACCTTATTCAGGACGCGACACCGCCCATAAAAAAGCCCCCTGAACGCTTGGCGCTCAGGGGGCTTTTGGCTGGTCAGCGCTTACGCCTGCTGCGCCAGTTTCTTCTGCTTCGCCCGGCGCGACATCATGTTCAGCACCTCAATCGCTGCCGAGAACGCCATGGCGGCGTAGACATAACCTTTCGGTACGTGGGCGCCGAAGCCTTCGGCGATCAGCGTCATGCCGATCATGATCAGGAAGCCCAGCGCCAGCATCACCACCGTCGGGTTGTCATTGATGAACTTGGCCAGCGGTTCAGCCGCAAACAGCATCACCATTACCGAGACCACCACTGCGATCACCATGATCGGCAAGTGCTCAGTCATGCCCACCGCAGTAATGATGCTGTCGATGGAGAACACCATGTCCAGCATCAGGATCTGACCGATCGCGGCAGCGAAGCCCAGGGTCACGGTCGATGTTGCGCTTTTCGGGTCTTCCGGCGCCGGGTCCATGCTGTGATGGATCTCGGTCGTGGCTTTCCACACCAGGAACAGACCACCGGCAATCAGGATCATGTCCTTCCAGGAGAACGCCTGGCCCATGATTTCAATCACGGGGGCAGTCAACTGCACAATGAAGGCGATGGTGCTCAACAGGGCCAGACGCAGAATCAGCGCCATGCCGATACCGATGCGCCGCGCCTTCTGCCGATGCTGCACGGGCAGTTTGTTGGTCAGGATCGAAATAAAGATCAGGTTATCGATGCCGAGCACGATCTCCATCACCACCAGTGTGGCCAAAGCAACCCAGGCGGCGGGGCTGGCGGCGAGTTCTAACAGATATTCCATGGGTCAGTCCTGACTCTGTGTAAGACGGTTTAGATGGTCTTGGAGGAAGATTCGGATTTTTCCGCGTCTTTTTCCGGTGTTTCTTTTTTCTCGATCAGGCCGCCGGTGGCGTCGCTGAGCGCTTGTTCAGCAGCCTTGTGCGTGTCGTCGATCGCCTGTTTGGCGCTTTCGGCGGCCTTGCCCATCAACTGCTGGGCGCTTTTCTCGGCCTGATCGCAACCGGCCATAAGCAGTAAAGACGTAAACATCAACGCTGGAATTGTGTATTTCATGGGACTTCCTTCGAATGAACAGACAGGGTCACAGACCGCCCGTCGATGGCTGGGCATTCTAGGGAGACAAACACTTCAGGAAAATTCGTATTTTTAGCGGCTATACTTCGGTTTTTACGAATCCAATACCTTCAAAACAGAGGTCGTGGCTCGATGCTCAACTACCGACAACTGCATTACTTCTGGGTGGTCGCCAAGACCGGCAGCATCGTACGCGCCTGCGAGCAACTTAACCTCACGCCACAAACCATCAGCGGGCAGATTTCGCTGCTCGAACAAACCTACGGCATTGAACTGTTTCAACGGGTCGGCCGTCAGCTGGAGCTGACCGAAGCTGGGCGTCAGGCCCTGCCCTACGCCGAGCAGATGTTCCAGTTAGGCGGCGAATTGGAGTTGATGCTACGTGCCCAGCCCAACGAACAGCAGATCCTGTTTCGCGTCGGCGTGGCGGATGTGGTGCCCAAATCCATCGTCTACCGCCTGATCGCGCCGACCATGGAGCTGCACGAGCCACTGCGCATCACCTGCCGCGAAGACAAACTCGAACGCCTGCTGGCGGATCTGGCGATCCAGCGCCTGGATCTGGTGATTTCCGACAGCCCGATGCCGTCGCACCTCGACATCAAGGGTTACAGCCAGAAGCTCGGCGAATGCGGGATCAGTTTCTTCGCCACCACGAAGTTGGCAGCGCAATACGGGCAGGATTTCCCGCGCAGCCTCAACGGCGCACCGCTGTTGATCCCCGGCGCGGAAACCGTGGTGCGCAGCCGTTTGCAGCGCTGGTTTGCCGAGCAGCAGATCCAGCCGCGAATCGTCGGGGAGTTCGATGACAGCGCCCTGATGCAAGCCTTCGGCCAATCGGGCAGCGGGATTTTCATCGGCCCGAGCGTGATTGCCGATGAAGTCAAACGCCAGTACGGCGTCGAGGAGATTGGCCAGACCGACGCGGTGACCGAGTCGTTCTATGCCATTTCGGTGGAGCGCAAGGTCAAGCACCCCGGCATCGTTGCGATTACCGAAGGTGCCCGACGCGAGCTGTTTACCGCGTTATGACGCCTGGGCGCACGCGTCGCGCGGCTTGAGCGTCATCAACACCATGGCGAGGAACACCGACAACAGAATGAACCCGGCAGCGGCGAACCCCAGAAAACCGAGGCCGGCACTGTCGATCACCCGCCCGCCGATCATCGCTCCGAGGCCGATCCCGAGGTTGGCCCCGGCGATATTCAGCGAGGCGGCAAAGGCTGGCGCTTCTGGTGCAGCTTTCATCAGGCGCACGTGGCTGACCAGAAACAGCGCAGCCTGGGTGATACCCCAGATGCCCATGGCCACCGCCAGCCCCACCGTCGAGTGAATGTTCGGCACCAGCGAGACCATGCCGGCAATCATGAACGCGCAGAACAACACCGAGGCGCCCAGTGGATGACGATCCACCGCGCGACCGCCCAGTGAGTTGCCGATCAGCCCGACCGCACCGAAGCCCATCAGGCACCAGCCAACCACCGTACCGTTGAACCCGGCCAGACGCTCAAGAATGTCGGCCAGATAGGTATAAGCGGTGAACATGCCGCTGAATACCAGAATCGACAACAGCACATGGCCGATCATCAGCGGGTTGCGCAGGATCTTGAACTGCGAGGCGAAACTGACCTGATGCTGATGCAGACTGGTTTTCGGCAGGTAAACAAACAGCAGCAAGGCCTTGGCGAAAGCGATCACCGCCAGAATCGCGAATGCACTGCGCCAGCCGAACGCATCGGAAATCAAGGTGCCCACCGGAATGCCGAACACCGTCGCGCAAACAATGCCGAAGCCGATCTTGGCAATCGCGCGGCCGGCGTGATCCGGGCCGACGATGTCCACCGCAGTCTCACTGGCCAAGGCCCAGAACACCGGCAGGCCGAGCGCCGGGATCAACCGGGCGATGGCCATGACCCAGATGTTCGGCGCCAGCGCCGCAACGGTGTTGGCCAGGCCGAACATGATCAAAATCGTGATGAACAACTTGCGCCGCTCGAACCGGGCGAAATACGCGGTCAAAAATGGACCGAACATCGCCACCGTGAAAGCGAATAGAGTCACCAGCAAACCGGCCTGCGGAATGGTTACCGCCAGGTCGCGGGCAATGGCCGGCAACAGGCCGACGATGACGAATTCCGTGGTCAGCACCGTGAATCCGGCGGCGGACAACAGAAGAATGGGCAACAGCATGAGCAACTCCAGCAAAACGACGACACCAGCGATGACCAAGAGGCCCGCTGGCAGACTATGAAAATGAGGATGGCGAATCTTAACAGAGTGTTTCCGGGCTGACTTGCACAAACCTGCCGACTTGCCGATCAATCCGGTGGCAGATCGTCACAGGCCTGAAGGATAACGCCTACGCTGTGATAAAGTCCGCGCCCTGAAAAACGTACACCCTATTCAGCGGCCTGTTTAACAGCGTTGATGGCGCGTCAGCCCTTTCGGTTCGTGCCGGTGACCTGCCCCCCGATGTATCACCGGTTTCACGCAACCTTGCACCCTATAAAAAATCAGAGATGCCGTTATGACCGCTTCATCCCCTTCTCTATTGCAACGCCTGAAAAACCTCAGCCTGGTCACGCAGATCCTGATCGGCCTGATTGCCGGTATCGCTCTGGCGCTGTTCGCCCCGGAAGCGGCGAAAGGCTCGGCGTTCATCGGCAAAGTGTTCGTCTCGGCGCTGAAAGCCGTGGCCCCGATTCTGGTATTCGTGCTGGTGATGGCGTCGATCGCCAACCACAAGCACGGTCAGGAAACCCATATCCGGCCGATCCTGTTTCTGTATCTGCTCGGCACCTTCGCCGCAGCCGTAGTTGCGGTTGTCGCCAGCATGGCATTCCCCTCGCATCTGGTGTTATCCACCGACAACGTGTCAGTCACCGCGCCAGGCGGCATCGCCGAGGTGCTGCAAAGTCTGCTTTTGAGCGTGGTCGACAATCCGGTCAGCGCCCTGATGAATGCCAACTTCATCGGCATTCTGGCCTGGGCGATCGGCATGGGCGTTGCCATTCGCCACGCCGGTGACACCACCCGCGAAGTGCTCGGCGATCTGTCCAACGGCGTGACGCTGATCGTGCGCGTGGTGATTCGCTTCGCCCCCCTGGGCATTTTCGGCCTGGTGGCCTCGACCCTCGCGACCTCGGGCTTCGGCGCACTGATCGGTTACGCGCACCTGCTGGGCGTACTGCTGGGCTGCATGCTGTTCGTCGCGCTGGTGATGAACCCGCTGATCGTGTTCTGGAAACTGCGTCGCAACCCGTACCCGCTGACCCTCAAGTGCCTGCGCGAAAGCGGCATCACCGCGTTCTTCACCCGCAGCTCGGCCGCGAACATTCCGGTCAACCTGGAGCTGAGCAAGCGCCTGGGCCTGCACGAAGACACCTACTCGGTCTCGATCCCGCTGGGCGCAACCATCAACATGGCTGGCGCGGCGATCACCATCACCGTGCTGACCCTGGCCGCCGTGCACACGCTGGGGATTGCCGTGGACATCCCGACCGCGATCCTGCTCAGCGTTGTCGCGGCGATCTGCGCCTGTGGCGCCTCGGGCGTGGCCGGCGGCTCGCTGCTGCTGATTCCGCTGGCGTGCAGCCTGTTTGGCATTCCGAGCGAGATTGCCATGCAGGTGGTGGCGGTCGGTTTCATCATCGGCGTTCTGCAAGACTCCGCCGAGACCGCGCTGAATTCGTCCACCGATGTGCTGTTTACCGCCGCGGCGTGCCTGGGTGAAGAGGCGAAAGCCCAGCGCACCGCATAACCCCTGTAGGAGTGAGCCTGCTCGCGATAGCGTCTGATCTGCAAACTCACCTTTGAATGACACACCGCCTTCGCGAGCAGGCTCACTCCTACAAAAAGCAATAAAAAGCCCGCCAAGGCGCAAACCTTGGCGGGCTTTTTGTTGCCGGGTGTTTTAGTACGCGCCCATGTAATCGCGTTTACCCACTTCAACACCGTTGTGGCGCAGCAGCGCGTAGGTGGTGGTGACGTGGAAGAAGAACTGCGGCAGACCGTAGCTCAGCAGGTAAGCCTGGCCGCTGAAGCGCTTCTCTTTCGGGGTGCCCGGACGAGTCACGATCTCGATGCCTTCCTTGCCATTGATCTGCTCCGGCTTGATCTCGCCGATATAGGCCAGGACCTTGGCGATCAGCGCCTGCAGCTCGGCGAAGGTGGTTTCGGTGTCGTCATATTTCGGGATTTCGACTTCGGCCAGACGCGAGGAAACGCCCTTGGCGAAGTCGACCGCGATCTGCACCTGACGCACCAGCGGGAACATGTCCGGGTACAGGCGCGCTTGCAGGAAGGCGTTCGGGTCGATGTTTTTCTCGGTGGCGTGGGCTTCAGCCTTTTTCAGGACATCACTCAGGGCGTTGAGCATTTGTTGAAAAACCGGGACGGATGCGGCGTACAGGGAAATGGTCATGGCAGTCTCGTGTGGTGGCTGGGTGGAACGTGGAGGCGATTATAGCCATGCTTGATGACCACACGGCTTGCCTTTTGTTAACCAAGGATTAGGCTAGGCGCCTTCGACTGCAGAGGGAACGCGCGATGACCACCGAACTTGAAAGCATCACCGACGAACCACGGCTCAACGCCACGGAAATCCGCATCCTGGGTGCGTTGATCGAAAAACAGGCCACCAGCCCGGAAACCTATCCGCTGACCCTCAATGCGCTGGTGCTGGCCTGCAATCAGAAAACCAGCCGCGAGCCGGTGATGAACCTGACTCAAGGCCAGGTTGGCCAGAGCCTGCGGGCGCTGGAAAGCCACGGTTACGCCAAACTGGTCATGGGCAGTCGCGCCGACCGCTGGGAGCACAAGCTCGACAAGGCGCTGGAACTGGTGCCGGCCCAAGTGATTCTCACTGGCCTGATGTTCCTGCGTGGCCCGCAGACGGTGAATGAGCTGCTGACCCGCAGCGGCCGCATGCACGACTTCGAGGATGCCGAGCAGGTGATGCATCAGCTTGAGCGCCTGATCGCGCGCGGACTGGCGGTGTTGATTCCGCGTCAGGCCGGTCAGCGTGAAGACCGCTACACCCATGCGCTGGGCGATCCGGCAGATATCGAGGCGATCCTGGCGGCGCGGCAGAATCCTGGGGAACGCGCGACCAGCGGCGTTTCCGTGGAGAGAATCGAAGAGCTGGAAGCACGGATTGCCGCACTGGAAGAGCGCCTGGCGCGCCTCGAATAATCACCCCCAATCCTAAGGTGGGAGCGGGCTTGCTCGCGAAGGGGCTGTGTCAGTCGAATCACTGTGAATGACACACTGCATTCGCGAGCAAGCCCGCTCCCACAGGATCTATACCAAGCCGAAGATCTCTATTTACTCCCCATCCCAGTAGTCCACACCATCCGCCAGCCGCGCCACGGCAACAAAACCTGACGCATTACCCTGGTCATCGATTTTGAAGTTGTCCATCACCGCGTATTTGTTGGAGTCCGGGTACTCACAGATATCCGGTTGCTGCTGGGTGCTGACCGCCAGGTAACGCAGTTCCGCGTCGCTGGTGTTGATGATCTGATGCGCCGTTTCCGGGCCGCCCGGCGGGCAGGCGATCACGTCGCCCGCGCGGATCGGAAAGCGTTCGGCCCCCAGCCGCACTTCGCCCTCCCCGGCCACCACATAGAACATCTCTTCATTGACCCGATGGCTGTGAAACGGACTACCGCGCATGCCTGGCGGTAGTGCGTACAGGCGATAACCGAGTTTTTGCGCGCCGAGTTGCTGGCCGATGCGCGCCATGCGTTGTTGATAGCGGCCAGCGGTTTCGCCCTCCGGAGCAAGGGCTTCGGGCAGGGATTCGAGTTCGACCTGGTGCAGGTTGAGGATGGGCGGATGCATGGGGAGCCTCGATCAGGTTTTTTATGAGGGGCAAGTCTTGGCTTGCTGAGGTCGCAGTATAGGCAACCGACTAACAACCGAGTCGCGGCCTTCGCGAGCAAGCCCGCTCCCACAGGATTTGTGGTTGCTCACCTGGTTGTGTTGCAACCTGACACCAGTGGGAGCCGGCTTGCTCGCGAAGGGGCTCGATGGTTTAGCGCAAAACTCAATGATCAGCTACGAGCAAATGCCACCGCCGCCGCAAACTGCTCTTCATTTGGCCGCACCCCGGTGTACAGCACAAACTGCTCCAGCGCCTGGATCGCAATCACTTCAAGCCCGGTAATCACCTTCTTGCCCTCGGCCCGCCCCCGCACGATCAGCGGCGTTTCCGACGGAATCGCTACCACATCGAATACCGTGTCGGCGGCCTGGATCACTTCAGGCTCGAACGCCAGTTGCCCGGCCTCCGGCCCGCCGTCCATGCCCACCGGGGTGACGTTGATCAGCATCTGCGGCCGCTCTTCGCCGAGCTCCGCCTGCCAGCGATAGCCCAGCGAGTCCGCCAGTGCCCGTCCGGCGCGCTCGTTACGCGCAACGATCAGGCCGTTCTTGTAGCCACCATCGCGCAAGGCACTGGCCACCGCTTTGGCCATGCCGCCGCTGCCGCGCAGGGCGAACGTCGTGTCTTGCGGTACCGCGTGGGTTTCCAGCAATTGCGCGATGGCGATGTAGTCGGTGTTGTAGGCCTTGAGATGGCCGTGGGTGTTGACGATGGTGTTGATCGACTGGATCGCCGCCGCCGACGCATCCAGTTCATCGACCAGCGCGATGCAGGCTTCCTTGAACGGCATCGACACCCCGCAACCACGAATCCCCAGCGCACGAATCCCGCCAACGGCCCCCGGCAGGTCCTGACTGCTGAACGCCTTGTAATAGAAGTTCAGGCCCAACTGCTCATACAAATGGTTATGAAAGCGCAGACCGAAATTCCCCGGGCGCCCCGACAGGGACATGCACAGCTGGGTATCTTTGTTGGGATTCATCTGCATGAAACTTCTCCTTCAAAACGGACTTTCGGATGGACGGAGTTAGCCATTCCATCGGGTTCTGGACGATCATAAGCGCCTGTCTGCAACGGGCTGCGAGCCCCTTTGACCTGCCGGTAAAGAAGCCGGTACAGACCTTACACAAAATTTACCCAGCGGCTGTGCTGATTTTCAGAATTTCGCTGTCATAGAAGTATCCCCGCGACAACTTTGGGCCTGGTGCAGGCCCGGACGCCGGGTCGAAGAACCGAGGAATTATCATGATTCGTAAACTCCCCATCGTGGCCTTGTTGATTGGTGCATTCGCTATCACAGGTCAGGCAGAAGCCCACGGCGGTGGCTGGCAGGGTCCGGCAGTGTTTGGTGCGATCGTCGGCTCGGCCATCATCGGCTCCGCGTTGATCAACCAGGACCGGCCGGTCTACGTGCAACAGCCTGTTTACGCTCAACCGGCACCGGTTTATGTGCAACAACCGCCGCCACCGGTCTACTACCAGCCGGCGCCGGTCTATGTGCAACAACCGGTCTACGTGCCTGGCCCGGTCTACTACGGCCCACCACGCGGCTACTACGGCCGGCCACACGGCTACTACGGTGGCCCGCGCTGGTAATCGCAACCAACAAGCCCCGCTTTATAGCGGGGCTTTTTTATGACCGTCGGTCGGGCAGAGTCTGAAAAAATCTCGCCAAGGTCGCTGTGAGGACAGTTCCAGCAGCTAAAGTCGGCATGATGGACTTGACCGTTGGGGGCAAAACACAGAACGGTCATCTATTTGTCATGACGGAACCGCAATCTGAATCCGTCCGTAAACAACAGGTTGATAAAAACAAGGACGACCCATGCCTACACAAAATCCGCACCGCATCGTCGGTCTGTGCACTTCAAGCAAGGTGTACAGCGCGTTGACTGAACTGAAACACCTGGAAGGCCACCGCTGCGCCAAGTTTCTTTCGCTGCTGGCGGAGAATCTCGTGCACAAGGGCCTGCTCAATGAGCGCGAAGTGGTGCACATGCTCGACCAGGTTGTCGACTGATGCAGTCCTCACTTTGATCAATGACCACTATCGAAAGCGTTGATTGTCCCTGAGCGCAACGAATCCATAAGGTAGCTCCACAGATTGATGGAGGTACTTGTCATGGCTCAGGTTCAAATCATGTCGGTAATCGGCAGCGCTGTTCCCGCATCGCTCAGAGCGTCGGGATTGCTCGCCTGCTGGTATCTGGTGCGCGATGGCGAGCCGATCAGCGGCCCGCTCACTTCGCTGCCCGCGGCGCAGGCCCTGTCGCAGAAAATCGTCAGCCGCCCATTCCACGCTTAAGGCAACTGGACTTTCGGTTTGGTCTCGATGAACAGCGCCCAACTGGACATGAACAGCGCCGCGATCAGCGGCCCGATCACGAAACCGTTGAGGCCAAACACCGCGAGGCCGCCGAGGGTCGAGATGAGGATCATGTAATCCGGCATGCGCGTGTCCTTGCCGACCAGAATCGGGCGCAGCACGTTGTCCACCAGACCGATCACAAACACCCCGAACAGCCCCAGCACCACGCCCTGCCAGATCATCCCGCTGAGCAGAAAGTACACCGCCACCGGCGCCCAGACGATTCCCGCACCCACCGCCGGCAACAGCGACAGAAAGCCCATCAGCACCGCCCACAGCAACGCACTAGGGATGTCGAGAAACCAGAAAATCGCCCCACCCAATGCGCCCTGAGTGACCGCCACCACCAGGTTGCCCTTGACCGTCGCGCGTACCACCCGATTGAACTTCAACTGCAAACGGCGTTTGTGGCTCTCTTCCAACGGCACCGCGGTGCGTACCTTGCGCACCAGCTCGGCGCCATCGCGCAGAAAGAAAAACAGCAGGTACAGCATGATGCCGAAGCTGACCACGAACTCGAATGTGCCTTGACCGAAACTGAACGCCTGACTGGCCAGCACCTGACTGCCCTGCATCGACGCCTTGACGATTTTCTCGCGCAGACCGTTGAGTTCGCCCATGCCGAAGCGATCGAGCAAATGCTGAAAATACGGGGGCAGGCTGTGTTTGAACTGTGCCAGATAGGCACCGATGTCCAGTTGGCCGCTTTCGATGTTGTTGTACACCGTCGCGCCTTCCTGGACCAACAGGATGCTGAGGATGATCACCGGCAGAATCGCGATCACCAGGCAGATGCCCAGAGTGCAGAGCGCTGTCAGGTTGCGCCGCCAGCCGAATTTGAGCTGTAACTTGCGCTGCATCGGCGCAAACAGAATGCCGAGAATCACCGCCCAGAACACCGCGCCGTAGAACGGCAGCAGAATCCAGATGAAGGCGACCGTCACCAATAGCAACAGCACGGTGAGGGATTTGAATTGCAGGGTTTTTTCGTTCATGTCCGATCCATGTCAGTCAGGCGTCTCGCACGCCCCGAACCTTAGTCAGCCGGGGCGCGCGCGAGTGCCATCTTTGTTCATGGAGCATAGATTGCCTGGACGATGCAGCCCGGCTAATCAGCGCACCGGCAGTTTGACGATCTGCGCAGTGCTCAACACATCGCCGAAGGTGTCTTCGACTTCCGCCAGCGCGGCCTTGTGCAGCGAATCCTTGTCGATTGACACGCCGTTGGCGCGGGTGATGGCGCGGGTCGCCGAAGCATCGGACGCGACAATCACGTTGTAGCCCAAAGGCGCTGCGTCCCGCGCGGCACCCGCCACACAGGCGTGGGTCATCAGGCCGGAAATGATCAGGGTCTGGATGCCGGCGTTTTTCAATTGCTGGTCAAGGTCGGTGCTGGCGAACACGCTGACGGTGCTCTTTTGCAGCACCACGTCTTGCGGACGCGGCTGCATGTCCGGGTGAAATTTGACGGTCTGGCCATCGATGGCAAACACTGGCGAGCCGGCCGGGGCAACGTGCTGCACGTGATACACCGGGATCTTGTGACTGTCGGCAAAGGTGATCAGCTCACGGGTTTTCGCCAGGGCAGCGGCACCTTCCGGGATCGGCATCTTGCCGCTGAAATATTCATTCTGGAAGTCGATCACCACCAGCGCAGACTTGCCCGCTGGCAGATGATCGACCGGTGTAGCGCCGGACATTGCCCGAATGGTCGGGTGGTTGTCGGCCATCGCTGCGCTGCTGGCCAATACACCGGAAAATGCACAAGCGGTGAGAAAGCGGCGAGTAAAGTTCTGCATGGGAAAGTCCTGCCTCGGTTGATTTGACAAGCGAATCTTAAGCAGCTCACCGCCGCACCGAACACAGTGAAACCGGCACATGATCTGTGCCTTTTCTGCACAGATAAAGTCCACGCACTCAAACGTAGATCCAGATCAATAAACCGCGATTGTCACTGCACTACCCTGCCGCGCTTTTGCGACCGATGCCGCCATGAAGCCAGACCTCCCCCTCGCCGCCCCGGAATTGCTCGCCCCTGCCGGCACCCTGAAGAACATGCGCTACGCCTTCGCCTACGGTGCCGATGCGGTCTACGCCGGCCAGCCGCGTTACAGCCTGCGGGTGCGCAACAACGAGTTCGACCACGCCAACCTCGCCCTCGGCATTCGCGAGGCGCAGGCACAGGGCAAGCGCTTCTACGTGGTGGTCAACATCGCCCCGCACAACGCCAAACTGAAGACCTTCCTCAAGGATCTGGCGCCAGTGATCGAGATGGCGCCGGACGCGCTGATCATGTCCGACCCCGGCCTGATCATGCTGGTGCGCCGGCATTTTCCGCAGATGCCGATCCACCTTTCGGTGCAGGCCAACACGGTGAACTGGGCGAGCGTCGAGTTCTGGCAGCAACAAGGTCTGAGCCGGATCATTCTGTCGCGGGAGCTGTCGCTGGAAGAAATCGGTGAAATCCGTGAACAGGTACCGGGCATGGAGCTGGAGGTGTTCGTCCACGGTGCGCTGTGCATGGCCTACTCCGGGCGCTGCCTGCTGTCGGGCTACATGAACAAGCGCGACGCGAATCAGGGCACCTGCACCAACGCCTGCCGCTGGAAGTATTCGGCGCAGCAAGCCACGGAAAACCAGCTCGGCGAGATCGTGCAGACCTTCCAGCCGGAGCCGACCCTGGGCATCGGCGCGCCGACCGATCAGGTGTTTCTGCTGCAGGAAGCCAATCGCCCCGATGAGTTGATGCCCGCTTTTGAAGACGAGCACGGCACCTACATCATGAACGCCAAGGATCTGCGCGCGGTGCAGCACGTCGAGCGCCTTGCGCGCATGGGCGTGCATTCGCTGAAGATCGAGGGCCGGACCAAATCGCACTTCTATTGCGCACGCACCACCCAGGTCTATCGCCGGGCAATTGATGATGCGATGGCCGGGCGCGAGTTCGACCGCAGTCTGATGACCGATCTGGAATCACTGGCCCAGCGCGGCTACACCGAAGGTTTCCTGCGTCGCCATGTGCATGACGAATACCAGAATTATCAGAACGGCAGCTCGGTGTCAGAGCGTCAGCAGTTCGTCGGCGAACTGACCGGCGCGCGCCGCGACCGGTTGGCCGAGGTCAAAGTGAAGAACCGTTTTGCCTTGGGCGATCATCTGGAATTGATGACTCCGAAGGGCAATTTCCACTTCGATCTGCACCAGTTGCAGAGTGCCAAGGGTGAAGCGATCGAGGTTGCGCCGGGGGATGGACACACGGTGTACCTGCCGATTCCGGATGCGGTGGATTTGCGCTTTGGCCTGCTGATGCGAGACCTGAATCCTTGACCCCCTCCCCTGTAGGAGGTGCCGCAGGCTGCGATCTTTTGATCTTGTTCTTCAATAACAAAGTCAAAAGATCACAGCCTTCGGCAGCTCCTACACAGGGAATGCGGGTGTAGCGGAGTCAGAGGAATTCTTCACGCAACATCGCCACAAACGCCTCACGCGCCGGGTGTACCCCGGCGTTTTCGTGCCAGTAAAACAGGTTGTCGATCGCCGTCAGCTCGGGAAACTCATAGCCCACGCAACCGGCGCCCTTGGCGTATTGCTCGAACACGCCTTTAGGCACCAAGGCCACGCCGGCGCCAGCACTCACGCAACCGACAATCGCCCCATAACTGGCCAGGCTGACAATCGGCAGCGCCTGCCCCTGACGTAACAGCCAGTGCTCCAGCGCCGCCCGATACGGGCAACCCTGCGGCCACATGAACACGGTTTTGTCCTGCAGATCGTGGATGTCGCGCACCGGGCCGAATGATGTCGAGGCAATCAGTAGCAACTCCTCGCGGTACATCGGCGTGCGTTTCAGTTGCGCGCGCTCGACGTCCACCGCGACGATGGCGCCGTCGAGGCGATGGCTGACGGTGTCGTCGAGTAATTGGCCCCAGGTGCCTGTGGTCAATTCCAGCGCCACCTGCGGATAGCGCTGGTGAAACTTGGCCAACAGTCGGGGCAAACGCCCGGTGGCCGAGGACTCGATCGCGCCGATACGCAGCGGGCCGGACGGTTCGGCGGCAGGATCCACCGCGCGTTTGGCCTCGGCGGTCAGCGCCAGAATCCGCTCGACATAGGCGAGAAACGTCTGTCCCGCCGGACTGATCCGCAGCCCGCGTCCCTCGCGCAGAAACAGTGCGACGCCAAGTTCCGCCTCAAGCGCCTTGATCCGTGCGGTGATGTTCGACGGCACACAACACAATTTTTCCGCAGCGCGGGCAATGCTGCCCTCATCGGCCACGGTCTTGAACATGCGAATCTGCGCCAACTCCATACTCATCACTCAAAGTGAACATTCAGTGCAGTATAAGTCAGTTGTGGAGACTTGTTCGCCGCCCGGATACTCGACGCATCAACCCTTGCGGTGCGCCGATCATGCCGTCTCCCTCTCCCTTGAAAATCATTCTGGCCATGGCCTTCGTGGTCGGCTGCTGGGCCTATTCGCCGACCGGCATCCACATTGGCCTGCAAGCCTACGACCCGGGGCATCTGGCGTTACTGCGCTTTCTCCTGGCGTCGTTGTTCATGGCCGTGATCGCGGCGTTCAAGGGCATTCACCTGCCGCAATGGCGCGACGTGCCGCTGTTATTCGCCCTGGGATTTTTTGCCGTCAGCCTGCATCACGTGGCGCTGAACATCGGCCAGCAAAGCGTCAGTGCCGGCGCCTCCAGCGTACTGGCGCAGTCGAGCCCGCTGTTCAGTACGCTGCTGGCGCGTTACGTGTTCAAGGATCAGGTCAGTGTCTGGCGATGGGGCTGCGTGTTGCTGGGACTGGTCGGGGTAGTGATCGTGGTCAGCGCCGATCGGGGCCTGGGGCAGATCGACGCGCATGGCTTGCTGATTCTGCTGGCGGCGCTGTCATGGAGCATTTACTTCGCCCTGCAAAAACACCACGCCCGGCGTTATGACGGCTTCAGTCTGGCGTGTTATGCGGTGTGGTCGGGGACGCTGCTGTTGCTGATTTATCTGCCGGGGCTGGGTGCGGCGGTGTTGCAAGCGCCGCTGCAAGTGCAGTGGGCAGTGCTGGCACTGGGGGTATTTCCCAGTGCACTGGCCTATCTGGCCTGGGGCTTTGTGCTCAAACATGTGGACTTGAGCCGGGCGACGATGACGTTGTACCTGATACCACCGACGGCGATGGGGATTGCTTCGCTGGGATTGGGCGAGCGACCGACGCTGATGGTGCTGGCGGGGTCGGCGGTGGTGTTGATCAGTGTGCTGGCGTTGAATCTGGAGCGGCGGGTGGAGGGTCGACCAGTTGAGGTCTGATCGAGGTTTTTACTGAGGCTGATGACCCCATCGCGAGCAGGCTCACTCCTACAGGGGGATGCGTTCTACCTGTGGGAGCGAGCTTGCTCGCGAACGGGCCGGCGCAGACTATAAATATCTCGTGCCGGGTTAGCCTCAGCGCCTGTCATCCGACAACGGAGTCGGCTCATCCGCTGGCGGCACATCATCATCGTCAGCCGCCGGGTCCTTCCAGTCTTCCGGCCGATCGGCATCACTCAACGGATCACGTCCCGGGCTCATGCCCGGCGGCGCATCGTGATCGGCCAGTGTCGGCTCATCCGTGCCGGGCACCGGACGGGTTGGATCGGTCGGCAGCACACCACCCTGAAACAGCAAATCATTAGCCATGACACACCTCACCAAGGAGGTCCGGAGAACCCGGGCCATACAGCTTGGAAGCGTGCCTCTGCACGCCGTGCTATCGAGCAGACCAACGGCAATCAGCCTTGAGCACTGAAACGGTCGCGGCTGTTGGTCAGGTGCAGCCACATGGCCGCGCGCGCCGCGTCCGGATCCTGACGCTTGATCGCATTCAGGATCGCTTCGTGCTCCAGATGGGCCAACTGCCCCAGCTTGCTCAGATCCGCCGCGCCACGCTCGGCGGCATTGAGCCGCTGACGTGGAATCATCGCGCTGCCCAAGTGCTGCATGATTTCGCTGAAGCAGACGTTGCCGGTGGCCTCGGCGATCAGCAGATGAAAACGTCGATCAGCCTCAACACAACTGTCATTGCTGTCCAGCAGACGCTGATAGTCATCCAGCGCCTGACGCATCTGCAGCAATTGCTGTTCGCTGCGCCGTAGCGCCGCCAACGCCGCAGCTTGCGTCTCCAGGCCCATGCGCAATTCAAGAATGCTGCGCACGCCGAGCGCGGTGTCGACATTCAGGCGCAAGCCCTGCTCCGCGACGCGCTCGATGACGAACGTGCCGATGCCGTGCCGCGTCTCCACCAGCCCCGACGCCTGCAACTTGGAAATCGCCTCGCGCACGACCGTGCGACTGACGCGGTGTTCCTGAACGATGGCGTTCTCCGACGGCAGCTTGTCGCCGGGCGACAGCCGGCCGAGCAGGATGCTCTGGGTGAGTTTTTCCACCAGATCGTGTGCGAGGTTGTGCGCACGTTTGGGCGCGGGGGCGTCGAGGTCTTCTTGCATGTTCGGTTCCGGTCTTCGGGGCTTGCCGATCGTAGCACTGCGTGATGGCTGACGAGTCGATTTTAGCGCCGAAACCACTTTCAACTTGTATGACAACACTCAATAAAACGAAAAAAACCGGAGTAGGCACGGTGGCTGATCTGTTTGAACCTTGACATGAAAAACCATGAAACGCGTCTGACACAAGCAATCCATCCCAATAAAAACGGGGTAAATCGCTAAAAAGAAATAAGAAATCTACCCACCAGACAAATTTAATCGCTACGCCCCACTTGTAGGACAAAAAATCTCAGTTGTATGATGTCTATCAACAACGCAGCACCCAGCCCTACCCCGCATAAAAATAATCAGTGGGAGAAAACCAAGTGAAAACCTCCGTCTCCGGGATGAACGAGGGCGTCGATTCGACACTCGCGTCCGCCATCTCGAAAGTGAAACGCCACGTCCTGCCGCTCTTCGTGATCATGTTCATCGTCAATTACATTGACCGGGTGAACATCGGTTTCGTCCGCACTCACATGGAACATGACCTGGGCATCGGGGCTGCCGCCTACGGCTTCGGCGCCGGTCTGTTCTTCATCGGTTACGCGCTGTTCGAAGTGCCGTCCAACATGCTTTTGCAAAAAGTCGGCGCGCGTATCTGGCTGACCCGCATCATGCTCACCTGGGGCCTGGTCGCCGCCGGCATGGCGTTCATCCAGAACGAAACGCACTTTTACATCCTGCGCTTTCTGCTCGGCGTGGCCGAAGCCGGGTTCTTTCCCGGGGTGATCTACTACTTCACCCGCTGGCTACCCGGCGCCGAACGCGGCAAGGCGATTGCAATTTTCCTCAGTGGTTCGGCAGTCGCCTCGCTGATCTCCGGCCCGTTGTCCGGCCTGCTCTTGCAGATCAACGGCCTCGGCATGCACGGCTGGCAATGGATGTACTTCATCGAGGGCATGTTTTCCGTGGGGCTGTGCGTGTTCGTCTGGTTCTGGCTCGACGCCAAACCGCATGACGCGAAATGGCTGACCCGCGCCGAACAGGACGCACTGGTCAACGCCATCGACGATGAACAGAAGGCCCGCGAAGCCGCGACGCCGATCCGCCCATCAATGGGCAAACTGCTCAGGGACCGGCAAATCGTCCTGTTCTGCCTGATCTACTTTTTCATTCAACTGACGATCTACGCCGCGACGTTCTGGCTGCCGAGCATCATCAAGAAAATGGGTGAGATGAGTGACTTCCAGGTCGGGCTGTTCAACTCGATCCCGTGGCTGCTGTCGATCGTCGGCATGTACGCCTTCGCCGCTTTCTCGGCCAAGTGGAAGCACCAGCAAGCCTGGGTCGCCACCGCGTTGTTGATCGCCGCAGCAGGGATGTTCATGTCCACCACCGGCGGGCCGATCTTCGCCTTTGTCGCGATCTGTTTTGCCGCGCTGGGCTTCAAGTCCGCCTCATCGTTGTTTTGGCCGATTCCGCAGGCCTATCTGGATGCACGGATCGCCGCGGCAGTGATCGCACTGATCAACTCGGTAGGCAACCTCGGCGGCTTCGTCGCGCCGACCACCTTCGGCCTGCTCGAAGAACACACCGGCTCGATTCAGGGCGGCCTCTACGGCCTGGCCGCGACCTCGATCATCGCCGCGATCATCGTCTTCGCTGCACGCACCACCCCGAAACCCGCTGCTGACCTCGCCGTGGCCGAGGCCGCGCCAAAGCACGCATGACTTCCTTTTTAAAGATGCTGACAAGGATAAAAACATGACCGCACACGACACTGCCAAAGCGCCAATCATCACTGACATGCAGGTGATTCCAGTGGCCGGCCACGACGGCATGCTGCTCAACTTGAGCGGCGCCCACGGGCCGTTTTTCACCCGCAATATCGTCATTCTCAAGGACAACGCCGGCCACACTGGCGTCGGTGAAGTGCCCGGTGGCGAGCGCATCCGCCAGACGCTGGAGGATGCCCGCAGCCTGGTGCTCGGCAGCACAATCGGCAACTATCAGAAGATCCTCAATCAGGTGCGCCAGACCTTCGCCGACCGCGATGCCGGCGGCCGTGGCCTGCAGACGTTCGACCTGCGCATCACCATCCACGCGGTCACCGGACTCGAAGCCGCCCTGCTCGACCTGCTCGGGCAACACCTCGACGTGCCGGTCGCGGCGCTGCTCGGCGAAGGCCAGCAACGCGACCAAGTGAAGATGCTCGGTTATCTGTTTTACGTCGGCGATCAACGCGAGACTGATCTCGCCTACCGCAGCGAACCGGATGCCGATAACGACTGGTTCCGCGTCCGTCACGAGAAAGCCATGAGCGCCGAAGCGGTGGTGCGCCTGGCTGAAGCGGCCAAGGCGAAATACGGTTTCCAGGACTTCAAACTCAAGGGCGGCGTGCTCAGTGGCGACGCGGAAATCGAAGCCGTGACGGCTCTGGCCGAACGCTTTCCCGAAGCGCGAATCACCCTTGATCCGAACGGCGCGTGGTCACTGAAAGAAGCGATCCGCCTGTGCCGCGATCAACATAAGGTGCTGGCTTACGCCGAAGACCCGTGCGGTGCGGAAAACGGTTACTCGGGGCGTGAAGTCATGGCCGAGTTCCGCCGCGCAACCGGACTGAAGACGGCGACCAACATGATCGCCACCGACTGGCGCGAGATGGGTCACGCCATTCAGCTGCAGTCGGTGGACATCCCATTGGCCGACCCGCACTTCTGGACCATGCAAGGCTCGGTACGTGTCGCGCAGTTGTGCCATGAGTGGGGCCTGACTTGGGGCTCACACTCCAACAACCACTTCGATATTTCGCTGGCGATGTTCACCCATGTCGCGGCGGCGGCACCGGGCGACATCACCGCCATCGACACGCACTGGATCTGGCAGGACGGCCAGCGCCTGACCAAGGCACCGCTGCAAATTGTCGACGGTTGCGTGCAAGTGCCGCAGAAACCTGGGCTGGGGGTGGAGCTGGACATGGATCAGCTGGCCAAGGCCCACGAACTGTACAAAGGCATGGGTCTCGGCGCGCGGGATGACAGCGTGGCGATGCAGTTTTTGATACCGGGGTGGACGTTCGATAACAAGCGGCCGTGTCTGGTGCGCTGACATTCTCAAGCTCACCGTACTTCAAATGTGGGAGCGGGCTTGCTCGCGAAGGCGGTGTGTCAGTCGATATTTGAGTTGACTGACACACCGCCTTCGCGAGCAAGCCCGCTCCCACAGGAGGGGATTTGTGTCAGGCAGAGATTTGCAGCAGCCAGTTTTTGAACGCCGTCATCGCCGCCGTCTCCGGCCGTGACTGCAAGCGCGTCAGCCAATAACTGCCGGTGGTGATTTCAATCGCAAACGGCTGACGAATCACGTCCGCCGCCAGTTGCCGGGCGAACATCAGCGGCGGTGCCAACGCCACCCCGCTGCCCTGCAGCGCGGCTTCCATCATCGCCAGCGACGAGTCGAAGACAATGCTCTGCGGCGGCGCCGCATGAGTCGCCAGGCCGGCGGCGTGAAACCACTCCGGCCATTCATCGGTGCGATAGGAACGCAGCAAGCGCTGTTGCAGCAGATCGCCCGGGGTATGCAACTGCCGGGCAATTTCCGGCACGCACAACACCGACAGTGGCGCATCCAGCAGACGCGTTGCCTCGATGCCGTGCCACGCCCCGGCGCCAAAACGAATCGCGTAATCCAGCCCCTCGGCGGCGACGTCGACCCGGTTGTTGTGAGTCGACAGTCGCAAATCTATGAGCGGATGTTTCGCCTGAAAGTCTGCCAGCCGTGGCAGCAGCCAACCGACCGCAAAGGTTCCGACGGCACCCACGGTCAACATTTCCCGATACTGACCGCCGGCCAGCCGCTCGAGCATCTGCGCGATATGATCGAACGACGTGGTCAAAACCGGCAACAGGGTCTCGCCTTCACTGGTCAGCATCAGCCCGCGGGGCAGGCGTTTGAACAGGGTGACGTTGAGTTGCGCTTCGAGGCTTTTCACCTGATGGCTCACCGCCGCCTGAGTCACGCATAACTCCACGGCGGCACGGGTAAAGCTCAGATGACGCGCCGAAGCTTCGAACGCGCGCAGTGCATTGAGCGGCAGTTGAGGTCGAATCATGCCCAGTCCCAAATATTTCTAATGGCTCATCCGAAATATCATCGTTTGTCGACGAGTGCCAGACTGCCTAAATTGTCGGCGCTGATCAGCTGCCCAACCTTGCGATTGCCCGCAGTTTAGCGGGATATCACCCTCAACACTCATGGAGAGTGGTTCACTCATGTCCTTCATCAACCCGAGCAAAGTCATTTCCTGCAGCGCTTTCGGCCTGTTTTTCGCTGCCACCGCATGCATGGCTGCCCAGCAAACCGACGATCAGTTGCAGGCGCTGGTCAAGACCACCGTGACCCCGGTCATACAGCAACAGAACATCGCGGGACTGGCCGTGGCCGTGACCGTCGATGGCAAGGCGCATTACTTTAACTACGGCATCGCCGACAAAAGCACCGGGCAACCGGTGGGTGAAAACACCCTGTTCGAAATCGGCTCGGTGAGCAAAACCTTCACCGCAACCCTCGCCGCCTACGCCCAGGCCAGCGGCAAACTGGAATTCTCCGACAAGGCCAGCCAGCACTGGCCCGAACTGAAAGGCAGTGCTTTTGACCACATCAGCCTGCTGCAACTGGGCACTTACAGCGCCGGCGGCCTTCCATTGCAATTCCCGGATGCCGCGGATTCTTCCGACAAGATGCTCGGCTATTACCAACAGTGGAAACCGACTTTTCCGGCCGGCAGCCATCGCCTGTATTCCAACCCGAGCATCGGCCTGTTCGGCTATCTGGCGGCGAAAAGCCTTGGCCAACCGTTCAATCAGGTCATGACCGAAACCCTGCTGCCGAAGCTCGGGCTCAAGCACACCTTCCTGTCGGTGCCGGCGTCTGAACAAAAGCTCTACGCCCAAGGCTATGACAAGAACAACAAACCGATTCGAGTCAGCCCCGGTGCCCTCGACTCCGAAGCCTACGGCGTAAAAACCAGCGCCGCGGATCTGCTGAAATATGTCCAGGCCAACCTCGACACCGCCAAACTCGAATCCCCCGTGCAAAAAGCCATCGCCCTCACCCACACCGGCTACTACACCGTCGGCGACATGACCCAGGGCCTGGGCTGGGAACGCTACACCTACCCAATCAGCCTCGACCGTCTGCTGGACGGCAACTCGACGCCAATGGCCATGGAAGCGCACAAGGTCAAATGGCTGAATCCGCCACAACCGGAGCCGGTGAACGTGCTGCTGAACAAGACCGGATCCACCGCAGGCTACGGCGCCTACGTCGCGTTCGTGCCGTCGAAGAAAGTCGGAATCGTCATTCTGGCGAACCGCAACTACCCGAATGGAGAGCGGGTGAAGATTGCGCACAAGATTCTGGGTGAGCTCACCCGGTAATCGGACCATGAAAAATGGGCGACCTGTGAAGGTCGCCCATTTTTATTTGAGGGATTGAAAACTACGCCTGTAGCTTCCAGCCCAATACATCCATCAGGTCGCAGCTGTCGCGCAGAGGGATTGCCAGCAGCCGGGCGAAATCCTGCAGCAACAAGGCATCGTGGCCGATGCCGTCGCCGAGCGACAGTGATTCCAACAACTGCGTGACGCTGCGCAAGCGATAGGCGGCGGTACCGTTGAGTACGTCAACCGGGGCTTCGCGGTCGATCAGGAGGCAGGGGATCTGGCAGTCGATGCCGGTAATGGGGATGTAGCGGGGTTTGGTTGAATCGGTGGAAATTTCAGGTGATTCGACATCCGTTTTCTTCATGGGTGAAACTCCAATGGGGACTGTTGAGACCGCTACCCATCTCACTTCCACATGAGGGTGGCAGCTGCACGCAGGTGTGGAAGACCGAGCCAATCACCCGAACCCGGCGCACTCGAAAGCGCTCCCGCGTACAGCCACCATAAGGTCGCGATGTTGACATAAAAGATGTCGCCATGCGCATAACGGGGCTTGGTGAATGAGTCTGCAAACGGACTTCCACATCCGGCCGCTGATTTTGCAGCGGCCCGAAGAGGTTATCGGCGTTCGACCCAAGCCACCAGTTCACCAACGCCGTCGCGCTTTGAAGGAAATTTCCGACAGGGTTGAAGGCCCTTACGCAGGCCACTTTGATAGGAATATGCGGCAACTATTCACATGGATGACCGACCGGAGTGGATGTATCTAAACTGCATCGAATCAATCCGTAGCTAGCGATGACATAATGAATACGATATTTAACCCCGCTGACCGTCAAAGGGCGATTTAATGGAAATCAGAGGTCTCAGTCTCAGGAATGTAGGTCGGTTCAAAGATCTGAGCATTCTGCTAGCACCCACAGGTAAGCACACATCGAACGTGACAGTTCTAGTGGGGAACAACGGTGCAGGAAAGACCACCCTTTTGAAATCGCTTGCCACTGCCCTAAGCTGGCTGGTCGCAAGGATTCGTACCGAGAAAGGCAATGGCAACCATATCTCTGAAGGAGACATTCAGAACAGCGCTACCGACGCTTACATCTCAACGGTCGCTGCCGACTATCTACTTCGCAGCTCCGACCTTTCCGAAGTGAAATCGAAAAGACATTTGTTCGGATGGGGTATTGCACGCGGCAGGCAAGGGCGAAAGACCGCACTCCATAGCGAACTAGTGCAAGCGAGTCAACTTGCAGACCACTATCGAACGCTGCTAACGACCGATGACAAAGCTTCGCTTCCATTAATAGCCTACTACCCGGTCGAACGTTCCGTTCTCGAAATCCCTTTAAAAATCAAAACCAAACACACCTTCGACCAACTCGACGGTTACGACAACTCGCTCAACCGAGGCGTAGACTTCCGCCGCTTCTTCGAGTGGTTTCGCGAGCGTGAGGACAGCGAAAACGAGACGGGTATTTCCGACACTGCACTGGCTGAAATCTCCATAAAATTCGGCTATGACAGTGATGTCTGGAAAACCCTTTCCAAACTGAAAGCCTCCTCCCGCGACCGCCAGCTTACAGCCGTCCGTTCCGCCATCGCCGCTTTCATGCCCGGCTTCACCAACCTGCGCGTGCAACGTAAGCCGCGCCTGCACATGGCTATCGACAAGGACGGCGTCACCCTCAACGTCGCCCAACTCTCGCAAGGCGAGAAGTCGATGATGGCGCTGGTCGGTGATATCGCCCGCCGCCTGGCAATGATGAACCAGTCGCTGGACAACCCGCTCCACGGGGACGGCATCGTGCTGATCGACGAAGTGGATCTGCACCTGCACCCGAAATGGCAACGCAGTCTGATCCGCCAACTGAGCGAAACCTTCCCCAACTGTCAGTTCGTACTGACCACCCACTCGCCACTGGTCATCAGCGACGCCAAGGATGTGCTGGTTTACGTGCTCAATGACGGTGAACTCCACGAACACAACGGCCTGTACGGACTTGATGCCAATCAGGTGCTGCTGGAAGTCATGGACACCGACATCCGTAACAGCGACGTTCAAAAACGTTTGAACGCACTGCTCGAACGCTTGCAGGACGGTGATCTGGAAACCGCACAAAAGCTATTCGCCGAACTGGCAGAAGAACTTCCAGACGGTCATATCGAACTGGCGAAAGCCGCGCTGTTGCTGCGCAAGTTGGAGTTGCGCCGTGCGTAAGATCACCAAGGGAACCGAGCCGGAACAACTCATCAGATGGAAACGCGCCAACACAACATTACGTTACCGGGACCTGCCCGGCGAAGAACGAGTGAGCGTGCGCACGGCCTGTATAGCGGAACAGTTCAGCCTTTGCGCCTATTGCTGCCAGACCATTGCAGGCGACAACTCGCATAACGAGCACGTTGAGGCCCAGGATAAAGCTCCCAATCGCACCTTGGAGTTCACCAACATCGTCGCCAGTTGCCAGCGCCAGAATCAATGTGGACATCATCGAGGCACGCGCCCACTAGATCTGACGCCCTTGATGGAGGAATGCGAGTCGGAATTGAAGTTTTATCTGTCCGGAAGAGTGACCGGCAAAACTGAACGGGCAAATTCAGCTCTGGAAATTTTGAATCTCGGTCATACCGAAGAAAGCAATCGCGGACTCATAGGGGCACGGAAACAACTGGTTGATCAGTTGATCTTTACAGGAGGCATGCAACCCGGTGACCTTGAAGATGAAGAGCTTCTGGGCATTCTCCTTGATGACATGCTGACTCCCAAGAATGGCCAGCTTGCGGCTTTTTCTCCGGTTCTGGTCAATGTCATCCGTCAGCTCCTGCCCTGATGTTCAAAGTATCGTGGCCATTCCCGCGGACAAAAAAATGGCGATCGTTTAAGACGTTCGCCATTTTTTATTCAGAGCCTGCCTCAATCAATCATCCGGCATTTCCGGTGGCTTGCTCGGTTTCGCCGGTTTGCTCGCCTTGGCGCCCTTCTCGCCTTTCTTGGCTGCCGGTTCGGCGGCGGTGGCCTTGGTTTCAGCGACCGTCGGTGCGCTGATTTCCTTTTCGCTGGCCGGCAGCGCGTCAACCGTGTCGAAGATTTTCTTCAGGTCCACCGATTTCGCTTCATCGCCCGAGGCCGACAGTTTGGTCTCGCCGTCCTTGCCCAGCAGGAACACTTTAGGATACGCGCCGGCACCGAGTTTCAGCGACCGCAGCAAAGCCATGGTGTCTTGCTGGCCGAGATCCTTGCCATCGAGTTGTCCGGCCATATTGAGGATGGTGTAGACCTTGATGTTGCGGTCGGCGACGCCCTTCTTGTTCGCCGGATCTTCCAGCGACTTTTTTAGCCCCACCCACACCGGGTCGACGGTGCTTTGTGCGATTACGATCAACGGTCGAGCCCGTCCCATATCCCCGGCTATGGGCGAGTCATTGTCAGCGGCGAACAAGGGGCCGGCAATCGCCAGCAAGAGTGTCAGGGTCAGTGACCTGATGAGCATGCGCATCTCCTTTTGATATCCACGCTCTAATGATTGCGCATCGCGGCGATTGTTCCGGGGTCGTGCCCGGCAAATATGTTTCGCCTTGTCAGAAGCTTAGGTCAGCCGCGTCATTGCGCAACTGCATCGGCGTAATCGTGACGCGGATTTGATTACCTTTTGTGAGCGCATTAGGGTGGTCATTCTGCCCACGAAATGGAGTTCAACCCATGCACATCGACTACCTGTGCGATCACCCGCATCTGATTGAGGAACTGGCCGAACTCAATTTCAAGGAATGGGGCGAATTCCGTGACGGCGATACCCTTGAAGCCCGCACCGAGCGGATGCGCGCGGCCTGCGGCAAGGGTGCGGTTCCCAGCGTGGTGGTGGCCATTGAAGACGGCAGATTGCTCGGTGGCGCGCTGCTGATCGACAGTGACATGAAGATCCGTCCCGAGCTGACGCCTTGGCTGGCCGGGGTTTATGTGAGGGCCGAGGAGCGTGGACGCGGGGTTGCTTCGCAGTTGGTCAACAGGATCGTCGATGAAGCGGCGGCGCTGGGCGTGACCGAGTTGTATCTGTACACCGACGCCGCGCAATCGCTGTATGCGCGGTTGGGTTGGGAGGTGGTCGAGGATCTGGTCTACGAAGACCTGCCGGTGACGATCATGAAGTACACCTTTACGAGCTGAGATTCCTCCACAGGTTTTGTCCGGCTCAAAGATCGAGCCGGGATCAGAACGCCAGTTTATAGCCGATCAACAGCAACATGGTCGCCAGGCACGGGCGCAGCAATTCATCGGAAATGCGCCCGGTCAGGTGACTGCCAAGCCAGATGCCCGGCAGCGAACCCATCAGCAGGAAGCCCAGCACGCCCCAATCCATATTGCCCATGCTCGCATGCCCCAGCCCCGCAACCAGGGTCAACGGCACGGCGTGGGCGATTTCGGTGCCGACCAGACGCCGGGTCGGCAGCAGCGGATAGAGGATGAACAACGCGACCGTGCCGAGGGCGCCGGCGCCGATCGAGGTCAGGGCGACCATGGTGCCGAGGATCAGCCCGGTGATCACCGTCATTACATTCAGGCGCGCGCCGCTCGGGTTGTAGTTGCCGCCCGCGCGTTTGTGGGCGAATTCGAGCAGGCGCTTCTTGAACAGAATCGCCAGCGCCGTGGCGAACAGCACGAAGCCCAAGGCCTGTTTGATGATCGCGTTCATCGCCTCGGGCGCGGTGTGCAGGGTGCTGAGAAACCACAAAGTCATGGCGACTGCCGGCACGCTGCCGAGGGTCAGCCATCCGGTGATGGCCCAGTCGATGTTGTTGTTCTTTTTGTGCACCAGCACGCCACTGGATTTGGTAATGGCCGCGTACAGCAGGTCGGTGCCCACCGCTGTTGCCGGGTTGATGCCGAACCACAGCAGGATCGGCGTCATCAACGAACCGCCGCCGACACCGGTCATGCCGACAATAAAACCCACCACCAGCCCGGCAATCACCAGGCCGAAATTTGCCAATTCCATTAAGACGTCCAGAAAAACGACAGGAAAAATCTGGCCCGCAGCATAGCGATTTTTCATATAACCACATATATCGATGCGGTCTATCGTTATGCCTTCCAGCCACACCGCCTTTATCTGAGTGGGAGCGGGCTTGCTCGCGAAGGCGGCGTGTCATTCACGTAGATATCGACTGACACGCCCTTTTCGCGAGCAAGCCCGCTCCCACAGGGGTTCTATGGTGCCAGGTAGATCAGTGCACGCGCCGGCCCGGTTTGAAACTGTGATGCCGGTTGATCCACACCGTCGCCAGCGCGATCAGCGACAGGATCAACAACGCCCACGGAAACGACATTGCTCCCGCCCGATCCAGCAGTAATCCGCCAAACAGACCGCCGCCGGCAATCGCCACGTTCCAAGAGGTGGTGAGCATCGCCTGCACCACGTCCACGTGCTCGCCAGCCGAATCCGCCGCGGCTGTCAGCAGCAGCGTCGCCGAACCGCCGAACGACAGGCCCCACACGGCCATGCAGGTGTAGATCAGCCACGGCGACGGGGATATCAGCGCCAGCACCAGCGCGGTCACGGCAAACACCGCGAGGCTGATCAGCGTCAGCCAGCGCAACCAGCGGTCCACCAGCAGGCCGATGATCCAGATCCCCACCAGCGAGCACAGGCCGAATACCAGCAGCACCAGATCGACGCGCTCGGCCAGCCCGGCCTGCATCAGGAATGGCGCGATGTAGGTGTAGAGAATGTTGTGCCCAAGCATCCAGGTCAGCACCACGAACAGCACCGGCCGTACGCCCGGCAGACGCAGCGATTGCAGCAACGGCAGGCGTTCGGCGCTGGCCTGGCCCGGACGGTCCGGCACCGCCAGCACAATCCACGCCGCCAGCACCAACGCCAGCGCCGACATGATCCCGAACGAAGCGCGCCAACCGATCAGGTTGCCCAGCCAGGTTCCCGCCGGGGTGCCCAGCGACAGCGCCACCGGGGTGCCGAGCATGGCGATTGCCAGTGCCCGCCCCTGCTGGTGCACCGGCACGATCCCGCGGGCGTAACCGGCCATGATGCCCCACGACAGCCCTGCCGCCATCCCGGCCAAGAACCGCGACGCCAAGGTCAAGCCGTAATGGCTGGAGAACGTAGTCACGGTGTTGAACACCAGGAAGCCACCGACCGTCATCAGCAGTACCCGCCGCCGTGGCCAGCCCCGGGTGGCGACGGTCAGCGGAATCGCCGCGACAATCGAGCCCAGTGCATACAGCGTCACCAGTTGCCCGGCGAGCACTTCGCTGACCCCAAGCCCGACGCCGATCTGCGGCAGCAGCCCGGCCGGCAGGGTCTCGGTGAGGATGGCGATGAAGCCGGTCATGGCGAAGGCCAGCAACGCGGCATAGGGCAGTTTTTCTGTGCGGGTGGCGCGGTCGATACGGTTGAAGTCGGTGCTTGCGGAGTCGGTCATGACAGGTGCAGCTCCCTTTGGATCAATAGTAACGATGGATTGTATACAAAAATCCCACGCACAATTTGATCAATGTGGGAGCGAGCCTGCTCGCGAATGCGGTGGATCTATCAGAGATTCAGCGCCTGGTAGATCGCTTTCGCGAGCAGGCTCGCTCCCACATTGGATCTCCGCCCTTACTGCACCGGCAGGAAATTCAGGAACAGCAGGCTCTGCGCGTAGTTCAGGCCGATGCGCCGGTAGCGCTCATCGAGCATCTGCGCCAGCAGGTCGAGCCGCGCGACGATCTTGCCGAACTCGGTGGCGAAGCTGAGGTTGCTGCCCTCCTCCGAGATTTCGTTGGAGAACAGCAACGGCTGGCCTTCCTTGTTCTGCCGCTGGGCCAGAATCCACGTGGCTTTCTCGATATTGCGCGCGGCGTTGTGGACGAAGGTCGGGTTGATTGCATCGGTCATGTAGAACTCGATGCGATTGCCGTGGGCGGTAACCAGCATGCTGCCGATGGCATAGATGAAGGCGCCGACCCGATCCCCGAGAAACTCCGGACTCATCGCATAGCTGAGCGCCGCCAGATCTTTGCGCCCGCCCAACACCGGTAACGGTTGCTGCTGCTCGACGGCAAGGCGCACCTGTTTCACCGCCGTGTTGATGTCGAGGAAGCCCGACTTGCGCAGTTCTTCCGGGTTGCGCAAATACAGCTTGCCCATCAACCGATAAAGGCTGTTGAGGTTGTCGCGCATCGCCAACGTGGCCATACGATCGACGCTGGTCTGCAGGAATTCCTGCGGTTGACCGTCACGCATCTGAGCGATGAAACCGTTGCCGGTCTGGTGCGTGCAACCGCTGACAAACAGCGATGACAGACAGGCCAGCAACAGGCACGGGCGGCGAAAAAATCGGGCGATCGGGTGAAAAACTCTCGGCATGAATTCTCGAACGGGCACATTCCTGTGCGGCGGGCGTCGCCGCATCCTGGCCATGGATAGAGCCGCCGAATCCGGAAAAGTGCAGCGCAGGCACGATTTCCCGACCTTCGGCAACTATTTAGTATGACTTTATATTTGCACTAAACCTTTAACCGGCTATAAATTCTGACTCAACCCACAATTAGCATGACTATTACCCTGTTTTGAAAACAACAACAAAAAGGAAGGTCAACCATGCTTCAATCACGTCACCTGCTCTCCGGCCTCGGACTGTCCCTGATGATCGCCACCCTCTCCGCCAACGCGGCCGGCCTCAGCGCCGAACACAAAGCCTTTGGCAAAACCAATGACGGCACGCCCGTCGAGCAATACATCCTGCGCAACAGCCACGGCATGCAGGCGACCGTCATCACCTACGGCGCCACCCTGCAATCGCTGCTGGTGCCGGACAAACACGGCAAAGCAGCCGATGTGGTGCTGGGTTTCGACGATGTTCAGGGTTACCAGAAAGGCACGGCGTATTTCGGCGCGACCATCGGCCGTTTCGGCAATCGCCTCGCGGACGGCGCGTTCGAACTCGACGGCAAGCGCTATCAGGTGCCGCAGAACGACAAGTCCAACGCCTTGCATGGCGGTACTCAGGGTTTCGACAAGAAGGTCTGGAAAGCGCAGGAAACCAAGGACAAGGATTCCGTCGGCGTGACCCTCACCTATCTGTCGGCAGACGGTGAAATGGGCTTCCCCGGCAATCTCACCACCGAAGTGACCTACCGCCTGACCGACAGCAACGAGTTGCGCATCGACTATAAGGCCAGCACCGACAAACCAACGGTGCTCAACCTGACCAACCACAGCTACTTCAACCTCGCCGGCGCCGGCAATGGCGACATTCTCAAGCAGGTTGCCACCCTGCACGCCAGCCATTACACCCCGGTCACCGGCAAACTGATCCCGACCGGCGAACTGGCGCCAGTGGCCGGCACGCCGATGGACTTCACCAAACCCACCGCGATCGGCACGCACATCAAGGCCGATCACCCGCAGCTGAAATTCGCCGAACCGAAACAGGGCGGCTTCGATTTCAACTGGGTGCTGGATACCAAAGGTGATGTGAGCAAAGTCGCCGCCGAGGTCAGCGATCCGCAGTCAGGGCGGCATTTGCAGTTGTTCACCAGCGAGCCGGGTGTGCAGTTCTACACCAGCAACTTCCTCGACGGCACGGTCAAGGGCAAGGGTGGCAAGGTTTATCCGCACTGGGGTGCGTTTACCCTGGAGACCCAGCACTATCCGGATGCGCCGAATCAGCCGGACTTCCCGAGCACGCGTCTCGATCCGGGGCAGACTTACAGCCATAACGTGGTGTTGAAGTTCTCCGCGAAATAACACTTGCCTTGTGGTGAGGGGATTTATCCCCGATGGGTTGCGCAGCAACCCTGCTTTTTGGGGGCGCTGCGCGCCCATCGGGGATAAATCCCCTCGCCACAGGTTCATCGACCTCCATTGGAACCCCTGCGCTATCCTGCTGCCCACTAAGGTATCGACCATCAGCACAGGAGGTTTGAATGCGTACCCTTGAACTGGCAGGCGTGCAGGTTCCAGTGATCGGCCAGGGCACCTGGCGCATGGGCGAAGATCGCTCGGCGCACCCGCGTGAAGTGTCCGCGCTGCGCCAAGGCATCGAACTCGGCATGACTCTGATCGACACGGCGGAAATGTACGCCGAGGGCGGTGCCGAAAGCGTGGTCGGCGAAGCCATTGCCGGTCTGCGTGATCAGGTATTTCTGGTGAGCAAGGTCTACCCGCACAACGCCAGCCGCACAGGCATCCCGCAAGCCTGCGAGCGCAGTCTGCGCCGGCTCGACACCGACTACATCGACCTCTATCTGCTGCACTGGCGCGGCCAGTATCCGCTGGAAGAAACCGCCGAAGCCTTCGAACGCCTGCGCGAGGACGGCAAGATCGGCCGTTGGGGCGTGTCGAATTTCGACGTCGATGACCTCGAAGAGCTGGCCAATCCTGCCTGCGCCACCAATCAGGTGCTGTACAACCTGGAAGAGCGCGGCGTCGAATTCGACTTGCTGCCCTGGTGCCAGCAACAGCGTATGCCGTTGATGGCGTACTGCCCGATCGGCCAGGGCGGCGCGATGCTCGCCGAACCAGCGCTACAGCAGATTGCCGCTCGTCACAACGTGACCCCGGCGCAGGTTTCGCTGGCGTGGATTCTGCGTCAGGATGGGGTAATTGCGATTCCCAAGGCTGTGCGACCGGAACATGTGCAACTCAATGCACAAGCGGCGCAGTTGCAACTGGATGCCGGGGATCTGGCGGCGCTGGACCAAGTATTCAAAGCGCCACAACGCAAGCAGCGGCTGGCGATGGTCTGAGTCGCTGGCCGTTGGCGAGGGCTTCGTCATGAGAAGCACTGATCAGTACGATCCGTTCAATCTGCAGCGTTTCGTCCAGGCGCAGGACCCGGTGTTCGAACGGGTTCAGCGTGAACTCGGTGAGGGGCGCAAGCGTAGCCACTGGATGTGGTTTGTGTTCCCGCAGTTCGCCGGGCTGGGCGGCAGCGAAATGTCCCGGCGCTTCGCCATTCAATCCGCCGACGAGGCGCGGGCCTATCTGGCCCACGACCTGCTCGGTGCGCGGCTGCGCACCTGCACGCAGCTGGTACTGAACATCCGTCAGCGCTCGATAGCCGAGATTTTCGGCCACCCCGACGACCTGAAATTCCACTCCTCGATGACCCTGTTTGCGCAGTTCAGCGCCGAAGATTGCCCGTTCGCTCAGGCACTGGAGCGCTACTTCCACGGCATCCTCGATGAATGGACCCTGCAACTGCTGGACTCAAAACAGGCCCAGTTGTCCCCCGATCAGGGTTGAGAAGTCATCGTCGACGAACGGCAGAATCGCGTCCGCCACCGGCTGCAGTTGGCGGGTAATGTAATGGTCGTAGTCGATCGCCGCGCGGCGCACTTCCAGCGGTTCCGGCCCGGCCAAGGTGATCACGTAACTGATCCAGCCGCCGTTCTGGTACTGCCGCGGGCGACCCTGCTGCGCGTTGTAATCGTCGGCCAGCCGCGCCGCACGCACATGCGGCGGCACGTTGCGTTCGTAGTCGTCGAGGGTGCGGCGCAGGCGTTTGCGGTAGACCAGTCGTTCATCGAATTCGCCGGCCAGGGTCTTGCGTACGTAATCGCGCACGTAATCCTGATACGGCTTGCGCTGGAAGATCCGCTCGTAGAGTTCCTGCTGGAACTGCCGAGCCAGCAGCGACCAGTCGGTGCGCACGGTTTCCAGGCCCTTGTAGACCATTTCGTCACTGCCATCGGCGCGCGTCACCAGTCCGGCGTAGCGCTTTTTGCTGCCCTCCTCGGCGCCGCGAATGGTCGGCATCAGAAAACGTTTGTAGTGGGTTTCGTACTGCAATTCGAGAGCACTTTGCAGGCCGTATTCCTCACGCACATGCTCGCGCCACCAGTCGTTGACGTGCTTGACCAGCGCCTGACCGATCTGCGCCGCTTCCTCCTGCCCGTGCGCACGACGCAGCCAGACGAAAGTCGAGTCGGTGTCGCCATAGATCACCGCGTGGCCCTGCGCTTCGATGAGCTGGCGGGTGCGCAACATGATCTCGTGGCCGCGCAGAGTGATCGACGATGCCAGGCGCGTATCGAAAAATCGGCAACCACTGGAGCCGAGCACGCCGTAGAAGGCGTTCATGATGATCTTCAGCGCTTGCGACAACGGCGCGTTGTGCTCGCGCTTGGCGGTCTCGCGGCCCTCGGCGACCCGCGCGACAATCGACGGCAGGCAATGCCGGGTGCGCGAAAACCGTGCGCCGCGAAAACCCGGCACCGAATCGGCATCGTCCGGGTGTTGCAGGCCTTCGATCAGTCCCACCGGGTCAATCAGAAAAGTGCGGATGATCGACGGATACAGGCTCTTGTAATCGAGCACCAGCACCGACTCGTACAGCCCCGGCTGTGAGTCCATGACGAAGCCGCCGGGGCTGGCCTGTGGCGGATTGGTGCCCAGGTTCGGCGCAACGAAACCCTGACGGTGCATCAGCGGCATGTACAAATGGGTGAACGCCGCTACCGAGCCGCCGCTGCGATCCGCCGGCAGCCCGGTGACGCTGGCGCGTTCAAGGAGAAACGTCAGCAGTTCGGTCTTGGCGAAGATCCGCGTCACCAGCTCGCAGTCCTTGAGGTTGTACTTGGCCAGCGCCGGTTTGTCCTCGGCGAACATGCGGTTGATCTCGTCCATGCGCTGGTACGGGTTATCGATCGCCTTGCCCTCGCCGAGCAGGGTCTGCGCGACGTTTTCCAGGCTGAACGAGGGGAAACTCCAGGTCGCCGAGCGCAGCGATTCGATGCCGTCGATGATCAAGCGCCCCGCTGCCGAAGCAAAGTAGTGCGTGCGGCTGCCGTGTTCGCGCCACTGCATCTCTTCACCGCCACGGCCGATTTTCAACGGCACACCGAGGCGTCGCGCGTGTTCGTGAAGGATGCGCAGGTCGAACTGCACGACGTTCCAGCCGATGATCGCGTCGGGGTCGTGGAGGGCGAACCAGTCGTTGAGCTTTTTCAGGATCAGCGTGCGTGAGTCGCAGTATTCGAGGTCGAAGTCGATGATGCTCGCGTCACCGTTGGGCGCGCCGAGCATGTACACCTGACGCTGGCCGCAGCCTTCGAGGGCAATGGAATACAGCTCGCCGGTTTCGGTGGTTTCGATATCCAGCGAGACCAGCCGTAGTTGCGGTCGGTAGTTGGGGTCGGGTTTCAGTTGGGCATTGAGCAAGACGCCGTTGTCATCGGCAGTGCCGCTGAACAGCACCGGCGCGGTGATGAAGCGCTCCATCAGGTAGCGTTCCGGCGGGCGCACGTCGGCTTCGAAGACATCGACACCGGCGCGGGACAGCGCGGTTTCCAGGCGCATCAACTGGCCGTGTTGCTGGCAATACAGGCCCAGCACCGGGCGATGTTCGAAGTCCTGCAGGGCCAGCGGGCGCAGTTCGACGTTCTTTTCGTCGTGCAGCAGGCGTTCGGCCGCCTCGCGTTGTGCGGCAGGGATAAACGCCACCGACGTCTGCGACGCCAGGCGCACACGACGCGGCCCGGCGTCGGTCGCCAGCCAGAACTCGACTTCGGTGCCGGCCGGGGTATCGCGCCAATGCCGGGTCAGGACGAAGCCCTGCTGTAAATCCACCACTGCAACCTCAGGAATTGAATCAGAGAGGCATTCTACGCGGCATCGTCCGAGATAACCCCATCCCCTGTGGCGAGGGAGCTTGCTCCCGCTCGGCTGCGCAGCAGTCGCAAAGCCAGGCAATTCGGTGTATCAGGCAAACCGAATTCTCAGGGTTTGGGCCTGCTACGCAGTCCAGCGGGAGCAAGCTCCCTCGCCACAGGGTTAGAGGTGAGCCGGAAAAACCGGCAAATGACGTTTTTTGCGTGCTATCTGCCGCTTTGCCACCTTGCTCTGCGCGCCAGCGTCTACGATGCTTGAATAACAACGACAACACCTGAGTAACCGCCATGAAGACCGTCGCCCAACTGCTCAAGCTCAAAGATCAGAAAAATCAGGAAGTGCACCATATCGATCCCGGTCACATGGTGCTCGAAGCGCTGATGAAAATGGCCGAGAAAAACGTCGGGGCCTTGGTGGTGATGGAAGATGACAAAGTGGTCGGCATCATCAGTGAGCGTGATTACGCGCGCAAACTGGTGTTGCACGGGCGCTCGTCAGTGGGCACACCGGTGCGCGACATCATGGTCAAGGACGTCATCACCGTGGACACCCACCAGACCGTCGACACCTGCCTGGGCATCATGTCCGACAAACGCCTGCGCCACTTGCCGGTGGTGGAGAACGGCAAACTGATCGGCCTGCTGTCGATCGGTGACCTGGTAAAAGAGGCGATTGCCGAGCAGGCGGAACTGATCAAGCAGTTGGAGCAGTACATTCGCGGGGAATAGACCCTTCCCACTTACAGGAGTGAGCCCTGTGGCGAGGGGATTTATCCCCGATGGGGCGCGAAGCCCCCCCAGAAAAGCCGGGACCGCTTCGCAGTCCATCGGGGATAAATCCCCTCACCACAGAGTTCACTCCTACATTTTGGTTTATCGGGTGATCAGGACGGCCAATGCCGGGCGAAGACAGGCGCCAGCACCGGATGCCTGTCAATACGCTGCAACCACGCATAAAACCCTGGACGGCTCTGGCGCAGGTGTTCGCGGCTGCCCGCCCAACGTGTCACCACGGCCGCCAGCACGTCCAGCGCGCCGGGCGTTTCGTCGTCCAAGTACAACTCGGCGGAAAACTGGTCGGCAAACACTTCCCAGCTCCAGTGCAGGCGCTCACGTGCGCCGGCCATCAGGTTCTGCCGTGAGGCTTCGTCCGGCATCACCAACCAGCGCTCGGGATAATCGATGACACCGATGGCCGCGTAGCAATTGCTGGCGATGTAGACCATGCCGCGAATCGCCTGATCGCGATCGGCAGCCTTGGCCGGCAACAGACCGGACTCGGGAAAACTCAGGCCCAGATGAATCAGAATCGCCACACTCTCGGTGATCGCACTGCCATCGGGCAATTGCAGGGTCGGCACCTGCTTCAGTGGATTGAGGCGCGCCAGTGCCTCGGCGGCTTCGCTCGAGGCTTCGATATCGATAAAGCGATAGGCGATCTGGCATAACTCCAGCGCTGCCTCGATGGCTGCGGCACCTGAATTGCGATGTCCGTACAGTTGATACATGCCCCCTCCTCGATCTCGACAGATCTGTGTAGCCCTATTTATAGCGGGTGTATCCGCTTTGGCACGTTTTTCCCATGCAATCGCGACTTGCGAATTCAAACCTCGCAAAACAGCGCTGGCGGTGCCCATCCCGCACCAAGAGCAATCATCGAACGCTATCCGCGTTCTTGTAAGGTGCGATACCGAACCAAAAGTTCGCGTATCCGAGCTGGCAACAAGGAGTTCACCGCGTGAATCTTCAAACGCTCTGCCGCATCAGCCTCTGCTTGCTTGTTTATCAACAACGCCGAGTTCATTCGAACAGTCCCGGCGGCCAGTGCCTCTACTTTATTACCTGACTCCATGACCACACACCGTGATTGGCGATGACGCTTCGCCGACAACGGTGTGTTATTTATTTTTTAAATACAACTGCAAAAATTCCTGCACCAGCGCCGTATTAACGAACGCAGGCGGGATTGTCGGACAATAACTTTCAGCGACTTTGCAAGTGCACCAAAACGGCTCCAGTGAGTTGAATTATTCAGCACTGGAAACATTGATTTCATTTAAACAAGAACAAGGAACATACGCCGTGACCCGCTAAAACACAGACCCGCACCAAATCAGTCCGCCGCGCACCAGCAAGTGCCCGGGCCGTTAGCCAAGCCGCCGCTCTATCCCGCCGATCAGCGTGATACCGCGTAGAGCCTGACTCGCCTCTGAAAAAACTCCACTCAATGGAGTTTCGGGAAACTGTTGGCCGGAGAAATACACGACAAAGGCAAAACTTATATAAATGCGACATGGGTAACACTGATGAAATAAGACCTATACATTTCGGCAACATCTGGCACAGCGGTTGCTACATGCAAAAAGCACAAGCATGAGACATCAACACTGATCTCAAGCAATAGAAGAACAACCAGGGAATGGCCAATGAACACTCGAAGTCGATGGCTCTAAGCCAGTAACTGTAAGCAAGCCCTGTTCTATAGATAGTTCAACTATCGGCCTGCGTACACCTTGAAGAAAGTTACACCCACCCACTCGAACATCACCCCAATGTTCGGACGGCACCTTATTGCCCTTCATCAACCCGAGGGAGCTTTAATGAACGATGCGGTAAAGCACAGAACCCTGCCGGGGTCGTTACGGGAAGCGCCAATCCCGCTGTCACCGGACAGGCCCGCCTTCATGGCCAATACCTCGCAACCCGGCGGGTTGAACAAACAGCAAATGCTGTTGCTGGTGGCGGTATCGGCGCTGATACACGGCGGCGCCTGGTGGTTTTTCCAGCAGACCCGGCCCGAGCCACTGCCGACTCCGCCACAGATTCCGGAAATGACCGTCGAGCTGAGCAGCCCGACGCCGCCTGCGCCACCCACGCCGGAACCGCCACCCCCGCCGCCACCGCCGCCTCCTCCCGAACCGGAGCAACCGGTGGAAGACGAAGACGCGGTCAAGCCACCGCCAAAACCGGTAGAGAAACCCAAGCCGATCGAAAAACCGAAACCGGTCGAGAAGCCCAAACCGGTGAAGAAAGTCGAGCTGCCGAAAGCTCCGCCCGCCCCGGCACAACCGGCCGCTCCCGCTGCGCCGGCGACAACGAGCGCGCCACCGGCCCCGGCCGCAGCGCCTGCCCCGGTCAAGGAATCGGCAGCGATTTCCGGTCTCGCCAGCCTTGGCAACCCGCCGCCGGAATACCCGTCGCTGGCGCTGCGGCGCAATTGGGAAGGCAGCGTGGTGCTGCGCATTCAGGTGCTGGCCAACGGTCGCGCCGGCTCGGTGACAGTGACCAAGTCCAGCGGCAAGCCGCAACTGGATGACGCCGCCGTCGCGGCGGTAAAGAACTGGAAGTTCATTCCGGCCAAACGCGGTGACACGCCGATTGACGGCTTCGCCACCCAGACCATCGATTTCAAATTGCCGCAATAACGGCACAACCCGACGAACTCACAACCGACTTAATGCAAGCGAGGTGTAGCGATGAACAATTCACTGTCTTCGATGATTGTCCCCGGTGTGCTCTGGGGCCTGGTGCTGTTTTCCGTGGTCAGTTGGGCGATCCTGCTGGTCAAGTCGGCGCAATACCTGCGCCAGAAAGCCCAGAACAAACAGTTCAGCAAAGCCTTCTGGGGCGCACCGGATCTGCTTACTGCCGCCGAACACGCCAGTCAGTACCCGGGCTCGCTGGCGCGCATCGCCAGCAGCGGTTTCGAAGCCTTGCTGGTGGAAGAGTCGCCGCGTACCACGCAACAACTGGCGCACACCATCAACCGTTCCGATCGCCTGGAGCGCAACCTGCGTCAGCAGATCCAGAAGGAACGCCGCTCGCTGGAAAACGGTCAGGCGATCCTCGCCAGTATCGGCAGCACCGCGCCGTTCATTGGTCTGTTCGGTACCGTGTGGGGAATCATGGAAGCCCTGCAAAGCATTGGCGAAACCGGTTCGGCCAGCCTTGAAGCGGTCGCCGGCCCGATCGGTCATGCACTGGTCGCCACTGGCGTGGGGATCGCTGTCGCGGTTCCGGCAGTGCTGATTTACAACTTCTTCCTGCGCCGCCTGAAACTCGCCTCGGCGGACATGGATGACTTCGCCCACGACTTCGACGCCCTCGCCTCACGCAGCGCGTTCTCCATCAGCCGCCAGGCCATCGCCAGCAAAACCACAGCCGCCGTGCGGGAGGCCAGCTAATGTCCTTTTCTACCCAAGACAGCGATGAAGTGCTCAGCGAAATGAACGTCACGCCGCTGGTGGATGTGATGCTCGTGCTGCTGGTGGTGTTCATCGTCACCGCGCCGCTGATGACCAACGCGATCAAGGTCAACCTGCCGAAAACCGACGCCGTCGCCCCCGCCGAAAAGAAAGACCCAGTGGTGGTCAGCGTCGATCAGGACGGCAAGTTCTATCTGGCGAAAACCGAACTGGCGCCGGAGTCTTTGGAGGCCAGCCTCAAGGAGGTCAAGGCCAAGGACGCCGAGGTGCGCGTGCAGCTGCAGGCCGACGCCAACGTCAACTACGGCCAGGTGGCCAAGGCCATGGCATCCATCGAACGCTCGGGCATCAGCAAGATTTCGGTGATGACCACCCACTGAGTGCGGTGCGGGGCGCGCGTTGAGAGTCGCGCCCGGCACCGCTGAAGAATCCCGTCGCAATCAGCCGACCGAAAAAACGCCAGGCGTCTTCGGAGGGGATCGGCTTGCTTGAAGAAAGTGGTTTTCCGCACGCGGTATCACCGAAAGCGGAGCAATGAGGGGCTCACAAGGCCAATTCGATAACGTCTAAAAAGTCGGAAATAACCATGCTGATGAACACTCCACGCTTCACGCTCAAACCTTTGGTGGCAACGATCTCTCGCCACCGTTTTGTTCCGTTGTATCTGGTGGCCATGGGGATGGGCGCCGGGACTGTGCAAGCCGCCGAGGATGACAACGCCACCGTGCCCGCTGCGGCAACGGTGGTGGCGCCGACCACGCAACTGCAACGGGTGGAAGTGACCGGTTCGGCGATTCGCCGGGTCGATGCGGAAACGGCCGTGCCGATCACCATTCTCAAGGCCGATGAGTTGCGCAAACAGGGCGTGACCACCACCGCCGAACTGGTGCAGCGGATCACCGGCAGCCAGTCGATCAACAACAGCGCCGGCTCGGTCGGCGCCGCCACCGGTGGCGCTTCGTTTGCCGACATGCGCGGCATCGGCGCGAACAAGACGCTGGTGCTGCTCAACGGCCGACGCCTGGCGAACAACGCCTTGTCCGGCACCAACTCGGCCGGCGGCGCGGTGGATCTGAACATGATCCCGTTTGCCGCGATCGAGCGCGTGGAGGTTCTGCGCGACGGCGCATCAGCCCTGTACGGCACCGACGCCATCGGCGGCGTGATCAACTTCATCACCAAGAAATCCATGACCGACGGCCAGCTCACCCTCGGTGGCGAAACCCCGACCCACAGCGGCGGCGGTGCCACCAAAGACATGAGCGCCAGTTGGGGCTACGGCGATCTGGAGCAAGACCGCTTCAACGTCCTCGGCGTGTTCAACTACAACAAGCAGCAGAACCTCGACGCCAACGACCGCTCCTTCGCCCGCGACTATGTGCCCGGCCGTGGCCTGGACCAGACCTCCGGCACCGCGTTCCCCGGCAACTACAGCCAGAACGGCAACGCCACCAACCCGTTGGCCAACAGCAATTGCAACGGGCCGAACCTGGTGGCGCGTGACGGCTTGTGCCGCTTCAGCACCCGCGAATACATCGACCTGATTCCGCAAACCGAAAAAACGTCGTTCTTCGGCAAGACCACCGGCAAGCTGGCGGATGACCACAACGTCAACCTCGAATACTTCTGGTCGCGCAACAACAACGCCACCGCTGTCGGCCCGGCGCCGCTCACCGGTTTGAGCCTGGATTCGTCATCGCCCTACTACCCCGGCAACGGCATCACCCCCGGCCCAACCGGCTTCGCCCTCGACCCGACGCAACCGGTCGACGTCAACTGGCGCGAAACCGCCGCCGGCCCGCGTGAATCGAAAGACCAGAACACCAGCCAGCGCTTTCTGCTGAGCTTCGATGGTCTGGTCGGCGGTTGGGATTACAACGTCGGCGCCTCGTACAACCAGAACAAAATCGTCTCCAGCGTCACCAGTGGATATGTCAGCGATCAGGCGATGATCAACGGTCTGGCCAGCGGTCTGCTCAACCCGTTCGGCCCGCAATCGGCCGCCGGTCAGCAGTACATCGACCAGGCCATGTACCACGGCGCCTACTCCACCGCCGTCGGCCGCGTGGCCGGTTTCGACGGGCGGGTCAGTCGGGAGATCGGTGACTGGTTCGGTGCCGGCCCCGCCGGTCTGGCGCTGGGTGGCGAGTACCGCAAAGAGAAATTCCACCAGGACTTCGAACAGTTTGCCGGTGACATCCAGAGCCTCGGCATCGACCCGGCCGGCAGCGTCGAGGGCGACCGCAGCGTGAAAGCCGCGTACGCCGAAATCAACGTGCCGGTGCTCGACAGCCTGGAACTGTCCGCCGCTGTGCGTCACGACAAATACAGCGACTTCGGCAGCACCACCAACCCGAAATACTCGTTCCGTTATCAGCCGCTCAAAGAGCTGGTAGTGCGTGGCGCGTACAGCGAAGGCTTCCGTGCGCCATCGCTCTACGAGCTGTATTCGCCGCGCAGCATCACCTACACCCAGGGCTACTACAACGACCCGGTGCTGTGTACCGGTGGCGTGGTGCAACCGGGCGGCAACGGCGGGCGCGATTGCGGCCAGCAGTTCCTCAATCAGATCGGCGGCAATGAAGATCTGGCTCCGGAGAAGGCGCGCAACGTGACGCTGGGCTTCGTCTATCAGCCGGTCAGCAACCTGTCGGTGGGTCTGGATTTCTGGTGGATTCACATTTCCAACCAGATCCAGCCGTTCCCTGAATCCACCGTGTTCGATCAGGCCGGCAGCTACCCGGATCGCTTCGTGCGCAACGCCGACGGTACGCTCAACTACATCGTCACCGGCAACGCCAACCTCGGCATCGTCGAAACCAACGGTGTCGATGTGTCGCTGGACTACCGCTTCCCGAACACGCCTTACGGCCAGTTCGGTCTGGGCCTGCAAGGCACCTACGTGGACGAGTACGACTTCCAGAGCACCATCAAAGGCCCGTTCACCGACAAGGTCGGCGACTTCGAAGGTGACGGCGTGATCGCGCGCTGGAAGCACAACCTCACCGGCAGCTGGACCTTCGGCGCGGCTCGCGCGTCGCTGACCAACCGCTTCACCACCGGTTACAACGACTACGACCGCGATACCCATGCGCGCGTGGCGTCGTATTCGGTGTGGGACCTGTCGGCCGGCTACACCTTCAACAAGGTGCTGGACGTCGATGCCGGGATGAAGAACATGTTCGACCGCAACCCGCCGTTCTCCAACCAGGCCTACAACTTCCAGAGCGGCTATGACCCGCGTTACACCGACCCGCTGGGCCGCACGCTGTTTGCGCGCATGACGTATCACTTCTGACCGAGAGCACCGGATGTCTCTCATGTGGGAGATGTTTCCACTGTGGGAGGGGGCTTGCTCCCGAAGGCGGTATATCCGTGAAGGGTGTGTTGACTGACACACCGCCTTCGGGAGCAAGCCCCCTCCCACAGTAGATCTCCCACAGGTTGAGCTGAGCTTTTCCAGGGATTTTGAGGAGTGAATGCATGAGTGTTTTGCGCAACATGGCAGGCCTGCTGATCGGCGGCGCTTTGCTCTGCGCCGCCGTGCCGGCACTGGCCGCCGGAAGCTACGCACTGACGGTATACGGCGAGGCGCCGAAGTATCCGGCGAACTTCGAGCATTTTGATTTCGTTGATCCCAAGGCGCCCAAGGGTGGTTCGCTCAGCCGCGCGTCGATGGAGATCGGCCAGTACAACTACATCACTCCGTATGCCGATCAGGGCATTTCCGTGGTGCAGGTCAACGACTGGGTATATGCGCCGCTGGCGTTCCGTTCGCTGGACGAGCCCTACACCGTTTACGCCTTGGTCGCGCAGCAGATCGAGCGCGATCCCGAGGGTCTCTGGGTGCGCTTCACCCTGAACCCCAAGGCACGCTTCGCCGACGGCACGCCGATCACCGCCGAAGACGTGCGCTACACCTTCAACCTGCTGATGACCAAGGGCAGCCTCAGTTATCGTCAGCAGTACGCCGACGTGCAGGACGTGCTGATCGAAAACCCACGGCAGGTGCGTTTCACCTTCAAGAACAACCTCAACCGCACCCTGGCGCTGGACCTGGCGACGCTGCGCGTGGTGCCCGAACACTGGTGGAAGACTCGCGATTTCGCCAACGGCGGCGGCTTCGAACCACCGCTGGGTAGCGGCCCGTATCGGGTCAGCAAGGTCGATGCCGGACGCAGCATCAGTTTCCAGCGCGACCCGGACTGGTGGGGCAAAGACCTGCCGGTCAGTCGCGGGATGTACAACTTCGACACGCTCACGGTGAATTTCTACGGTGACACCGACGTCGCCCGGCAACTGTTGCAGGCCGGGGCTTTCGACTACAACCGCGAGTTTTCCTCGTCCGGCTACGTGGTGGGTTACGACAGCCCGGCACTGCGTGACGGTCGCTTGCAGCAGGCGATCCTCGCCCCGCAGAAACCCACCGCGGCTCAAGGCTTCGTGTTCAACCTGCAAAACCCGATTTTTCAGGATCGCCGCGTGCGTCAGGCGATCAGCCTGCTGTGGGATTTCGAATGGACCAACAAGCAGATGATGCGCGGCTTCTACGTGCGCCAGAACAGCTTCTGGCCGAAGAGTGAAATGGCCGCCACCGCCCTGCCCGACGCCGAGGAATTGAAGATCCTCGAACCGTTGCGCGGGCAGATTCCCGACGAGGTGTTCACCACGGTGTATCAGGCGCCGAAAACCGATGGCAGCGGCTACATCCGCGACAAGCAGCTGCAAGCTCTGAAGCTGCTCGCCGAGGCCGGCTGGACGCCGCAACACAGCCGACTGGTCAACGCCGCCGGTGAGCCTCTGGAGTTCACCTTCCTCGACGGTCAGGGCGGTTTTGATCGCATGCTGCTGCCGTTCAAACGCACCCTCGCGCAGATCGGCATCACCCTCAATCTACGGCGGATCGACTCGGCGCAATACGTCAATCGGCTCAACGCCCGGGACTACGATATGATCGTCACCAGTTTCCCGCGCAGTGGCGACCCGATCGTCTCCCCCGGCCGCGAGCTGTACAGCCTGTATGCCTCGCAAAGTGCCACGCAGGTCGGCAGTTCGAACTCGATGGTGCTGGCCAACCCGGCGGTCGATCAACTGATCGACGGGCTGGTCAAGGCCGACACCCGCGACGCCATGGTGCATTACGCCCGCGCCCTCGACCGGGTGCTGCAATGGGGTTACTACATGATTCCCAACTACTACTCCAAGGGCACGCCGACGGTGTATCAGAACCGCTTCGGCATGCCGGCGGTGCAACCGGCGTACGACGAAGGCCTCAACACCTGGTGGGAGGTCTCGGCCAAGCCGTTGACCACGCAACAGATGCACACCCAGCTCGCAGGGGGTCAATGACATGCTGCGTTATCTGAGTCGACGTTTGCTGCTGATCATCCCCACGCTGCTGTGCATTCTGGTGGTCAACTTCGTGATTGTGCAGGCCGCACCGGGCGGCCCGGTGGAGCAAGCCATTGCCCGCCTGCAAGGTTTCGGCGGGCACGGCATGGGCGGTGGTGGCGAAGTCGCCGCTATTGGCGGTGCCGGGCGCAGCAGTCGCGGGCTGGACCCGGCGCTGATCGAGGAAATCAAACACCACTACGGCTTCGACAAACCGATGCACGAACGCTTGTGGCTGATGCTGAAAAACTACGCCCAGCTGGATCTGGGCAGCAGTTTCTTTCGCGGCGCCAAGGTCACCGATCTGATCGTGCAGAAACTGCCGGTGTCGTTGTCGCTCGGCCTGTGGGCAACGCTGATCACCTACCTGATTTCGATCCCGCTGGGCATCCGCAAAGCGATCAGCAACGGCAGCGCGTTCGATGTCTGGAGCAGCACGGCGATCATCATCGGCTACGCGATGCCGGCGTTTCTGTTTGCGATGCTGCTGATCGTGGTGTTCGCTGGCGGCAGCTACGTCAACTGGTTTCCGGTGCAGGGCCTGGTGTCGGATAACTTCGACAGCCTCAGCACCTTGGGCAAGGTCGGCGACTACCTCTGGCATCTGGTGTTGCCGGTGACCGCGCTGGTGATCGGCGGGTTCGCCACCCTGACCATCCTCACCAAAAACAGCTTCCTCAACGAGATCAGCCGCCAATACGTGATCACCGCGCGGGCCAAGGGTCTGACCGAGCGTCGCGTGCTCTACGGCCACGTGTTTCGCAACGCGATGCTGCTGGTGGTGGCCGGGGTGCCCTCGGCGCTGATCGAGGTGTTTTTCGCCGGTTCCTTGCTGATCGAAACCATCTTCAACCTCGACGGCCTCGGGCGCATGAGTTACGAGGCGGCGGTGTCGCGTGACTATCCGGTGGTGTTCGGCGCGTTGTTCCTGTTCACCCTGTTCGGCCTGTTGATCAAGCTGATCGGTGACCTCTGCTACACCCTGCTCGACCCGCGCATCGACTTCTCGGCGAGGACTGCCTGATGTTCACACTTTCTCCTCTGGGTCAGCGCCGGGTCGCGCAGTTCAAGGCCAACCGCCGTGGACGCTGGTCGCTGTGGCTGTTCATTGGCCTGTGCCTGATCTGCCTCGGCGGCGAACTGATTGCCAACGACAAGCCGTTGGTGATCCGCTACCACGGCGCCTACTACTTCCCGATCCTCAGCGAATACCTGGAAACCGATTTCGGCGGTGAACTGCCGTTCCAGCCGGATTACGCCAGCGCTTACGTGCACGGGCTGATCGAGGATCAGGGCGGCTGGATGCTGTTTCCGCCGATCCCGTTCAGCTACGACACGGTCAATTATGACCTGACTGAACCGGCACCCAGCCCACCCTCTTCCAGCAATTGGCTGGGCACCGACGATCAGGCGCGGGACGTATTGGCGCGGGTGATTTTCGGCACACGGATTTCAATTCTGTTTGCGCTGATCCTCACCGGCATCAGTGCGTTGGTCGGCATCGTTGCCGGGGCCTTGCAGGGTTATTACGGCGGTTGGGTGGATTTGCTTGGGCAACGGGTGCTGGAGATCTGGTCGGGGCTGCCGGTGCTGTATCTGCTGATCATCTTGTCCGGGTTTGTCTCGCCAAGTTTCTGGTGGCTGCTGGGGATCATGGCGCTGTTTTCCTGGCTGGCATTGGTGGATGTGGTGCGCGCCGAGTTTCTGCGTGGACGCAATCTGGAATACGTCAAAGCCGCGCGGGCGCTGGGGCTGACCGACAGCGAACTGATGCTGCGGCACATCCTGCCCAACGCGATGACCTCCACCCTGACCTACCTGCCGTTCATTCTGACCGGCGCCATCGCCACCCTCACCGCGCTGGACTTCCTCGGTTTCGGCATGCCCGCCGGGACCGCTTCGCTGGGCGAACTGATCGGCCAGGCCAAGCGCAATCTGCAAGCGCCGTGGCTGGGGCTGACGGCATTTTTTGCCTTGGCGCTGATTCTGTCGTTGTTGGTATTCATCGGCGAGGCTTGCCGTGATGCGTTTGATCCACGATCTTGATCCGAGGAGCTGACATGAGCGACAACCTGATTGAAATCCGCGACCTGCGTGTCGCCTTCGCCGGGCAGGAAGTGGTGCACGGTCTGAACCTCGACATTCGTCGTGGCGAGTGTCTGGCGCTGGTCGGCGAGTCCGGCTCGGGCAAGTCGGTGACGGCGCATTCGATTTTGCGCCTGTTGCCGGGCAAAACCGTCAGCAGCAACGGTTCGATCGCTTATAACGGGGTGAACTTGCTGCACGCCAGCGAGCAGCAGATGCGCGGTTTGCGCGGCAACCGGATTGCGATGATTTTCCAGGAGCCGATGACCTCGCTTAATCCACTGCACAGCGTGGAACGACAGGTCGGCGAAGTGCTGGAGATTCACAAGGGCCTCAAGGGACGCGCCGCTCGTGAGCGCACGTTGGAGCTGCTGGAACTGGTGGGCATTCGCCAGCCGTTGCAGCGTTTGAAAGCCTATCCGCATCAGCTCTCCGGCGGTCAGCGGCAACGGGTGATGATTGCGATGGCACTGGCCAACGAACCGGAACTGCTGATCGCCGATGAGCCGACCACGGCGCTGGACGTGACTGTGCAGCAGAAAATTCTCGAACTGTTGATCGAGTTGCAGCAGCGGCTCGGCATGTCGATGCTGCTGATCAGTCACGATCTCAATCTGGTGCGACGCATCGCGCAACGGGTGTGCGTGATGCGCCACGGCGAAATCGTCGAACAGGCTGACTGCGAGACCCTGTTTCGCGCGCCGCAGCATCCTTACAGCCGCTTGCTGATCGAGGCTGAACCCAGCGGTGCGCCGGTGCCGAGTCCGTACCAGCACAACCTGCTGGAAGTCGATGATCTGAAGGTCTGGTTTCCACTGCCCAAGGCGTTGTTGAGTCGTTCGCAGGCGTACATCAAAGCGGTGGACGGGGTCAGTTTCCGCCTGCAACGCGGCAAAACGTTGGGGATTGTCGGCGAATCCGGTTCGGGCAAATCGACGCTGGGCCAGGCAATCCTGCGGCTGGTGGAATCCGAGGGCGATATCCGCTTCGGCAACAAGCAGCTGAGCCTGCTCAATCAACGCTTGATGCGCCCCTTGCGGCGACAGATTCAGGTGGTGTTCCAGGATCCGTTCGGCAGCCTGAGCCCACGTATGTCGGTGCAGCAGATCATTGCCGAAGGCTTGCTGACCCACGGCATCGGCACCGAGGCCGAGCGCGAAGCAGCAGTGATTCGCGTACTCGAAGAAGTCGGCCTCGACCCCAAGAGCCGTCATCGCTACCCCCACGAGTTTTCCGGCGGCCAGCGTCAGCGCATCTCCATCGCCCGCGCGCTGGTGCTGGAGCCGGCGCTGATCCTGCTCGACGAACCGACCTCGGCGCTGGATCGCACGGTGCAGAAACAAGTGGTGGAGCTGTTGCGGCAACTGCAGATCAAGCATGGGCTGACCTATCTGTTCATCAGCCATGACCTGGCGGTGGTGCATGCGCTGGCCCATGACTTGCTGGTGATCAAGGATGGCAAGGTCCTGGAACAGGGTTCGTCGCGGGAGATTTTTGCTGCGCCAGCCCACCCCTACACCCAGGAACTGCTGAAAGCCTCCGGCCTCACGCCCGACGCAAATCCCTGTGGGAGCGGGCTTGCTCGCGAATGCGATATACCTGTGACATGAATATCGACTGACAGAACGCCTTCGCGAGCAAGCCCGCTCCCACAGGGGGAGATCGGTGGAGGTGGAAAATATTTGTCGGGCACTGCATCCAAACGCCTCCGTCACGGGTAGTCCCTGTAACAGCCCTCTTCGGCTGTCAGCGGTCTACCCCTTTCGGAGATAACACTGATGAACATCACTCAACTGATTGGCCTCACCGGTTTGCTCGCCCTGTCCTCGACAACCTTCGCCCAAAGCAGCTACCCCGATGCGATCAAAGTCCCGGAAGGCCACAAGATCGCGATGGAAACCACCGGGGTCGGCGAGATCACTTACGAATGCCGCGACAAGCCCAATGCCGCCGGGCAGACCGAATGGACCTTCGTCGGCCCGAAAGCGGTGCTCAATGATCGCAGCGGCAAGCAGGTCGGCACCTACTTCGGCCCGCCCGCCACCTGGCAGGCCAAGGACGGTTCGAAAGTCACCGGCACGCAATTGGCCGTCGCTCCGTCGAGCCCGGGCAACCTGCCCTATCAACTGGTCAAGGCCAACCCGGCTGAAGGCAAAGGCGCGATGAGCGGCGTGAGTTATATCCAGCGTGTCGCGCTCAAGGGCGGCGTGGCGCCGGGCAGCGAATGCACGGCGGCGAACAAGGGCAAGCAGGAAGTGGTGAAATATCAGGCCGATTACATTTTCTGGGCGGCGAACTGAGTTTCTGGCCCACTCAAATCTTTACTTGTGGGAGGGGGCTTGCTCCCGAAGGCGGCGTGTCAGCCAGCATCTGTTTCAATGACACAGCGCCTTCGGGAGCAAGCCCCCTCCCACAGAGGAGTCCACAGCGGGCCCCGGGTTGTCTGGATGTTTGCGGAATGTGAGCTAGATTGCACGACATGTCCTTACCCGAATCTGAATTCGATTACGAAGCCCGTCTCGCTGCCTGTGCCCGCGGCGAGCAGTCGGCCCTGCGCGATTTGTACGTGCAGGAAGGCGCGCGCCTGCTCGGCGTGGCCAAACGGCTGGTGCGTGACACGGCGCTGGCCGAAGACATCGTGCATGAGGCGTTCATCAAGATCTGGAACGCTGCAGCGCAATTTGATCCGGCGCGCGGTTCAGCGCGCGGCTGGATGTTCAGCGTGACCCGGCATCTGGCGTTGAACCAGCTGCGTGATCAAAGCCGGGAGACGCCGTTCAACGAAGAACACGATGCCGAGCCTGACGAGGACGCCTTCGATGTGCAGGGCCATTCGGCGCGGATCCATCGTTGTCTGGAACAACTCGACCCGCAGCGGCGAAGCTGCATCCTCCACGCTTATGTCGACGGCTACAGCCACGCGCAGATTTCTCAACGGTTGGGCACGCCGCTGGGCACGGTCAAAGCCTGGATCAAACGCAGCCTCAACGCTTTGCGGGAGTGCATGGGATGACCACTGAATCGGCGCAGGAACGTGATGAACTGGCCGGCGAATACGTGCTCGGCACACTCTCTGCTGAACAGCGGATAGAGGTGCAGAAACGCCTGCCGCATGAACCGGCTCTGCGCGCGGCGGTGGACGCCTGGGAACGGCGGCTGCTGGAGCTGACGGACTATGCCGAAGCGCAGCAACCGTCGGCGTTCCTGTGGCCGCGAATCGAGCGCAGCGTCGAGCGACTGACGCCTGAAACGTCCACCACCTCGTGGTGGAATCTGCTGCCGCTGTGGCGCGGGCTGAGCGCTGCCGGACTGGCTGCGACGTTGGTCCTGGGTTCAATTCTGCTGACCCAGACCCCGCCTAAACCGAATTATCTGGTGGTGCTGGTCGCGCCGCAGGACAAGGCGCCAGGCTGGGTGATTCAGGCCAGTAATCCACGGGAAATTCAGTTAATCCCGCTGGGCGTGGTCGAAGTGCCGGCGGACAAGGCGCTGGAGTTCTGGACCAAAGCTGACGGCTGGCAAGGGCCGGTGTCGCTGGGGCTGGTCAAACCGGGGCAGACGCTCTCGGTGCCGCTGGATAAATTGCCGCCGCTGCAACCGAATCAACTGTTCGAGCTGACGCTGGAAGGCGCCAATGGCTCGCCGATCGGTAAACCGACCGGGCCGATTCAAGCCATTGGCCGAGCCGTCAAAGTGCTTTGAACCGGCGTCAACCGGCCTTGGCCATGCAGCGCTTGTAGCGCTCATCCACGCGTTTGGCGAACCACGCCGTGGTCAGCTTGCGGGTGATTTTCGGGCTCTGCAAAACGATCCCCGGCAACACTGCACGCGGCAGTTTTTTTCCCTCCGCTTGCTCCGCCAGTTCGAACACCCGCTGATAGAGTCTGGTCTCTTCGAACTCCAGGTTTTTGCCCTTCTCCAGTTGATCGCGAATGGTCGGGTTACGCATGCCCAGCGACTTGCCGAGGGTGCGCACCGCCAGTTCGGTGGTGCCAGGCATGATCGAGTCGTAGCGAATCAAGTCGCCATCCAGCGCCAGCGGAATGCCCGAAGCTCGGCTGACGGCGTTCTGAAACGCGGCATTGCGGCTGGCGTACCAGCCGGCATTGAAGTCGGCGAAGCGGTACAGCGGCTCGCGGTAACTCACCGGGTAGCCAAGTAAATGCGCGATGCCGAAGTACATGCCGCCACGGCGGGTGAACACTTCGTGGCGGATCGTGCCGTCTACCGGATACGGATACTCCTTGGCGTGCTGCTCGGCGAATTCGATGCTGACCTGCATCGGTCCGGCGGTGTGTACCGGGTTGAAGCCGCCGAACAAGGTGCGGCCCATCGGCACCCTACCGATGAAATCGTCAAAAATGGCGCTGAGTTCTTTTTCACTGCGTGCCGCGTTCAGGCGTTCGCTGTAGGTCTTGCCGTTGGTGGAGCGCACTTGCAGCGCGCCACTGACCAACAGACTGGGAATATGCACTTTGGCGGCACGACGGTCGATTTCGTCGCGGGCGATCTTGCCCAGCCCCGGCACCGTGGGGTCTACCTGAAAGGTGGACTCCTGCTCGGCCACGGCCAGCACCGAACACAGATTCTGCGTGGTCGGGCTGATGTTCTGTGCGGCGAACGCGGCGTAGATGTCGGTGGCCCAGCCTTGACGGTCGGGCACTTTCGCCGGCATCAGCCGCACTATTTCGGCTTTCACTTCAGCCGGCGCACGCGGTGCCGGCTCCTGGCTGCGCTGGCCGGCGCAACCGGCGAGCGCCAGCAGCGCGGCGAGGGTAATGAGTAATCGAGGGGTGTGCATGGCGCTCCTTGGCGTGCATTGAGGCAGGTTCACCATACGATCAAAGGCGTCACGCAGGCTAGGACTGTGACCTTGTGGTGAGGGGATTTATCCCCGATGAACTGCGCAGCAGCCCTCCAATATCAAAGCGGCCCGCTCCGCGCGCCATCGGGGATAAATCCCCTCACTACAGGTTTCCTTTCAGATCGGGAAATTCACCAAGATAAACTGATTGCAAAACGTTACTGCGAACTCCTATCATTTGCACCTGGAGTCGTATTTGCGCAAGGAGTTCCCCGCGCCGTTCTAATTTTCTCACCGGCCGTACGCCTCCAGGTATCGACATGCCCGTTTCAGCTCGACTCGCCGTCCCGTTTCGCCCGACGCTTCTCGCCCTGCTGTGCTCCCTGACTGTCACCGCTCACGCTGCCGATGAAAACGGCAAGGAGCTGGTGCTCGACAACGTCAACATCAACGCCCAAGCGCCAACGTCCAACGCCCTGCCCCCGGTCTACGCCGGTGGTCAGGTCGCCCGTGGTGGTCAGCTCGGCGTGCTCGGCAATCAGGACATGATGGACGTGCCGTTCAGCGCCGCGTCGTACACCGAACAGCTGATTCAGGACCAGCAAGCGGAAAACGTTGCCGACGTCCTGCTCAACGATGCCTCGGTGCGTCAGGCCTCGGGCTTCTCCAACCAGGCGCAGGTGTTCATGATCCGCGGCTTGCCGCTCAACGGCGACGACATTTCCTATAACGGCCTGTACGGCGTGCTGCCGCGGCAGATCATTTCCACTGACGCCCTGGAGCGCGTGGAAGTGTTCAAAGGTCCCAACGCTTTCATCAACGGCGTGACCCCGACCGGCTCCGGCATCGGTGGCGGCGTCAACCTGCAGCCCAAGCGAGCCGGCGACGAGCCGCTGCGCCGCTACACCACCGACATCAACAGCGAAGGCCGCATCGGTCAGCACTTCGATATCGGCCAGCGCTTCGGCGAAGACAACCGCTTCGGCGCGCGGATCAACCTGTCGCAGCGCGAAGGCGACACCGGCATCGATCACGAAAACCAGCGCTCGAAACTGTTCAGCATCGGCCTCGACTATCGTGGTGACGCGCTACGTATTTCCGGCGACTTCGCCTACCAGAAAGAACGCGTCAACGGTGGCCGCAACTCGGTCAACCTCGGCACCGCCACGCACATTCCGGACGCGCCGTCGGCCGACACCAATTACGCGCCGAAGTGGGGCTACACCGACATCGAAGACACCTTCGGCATGCTCCGCGCCGAGTACGACCTCAACGACAACTGGACCGCGTACGTCGCCGGCGGCGCCAAGCACACCCGCGAAGTCGGCCGCTACAATTCGACCACGCTGGTCGGCAACAACGGCGCCTCCTACACCACCGGCTCGTTCATCCCCCACGACGAGGACAACACCAGCCTGATGGCCGGCCTGAACGGCAAGTTCAACACCGGCGCGGTCAGCCACAAACTCAACTTCGGCCTCAGCGGTCTGTGGGCCGAACAACGCAGCGCCTATGATTTCGACCTGACCAAGTACGCCAACAACATCTACCACCCGGTGGAAACGCCGTCGCCGGTCGGCAATTTTGCCGGCGGCGACGTCAGCGATCCGGGCATCGTCGGCAAGACCTTCAACCGCAGCCTCGCGCTCTCCGACACCCTCGGATTCTTCGACGACCGCCTGCTGATCACCGCCGGCCTGCGTCGTCAGCAACTGGTGGTGCAAGGCTACAACTACGCCAGTTACGGCAGCGGCAGCCGCAAGTCGAGCTACGACGAATCGATCACCACGCCGGTCTACGGCATCGTGTTCAAGCCGTGGGAGCACGTGTCGTTCTACGCCAACCACATCGAAGGCCTGGCACAAGGCCCGACCTCGCCTACCAGCGCCGGCGGCTTGCGCGTGACCAACGGCAACGAAGTCTACGCGCCGGCACGCTCCAAGCAGACCGAGGCCGGGGTCAAGGTCGACATGGGCACTTACGGCGCGAGCCTGGGCGTCTATCGCATCGAACAGCCGAGCGACGGTTACTGCGAAATCAACAGCGCCACCACCTGCACCTACGTGCGTGAAGGCGAGCAGATCAACAAAGGGGTAGAGATGAACGTGTTCGGCGAGCCGATCAATGGCCTGCGCCTGATCAGCGGCCTGACGCTGATGGACACCGAGCTGCGCAACACCCAGAACGGCGCCAACGACGGCAACCGTGCGATCGGCGTGCCGAGCTTCCAGTTCAACGCTGGCGCCGACTGGGACGTGCCGGGCCTGCAAGGCGTGGCGCTGAATGCGCGGATGCTGCGCACCGGTGGCCAATATGCCGACGCTGCCAACAACCTCAGCCTGCCGAGCTGGAACCGCTTTGACGCGGGTGCGCGTTATGCGTTCAAGGTCTCGCAGAAAGACGTGACCCTGCGCCTGGGCGTCGAAAACCTGGCGAACAAGAAGTATTGGGAATCGGCGCAAGGCGGCTATCTGACCCAGGGTGAGCCACGGGTGGCGAAGTTGTCGGGCACCATCGATTTCTAACCCTCTGCCAAAATGAAAAGGCCCCGCAGCTTTACCGCTGTGGGGCCTTTTTGGTTTTTGGGTGCCTGAAAAGGCCTTTTCGCGAGCAAGCCCGCTCCCACCTTGGAATGCGTTCGACTGTGGGAGCGAGCCTGCTCGCGAAGGGGGCGGCACTGGCTACCCTTTCCATCTGATCCATACTTGCTCCACAGCCAACGGAGGAGAGGCCCATGAACCGCAGCGACGTACTGATCATCGGTGCCGGCCCGACCGGTCTGGTGCTGGCCCTGTGGCTGAGCAAACTGGGCGTGCGCGTGCGCATCATCGACAAGACCTCCGCGCCCGGCACCACCTCACGAGCACTGGCGGTGCAGGCGCGCACCCTGGAGTTGTATCGCCAGCTGGACCTGGCCGACACCGTGGTGCGCAACGGCCACAAGGTCGCGGCGGCGAATTTCTGGGTCAAGGGCAAACCGGTCGCGCAGTTGCCGTTGCAGCGCATCGGCGAAGGCCTGACGCCCTACTCGTTCATCGAAATCTTTCCCCAGGATCAGCACGAACGGCTCCTGCTCGAACGCCTCGAAGACTATGACGTGACGGTTGAGCGCAACACCGAGCTTGAGAGTTTCGAAGAAACCGGCGATGGCCTCAGCGCGCATTTGCGCTTGCCGGACGGGCAGCAGGAAATCTGCCAGGCCTGCTATCTGGCGGGATGTGATGGCGCCCGCTCAGTGGTGCGCAAAACCCTCGACACCGGTTTTCCCGGCGGCACCTATCAGCAGATTTTCTACGTCACCGACGTCAAGGCCAGCGGCCCGGCGATGAACGGTGAGCTGCACCTGGATCTGGACGAAGCGGATTTTCTCGCGGTGTTTCCACTGGCCGGCGAAGGCCGCGCGCGGCTGATTGGCACCGTGCGTGACGAACGTGCCGACCGCGCCGAAACCCTGCAATTTGCCGACGTCAGCAGCCGCGCCATCGAGCACCTGAAAGTGCACATCGACGAGGTCAACTGGTTCTCGACCTACCGCGTGCATCACCGCGTGGCCGAGCACTTTCGCAGCGGTCGGGCGTTTCTCCTCGGTGACGCCGCGCACGTGCACAGCCCCGCCGGCGGCCAGGGCATGAACACCGGGATTGGCGATGCGATCAACCTGGCCTGGAAACTCGCCGCGGTGCTCAACGGCAGCGCCACGGCGCAACTGCTCGACACCTACGAAACCGAGCGCATCGCCTTCGCCCGGCGGCTGGTGTCGACCACCGACAAGGTGTTCAGTTTCGTCACCGCCGAGGGGCGCATCGCCGATTTGCTGCGCACGCGTCTGGCACCTTTTCTGATCCCGAAAATGGCCACGTTCGAGGCCAGCCGCGAATTCCTTTTTCGCACCGTTTCGCAAGTCACCCTCAACTATCGCGGCATGCCGCTGAGCCAGGGCACGGCCGGCCACGTCCACGGCGGCGACCGCTTGCCGTGGGCGCATGATGGTGAGGGGGATAACTACGAACCGCTGCGCCAGCCTTGCTGGCAGGTGCACGTGTATGGCGACACCAGCGACGAAATGATCGCCTGGTGCAATGAACACCATCTGTCGCTGCACGTGTTCGACTGGCGGCCGGCGTTTGAAACGGCGGGATTGGGGCGTAATGGTTTTTACCTGTTGCGCCCGGATACCTATGTGGCGATAGCCGATAACAGCGCGGATCCGAAGGTGATCGAGCGGTATTTCCGGGATCACGGGATCCGACCCTACTTCAACTGCCCCTGACTCTACACAGTCCCAATGTGGGAGCGGGCTTGCTCGCGAAGGCGTCGTGTCAGTCAACCTATTCGTTGCTGATACACCGCATTCGCGAGCAAGCCCGCTCCCACAGGGGGTTGTGCGGTATTCGTCAGATCCCGGCCAGCGCCAGATCCATCGCAAAGTAGGTGAAGATCAGGTCCGCCCCCGCGCGCTTGATCGCGCCCAGGCTTTCGCGCACCACGCGATCCTCGTCGATTGCACCGGCCTGGGCGCCGAACTTGATCATCGCGTACTCGCCGCTGACCTGATACGCCGACAGCGGCAGGTTCGAGGCTTCACGAATGTCGCGGATGATGTCGAGGTACGCACCGGCCGGCTTGACCATCAGCGCATCGGCGCCTTCCTGCTCGTCGAGCAGCGATTCGCGCAGGGCTTCGCGGCGGTTCATCGGGTTCATCTGATAACTTTTGCGGTCGCCCTTCAGCGCGCTGCCACCGGCTTCGCGGAACGGGCCGTACAGCGCCGAGGCGAATTTGGTCGAGTAGGCCATGATCGGAATCTGGGTGAAACCGGCGGCGTCCAGCGCTTGGCGAATCGCCCGCACCTGGCCGTCCATCGCCGCCGACGGGGCGATCACGTCAGCACCGGCACGCGCCGCCGCCACAGCTTGCTTGCCGAGGTTGATCAGGGTCTGGTCGTTGTTGACTTCGTGGTTGTGCATCACGCCGCAGTGGCCGTGATCGGTGTATTCGCAGAAGCAGGTGTCGGACATCACGATCATTTCCGGCACGGCGTCCTTGGCAATCCGCGACATGCGCGAGACCAGTCCCTCTTCGCGCCAGGTGTCGCTGCCGTTGGCGTCCAGGTGATGGGAAACGCCAAAGGTCATTACCGACTTGATCCCGGCACGGGCATAACGCTCGATTTCACTGGCCAGCTTGCGCTCGGGAATACGCATCACCCCCGGCATGCTCTTGATCGGCACGAAGTCGTCGATCTCTTCTTCGACGAAAATCGGCAGCACCAGATCATTCAGGCTGAACTCGGTTTCCTGGAACAGGCTGCGCAGGCTCGCATTGCGGCGCAGACGGCGGGGACGTGCTTCGGGGAACTGGCTGGACATGGGGCTTTCCTGAAATCGGAAGATGAGACGAAAGTCGTAGGGGGCGAAGCTTATGCCTTCGGTGGGCGCAGGTACAAACCTGGATCAATCAAGACAGCATTACCGGGGGTGCAATAATCCTCGGAACAATCCGATTACCTGTGGGAGCTGGCTTGCCAGCGATAGCGGTGGGTCAGGCAACATAGATATTGACTGTGCCGGCTACATCGCTGGCAAGCCAGCTCCCACAGGGTCGGGTGAAGGTCAGGAAGGAATGGTCAACCCGCGCACCACAGCCGGGCGAGCCAGAAAGCGCTCCAGCACCCGGGTCACGTTCGGGAAGTTGCTGATGCCGACTAGATCCCCCGCCTCATAGAACCCGATCAGGTTACGCACCCACGGAAACGTGGCGATGTCGGCGATGGTGTAGCGCTCGCCCATGATCCAGTCGCGACCTTCCAGACGTTTGTCGAGCACGTTGAGCAGGCGCCTGCTCTCCTCGACATAGCGGTCACGCGGACGCTTGTCCTCGTAGTCCTTGCCGGCGAATTTGTTGAAGAAGCCGAGCTGGCCGAACATCGGGCCGATACCGCCCATCTGGAACATCAGCCACTGAATCGTCTCGTAGCGCAGCGCACCCTCCTGGGCGAGCAACTGGCCGCTCTTATCGGCGAGGTAGATCAGGATCGCGCCGGACTCGAACAGCGGCAGCGGCTGGTCCTCGGGGCCGTGGGGGTCGAGGATCGCCGGAATCTTGTTGTTGGGGTTCAGCGACAGAAATTCCGGGGACATCTGGTCTTGCGTGTCGAAACCCACACGGTGCGGCTCGTAGGGCAGGCCGATCTCTTCGAGCATGATCGAGACCTTGACGCCGTTGGGGGTCGGCAGGGAATAGAGTTGAATCCAGTCGGGGTACTGCGCCGGCCATTTCTGGGTGATGGGGAACGCGGACAGATCGGTCATGGGAAACATCCAGTCACATGGGAAGCGCTGATCATAATCCAGGAACCGTAACATTCTGCAGCTAGTGTGCAGAAGCCAGGATCGAACCAAGCGGCCTCAGTGGACTCTGAGCTATGTCTTTGCAAGGGAAGTACGACACGACATGGACAACACCCGGTGCTGGGAGCCCGCGGTGTAAGGGTTGGTCAGCCCCAACCGAATTTGCTGAAGAATCCTATATTCAATGACGAACCTCATGAGTTTCGCCAAACGCTTCAAACATCGCGCCTATGTGGCCCTGCCCTCCCTGCTGGCAGTCAGTGCGCTGACCTTGTCGCTCGAATCGAGCCAGATTCGCGCGCAACCGGTGGACGGTACGCAGACGCTGATCTTCCTGCGCCACGCGGAAAAACCCGAGGGCGGTCTCGGCCAGCTCAACTGTCAGGGTCTGAACCGGGCGATCGAGCTGTCGACCCTGCTGCCGGAAAAATTCGGCAAGGCCGATTACGTGTTCGCCGCCAACCCGACGCGCAATGTCGAGGAAGGCGAACTGGACAATTCCTACAGCTACATTCGTCCGTTGATGACCATCAGCCCCGCCGCGATCAAGCTCGGCCTGCCGGTGAACATCGAGTTCTCTGCCAACGACACCAGTGACCTGGCGCGCGAGCTGACCGAAGACAAATACCACAACGCGACGATCTACACCGCCTGGTCGCACGGCTATTTGCCGGAGCTGATCAACAAGGTAGCCGGCAAGGCCGTCGGCGAGAAGCAGACCATCACCGATGACTGGGCGTCGGGCGATTTCGATTCGCTGTACGTGCTGACCCTGACCTGGCACAACGGCAAGGCCAGCCTGCAGAGCCACAGCTACAAGCAGGGGCTGGATAACGGCAAGGCGACCTGTCCGACTTGAGTTTTGCGCTGCCTGTACCGGCCCTTTCGCGAGCAAGCCCGCTCCCACAGGGGATCTGCGTCAGGCAGAAATTTCTGCCCAGTGGAGACCCAATGTGGGATCGGGCTTGCTCGCGAAGAGGCCCGCAAGAGCACCCTCAAACCCGCTGATTCACCCGCTCACGCAGATACTCAAGCACCGCCCCGCGCTCCCCGGCAAATTCAATCCGCCCGCCCTTCTTCTCACGCTGGAACGCATACATCGGGTCGTAATACTCGCGCAGCAACACGCTGATCCAGTCACGGAACTGCTCGACCGAACCGCTGCGCGCCTGCTCCGCCAAGGCCTCTTCCATCTGCAGGAACATCCGCTGATGGCGTTCGCCGCCCAGCCGGCGCTGGATATTGTTCAAACTCGCAATCAGCCGCTCGGCATACAGCGCAAAGCCCTGCTCGCCATGCACCGCGACGAACTCGGCGTGCAGGTTGACCACATAGTCCTGCAGGATCCGCTCGACCCGCTGCTCCAGGCTGTCTTCGAGCCAGACCATCGGCGCCACTTGCATGCCTCGGTACAGCGGCAGTGGCAAGGCACAACTGCCGACTACCCGGCTCTCGTCTTCCAGCACAAACTGCTGGATTCCGCCGGCGCGTTTTTTCAGCACATCAACGGCCAGACGGTTTTCAAAATCGATGTTGGTCGGTTGGCCGGTGGCGCGCTTGCCGAAACTCGAGCCCCGATGATTCGCGTGACCTTCCAGATCCAGACCGTTGCGCAATTGCACCAGCAGTTCGGTCTTGCCGGTGCCGGTCATGCCGCCCAGCAGCACCATATCGCACTCGGCCACGGCCTGATCGATCGTCTCCAGCAGGAACGTACGCATCGCCTTATAGCCACCGCCGACACGCGGGTAATCGATCCCGCCCTCTTCCTTGATCCATTGCTGGACGATCTGCGAACGCAGGCCGCCGCGAAAGCAATACAGATAGCCGTCGGGGTGTGCCCGGGCAAACTCGACCCAGCCTTGAATGCGCTGCTCCCGCACTTCGGCAGACACCAGCCGCTCACCCAGGGCGATGGCGGCTTGTTGTCCATGCTGCTTGTAGCAAGTCCCCACCTGCTCGCGCTCGCGGTCGTTCATCAGCGGCAGGTTGACCACGCCGGGAAACGCGCCGTGGGCAAACTCGATCGGCGCACGGGCATCCATCATCGGCCGGTCGTTGAGGAAAATATCGCGGTAATCGGTGCAGTCGCGTGACATCAGTTCACCTCGACTGCGTGGGTCTGTCGCTCGACCAGCTCGCCGATCGGCGCCAGGTTCAGGCCCAGTTCGGCAGCCACGGCGAGGAATTCGGCGTTGCCTTCCGGTGTAACTGCAATCAACAGACCGCCGCTGGTCTGCGGGTCGCACAGCACGCGCTTGTGCAACTCCTGCAGACGGCCGAGCTTGCTCGAATAGCTGTCAAAGTTACGCAAGGTGCCACCGGGCACACAGCCCTGTTCGAGGTAGTACTCGACGCTGTCCAGACGCGGCACGTGGTTGTAGCCGATACGTGCGGTCAGGTGGCTGCCGTCGGCCATTTCCACCAGATGCCCGAGCAGGCCGAAACCGGTAACGTCGGTCATCGCGGTGACGCCGGCCAGTTTGCCAAAACGGCTGCCGGGTTTGTTCAGGGTGCACATCCAGTCACGGGCCACGCCAATGTCGCTGGAACGCAATTTGCCTTTCTTCTCGGCGGTGGTGAGGATGCCGATGCCCAACGGCTTGGTCAGGTACAGCAGGCAACCGGCGGTGGCGGTGTCGTTGCGCTTCATGTGGCGCTTTTCCACCAGACCGGTCACGGCCAGGCCGAAAATCGGCTCCGGCGCATCGATCGAATGCCCACCGGCTAGCGGAATGCCGGCGGCGTCACACACCGCGCGCCCGCCGCGAATCACTTCCCGCGCCACTTCCGGCGCCAGCACATTCACTGGCCAGCCGAGGATCGCAATCGCCATCAACGGATCGCCGCCCATCGCATAGATGTCGCTGATCGCATTGGTCGCAGCGATCCGGCCGAAGTCGAACGCATCGTCGACAATCGGCATGAAGAAGTCGGTGGTCGACACCACACCGCGCTCGGCGTCGATCTCGTACACCGCCGCATCATCACGCGAGGCATTGCCGACCCACAGTTTCGGGTCAAGGTTCTGCGCTCCGCTGCCGGCCAGAATCACTTCCAGCACCTGCGGGGAAATCTTGCAGCCACAACCGGCACCGTGGCTGTATTGGGTCAGGCGAATCGGCTCGCTCATGGGAGAGTCTCTGGCAGTTGATGGGGCGGATTCTAGCAGAGCGCGGGCCGGCAGATTTTTGCGCTGAATGTCCGGGCCTCTTCGCGAGCAGGCTCGCTCCCACATTAGTTGCAATGCGATCCCCTGTGGGAGCGGGCTTGCTCGCGAAAGCTATCGACGGGTCACCACGATTTCACGGCCGGGTACAAAAGGTGCCCTGATGAAAAACCATTTGCCACTGCTCGCCCTGCCGCCGCCATACCGAACTGCGCAGACTGTCCGCCGGCACCCGCTGACCGTCAGCGACGGTATGGCAGTGATACGTCACCAGCGCCGAATCTTCCGACAACGGCTTGAGCGTGAACTGACTGACGGTACGTGGTGCGAATGCTTGCTGCGGCAGCGCTGCCAGCACATCGGACTTGTTCCAGATGCCGCCGCTGGCGCCGAATTCGACAAAGTCGTCCGCGATCAGTCGCGCCAGTTCTGCGGGGTCCTCGCGCACGGCGCGCGATAGCAGGCGGTTTTCCAGATGTAACAAATGCTTCGACAGATCCATCTCGTTCCTACCTCAGTGCAGAAATCACTCGCCACAAAGGCTTTCGATTGTGCAAAAAAAACCGCCCTTTCGGGCGGCTAAAGTACTTCGACCATGATTCAGAAGCTTTGACTGAAGCTGATGTTGAACGCGCTGTCGTTGTTGTCGCTCGACACCTGGCCCGAGTAGCCGATGCCCAGCTTGCCGGTCGGGGTGACCTGGAAGTCGATGCCGGCTTCGAGCAATGCGCTGTCCTTGGCGATGGGTACGCCCTGGGTGCTGAACGAGGCGCCGCCGTCGATGAAGGTCAGGTCGGCGTCAGGTTTGGTGTCGCCGTAGGCATGCCGCCAGCCGATGGCCGCGCGTGGCGTCAGTTCGCTGCCGTTGGCCAGGGTCACCAACTTGCCGATGCGCACACCGAGGGTCGAGTAAGTGATGTCCTGATCGGCGTCGGCCTTCAGGCGCCCCACTCCCCCTTTTTCCTTGCCGGTGTCGCTGTCGTAGTTGACGTAGGCCAGCCCGGCGAACGGTTCGATGGCAACACCGCCGGCGTTGATCGCGTAACCCACTTCACCGAACACCTGCGCACTGCGCGCGTCGTAATCGGCCTTCAGGCGATCGTTGTAAGTACCGACGCTGACATCGCGTTTGGTCTCGATGCTGTGCCAGCTGTAAGCCGCGCCGAGGCGCACCGCCAGTGCATCGAATTGCGAGTTCAGATAACCGGCCAGGTGGTAGCTGTCGACCTTGGCATCGGAGTTGCGATCATGCGCGTTGAGATTGCTGCGGGTGTAGCCGGCCGCCATCCCGGCACGCCAGGTGTCATCCAGCGCCTTGTCGGTGCCGAGCATGAAACCGCCGAGGTTGCGATCAACTTTTGCCGTGTTGCTGTCGCCGCCCATGTCGCCCCAGGCACCGATGGCCCGGATCCAGCCGACCATTTCCCCGTGGCAGCCGTTGCTGCTCAGTTGCGTGTCGCTCGGTGCCAGGGTTTTGCGTGGATCATCCGCAGCGCTGCACGACGGCTGGCGCATGCGGTCATTGACCGCCTCACGGATGAAGCGCGAGTCCTCAAGCATGGCGCTGGCAGTGCTGGCGTGGATTTCCCCGGAGAGGCTGTCGAACGCATTACGCGCACCGGCCACGCTGAGGTTGACGATCTGGTTCTGCAACGCCGCGCCAGCCGCACCGTTATTGGACAGTGCCGTGGCGGTGCCGCGCTGGTTGCCCGTGGCAGCGACATCGGCGAACGAGTTGCCGTTGCGGCTCACGGCCAGGGTCACCGAATCGGCACCGTAGACCAGCGAGCTGTCGAGGAACGCGTACTGCGGCAGATCGGCGGCACTGAAGGTCCCGGTCACACCACCGCCCGCAGTGATCAATGAGTAAGTGGTGTTGCCAGTGAACGGCGCCAGGCTGTTGACCACCAAACCGCCACCCAGAGCTGCCGTGCCACCTACCGCCAGCGGTGTAGCGGTTGGCGAGCTGACCGTCAGCGCCAGCACGCCATCACTGCTGTTGGTCAGGTTGCCGGCCACGCTCAGGGTGCCGTCAGCACCACCGGAAGCCACCACACCATGGTTGACCACCGAACCGACGCTGCCGTTACCGCTCAGGCCTGCGCCGTTGGCGACCGTGACTTGTGCGCCCAACGAAGCCCGGGCCGCACGGCTGCCGACTTGCAGCACGCCTTGATCGACCGAGACCGTGCCACTGAACGGCTGATTGCCGGTCAACAACAACGTACCGGCGCCGCGTTTGGCCATCGCCCCGAGTCCGCTGAGGATGCCGTTGAACTGGCCATTGGCATTCTGCTGGAACACCAGTGTGGCGTTGTCGGTGATGTTGCCTTGCAGGCTGGTGGTGTTACCGATCAGCGTACCGCCACTGACGGTGGTGCCACCGCTGTAGGTGTTGGCGTCAGTCAGCACGAGGGTGCCGGAATCGAGTTTCTCGATACCGCCGGTGCCGATCAGCGGCACGTCGATTTCAGCACTGGCACCGGCATTGACCCGCACCGGCGCCAGGCTGCCGTCCGCACCGTTGACTGGCGTCAGCGTACCGCCAGCGCCCGGCACCAGGCTGTAGCCGCCGGTGAGGAACTGCAGACCGGTGAAGTTCTGATTGCCCTGCACAGTGACGGTACCGGCCTGGCCACCAAACACTGCGAACTGACCATTGGACGCCAACGCCTGCGTGCCGCTCGGATCGGTCCAGTTGGTGCCCGGGCCCCACACGCCACTGCCGCCACCGATACTGCCGTCAGGATTGGTGGTGCCGCCGTTCCAGAACTGCACTTCACCCGGACTGCCCTGCACCAGCAGGTTGACCTGATTGGCAATCGCGGTTTGCAGGGTCAGGTTGGCCGCCGATACCGGCAGGCTGCCGTAGACCAGCCCGTTGTCGGTCAGGCTGCCACCGTAACGGAACAGTTGATAAACCCCGGTACCGAAGCCGCCGGCGTTGCTGACATTCAGCGTACCGTCGAGGGTCAGATTGCCGGCGACATTGACCACCGTGGTCGAACTGGTGGCCGAGCCGAGGCTGAAGTCCAGGTTGGTGCCCGAGGACAGCGCCAGCGAGCCGACCGACAACGGTGTAGCCGTGCCGCCACCGGTCAGCGTCGCACCGCTGGCCAGTTGCACGTTGCCGCCCAGTTGTCCGCTGCCACCGACTTTCGCACCACTGGCGACGTTGACGTTGGCGCTGTTGAGCACGCCGTTGACGATCAGGTTGCCGGCCTGCACCGAAGTGTCACCGGTGAAGGTGTTGTTGCCGGTCAGGAGCAATTGGCCGGTGCCGGTTTTGTTCAGCGTGCCGGCGCCGGTGAGGTTGCCGGTGTAGCTGCCGTCGGCGTTCTGCGCGAAGGTCAGCGCCGCGTTGTTGACGATGGCGCCTTGCAGGCTGCTGGTGTCGCCAGTGGTAGTGCCAGCGTTCAGCGTGGTGCCGCCGCTGTAGGTGTTGGCGCCGCTAAGCACGAGGTCAGCGCTGCCGTTTTTCACCAGACTGCCTGTGCCGGTGATGGCGCCGAGCAGCGTGGTGTTCTGGTTGCCGGCCAGGGTCAGTTGCGACCCCAGATTGATCGCGTTGGCCAGTTGCAGCGCCGAGGTGCTGTCGAGGCTGGCGTTGCCGGTCATGCTCAGTGCACCGCTGCTGATTGCGCTGTTGTTGCCCAGCACCAGCGTACCGCCAGCGAGCTGAGTACCACCGCTGTAGGTGTTGCTGCCGTTGAGGGTCAGGCTCGAAGCGCCAGACTTGATCAGGTTGCCCGCCCCACTGACTACACCGTCGAGGGTCAAGGCGTTACTGCCAGCGACAGTCAGGCCACCGTTCACCACCACATCGTTGCCCAGCGTGACGGCCGCGTTGCTGTCCAGCGCGGTGCCGTCCGCAGCGGTCAACACACCGCTGCCGAGCGCTGCGTTGTTGCCCACGACGATCTTGCCGCCATTGAGCGCAGTGCCACCGGTGTAACCGTTGGCAGCGTTGAGCACCAGCGTGCCGGTGTCGTATTTGCCGAGGGTGCCGCTGCCGTTGAGTGCCACGCCAACGGTCGCGGTGGCGTTCGGATCGACTCGCACCGTGGCGTTACCCAACGAACCGTTGACCAGATTCAGCGAACCCGCGGTGCCGTCCTGCAGGCTGTAGCCATCGGTGACGAACTGCATGCCGGTGATGGTTTGTGCGCCGTTCACGGTGACCGTGCCCGCCGTGCCCTGGAACACCGCGAAGTTGTTGGTCCAGGCCTGATTGGTGGTGCCGTTGACGTCGGTCCAGTTGGTGGTGCCGGTGCCCCAGGTGCCGCTGCCGCCATCGACCGAGCCGTTGGCCACCAGTTGGTTGCCGTCCCAGAACTGCACGGTGACGCCCGGTGCGGTAACCAGCAGGTTGATCTGGTTGGCCAGCGCGGTTTGCAGGGTCAGATCGCCCGGGGCGACGCTGCCCGGCACCGTGCCGATCAGCATGCCGTTGTCGGTCAGGCCCCCGGTGTAGTTGATCAACCGGTACACACCGCTGCCGAAACCGCCGATGTCGCTGACATTGAGGTTGCCGTCGAGGGTCAGGTTGCCGCCGACATTCACCAGCGCATTGCCGCCACCGGAAACCGGCGTGCCCAGTCCGACATCGAAATTGGAGTTGGCGTTGAACACCAGCGAGTTCACCGACAGGGTGCTGCCGGTGGCGCCGGCCAGATGACCGCCGTCGGCCACGGTCACCGCGCCGCCCAGCGAGCCGCCGCCCGTCAGGGTGCCGCCGCTGTTGACCAGTACGCTGGCGCTGTCCAGCGAGCCACTGACGTTCAAGGTGCCGGCGTTGACCGTGGTGTTGCCGGTCAGGCTGTTGAGGCCGGTCAGGGTCAGGGTTCCGGTGCCGAGCTTGTTCAATTCGCCGGTTCCGGTGAGGACACCGGCGAAAAGGCTGCTGGCGTTGTTGCCGCCGATGCTCAGAGTGTTGCCGCCGCCGATCAGTGCGGTGCCGCTGCCGGTCAGACTGGCGAGGCTGCCCGAGCCGCCGAGATTGAGAGTTGCCGCAGCGCCGAGGTTGACCCCGGCATTGCTGCCCAGTGCCGAGTTGCCCAGTGTCGTGAGGCTGCCCGATTGCACATCAAAGGTGCCGCTGAAGGTGTTGTTGCCGGACAGCGTCAGGTCGGCCAGACCATTCTTGGTCAGGGTGCCCGCCCCGGCGATCACGCCACCGAGCGTCAGGTTGTTGTTGCCAGCCACGCTCAGGTTGGCATTGACGTTGACGTTGTTGGCCAGCACCAGCGGCGCGGTGGTGTCGAGGGTCGACGCACCCGCCACGGTTACCGCGCCGGAGCCCAGGCCCGCCGAGGTGCCAAGGGTCACGGTGCCGGCGTTCAGTGTGGTGCCGCCGCTGTAAGTGTTAATGCCGTTGAGGGTCAGGTTGGACGCGCCGTTCTTGATCAAACCGCCGGTGCCGCTGACCACGCCGCTGAGCGCTACGTCGTTGCTGCCGGTGTTGCTCAGATTGGCGTTGAGCACCACGTTGTTGCCCAGACTCACTGCTGCGCTGCTGTCCAGCGCCGAAGCGCCGGCCACGGTCAGGTTGCCCAGGCCGAGTGCTGAGTTGCTACCGGCGGTCAGGGTGCCGGCGTTCAGGGTAGTGCCGCCGAGGAAGTTGTTATTGCCGCTGAGGGTCAGATTGGCCGCGCCGTTTTTGCTCAGACTGCCGGCGCCGTTGACCGTACCGGCCAAAGTCAGATCCGCTGTGCCACCGATGCCGAGGTTACCGGCCAGATTCACCGCGTTGTTCACCGAAATCGCCGTGCTCGCATCCAGCGTGCTGCCGCCCGCCGCGTTCAACGTGCCGGAACCCAGCGCCGAGTTCGACGCCAGAACCAATCCGCCAGCGTTCAGCGCCACCGGCCCGAGGAAGGCGTTGTTGCCGCCGAGGGTCAGGTTGGCCGCGCCATTCTTGATCAGGCCACCGGTGCCACCGATCACGCCGTTGAGGGTCAGCGCATTGCTGCCGACCACGGTCAGATTGCCGTTTAGCGTCGCAGCGTTGCCGAGGGTCACCGCAGTGTTGCTGTCCAGTTGTGTGCCGGCGTTGGCGGTCAGTGTGCCGCTGCCCAGCGCGGTGTTGCTGCCGACAATGATCTTGCCACCGTCCAGCTGCGTGCCGCCGCTGTAGGTGTTGGCGCCATTGAGCACCAGGGTACCGGCGTCGAGTTTATTGAGGATGCCGCTGCCATCGATATTCACGCCGATGGTCGCAGTAACGCCCGGATCAACCCGCAGCGCTGTGGTACCGCCAGTGCCGTTGACTGCGGTCAGTTGCCCCGCCGCGCCGTTGACCAGGTTGTAGCCGTCGGTGAGGAATTGCATACCGGTGAACGCTTGCGTACCGTTCACCGTCACAGTGCCCGCAGCACCCTGGAATACCGCGAAGTCACCGGCCCATGGCTGGTTGACCAGACCATTGGCATCGGTCCAGTTGGTGCCGACAGCATTCCACGTGCCGCTGCCGCCATCGACCACGCCGTTGGCGATGGTCTGGCTGCCGTCCCAGTAACGGATGTTGCTGTTCGGTGCCGACACTTGAATATTGATCTGATTGCCCACGCCGGTCTGCACCACCAGATCGCCAAGGCCATAGCCGACCGGCACGCTGGCGACGTCCAGACCGAGATTAGTCAGGGCACCGGTGTAGTTGAACAGGCGATACACACCGACGCCGAAACCGCCGGCATCGGTGACGTTGAGATTGCCGTCAAGGGTAAGGTTGCCGCCGATGTTCATCAGCGAACTGGTCGACGGAGTCCCCAGCGCCACATCCACGTTGCTACCGGCACCGAGGGTCAGGCCACTGGCTGACAAGGTATTGCCCGATGACAGCGCCAGATGGCCCCCGCTATTAATGTTCACTGTGCCAAGCGCCGAGCCGGTACCGGTCAGGGTACCGCCGGTGTTGACGTTGACCTGTGCACTGCCCAGCGAACCGCTCAGGTTCACGATACCGCCATCGATCGCGGTATTGCCGGTAATGCCGTTGATGCCAGTGAGGTTCAAGGTGCCGGTGCCGACTTTGGTCAGGCCACCGCTGCCACTGAGATCACCATCAAAGGTGCTGGTGACGTTGCCGCCACCGACGGTCAACGTGTTGCTGCCAGTCAGTTGCACACTGCCGCTGCCGGTCAGCGCGCCGAGGCTGGCATCGCTACCGAGATTCAGGCCGGCACCGGCACTGATGTTGACGCCAGAAGTGTTGCCCAGTGCGTTGGTGTTGAGGGTAGTGACGCTGCCGGAGACGATGTTCACGGCGCCGGTAAAGGTGTTGTTGCCGGCCAGAGTCAGGTCCGACAGGCCGTTTTTGGTCAGGCTGCCGGCGCCGTCGATGATGCCGTTGAGGCTCAGGTCGTTATTGCCGGCCACCGTCAGCCCGGCGTTGAGGGTGATCGCGTTGCCGATGCCGAACGAGGCGCTGTTATCGAGAGTCGCCGCGCCGCCGACGGTCAAGCCACCACTACCCAGACCGTTGGCATTGCCCAGGGTCAGGGTACCGGCGTTGAGGGTGGTGCCGCCGCTGAAGGTGTTGTTGCCGTTGAGTGTCAGATTCGCTGCGCCATTCTTGATCAATTGGCCGCTGCCGCTGGTGACGCCACCGAGGGTCAGATTCTGCGTGCCGCCGACGGTCAATCCAGCGTTGAGAGTGACGCCGTTATTGAGGCTGACCAGCGGCGAATTGCTGTCCAGTGTGGCAGCGCCAGCGACGGTCAGTGCGCCGGAACCCAGCGCCGAACTGTTGCCGACGGTCAGCGTACCGGCGTTCAACGTGGTGCCGCCGAGGTAGTTGTTGGCCGCATTGAGAATCAGATTGGCCGCGCCGTCTTTCACCAGACTGCCGGCGCCGCTGACCAGACCGGTCAAGGTCAGATCTGCCGTGCCACCGATATTCAAGGCTCCCGCCAGGCCCACTGCGTTGTTCAGGCTGACGGCGGTGTTGGCGTCCAGCGTGGTATTGGCCGCCGCATTCAGCGTACCGACGCCCAGCGCGGTGTTGCTGCCGACAATCAGCTTGCCGGTGTTCAGTGCAGTGTTGCCGAAATAGGTGTTGGCGCCGTTGAGGGTCAGGTCGGCCGCGCCGTTCTTGGTCAGCCCACCGATGCCGGCGACCACCCCGCCGAGGGTCAGCGCATTGCTGCCGCCGACGGTCAGCGTGCCGCCGAGGTTGACGTTGTTGGCCAGGGTCGCCGCCGTGCTTGCATCCAGCGTGGTGCCGTTCGACGCGTTCAGTGCGCCCGTACCCAGAGCGGTGTTGGAGCCGACCACCAGCGAACCGGCATTCAGCGCCGTGGTGCCGGTGTACGTGTTGTTGCCGGTCAGGGTCAGGCTCGATGCGCCGGTCTTGATCAGGCCGTTCGCGCCACTGATTACCCCGCCGAGGGTCAGCGCGTTGGCGCCGCCTGCGGTGAGGTTGGCATTGAGAATCACGTTGTTGTTCAGGGTCACGGCGGAACTACTGTTGAGGGTGCCCGCGCCTTCCACCGACAAGGCGCCGGTGCCCAGTGCCGCACCGTTGCCGACGGTCAGGCTGCCGGCATTCAGGGTGGTGCCGCCGCTGTAGGTATTGGTGCCGTTGAGGGTGAGATTGGCGGCGCCGTTTTTCACCAGTTGGCTGGTACCGCTGATCCCGCCACCGAGGGTCAGCGCGTTGCTGCCGCCAATCCCCAGACTGTTATTGAGAATGACGTTGTTGTTCAGTGTCACCGCCGCATTGCTGTCGAGCGTCGCCACGCCGCCGACGGTGATGTTGCCGCTGCCGAGCGCCGCATTCGCGCCGGCCGTAATGGTGCCGGCGTTCAACGCGACGGCACCGAGGAAAGTATTGGCGCCATTGAGAATCAGATTGGCCGCGCCGTTCTTGGTCAGCCCGCCGCTGCCGCTGACGATACCGCCGAGGGTCAGGTTGGCGCTGCCGCCGATGTTCAGATTGCCACCGAGTGACACCGCGTTGGTCAGCGCCACCGCTGTGCTGGCATCGAGGGTGGTACCTGCTGCCGTGGTCAATGCGCCCGTGCCCAGCGCGGTGTTGGAGCCGACAATCAGCGTGCCAGCATTCAGCGCAGTGCCGCCGGAGAAAGTGTTATTGCCGCTGAGGCTGAGGCTCGCAGTGCCGTTCTTGATCAGATTGCCGGCGCCGCTGACGACCCCGCTCAGGCCCAGTGCCTGGGTGCCGCCAATGGTCAGATCCGCCGCCAGCGCGACAGCGTTGGCCAGGGTCACCGCCGTGGTCGCATCCAGCGTGGTGCCGGCCGCGGCGTTCAACGCGCCAGTCCCCAGTGCGGTGTTGCTGCCGACGAACAGGCTGCCGGCGTTGAGAAGCGTGTTGCCGGCGTTGGTATTGTTCCCCGTCAGGGTCAGGCTGGCGGTACCGGATTTGGTAATCCCGCCAGTACCGGACAGGACGCCGCCCAGGGTCAGGGCATTGCTGCCGAGCACGTTGAGCGCGCCGGTCATGGCGATGTTGTTGGCCAGCGTGACGTTGGCGGTGCTGTCGAGGCTGGTGCCAGCGGCGGTGTTCAGCGCACCGCTGCCCAGTGAATTGTTGTTGGTCACCAGCAGGCTGCCGGCGCTCAGGGTGGTAGTACCGGTGAAGCCGGTGTTGGCGCCACTGACGGTCAGGCTGCCGCTGCCGGTTTTGGTCAGGCCACTGCTGCCGTTGATCAAGCCGCCGAGGGTCAGTGCGCCAGTGCCGCCGGCGGTCAAGGTGCCGCCGAGGTTGATGGCGTTGGCCAGGCTGATCGTGCCCGGCGCGCTCAGGGTCGTCGCGCCAGTGACGTTGAGGGTGCCGGTGCTGAATGCCTGATTGTTGCTGATCTGCACCGTGCCGCCATTGAGCGTGGTGTTGCCCAGATAGGTGTTGGCAGCGCTGAGGCTCAGTTGCCCGGAACCGACTTTGCTCAGGCCGCCGCTGCCGGAAATCACCCCACTCAGGGTGGTGGCGTTGGTGCCCTGCACGGTCACACCACCGGCGCCGAGGGAGATCAGATTGCTGAGGTTCAACCCGGCGTTGCTGGCCTGGAGGATCCCGCCGTTGGAGGTGAGCACCCCGCTGCCGAACGTGGCGTTGTTGTTGAACTGGGCGACACCGCCATTGAGCGTGGTCGCGCCGCTGACCAGTGGCCCTTGCAAGGTCCAGGTGCCGCTGTTGATGGTCAGGTTGTTGAAGTTGACGTAAGTGGCGCTCGACGCCGTGCCGACCCCGGTGGTGCCGCCGCCGACACCGGCCGGGTTTTGCAGGATCAGGCTGTTGGTACCGCCCGCGCCGCCATCGACAGTGCCGGTCGGGGCGAACGTCAGGTTGATGCCGATCAGTCCGCCGAGGCCGACGCTGACCTGCACGCCGTCACCGACCTGCACCGAAGAGCCCGTCACCGCCGTAAAGGTGTTGGTGCTGCTCGCGCCCATCGACACGCCGCCGGTGATCGCACCGGCGTTAGTGAAGGTGTTGCCCGCCGCCGAGGTCTCGAAGGCGATCCGGCCGTTGATCACGCCGGTGCTGCTGTTGGTCATGTTGACCTGCGAGCCGCCGTACACACCGACCACCGGGGTGTCGGCCAAGGTGATGCCACCGACCGAGAGTCCGGTCGAGGTGATGGTGCCGTTGTTGGTGATGCTGGTAGTGCCGGCCGCAGCGTTGTTCACCGCGATGCCCAGGCCGTCAACGCTGGTCAGGTTGAGCCCGAGCAACATGCCGGTACCGCGAATGATCCCGCTGGCATTGTTGAGCACGCTGACCGTACTGGTCGCGCCCGTACCGATGAAGGCACCGCCGCTCAACACCGAGACCAGCCCGAGCAGCGCCGGGTCGATCGTCCCGGAGTTGTTCAGGCTGATGTTGACCCCGGTCAGGTCCATCACATGGCCGCCGAGCGTCGCGTTCATCTGCGCCCCGGAGTTGACGTTGACCGTCAGACCGTTGGTGGCACTGGCGAAATTGTTGAGAAACAGCGGCAGACTCGGCACGCCGGTACAGGTCACGGTGGAACCCGCCGTGGAGCATGTGGCCAGTGCCGGTGCACTGACGCCGCCGAACAACAGCCCGGCAACGCTCAGGTGCACAGCAAGGGAAAGTGGGGAAAAACGCGAAACGAGGGCGACACCAAACCTTGCTTCCACGGGCTACTCCTTGTCGTGGCCAAATTCTTCCTTGAAGGCGTGGGAGAGGTGCTTATTCCACACGCGAATCAAGACTGCGACGGTCATCACAAAACCGCGTCTTGGCTGACAAGCTAGTAGACGCCCCGCGATGGGGCACTGATTAAATGGTGTTAATACTTTAATACTAGAACCGTCTAGAACGCGGATTTCGGCCAATAAACACTGGGTTTGGCGACACCTGACTAAACCTGTGGGAGCGGGCTTGCTCGCGAAAGCGGTGTATCTGTGAAGGATGTGTCAGCTGACCCGACGCCTTCGCGAGCAAGCCCGCTCCCACAGGAGAATTTCAGCGTTTAAAAGAAACTGGTACGCCTTGTGCAAACGTTTGCGACCTGCCTATAACGGCTTTTTCGTAACAAAACCGTACAGACCCGCAGAACCCGGGCCTCGATCCGCAAAAAAGGACTTTGAATGCACGTTGCTTCCCTTCTTCGCGCCCCGTTTGCGCGCACGTTTGCTGTTTCCCTGCTACTGACCGGCGTTACCGGAGTTCTCAGCCACAGCGCATTGGCGCAACCGGCGCTGCCCGACGAGTCCGCCCAGGGTGAAGCCCTCAGCCCGGAAGCTGCCCCGCCGAAAAAAGGCGCGTATCTGTCGGACTGGTACAACCAGGACCTGACGCTGATCGGCAGCAAGGACATCAGCTTCGGGCCGCAACCGGCCGACGATATCTACCTGGAATACGAGTACTTCGGGCGCAAGGGTCCGTTCGAGCTGTACGGCTACGTCGACATTCCGAAGATCTTCAACATCGGCAACAGCCACGACAAAGGCGTGTGGGATCACGGCTCACCGGTGTTCATGGAACACGAGCCGCGCATCTCCATCGACTACCTCGCCGGCCGCAGCCTGGCCATCGGCCCGTTCAAGGAATGGTACGTGGCGTTCGACTGGATCTACGATCACGGCAGCCGTAAAGAGAACCGCGCCAACACCCTGTACAGCGGCTTCGGCACCGACATCGACACCCATTCGCGGGTCAACCTGTCGGCCAACCTGTACGGGCGCTACCAGTGGGAAAACTACGGCGCGAGCAATGAGTATTCATGGGACGGCTACCGCGCGCAGCTCAAGTACATCGTGCCCATCGACAAATTCAGCAACGGCGCGTCGCTGACCTACATCGGTTTCACCAACTTCGACTTCGGCTCGGACATTCACAAGGACAACCCGGCACGCACCGCCAATGCCACGGTGGCGACCAACGTGCTGTTGTACTCGTTCACCCACCTGCGCTTCACCTTGGTCGGCCGTTACTTCCATAACGGCGGCAACTGGGAGGACGGCAGTGAGTTGAACTTCGGCGACGGCAATTTCCGCGCGCGCTCCAACGGTTGGGGTTACTACGCCGGCATCGGCTACCAGTTCTGAAATCAGGAGATTCTCATGCAAGCAATGACGCGTCTGACCCTGGCCGCTGCGGCCCTGCTCTCTTCCACGGCGTGGGCGGCTGAAGCGCCGATCCAGCCGAAAGTGGTGCTGATCACCATGTTCGCCCCCGAGGCGCAGAACTGGATCGAGCGCCTCGATCTCAAGCAGGAAATCCGCGTACCGGGGCTGTCCGCCGAGTACCCGACCATCCGCTGCAACGCACAACAGGTGTGCCTGCTGACCACCGGCATGGGCCAGACCAACGCCGCCGCTTCAACCCTGGCACTGGCGCTGTCGCCGAAATTCGACCTGCGCAAAAGCTGGTTTCTGATTGCCGGGATCGCCGGCATCAGCCCCAAACACGGGACCATCGGCACTGCGGCGTGGGCGCATTACCTGGTGGAATTCGGCACCCAATGGGAGCTGGATTCGCGCGACGCGCCGGCGAGCTGGCCGACCGGTTACCTCGGCATCAACACCAAGGGTCCGAACGAAAAACCGCCGCTGGACTACAAGACCGAAGTCTTCGAACTCAACCCGACACTTCAGGCCAAAGCCTTCGCCCTGAGCCACAAGGTCGAACTGAGCGAGAGCAAGGAGTCGGCGGCGTGGCGCCGGAAATACCCCTCGGCCCCGGCCAACCAGCCGCCAGTGGTTACGCGCTGCGACACGCTGGCGGGCAACACCTGGTTCTCCGGTACACGCCTGAGCGAACGCGCCGAGGTCTGGACCAAACTGCTGACCGATAACAAGGGTGAATACTGCACCACACAACAGGAAGACAACTCCACCTATGAAGCGCTGCTGCGTGCCAGTCGCGAAGGTCTGGTGGATGTGCAGCGTCTGGCCGTGGTGCGTGCCGGCTCTGACTTTGATCGGCCGGCACCGGGCGGCAGTGAAGTGGATAATCTGCTGAAATACGCCGATCAGGGCGGGTTCGTGCCGGCGCTGGAAAACCTCTATCGTGCCGGCAACCCGCTGGTGCAGGACATTCTGAAAAACTGGTCGGCGTGGGAAAACGGCGTTCCGCAATCCTGAGCCCAAGAAAGAACCCTGTGGGAGCTGGCTTGCCAGCGATGGCATCAGTTCAGTCAACATCTCCATCGACTCTTCTACCGCTATCGCTGGCAAGCCAGCTCCCACAGGTTATGCGGTGTCTGGAAGATCAGGGAATCAGGATGACCTTGTCGCCACTGCCCTGATTCACCTCTGCATAGCGCTGCAACCCCTCCGCCAATGGCACCTCCACCAACCCCTGCGGCAACGGCAACAGATCCTCATCAAAGAACCGCCCAAACTGCTCGAGCATCGCCGCACAGGCTTGCACGCCGTACAGCAGCGAGTTGATCCCGACCACCGAACCGCCCTTGCGGTACAACGCCAGCGCCGGCAACTGCACATGGCCGTCGACCGGTGCGGCGATGATCGCGATGCGGCCGAACGCTGCTAGTGCCGCCACCGAGGCCGGCAGCCAGAAGCCGGTGGTGTCGAAGATCACGTCAGCGCCACCGCTGTACACCGCGTTGACCTGCGCGCCGAGGTCTTCGGGTTTATCCAGCTGAATCGTCTGGAAGCCCTGCGCCTGCAACTCCTTGACCTGCTCCGGCCGCCGCGCCGCTGCCAGTATCTGCGCCCCGCGCACCTTGGCCAACGCCAACGCCGCCGTGGCCACCGCACCGCCGCCGATCACCAGCAAACGGGTTTCAGCCGTTACCGAGCTACGCTCCAGCGCGTCCCACGCCGTGGTGTACGGCACGCCGAGGCTGGCGGCCTGGGCGAAACTCAAGTGCGACGGTTTGTGCGCCACGCCATTGGCCGGCAGTTTGACGAACTGCGCGTGCGAGCCATCGGCGAAAAAGCCCAGCTCACGCCCGGTGCCCCAGACTTCCTGACCGAGCAACGCCTGCGGGCCTTCGACCACGACACCGGCAAAATCACGCCCGGGAATCCGTGGCAACGTGGTGTACGGAAAACGCCCGAGCACGTTCTTCACATCGCTGGGGTTCAGACCGGCCGCCTTGATCTCCACCAGCACTTCATCAGCGCCGGGCAGCGGGGTCGGTACGTCGACGAAATGCAGGGAAGACAGATCGCCGGTTTTATCGAATTGCAGTGCTTTCATGAGGACATCCATCAAAGGGAAAAAGGAATTCAGGACAGCCAACCGGCGACCAGTTGCCGGCCCATCGGCCACAGCTGCTCACCCGCGAGCATGCCCAGCAGCCCCACCAGCGCGATGGCCGGAGGTGCCGGGGAACGAAAATCCAGTGCGCCATAGAGCAGGCCGACACCCAGACCGATGGCCAGCGAAATCAGGTAGTTCATGGAGGAAACTCCGCCGCGTTGAAGGAATGGGCAGAGTCTAGGGAAAGATGGGCAGAGGCGTCGGCCAAGGACTTCTGAATTTCGGCCAACTCTTGGAAAGTCACCACAAAACCCTGTGGGAGCTGGCTTGCCAGCGATAGCGACTTGTCTGCCATGAAGACGTTGAATGTGCCGAAGCCATCGCTGGCAAGCCAGCTCCCACAGGATTGTGTTCAGCCCGTGGAGAATTGCGAAGGCGCCACGCCCAGCTCGCGCCGGAACATGTCACTGAAACTGCTCGGCGAATACCCCAGCTCCCGAGCAATCGCACTCACTGGCACGCCCTGAATCAACTCGGCCACCGCCGTCGCCAGTTGCACCTGCCGCCGCCATTCGGCGAAGCCCATGCCGAGGCTGTCCTTGAACAACCGCGCCAGCGTGCGCACACTCGCCCCGGCGTTTTCCGCGTGCTGTTCGAACGGAATGTCCAGCGACGGTGACGCCATCACCGCTTGGCACAGATTCATCAGGCGCCGGTCGGAATCGTCCGGCAGCGGGATCTTCAATTGCGAGCGCCGGGCACGCTTGAGCTCCAGCAACGCCAGCCCGACCAAGGCGTCGTAATAAGCCGGCTCACCACTGTCGCCCTGCTCCACCAGCCCGACGATCAACTCACGCAACAGGCCACCGACCTCGATCACCTGCACCGTCGGATCCAGCGTCGCCGCCAGCACCGGGCGCAGGTAGATATTGCGCATTTGCAAGTCCGAGACCACGCGAATTCCATGCGGCACCCCGGGTGGCAACCACACCGCGCGCTGCGGCGGCACCACCAGTGCCTCATGCGGGGTTTCAACCCACATCACCCCGCTCATTGCATACAGCAACTGCCCCCAGACATGCTCGTGCGGCTCGATGAACAACCCGCGCGGATAAGTGCGCGCCAGCGGTTGCACCGGCACATCGGTATCCGTGAGATCGGGGGGTGCGGCGAGGGCCATGGCGAGCATTCATTGGGGTTGGCGGAGCGGCCATGTTAACTACTGCGTCGATGCGTCGCCAACGATAGATACCGTCGGACAATCCGAGTGAATTTTCCCGACGCGCCGCGATCCTTCTAATACCACAGGGAGGATTACGGGCTTTATGAACAACGCAAAACTGTTTGTCATCGATTACACCCTTCACGGCACGCCTAAGTCGTTCATTATCCGCTCGGACAGAATGGACAACGCCGAGGCGTGGCACTGGGCAAGCTGCGACGCCGGTGTGGGTCGCATCCCGCGTTTCGGCCGGGAAAAAGTGCAAAAGACCAGCAAACCGATGGCGGAGAAATTCGGCGTGGAAAATGTCACATGGCGACCGGCGAGCTAGACTCTCGTCAGGCGATGGGGACTCTTTGGGGGCGTACACAATGACCAGCATCTTCAGCCCGGCGCATCTGGATTACGGACTGGACACCCTGTTCGGACGTATCACCAAAAGCGTGGACTGTCGGGTGGGTCTTGAGGCTGTCGAAGACGACCCGTATAGCTTCGCCCTGCGTGTGCCGGCGCCGTTACCGGAAGACCTGGACCAGGCGAAAACCGTGGTGGTCTGGGTTGAAGGCCGACGACTGCTTGGCACCGTGCGCCATATCGAACGGCTGGATGATCAAAGCCTGAAACTGCAAGTGGAGCCTGATTAGGCTCCACTTTTTTATGCGTGCGGTTATTTGGGGTGGGCGCAATGGCAGCCTTTGCTTGAACACTCTTCACCGCCCTTGTGGTGGTGCGCGCAGGCTTCACAGCAATAGTGTTTGCCGTGCACGGCGTAGGCGTGGTCGCCTTCCTTGATGGTGCATTTGCAGTTGGGGCAGTCGCATTTTCTATCGGGCATGGGGGCAGACTCCTTTTTTTGGTGGTTGTCTGGGGCTTGCGAGGGCAAGCCGTAGAGAACAGTGTAGGAGCTGCCGAAGGCTGCGATCTTTTGATCTGGTTTTTTTCGGGAATTGGGTGAATATCCGTTTCTTCGGGTGCTGCCGCTGGCGGTTTCGCTCTTACAGCGAGTCACCTTTTCCAAACGCCGAAAAGGTAACCCAAAAGGCTTTGCCCCGGCGTACGGCACTTCGCTTAGGCTCAGTGTTCCCTCGCTACGGTGTCCATCCGGGGGCATCGCCTCCGGTTTGCTTCGCTGCACCTCCTCTCGATGGATGCGGCTTCGCCGCATGGCGCTGCGCGCCCACCCCCTGATGGACACCTTCGCTCGGCCTGCCGAAGGGGCTGAAGATCAAAAGCCACATCAAAAGCCAGAGCCAGAGCCAGAGCAGATCAAAAGATCGCAGCCTTCGGCAGCTCCTACACGGGAGTGGGTGTATTCAGTTGGAGATTGGTCGGCTGACAGGCCGCCTTCGCGAGCAAGCCCGCTCCCACAGTTGGGCCGGGTGCATCCGCAAGAGATTGGTCGGCTGTCAGGCCGCCATCGCCAGCAGGCTAGCTCCTACAATTTAGAGAGTGTGCGCCCCATGCGGCGAGGCCGCCCCACTCAACACAATGAGCGTTAGCTCGAGTACCGCTTTTGATCTGAGGGCCCGTCGGCAGGCTGAGTGGAGGGGTTTATCCGGGGGTGGGAGCGCAGCGACCGTTTGGCGCAGCCAAACACAGCGAGAGGAGGTGCAGCGAAGCAAACCGTAGGCGCTGCCCCCCGGATGAATCCCGCAGCGAAGGAACCCGAGCCTAGGCGAGGGCCGAACGTCAGGGTAAAGCCTTTTTGGTTACTTTTTCGGCGTCTGGAAAAAGTGACCCGCCGTAAGGGCGGAACCCTAAGCCGCCGTTACCGCAGCAACGGATATACACCCAAAACTCAATCAGAACCCCGAACACTACTCCGATACATAAAAACCAAAGCCAACCCCAGACACACCATCGCCAACACCCGCGAGGACGAAAGCTCGATCGCCGGATTCCCCAGCCAGCCAAAATTATCGATCAACATCCCCATCCCAAGTTGGCCAACAATCACCGCAACAGTCGCCACCGCCGTCCCCACAACAGGCACCGCACCGACCATGACCATCATGTAAACCACCCCAAACAGCGCCCCGCAAACCTGCCACTTCGGCACATCGAGCAAACTCACCGCATGCGCCGGCTCAAAAAACACAATCAACAACCCGGTGACCACCGCCCCGACGAAAAACGTCAGCAAACTGCTGCGCAACACCCCGACGCTTTCACCGAGGCGCCCATTGATCGCCGCTTGGACGCTCAACACCGCGCCAGCCAACACCACCACTGCCAACAAAATAACCAGACTCATATTCTCAACCCCGCGCAATCAGAACCAGTGCCACCACTATCAACCCCAACGCCAGCCACCGCTCGGCATTGACCTTCTTGCGCGTCGCGCCGAACCAGCCGAAATGGTCGATCAGCACACTCTTGCCGACCTGCCCGGACAAAATCGCGATCATCGTCATCGCGATCCCGATATGCGGCGTCGCCAGGGTCAGCACCACCACGTACATCGGCCCGAGAAAGCCGCCGATCAATTGCCAGCGCGGCAGATCGGTCAGCGCCGGGCCTTTCTGCGGGCCGGCGAACAACAGCAGCAAAAACAGAATCGCCGAACCCACGCCGAAGATGCTCAAGGTCGCCCACAGATGCCCGACCTGCTCCCCCAGCGGCCCCAGTAACCCGGCCTCCACCGACAGGCCCATGCCGGCCAGAATCACCAGCGGCAGCAACAACAGGCGCAACCACGACCGGGTCGCCGGCGCCGGTACACTCACTTCATCCAATGTCTGCATCATCCAAAACCCACGCAAGTAAACGATGGCGCGGATTATCGGCTGGCGTAGCTGTGCGATAAATGGGAGCATCCGGACAACACTTTTGCGCAACTCGCACAGCAGGAAGATCCATGCACGGGCTGAATGAACTGGGATTCAAGGCACTCAGGCTGTTTGTGGCGGTGCTCGACCACGGCAGTTTTTCCGAAGTCGCCCGGCGCGAGGGCGTGGCGCCCTCTTCGATTTCACGGCAGATCCAGTTGATGGAGCAGGCGCTGAACCAGCAATTGCTCTACCGCCACACCCGCGCCGTGACGCCGACCGAGGCCGGGCGCATGCTCGGCCACCATGCGCGGCTGGTGCTGGTGCAACTGGAAGAGGCCGAGCAGGCGTTGCAGGAGCAGCAAAGCGAACCCACCGGGCTGGTGCGGATCAACGCGCCGGTGGTGTTCGGCCAACGGCATCTGACGCCGTGGCTCGGTCAGTTGTGCGCGCGCTATCCGAAGCTGCAACTGGACATCCAGCAGACTGACCATTACGTCGACCCGTTGCAGGAAGGTACCGACCTGCTGTTCCGCATCGGCCCGATGCACGACTCAAGCATGCAGGCGCGGATTCTGGCGCCGCACCGCTTTCAGGTCGCGGCCAGCCCGGCGTATCTCAAGCGCCATGGCACACCGCAGCATCCCGACGAACTCGCGCAACACCAATGCCTGGCCTACAAAGGTGCGACCGGTCAGCAGCGCTGGTTCTTCCGTCAGGACCAAGGCGACTGGACGCCCTGGTCGGTCAAAGGTCCGATCACCGGCAACCACGCCGACACCCTCACTCAGGCCGCCGAGCAAGGCCTGGGGCTGGTGATGTTTCCGTCATGGCTGATTGGTGAGGCGGTGCGCGAAGGCACGCTGGTGCCAGTGCTGGGCGAATATCAGGTATCGAACAGCCTGGAGCCGCAGCAGATCGCAGTGCTGTGGCCGGGAAGTCGAAGGTTGTCGGTGAAGGTGCGGACGGTGATCGATTTCTTTGTCGAGTGCTTTGGCGAAGTGCCGTACTGGGACAGACCCTAAGTCCTACACAAAACCCAATGTGGGAGCGGGCTTGCTCGCGAAGGCGGTGTGTCAGATACAAGAATACTGACTGACATGACGCCTTCGCGAGCAAGCCCGCTCCCACAATGGTTTTTTGCAGAGTTTTTTAAATGCGGAACTGGCCCACCAGTTTGCCCAACCGCTGCCCCAGCTCCGCCAGACTGCGCGAAGTCTGCGCGCCCAATTGGGTCTCGTCCGCCACGCTGTCCACCGCCACCGCGATCTGATGCACGCTGCGGTTGATCTCTTCGGCCACTGCCGTTTGTTCCTCAGCAGCACTGGCGATCTGCGCGTTCATCGAGTTGATCGTCGCGATCAGGTCAGCCATGGCATCCAGCGACGCCCCGGCCTGATTGGCCTGCGCCGAAGTGCCATCGCCCGCTTCACTGGAACGGCGCATCGCCTCGACCGCCGACTGCGTACCCGCTTGCAGGCGATCGATCATGCCCTGAATTTCCTGGGTGCTGATCTGCGTGCGGCTGGCCAGTGCCCGCACTTCGTCCGCCACCACCGCAAAACCGCGCCCGGCCTCCCCGGCGCGCGCCGCTTCAATCGCGGCGTTGAGTGCCAGCAGATTGGTCTGCTCGGCAATCGAACGAATCACCCCGAGCACGCCGACAATCGACGACACGTCCTGCTGCAGGCTGTCGAGCGACACGCCGCTGCTGCGAATGTCATCCACCAGCGCATGAATCTGCTTGATGCTGCCGGCCACCACGCGCTTGGCGCTCTGGCCTTCTTCGTCGGTCTGCTGCGCGGCGACCGCTGCGTTCTGCGCGCTCTTGGCGACTTCCTGGGCGGCGGCGGACATCTCGTTGATCGCCGTGGCGACCTGATCGGTCTCGTGGCGCTGACGCTCCATGGCCTGATCGGAACGCTGAGCCTGATCGGAAACCTGGGTCACCAGGCCGGTGAGTTGCGTGGTCATCTCGGTGATCTGCCGCACCAGGCCGTGGATCTTGTCGACGAAGCGATTGAACGAGCCGGCCAGTTCGCCGAGTTCGTCCTGGCTGGTGATGTTCAACCGGCGCGTGAGATCGCCCTCGCCCGCCGCGATGTCGTCGAGGTTGGCTTTCATCAGGTTCAACGGCCGCAGAATGGTGTTGGCCAGCAGCATCCCCGCGATGGCAATCACCAGCAGCACCAGCACCGCCACGCCGACGATACTGAGGATCACGCCTTGCATGCGCTCCTGCACTTGCGCCTCGACCATTGCCACTTGCGCTTCAATGCCGTCGAGGTTGACCGAGGTACCGACCGCCATGTCCCACTTCGCCAGGTACTCGGTGTAGCCGAGTTTCGGCACCAGCACGTTGGCATTGCCCGGCAGCGGCGAGCTGTATTGCAGATAGTGGGTGCCGTCCTTCGCCACTTTCACCAGGCCGAGGTTGACGTAGACGCCGTTCGGGTCGCGGTTGTCCTTGAAGCTTTTGCCCACGCCTTCGGGGTCGTTGGCCTTGAACAGGCGCACGGTCTCGGAGTCGTAGCCGAAGAAGTAGCCGTCCTTGCCGTAGCGGATGCCTGACAGCAGTTTGATCGCCTGCGCCCGCGCTGCGTTGTCACCGGGGGCGGCAGCGTCGTACAGCGGCTTGATCGTGGTCATGGCCACGGCGACGTAACTTTGCAACGTGGCCTTGGCGTCGGCGAGCAGGCGCTCGCGGGTCTGCTCGACCTCGGTGTGCGCCTGTTGCTGGAGGATAAACAGCGTGGTCAGGCTGATGACCAGCGCAAAGAGCAGCACCGGCAGGACGGCAAGGGACAGGACTTTGGCCTTGAGACTCAAGCGCATTGGGGGGCTCACTCTTTTGGTTTTATTGGCGTGGTTAAAGGCGTTAACGGCACGCGCGAGCAAAAGTTGAGCTTCGACTTGACCCCATCCCCTGTAGGAGTGAGCCTGCTCGCGATGGCGGTGTATCAGCCACTACATCTGTCGACTGATACATCGCTATCGCGAGCAGGCTCACTCCTACAAGGGGTATGTGGTGATCAGAGGACCATCGCGGCCACCCAGCCAAACGCCAGCAGCGGCAGGTTGTAGTGCAGGAAGGTCGGGACCACGGTGTCCCAGATGTGGTGATGCTGGCCATCGACGTTCAGACCCGAGGTCGGGCCCAACGTCGAGTCGGAGGCCGGCGAGCCGGTATCGCCCAATGCCCCGGCGGTGCCGACGATGCACACGATGGCCATCGGGCTGAAGCCCAGCTGCACGCACAGCGGCACGAAAATCGCCGCCAGAATCGGCACCGTGGAGAACGACGAGCCGATACCGATGGTCACCATCAGGCCCACCAGCAGCATCAACAGCGCGCCGATCGCCTGACTGTGATCGATCCACGCCGCCGCGCTTTCCACCAGCGAGCGCACTTCGCCGGTAGCCTTGAGCACTTCGGCGAAACCCGAGGCGGAGATCATGATGAAGCCGATCATCGCCATCATCTTCATGCCTTCGGTGAACAGGTCGTCGGTCTCACGCCACTTGACGATGCCCGAGGCCGAGAAGATCAGGAACCCGGCCAGTGCGCCGATAATCATCGAATCCAGCAGCAACTGAATGATGAACGCGGCGGCAATCGCCAGACCGGCAATGCCGATGGTCTTCGGGTTGTAGGCGACGCTGACTTGCTCGACCTGCTCGATTTTCTCCAGGTCGTAAACACGCTTTTTCCGATAGCTGAAAAACACCGCCAGCAACAGGCCGAAGACCATGCCCAGGGCCGGAATCGCCATGGCGTGCATGACGTTGATCTGGCTGATATCGACCCCGGCCTTGCTGACGTTGGCCAGCAGGATCTGGTTGAGGAAGATGTTGCCGAAACCCACCGGGAACACCATGTACGGGGTGATCAGGCCGAAGGTCATGACGCAGGCAATCAACCGGCGATCCAGCTGCAACTTGGTCAGTACATAAAGCAGCGGCGGCACCAGCAGCGGGATGAACGCAATGTGGATCGGCAAGATGTTCTGCGAGGCAATAGCCACCACCCACAGCAGGCCGATCAGCAGCCACTTGACGCTGCCGCCGCCGGTCGAATGCTGACGATCGACCATCGCCAGGGCCTTGTCGGCCAGCGCATGGGCCAGACCGGACTTGGCAATCGCCACGGCGAAAGCGCCGAGCAATGCGTAGGACAACGCCACCGTCGCCCCGCCACCCAGGCCGCTGTTGAACGCCTTGAGCGTGGCGTCGATGCCCAGACCACCGGTCAGGCCACCGACCAGCGCACCGACGATCAGGGCAATCACCACGTGCACGCGGGACAGGCTGAGGATCAGCATGACGCCGACCGCAGCAATCACTGCATTCATTTCACTACCTCAAAAACACTGCGATGAAATATCACCGCCAGACAGGATGAGTCCGCCAACGGTTAACCGGCGGATTTGCAAAGAGGGTCTTATTAGAAGGGCGCGCACTGTGCCGCAGAGTGGCGATGGTGTCAAAGCAACCGAATGTAACAACCGATGAACAACCCTGTAGGAGCTGCCGAAGGCTGCGATCTTTTGATTTTGATTTTTAAAAAACAAGATCAAAAGATCGCAGCCTTCGGCAGCTCCTACATGGGATTGGTTGCATGCGGCAATTGGTCATATTGCGCTTGAACAATAAAGAAAGCCGAAACGCGGCCGTTACAGTGCAAAGTCTCAGATATTTATCGAATAAGGACGTCTCCATGTCGCTCAGACAACTTTCCATTCAATGGAAAATCACCCTGCTCGCCGGCCTTTGCCTGGCGGGCATCGTGACCCTGCTGGTGGGTCTTTCGCTGTATCGCATGGAGCACAGCTCCGAGCTGGTGAAAGCTTCGAGCATGGAGATGCTGACCGAGTCGGCCCAGGCGCGCATTGAGTCGCAGGGTGAGGTGCAGGCTGCCGGGATTCGCCAGCAGTTCATGGACGCCTATCAATATGGCCACGGCTTCTCGCGGCAGGTGCTGTTCCTGCGAGAACAGGCCGAGAAGCGCTTCCTCGATGCCTTCGACCTACGCGAAGACATGACCCGTCAGGTCAAGTCCGCGCTGCAAGCCAACCCGGATCTGCTCGGTCTGTCGCTGGTGTTCGAAGCCAACGCCTTGGATGGCAAGGATGAACTGTTCGCCGGTCAGGCCGAACTGGGCAGCAACGACAAGGGCCGCTTCGCCCTGTACTGGTCGCAGCCGACTCCCGGCAAAGTCACCTCGATGGCCCTGCCGGAAAGCGACATGGCCGACACCAGCACCGGCCCCAGCGGTCAGGCGGCCAACGCCTGGTTCACCTGCCCGCGCACCACGCTCAAACCGTGCGTGATCGAACCGTACTTCTATGTGATCGACGGCCAGAACGTGCTGATGACCAGCATCGTCTTCCCGCTGATGGTCAACGGTAAAGTCATCGCCTCGCTGTCGGTGGACATCAACCTCAACAGCCTGCAAGCGATCAGCCAGGGCGCGAGCAAAAAACTCTACGACGGCCAGACCGCCGTGAGCATCATCAGCCCCACCGGCCTGCTCGCTGGCTACAGCCCGGACGCCAGCAAACTGAGCAAGCGCCTGGATGCCGTGGATACCGTCAGCGGCGCTGAACTGCTGCGTCAGCTCGCGGCCAGCAGCAGCGTCAGCAGCCTGCACAGCAACGGCCAGTTGAAAGTGCTGTCGCCGTTCCAGCCGATCCCCGGCGGCCCGTCGTGGGGCGTGTTGCTCGACGTGCCGGAAAAGGTGCTGGTCAGCCGCGCCGAAGCGCTCAAGCAGCAACTGGATGCGAGCAACAACTCCGGCACCCTGATCGAGCTGAGCCTCGGCGTGCTCGCGGCATTGGTCGGCCTGCTGCTGGTGTGGCTGATGGCACGCAGCGTGACCAAACCGATCCTCGGCGTCGCGCATATGCTGGAAGACATTGCCAGCGGCGAAGGTGATCTGACCCGCCGTCTGGCGTATGACAAGAAAGATGAACTCGGTCAACTGGCCGGCTGGTTCAACAAGTTCCTCGACAAGTTGCAGCCGATCATCGCTGAGGTGAAACGCTCGGTGCAGGACGCGCGCAACACCGCCGACCAGTCCTCGGCCATCGCCACCCAGACCAGCGCCGGCATGGAGCAGCAATACCGTCAGGTCGATCAGGTCGCCACTGCCTCCCACGAAATGAGCGCCACCGCGCAGGACGTCGCACGCAGTGCTGCGCAAGCCGCTGAAGCAGCCAAGGACGCCGACCGCGCCACCCGCCAGGGCCTGACCGTGATCGACCGCACCACCGCGAGCATCGACACCCTCGCCGCCGACATGAGCGCGGCGATGGTGCAGGTCGAAGGCCTGGCTGCCAACAGCGAGAAGATCGGCACCGTGCTGGAAACCATCCGCGCCATCGCCGAACAGACCAACCTGTTGGCGCTCAACGCGGCGATCGAAGCAGCGCGTGCCGGTGAAGCCGGGCGTGGTTTTGCCGTGGTCGCCGACGAAGTGCGCAACCTTGCCCGCCGCACGCAGGAGTCGGTGGAAGAAACCCGTCAGGTCATCGAGCAACTGCAGACCGGTACCCAGGATGTGGTGGGGTCGATGGGCAACAGCCATCGTCAGGCGCAGGGCAGTGTCGAGCAGGTCGGGCAAGCGGTGACCGCACTGCGCCAGATCGGCGATGCAGTGACGGTGATCAGCGACATGAACCTGCAGATCGCCAGCGCGGCGGAAGAACAGAGCGCGGTGGCTGAGGAGATCAACAACAACGTGGCAACCATTCGTGACGTGACCGAATCGCTGTCCGGACAGGCCAATGAGTCGGCGCGGGTGAGCCAGTCGCTGAACAGCCTGGCGAATCAGCAGCAGAGTCTGATGGATCAGTTCCGGGTCTGACAGCCCATTGCCAAACCCAATGTGGGAGCGAGCCTGCTCGCGAAAGCGGTATGTCAGTCAGCGATGATGTGTCTGATCCAGCGCATTCGCGAGCAGGCTCGCTCCCACAGGGGATTGGTGGTGTTGGGGAGATCAGCGTTTAGGCAACTCGATCACCACCTTCAGCCCGCCCCACTCACTCTCGCCCAATACCAGCAACCCGCCCCACGTCTCGACAATATCGCGCACAATCCCCAGCCCCAGACCATGCCCGTCGGTCTGCTCATCGAGCCGCGTGCCACGGCTGAACACCTGAGTGCGTTGCTCTTCAGGAATTCCCGGCCCGTCATCTTCAATGCTCAGGGCGTAGCCGTCAGTACGTTCGATCACACTCAGACGCACCTCGGCATCCGCCCATTTGCAGGCGTTGTCGAGCAGGTTGCCGAGCAGCTCCAGCAAGTCCTCGCGATCCCACGGCAATTGCAGCCCCGGCGGCGCGACGTAGCTCAACGCCAGATGCTCGCCGTGGATCATGTTCAGCGTTGCCAGCAATCCCGGCAGTTCCGCATCGCAATCAAACAGCGCACCGGGCAGCGCATCACCTGACAACCGCGCGCGATTAAGCTCGCGATTGAGCCGCTGTTGCACCTGCTCCAGTTGTTCCTTGAGGATCTTGCGCAGCTCCGGGTGGGCATCGAGTTTTTCGCTCGACGCCAGACTCAGCAGCACCGCAAGCGGCGTCTTCAGCGCATGTCCCAGGTTGCCCAGCGCATTGCGCGAGCGCTTGAGGCTGTCCTCGGTGTGCGCCAGCAAATGGTTGATCTGCGCCACCAGCGGCTCCAATTCCACCGGCACCTGATCGTCCAGTTGCGAGCGCTGGCCCTGTTGCAACTGGGCGATCTGCTCGCGCGCGCGTTCCAGCGGCTTCAACGCGCGGCGCACCGTCAGCCGTTGCAGCAGCAGAATCAGCAGCAAACCGGCAAGGCCCAGACCGAGGCCGATCTGGCGCATGCGCTGGAAACTCTCGCGCACCGGGGTGTAATCCTGGGCGACGCTGATCGAGATCGACTGCCCCAGACGCCGATAATCCGAACGCAATACCAGCAACTGCTGACCGTCCGGCCCCAGTTGCAGGTTGCTGTGCAAACCTGGGTGTTCCAGCAGCGGCAGATCCTGATCCCACAGCGAACGCGAGCGCCAGTGGCTGTCGGCAAAATCGATGCGGAAGTAATGCCCGGAAAACGGTCGCTGATAGGCCGGCGACAGATGCCGCTCATCCAGTTGCAAACCTTGCGGGCCACGCACCAGTGCGACCAGCAGGCTTTCGCTGTCGTTGCGCAGACCGGCCTCGAGGTAACGCTGCAACCCGACTTCGAACAACCACAGACTGGTTTGCGCCAACACCAGGCCGACGATCACCATCACGCTGATCAACCCCAGGCTCAAGCGGCGCTGGATCGACCTCACGAAGCTTGCCCGCCGAACAGGTAACCCTGGCCGCGACGGGTTTCGATCACCGCTTTACCCAGCTTGCGCCGCAGGTGGTTGACGTGAACTTCGAGGACGTTGGAATCGCGCTCGGTTTCGCCGTCGTAGAGGTGCTCGGCGAGGTGGGTTTTCGACAGGATCTGTTCCGGGTGCAGCATGAAATAACGCAGCAGGCGGAATTCGGCGGCGGTCAGCTGAATCTCACTGCCGTCGCGAATCACGCACTGGCGACCTTCGTCCAGATGCAGGCCGGCCGCCTTGAGCGTCGGCTGATTGGCCTGGCCCTTGGAGCGACGCAACAACGACTGCACCCGCAAATGCAGCTCTTCGGGATGAAACGGTTTGGTCAGGTAATCGTCGGCGCCGGCCTTCAGGCCTTCGATGCGCTCGGCCCAGGAATCGCGGGCGGTGAGGATCAGCACCGGGGTCGACAGGCCACCGGCACGCCATTGCGCCAGCACCTCCAGCCCGGGAACGCCGGGCAGACCGAGGTCGAGAATGATCAGGTCATAGGGCTCGCTGCTGCCCTGATAGACCGCATCGCGTCCGTCCGCCAGCCAGTCCACCGCGTAGCCTTGGCGCTGCAGGCCGGCGATCAGTTCGTCGGCGAGCGGCACGTGGTCTTCCACCAGAAGCAAACGCATCGGTCAATCTTCCTTGTCTTTGAGTAATTGGCCGGTATCGGCTTTCAGATGCAGCTCGCGCGCCACGCCCTCGACCGTCAGCAGCTCGACTTCATAAACATAGACGTCGTGCTTTTCCTCCAGCTCGACCTCCAGCAGTTTGGCCCCCGGATAGCGATCCAGCGCCTGTTGCAGCACCTGCTCCAGCGGCAGGATCACGCCCTGCTGACGCAGCTTCAGCGCTTCGTCCTGATCGAGGTCGCGGGCCATCGCCGCCGAGCAAACAATCACAAGCGCCAACGCCGTGCGGCTGGTGGCGCGAACATTAACCTTCATTACGTATCCTGATGATCCTTGAGAACCTGCCCAGTGACCGCGTCTAATTCCAGATCCCACTCCAGCCCTTGCGGATCACGCATTTCGACCTGGTAGACGTACTTGCCGTACTCCTCTTCCAGCTCGGTTTCGGTGATGGTCGAGCCCGGGTGTCTGGCCAGCGCCGTGGCGTTGAGCTTCTCGAAGGAGACGATAGTACCAGCGTCGCGCAGGCGCAGGGCTTCATCGGGGCCAAGATCGCGGGCGTGGGCGAGGCTGGCGGTCAGGCCGATGATCGAGGCAATGGACAGGGCAGTCAGGGTTTTCATGGGTGTCTCCGTGTTTTTATGTGCAGCTACGGTGGGCACCATAGCGGTGCGAACTTAACTGAAACTGAATTGCCATCATTGCCCCAGAGCAACCCGTTTCCCCTGTAGGAGTGAGCCTGCTCGCGATTGCGATGTGTCATTGAGCATTGATATGTCTGATACACCGCTATCGCGAGCAGGCTCACTCCTACAGTGTTTTGTAACATGTGCTTATAATTGTTCGCTTGCTAACGATCGAGACCGGTATGACTGCCATCCACATCAAGTTCCCTGCCCTTACCCTCAAGGCCGGCCCACGGGCCATGGCGCGCATTCGTGCCCAAGGCCTGAACGCCGCTGACGTCGGCACCCTGCCCGGTGCGGCTGGTGGGCCGAAGGCATTGGGGATTCAAGGGCTGGACCTGGCGTTGTTCGGTGAGTGGCTGCCGAGCGCGCCGCGTGAGCGCTCGCTTATCGGTGCTTCAGTCGGCTCCTGGCGCTTCGCCAGCGCCTGCCTGCCGGACGCCGCTGAAGGCATCCGCCGCCTCGGTCAGTTGTACGCCGAGCAGAATTTCAACAAAGGCGTGACCATGGCCGAGATCAGCCAGAGCTCGCAGCGCATGCTCAATGACCTGCTCGACGGCCGCGACGCCAGCATCCTCAACAACGCCGACTACCGCCTGAACATCATGGTGGTGAAAAGCCACGGACGCCTGGCCGACGATCATCGTGGCCGCCTCGGTCTGGCGCTGGGTTCGGTGATCGCCGATAACCTGCGCGGTCGCGCGCGGCTGTCGCGGCACTTCGAACGCCTGATCATTCACGACCCGCGCCTCGCCCCGCCGTTGAATGCGCTGAATGACTTTCCGTCGCGCTTCGTCGCCCTCGACGCCGGCAATCTGCGCCAGGCGCTGCTGGCCTCGGGATCGATCCCGATGGTCATGGAAGGCGTGCGCGACCTACCGGGCGCCGGTGCCGGCACGTTCCGCGACGGCGGCCTGCTCGACTATCACCTCGACCTGCCCTACAGCGGCGACGGCATCGTGCTCTATCCACACTTCACCGACCGGGTGATTCCCGGCTGGTTCGACAAGACCCTGCCGTGGCGCCGCGCGTCGGTCGAGCGCTTGCAGGACGTGCTGTTGCTCGCGCCATCCAAGGAATATCTGGCACGGCTGCCCTACGGCAAACTGCCCGACCGTAACGACTTCAAGCGCTTCATGGGTGATGCGCCGAGCCGCCAAAAGTACTGGCACGCGGCGATGGACGAGAGCCGCCGACTGGGCGACGAGTTTCTCGAACTGACCACCAACGGTCGCCTCGCCGAGCGCTTGCTGACCCTTTAGTCAGTGTTTTCCCGCATCGCCAAACACAAGCTGGTAAACTCGCCGCCTGCCCGAATCGCTGCGGCGAACGCCACCTGAACAGAGCCGAAAATACTGTGGAAATCTTCAAGGAATTTACTTTCGAATCCGCCCACCGCCTGCCGCACGTCCCGGACGGCCACAAGTGCGGACGCCTGCACGGTCACTCGTTCAAGGTGGCGCTGCACCTGAGCGGCGACCTCGATCCGCACACCGGCTGGATCCGCGACTTCTCCGAGATCAAGGCGATTTTCAAGCCGCTGTACGAGCGTCTGGACCACAACTACCTGAACGACATTCCCGGCCTGGAAAACCCGACCAGCGAAGTCCTGGCCAAATTCATCTGGAATGAAATGAAGCCACTGCTGCCGGAACTCAGCGCGATCCGCATTCACGAGACCTGCACCAGCGGTTGCATTTATCGCGGTGAATGATCCAACACAAATCCACCTGTAGGAGTGAGCCTGCTCGCGATAGCGGTTTGTCAGACACATTGATTTCGGATGTGCCGACGCTATCGCGAGCAGGCTCACTCCTACAAAGGATCGGTGTTTGTCAGGAAAATAGAGAACAGCCTTCACGGCTGTTTTTTTATGCCTATGCTTTTTGGCTCAACCCCGCCAAGAGGACAGGTCGATGACGGACTGGTTGCTGGATCAGGTCTTCGATTTCAATGGGCATCCCATACGCCACACCGTGCGCGGTGACGGCCCGCCGCTGGTGTTCGTGCATGGCACGCCGTTTTCATCGTATGTGTGGCACCGCATCGCACCGCATTTTTTCGCCAGTCACCGGGTGCATTATTTTGACCTGCTGGGTTACGGGCGCTCCGCACAACCGGATGCCGATGTTTCCCTCGGGGTGCAGAATCAACTGCTCGCGCAGTTGCTCGATCACTGGAACATCCAGCGCCCGGACGTGGTCGCCCATGACTTCGGCGGCGCCACCGCGTTGCGCACGCATTTGCTCAATGGCAAGGACTACCGCAGCCTGACGCTGATCGATCCGGTGGCGCTGACGCCATGGGGTTCGCCGTTCGTGCAGCATGTGCGCCAGCATGAAGCGGCGTTCAGCGGCCTGCCCGATTACATCCAGCGCGCGATCGTCCCGACTTACATTCGCGGGGCGATTCACCGCGACATCCCCGACGCTGAACTGGCGCCCTACGTGCAACCGTGGCTCGGCGATCCGGGGCAAGCGGCGTTCTATCGGCAGATCGCGCAGATGGACGAGCGCTACACCCGCGAGGCCGAACCGCTGTACCCGAGCATCCGCTGCCCGGTACAGATTCTCTGGGGCGAAGCCGATCAGTGGATTCCGATCGAACGGGGTCGGGCGTTGCACCAGATGATCCCCGGTTCGCAATTTCACCCAATCGCCAACGCCGGCCACCTGGTCCAGGAGGACGCCCCGGAAGCGATCGTCGCCGCCCTGCTCAGATTCCTCTGACCCAACACCCATCCCTTGTGGGAGCGAGCCTGCTCGCGAAAGCGGAATATCAGCCATTGCAAATGTCGCCTGACCCGCCGCCTTCGCGAGCAGGCTCGCTCCCACATTGGGCTCGGGTGCATTCAGTTGCACCGCTTTCGCGCCAATCCATGCGCCTCGTCTATACATAACCCGCGCCAATCAGCATTTGGCACGACCACTGCAACCCAACCCGCGTCCCCCCTCTTCAGCAAGGAACGCCCCATGACGCAGAACGACCCTGGCAACGACTACCCGCTCAGCGAAGTGCCGATGCATGCCCGCAAAGGTCTGGCCTCAACCGCCATGGTGCTGCTGGGTTTCACCTTCTTCACCGCAACCATGTTCGCCGGCGGCAAGCTCGGTGTGGCGTTCAGTTTTGGCGAGATGCTGGCGGTGATCATCGTCGGTAACCTGCTGCTCGGTCTGTATGCGGCGGGCCTCGGTTATATCGCCTTCAAGAGCGGACTTAACTCCGTGCTGATGGGGCGCTTCTGTTTTGGTGAAGTCGGCAGCAAGCTCAGCGACCTGATCCTCGGTTTCACCCAGATCGGCTGGTACGCCTGGGGCACTGCGACCGCCGCCGTGGTGCTCGGCAAATACTTCGATCTGGGGCAAGGCACAGTGCTCGGCTTGATGGTGCTGTTCGGCCTGGTGTTCTGCGCCACGGCGTATATCGGTTATCGCGGCCTGGAGATCCTGTCGTACATCGCGGTGCCGGCGATGATGTTGCTGCTGATGCTGTCGATGTGGGTCGCGACGGTAAAAGTCGGTGGCCTCGATGGTTTGCTCAGCGTGGTGCCGACGGGTTCGCTGGACTGGTCGACCGCGATCACGCTGGTGTTCGGCACCTTCGTCAGCGGCGCGACCCAGGCGACCAACTGGACACGCTTCTCGCGCTCGGCACGGGTTGCCGTGCTGGCGAGCCTGATCGGATTTTTCATCGGCAATGGCTTGATGGTGCTGATCGGTGCCTACGGCGCGATCGTCTATCAGCAGCCCGACGTGGTTGAAGTGTTGCTGCTGCAAGGTTTCGCCATGGCCGCAATGGCCATGCTGCTACTGAATATCTGGAGCACCCAGGACAACACCATCTACAACTTCGCCGTCGCCGGCTGCAACCTGCTGCGCACCGGCCGACGCAAAACCGTGACCCTGGCCGGCGCGGTAATCGGCACCCTGCTCGCCCTGCTGGGCATGTACGACATGCTGGTGCCGTACCTGATTCTGCTGGGCACGGTGATTCCGCCGATTGGCGGGGTGATCATGGCCGACTTTTTCTTCCGCTGGCGCGGGCGCTATCCGCGTCTGGCCGACGCACGGCTGCCGGCGTTCAACTGGCCGGGACTGGGGGCTTACGCGGTCGGCACGCTCACTGCGTTCCACTCGCCCTGGGTCGCGCCGCTGGTAGGGATTGCCGCCGCCGCGCTAACGTATGTCATCGTCACCAGCCTGCTCGGCGCCCGTCGCGCCAGTGCGCCACTACCAGACCTATAAGAAGGATTCGCCTGATGCACATCATCAACGCCCGGCTGCGCAACCAGGAAGGTTTGCACGAATTGCACCTGGAAGACGGCCTGATCCGCAGCATCGGCCGCCAGACCGAAGCCCCGACCCTGAACCCCGGCGACCTCGATGCCGGCGGCAATCTGGTGGTCCCCCCCTTCGTCGAGCCGCACATCCACCTCGACGCCACGCTGACTGCTGGCGAGCCGCGCTGGAACATGAGCGGCACGCTGTTCGAGGGCATCGAGTGCTGGGGTGAACGCAAGGTCACCATCACCGAAGAAGACACCAAGACCCGCGCGAAAAAGACCATCCAGGCCCTGGCCGCACACGGCATCCAGCACGTGCGCACCCACGTCGACGTCACCGATCCGCAACTCACCGCGCTCAAGGCGATGCTCGAAGTCCGCGAAGAATCCCGGCAGCTGATCGATCTGCAAATCGTCGCGTTCCCGCAAGAGGGCATCGAGTCGTTCCGCAACGGTCGCGAGCTGATGGAAGAAGCGATTCGCATGGGCGCCGACGTGATCGGCGGCATTCCGCATTTCGAGTACACCCGTGATCAGGGTGTCAGTTCGGTGAAGTTTCTGATGGATCTGGCCGAGCGCACCGGCTGCCTGGTCGATGTGCATTGCGACGAGACCGACGACCCGCACTCGCGCTTTCTTGAGGTGCTCGCCGAAGAGGCGCGCAGCCGCGACATGGGTGCGCGGGTCACCGCCAGCCACACCACGGCGATGGGCTCTTACGACAACGCCTACTGCGCCAAACTGTTCCGCCTGCTCGGGCATTCCGGGATCAGTTTCGTCTCGTGCCCGACCGAAAGCATTCACCTGCAGGGGCGCTTCGACAACTTCCCGAAACGCCGTGGCGTGACGCGGGTGAACGAATTGCTTGAGGCCGGGATGAACGTGTGTTTTGGCCAGGATTCGATCGTCGATCCTTGGTATCCGCTAGGCAACGGCAACATCCTGCGGGTGCTGGAAGCCGGGTTGCACATCTGCCACATGCTCGGTTACCGCAACCTGCAGAACGCGCTGGATCTGGTCACCGACAACAGTGCCAAGGCCATGCACCTGGGCGAGCGTTATGGCCTGGTAGAGGGGCGCCCGGCGAACCTGCTGATTCTGTCGGCGGACAGCGACTACGAAGTGATCCGCAGCCAGGGCCTGCCGCTGTATTCGATTCGTGGCGGCAAGGTGCTGATGCAGCGGCAGATGCCGGTGGTGGCGTTCAGCAGCGGACAAATCTGAAACTTTTGTCAGGCTGATGGCCTCATCGCTGGCAAGCCAGCTCCCACAGTATCCAGCAGTGAACGCGTGATTTGTGTTCACCACATAACTCTGTGGGAGCTGGCTTGCCAGCGAAGGCGATTGCCGCTTCAGTCGATCAATCGAGCCGTACCAAACAGCCTGACCCGCACCAATTCGCCCTGCTCTTCTTCGAGCAACACCGGCGCCGTCCCGCCCGGCATGACGACGTGCACTTCGCCGCTCGCCACCCAACCCACCGCCCATGCGGCACACGCCACCGCACTGGCACTGGTGCCGGAGGACGCTGTCGGCCCTTCGCCACGCTCGAATACTCGGGCGACGATGCGCTGCGCTGACTCAAGCGCGGCCCATTGCAGATTGATGCCCGCCGGGCATGGCTGGCCGGCGCCGGTCGGCATCGCGTAGGCGATTCGGGTCAGGCCTTCAGCCCAGGGCGATTCGCGCATTTGTGAGTTGCTCGGCAGCTCGGCGATGTCGCTCAACAACGTCACACAATGCGGGTTGCCGATGCGGACAAACTGACTGTGCTGCCACGCCGGATCGAGCTGCGCCAAAGGTGTTACGTGACTCACCCCATGATCATTGAACTCGCGGCTTTCAACATCTTGAGCGGCCACCGCTGAAGGCCCGAAGCCCGGTTGACCGAGATCCAGCCAGAAGCCGTGAACGCCTTCGACTGCAGCTGGTTTCACCGAAGTTTCCACGGCGTCGCCCTTGTCGTGATGCACCTTCAGCAACGCGCCTTCTTCCCGCATCAGCCCCTGCTCAAGCAACGCTTGGGAAAAGATCGTCAGACCGTTGCCACTGCGCTCGGCCAAGGTGCCGTCGGTGTTGACGATCAGCACGTCGAACGGCGCTGCCGACTGAAACGGGCCGATCAGCAGGCCATCGCTGCGATGGGATTTGCTCCCCGCCGGACGCTGCCCCTCAGGCCAGTCGCAGCACAGCGCAATGGCTACCTGACTCCATGCCTGTCTCGACAAGGCACACTGCGCGGCACCGACAGGCAAATCGATCCCCGCCTCACGAAGTGCCTGAGGCGAAACCACCCCGTAGATATTGCCCCGTGCATCGTAAAACTGCGTCATCACTAGCCTCACTCACCTTGTCGAGCCATCACTGTAAACCGCGATCCCTTGTAGGAGTGAGCCTGCTCGCGATAGCAGTGCATCAGCCGCCATATTGATTAGCTGATACACAGTATTCGCGAGCAGGCTCGCTCCCACATTGGATGACTGGCGCTCACAAATGTCCGTTCTGTGCAAAACCCTGTGGGAGCGAGCCTGCTCGCGAAAGCGGCGTATCAGCCACCAATCTCATCGCCTGAACCACCGCATTCGCGAGCAAGCTCGCTTCCACAGGTTAGGATGTCGGCTGCACCGCCCCCGAGACTTGCGATCGAACCTCGACGCGCTATCACTGTCATTCGGGGACGCGACGTTTTTTGCCAAGGATCGATATGACCAGCCTCAACCCCCAAGACACCTTCGTCCCCGGACGCCTGCAACAGATGTCGACGCGCATCGCTTTTTTCATCGCCGGCCTCGGCATTGCCGCATGGGCGCCGCTGGTGCCGTACGCCAAGGCCCGCGCCGGACTCGACGAAGGCACGTTGGGCCTGTTGCTGCTGTGCCTGGGAGTCGGCTCGATTCTGGCGATGCCCTTGGCGGGGATTCTCGCCACGCGCTTCGGCTGCCGCAAAGTCGCCACCGGCGGCACCCTGCTGATTTGCGCGGCGCTGCCGTTGCTGGCGACGGTGTCGTCGATACCGGCGCTGATCGCCACGCTGTTCATGTTCGGCGCCGGGTTGGGCACGGTGGATTCGACCGTCAACCTGCAAGCGGTGATCGTCGAACGGGCCAGCGGCAAGCACATGATGTCGGGGTTTCATGGCCTGTTCAGCCTCGGCGGGATTGTCGGCGCGGCCGGTGTCAGCGCCCTGCTCGGTCTCGGGTTGACGCCGCTGGCGGCGATGCTGGTGGTGGTGGCGGTGTTGATCGGTGCGCTGGTCAAAGCGGTGCCGCACATGCTGCCGTACGGCAGTGAAAGCTCGGGCCCGGCATTCGCCATTCCCCACGGCATCGTGCTGTTCATCGGCGGGATGTGTTTCATCGTGTTCCTCACCGAAGGCGCGGCGCTCGACTGGAGCGCGGTGTTCCTCGCACAGGAACGCAGGATCGACACGGCGTATGCGGGCTTGGGTTACGCCGCATTTGCCCTGACCATGACGGCGGGACGCTTGCTGGGTGACAGGATCGTGCGCAGTGTCGGTGCCACGCGGATCATTCTGTTCGGCGGGTTATTGGCGGCGGCAGGCCTGTTTCTGGCGACCTTCGCCCCGAGCTGGGAAGCCGCGCTGCTCGGTTATGCGCTGGTCGGCGCCGGCTGCTCGAACATCGTGCCGGTGCTGTACACGGCGGTGGGCAAGCAGACGGTGATGCCGGAAAGCATCGCGGTGCCGGCAATCACCACGCTGGGTTACGCAGGGATTCTGGCGGGGCCGGCGGTGATCGGTTTTGTCGCGCATGCCAGCAGTTTGAGTTTTGCTTTCGGGTTGATGGCGCTGCTGTTGGTGGCCGTCGCCATCGGCGGCAAAGTCCTCAAGGTCTGAACACCATCATTGTGGCGAGGGAGCTTGCTCCCGCCGGGTTGCGAAGCGACCCCAAAAAATCGGGCCTGCTGTGCAGTCCAGCGGGAGCAAGCTCCCTCGCCACAGGGTCAGGCGTCATTAGAAACCGACGCTGGCCTGTACAAAGAACGTCCGCGGTGCGCCCACATACATCCCCGAATTGTTGTCGCTGGAACGGGTGAAATACTGCTTGTCGAAGACGTTTTTCACCCCGGCGCCGAGCTTCAGGTTCGACACTTGCGGCCCGAAGTCATAACCGCCGCGCACGTTCCAGGTCACGTAACCCGGGATGTCGCCATACTGCCCGTCGGCCGTGCCTTCGGTGATGTAGTTGCCGTTGAAGCTGCCATCGGCGTTGACCCCGGTGCCCGGCGAGCGCTGTTTCGATTGGGCGAAACCGTCGATGTTGTAGGTCCAGCGATTGACGTCGTAGCGCAAGCCCACGGTCGCCACCTGCCGCGAATAGAACGGCAGATCACGGCCCTTGAAGCCCGGAATTTCACCTTCGTAAGTCGCACGGGTGTAGGTGAAACCGGCGTTGGCGGTCAGACCGTCGAGACGCGGATCGAGCGCCGCCATGTCGTAATGCACCGAGGCTTCGATGCCCTGGTGCTTGGTCGCGCCGAGGTTGGTCCAGCCGACATCGTTGCTGATGTATTGCAGTTCGTCATCGAAGTCGATGTAGAACAGCGTCACTTCCCCGCCCCACACGTCATCGTTGTAGCGCGTGCCGATCTCGTAGGTCTTGGCTTTTTCCGGCTCCAGACCGTTGGCGGTCTGGTCACCCGAGCCGCCCTGGCCGAGCTGGAAATATTGCAGGCTGCCGAACGAGGTTTCGTAGTTGGCGAACAGTTTCCACGCGTCCGACAGGTGATACATCACGCTCAGCGCCGGCAGCGGTTCGTTGCTTTCGATGCTGCGGTTCTTCTCTGGCACGCGTTTGCCCGAGGTGTCGAGCACGGCGCGGTCATGCCAGTCGGTGCTGATGTGTTCGAAGCGAATGCCCGGAGTGATTGTCCAGTTGCCGACGTCGATCTTGTTGTCGACGTACACCGAGTTGGCCTCGGTGCCACCGGTGCGATCCTGGAACACATGGCCGTCGGACGTCGGCGTGACCACCGGCTGATTATTGACCAGCGCCAGACGGCTCGACTGTTCGTGCATCGCCTCTTTCAGGTAGCGATAACCGACGCTGACTTCCTGCGTGGTCGGGCCGACGTCAAACACCCGCGACACACGCGGTTCGACACCGAGGGTGTAGTAGGAACGCGGGTACGAACTGAGGGTTTTCTGGTCGCGGGCGGCGATGGTGCTGCCGCGAAAGCTGTCGGTGTAATAGGTAAGGATTTCTGCCTGAGTACGCTCGTCGATCTGCCGAATCCACTTGAACGACACGTCTTTGCGCCGACCGCTGAAGTTGTCGTAATCGCGTACCGAATCATACGGTTTGTCGTCGTACTGCTTCTGCGTCAGGCCGCCGGGCATGTCGGCGCTGGCGTCGTAGTAATGAAAGTTGAGGCTGAAATCGTCCTGATCGGTCGGCGCCCAATGGGTCTTGAGCAGCACGTCGTCGATGTCGTTGTCGTTGTTGCGCTCGCGGTAACCGTTGCCGTTGACCCCGGAATACAACAGCGCCACGCCCATGCCGTTGTCGGCAGTGCCGCCGAGGAACGCCGTGTCGATGTGCTTCCAGCCGCCGTAACGGGTGGTTTCCAGGGTGGTGCCGATTTCCCCGGTGGCTTTTTCCGGAATGGCGCGGGTGACGAAGTTGATCACCCCGCCGACGTTTTGCGGGCCATAACGCACGGAACCGGCGCCGCGTACCACGTCGATGCTGTCGAGGTTGCCCGAGGAGATCGGCGCCATCGACAGTTGTGGCTGACCGTACGGCGCGAACGCGGCCGGCACGCCGTCGATCAGCACCGTGGAGCGTGGCGACAGGCGCGAAGTCAGGCCACGCACGCCGACGTTCAGCGCGATGTCGCTACCGCCGGTGCCGTTGGAGTCCTGCACCTGCACGCCCGGCACGCGCTTGAGCACGTCACTGACGTTCATCGCGCCCTGCTCGACCATGGCTTCGCGGCGGATCACCGTGCGTGCGCCCGGGTGGTTCTGCACCACGGCGGCGTCAGCGTCACCGAGCCAGTCGCCGACCACTTTGATGTCGGTCACGCCCAGTTCCAGCGGGCCATTGCTGGCGGCGGTCGCGACTGGAGCCAAAGTCACCGAGCCTTCGTTGATCTGATAGTCGAGGCCGCTGCCCTGAAGCAATTGGCGCAACGCCTGCTCGGGGGAAATGTTGCCATCGACCGCGGGTGCCTGTTTGCCGGCCACCAGTTCCGGGCTGAAAAACACTTGCAGCGAAGTTTGCTGGCCCAGTTCACTCAGGGCCTGGCCCAACGGCTGGGCGCGGATGTGAATGGCTTCAGCGGCGAAGGCCAGCGGCACGGCGGCGTTGACCGCCAACGCCAGGGCCAGCGGTAACCAGGGGGATTTTTTGTTGTTGGTTGAGGTGTTTTTCACGTCGAACGTAGTCCTGTGGAGCGCAAGAGTGTGCGTCTGTTAATGCAAACCAGTTGCAGTTAAACAGGAAGACGATGAACTCGAAAAAAACCTGAATGTTATTTTGAAATTATTTCCTGACTGCCATCAGCCAGGGTTCGGACGGCCACCGGCAGGATGTTTGGCAGGGCCTTGAGCAAGGCGTCGGTGTTGTCGGATTTGAACACGCTGGTCAGGCGCAGACTGGCCACGGCCGGGTTGCTGACCGTCAGTGGCTTGTCGCGATAACGCGAAACTTCCGCTGCCACTTCGCCGAGGCTGGCGTTGTTGAACACAAGCTTGCCGCTGCGCCACGCCGTCAGTTCCGCAGGCTTGACCGCGTAGGCGGCAGCGACTTTGCCTTCGGCATCGACATGGGTGCCGAGGCCTGCGGTCAGGTTGATGAATTGATTGTCCGCTGCATTGCGCCCCTGCACCTTGACCGTGCCCTGCTCCACCGCGACCCGGGTTTGCATGACGTCGCGGCGCACATCGAACCGCGTACCGGTCACGGTGACCTTGCCACTGCCGGCCTCGACCACGAACGGGCGCGCGGTGTCGTGCTGAACGCTGAACAGCGCCTCGCCTTCACTCAATTCGATGAGCCGCCGATCCTTCTCAAAACGCACCTGCAGACGGCTGCGGCTGTTCAGGTCGATCACCGATCCGTCCGGCAGCGCCACATGCTTGCGCTCACCCAGCGCCGTCGCGAACTCGGCGCTGTAGCCGTCGGGGTGATTCAGACCGCTGAACAGACCGAGGCCGAGCGCCACCGCCAGCACACTGGCGGCCACGGCATAGCGCAGCAGCGGGCGACGTTCGCGACGGGCCGGCGGGGTTTCGACGAGGGACTTGAGACGTGGCGCCGGCAGCAGATCGGCCGCCGTCCACAGGCCTTGCAGCAACTGGAATTCGTCACGGTGTTGCGGATGCTGGTTCAGCCAGGCATCGAAGCGCTGCTGTTCGTCGGCGCTGATCAGCGGTTCCTGCAAACGCACAAACCAGCGTGCCGCTTCATCGCGCACCGTTGTTTGCCCGCACGCGCAATCACGGGTATCCATCATGGAATGTCCTGTCGGGCTGGGGATGAAAAGCGGCGGCCGCTCATGACTGCATGCCGTCGAGACGATCGCGCAAGTGGCGCAGGGTGCGGATCATATACTTTTCGACCATGTTCCTCGACAGCCCCAGGCGCTCAGCGATTTCCGCCTGGGTCAGCCCTTCGATCTTCTGCCAGACGAAAATCTTCCGGCAGTTGAGCGGCAGTTCCTGCAGCGCCCGTTCGATGGAGTCGGCCAGCTGGATCGCCTGCATGTAATGCTCCGGGTCGCCGGTGGACGACACACTGTGATCGATCGCCTGCGACTCCATGGCTTCCCGCCGATCCTCACGCCGATAACCGTCGACCGCGATGTTGCGTGCGGTCTGGTGCAAATACGCCCGTGGCTGCTGCACCGCTGCCGAATCGGATTCGAGCACCCGCACAAAGGTGTCGTGCGCCAGATCCTCGGCCTGCGCGCGGTTGCGCAGACGCCGGGTCCAGGTGCCGATCAACTCTTCGTAATGCTCGAAAAAGCCGGGTCTGCGGGGCAGCATGGGGTTCATGACAGCGTGCTGTGGAAAGGGCGTGAATAGTAATGCTTCCTATTAAGGCCGGCAATTCATTCCTTGGAGACCCGATCCGCCGTTCATCTCCAGGTCATCGTGCTTTTGCAATCACCTCACTCATGTATTGATGCAGATCGCGAAAATCCTGAACGCTCCAGGCGTGCGGCGCGATCTTCACGCCGTTGTCCTGCAAGGTTTTTGGAATCAGGTTTCCATTGGGACGAAGGATGATCGAGGACACGATGACGCCCGGATAATCCTTAAGGCGTTTCTTGAAGGTGGCTGTTGTCAGGTCAGGCGTTGGCGGATTGCTTTTATTGGCCAATGGCCCGGTTGCCTTGATATCGGCGCCGTGGCACACAGCACAGCGCTGGACATAAAGATTTTTGCCGTTGGCATTTTCTGCCACGGACAGGGAGGTCTGAATGACTGATAACAAAGCGAATAAGGCGACGAGGGTTGTTTTCATTTTTATAAAGGGTCAGAGGCTGAAACGGACGGCGCACAGCTAAGCACACATCAGGAAGCCAATTTCCACGTATCGAGAAATTGCCGGCCAGCGACCCACGTCGTCGAGTTTTTCGCAGCCGTCCCACCTATTGTGTAAAATGCCGCCCGGGTGCCACCGCAAAAACGCGGCAGGGCAGGTTTAATTCAGCGCAGGTCGGGCCGCCGCGCGGAGTTGCTGTGCCTATGAGCCACGATCCGTCACGCCTGCAGACTGCCCCTGCCCGCCAGGAGTCGCCTTCTGCCCTGGCCTTTCTCTCGCGATTTTTCGCTGCCGAATCCGCCGGTGGCCTGATTCTGATGGCCGCTGCCCTGGCCGCGTTGCTGGTCGCCAACTCGCCTTGGGCGGCCACGTATTTCTCGACCTTGCACATCAAGATCGCCGGTCTGTCGATCGAGCATTGGGTGAATGATGGCCTGATGGCGATCTTCTTCATGCTGGTGGGCCTGGAGATCAAGCGCGAAATGCTCGCCGGTCAGTTGTCGACCTGGGGTCAGCGCGCGCTGCCGGGCTTCGCCGCGCTGGGCGGGATGCTGGTCCCGGCCCTGATCTACGTCGCGATCAACTGGGGCAATCCGCAGACCCTGAGCGGTTGGGCGATCCCCGCCGCCACCGACATTGCTTTCGCTTTGGGCGTGCTGTCGCTGCTGGGCAAACGGGTGCCCGTGTCGCTGAAAATCTTCCTCTCGGCGCTGGCCATCCTCGATGACCTGGGCGCAGTGGTGATCATCGCGATTTTCTACACCAGCGGCCTGTCGGTGAGCATGCTGCTGGCCTCGTTGGCAGTGATTGCACTGCTGGTGATCCTCAACCGCTGCGGTGTCAGAAAGCTTTGGCCATACCTGATCGCCGGCGCCTTCCTGTGGTTCTTCATGCTGCAATCGGGGATCCACGCGACCCTCGCCGGGGTGATTCTGGCCCTGTGCATTCCGCTGGGAAATCCCGAAGACGAGCACAACTCGCCGCTGCTGTATCTCGAAGAAAAAATGCATCCGTGGGTGGCGTTCGCCGTGGTGCCGATTTTCGGCTTCGCCAACGCGGGTGTGTCGCTGACCGGCATTTCTCCGAGCAACCTGCTTGAGCCGGTGCCGCTGGGCGTGGCGCTGGGCCTGTTGTTCGGCAAGCAGATCGGTATCCTCGGCCTCGGCGCCCTGGCGATTCGCAGTGGTCTGGCACAACTGCCGCAAGGCGCGAGCTGGCTGCAGCTGTACGGCGTCGCCCTGCTCTGCGGGATCGGCTTCACCATGAGCCTGTTCATCGGCGCGCTGGCGTTCCCGGGCGCGCCGCATCTGGTCGACTCGGTGAAAGTTGGGGTGTTGCTGGGTTCGATCCTGTCCGCGCTGCTGGCGGTGGTCGTGCTGATGAGTGCGGGTAAGGCGAAGGCTTCGAGCTGACCCTCTGCGGCAAGCAGTCCCGGTCAACTCGCGTTGACTGGGACTGAGGCGATTGCAACCGAGCTACGCGATCCGGAACTGTTGCGCCCCGACGGTTCTGGATCCTTCAGTCACCTCAAGACGTTGCGCCCGCAACAGATCCCGCTTCACTGTGCAAATCAGCCTTTTTGCACCTCAAACTTCGTCGCATGACTGCCCTGCAGCATTTAACAATCTTACCTGGACCAGTGCATCCCCCACCTCGCCACCATTGATTGCATAGCTAGCACGGGCCGATCCATCTTTAATAGGCTTGATATGCTTTGACCAATCACCGACTGTTATTACAACACCCTTGGAGATGTCCTCCGAAGTGATAGCGTGCTTGAGCGAAGTCTCGGTATCGAAAATGGGTTGCTCGCCCGCTTGATCGGTATATCCCTGCCAGTTCAGTTTCAATACGGCCCCGATCTGCGTGTCTGGCAACAGCGTCACTTTAACCCTTACACCGTCCATTGGATTCGAACGGCAATTGATGACGCCGTCTTTTGCATCCGGAAATGTGATATCGCTCATTTTTGCAGCTCCTTGAAATGACTTGACGAAGGCCGGGATAAAACCAATGTGGTTTGAAGTACCGGAACCTGATCTTCAGTTTTCAAGGAAACTCTCACAACTGTTATAAATGACAGTTTTTTAAAACTCTTCGCTATGCCGAATATTCATTTTTGATATATATATTCGACTTGCGTATTTGCATGCGATGGTTGCGCAGCGACTATCTTCGCGGTAATGCGACAGATCAAAACGAGCGAGCTTGCTCGCGAAGGCGCTGGTTCAGTCGACAGCTTGGCTGACTGAACTGACGCCTTCGCGAGCAAGCCCGCAGTTTTTACAGCGGTGCTGCTCAGCCTTTTTCGTCGATCCCGGCCTGTAGGGTCTGGCTGTCCAGATTGCCGCTCAGGGTCACCGGACCGACTTTCAGATTGCCGTTATCGAATGACACCTTCGGTGCGTTCTCCTCGGTTTTCTGCGGTAGATCCAGTCCGGCTTTCACCCCATATTCACGGTTGACCAGATCGCTGCCAACGACCTTCAAAGCGCCCAGATCGACCTTGCCGTCAATCGATGAAATCCGTGCGCCGGTCAGCTGCGCGCCACCATCAACGTTCAACTTCACACCCTGATTGCCACTGATGCCGGACGCCTGCACCACGCTGTCCTTGTGCGCGTATTCGCCTTGCGCTTTCAGCGTTGGTTTGTAGTCAGTGCCGGCGAGCTTTTCCTTGTCGCTCGGTGGGTTCTTCTTCGCCGTCAGGCCCAGATCAACATCGACCTTGGCCTGCGTCTTCGAGTCCTGACGGCTTTCGACGGTCAGATCACCGGCAACCTTGCCGCCGACAGTGTTCGCGTCGATCCGCGCGCCAGACAGTTGTGCATCGCCTGCGCTATTGAGTACCACGCTGTCAGCCTTGATCTGGCTGTTTTGCTGGGTGGTGCCTTGCAGGTAATCGACGCCGACCTTGGCGCCGGCGTTGAAGCCGTGGTCACTGCTGGCCTTTTCATCGGCTGCGGTCGGGGTCTTGCTGCTCAGGTTGCCGCCGGCATTCAGTGCAACGTTCCAGTTGTTGCGACTCTCGGTGGACTGCGCCGACTCCTGAACGAAACCGCCCTTCTGCACATTGATGCCGACGTTCGGCGCGACGACTTGCGTGCCTTGCAAGTACACCGCATCACCGCTCAAGGCGATTTGGCTCTGGCTATTGAGCTGGCCACCGGTCAGGGTTTGCGAGTTTTCGTTGATCCGGCCGATGCTGAAGTTACCGCTCAGATTACCGCCCTGATCACGACTCTTCTCGCTGCTGGATTTGCTGCCGCCGCCCTTCAAACCGCCGCCGAGATTGCTGCCGGTCGCGGTGTGGGTATCAACGGCCGCTTGCAGATCAAGCTTGCCATCAGCGTGCAGATCGATGGCGCCGGCGCTGTCGATCCTGGTGCCTTGCTGGACCTGATTGCCGCCGCTGCTCAGTTGCACCGGGCCGTTGCCGCTGATGCTCGCCACGTGAGCCTGGGTGTCATTGGTCTGCTTGCCGGTGTGGTCAAGCTGGAAGCCAGCGCCGAGGTCGACGTTGGTGCCGTCGGTGCCCGGCAAGGTGCCGACCGTCAGCGAGCCGTTGCCGCGCAGGCTGGAGTCGCTGCTGCTCTGACGGTCGTTTGCCTGATTCAGCGCCAGATCGCCGCCAGTCTTGATGCTCACACCGCCCTGCCCGCCGTCGAAACGGCTGCCGGCGAACTGCGCATCACCGCCCACCTTGATGTTCACGCCTTGGCTGCCGGCAAAACCGCCGACCACTGCGGTGCTGCTGTCCTTGCTGCTGTAGCTGTTGCCACCGGCGCCGCTGCCGGCGACGTTCACGTCCTCGCCGGTCTTGGTGTAGACGCGCACGTCGACCTTGGCGTCCACCGAGTTATCGGTGCTGCTGTGAGTGTTGCTCGCGGCATCGGCAACCAGTTTGTCAGCGCTGATGTTGACCATGCCGTTGCTCGCACTGTACTGGGTGCCCTGGTCGTGCAGGGTGCCGGCGGTTTTCACGTCGACACTGCCGCCGTCGAAACGGCTGACCACAGCGTTGCTGCTCTGCTCGGTCTTGTCGGCGCTGCCGTGACCGATCGCCACGTCGAGGCCGACGTTCGGCTGGCCGAGATTGCTCAGGGCTTCCTTGTCCGGCACCTTGGCGTTGAGCACATCCTTGACCGCACCGGCAATCGGGCGGGCGATGTCCTTGTATTCGACGTTGGCGCCGATGTCCGCCGACCAAGTGCTCTGATTGTGAGTGCTGCTTTCGGTGTTGCTCGCCGCGCGGTTGTCGACCTCGTTGGCCGCGACGTTCAGACCGTTGCCAGCCTTGACCTGCGCGCCTTCGGTCAGCAGTTTGTCGGCATTGATGTTCAGGCTGCCGCTGCTTTGCACGTGGGTGGTTTGCGCGGTGGTTTTGCTGCTGCTGTCTTGCGTGGTGCTGTGGGCAAAATCGACGCCACTGCCGGCACGGTCGAGGCCACCGGTGTAGTAGAAACCGCCGCCGGTGCTAGAGGTGTCGGATGAGGTTTTGTGGCTGTCCTGTTCGGCCAGCAACGACACATTCTTGCCGCTCAGCGTGGTGTCGCCGGCCGTGGATTTGACTTCACCGCCCTTGATCGTCAGATCGCCGCCGGCCTTCACTTGCACGGTGCCGCCGCTGAGGCTCGAGCCTTGCTGATTGACGTCGTTGCGGGTGACGGTCTGCTGCTTGTCTTCGTAGTGCACCCCGGCGCGATATTGCTCCGGCGTTTGCTCTTTGGCGTAGGCATCGAAGCCACGGGTCTCGGTGGTCGAGCTGCTGTCGTGGGTGTTCTGCGTGGAATGCACGTTCACATCACCCGCTGCGTCTGCGGTCAGCACGCCACCAGCCTTGACCGTGGAGCCGGCCACTTCGATGTCCTTGGCGCTCTTGAGTTTGAGGTTGCTGTCGGAAACCAGCTCGCTGCGCACCGTGGTGCTGTCCCTGGCGTTCTGCCGCGACTCGTCCTTGGTGATGCCGAAGAACTTGCTGTCCTTGTCGTGGTTGTTGCTGTGCGAAGTGTCCTGCACACCGTCGATCACCAGCGAACCCTGATCGCTGATCACGCTGGCCTCGGTGCCGCCACGGACCTGGCTGCCGCTGATGCGCACGTCGTCAGCCTTGACGATCAGTTTGCCGGCCGCATTGATTTTGCTGCCCTGATGCCGGGTCTGGCCCTTGTCGGCATCACCGGTCTTGCCGAAGAATCCGCCGCCAACCAGGTCGCCGGAGTAACTGTTGTTATTACTGCGACTGGTGCGCGTGGCCGTGGTGACGTCCACTTGCTTGCCCGCCAGTTTCACATCGCCGGTGCTGTTCAGTTCGGCACCTTCGGCGCGCAGCAACGCGGCGGTCTGCAAAGCGATATTGCCGCCCTTCAGCTGGCTGCCGATGCTGCGCTGCTCTTCGCTGCTGTTGTTCCAGTCGGCCTTCCATAGATGCTTGCGATGGTTGCCCTGATCGGTCTGGGTGTGGCTTTCGGTGGCCGCACTCAGGCGCAGATCGCCGCTGCTCTGCACATCGAGATTTTTCGCCGCTTCGACCTTGGCCGCTTTGAGTTCGGTGTCTTTGCCGGAGGACAATTTGGCGTCACGAGTGGCGACGATCTGGCTGCCGTGCTGGCGAGTTTCACTGTCGGTCTGGGTGCGATCGTAGGTTTCCCAGGTGATGCCGATGGTGCTGTTGCTCCAGTTTTCTCGCGTCTGCTGAAGCTTGCGGCTTTCGACGGTGCTCAGGGTCAGGTTGCGCTTGGCATTGACGTTGACGTCGCGACCACTGACATCGGTGGCGGCCAGCGTCAGGTCGTTGCCGCTGTGCAGGCCGACATCACCCTGACTGCTGCGGATGCTGGCACGCGTCACTTCGAGGCTGTTGGGGATGGCTTCACCGCTGACGCTGAGATCGCCAGCCGAACGGATCTGCACCCCGTCACGCCCGGCCACTTGCACCGCCCCCACACGCACGCCCGCGCCTTCGGCGGTGCTGACGATGTTGATGCGCCCGGCCTGCATCGCACCGAACAGGCTGGCGTCAATGCGTTGATCCTGGGTGTTGCCCGCCGGATCCACGGCTTTGACCTGACCGCTGGCGTAATCGATCTGATTGCGTCCGACCGTGAGGTTCAACTGATCGCGGGCATCGATGCGGCCCTGGCTGTCGATACGCGGGGCGATCAGATTGACCGAACCCTCGGCGTTACGCAGGCCGCCACTCTGGATCTGCAACTGACCGCTGGCGTCGCGGGTGTTCAAGGCTTGCAGTTTGCCGTCGTTCAATTCCGGACGACCGACCAGCAGACTGGCGTTAGGCGTGTTGATGAAACTGCCGCCGTTCACCGAAATGCCGTTGGGGTTGGCCAGCACATAATCGGCCGCGCGGCCGAAGATTTCCTGGGCGCCGTTGATCGCCGAAGGGTTGCGGCTGATCACCTCGTTGAGGATCACGCTCGCCGCTTGGCCCTGCAGTTGCGGGTTGGCTGCCAGTTGCCCGGCGAGCTGCGATTGCCCGGCCTGCAAGGCGTTGTTCAGCACCAGACCCTGACGGTCGACGTTGTAGTCGAGGAACTGGTTGTGCGACAGGCCCGAGCCGTTGGGCGCGACGATATTGACGATGGGCACGCCGCCCTGGGTCTGCAATTGCGCGGTGCCGCCGGGGCCGGGAGCGACCACCACACCGCCGGCGATGGCGCTGGGCAGGTGCACGGCGAAGAACAGGCTGGCGATCGCCCAGCGCAGTTTGCCCCGAGGAGAAAGATGGAATGCAAAGGTGTGTGCTGGCATAAAAACGTCTCCATGTAAGTACGGCATCACGGCGCGCGATTTAGTCTTGGCCGTGGCTGTCGCGCTCAGATCCGACGGCTGTTTGTTCACTGCTTGATGAGTCTCGGAGGTGCTCATATCTGCAACCCCACGCGCATCAGCCAGGTCTCTGGCTCGTGCTGCAAACCGTTGGGGGTGTTGAGGGCGCGTTGGTAATCGACGTCCACTTGCAGATTCTTCCAGCCCAGATTCAGCCCGACGCTGGCGCCGCTCAGGCGCTGGCCCTGGGCGCCGTGGTCAGCCTTGAGCCAGCCGTTGTCCAGGCCCACGCGCGGGGTGATCTGCAGCGGCCAATCGCTGCGCAGCGGCAGGCGCAGGGTGTTGCGCCAGATAGCGCCGCTGGCACCGGATGCGCTGCTGACCCGATAACCGCGCACCGCCGAATCATCGGTGCCGAGCAATTGTTCGATGGCCGGCAACGGGTCGGGGCTGTATTGCAGATTGAGCTGGCTCTGCCACTGCCACGCTTGCGCGCCAAACTGGCCATTGCGCCATTGGCTGAGGCCGGCGCGGTACTTGCGAAACTGCGCTTTGGGCAGGTTGCTGACCGCGTGATTGGCGTCGTCATCGGCGCCCAGCCAGCGCAGGCCTTGCGAGTAAGTGAAGTCGAGGTTCCACACCGCACGGTCGAGCCAGAACAGATTGAGTCCGGCTTCGGCCACGGTCAGGGTCGGGCTTTGAATGCCCAGACGGACATTTTCCAGATAGCTGTCGACGTCTTTGTGCGCCAGTTGCAGGTTGGCGCTGAGCTGGCGACTCTGGTCGCGCCACAACACGCGGTCGGCGCGCAGGCTCAGTTGATCGGTGATGCCGGTGCTGTACAAGGTCGCGCTGGGCAGTTTGAACGGCGCGCGATATTCCGCATGGCTGGCGAACGCGCTGTAGGTCCAGTAGCCGTAGGGAATCGCGTAATACAGACTGGCGTTGCGACTGTAGCGGTCGCCCTGATTCAACGTGTCGCTGGCACTGAGGCTCAACAGATCGTTGAGTTGCAACGGACTGTCGAAGCTCAGGCTGACGGTATCGCGGTCACGCCCGGTGCTGGCGCTGCCAAGGTTGTCCATGCCCAGGCCGAACGCCCAGCGCGACTGTCCGGAGGTACGCGAGCGCAGGATGATGCGCGAGGCACCCGGTTGGCTACCGGGGGCGATGTCGGCGGTCAAGTCGATCGAACGCAAGCGGTTCAACTGATCCAGGCCCTGCTCCAGATCGCGCAGGTTCAGCGGCTGGCCGAGCATGTGCGGGAACGCGCCGCCCAGCGAAACGGGCAGGCTCTGATCGGCCAGTTCGATGGACTCGATGTAGCCCTCGTCGATCATGATGTCCAGCGACTGCCCCGCCGCCGGCGCGCTCAGCAAGTACGGGCGACTGGCGATGTAGCCTTGCTCGACGTAGATCGCGGTGATGGTCGCCAGCAAATGGTTGATCTGGCCGACGCCCATGCACGGCGCCAGCAGCGGTTTGATCCGGGCGTTGAGCTTGTTGCTGTCGATCAGCGTGACGCCACCAATGCGCGTGCCGCTTAGCGGCCAGCAGCGTTCATCGGGGGTGACGGTCTGCGGGAGCACTGGGGTGGCGGGCGCAGGACCGAACGCACCGCGCTCCAGTTGGCGCTTGCGTTGTTCCATCTGCAGTTGTTGCAGATCGCGCTGTTGCTGTTGCTGCTGGCGCAGCACTTCCTGGCCCGGCGCAACAGGATCAGCCGCTTGAATCGAGGAGGCACACACACTCAACACAAAGGCCGACAACAGCGGGCAAAGCGTGGAACGACGACGAGAAACAACGCGAAGCGAATACGGCACGCAACATCCTTGCAATCATAAAATGGCGTAATGCCACTTCATCAATGCGAGTGATAGTCAGAGCCTTCCTACACAAATGCAAGACGCTTCCTACAGCGCTTACATTTCTTAAACAATTGATTTTGCTGTGTTCAACGCCACGCCGTCAGGGTTTCCCCGAGGCTTTTCATTGGGTTTTCGAAGACCTGTCCCGTATTAATGACGCTGTCGTTTATCGAAACCGCTCCAAACCCCGAGTCCTGGCAAGCAACTGACGACCGGCACAAAAATTCAATTGCCACAAAATATTACTCACGTCATATTACAGCCGTAATAACAGCCCGTTTCTGCAGGTATTACACCATGACCAGCATGCCCACCCTTGAGCCAGACCTGTCTGCCCCGGTCTCCCCCGCCAAACCGCCACTGCGCAAACGCCTGCTGCTGACCGGCGCCGGCCTGATTGCGTTGGTAGCGCTCGGCGTGTACGCCGCTCACTGGTGGGGCACCGGGCGTTTTCTTGAAGAGACTGACGATGCCTACATCGGTGGCGACGTGACGGTGATCGGGCCGAAGGTCGCCGGTTACATCGAAGAAGTGCTGGTCAGCGACAACCAATCGGTGAGGGCCGGTGACGTGCTGATCCGCCTCGATGCGCGCGACTATCGTGCCAATCTCGCCAAAGCCGAAGGCGCGGTTGCCGCCGAAGAGGCGCTGCTGGCCAACCTCGACGCCACCGAGCAACTGCAGCAAGCGGTGATCGGCCAGGCCCGGGCCGGCATCGATGCTGCCGGTGCTGAAACCGCCCGCTCGCGGGATGACAACACCCGCTACAAACGTCTGGTGAGCACCAATGCTGTCTCGGTGGAAAGCGCCCAACGCGCCGACGCGACGTTCAAGACCGCGCAAGCCCTGAGCGCTCGCGCCCAGGCTGAATTGCTCGCCGCCCAGCGCCAACTGGCGGTGATCGACACCCAGAAACAACAGGCCCGCGCCGCCCTGCAACAAGCCCGCGCCGAGCGTGATCTGGCGCAATTGAATCTCGGCTACACCGAACTGCGCGCGCCGGTCGATGGCGTGATCGGCAACCGTCGCGCACGGGTCGGCGCCTATGCCCAGGCCGGGTCGCAACAGTTGTCGGTGGTACCGGCCAGCGGTCTGTGGGTAGATGCCAATTTCAAAGAAGACCAACTGGCGCGGATGAAACCCGGGCAACGGGTGAGCATCCGCGCCGACGTACTCTCCGGCCAGGAATTCCATGGCCGCCTCGACAGCCTCGCCCCCGCCACCGGCTCGCAATTCAGCGTGCTGCCGCCGGAGAACGCCACCGGTAACTTCACCAAAATCGTCCAGCGAGTGCCGGTGCGAATCCTGCTCGATCCGGCCGACGGCGTGCTCGGGCATCTGCGGCCGGGGCTGTCGGTGACCGCTGAAGTCGACACCCGCGCACAAGCCGAAACCAGCGCCGTGGCCGTCGCGCCATGAGCACCGCCCTCACCGCCCCGGCGCAACCGTTCAATGCCGCCGACATGGCCACCGCGACCAAGGTCTTCGCCTTCGCCACCATGTGCATCGGCATGTTCATTGCGCTGCTGGACATCCAGATTGTCTCGGCGTCGTTGCGCGATATCGGCGGCGGACTCTCGGCCGGCACCGACGAAACCGCCTGGGTGCAGACCAGTTACCTGATCGCCGAAATCATTGTGACCCCGCTGTCGGGCTGGCTGTCGCGGGTTTTCTCCACACGCTGGCTGTTCTGCGCCTCGGCGGTCGGCTTCACCCTGGCCAGCCTGCTCTGCGGCGTGGCCTGGAACATCCAGAGCATGATCGCCTTTCGGGCGCTGCAAGGTTTTCTTGGCGGCTCGATGATTCCGCTGGTGTTCACCACCGCGTTCTTTTTCTTCACCGGCAAACAACGGGTGATCGCCGCCGCAACCATCGGTGCGGTGGCATCACTGGCGCCGACCCTGGGTCCGGTGATCGGCGGCTGGATCACCGACATTTCCTCATGGCACTGGCTGTTCTACATCAACCTGGTGCCGGGGATTTTCGTCGCCGTGGCCGTGCCGATGCTGGTGAAGATCGACCAGCCGGAGCTGTCGCTGCTCAAGGGCGCGGACTACCTGAGCATGGTGTTTCTCGCGCTGTTTCTCGGCTGCCTGGAATACACCCTCGAAGAAGGCCCGCGGTGGAACTGGTTCAGTGATCAAACGATTCTGACCACGGCGTGGATCAGCGGTCTGGCGGGTCTGGCCTTTATCGGGCGCACCTTGCACGTGGCCAACCCGATCGTCGATCTGCGGGCGCTCAAGGATCGCAACTTTGCCCTGGGCTGTTTCTTTTCCTTTGTCACCGGGATCGGCCTGTTCGCAACGATTTACCTGACCCCGTTGTTTCTCGGACGGGTGCGTGGCTACAGCGCGCTGGACATTGGTCTGGCGGTTTTTTCCACCGGGGTGTTCCAAATCATGGCGATTCCGCTGTACGCCTTTCTCGCCAATCGCATGGATCTGCGCTGGATCATGATGATCGGCCTGGGCTTGTTTGCCGTGTCGATGTGGGAGTTCAGTCCGATCACCCACGACTGGGGTTCCGCTGAGTTGATGCTGCCGCAAGCGCTACGCGGAATTGCCCAGCAACTGGCAGTGCCGCCGGCAGTGACGCTGACTTTGGGAGGTTTGGCACCGGCTCGCTTGAAGCACGCTTCGGGGCTGTTCAACCTGATGCGTAATCTGGGCGGCGCCATCGGCATTGCCGCGTGCGCGACCATTCTCAATGACCGCACCAACCTGCACTTCACCCGCCTGGCTGAGCATCTGAACAGCAGCAACGAGGCGATGAATCAGTGGCTGGCGCAGGTCGGTGGCAACCTGGCGACACTGGGTCAGAGTGGTGACGTTGGCGTCACCGCAGGCCTGCGTCAACTGTGGCTGCTGACCTACCGCGAGGCGCAGACCCAGACCTACGGCGATACCTTTTTGATGATCATGCTGTGCTTCATCATTGCCACGGCGATGGTGCCCTTGATGCGCAAGGTACAACCACCGGCCGCGCCGAGTGCGGATGCGCATTGATCCATATCTGCAATGCATGCCCACTGTAGGAGTGAGCCTGCTCGCGATGGCGCCAGTTCATTCAACATTAATGTTGAACGGTTAATCGCTATCGCGAGCAGGCTCACTCCTACAAAAGATTGTGTCTGGGGCTTAGAGCTGCGGGATTTTGCGGAAGCCCACCGCCAGACGGTTCCAGCTGTTGATGGTGTTGATTGCCACGCTCAGGTCGACCATTTCCTTGGGCGTGAATTGCGCCGCGACGATGTCGTAGTCTTCGTCCGGGGCGTGGGTCAGGCTCAGTTGGGTCAGCGATTCGGTCCACAGCAGCGCAGCACGTTCGCGCTCGGTGAAGAACGGCGCTTCACGCCACGCGGTGACGGCGAACAGTCGACGCGGGGTTTCGCCGCCCTTGATCGCGTCAGCGGTGTGCATGTCGATGCAGAACGCACAGCCGTTGATCTGCGAAGCGCGCAGCTTGACCAGTTCGACCAGGGTCTTTTCCAGCGGCAGTTTCGAGACCGCGGTTTCCAGGGCGATCATCGCTTTCAGGGCGTCTGGGGAGGCGGTGTAGAAATCGGTACGAGCTTTCATGATTGAGTTTCCGGGGCCAGTGAATGTGTGACTAAGGTAGTCCCGCACTTGCCCCGGACAAATAGCCAATCTCCCGGAAGACGAGTAGACCACCCTGTCACACGCGATTGCGCAACCAGTGCAGGAACCCGGTTTTCGCCACCACGGTCGGCACGTCCTGGGTCAGGCTCTGGGCCTTGTGCAGGCGATAGTCGAGCAAGGCTTTCATCGCCTCGTTGATGTCGTGGCGGGCATCCAGGCACGGCTTCAGATAGGTCTTCTCGATGCGGTACAGCGCACAGAAGGTTTTCGCCGCGAAGGTCGCCGGCACAGACGAATCGGAGAGGATGCCGGCCTCGCCGATCACCTCCCCCGGCCCCATGCGCCCGGATTCGAACGGGCTGCCATGGCGAGTCAAGGTCACGCTGACCACGCCCGATTCGATGATGAACAAATGATCGCTGACCTCCCCGGCCTCGAGGATCGTCTCGCCGGCACGGAAGGTTTGCAGGGTCATGTTCTGGCTGAAGGTGTCTTTCTCTTCCTGGCGCAGCGTGGAGAAAATCGGCGAACTGTCGAGCAGCGCCCGCGGCCGCGAGAGGTTGCCGGCGACGATCGGTTCGACACTCGACAACAGATTGACCCCGGATGCCTGCAGATGCCGGTAAGCCAGATCGAACAGCTGATTGCGCACCGAGCGCTTCTGATCCATCGACGAGACAAAACCGCTGATTTCATATTCCGCACCGGCGCTGCTGGAGCTTTTCAGCGCGACGCTTGGCGAGGGATTGTCCAGCAGCGGACGGCAACCCTGCATCGCCCGCTCCAGCGCGTCGATCACCGTATTGGGCCGGGCATGCGGGCTGACCTGGACGCTGACGGCGACTCCGAACATGTTGCTCGGTCGGCTGAAGTTGATGATCTTGGCCTTGGCCGCCAGCGAGTTGGGAATCACTGCCATGCTGCCCTGACTGGTCTGCAGACGCGTGGCGCGCCAGTCGATGTCGATGACCCGGCCTTCGGTGCCATCGATCGAAATCCAGTCATCGATCTGATAGGGCTTGGTGGTGTTGAGCACGATCCCGGAAAACACATCGCTGAGGGTGCTCTGCAACGCCAGACCGACGATGATCGCCAAGGCCCCGGACGTCGCCAGCACACCTTTGACCGGCAGATCCAGCACGTAGGCCAGGGCCGCGATAATCGCGATCAGGAAAATCACCGCACCGAGCAGATCCTGCAACAGCCGCCCGGTGTGCCCGACCCGCTGCATCATCACCGCACCGATCAGCACGGTCAGGGTGCGCGCGCCAAACAGCCACCAGCCGATCTGCAAGCCGGTCGCCGCCAGGTGCAGCGGCACGTTGTCGGCCCATGGCGCCGGCTCCATCGGGTTGAGGCCTTCGTTGAACAGTACTGCGCTGAACAGGGTGAAGATCAGCACCCGCACGAGCAGCTTCCACTCGCTGCCACGGGAGCTGATCAGGCGCCACAGCCCGAGATCGAGGAGGATCAGGATCAACGCGCAAAACAACGGATGTTCGGTCAAAAAAGACAACATCAAAGCACTCCGACAGGGCCCGGTCGCGAGAAGATCGCACAGATTGGGCAAGTGTAGGAGTAATTGATTTCAGAGGATGAACGCCCGCGCAAAAACACCGGAAAACCCCTGTGGGAGCGAGCCTGCTCGCGAAGGCGGTGGATCAGTCAGACATGCATTGACTGGCACTGCGCTTTCGCGAGCAAGCCCGCTCCCACAGGGGTGAAATTTACCCGTGCATCCGGCCAAAACGTCCCGACTGGAAGTCGGCGAATGCCTGATGAATTTCCTGCTCGGTGTTCATCACGAACGGGCCATGGCCGACAATCGGTTCGTCGATCGGCTCGCCGCTGAGCAGCAACACCACCGCGTCTTCACTGGCCTCAAGGGTCAACTGACGACCGTCGCGCTCGAACAGCACCAACTGCCCGACACCCGCAGTTTCCACACCGTTGATCTGCACCGAACCTTTCAACAGCACCAGCGCAGTGTTGCGCCCCTCGTGCAGATCGAGCGTCAGCAACTTGCCGGCGTTCAGCCGCAGGTCCCAGACGTCGATCGGCGTGAAAGTGTGCGACGGGCCTTTATGCCCATCGAACTCACCAGCGATCAGCCGCAGCCGGCCGGCATCGTCCTGCAGCGCGATATTCGGAATATCGCCGTCGAGAATGGTCTGGTAGCCGGGCGCAGCCATTTTGTCCTTGGCCGGCAGGTTGACCCACAGCTGCACCATTTCCAGCTTGCCGCCGGTTCTGGCGAAATCATCCGAGTGGAACTCCTCGTGGAGGATCCCGGACGCGGCGGTCATCCACTGCACATCGCCGGGGCCGATGGTGCCGCCGCTGCCGGTGGAGTCGCGGTGCTGCACTTCGCCGTCGTAGACGATGGTCACCGTTTCAAAACCACGGTGCGGGTGCTGGCCGACGCCACGGCGCTCGGTGGTCGGGGTGAATTCGGCCGGGCCTGCGTGATCGAGCAGCAGGAACGGGCTGATGTGTTTGCCCAGGTTGTCATAGGAAAACAGAGTGCGCACCGGGAAACCATCGCCGACCCAATGGCCGCGAGGGCTGGTGTAGATACCGATGATGTTTTTCATGGTTGCCTCCAGAAAAGGTGGGTGACGCAATGGATTAAGCTTAAATCCATAGCGTTTTTAGGACTAGACGGCAAAAACCGGCTTTAGCGTTCCATTTATAGAACAGTCCCACCGTTGAATCTCGATCCTTGCGGGAGCGGGCTTGCTCGCGAAGGGCCGGTCCAGACAACACCACTATCGGGAAAGATTCATGACTTCTGCTCAACAGTGCTTTGCCCCACCAGCGGTTTTTCTCAAGGACACAGACGCGGATACTCCTGCCCATTCCCACTGCAACCCTGGAGTCATCAATGTCTGTTCCCGCTTTTGGTCTGGGTACGTTTCGCCTGCAAGGTCAGGTGGTCATCGATTCGGTGCGCACCGGTCTTGAACTCGGTTACCGCGCCATCGACACCGCGCAGATCTACGAGAACGAAGCCGAGGTCGGCCAGGCCATCGCCGCCAGCGGCATTGCTCGCGAAGAGTTGTTCATCACCAGCAAGATCTGGATCGCCAACTTCGCCAAGGATCGTCTGATCGAGAGCCTCAAGGAAAGCCTGCAGAAGCTGCAGACCGACTACCTTGACCTGACGCTGATCCACTGGCCGTCGCCGGAAGATCAGGTGCCAGTCGCCGAATTCATGGGCGCGCTGCTCGAAGCCAAGCGTCTGGGCCTGACCCGGCAGATCGGGGTGTCCAACTTCACCATCGAGCTGATGCAACAGGCCATCGCCGCGGTTGGCGCGGAAAACATCGCCACCAACCAGATCGAGCTGCACCCGTACCTGCAAAACCGCAAAGTGGTCGAGTTCGCCCGCAGCCAGGGCATCCAGATCACCTCCTACATGACCCTCGCCTATGGCGAAGTGCTGAAGGATCCGGTGATTCAGCAGATTGCTGAACGCCTGCAAGCGACCCCGGCGCAAGTCACTCTGGCCTGGGCGATGCAGTCGGGTTACGCGGTGATTCCATCGTCGACCAAACGCGCCAACCTGCAAAGCAACCTCGGCGCCACCACGCTGACCCTGAGCGAATCCGACATGGCGCTGATCGCCGGTCTGGAGCGCGGCCATCGTCTGACCAGCCCGAAAGGCATTGCCCCGCAGTGGGATTGATCGCTCAGTCCTGAAGCCGCTGCGCGAGGTCGAGCATGGCCCTGCGCAGCGTGTCCACCGAGCGGTGGACAGTCAGGGTTTCGGCGTCGCGACACGCCTGTTCGAGATCGCTGCACGCCGCCGCCACTCGCGCGGCACCGACCATTTGCGCACCGCCCTTGATGTGATGCGCCAGGGTGCTTAATTCGCTCAGATCCTGTGGCTGGCGCGCAGCGTCCAGCCGTTGCAGATCGTCGTGCAGACTGCGCAACACTTGTTCGCGCAGGCGCTGCATCACGGCAGGATTGTCCCCGGCCATCTGCTCAAGCGTGCTCAGGTCGATCTCGGGCAACGGCGGTGCCGGGTCCGACAGCTGGTCACCGTCACCGCGACTGGCCGCCTTCAATGCCTGTTGCAGATCGTGCAAGCGAATCGGCTTGAACAGACAATCGTCCATGCCGGCCTCAAGACAACGGACTTTCTCCTCGACCTGCGCGTTGGCAGTGAAGCCGAGGATCAGGCAGCGTGCCCGACCGCTCGCCGCCTCTTCTTCACGAAGTGTCCGAGCGAGTTCGTAACCGTTGCGCCGGGGCATGTTGCAATCGGTGATCAGCACATCGAAAGCCTGTGTTCGCCAGCGCTGCAAGCCCAGCTCACCATCCTCGACATCGACCGTAGCGTGGCCCAGTTCACTCAGTTGCCGGCACAGGAGCAAGCGGTTGACCGGATGATCGTCCACCACCAGCACGCTCAGCGAACGCGCTGGCGTGTCCGCCACTTGCGGGCCTGCCGTCTCGGGTTCGAGCGCGGTCAACAGCGGCAGCTGCAGGTTTACCTCAACCCGCGTTCCATGCCCCGGCTCGCTGTCCAGGTGCAGTGTGCCGCCCATCATTTCGCAGAGGTTACGGCTGATCACCAGGCCCAGTCCCGAGCCGCTACGCGCTGACTGGCCCTGGTTAGCGGCCTGGACAAACGGACTGAACAGGCGTTTGCGGTCATCGGCACTGATGCCGATTCCGCTGTCTGCAATCACCACCGCGACCGCCAGGATCCCGGACGGCATCGCAGAGCATGACAAACGCAGGCTCACCTGACCCTGCTCGGTGAACTTGATCGCGTTGCTCAACAGGTTTGACAGCACTTGCTTGAAGCGTGTCGGGTCGAGCATGACGTCGACGTCACTGTGCGCATCCAGTTCGACCTGCCACAGCAGGCGTTTCTCCCGCGCCAGCCCTTCGAATACGCGGCACACCGCGATCACTTGTTCGCGCAGATTGGCCCGCTGCGGCGCGAGGGACAGATGCCCGGACTCGATACGTGCGATATCGAGAATGTCGCCGATCAACGCCAGTAATTGCTGGCCGGCAGCGGACGCGACCTCGATTGCCAGCTTGTCGGTGACGCCCTCCTCGGCACGCTTGAGGGCCATTTCGAGCATGCCGATCAGGGCATTCATCGGCGTGCGGATTTCATGGCTCATGGTCGCCAGAAACGTAGTCTTGGCCCGATTGGCGTCGTCGGCGGCATCCTTGGCCTGCTGCAACTGGTGCAGCCACTGCTGACGCTGACGCAGCTGCGAGCGCTGAAAACCGATCCAGGCCAAGGCCAGCAACAGCAGCCCTGCCGCACCGGCAAACGCCAGCAGGATTTCGCGGCGATGACGCTGCCAGTAGCTGTCTTCCACGACCACGTCATGGCTCCAGCGCTCGACCAGTTCGTCCATCTGTTGTGGCGCGATGCTCAGCAGCGCCTTGTTCAGAATCGTGTGCAGCGCCGTATCCTGCGTTGCGGTCGCCAGGGCAATGCGTGCCGGCTGATCGCCGATCGTGTTGGTGATGCGCAGGCGCTCGCGGTAATGACGGGCAATCAGAAACCGCGCCACCAGCAGTGAGCTGACCGTCACGTCGGCCTGGCCTTTGGCGATCTGCTCCATGCCCTCGGCCGGGCTGCGCACCTCCACCAGGCGAATCCCGGGCACCTGCTGCAGAATAAAGTCGTGCAATGGATGACCGCGATAAATCGCCAGCCGCTTGCCCGGCAGATCGGCGAGGCTGCGCGGGCTGCCGGCCGTCGTCGCGCTGACCAGCACAAACGGATTGTTCAGGTAGGCACGGGTAAATTGCAGCTCGGTTTCCCGTTCGCTGCTCGGGGTCACCACCGGCAACACGTCGAGTTCACCGGCCTTGAGCTGCTCAATCTGACGATCCAGCGAACGCCCCCGAACCAACTCGAATTGCAGCCCGGTACGCTGACTGATCAGGTTGAGCAACTGCGCCGATAACCCGTTGAATCGTCCGTCGGCATCAAAAAACGTCAGCGGTGCGAAGTCTTCGATCACGCCGACCCGCACCCGCGGATGTTGCTCCAGCCACTGCTGCTCGCTGGCACTGAGGCGCACCTGCGACTGCGCGGCCATTTGCGCGCGCCCTGCGCTCCAGCGCTGCTCGATCAACTGACGACGCTCCATGGGAATCGCCGCCAGCGCCTTGTCGATGATGCGTTTGAGGCGCACCTCACTGCGCAGCAGGGCGAAACCGAAGGGATTGGCATCCAGGCCCGAGGGCCCGGCCAGTTGCAGGTCATTGCGGTAATTGGTGTTGATCAGGTAATTGGCACTGATCAGATCGCCGAGATAGCCGTCATCGACACCAAACGCTACCGCACCCAGCGCATCCATTGCCGAGGAGTAACGCTGCACCTTCGCGTCGGGGTAGAACGCCTGCACGCTGGTCAGCGGCAGATAGTCCTCGACCATGGCGATGCGTTTGCCTGCCAGGTCGGCCGGCAACGTTTCGTCGAGCCGGGTCACCAGCATCGGTTGGTCTTCGGCGTAGGGGCGCGACAAGATGAAATCCGCATCGGCCAGCTCGAAATTGTTCGAGGTGCCCAGCAGGTCGAGTTCGCCGCGCTTGAGTGCACTCATCACCGCGTCGCGGTTGGCGTAGCGTTGCACCTCGATCCGCACCCCGAGCAGTTGCGCCAGCAACTCGGCATAGTCGGCGGTGAGACCTTCCAGCTCCTGCCGATTCCGCGTGATCTCGAACGGTGGATAATCGGGCCCGGAAATCCCCATGCGCAACGTCGGATGGCGGCGTAGCCACTGTTGATCCTGGGGGTCGAGCGGGACTTGAATGTTCTCCAGTGCTGCCTGGCTCAACAACTCCAGAGGCTGCGGCGACTCACTGGCCCAGCAGGTGGCCGTGATGCTCAACAAGAGCACGCACCACCAGCGTCGCAGGTTCAATTTTCTAATCACATCAGATGGTTGCGCTTGGCGAATTCGCGCAAGTACACCGCTGACTTTGAGTGCAGCCCCAGCTTTTTTATCAAGCGGGTTTTGTAGGTGCTGACGGTCTTGTGGCTGAGGAACATTTCAGCGGCGATTTTCTTGTTGGGCTTGCCCAGAGCCAACTGCACGAGAATGTTCAGTTCTCGGTTGGAGAGCTCGTCGATCAGCTGTTTTTCGCTGCGGTGCGACGGGGTCGACACAAGGCCGTCACCCGTCAGCGCAGCAAAATAGGAGTAGCCCGACATCAGGGCCTGGACAGCCTTGTGCAATTGCAGCAACTGGTTGGTTTTAGCCACGTAACCCATGGCGCCGCCACGCAGACAACGATCCTGATAGTGCAGCGGATCCTGAGAAGTAAATATCAGCACCCTGCATTCGGGGGCGTTGGCCTTGAGCCGCTCCAGCGCTTCCAGTCCACCCACCCCCGGCAACTTGAGATCGAGTATCACCAGTTCAGGTTTGTGCTCACGGCTAAGCTCCAGGGCTTCGCTGGCGCTCGACGCTTCATGAATCACCCTGAACCTTTCGGCTTCGAGCACAAGTTTCACGGCAGCCCGCACCACCGGATGATCGTCGACGATCAGCGCTGACTTCATGACCGCTCCCAGGGCAAAAACAAAACGATGGCGCCACCGGTAGCGGCTGTTACGCCGGGGTGGCTGCGCAAGAACTGTTACACGGGAAGCCAGTCGTATCTACCTGTCAGATCTGACAGTTGCGCAAAAACGTAATTCGTGCTCAAGCCCGGCGTTGCAAGGCTGGCGCCGGGTTCCAGGCATTAGCTGCACACACCGGGGCAACGTCGACCCGCGCCATCAGGTGCTTGATCGCGGCCGCATTGGGCAGGCCGACATGGCTGATCTGCAGGTTTTCCTGAGCGAAGCCTGCGGGCGTCAGCGCAGGTGCCGAGGGCTCGTTATAGATCAGGGCGTGGCGCACCTGCGGGTTGTTGAGGAAAAACCCCGGTAGGTCCAGCGATCCGGCCGCCAGCTCGGCGTTGATGACCACGACGTCGAACGGTTCACAGCCGTAGTCCACCAGGGTCAGCAGCTCAAGCAGACTCTGTACCGGAGCAACCCGGAAGTATTCGAGACCATTGAACAGGCGCTCGATTTTCATCCGGTGAAAATGCTGCGAATCGGCAATCAGGATACGCAGGGCTTTATTGATCATGCTCGATCTCGTGAGGTGGACGGGTGCGCCAAGACTACGCAAGCCTCAGGAGCAGTTCTGTAGGACTTTTCCTAAAAAACCGGTCATTCATCCGCACTCATGAGCCATGCCGAATGGCTGCCCGACGTTGTGGCCTTATTCGGTGGTACTCGGACTCCAGAACGCCTGCACCACCAGCGCTGAAGTCGAGATCCGCGCCACCAGCGCATCGAGTTCATCGCCGTCGACCGAAGTGGTCGCCAGCGTGGCTTCTATCTCGATTTCGTCGGCACCGAAGGCGTGCACATCGACGTCGCTGGCCGGGTAGTTGCTGCGTTCCAGCTCGGCTTCGAGCAGGGCGAACACGGCTTTCTGCTGCGAGCGCCGGGCGATCACGTAAACGATGTTGGTGACTTCGGCCGAGACCACGTCCAGTGGCTGGCGGTTGATGTTGTTGACGATCGGCCGCAGCAAGGTGTTGGCGGCCAGAATGAACAGCGTGCCGAGCACCGCTTCGGCCAGCAGGTCGGCACCGGCGCAGGCACCGACAGCGGCGGAAGTCCACAGAGTCGCGGCGGTATTGAGGCCACGGACGTTCCCCTCTTCGCGCATGATCACCCCGGCACCGAGAAAGCCGATGCCGGAGACCACGTAGGCGACCACCCGCACCGCGCCTTCAGCACCGCCGAGACGGTTGGCCATGTCGACGAAAATTGCCGCGCCGACCGCCACCAGCACGTTGGTGCGCAGGCCGGCGGTGCGTTGCCGGTACTGGCGCTCGAACCCGATCAGGCCACCGAGGATGAACGCTGCGCTGAGGCTGACCAGCGTGTCGAGCAGTGAATCGAGGTTGAGGTTGTTGATGGCTTGCATAGTCTTGTCCTTGAAAACATCCGAATCCCCTGTAGGAGTGAGCCTGCTCGCGATAGCGGTGTGTCAGTCGTTGAAATTTTGACTGACGGATTGCCATCGCGAGCAGGCTCACTCCTACAGAGGGAACAGCGTTGTCCTGTTGTTATTGCCAGCCGAACCGGCGGATGTAGAAGCCTTTCACCGCCTGGGTCAGCGCCATGTACGCCAGCAGGATCATCGGCAGGAACACGAAGTACATCGACGGCAGCGCCTGCAGTTTGAAGTAGTTGGCCAGCGGCCCCATCGGCAGGAAGATCCCGACCGCCATGATGATCCCGGTCATCACCAGCAACGGCATGGCTGCACGGCTTTGCAGGAACGGAATCTTCGGCGTGCGGATCATGTGCACGATCAGCGTCTGGGTCAGCAGCCCCACCACAAACCAGCCGGACTGGAACAGCGTCTGGTGATCCGGGGTGTTGGCATCGAACACATACCACATCAAGGCGAACGTCAGGATGTCAAAGATCGAACTGATCGGGCCGAAGAACAGCATGAAGCGCCCGACATCCGCCGGCTGCCAGCGCTGCGGCTTCTTCAGCATCTCCTTGTCGACGTTGTCGAACGGAATCGCGATCTGTGAAATGTCGTAGAGCAGGTTCTGTACCAGCAGGTGCATCGGCAGCATCGGCAGGAACGGAATGAACGCACTGGCGACCAGCACCGAGAACACGTTGCCGAAGTTGGAGCTGGCGGTCATCTTGATGTACTTGAGCATGTTGGCGAAGGTGCGGCGCCCTTCGAGCACGCCCTCCTCCAGCACCATCAGGCTCTTCTCCAAAAGGATGATGTCGGCGGCTTCCTTGGCGATATCCACCGCACTGTCTACCGAGATCCCGATGTCGGCGGTGCGCAGCGCCGGGGCGTCGTTGATGCCGTCGCCCATGAAGCCGACCACATGCCCGTTGCCCTTGAGGATGCGCACGATGCGCTCCTTGTGCGATGGCGTCAGTTTGGCGAAGACGTTGGTGTTCTCCACCGCCACCGCCAGCTCGGCGTCGCTCATGCGCTCGATGTCGTTGCCCATCAGCAAGCCCTGTTGCGCCAGACCGACTTCGCGGCAAATCTTCGCGGTCACCAGTTCGTTGTCACCGGTCAGCACCTTGACCGCCACGCCGTGCTCGGCCAGAGCCTTGAGCGCCGGAGCAGTGCTTTCCTTCGGTGGATCGAGGAACGCCACATAACCGATCAGCGTCAGCTCCTGTTCATCCGCCAGGCTGTAAGTGTCGCGACCTGCCGGCATCGAGCGGGCAGCCACCGCCACCACGCGCAAGCCTTCAGCGTTGAATGCTGCGGTGACCTGACGAATCCGGGTCAGCAATTCATCGCTCAAGGCTTCTTCGACTTCGCCGTGCTGCACGCGGGTGCACACCGCCAGCACTTCTTCCACTGCGCCTTTGCAGATCAGCAGATGCGGCTCGCCACGCCCCTCGACCACCACCGACATGCGCCGGCGATTGAAGTCGAACGGAACCTCATCGACCTTGCGAAATGCCGTGCCGACTTTCAGTTCACGGTGAATTTCCACATGTTCCAGCACCGCCACGTCGAGCAGGTTTTTCAGCCCGGTCTGGTAGTAGCTGTTGAGGTAGGCCTTTTCCAGCACGTCATCGGAGTCTTCACCCCAGACGTCGACATTGCGCGCGAGGAAGATCTTGTCCTGGGTCAGGGTGCCGGTCTTGTCGGTGCACAGCACGTCCATGGCGCCGAAGTTCTGGATCGCGTCCAGACGTTTGACGATGACCTTTTTGCGCGACAGGAACACCGCACCTTTGGCCAGGGTCGAGGTGACGATCATCGGCAGCATTTCCGGGGTCAGGCCCACGGCAATCGACAGCGCGAACAGCAGCGCTTCGGTCCAGTCACCCTTGGTGAAACCGTTGATGAACAGCACCAGCGGCGCCATGACGAACATGAAGCGGATCAGCAGCCAGCTGACTTTGTTCACGCCCAGCTGGAACGAGGTCACCGCGCGGTCAGTCGCGCCGACCCGCTGCGCCAGCGCGCCGAAATAGGTGCTGTTGCCGGTGGTGAGAATCACCGCCACCGCCGTACCGGACACCACGTTGGTGCCCATGAACAGAATGTTCTCCAGCTCCAGCGGATTGCGCGTGTCGCGGTCGGCCTGACGGGCAAATTTTTCAACCGGCATCGATTCACCGGTCATCGCCGCCTGGCTGACGAACAGGTCCTTGGCGCTGAGCACCCGGCAGTCGGCAGGAATCATGTCGCCGGCGGACAGCACGATCAGGTCGCCCGGCACCAGCTGCTTGATCGGCAGTTCGATCCGCGGCTCGTCGCGGCGCATCACCGTGGCGGTGTTGCTGACCATCGCCTTGAGCGCGTCGGCGGCCTGGTTGGATTTGCTTTCCTGCCAGAAGCGCAGCAGCGTCGACAGCACCACCATGGAGAAAATCACCGTGGCGGCTTTCAGGTCTTCGGTCAGCCACGAAATCACCGCCAACAGGGTCAGCAGCAGGTTGAAAGGGTTTTTGTAGCAGTGCCACAGGTGGGTCCACCATGGCAGCGGCTGCTCGTGCTCGACTTCGTTGAGGCCGTACTGCGCACGCAGGGCGTCGACTTCAAAGTCAGTCAAACCGTCGGTGTGAGTGCCCAGCGACGACAGCAGCTCAACGCTGTCGCGATGGGCCGCATCGACCAGGGTGTTGGCCAGGGTTGGCGGCACTTCACGGCTGACCGTGGTGTCGGTGATCGATTCCAGCAGCGCCAGACGGCGGAAGTGCCGGGCGATGTGGCGTGTACGCAGGAAGCCTGCGAAAAATTCCTTGAGCGTAAGTTTCATGGCTGTTGCCCCTATGGTCAGCCGGGAAACCGTCGAGCAGGTACGACCGCGCCTCGTACGCCGGAAAATCCGGCACGGCAAGGCTTGGCGCGCCGATCACAAAGGACAGGCGTGTCGATAGGTTTGCGATCGCGACCACACGGTCGAAACCACACACTTTCAGTGTCGATGAGAAGGACGTCGGGACATGGTCTCAACTGACCATGATCGGGATGCCGCTGCTCGCTTTACGGCGAGACAACGGCAGAGAAAGGCTGCGCGTTATCTTGCCGAGAATCTGCCGGTTACCGAGACCGGCCGACAACTGTCACTCGAACAAGTACCCACTGTGGGTCTCCGCTATTGATGAAAACGCGCGAAGCTTACGCCTCGATGATTTGAGAGTAAACCCGCAAAAGGAAGTGTGTCGGGGAATGTGGCGGGTGTTCAGGAAGGGTTCAGGATTCAGATTTCAGGGTGTTTTTGACGGCCCTTCGCGAGCAGGCTCGCTCCCACATTTTGTTCTGCGTACACAGAACCATTGTGGGAGCGAGCCTGCTCGCGAAGGCGGTGTATCAGGCAAAGCAGATTCAGCTTGCCGTCGCCAACAACAGATCCGCCACCGAACGATGCCCACGGTTCTTGCCATGCTCATACAGCGAGCCGGCAATCTCGTCAGCACGCACCGGCAACACCGACAGCAACGTATCACTCAGGCCATGGCTGGCCTGGCAGAAGCCCTGCATGTACAGACCGGCCTTGCAGCGTTCGTCGGTGATCAGTTTGTAGTTGCGATCGACCTCGAAATCACCGAGGTATTCTTCCAGCGGTGCCAACAGTTTGCGGTGCATCTGCCGCTCGTAACCGGTGGCCAGGACCACGGCGTCGTAGATACGCACGGTGACTTCGCCGGTGGCGTTGTTGCGCACCGCCAGTTCGATGCCGCGCTCGGTGGCGGTGGCACTTTCCACTGTGGTCAGGGTACGGAACGCATGACGGGCGATGCCCGAGACTTTCTGCCGATAGAAGATGCCGTAGATGCGCTCGATCAGGTCGATGTCGACCACTGAGTAGTTGGTGTTGTGGTACTCGTTGACCAGCCGCTCACGCTCGGCGCTGTTTTGCTGGAACACCAGATCGGTGAACTCCGGGGAGAACACTTCGTTGACGAACGGGCTGTCATCCGCAGGCTTGAGGGCCGAACCGCGCAGGATCATGTCGACCTGCACCGACGGGAACGAATCGTTCAGATCGATAAAGGCTTCCGCCGCGCTCTGCCCGCCGCCGATGATCGCGATGCTCATCGGCTGGTTGTTCACACAAGGCTGTTTGGCCATCTGCGACAGATACTGCGAGTGGTGGAACACGCGGCTGTCACCCTTCAGCGCCTTGAACGCCTCGGGAATACGCGGTGTGCCGCCGGCGCTGACCACCACCGAACGCGCAGTGCGCACCAACTGCTGGCCTTCGCTGTCGCGGGAGATCACGCGCAGCGCTTCAACCTGATGGTTGTGCAGCACCGGTTCGATGGTCAGCACTTCTTCGCCATAGCGGCTCTGTTCGGTGAACTGCCCGGCGACCCAGCGCAGGTAGTCGTTGTACTCCATGCGGCACGGGTAGAAGGTGCCGAGGTTGATGAAGTCGACCAGACGGCCGTGGGCCTTCAGGTAATTGACGAACGAGTACGGGCTGGTCGGGTTGCGCAGGGTCACCAGATCCTTGAGGAAGGAAATCTGCAATTCGCTTTGGGTCGACAGGGTGTTGCCGTGCCAGCTGTAGTTGGCCTGCTTGTCGAGGAACAGCACATCCAGCTCGCCGTGGGTCGGGCCGCGCTCTTGCAGAGCGATGGCCAGCGCCAGGTTCGAAGGGCCGAAACCGACGCCGATCAGGTCGTGAACGATGGGCGATGCAATTGCCTGAGTCATTTCCAGTGTCCTCTGGATGAACCCCTCAACAAGGGGAAAGGAGAGCCTAAGTGACCCGACTGGCCTTGAGCAGGACAGCAGGTCGTCTGTTGAGTAGGAACGAGGACAGTGAAATAAAATTTAGCGATGGCGGCTCAATGGGCATCCCATTGCTTGATGCGCAGACGGCAATGCTTCATCGCATTGACGATGTGTTTTTCCACCAGTGCCTTGGAAATTCCCAGCTGTTCGGCAATCTGCGGGTGCGACAGGCCTTCGATCTTGCGCAGCAGAAAACTGTCGCGGCACAGCGGCGACAATTCCGCCAGGGCGCGCTGGAGCATCTCCAGACGCTGGCCGTGATCGAGAGTGCCATGGGGTGACGGGGTGAAATAGCGCTCTTCGCTGTCGAGCACTTCCAGTGGCTCGACCTGGCGCAAGGCGTTGCGCCGATGATCGTCGATCACCAGATTCAGCGCCGTCCGATAAAGAAAGGCCCGGGGCTGCTCGATGGGCGTGTCGCTGGAGCGTTCCAGAACCCGCACATAAGCGTCATGCACCACATCTTCGGCGACCTGACGGTTGCCGAGCTTGGCGTTCAGGAAACACACCAGCTCGCGATAGTAGTTTTCCAACATGACTCCCGGCCGCATCGATGCGGATTCGATCCTTGAGCACACTGATCGACGGCCCGCGAACACGGGTAGCAAGATAGTGGCAACTGAGGTGTGTAATTTATAGTAATTCTCATATAGATTTAAAGTGGCGTTTGTCGTTGCCCGCTAAATAGTGTCGTTCTATACCTGTAACATCCTGTGTCTTCGCTTAAATTCCCCCGCGTATTCATCGTTTACAGGACAGCTCCCCGTGTCTGTCGCGCCCTGCGACAGCGTTCTGCGGCTGCGCGCTGTGGCGTGCAGCCGGACGACGGGCCGAATTCCACTGGCCGGAACCCTGCATGAAACGTCCCCGCCCCGCTCGACGCGCCCTGCTCGCAGTCCTATGTCTGATTCCCGTTGTTGCCTACGCCGCGTGGCAAATCATGCCGCCGGGCCGCGAGCGCTTCGCCACCGTGCAAGTCAGTCGTGGCGACATCGAAAGCAGCGTCACCGCACTGGGCACCCTGCAACCGCGCCGATATGTCGATGTCGGCGCGCAGGCCTCCGGGCAGATCCAGAAAATCCACGTCGAAGTCGGTGACGTGGTCAAGGAAGGTCAACTGTTGGTGGAAATCGATCCGTCCACGCAGAAGGCCAAACTCGACGCCGGGCGCTTCTCCATCGAAAACCTCAAGGCGCAATTGCAGGAGCAGCGCGCCCAGCATGAACTGGCGCGGCAGAAGTATCAGCGTCAGCAGAATCTCGCCGCCGGCGGCGCCACCCGTGAAGAAGACGTGCAAACCGCCCGTGCAGAACTGAAAGCCACTCAGGCCCGCGTCGACATGTTCCAGGCGCAGATCCGCCAGGCTGAAGCGAGCCTGCGCAGCGATCAGGCCGAACTCGGCTACACGCGGATCTACGCGCCGATGGCCGGCACCGTGGTTGCCCTCGACGCCCGCGAAGGCCAGACCCTCAACGCGCAACAGCAGACGCCGCTGATCCTGCGCATCGCCAAGCTGTCACCGATGACCGTGTGGGCCGAGGTTTCCGAGGCTGACATCGGTCACGTCAAACCGGGCATGACCGCCTACTTCACCACCCTCAGCGGCGGCCAGCGGCGCTGGAGCAGCACCGTGCGGCAGATTCTGCCGGTGCCGCCCAAGCCGCTGGACCAGACCAGCCAGGGCGGTGGCAGCCCGGCCAGCAGCAGTAAAAGCGGCAGCGCCCGCGTTGTGCTGTACACGGTTTTGCTCGACGTCGATAACGCCGACAACGCCTTGATGGCCGAGATGACCACCCAGGTGTTTTTCGTCGCCAATCAGGCCAAAGGCGTGCTTACCGCACCGGTCGCCGCGCTGCAGGGCAGCACTAGCGCCAACCTGCAGACCGCGCAGGTGGTCGCGGCCAACGGCGACATCCAGCAACGCGAGGTACGCACCGGCATCAGCGACCGGCTCAAGGTGCAGATTGTCGACGGCCTCAACGAAGGCGATCACCTGTTGATCGGCCCGGTCGACGGCAGCGGAGGCTGAATGCAAACGCCTCTGATCGACCTGCAGGACATTCGCAAATCCTACGGCGGCGGTGACGCGCCTGAAGTTCACGTGTTGCGCGGCATCGACCTGTCGATTCACGCCGGTGAATTCGTGGCGATTGTCGGCGCTTCCGGCTCCGGCAAATCGACCCTGATGAACATCCTCGGCTGCCTCGACCGGCCGACCTCCGGCGAGTATCGCTTTGCCGGGGAAAACGTCGCCGGCCTCGACAGCGACGAGCTGGCCTGGCTGCGCCGCGAAGCCTTTGGATTTGTGTTCCAGGGCTATCACCTGATTCCGTCCGGCTCGGCCCAGGAAAACGTCGAGATGCCGGCGATCTATGCCGGCACCCCGACCGCCGAACGTCACGCCCGCGCCGCCGCCCTGCTCGACCGCCTCGGTCTGGCCTCGCGCACCGGCAATCGTCCGCATCAGTTGTCCGGCGGTCAGCAGCAACGGGTGTCAATTGCCCGGGCGCTGATGAACGGCGGCCACATCATCCTCGCCGACGAACCCACCGGCGCCCTCGACAGCCACAGCGGCAAAGAGGTGATGGCGCTGCTCGACGAACTGGCGAGCCAGGGCCACGTGGTGATCCTCATCACCCACGACCGCGAAGTTGCGGCCCGGGCCAAACGCATCATCGAAATACGCGACGGCCTGATCATCAGCGACAGCGCCCGCGACAACCCAGAAGCCCAGACCAGCGCCAACCCCGGCGCCCTGCAAGCGGTGGATCTGCGCCAGCGTCTGGCCGACGGCGCCGAAGCCACCGGCGCCTGGAAAGGCGAGTTGGTCGATGCCCTGCACGCCGCATGGCGAGTGATGTGGATCAATCGTTTTCGCACGGCGCTGACCCTGCTCGGGATCATCATCGGCGTGGCGTCGGTGGTGGTGATGCTGGCGGTCGGTGAAGGCAGCAAACGCCAGGTGATGGCGCAGATGGGCGCGTTCGGTTCGAACATCATTTATCTGAGCGGCTCGGCGCCCAACCCGCGCACGCCGCCGGGGATCATCACCCTCGACGATGTGCACGCGCTGGCCAGCCTGCCGCAAGTGCAGCGGATCATGCCGGTCAACGGCGCCGAGGCCGGCGTGCGGTACGGCAACGCCGACCACCTGAGTTACGTCGGCGGCAACGACACCAACTTCCCGGCGATCTTCAACTGGCCGGTGGTGCAAGGCAGTTACTTCACCGAGGCCGATGAGCAGAATGCTGCAGCCGTCGCGGTGATCGGCCACAAAGTCCGCAGCAAACTGCTCAAGGATGTGCCGAACCCGATCGGCCAGTTCATCCTGATCGAGAATGTGCCGTTCCAGGTGGTCGGCGTACTCGCGGAAAAAGGCGCCAGCTCCGGCGACTCCGACAGCGACAATCGCATCGCCATCCCTTATTCGGCGGCCAGCGTCCGGCTGTTCGGCACGCGCAATCCGGAATACGTGGCCATCGCCGCCGCCGACGCGCGCAAGGTCAAGGACACCGAGCAGGCCATCGAGCAACTGATGCTGCGCCTGCACAACGGCAAGAAGGATTTCGAACTGACCAACAACGCCGCGATGATTCAGGCCGAGGCGCGCACCCAGAACACCCTGTCGCTGATGCTCGGCTCGATTGCCGCGATCTCGCTGCTGGTTGGCGGTATCGGCGTGATGAACATCATGCTCATGACCGTGCGCGAGCGGACTCGCGAGATCGGCATTCGCATGGCCACCGGCGCACGTCAGCGCGACATCCTCCGGCAGTTCCTCACCGAAGCGGTGATGCTCTCGGTGGTCGGCGGCATTGCCGGGATCGCCCTGGCGCTGATCGTCGGCGGCGTGCTGATCCTCAGCGAAGTGGCCGTGGCTTTTTCCTTGATGGCGGTACTCGGCGCGTTCGGCTGCGCCCTGGTCACCGGTGTTGTCTTCGGCTTCATGCCTGCCCGCAAAGCTGCCCGGCTCGACCCGGTCACGGCCCTTACCAGTGAATGATCGATCTATGAAACCGCGCCTCAGCCTGTTGACCGTGTGCCTGATCCTCAGTGCCTGCGGCAGTCCCGTTCAACGCCCGGACAGTGGCGTGCAAACGCCAGCTGCCTGGCAGTCGCCCCATGGCGCCAGCGTTGCCCGCAACAACCCGCAATGGTGGACGCAATTTGGCAGCCCGGAACTGGATCGTCTGATCGAACAGGCTCGCGTCGGCAGTTTCGACCTCGCGGCCGCCGTTGCTCGCGTGCGTCAGGCGCAGGCGGCCACCGTCATCGCTGGCGGCTCACAGTTGCCGGAGGTCAAGGCCGGTCTGAATGCCAATCGGCAGAAACTGCTGCGCGGCAATGGCTACAGCCAACTCGATGCCAACAGCAGCAACAAGGCGGTGGACTATTTCGATACCAACCTGAGCGCCACCTACGAAATCGATTTCTGGGGCGGCAAACGCGCCTCGCGCGACAGTGCGCAGTTCGCCCTGCAGGCCAGCGAATTCGACCGGGCGACGGTCGAGCTGACATTGCTCAGCGGCGTTGCCAGCACGTATGCGCAAACCTTGTCACTACGCGAGCAGAGCCGCATCGCCGAACTCAATCTGGCCAACGCGCAAAGCGTGCTGAAACTGGTGCAGACGCGGTTTGATTCAGGCTCAGCCACCGCGCTGGAACTGGCGCAACAGAAGAGCCTGGTCGCCGCCCAGCAATGGCAACTGCCGCGCGTGCAACAGCAAGCCCAGGACGCGCTGATCAGCCTCGCCGCCCTGCTTGGCCGACCGGTGCAGCAACTGTCGACGACAGAGTCCTTCGATCACCTGCAATGGCCAGACATCGCCGCCGGCGTGCCCAGCGAGTTGCTCACGCATCGTCCGGACATCGCACGCGCCGAAGCCCAACTGGCCGCCGCCGAAGCTGACGTCAAAGTCGCTCGCGCGGCCATGTTGCCGGCACTGACCCTGACCGCCCAACTCGGCTCGGGCGCCAATCAGTTCGACGATTTGATCCGCAGCCCTTTCTACAACCTGACCGCCGGACTGGTCGCACCGATTTTCAATAACGGTCGCCTCGGCGCTGAACGCGACAAGGCCTCTGCGCGCCAGCAAGAGCTGCTGGAAACTTACCGTGGGGCAATCATCAACGGTTTCGCCGATGTGGAAAAAGCGCTCAATAGCATTCGCCGCCTGGATGAGCAGCGGTTGTGGCAGAACGAAGAACTGAATCAGGCGCAGACCGCATTCGACATCGCCCAGAGCCGTTACCAGGCCGGCGCTGAGGACTTGCTAACGGTGCTGGAAACCCAGCGCACGCTGTACGCGGCTCAGGATCAACATGCACAACTACGGCTGTCACGAGTGCAGGCGAGCATTGCGCTGTACAAAGCACTTGGCGGCGGGTGGCAGACGCTGTAATCGAATGAACACGACAACCCTGTGGGAGCTGGCTTGCCAGCGATGAGGCCAGCACTCCCGACATCAATGTTGCCTGACCCAATGCTATCGCTGGCAAGCCAGCTCCCACATTGATTGACAGTGTTGCCGCTATCTCGGGCTGACACATAACCCTGTGGGAGCGAGCCTGCTCGCGAATGATCGATGACGCAGCCCTCAAGCCGGGCTGGTTTTAGGCTTCAGATTGCGCGCATACCATGGCCTTTGCGGCACGCGGCGGAACAGGCCGGCGAGTTTTTCCTCGTCGGTGATGAAGGTGATGCGCAGCGCCAGCTTCATGGTTTCCGGATCCATCTCCACCGACTTGCCCATCTGCAATCCCGGCGTGGTGCTGCAGCCATGGGTGATCGGCCCGAGCCACGGGTCGTCGACTTCCACCCAGCGCCCCGGGGCAAACCATGGCACGCCATTGACCTGCAGCCGCGTGACTTCGCCCGGATGGAACCGCTCGTGGGCGCGGAACCAGTCCTCGATGCGATCGTCGATCCAGCCATGGAAATGCCAGAACGTCGGGTTGACGTGGGAAGAAAACGGATCGCCGAGGAAATCGTTTTCGGCGTTGTACCAACGCGCCGCGAAGTCCGCCGGATCGCGGGCAAACGGCACCGGCTGACCGTTGGACGGATCGCGCGGCACAGAGGCCCAGCTCATATGCAGCCAGTCATGCAGACCCAACTCGACTTCGGAGCCGAACTGGCCGAGGGTGAGCCGGGCGAGGTACGCCGGATCGCGGTACTGCGATTCCCAGACCTGGAAGTTGCTTTCGTAGGTCTCGGCAGTCTTGATGTCGCTGACCCACTGACTGAATTCGTCATCACCCGCCGCCGTCCAGGTCGGTGGCAAGGCCGTGCCGTCGTGGTTGTCGAAATAGCGGGCGAAGCCAACGCGGTCGCGGATCAGCTCCGGCTGCGGCAGCGGGAAGAACGCCCAGGATGGCAGATCCTGCATCGAACGCGCCGTCCCGAGCATGTGCCGGTGCATGAAGAAAAAGTCCACGCCCGAGCCATTGCGATCCTTGCGCGGGCCACGGGCATCGCGCTCCTTGTCGCGCGGGCCGGGCTGCCAGCCGATGCCGCGCAAGGCCTCGCGTTTGTCCTCGGGCAGTTTGTGCCACTTGTCCCGGGTCGCATGCCACAACTGGTGAAACAGGCGATGCTCGGGAGAGATAAGCCACGCCAGCAACGTCGGGTTGAGCGGCGTGCGCTCGCGCGCTTCGGGAAACAGCCGCTTGACGGCGACGAAGCGATTGTCCTGCGCCGGCAAGGCCAGCGACCGGTCCAGGCGCAAAGCCTTGCCGCTGAGGGTGCCACTGCCGGCATTGCCGAAGTCGGCCCAGACCTCATCGAGGATCATCTCCAGCTCATAGCTGATCTGGCCATCAGCGCCGATCAGGCGCCAGCTCAGTTTCGCCGCATCGGCTTTCGCGAGGTCGCCCAGAATTCGATAACGCGGTGTTTCAGCGGAGCGCAGGCGCTCGGGCGTGTCGAGAAAACCGCACACGCCGCGTCCCTTCTGGCCGATGTCGAGAAACACTTGCAGGCCCTTGAGCGGCAAGCCTTCGAGGCCGGCATCGGCACCTTCGAAACGGATATCCCACACCCCGCGCAACGCATTCGCCAGGCGCTGCCCGGCCATATCCGCGACATCGAAAGACGCTTCGCCCGGGGTGATCGTCGGGTCCGGCTTCGTCCATTCACGATGCCCGAAATACGCCGCAGGCACGGCAGCGCCGGTCAGCGCCAGGCCCGCCATGAACCATCGTCGAGAAATCTTCATTGCCCTACCTGTGTCAGCCATGAAGCAGGCTTTATCCAAGCTAGAACGTTTGTTGCCCCGACAAATTTAACGCGCCCGGCGATGATGACTTGTGGCGAGGGGATTCATCCCCGATGAGTTGCGAAGCAACTCCCATCCGACGCTGGCGGCGACACCAGAAGGGACAGCGCTGGCAGGCTTTGCGAGCGCTTCGCACTCGATCGGGGATAAATCCCCTCGCCACAGCACCAGGCTTAAATTTTGCCGCCAACCACTCGTTCCTCCCAGATAGCGAAGGCCTCCGCGCCTGCAACTCGATGGCGAACCTGACTGAGATGGCAATGACAAAACCACGTTCGAAAAAGGCTCTATTCATCGGCCTGCCGTTGGCCCTGGCGATCAGCGCCGGCGCAGGCTTTGCCGTGTGGCATCACTGGTTCAAGGACGACCTCGGCTACCCGGCCAAAGTCATGAAGCAGGCCGATGAGCTGCACGAACGCATGCTCTCTTTCGACAGCCATGTCAGCCTGACGCAAAATTTCGGCACCGATGGCCACGAAGCCGACAAAGACGGCGACGGCCAGTTCGACCTCGCCAAGGCCAACCGCGGGCGCCTGTCCGGCGCCGCCCTGACCATCTTCGGCTGGCCGGAAATGTGGAACGGCCCGAACGCTCCGCACAAGCCGACCCCCGGCTTCGTCGACGAGGCGCGCAACCAGCAGGAAATCCGCTTCAAGATCATCTCCGGGATGGTTCGCGACTACCCTAATCAGGTGGCCATCGCCTACACCCCCGACGACTTCCGGCGCCTGCACGGCGAAGGCAAGTTCGCGATTTTCATCAGCATGCTCAACGCCTATCCGCTGGGCCACGACCTCAACCTGCTGGACCTGTGGACCGCGCGCGGCATGCGCATGTTCGGTTTCAGCTACATCGGCAACAACGACTGGGCGGATTCGTCGCGGCCGCTGCCATTTCTCAATGATTCGCCGGACGCCCTCGACGGTCTCTCGGATCTGGGCAAGCAGGCGGTCAAGCGCCTCAACGATCTGGGCGTGATCATCGACGTCTCGCAAATGTCGACCAAAGCCCTTGAGCAAGTCGCGCAACTGAGCCGCACGCCGCTGGTGGCCTCGCATTCGGCGCCACGTGCGATGGTCGACATCCCGCGCAACCTCAGCGACAAAGAAATGCAGCTGATCAAAAACAGCGGCGGCGTGGTGCAGATCGTCGCGTTCTCGCAGTACCTGCGTCCGCTCACCCAGCAAACCCAGGACAAGCTCAACGAGATGCGCAAGGACTTCGACCTGCCGCCGCTGCCGAACCTGGCAATGGCGTTGATGCCGGGCGACCCGATCATTGCGGCGTGGTCCGAGCAGAAGTTTGGCCAGTACGCCAGCCGCCTCTACGGCATCCTCGAAGAAGAACCGAAAGCCAGCCTCAAGGACCTGGGCGATGCCATCGATTACGCGGTGCGCAAGATCGGCATCGACCATGTCGGCATCAGCTCCGACTTCAACGAAGGTGGTGGCGTCAAAGGCTTCGAGAACGTCGGCGAAATTCGCAACGTCACCGCCGAGCTGATCTCACGCGGTTACTCCGAAGCGGACATCGCCAAGCTCTGGGGCGGCAACTTCCTGCGGGTCTGGGATCAGGTCGAGAAAGCCGCGAAACCGGCACTGGCCGCCGCGCCCGGAACTGCCAAGCCATGAGCAATCGTCGTGAGTTCTTGAAGCAGGCGGGGATTCTCGCCGCGGCTCTGCCACTGGGCGCGAGCCTGCCGAATGTCGCCGGTGCCGCGAACGCCGCGCCCGCGACCGGCAACAAGTGGACGCGGTTGCAGCAGCTGTTCGATCAGGATCCAGCGTATCTGCACTTCTCCAACTTTCTGATCACCTCGCACCCGAAACCGGTGCGCGAGGCGATTGAACGACACCGCGCCGCCCTCGACAAAAATCCCGGCCTGGCCATGGATTGGGATCTCGGCGTGATCGAACAGCGCGAGGAGAACGTGCGGGTCTGGGCCGGACGCTACCTGCAAGCCGACGCCAAACAGATCGCCCTGACCGGCAGCACCACCGAAGGTCTGGCGACGATCTACGGCGGCGTGCACGTGCGCCCCGATCAGGAAATCCTCACCACCGAGCACGAGCACTACGCGACCCACACCATCCTCGCCCTGCGTAGCGAACGCGACGGCACCCGGGTGCGCAAAATTCGCCTGTTCAAGGATTCGTACAGCGCCAGCAAGGCAGAAATCCTTGCTGCCATCGACGGCGCCATCCGCCCCGAAACCCGGGTGCTGGGCATGTGCTGGGTGCATTCGGGCAGCGGCATGAAACTGCCCATCGGTGAAATCGGCGCCATCGTCGACCGGCACAACCGCGGTCGCAGCGACGCTGACCGCATCGTTTACGTGGTCGATGGGGTACATGGCTTCGGCGTGGACAACCTGAACTTCGCGCAAATGAACTGCGACTTCTTCATCGCCGGCACCCACAAGTGGATGTTCGGTCCGCGTGGCACCGGCATCGTCTGCAGTCGCTTCGCCGAGGTCAGATACGTCACCCCGATCATTCCGACGTTCTCCGAAGCCACGGCGTTTTCCACCACCATGACGCCCGGCGGCTATCACTCGTTCGAGCACCGCTGGGCGCTGGACGAAGCGTTCAAATTGCATCTTGAGCTGGGCAAGGCCGAGGTCGAGGCGCGTATTCACGCGCTCAACAGTTACCTGAAACAACGCCTGCAGCAGCGTCCGCAGATCGAACTGGTTACGCCACTGAGCCCTGAGCTGTCCGCCGGTTTCACCTTCTTCCGGGTCAAGGGCAAGGACAGCGACAAGATCGCCGCGCACCTGATGGCCAACCGCGTGGTGGCCGATGCCGTGCACCGCGACGTCGGCCCGGTGATCCGCACCGCACCGGGGCTGCTCAACGACGAAGAGCAAATCGACCGCTTGCTGGCCGTGCTCGACCGGGCCCTTTGACCCGGACGCTCCTTTTTTTCCTTTTAGCGAGACTCGCAATGAACAGTGAACTGCGTCGATTTTCCTTGAAGGCGCTGCCGGCGCTGATGCTCACCGCCCTCGCCGCCGGCCTGCTGCCGGGTGCCGCGCAGGCCGCCACCCCGCCTGCGCCGGGCAAGGTGTTCAAGGACTGCAAGGACTGCCCGGAAATGGTCGTGCTGCCCACCGGCACGTTCACCATGGGCACCCCGGAGGATGAGGTCGGCCGCGAGCCGGATGAAGGGCCGCTGCACCCGGTGACGTTTGCCAAACCGCTGGCGATCAGCCGTTTCCAGATTCTGCGCGGCGAGTGGGACGCCTACCTCAAGGACAGCGGCTACAAGATGCCCGACGGCGACACGCGCCCCGGTCGCGCCTGCAAGGCCGGGATCCCGGATTATCAGGGCAGCGACCCGCGCAAGCAGTACACCGACAAGCACCCGGCGGTGTGCATGGATTTCCCGGAGGTCGAAGCGTACGTAGCCTGGCTGTCGAAGAAGACCGGCCAGCAATACCGGCTTGTCAGCGAATCGCTGCGTGAATACGCCGCCCGCGCCGGCAGCACCGGGCCGTTCCCTTTCCCGTTTGACGAAGGCAAGGAATACAGCATCGCCAAACACGCCAACACCTATGGCGCCGCCGATGGCTACAACTTCACCGCGCCGGCCGGCAGCTTCCCGGCCAATGCCTTCGGCGTCTACGACATGCACGGCAATATTTATGAGTGGACCGCCGATTGCTACAACGAGAACTACGTCGGCGCGCCAAGCGATGGCAGTGCCTGGTTAAGCGGCAAGTGCGACGTGCGGCGCATCCGTGGCAACGACTGGGGCGAGGCCCCGGTGTTCTCGCGCTCGGGCAACCGCAACGCCACTTACACCGACACCCGTGGCGACTGGATCGGCTTCCGGGTCGCCCGTGGTCTGTAACGCCATCGCCCGGCTAAATTAGCCGTCCTGCCAGTCGTTCTAAAAGTGGGCGCGATCCTCCATGGCGCGCCCACCGCCCTCTACGTCATCCAGGCGAACCCACGCGCAGTGCCGGTGTTCGCCGCTCCTTCAAGCAGGGAACCTCCATGAGCAAACCAACACGCGGGGTGATCAATGAATTGTTCGCCCTGCTCAAACCCTTTCGACTGATCGTCAGCGTGTCGATCCTGCTCGGCATGGTCGGTGGCCTGAGCGTCACCGCGCTGCTGGCGACCATCAACAATGTGCTGCACGCCGAGGGCGCACTGACCAGCACCATGGTCGCGGTGTTTGCCGGCCTGTGCCTGCTGGCCCTGACCAGCTCGATCTTTTCCGACATCGGCACCAATTTCGTCGGCCAGCACATCATCGCCAAATTGCGCAAAGAGCTGGGCGAGAAAGTCCTCTCGGCGCCGATCGAGCAGATCGAGCGCTATCGCAGCCATCGGCTGATTCCGGTGCTGACCCACGACGTCGACACCATCAGCGACTTCGCCTTCGCCTTTGCGCCGCTGGCGATTTCCCTGACCGTGACCCTCGGTTGCATGGGCTACCTGGCGATGTTGTCGTGGCCGATGTTCCTGATGATGGCGGTGGCGATCCTGATCGGCACGGTCATTCAGTACATCGCGCGCGGGCGTGGTATGCAGGGTTTCCTCAAGGCCCGTGACTACGAAGACGAGTTGCAAAAGCACTATCACGCAGTCGCCGAGGGCGCCAAGGAACTGCGCATCCACCGCCCGCGCCGGCATCGCATGTTCGTCTCGGGTATCGAAGGCACGGCCGACAAGATCTGCGACACGCAGGTGCGTTCGGTGAACATTTTCGTGGTCGCCAAGACCTTGGGTTCGATGCTGTTCTTCGTGGTGATCGGTCTGGCGCTGGGCCTGCAATCGCTGTGGCCGAGTGCCGACAAAGCGGTGATGAGCGGTTTTGTGCTGGTGCTGCTGTACATGAAAGGGCCGCTGGAACACATCATCGGCACCCTGCCGATCGTCAGTCGCGCGCAAATCGCGTTCCGCCGGATCGCCGATCTGTCCGAGCAGTTTTCCTCGCCAGAGCCGCACCTGCTGCTCAGCGATCAGGGCCACCAAAAGACCCCGGTGCACAGCCTGGAACTGACCGATGTCTCGTACAGTTTCCCGACGGTAGAAGGCGCCAAGCCGTTCCGGTTGGGACCGGTGAACCTGAAAATCGAACAGGGCGACATCATTTTCATCGTCGGCGAAAATGGCTGCGGCAAGACGACGCTGATCAAGTTGCTGCTGGGCCTGTACGCGCCACAGCAAGGCGAAATCCGCCTCAACCAGCAGCTTGTCGATGCCGCCAACCGCGACGATTACCGCCAGTTGTTCACCACGATTTTCGCCGACTATTACCTGTTCGACGACGTGGTCCAGGGCGATACGCATATCCCGGAAGACGCCAACCAATACCTGGAGCGCCTGGAAATTGCGCACAAGGTCAGTGTGCGTGACGGCTCGTTCACCACCACCGACCTGTCCACCGGCCAGCGCAAGCGTCTGGCCCTGATCAACGCCTGGCTGGAAGAGCGTCCGGTGCTGGTGTTCGACGAGTGGGCCGCCGATCAGGACCCGACCTTCCGGCGGATTTTCTACACCGAGCTGCTGCCGGACCTGAAGCGCCTGGGCAAGACCATCATCGTCATTTCCCACGACGATCGTTACTTCGATGTAGCAGACCAACTGGTGCGCATGAGCGCCGGCAAAGTGGTCACTGAGCTGCAACCCGCCTGACTGTGAAAAATTTGTAAAAAAATTGCGTTGAGCTTTCCGGTTTTCGGAAGGCTCAACGTCTTACTAACAGTTAATAGAAATAGTTCTCAGTCAACACTTTGAAGAGTAGAAGAACAATGCCCGCACCGCACGGACTCCACCCGCTCGCCAAGGCTCTGCTGATCCGCCGCTCCTTCCGTTGCACCTTGCCCGCGTTCTGCGCCATGGCCCTGACTGTGCCGATGACCGGCCAGGCCCAGGCCGCCGCCGTGGCGATCAATATTCCTGCACAGTCGCTGGGGAGCGCGTTGCAGGAATTCGGTCGCCAGACCAACCTCCAAGTGCTGTACAGCCCGGATGAAGTCAGTGGCCTGCGCAGCAGCGCCGTCAGTGGCAACCTGGAACCGACCGCCGCCATCGCGCAACTGCTGCAAGGCACCAACATCGCCTACAGCGTCGAAGGCAACAACGTCGCCTTGCGTTCGCGCAGCACCGGCGGTGCCAGCCTCGATCTGGCCCCGACCAGCATTTCCGCCACCGCCGAATCGGCCTGGGGCCCGGTCGACGGGATCGTCGCCAAGCGCAGCGCCACCGGTTCGAAGACTGATTCGTCGCTCAAGGAAATCCCGCAGACCATCAACGTCGTCACTCAAGACGAAATCAAGATGCGCGGCTCGAAGACCGTCACCGAGGCCCTGCAATACACGCCGGGCATGACCGGCGGCGGTTTCTCGGACCGGGTGAAAATCTTCGACGAACCGACGTCCCGTGGCTTCTCCCCTACTCCGCTGTACCTCGACGGCCTGCACATGCCTTACGGCGGCGGCAGCACCGGCGGTTCGCTGCAGATCGACCCGTACACCCTGGAGCGCGTCGAAGTGCTCAAGGGTCCGGCCTCGGTGCTGTACGGCCAGAACCAGCCAGGCGGTATCGTCAACATGGTCAGCAAGCGTCCGACCGCGACCCCGCTGCACGAAGTGAAGCTCGGTGGCGGCAGCTATGACCGCAAGTACGGTGCCTTCGACCTCGGCGGCCCGATCGACGATCAGGGCGAATTCCTCTATCGCCTGACCGGTGTGGTCAACGACAGCGGCTCGGCCATCGACTACGCCAGCCAGAACCGCATGCTGCTGGCGCCAAGCCTGACCTGGCTGCCCAACGACCAGACCACCATCACCGTGTTCGGTCAGTACCAGAAAGACCACGATGTACCGGAAGCCCAAGGCCTGCCGGCCAACGGCACCGTGCATCGCAGCCAGGCCGGGCGCATCAGCCGCAGCCTGTTCCTCGGCGAGCCGGACGTGAACAAGTACCACCGCGAGCAGTTCGTCGTCGGTTACGAGATCGCTCACGAACTCAACGACGTCTGGACTCTGAAGCAAAACGCGCGTTACGCCGACATCAACGACCAGTACGTGGCGCCGCTGCACGGTTATGCGTTCCCGACCAACCCGGTTACCGGCCTCAACGACGGCAGCTACCAGAGCCGTTATGCGGTGGACTGGTCGCAGCACAACAAGGTCTACGGCATCGATAACATCGCCCAGGCCAAGTTCCACACCGCCGACGTCGAACACACCGTGCTGCTGGGCGTGGACTACTACCACTACAATTCGAAATTCCTCGGTCTGTACGACCGCACCGCTCCGGGTCTGGATCTGTACAACCCGGTGTATGGCAGCCAGATCAATTTCCGTCAGCCGTACAAATGGGACAACACCATCACCCAGACCGGCCTGTACGCTCAGGATCAACTGCGCTGGAACCAGTGGTTCCTGACCCTCGGCGGTCGGTATGACTTCGCCGAAACCGACAACAAGCAACCGCTGAGCGGCGGCCACAGCAACCAGAAAGACGAGAAGTTCACCGGTCGTGCCGGCCTGGGCTACGAGTTCGACAACGGCATCACGCCGTACGTCAGCTACGCCGAATCGTTCCTGCCGCAAACCGGTACCGACATGAGCGGCGGCGCCTTCGAACCGACCACCGGCAAGCAGTACGAAGTCGGCGTCAAGTACGAGCCGAAGTCGATCGACGGCTTCATCCAGCTGTCGGCGTACCAGATCGACCAGGACAATATGCTCACCACCGACCTCAACAACCCGGGCTTCAGCACCCAGAGCGGCTCCGTGCGTTCGCGCGGTATCGAGCTGGAAGGCAAGGTCAATGTCACCCGCAACCTGCGCGTACTGGCGGCAGTGTCGCGTAACCAGACCAAGTGGGAGAAAGACAACGACGGGCGCGAAGGTCGCACCCTGGCCATGCGTCCACCGCTGACCGCCTCCGCGTGGGTCAACTATGACTTCGACATTTCCACCGCCCTCGCCGGTTTCGGCATGGGCCTGGGCGCCCGTTACGTGCGCAGCAGCTACGGTTCGGATTACGAGTCGGACTCGTTCCAGATTCCGTCCTACACCGTGTATGACGCCATGGTCTCTTACGACCTGGAGAAATCGCCGCTGCATGTCAAAGGCGTGAAGCTGCAAGCCAACCTGCAAAACCTCACTGACGAGAAGTACGTTGCCGCGTGCAATGGCACCCTCGACTGCTACTACGGCGAAGGCCGGACCATGACTGCTGACGTGACCTACAACTGGTAATACGTTTAGCGCTCACTGAAACGCCGGCATTTTGCTGGCGTTTTTTTTGGGGACTTGGCGGCCTTTGGGCCGACCAGGCTCTTGGGGGTTTGGGGGGATATCCGTTGCTGCGGTAACGGCCTCCTATGGTTCCGCCCTTACGGCGGGTCACTTTTTCCAAACGCCGAAAAAGTAACCAAAAAGGCTTCCCCCGGCGTACGGCACTTCGCTGAGGCTCAGTGTTCCCTCGCTACGGTGTCCATCCGGGGGCATCGCCTCCGGTTTGCTTCGCTGCACCTCCTCTCGATGTATGCGGCTCCGCCGCATGGCGCTGCGCGCCTAACCCCCGGATGGACACCTACGCTCGGCCTGCCGAAGGGGCTGAAGATCAAAAGCCACATCAAGAGCCAAAGCCAAAGCCAAAGCAGATCAAAAGATCGCAGCCTTCGGCAGCTCCTGCGTGGGATTGGGTGTTTTCAGTTGGAGTTTGGTCGGCTGGCAGGCCGCCTTCGCGAGCAAGCCCGCTCCCACATTTGGATTAAGTGCATTCAGTTAGAGATCGGTCGGCTCGTAGGCCGCCATTGCCAGCAGGTACAGTTCAGATTGCGTGCTGCCCCCCTGCGGCGAAGCCGCCCCACTCAACACAATGAGCGTTAGCTCGAGTACCGCTTTTGATCTGAGGGCCCGTCGGCAGGCTGAGTGGAGGGATTTATCCGGGGGTGGGAGCGCAGCGACCGTTTGGCGCAGCCAAACACAGCGAGAGGAGGTGCAGCGAAGCAAACCGTAGGCGCTGCCCCCCGGATGAATCCCGCAGCGAAGGAACCCGAGCCTAAGCGAGGGCCGAACGTCAGGGCATAGACCTTTTGGTTACTTTTGGCTGGGCCGGCATTCCGGGCGTTTGCCAAAAGTGACCCGCCGTAAGGGCGGAACCCTAGGCGGCCGTTACCGCAGCAACGGATATTCACCCCACCCACCCAACCACCCCGTCAAGCCAAAGCAAACACCTCCACCAAACGCCCAGCAATCAACCCCAGCGCCTCTTCAGCCTCATCAACAATCGCCCCCATCCGCATAAAGTCATGGGTCATGCCCGAGTACACCTGCAAATCCACAACAACCCCCGCCGCCTGCAAATGCCGGGCATAAGCCACCCCCTCATCGTGCAACGGATCACACTCGGCCAACACCATCAGCACCGGCGCGACATTGGCCGGGACTTCGCCGAGCAACGGCGAGAAACGCGGATCAAGACGATCGCTGGCATCACGCTGATAGTGCGCGTAGAACCACTGCAGCGAAGCCTTCTCCAGCAGATAACCTTCGGCAAAACGCTCGATCGAAGGCGTGCTGCGACTGGCATCGGTGACCGGATAAATCAGCACCTGCAAACGCGGCTGCACAGCGGCATCCGTCAGTTGCGCAGCCAGCACCGTGGCCAGGCTGCCACCAACGCTGTCACCAGCAATCGCCAGCCGCGCCGTGTCGATGCCCAGATCAGCAGCACTCGCCACCAGCCAGTCCCAGGCATCGCGGGCGTCGTCGGCCGCTGTCGGGAAACGATGTTCCGGCGCCAGTCGATACGCCACCGACAGCACCACACAATCCGCCAGCGCGGCCAACGCGCGGCACAGCGAATCATGCGAGTCGAGGCTGCCGACCACATAGCCGCCGCCATGGAAATACAACAGTGCCGGACGTCCGGCGCCCGCCTGCAACGGATGATTGCTGTAGATCCGTGCGTTCAACAGTGCACCGTCACGCACCGGCAATTGCAGCTCATCCACCACGGCCAGTTCTTCACCGCCGGCGTCCATCAGCAACGATGACTGATCGAACTGTTCACGGGCCTCGCTCGGGGTCAGCTCATGCATGCCGACGCGTTTGCCACTGGCCCGGCCGTTGCCGACCAATTGCAGAAATGCGGCGATATCAGGATTCAATGACATTCAAATCTCCAAAGCGATCGGGCGCCAGCAGCGCCCGATCGGTTTTGCTTGGGTTTCACAGCAGGTTTCAGGACATGACTACTGATTCAACGATCTGGCCGAGCATTTCTTCAGCCTCGGACAGGAAAGTTTCATCGCGCGGGATCTGGAAGTGCCCGCAATCCAGCCATTCACCGCCCATGCCCGGCTGGTCGAGTTGCGCCGCCAGCTCCAGTGCCTCGGCTTCGCGACCCAAGGTCCACCAGCACGTCGGGTTGACGGTCAGCGGCGCACAGCGCTCAAGCTTGAGCGACAACTGCTTGAGCCGGCGCGCCACGCTGAACACCTGCGCCAGTTCTTCGGCACCCAGCGCCACATAAGTCGACGCCCCGCGCTCGGCGCTCATGGCACGCTGGAACAGCGCGCGCAGGTTGTGCGGCGTTTCCTCACCGTCGATAGACAAGTCCGAAGCGGCGTCCGGCAGCGTCACCTGCAGGAAATCGCGCAGGTCGGCTTGCCAGTCATCGACAGCCCCGGCGTCGACCGCCGCCGACGGCACGAAGCTGTCGACCAGCCCGACAAACTTGACCTGTTGCCCGGCCTGCTCCAGTTGCGCGGCGATCAACATCGCCAGCGTACCGCCCAGCGACCAGCCCAGCAGGTGATACGGCCCCTGCGGCTGTTTCTGGCGAATCTGCGCCAGGTAATCACTGGCCATTTCCTGCAGCGAGGTGTCGTTGAACGCCGGATCCAGCAGCATCCGCGACTGAATCGCCAACAGCTGGCGTTGACCGCTCAGGCGCCGCGCCAGCGGCTCGTAGTCGAACACCGTGCCGAAACCGGCATGCAGGCAGAACAGCGGCGCCACGCCCTTGACCTCGGCGTTCATCGCCAGCAACCCGGAGGCTTTTTCCGCCGTGCCCTGAACGCTCGCTACCAGTTCGCCGATGCTCGGTTTCTGCATCAGATCGCGCAGTTTCAGGCTCAGGCCCTGAGCCTTGAGCACGCGGCTGCGGGCCACCACTTGCAGGCTGAGGATCGAATCGCCACCCAGTTCGAAGAAATTGTCGGTGAGCCCGACCCGTTCGATTTTCAGCACCTCCTGCCAGATCTTCGCCAGGGCTTTTTCCAGCTCGGTGCGCGGCTCGACGTAGGCCAGGCGCTGTTCGGCGTCCGGGTTCGGCAGGGCCTTGCGGTCGAGTTTGCCGTTCGGCGTCAGCGGCATGCGCTCAAGCACCATCAGGTGTGCCGGCACCATGTAATCCGGCAGGCTGGCCTTGAGTTGCTCGCGCAGACGTTCGCCCAAACCGTCGGCCGGGGTCTCGGCAGCGGCTAGTACGTAGCCGAGCAGTTGCTTGCCGCTGACACCCTCGCGGGCCACCACGGCGGCATCACGCACGCCCGGCTGCTGCTTGAGGCGCGCTTCGATTTCACCCAGCTCGATGCGGAAACCACGGATTTTTACCTGATGGTCGATCCGCCCGAGGTAATCGACGGTGCCGTCGGCACGCTGGCGCACCAGGTCGCCGGTGCGGTACAGGCGACTGCCGTCGGCACTGAACGGGTTGGCAACAAAACGTTCGGCGGTGCCACCGGCACGCCCCAGATAACCGCGCGCCAACGCACCCCCCAAGTACAGCTCACCAGCGATGCCGGCCGGCAGCGGGTTGAGGTCGCTGTCGAGCACATAACCGCTACGCTCGCCGACCACGCTGCCGATCGGCGCATAGGCCGCGCCGCATTGATCGTCGACCGCGGCCTTCCAGATCAGCGGCGTGACCACCGTCTCGGTCGGGCCATAGCCGTTGATGATGTACTGCGGTTGCAGTGCGCGTTTGGCCAGTTCGAAACTCGCCACCGGCACCGCGTCCCCGCCGAAGCAGTAGATCCGTACCGGCGGCGGATTGCCGTGCTGTTCGGCGTGTTCGGCCAGTTGCTGCAGGTACACCGGCGGGAACGCGGCCACGGTCACGCCATGCTGATGCAGCGCGTCGTATGTTTGTTCAGCCGTCCACAGGCTGTCGTCGCGAATCAGCAAACGCGCGCCGTGCGTCAGGGTGGTCAGCCAGCGCTCATGCGCGCCGTCGAAGGCGAACGACATGAAGTGCAACTCGCAATCGGCCGCGCTCATTTCGTAACGCTGGCCGATTGCCTGGCAGTGCATCGCCAGCGGCCCGTGCGCCACGCCGACACCTTTCGGCTGACCGGTGGAGCCGGAGGTGTAGATCACGTAGGCCAGGTTGCCCGGCTGCACCGCGACCTGCGGCGCCGAATCTGGCTGAGCGCGCAGGTCCAGTTGATCGAGTTCCAGCACATGCAGGTTGGCCTGGGTCGGCAGCACCTGACGCAGACTCGAATCGCTGAGCAGCAAGGCGATGCCCGAATCGTGCATCAGATAACTCAAGCGCTCGCGCGGATAAGTCGCGTCCAGCGGCACGTAGGCACCCCCGGCCTTGAGCACCGCCAACAGCGCGACGATCATGTTTTCGCTGCGTGGCAGGGCCACACCGACCCGCACTTCCGGACCGACACCTTCGGCGATCAGCGCATGTGCCAGACGATTGGCCCGCGCTTCGATCTGGCCATAACTGAAGGCTTGCTCATTGAAGATCACTGCGGTTTGTTCGGCACGCTGCGCGGCCCACCCTGCAATACGCTGATGCACCGGCGTGGTCTGCGCTTGCGTGACAAGATCCGGCGCGGGCGAGACTTGACCGGTCGGCAGACCGATGCGTCCCAGCGCCTGCCCGGCGTCCTGAACCATTGCGGTGAGCAGGCCTTCCATGTTGCTGCGGATGCCTTCCACGGTCGCCAGATCAAAATGTTCGCGCAGGAACATGTACTCGATCACCAGCCCGTCTTCGAGGGTGACCATCAGGTCCATCGGGAAGTTGGTCAGGCCCGAGTTATTGATCTCGCCAAACTTCAGCGAATCATCGCGCCACTCACGCAGCGCCTGATCGATCGGGTGGTTTTCGAACACGATGATGCTGTCGAACAGCGACTGCCCGGCACGTCCGCCCCAACGCTGGACGTCGGTCAGCGGCGTGTATTCGCGCTCGCGCATCTCCAGGTTGAAGTCCTGCAACTCGCGCAACCAGGCGCCCACGGCCTGCTCGGCCGGCACGTCCTTGATCACCGGCAAGGTGTTGATGAACAGGCCGAGGATCGATTCCGAGGCCGGCAGGCTCGCCGGACGCCCCGCCACCGTGGCGCCGAACGCCACGCAACGCTGGCCGCTGTACCGGCTGAGCAGCACCAGCCATGCGCCCTGCACCAAGGTGTTGAGGGTGATCTGCTGCGACTGGGCAAAGGCTTTCAACTGCTCGGTGCGGGTTGCGCCCAAACGGCTGTACAGCGCCTGGTGACCGCGACCGCTGCCGGTGCGCGTCACCGCGTCCGCCAGATAGGTCGGCTCGTCGAGCCGGCTCAGGTGCTGACGCCAAAAACCTTCGCTGGCATTCGCGTCCTGCTGCTGCAGCCAGTTGATGTAACCACGGTACGGCACCGCTTCGGCCAGTGGTCGTCCGGAATACTGGCTCAGCACTTCACCGATCAACTGCGAACTGCTCCAGCCGTCGATCAGAATGTGATGGTAAGTCCAGATCAGCTGATAGCTGTGCTCGCTGACTTGCACCAGCGTCAGTCGTTGCAGCGGTGGCTGGTCAAGGTCAAAGCCCTTGGCCCGCTCGGCATCCGCCAGGCCTTGCAAGGCTTCGGCCGAATGATCCTGCTCACGCCAGTCGAGCAGACTGAACGGCAACTGCGGATCGGCGAGCACGAATTGCAGCGGCTCGGCCATGTCCTGCCAGAGGAAACCGGTGCGCAGAATGTCGTGGCGACGGCTGACGGTTTCCCACGCGGCTTGCAGGCGCAGTGGCTCAAGGCCCTGCACCGGAACGCTCAACTGGTTGACGTAGAGATCCGCTTCCGGCGAATTCAGGCCGAGGAACAGCATGCCCTGCTGCATCGGCGACAAGCGATAGAGCCCGTCGAGTTGCCCCGCCGGCAGTGGCAGTTGCGCCACTTGCGCCTCGCTCAAGCCGTGCAGCGGCAGGTCGATCAGCGCCGGGGCCGGCGCCACACGCCCTTCAGCCTGCACGCACAGGGCCAGTTGCTGAATGGTCGGTTGCTGGAACAGGTCTTTCGGGCTCAGCTCCAGTCCTTGCTGACGGGCGCGACTGACCACTTGAATCGAGATGATCGAGTCGCCGCCCAAGGCAAAGAAACTGTCGTGGGTGCTGACCTGCTCAAGGCCTAGCACCTCTTTCCAGATCTCAACCAACGCCTGCTCGGTGGCGTTCACCGGTTCGACATGCAACTGCGCGGCACTCAGTTCCAGTGCTGGCAGGCGCTTGCGGTCGATCTTGCCGTTGGGGGTCAGCGGCAGTTGCGCCAGCCACAGGCGGTGGCTCGGCACCATGTAGTCCGGCAGGGTTGCGCTCAGCCAGTTGCCGAGGGCTTGCTGGAGTTCGGCCTGTTGCTCGGCGTTGGCGTCGATGATCGCCGGATCGCTCGGCACCAGATAGGCAATCAGTTGCTGACTGCCCGACACTTCGCTGGCCACGACCACCGCTTCACGCACGGCGGCATGCGCCAGCAGACGCGCTTCGATTTCGCCCAGCTCGATACGCAAACCGCGAATCTTCACCTGATGGTCGATCCGGCCCATGTACTCCAGCTCGCCCTCTTCGCGCTCTCGAATCAGGTCGCCGGTGCGGTACATGCGCTGGCCGCTGCCGACGAAAGGATTCGGCACGAAGCGCTCGGCGGTCATCGCCGCACGCCCCAGATAACCGCGCGTGATGCCGGCGCCGGACAGGTACAGCTCGGCCGAAACACCCTGCGGAACCGCGTGCAAATCGGCATCCAACAGATGGCTGGCGCTGTGCTCGAGCGCGCGCCCGATCCGTGCCTGACCACCGGCACTGCGGCGGGTCCAGGTCGAGTAAGTGGTGTCTTCCGACGGGCCGTACAGGTCGTAGACGTGCTCGACCGTCGACTGCTGATACAGCGCCTCCACCAGCGCTTGTTTCAGCGGCTCACCCGCCAGGTTGATGATGCGCACGCTCGGCGGAATCTGCCCGGCACGCTGCAGCGCGGCAATTGCCGACGGCACGGTGTTGATCAGGCGCACCTGATCGCGGGCCGGCAGTTGCGCCAGCTCCAAGGCATTACGGGCGATGATCAGCGAGCCGCCGTTGGCGAGGGTGACAAACAGCTCCCACACCGACAGGTCGAAGCACACCGACGTCGAGGCCAGCACGCCTTGGATGTCGTCGCGGCTGTAGACCTTGGCCGACCAGTCGATCAGCGCCATGACGTTGCGATGGGCAATCGCCACGCCTTTCGGTTTGCCGGTGGAGCCGGAGGTGTAGATCACATAGGCGAGGTTGTTCGGCTGCACTGTGGTCTGTGGTGCAACAGCCGAATAGCTGCCCAGCGACAGCTGATCCAATAGCAGCACTTGGGTATCGCTCGGCACGCTCAGGGTCTTCGCAACGGCCTGCTCGGTGAGCAACACCCGCGCCCGGCTGTCTTCGAGCATGTAAGCCACGCGATCCGCCGGGTAATCCGGGTCCAGCGGCACATACGCACCACCAGCCTTGAGCACCGCCAGCAAGGCAATCAGCAACTGCTCGGAACGCGGCATCGCCACGCCCACGCGCACTTCCGGGCCGACACCCAACTCAAGCAGTTTGTGCGCCAGACGATTGGCCTGCGCGTCCAGCTCGACGTAGGTCAGTTGCGTATGGGCGAAGGTCACCGCCAAGGCATCCGGGGTCGCCGCCACTTGATGGGCGATGGCTTGATGGATGCACAGATCGGTGGAGAAGTCGGCACTCACCTGCGGGCTGTGCTCGATCAGGTTCAGTTCACTGAGCGAACGCTCACCCGACTCGCTCATTTGCCCGAGCAAACGCTGCAGATACCCGGCCAGTTGCACCACGCTGTGCGCGGCAAAGCTTTCGCACTGGTAGCTGAAGTGCATCGACAATTCGTCGCTCAAGTGCACCAGCAGCGTCAGCGGGTAGTTGGTCTGCTCATGATTGTGGATTTCACCGAAGCGCAGTTCTTGCGGTGCGCCCTGCGCCAGGGCCTCGGACACCGGGTAGTTCTCGAACACCAGAATGTTGTCGAACAGCGCCTCACCGTTGCGCTCGGCCCAACGCTGAATGTCGAACAGCGGCGTGTGCTCATGCTCACGCAAGGCCAGGTTCTGCGCCTGCACGCTCTGCAACCATTCGCCAACGCTCGATGGCGACTGCGGGCTGGCGATGACCGGCAAGGTGTTGATGAACAGGCCGATCTGCTGCTCGACGCCTTTGAGCTCGGCCGGGCGCCCCGCCACCGTCGCGCCGAACGCCACGCACGGCTGGCCGGTCAGGCGCTGCAACAGCAGCAGCCAAGCCGCCTGAATCAGCGTGTTGAGGGTGACTTTCTGCTGGCGCGCGAACTCGCCCAGACGCCGCGTCTGCTCAGCGTCGAGCACGCAGAAATGTTCACCGTGGCCGTCGCGCGGTGCATCGCCGCGCTGCGCCTGCAACGCTTGCGCGAGCAAGGTCGGCGCTTGCAGGTCAGCCAGTTGCGCGGTCCAGTAACGCTCGCTGGCCTGCACGTCCTGACGCTGCAGCCATTCGATGTAATCGCGATAACGTCCGGCCAGTGGCGGCTGGGCAACCCCGCTGTAACGCTGCAGGACTTCGCCGAGCAACTGCGAGTTGCTCCAGCCGTCCATCAGGATGTGGTGGTTGGTGTAGATCAAGTGGCAGCGCTGCTCGTCCAGACGCACCACGACCATGCGCAATAGCGGCCCCTGGCTCAGGTCGAAACCTTGCGCCTGTTCGGCAGCCGCCAGTGCATTCAGATCGCTGTGGCAATCGTCACGATCACGCCAGTCGAAGATGCGGAACGGCATGTCCAGTTGCTTGTGCACCACTTGCACCGGACGCGCCAGTTCACCCTGCCAGACAAAACTGCTGCGCAGGATGTCGTGGTTGTCCACCGCCGCTTGCCAGGCCTGCTGGAAGCGTTGCGGATCGAGGCCTTCGACATCGAGCCGGACCTGGTTGATGTAATCGCCGGTGGCCTGCTCGTAGAGGCTGTGGAACAACATGCCCTGCTGCATCGCCGACAGCGGATACACATCGGCGACCTGGCGCGGCGCCAGCGGAAACTGATCGAGCTGCGCCTGCGTCAGGCCGGCCAACGGGAAGTCCGACGGGGTCAGGCCTTCGACGCCCGGGGTCAGGCAATGGCCGATCAACGCTGCGAGTTCTGCGGCGTAATCTTCCGCCAGGGCTTCGATCACTGCGCTGTCGAAACGCTCGCGGCTGAACGTCCAGCCCACCCGCAGCTCGCCGCCATACACTTGACCGTTGAGGGTCAACCAGTTGCCCAGCGGCGCCTCCGGGCTCTGATCGAGGCCGGCGTTATCCGGCGACGGCACGAACAGCGCAGCCTCGTCGCCAGCGAAACTACCGTCGAACTGCCCAAGGTAGTTGAAGGTGATGCGCGGGCTCGGCAAGGCCTGCAAGCTCTGCTGCGCGCGGGCATCACCAAGGTAACGCAAGGCGCCGAAACCGATGCCCTTGTTGGGGATCGAGCGCAGTTGTTCCTTGATCTGCTTGATCGACTCGCCAAGCGTCTCTACCGGCGTCAGGCGCACCGGGAACAGGCTGGTGAACCAGCCCACCGTGCGGGTCAGATCGACACCGTCGAACAGTTCTTCGCGGCCGTGGCCTTCGAGCTGGATCAGCGTCGACGCCTGCCCGCTCCAGCGACCGATGACCCGCGCCAGTGCCGTCAGCAACAGATCGTTGACCTGGGTGCGGTACGCCGCCGGGGCCTCTTGCAGCAGTTGGCGGGTCAGCTCGGTGCCGAGCCGGGTTTGTACGGTCTGGGCCAGACGATTGTCCTGACTGGCGTCGACACGTTTGCACGGCAGATCGGTACTTACATCGCTCAGGCAGGCCTGCCAATAATCCAGTTCGGCCTGCAACGCCGGGCTGTTGGCGTAGCGCTGCAAGTGCTCGCCCCAGTCCTTGAAGGCACTGGTCCGGGACGGCAGGCTCAACGGCTGATCATTAAGCAGTTGCTGATAAGCGTTTTGCAGGTCTTCCAGCAGAATCCGCCACGACACGCCGTCCACCGCTAGGTGATGAATCACCAACTGCAAACGCTGCGTGCCATCGGCCAGATTCGCCAGTACCGCACGCAGCAACGGCCCGTGTTGCAGATCGAGGCTGCGCTGGGCGCGGTTACCCAAGGCTTCAAGGGCGGCGGCATCGGCCACGTCCTCCTGCCAGAGCAGGTTCTGCGGCAGCGCTTCGACCGCGCGGTGCTCGGCCTGCCACACGCCATCGTGCTGAGTGAAGCTCAGGCGCAAGGCATCGTGATGAGCGACCAGTGCGCGCAACACTTGCTCGACTTTTTCCGCATCCAGCGCCTGCCGCGGTTGCAGCAGCACCGACTGGTTCCAGTGGTGACGCTGCGGAATTTGGTCGGCGAAGAACTGCTGCTGGATCGGCAGCAGCAACGCCGCACCACTCGCGGCTTGCTGATCAATCGTCGATTCGTCGCCGCCCCACTGCGCGACCAGCGCCAGACGCTGCACGGTCTGGTGCTGGAACAAGTCTTTGGGATTGAGGCGAATGCCGGCCTGACGGGCACGGCTGACCACCTGAATCGAGATGATCGAGTCACCGCCCAATTCGAAGAAGTTGTCGTGGATGCCGACTTGCGGCAGCTTCAGTACGTCTTGCCAGATCGCGGCCAGCCCCTGCTCCATCGCGCTTTGCGGCGCCTGATAGGTCTGCTGCGCCTGGCTGGCGTCCGGTGACGGCAAGGCGTTGCGGTTGAGTTTGCCGTTGGCGGTCAACGGCAATTGCGCCAGCAGCAACAGGTGCGCCGGAACCATGTGATCCGGCAGGTTGGCCTTGAGTTCGGCACGCACGCTGTCGCGCCACAGCGCCTGTTCGGCCGGGCTTGCGTCGAGCAGCGCGGCGTCGCCTGGCACCAGATACGCCACCAGTTGCTGACCGCTGAGGCCCGGCTGCGCCAGCACCACGGCCTGGCGCACGGCAGCCTGTTCCAGCAGTTGCGCTTCGATCTCGCCGAGTTCGATACGGAAACCGCGAATCTTCACCTGATGGTCGATCCGGCCGATGTATTCGATCACGCCGTCGGCGCGATAGCGCGCCAGGTCACCGGTACGGTACAGACGCCCGCCATCGGCGGCGAACGGGTCGGGAATGAAGCGCAGGCTGGTCAGATCGGCGCGGTTCAGGTAACCGCGAGCCAGGCCGGCACGACCGACGTACAGCTCACCGATGCAACCTTTGGCGACCGGATTCAGATCACCGTCGAGCAAGTACCAGGACAGATCGGGAATCGGTTCGCCGATCGGACTGCTGGCATCACGCTGCAAGTCGGCCAGCGAAATCGGCCGATAGGTCACGTGCACGGTGGTTTCGGTGATGCCGTACATGTTGATCAGTTGCGGTGCCTGATCGCCGAAACGCTCGAACCACGGACGCAGGCTCTTGACCTCCAGCGCCTCGCCGCCGAACACCACGTAACGCAGCGCCAGTGCTTGCGCCGCGTGCTGCGGGGCGCAGGCCACTTGCATCAATTGCTTGAACGCCGACGGCGTCTGGTTGAGCACGGTGACGCCTTCGCGGCAAAGCAAGGCGAAGAAATCTTCCGGCGAGCGGCTGACCTCGTAAGGCACCACCAGCAGTTTGCCGCCGTACAGCAGCGCCCCGAAAATCTCCCACACCGAGAAGTCGAAGGCGTAGGAATGGAACAGGCTCCAGACATCCGTGGCGCCAAAATCGAACCACGCATCGGTGGCCTCGAACAGGCGCAGCACGTTGCGATGGGCCAGCAATGTGCCCTTCGGCTGACCGGTGGAACCGGAGGTGTAGATCACGTAAGCCAGGTTGTCCGGGCTCATGCGCACCTGCGGATTACTGTCGCTGTAGCCTTCCAGACCGTCACGTTCCTGATCAAGCATCAGGCTGCGCAACGAATCCGGCACCGGCAAACGCCCAATCAGATGACTCTGGGTCAGCAGCAAGGCGATGCCGCTGTCGCCGATCATGTAGCTCAGGCGTTCTTCCGGGTACGTCGGGTCCAGCGGCACATAGGCGCCGCCGGCCTTGAGAATCGCCAGTAGGCCGACCAGCATGTCGAGGCTGCGCTCCACCGCCAGACCGACGCGCACGTCCGGGCCGACACCGCTGGCAATCAGCTTGTGGGCCAACTGGTTGGCGCGGCTGTTGAGTTCGCCGTAGCTCAGGGACTGCCCGGCACAGCTCACGGCAATCGCTTGCGGGGCGCGGGCGGCTTGTTGTTCGATCAATTGATGCAAGCACTGCTCGCTCGGGAAATCGCGGATGGCCGGGTTCCACTGCTGCAAGGTCGCCGCGCGTTCGGCGGCGTCATGCAGCGGCAGTTCGGCGATGCGTTGAGCGCTGTCGGCAACGATGCCTTGCAGCAGATGGGTCCAGTGTTGCGCCAGGCGTTCGATGGTCTTGAGGTCGAACAGGTCGGTGGCATAGGTCAGCTCGGCCCAGACGTTGTCGCTCGATTCAAAGGTGTTCAGGGTCAGGTCGAACTGCGCGGTACTGGACGCCCAAGGCAAGCCTTCAATCGCCAGTTTTGGCAGACGCGTGGCACCCTGCGCCTGACGCACCTGGCTCTGGTGGTTGTGCATCACTTGGAACAATGGGCTGTGGCTGAGGCTGCGCTCCGGTTGCAGCGCGTCGACCAGTTGCTCGAACGGCAGATCCTGATGCGCCTGCGCACCCAGCACCGTATTTTTCACTTGCTGCAGCAGGCTGCGGAACGTCTGCTGACTGTCGAACTCGGCCTTGAGTACCTGGGTGTTGACGAAGAAACCGATCAGGCCTTCGGTCTCGACCCGGTTGCGGTTGGCCACCGGCACCCCGACGCGGATATCGGCCTGACCGCTGTAGCGATGCAGCAGGGTCTGGAACGACGCCAGCAACAGCGCAAACAGCGTGACGTTTTCGCGTTGCGCCAGGTGCTTGAGCGCGGTGGCCAGTTCGAGGCTCAGCGGGATATCACGACGGGCGCCACGATAGCTCTGCTCGGCTGGACGCGGACGGTCGGTCGGCAACTCCAGCAGCGGTTGATCACCATCGCCGAGTTGTGCGGTCCAGTAGCTCAATTGACGCTCGCGTTCACCGGCGTCCATCCACTGTTTCTGCCACACGGCGTAGTCGGCGTATTGCACCGGCAGCGCCGGCAATTGCACGTTCTGGCCCTGGCTGTAGGCGGCATACAACGCCACCAGCTCATCGACCATGACATTCATCGACCAGCCATCGGAGACGATGTGATGCAGGGTGATGACCAGTGCGTGGTCATCGGCGGCCAGACGCAGCAGTTTGACCCGCAGCAACGGGCCTTGCTGCAGATTGAACAGGTGCAGGGTTTCGGCGGCGACCAGCGCTTGCAGCGCCGCCTCGTCGAGCTCCGCTGCCACGTCCTGCACCTGCAGATCGAGCGTGCCGTGAGCCTGGATCACTTGCAGGGTCTGGCCCTGCTGTTCGACGAAGCAGGTGCGCAGGGATTCATGGCGCTCGATCAGCGCGTCGAAGCTGCGCTGCAACGCCGGCAGATCCAGTTCACCGCGCAGACGCAGCGCCGCCGGCACGTGATAAGCGGTGCTGGTCGGTTCCAGTTGCCAGAGGAACCATTGACGCTCCTGGGCATAGGACAGCGCCAGCGGTTGCTGGCGTGGCAAGGCAACAATCGGCGGCTCCCGATGCGCCTGATCGACACCCAGCGCGGCGACGAAGTCTTCCAGCGTGCTGTGTTCGAACAACGTGCGCAGCGGCACTTGAACGTTCAGCGCCTGACGCACCCGCGAAACCACTTGCGTGACCAGCAACGAGTGGCCGCCCAGTTCAAAGAAGTTATCGCTCAGGCCCACGCGATCAAGCTTGAGCACCGCTTGCCAGATCTCGGCGACGCTGTGCTGAGTGGCGGTTTGCGGGGCGATGTAAGTCGATTGCAACTGGCTGGCGTCAGGTGCCGGCAAGGCTTTGCGGTCGACTTTGCCGTTCGGCGTCAGTGGCAGTTGCGCGAGGAACAGCAGGTGCGCCGGCACCATGTATTCCGGCAGCTCGGCCTTGAGGCTGGCTTTCAATGCGGCGCGCAGTTCGACTTCAGCAATATCGTCGGCGATCGGCACCACATAGCCGACCAGTTGCGGGCCGGTCGGGCCGTCCTGAGCGACTACCACGGTTTCGCGCACGCTATCGAGGGCGAGCAAACGCGCTTCGATCTCGCCGAGTTCAATCCGGAAACCACGGATTTTCACCTGATGGTCGATCCGCCCGATGTACTCGATCACGCCTTCGGCGCGGTAACGGGTCAGGTCGCCGGTGCGGTACAGACGCGCGCCGGTTTTCGAAAAGGGATCAGGGACAAAGCGTTCGGCGGTCAGGCTCGGGCGCTGGAAGTAACCACGAGCGAGGCCGTCGCCGCCGATCAGCAGCTCCCCCGGGGCGCCGAGCGGATTGAGCTCAAGGTCGCTGCCGAGGATGTACAACGCGGTGTTGTCGATCGGCGTGCCGAGGAATGGACGGCTGTTGTCCGCACTCAAGGCGTGCTGCGCCGACCAGATAGTGGTTTCGGTCGGGCCGTAGAGGTTCCACACGCTCGGCGTCAGTGCGAGCATGCGTTGCGCCAGTTCCTGCGGCAGCGCTTCACCGCCACAGAGGAACGTGCGGCCTGCCAGGATTGGCGCCTGTTCATTGTCCAGCAGCATGCGCCAGGTCGAGGGCGTGGCTTGCAGCGCCGTCACGCCATGACGCCCGATCAGTTCGAGCACCGCTTGCGGGTCTTGATGCACATCCTTGCCGGTCAGCACCACACAGGCACCGGCCAGCAATGGGCCGTAGATTTCCAGGCCGAAAATATCGAACGAAAAGGTGGTCAGCGACAGCATGCGATCGGCGGCACAGATGCCCGGCTGCTTGATCATGCTCGCGACAAAGTTGCTCAGCGCCACGTGGCGCACCATCACGCCTTTGGGTTTGCCGGTGGAACCGGAGGTGTAGATCGTGTAGGCCAGATGCTCGCCATTGACTGCCACTTCCGGCGCGGTCTGTGGATAAGCCGCCAGCCAGTCGTTTGGCTGATCCAGCAACAGGCTTTGCACGCCCGGCGGGATCGGCAGTTGCGTCTGCAAATGGCTTTGGGTCAGCAGCAATTGCAGGCCGCTGTCCTCGATCATGTAGGCCAGGCGATCCTGCGGGTACGCCGGGTCCAGCGGCACATAAGCACCGCCGGCCTTGAGGATCGCCAGCAGGCCGACGATCATTTCCACACTGCGTTCGACGGCGATGCCAACCAGCTGATCCGGGCCGACACCGGCCTCGATCAGCTTGTGCGCCAGTTGACTGGAGCGGGCATCCAGCTCGCCATAGCTCAGCACGTCTTCGCCGATAATCAGGGCCGTGGCCTGCGGTGTTTGCTGCGCACGCCGGGAGAAATCCTCCTGCACGCATTCGGCTTGCGCAGTGCGGTCGGCGCTGCGCAACCAGTCCTGCAACAGCACGCCGTGTTCGGCGCTTTCCAGCAACGGCAATTCGCCGACGCGCTGGCTCGGCGTGGCGACGATACCGCGCAGCAGGTTCTGCCAGTGACGCGCCAGACGCTCGACGGTTTCAGCTTTGAACAGATCAGTGGCGTAGGTCAGCTCGGCGTCAAAGCCGTCGCTGGACTCGTAGGTATTCAGCGTCAGATCGAACTGCGCGGTGCGCCCTTCCCACTGCACATCCTCGACACTCAGCTGCGGCAACTGCGCCGCGCTACGTCCCTGATCACGGCTGGTCTGGTGGTTGAACATCACCTGGAACACCGGGCTGTGGCTCAGGCTGCGCTCCGGTTGCAGGGCTTCGATCAGTTGCTCGAACGGCAGGTCCTGATGCGCCTGCGCATCCATCGCCGCCTGCTTGACCTGAGCCAGCAACTGGTTGAACGGCAGTTGCCCGCTGACCTCGGCACTCAGCACCTGCGTGTTGACGAAGAAGCCGATCAGGCCTTCGGTCTCGACCCGGTTACGGTTGGCGGTCGGCACCCCGACGCGAATCTGCGCCTGTCCGCTATAGCGATGCAGCAACGCCTGGAACGACGCCAGCAGCAGCATGAACAGGCTCGCACCTTCGCGCTGCGCCAGCTGTTTGAGGGCGTCACCGAGGTCAGCCGGCAGGTTCAGTTCCAGCCGCGCACCGCGCAGGCTTTGCACGGCCGGACGCGGGAAATCGATCGGCAGCTCCAGCACCAGCTGCTCGCCGCCCAGGGTCTTGACCCAGTAGGCCAACTGGCGCTCACGCTCGCCCGCTTCCAGCCAGTGCCGCTGCCAGATCGCGTAGTCGGCGTACTGTATTTCCAGTTCCGGCAGGCTCAGCGGCTGCCCGGCGGTGTCGGCGGCGTAATGCTGGATCAGCTCGTTGACCAGGACTTTGATCGACCAGCCATCGGAGATGATGTGGTGCTGGATCAGCACCAGTACATGATCGTCCGGTGCCACTTCGAGCAGCGCCACCCGCAGCAGCGGGCCCTGCTGCAAATTGAACGGGCGTGCGGTTTCGCTCTCGACAAAGGCCTTGATCGCGGCGTCTTCCCCGGCGGCATCGAGGCCCTCCGGCAATGGCGTCAGGCTGATGCTCAGCGGCAGCTGCGGGTGAATTACCTGGCAAAAGCTTTCGCCTTGCTCGGCGAAGGTGGTGCGCAAACTTTCGTGACGCGCCGCCACGGCGTTGAAGCTGCGCTCCAGCGCCGCCACATCCAGCCGCCCCTTGAGGCGCAGGGCACTGGGGATGTGATACGCGGTGCTGTGCGGGTCCATTTGCCAGAGGAACAGTTGACGTTCCTGAGCGTACGACAGAGGAATCGCCGCAAACCCGGAACGTGTTTCCGGGATCGGCAGGTTGGCCGGAGAGACGCCCTCTTCGAGCATCTTTTCCAGGTACAGCTTACGTTTGTCCAGCGGCAGAGTGATAAAGCGCTTGGCTACCCTCAAAGCAACACTCTTGTCCATCAGACTTCCTCCATATCGTCAAGCAGGGCTTCCAGCTTGCTCAGTTTCTGTTCGTTGATTGCCCCGCCTCCTGTATCGAGTCGAGCGACAAAATCGCTCAGGACGGGGTGCTGGAATAACAGTTGCGGGGTCAGCGTCAGGCCCAGTTCAAGGGCCATGCGCGACACCACGTTGACCGCCAGCAGCGAGTGCCCGCCGAGTTCGAAGAAGTGATCGTTCAGACCGATGCGTTGCACTTCGAGCACTTGCTGCCAGATCGCCGCGACCTGCTGCTCAAGCTCACTGTGCGGCGCGACATACGCGGCCTGCATCTGGCTGGCATCGACCGCCGGCAGGGCCTTGCGGTCGAGTTTGCCGTTGGGGGTCAGTGGCAACTGCTCAAGGAACAGCAGGTGCGCGGGAATCATGTAGTCAGGTAACGAAGACTTGAGGCCAGTCTTTAGTCCCTCGCGCAGTTGCCGCTGCGCGTCCCCGTCGTGCATCTCCAGTTGCGGAGCGACCACATACGCCACCAGTTGCGCGCCGGTGTCGCTGTCGACGGCCAGCACCGCCGCCTCGCTGACTGCCGGTTGCGCGAGCAATCGCGCCTCGATCTCCCCCAGTTCGATGCGGAATCCACGAATTTTCACCTGATGGTCGATCCGGCCCATGTACTCCAGCTCGCCCTCTTCGCGCTCTCGAATCAGGTCGCCGGTGCGGTACATGCGCTGGCCGCTGCCGACGAAAGGATTCGGCACGAAGCGCTCGGCGGTCATCGCCGCACGTCCCAGATAACCGCGCGTGATGCCGGCGCCGGACAGGTACAGCTCGGCCGAAACGCCTTGCGGCACCGCGTGCAGATCGGCGTCGAGCAGATGGCTGGCACTGTGATCGAGCGCACGACCAATCCGCGCCTGACCACCGGCACTGCGGCGGGTCCAGGTCGAGTAAGTGGTGTCTTCAGACGGGCCGTACAGGTCGTAGACGTGCTCGACCGTCGACTGCTGATACAACGCCTCCACCAGCGCTTGTTTCAGCGGCTCGCCAGCGAGGTTGATAATGCGCACGCTCGGCGGAATCTGCCCCGCACGCTGCAGTGCGGCAATCGCCGACGGCACGGTATTGATCAGGCCCACCTGATCGCGGGCCGGCAGTTGCGCCAGCTCCAAGGCATTACGCGCGATGATCAGCGAACCACCGTTGGCCAGGGTGACAAACAGTTCCCACACCGACAGGTCGAAGCACACCGACGTCGAGGCCAGTACGCCTTGAATGTCGTCGCGGCTATAGACCTTGGCCGACCAGTCGATCAGCGCCATGACGTTGCGATGGGCAATGGCTACGCCTTTCGGTTTGCCGGTGGAGCCGGAGGTGTAGATCACGTAGGCGAGGTTGCCCGGTTGCACTTTGGTGTGTGGTGCAACAGCCGAATAGCCGCTTAGCGAAACCTGATCCATCAGCAGCACTTGCGTATCGCCCGGCACGCTCAGGGTCGCTGCAACCGCCTGCTCGGTGAGCAACACCCGCGCCCGGCTGTCTTCAAGCATGTAAGCCACGCGATCCGCCGGGTAGTCCGGGTCGAGCGGCACGTAAGCGCCACCAGCCTTGAGCACCGCAAGCAAGGCAATCAGCAACTGCTCGGAACGCGGCATCGCCACGCCCACGCGCACTTCCGGGCCGACGCCCAGCTCAAGCAGCTTGTGCGCCAGACGATTGGCCTGCGCGTCCAGTTCGGCGTAGGTCAACTTCGTATTGGCGAAGGTCACCGCCAAGGCATCCGGGGTCGCCGCCACCTGATTGGCGATGGCTTGATGGATGCACTGCTCGGTAACGAAATCGCTGTTCACTTGCGAGCCGTGTTCAATCAGGTTCAGTTCACTGAGCGAACGTTCCCCGCCATCCGCCATCTGGCTCAGCAGACGCTGCAGATGCGCGCCCAACTGCGCCACGCTGGCCGCAGCGAAGCTGTCGCGCTGATAACTGAAATGCACCGACAGTTGCGCGCCCATGTTCACCAGCAGGGTCAGCGGATAGTTGGTCTGCTCCTGATTGGCCACCGCGCCGAAGCGCAGACCTTGCGGCGCACCGCGTTCCAGTGCTTCGCCGATCGGGTAGTTCTCGAACACCATCAGGCTGTCGAACAGCGCGTCACCGCCCTGCCCGGCCCAGCGCTGAATATCCGCCAGTGGTGTGTGTTCGAACTCGCGCGAGGCGAGGTTCTGCGCCTGCACTGCTTGCAGCCAGGCGATCACGCTCTGCTGCGCGGACGGCGCAGCGATCACCGGCAGCGTGTTGATGAACAGGCCGATCTGCGCTTCGGCACCCGGCAGATCCGCCGGGCGCCCGGCGACGGTGGCACCAAACGCCACGCAATCCTTGCCGGTGTAGCGCTGCAACAGCAGCAGCCACGCCGCTTGCACCACGGTGTTGACGGTGACTTTCGCGGCCCGGGCAAACTCGCCCAGGCGCTGGCTCAGCTCAGCGTCCAGCACCTGGTAATGATCGCCATAACCCACGCTCGGCAAACCGGCCTGCGGCCGCGCGATGGCATTGGCCAGGCGCGTCGGTTCCTGCAGATTGCCCAGCGTCGCCAACCAGTAGGCTTCAGCCGCCGCGCCATCCTGACGTTGCAGCCAGGCGATGTAATCGCGGTAGCGACCCGCGCCACGGGCGACCGCTTCGCCGCTGTAGTGCTGCAACACTTCGCCGAGCAACTGCGCGCTGCTCCAGCCGTCCATCAGGATGTGATGATTGGTGTAGATCAGGTGATAACGCTCGGCTGCGGTGCGCACCAGCACCAGGCGCATCAGCGGCGCACAACTCAGGTCCAGACCCAGGGCGCGCTCCTCATCGGCGAGGGTTTGCAGCGCTGCCTCCAGATCAATCCTGCCATGCCAGTCGAGCACGCTGAACGGCACCTCGACCTGACGCTGCACCACTTGCACAGGTTGCGGTAGATCGCCTTGCCAGAAGAAGCCGCTGCGCAGGATGTCATGTGCATCCACCACCGCCTGCCACGCTGCGCGGAAGCGTTGCGGATCGACGCCGTCGACGTCCAGGCGCATCTGGTTGATGTAGTCGCCGTTGCCGTGTTCGAGCAAGGTGTGGAACAGCATGCCCTGCTGCATCGGCGACAGCGGATAAATGTCGTCGATGCCTTGCGGCTCCAGCACCAGCGCATCCAGTTGCGCTTGCGACAGTTGCGCCAGCGGGAAGTCCGACGGCGTCACGCCACGGTTGGCACTGTCGCAGCAGTGGCCGATCAGCGTGGTCAGTTCCTGCACATAGTCGTCGGCCAGACGCTGGATGGTGGCGGTGTCGAACATCGCGCCGCTGTAGGTCCAGCTCAGGTCCAGCTCACCGCCGAACACCTTGCTGTTGAGCGCCAGCGGATTGCCCAGCGGCCCTTGCAGATTGACCTCTGCGCCGCCGGACTCGCTGGTCGGCACGAACAGGGCATCGCTGGCAGCGTCGAAGCTGCCGTCGAACTGGCCGAGGTAGTTGAAGGTCAGGCGCGGCGCCGGCAAGGCTTGCAGGGTGGCACGCGCCGGCTCGTCACCAAGGTGCGCGAGTGCGCCGAAGCCGATGCCCTTGTGGGGGATCGCCCGCAGCTGTTCCTTGATCTGCTTGAGCGAGGCGCCGAGTTCGGCGGCCGGAGCCAGGCGTGCCGGGAATACACTGGTGAACCAGCCCACTGTGCGAGTCAGATCGATGTGTTCGAACAGGTCTTCGCGACCATGCCCCTCAAGCAACACCAACGCATTGTCGTCACCGGTCCAGCGCACCAGCACCCGCGCCAGCGCGGTCAGCAACAGGTCGTTGACCTGGGTGCGATAGGCCGCCGGAGCTTCCTGCAACAGCTGACGCGTCAGGGTCTGATCCAGTTTGCTGCGCAGGGTCAGTGCCTGATCGTGTTGCTGACCACCCTGCGGCCGGTCGTAAGGCAAAGCCGCCGAAGCGCCCTGCAACTGCTGCTGCCAGAAGCCCAGTTCGGCCTGCAACGCAGGCGTTGTGGCGTAGTCCTGCAACGCTGCCGCCCAGGCTTTGACCGCACTGGTCTTGGCCGGCAACTGCACGGCGTTACCGGCGAGAATCTGCCGGTAAGCACGTTGCAAATCTTCGAACAGAATCCGCCACGACACGCCATCGACCACCAGGTGATGGACGATCAGCAGCAGGCGCTGACTGCCATCAGCCAGGTTCGCCAGCACCGCGCGGATCAGCGAACCGCCGCTCAGTTGCAGACTGCGCTGGGCCTTGTCGCCCAGTGCCTCAAGGGCGGCGAGATCAGCGACCTCGACTTGCCAGAGAATGGTTTCACCCGCTTGCGTGGCGACGTCGCGGTAGTGCGCCGACCAACCCGCAGCCTGCTCGACAAAGTCCAGACGCAAGCTGTCGTGCTGCACCACCAACGCATCCAGCGCTTGCTCCAGTACCTGAGCGTCCAGTGCCTGAGTCGGCTTGAGCATCACCGACTGGTTCCAGTGGTGACGGTCGGGAATCGCCTCGGCAAAAAATGCCTGATGAATCGGCAGCAGCGCGGTTTTGCCGGTTTGCGCATGCTGATCGATGGGCTGCACGGCTTCGCCGGTCTGCGCCACCGTGGCCAGGGCCTGAATGGTCTGGTGCTGGAACAGGTCTTTGGGGCTGAAGCGAATCCCGGCCTGCCGCGCCCGGCTGACCACTTGAATCGAGATGATCGAATCGCCGCCCAGTTCGAAGAAGTTGTCGCTGACACCCACTTGCTCAAGCTTGAGCACGTCTTGCCAGATCGCCGCCAGTTGCTGTTCCAGCGCCGTCTGTGGCGCGAGGTAGGCCTGTTGCAGTTGGCTGACGTCCGGTTTTGGCAAGTTCTTGCGATCGAGCTTGCCGTTCGGCGTCAGCGGCATGCGTTCAAGACGCAGGACATACGCCGGCACCATGTGCGCCGGCAAGCTGGCCTTGAGCTGCGCGCGCAGGTCTTCGGTGAAGCCGTCACGGGCCGAATCGCCGACCACGTAGGCCACCAGACGCTTGCCACTGCCGGCACTACCTTCCTGCGCCACGACCACCGCTTCGCGCACGCCGTCGAGGGCTTGCAGCGCCGCTTCGACTTCGCCCAGTTCGATACGGAACCCACGAATTTTCACCTGATTGTCGATGCGATCCAGATAGTCGAACGTGCCGTCGACGCGCTGGCGCACCAAGTCACCGGTGCGATAGAGCAAGCCGCCATGGGCGCTGAACGGGTCAGCGACAAAACGCTCCGCGGTCAGCCCCGGACGGTTCAGATAACCCCGCGCCAACCCCGTACCACCGAGGTACAGCTCACCGGCCATGCCTTGCGGCAACAGGTTCAAATCGGCGTCGAGCACATAGGCGCTGCGGTCGCCGATCCGGCTGCCGATTGGTGCGTAAGCGGCGCCGCACGGCTCTTCACGGCCAGCCTTCCAGATCAACGGCGTGACCACGGTTTCGGTCGGGCCGTAGCCGTTGATGATGTAGTCCGGATCGAGCGCGCGCTTGACCCGTTCGAAACTGGCGTTCGGCACCGCATCGCCGCCGAAGCAATAGATCCGTACTTTCGGCGGGTGGCCGACACGCTCGGCGTGTTCGGCCAGTTGTTGCAGGTACACCGGCGGGAACGCGACCACGCTCACGCGGTGTTCGATCATCGCGTTGTAGGTCTGCTCCGGCGTCCACAATGTGTCGTCGCGAATCAGCAGCGAAGCACCGTGGGTCAGACTGGTCAGCCAGCGTTCGTGGGCACCGTCGAAGGCAAACGACATGAAGTGGAATTCGCAGTCGCTGTCGCGCATTTCGTAGCGCTGACCGATGGCCTGGCAATGCATCGCCAGTGGGCCGTGGGCAACGCTGACGCCTTTCGGATTGCCGGTGGAACCGGAGGTGTAGATCACGTACGCGAGGTTATGCGGATCGACTGGCACCTGTGGCGCCGTGATCGGCAACTGGCGCAGGTCGAGACGATCCAGTTCCAGCAATGGCACCGACTCGTCGACCGGCAATTGCGCCGATACCGACGAATCGCTGATCAGCAGCGCCAGCCCTGAATCCTCGATCAGATAGGCCAGGCGTTCACGCGGGTAACTGGTGTCCAGCGGCACATAGGCACCGCCGGCCTTGAGCACCGCCAGCAGCGCGACGATCACCGCCTCGCTGCGCGGCAGGGCCACGCCGACCCGAGTCTCGGCGCCGACACCACGGGCGATCAGCGCGTGAGCCAGTTGATTGGCACGCTGCTCGATCTCGCCATAACTGAAATGCTGACCGTTGAAGATCACCGCGGTGCGCTGCGGACGCTCGGCCGCCAGCGCAGCAATGCGCTGATGCACCGCGATGTCCAGCGGGTATGGCTGCGGCTGGTTTTCGGCTTGCTGGCGGGCATGCTCGTCAGCACTGGCCAGAGCGATTTCGCCGAGGTTGCGCTCGGCCGACACGGCAAACTGCTCAAGCAATTGCAGCAGATGGGCACTGATGCCTTCGATAACCTCACTGGCAAACTGGCTGCGGTCGAAGCTGTAGTGCAGCGCCAGTTGCTGACCGAGGGTGACCGCCACGCTCAGGGCGTAGTGGGTCTGCTCAAGGTTGCCGACATCACCGAATGTCAGGCCTTGCCCGGCCTGGCTCAGCGCCTGGGCGACCGGGTAGTTTTCGAACACCAGAATGTTGTCGAACAGCGCTTCCCCGCCCTGCCCGGCCCAGCGCTGGATGTCCGCGAGCGGCGTGTGTTCGAAGTCGCGCAGGCTGAGGTTTTGCGCCTGCACCGCTTGCAGCCATTGGCCAACGCTTTGGTCCGGACGCGGCGCGCCGATCACCGGCAGGGTGTTGATGAACAGGCCGACTTGCTGCTCGATGCCCGGCAAATCCGCCGGACGCCCGGCCACGGTCGCACCGAACGCCACCGCCTCGTGACCGGTGTAGCGCTGCAGCAACAGCAGCCACGCAGCTTGCACGAGAGTGTTGACGGTGACTTTCTGCTGCCGGGCAAACGCTTCCAGCGCCTGAGTGCGCGGCACGTCCAGCGTCAGGTAATGGTCACCGTGGCCGCTGTCGCCTTCGCCGCCGGTAGCGGCGCGGGCCAGTCGGGTCGGCTCTTGCAGCGCGGCCAATTGACCGCTCCAGAAGTCCTGGCTCAGCTGCGCGTCCTGACGCTGCAGCCAGGCGATGTAATCGCGATACCGTCCGCCGCCATGGGCCGGGGTGCGACCGCTGTAGCGCTGCAAGACTTCGCCGAGCAACTGCGAGTTGCTCCAGCCGTCCATCAGAATGTGGTGATGGGTGTAGATCAGGTGCCATTGCTCGGCAGCGGTCTGCACCAGCACCAGACGCAGCAACGGTGCATGGCTCAGATCGAATCCTTGCTGACGCTCGGCATCGGCGAGCGCCGCGAGGGCTGCCGGCTGATCGACGCGCTGGCGCCAGTCGAGGATGCTGAATGGCAACTGCACCTGCTTATGGACGATCTGTAGCGGTTGCGCCAGTTCGCCCTGCCAGACGAAACCGCTGCGCAGAATGTCCTGCGCATCGACGGTAGCCTGCCATGCGGCGCGGAAACGCTCAGGGTCAAGGCCTTGCACATCCACGCGCAACTGGTTGATGTATTCCCCCGCCGCTTGCTCGTAGAGGGTGTGGAACAGCAAACCCTGCTGCATCGGCGACAGCGGATAGACATCATAGAGCTGACCGGCCGGCACCGGCAGCGCATCCAGTTGCGCCTGGGTCACCCGAGCCAGCGGGAAGTCCGACGGCGTCGCTTGCGCGGTTTGCAGGCTGCAGCAGTGTTCGATCAGCGCCTGCAATTCGCTGGCGTATTGATCGACCAGGTGCTGCACCGTGGCGCTGTCGAACATCTCGCGGCTGAAGCCCCAGCTCATCGACAGTTCACCGCCATACACCTGACCTTCGACGGTCAGCCAGTTGCCCAGAGGCGCCGACGGATCCTGCGCCACGCCGCTGGTTTCAACAGCCGGCACGAACAGCGCAGCTTCGTCGAACTGGCGGTCGAACTGGCCGAGGTAGTTGAAGGTGATGCGCGGTTGCGGCAGCGCGACCATCTCGGCGCGCACCGACGGTGCGGCCAGATGCCGTAGCACGCCGTAACCCAGACCTTTGTCCGGCACCGCGCGCAGTTGCTCCTTGATCGCCTTGATAGAACCGTCGAGATCCTCGCTCGCAGTCAGGTTGACCGCGAACAGACTGGTGAACCAGCCCACGGTGCGGGTCAGGTCAATGTCATCGAACAGATCTTCGCGGCCATGCCCTTCCAGTTCGATCAACGTGCCCGGCTGCTGGCTCCAGCGGCTGATGGTGCGCGCCAGTGCGGTGAGCAACAGATCGTTGACCTGGGTGCGATAGGCGGCGGGCGCCTGTTGCAGCAACTGGCGGGTGCGCTCGGCGTCGAGGCGCCATTCGATTTTCTCGCCATGCAGGTTGTGCAGGCTGCCATCCGGGCGGTCGCACGGCAGATCCTTGGCACCCTGATGCTGGGCTTTCCAATAACCCAATTGCTCATCGAAACGCGACGCATCCTGCGCCAGACGCGCCGTCCAGCTCTGGAACGCGCTGGTCTTCGCCGGCAACTGAATGCCGCCACCCGCCGCCAGTTGCTCGTAAGCCTGCTGCAGATCTTCCAGCAGCACCCGCCAGGAAACGCCATCGACCGCCAGGTGATGAATGATCAGTGCCAGTCGTTGCGAGCCGTCGGCCATGGTCACCAGCAACGCCCGCAGCAACGGGCCGTTTTGCAGGTCGAGGCTGCGCTGCGCTTCGTTGCACAACACCTGCAACTGTTCGGCAGATTCGGCATCGCGTTGCCACAGCTCAGCGCTGCTCAGCAGCGGGCCGTGGCTTTGCTGCCAGCCTTCGCTGCCTTCGACAAAACGCAGGCGCAAGGCGTCGTGGTGATTGATCAGGTGGGTCAGCGCCGCATTGAGCCATTGCGCGTTCAATGGCTCACGCGGGGTCAGCAGCAACGACTGGTTCCAGTGCTCGCGCACCGGCATCGCCCGGCTGAAGAAATCCTGCTGGATCGGCCCGAGCACGGCGTCGCCGGTCACCGGGCCCTGATCCACCGAGGACAGATGATCGTGGCTCGCGACCAGCGCCAGACTGCGCACGGTCTGGTACTGGAACAGGTCACGCGGGCTGATACGGATCCCGGCCTGCCGCGCGCGGCTGACCACTTGAATCGAGATGATCGAATCGCCGCCCAGTTCGAAGAAGTTGTCTTCGAGGCCGACGCGGTCGAGGCCGAGCACAGCTTCCCAGATCGCCGCGAGGGCTTTCTGCATGGCGTCCTGTGGCGCCACGAATGCCTGTTGCGGCGCGGCATCCGGTTGTGGCAAGGCCTTGCGGTCGAGCTTGCCGTTGGCGGTGACCGGCAATTTGTCGAGGGTGATCAGGTAGGTCGGCACCATGAACTCCGGCAGACTGCCGAGCAGCCACGCCTTGACCTCTTGTTGCCACTGCTCGTCTGCCTGCGGGTTTTCCAGCACCAGATAAGCCACCAGATGCTTGCCGCCCTGCACCAGCACCACCGCCTCACGCACCAGCGAGTGCTGCATCAGGCGGGTTTCGATTTCACCCAGTTCGATGCGCAAACCGCGCAACTTAACCTGGTGGTCGAGACGCCCGAGGTATTCGATCACGCCGTCGGCACGCTGCCGCACACGGTCGCCGGTGCGGTACAGGCGCGCGCCGTGATGGAACGGGCACGGCACAAAACGTTCGGCCGTCAGCGCCGGGCGCTGGTGATAACTGCGCGCCAGCCCGGCGCCGCCCAGATACAGTTCACCGGCGACACCGCTCGGCACCGGCAGCAACTCGGCATCGAGGACATGGGTGCGCAGGTTGGCGATCGGCCGGCCGATCGGCACGCTGTCCGCGCCTTCATCGACACAGGTCCAGTGGGTGACGTCGATGGCCGCTTCGGTCGGGCCATACAAGTTGTAGAGGCTGGCGTTCGGCAGTTTGGCGAAGACTTGCAGCTGCGCATCCAGCGGCAACGCTTCACCGCTGCAGACAATCCGCTTGAGTCCGCTGCAGCTTTCCACGCCCGGTTCGTGGATGAACGCCTGCAACATCGACGGCACAAAGTGCAGCGTGCTGATGCCGTGGCGGTTGATGCTATCGATCAGTTGCAGCGGATCACGGTGCGCGCCCGGCGCGGCCACCACCAGCCGTGTGCCGGTCAGCAGCGGCCAGAAGAACTCCCACACCGACACGTCGAAACTGAACGGGGTTTTCTGCAGCACCGAATCACTGGCGTCCAGCGCATAGGCTTCCTGCATCCAGCACAAACGGTTGACCAGCGCCGCGTGGCTGTTGCCGGCGCCCTTCGGTTTACCGGTGGAACCCGAGGTGTAAATCACGTACGCCAGGTTCAGCGGATCGACGCTGACGTTGGGACGGCTGTCGCTGTAACGGTCGAGCAGCCCCGGCTGATCCAGGGTGATGACGTTTACGCCATCAGTCGGCAGCGCTGCCAGCAGCGCCTGTTGCGTCAGCAGCAAAGTGATGCCGCTGTCCTCGATCATGTAGGCCAGGCGCTCCTGCGGGTACTCCGGATCCAGCGGCACGTAGGCGCCGCCGGCCTTGAGAATCGCCAGCAGCGCGACGACCATTTCCACCGAACGCAGGGCACAGACGCCGACCAGGCTGTCCGCCTGCACACCCTGTTCGCGCAACAGATGCGCCAGACGATTAGCTCGGGCATCCAGTTCGGCATAACTCAGGGTCTGTTCGCCGAATACCAGTGCCGGTGCCTGCGGCGTGCGCGCGACCTGTGCTTCGATCAACTGGTGAATCGGCGTGTCGCTCGGGTACTGCGCGTGGACGTTGTTCCAGTCGTGCACCAGCATGCGCTGCTCGTCAGCCTCCAGCAGCGGCAACTCACCGATGCGCTGCGACGGATCAGCGACCATCGCCGTCAGCAGGCGCAGCCAGTGCCGCGCCATGCGTTCGATGGTCGGTGCATCGAACAGGTCGCTGGCGTAGGTCAGCGCGGCGTGCAGCTTGCCGCCCTTCTCCCAGGTGTCCAGCGTCAGGTCGAACTGAGTGGTGCGGCTCTGCCAGTCGAGGCTGTCGAGTTGCAGGCCGGATGCGGTGCTGATGGTGGCGATATCGGCCACGTGCGGCTGATGGTTGTACATCACCTGGAACAGCGGCGTGTGGCTGAGGCTGCGTTCCAGCTTCAGCGCTTCGACCAGTTGCTCGAACGGCAGATCCTGATGCGCCTGGGCACCCAGCGCGGTTTCCTTGACCGCCCGCAGCAGTTCATCGACCCGAGTCTGTCCGTGCAGCTGCGTGCGCAGCACCTGGGTATTGACGAAGAAGCCGATCAGGCCTTCGATCTCGCCGCGATTGCGGTTGGCGATCGGCACGCCGACCCGCAGGTCGGTCTGCCCGGTGTAACGGTGCAGCAGCGCATTGAAGGCGCCGAGCAGGAACATGAATAAAGTGACTTGATGCTGTTGCGCAGTGCTGCGCAGTTGCTCGGCGAGTTGGCCGTCGACCGCAAACTCGTAACGAGTGCCGCGATAGCTCGGCATCGCCGGGCGCGAATGATCCAGTGGCAGCTCCAGCACCGGGTGTTCGTCGCCCAGTTGCGCCTGCCAATAGTCGAGCTGGCGCGCCTGCTCACCGGCCTCCAGCCAGCGGCGTTGCCACAGCGAATAGTCGCTGTACTGGATCGGCAATGGCGGCAATTGCGGCGTCTGAACGGCGTCGAACGCGTCGTAGCAACGGATGAATTCGTCGATCAACACGTTCATCGACCAGCCATCGGACACGATGTGGTGCAGGGTCAGCAGCAGCACATGTTCCTGCTCGGCAAGCTTGAGCAAGGTCACCCGCAGCAAGGGGCCGACCGCCAGATCAAATGGCAACACCGACTGCTGTTCGGCGGCACGGATCACCGCCTGCTCGCGCTCACTGGCCGGCAGTGCGCTGAAGTCTTCCCGGTTAATCAGCAGCGGCGCAGTGGCTGGCACTTGCAGGAGGCTGTCATCGGCCTGGCGCTGGAACACCATACGCAGGGTTTCGTGGCGCTCCACCAGACTGGCGAAAGCTTGCTCCAGCGCCGCCAGGTTCAGTCGACCGTTGAGCCGCACCGCACCGGGCAGGTTGTAGGCGCCGCTCTGCGGATCGAGTTGCCACAGGAACCACATGCGTCGCTGCGCGTAAGACAGCGCCTGACGATCCTCGGCTGCGATGCCGGCCGGTATCGGGAACCGCGCGAAATCCACGCCCTCCTTGTGCAGGGCCGCGAGGAACATCTGGCGCTTTTCCAGGGGCAACCCGATAAACCGGCGAGCAAGTTTCAAGGAGTCTTCAGCATTCATTTCTCAGCATCCGGATCAGTAGGCAGGAAGCACAAAGGCACGTCGTCCCTATAAAACGAATGCAGACCGGAAAAATTAGCGAATGAGAACAACTGTCAGGCGGGAGGTAGGGCGGCTTTTTTCATGCACACAAATCAAATGTGGGAGCGGGCTTGCTCGCGAAAGCGGTGTGTCAGTCAACGATGCAATAACTGAAATACCGCTTTCGCGAGCAAGCCCGCTCCCACATTGGGTGATGCGCTGTTCAGGCGATTGCGGCCATGACATGCCGACGATGATGCCCTTCCAGCTGATCCTTGATCACCTTGAGCACTTTGGCTTCATGCTCATGAATGAAAAAGTGCCCGCCGGCGAGCATGTCCACTGAAAAGCTGCCACGGGTTTCCTTGCTCCAGCCGATCAGTTGTTCGGTGGTCGCGCGATCCGCCTTGCCGCCCAGCACGTGCACCGGGCAGTTGAGCAACGGCCGCGACAACGGCTCGAATTTGCCGCAGAGCAGAAAGTCGGCGCGCAGGATCGGCAGGGTCAGGCTCATCAGCTCGGCATTGGCCAGCACTTCTTCGCTGGTGCCGTTGAGTGTGCGCAATTGATCGATCAGCTCGGCGTCGGTTTTCGGCTCGGCAAAACCGCGATCGTAATCGGCGCGCATCGTCGGCGCCGCCGTGCCCGAGGCAAACAGCGCCACCGGTTCCGGACAGCCCAATGCGCGCAGCGCGTGAGCGATTTCGCAGGCCAGCAGCGCGCCCAGGCTATGGCCGAACAACGCATACGGCGCCTTGAGATTCGGCCGCAATTCCTTGGCCAGTTGCATCGCCAGCGCCCGCATATCCGTGTGCAGCGGCTCGTCGAAACGTGCACCGCGCCCCGGCAGTTCCACCGGTTGCAGTTGCAGCCATTGCGGCAGTTTTGGCCGCCATCGGCTGTAGACCATGGCGCTGGCGCCGGAGTACGGCAAGCACAGCAGGGTCAGCTTGTTCACCCGGCTTTCCTCGAAAAATTTGTCTGTAGAGAGAAACGGATTACGCCCCCGGCAAATTAGTCGCGCGCCGGTAAATTGCGCCAACAGGCGCTCGTTAACTGTTCAGGCCAAAACCAATAATGAGGATTCACCGTGGACCTGCAGAGCATCCTGGGCAAGTTGTTCGCCAACGCCGGTGCCGTCGGCATCGAAGGCGTTTTCCAATTCGTGTTTGGCCCGCAGCAGGCCTACTGGTCGGAGGTCAAGGCCAGCAGCCGCACCGCGCCCGGACGCCATCCCAGCCCCGACGTGACCATTGAAGTCGCAGAGAGCGATTTTCTCGGGATCATGGGCGGCCGAGTCAATGTCGAAGAACTGTTCGCCAGCGGGCGCCTGAAAATCGGCGGCAACATGGGCTTGGCGACGCTGCTGCCGCAGATCATCGAGCATGCGATGCACGGTGGCGCAGTGGCGCAAAAGGTCGACATGAACAAGCGCTACCCGACCCCGCCACGCTTCAGCGAACAACTCACCGCCGGGCTGCCGGTGCAGACCCACATCGAGCGCCATGCGCGCGATGATTTGTCGGTCAGCGAATTCAAAAGCAAGTATTTGCCCAACGGCATCCCGGTGGTGATCAGCAATGCTCTGCAGGACTGGCCGCTGTTCAAGCTCAGTCGCGAAGAATCGCTGGTGCATTTCGCCGAACTGCAGGGCATCACCCGCCACGGCGATTACGTGAAGAAAACCTTTTCCACCGAACGTGATTTCCGCTCGACGTCGATGGCCGAGTTCATTGCCTCGCTGGACCAACCGGCAGTCAAACGGGCTGACGGCGAACCACCGGCCTACATGGGCAACAACATCCTGCCGGCGCAATTGCTGCAGCAGATCAAGTACCCGCCCTACTTCGATGCCTCGCTGTTCATCCCGCCACGCATCTGGATCGGCCCCAAAGGCACGCTGACGCCGCTGCACCGTGACGACACCGACAACCTGTTCGCGCAGGTCTGGGGCCAGAAGCAGTTCACCCTCGCCGCCCCGCATCACCGCGAGGCGCTGGGCACCTGGTCGACGGCGCCAAAGGGTGGCTTGGACGGCTGCGACTTCAACCCCGACGCGCCGGACTACGAGCGCTTTCCTGCAGCACGCGATGTGACGTTCCTGCGCGTGACGCTGGAGGCCGGGGATCTGCTGTTTTTACCGGAGGGCTGGTTCCATCAGGTGGAATCGGTGTCGACGTCGCTGTCAGTGAATTTCTGGGTGAATTCGGGACGTGGTTGGTAACCCCGTAAATCCTGTGGGAGCGGGCTTGCTCGCGAAAGCGGTCGTTCATTCAACATCGATGTCGACTGATCTGACGCCTTCGCGAGCAAGCCCGCTCCCACAATGGTGAGCTCATTTCAAATGGCGGAAGCTTTGTACTGCCGACATGAGGACCACCGCCCCCGCCATAATCGCCAGCCAGAATCCGCTGCGGGCGCCAAACGCATCCACCAACGCGCCCGAGCCGGCGGCGCCGATCGCCACGCCGATACTCAGCCCCGTCACCAGCCAGGTCAGGCCTTCAGTCAGTTTGGCCGGCGGCACAATGCGCTCGATCAACGCCATGGCAACAATCAGCGTCGGCGAGAAGAACAATCCCGCGACAAACACCGCCAGCGACAAACCGAAAATATTGCTCGCCAGCAACAATGGCAGCGTGGTCACCGCCGTCGCCACGCCGCCATACAGGAACAGACGCGGCAACGGCAGTTTCGAGCGCATCGCGCCAAACGCGATACCGGCCAGACACGAGCCGATGGCGTACACCGACAACACGATGCTCGCCGCCGCCGGTTGGCCCTGCTGCTGGGCGAAGGCGACGCTGACCACATCGACCACACCGACGATGACGCCCATGGCAAGCATCAACGCCAGCAGCCATTGCACGTCGGTCGAGCGAATGATCGAACCCTGATGCTGTGATTCCTGCGGGTGCACCGCCGGCTCGGTACTGCGCTGAGCAACAAACGCGGTCACCCCGATCGCCAGTGCCAGCAGCGCCGCCAACGGCCCAGCCTCGGGAAACGCCACCACGCACAAACCCACCGACAGCGGCGGGCCGACGATGAAACAGACTTCATCGAGCACCGATTCCAGCGCGTAGGCGGTCTGCAATTGCGGCTGGCCGCGATAGATCTCGGTCCAGCGCGCACGCACCATCGCCGACATGCTCGGCATGCACCCGGCCAGCGCGGCGAAGATGAACAGCGTCCAGGTCGGCGCCTGCAAACGCGTGCACAGCAGCAACATCAACAGCGCCCCGCCACCGATCAACGCCGACAACGGCAGCACTTTGCCCTGGCCGTAACGATCCACCAGCCGCGAGACCTGCGGTGCACAAAACGCCGTGGCCAAGGCAAACGTCGCCGCCACCGCACCGGCCAGTGCGTACCCACCCTTGAGCTGCGAGAGCATGGTGATCACGCCGATGCCGGTCATGGAAATCGGCATGCGCGCGATCATCCCGGCCAGTACAAAAGCCCGGGCGCCGGGGGCGGTGAATAATTCGCGGTAGGGGTTTGCCATGGGTACAGCCTCATCAGGGGCCGCCAAGTTGCCATAAAGGTTGATAAGCGTGGAAGCGCACAATTGTTGGTGGAATGTGAAGGCCCCTTCGCGAGCAAGCCCGCTCCCACGGGGGCAGCGCATTCTAACCGTGGGAGCGAGCCTGCTCGCGAAGAGGCCGGCATATTCACCACAACACCGCACCGTCGAATGAACTCTCATGGCTTGCGACCAGTCAGCTAAATAGGCCCTCACTCAAGGCACGACTTCGCATGCAAATATCCCTCGCCCGCCAAGTGGCACTGGTCACCGGCGCCAGCTCCGGCATCGGCCACGCTGCCGCCAAAGCGCTGGCTGCTGCCGGCGCAGCCGTCGTGATCAATTACAACCGTCAGGCCGAACCTGCCGAAGCGCTGGCCCGGCAGATCATCGCCGATGGCGGTCAGGCACTGGCCATCGGCGCCGATGTGTCGAAGGAAGACGAGGTTGAACGGCTGTTCGCCGAGACCCTCGAGGCCTTTGGCTCGCTGGATATTCTGGTGGCCAACTCCGGCCTGCAAAAGGATGCCGCTGCGGTCGACATGACCCTCGAAGACTGGAACACGGTGATCGGCGTCAACCTCACCGGCCAGTTCCTCTGCGCTCGCGCCGCGCTGCGGATTTTCAACCGCCAGGGCGTGCGTGAAGGCGTGTCCCGCGCGGCCGGCAAGATCATTCACATGAGCTCCGTACACCAGCGCATTCCGTGGGCCGGGCACGTCAACTATGCGGCGTCCAAGGGCGGCGTCGATCAGTTGATGCAGACCCTCGCCCAGGAAGTCAGCCATCAGCGTATCCGCATCAACGGCATCGCGCCGGGGGCGATTCGCACCGCCATCAATCAGGACGCCACCGAAGGCGCTGCCGGTGAGAAGCTGCTGGAGCTGATCCCTTACGGTCGCATCGGCGACGTTGAGGACATCGCCAACGCGGTGGTGTTTCTCGCTTCCGACGCCGCCGACTACATCGTCGGCACCACCCTGTTCATCGACGGCGGCATGAGTCTTTATCCGGAGTTTCGTGGCAATGGCTGAGCATCATCCTGAACGACAAAGCCCGATCGACGCCCACGGCATCATCGGTGATCTGCGCAGTGCGGCACTGGTCAACGACAAGGGCAGCGTGGATTTTTTCTGCTGGCCGGAATTCGACAGCCCGTCGATCTTCTGTTCACTGCTCGACACGCCCGAGGCAGGAATTTTCCAGCTCGCCCCGGACTTGCCCGATGCCCGACGCGAGCAGATCTACCTGCCGGACACCAACGTTTTGCAAACGCGCTGGCTCAGCGAACAGGCCGTGGTGGAAATTACCGATCTGCTGCCGATCGGCGACAGCGTTGATGACCTGCCGTTGCTGATGCGCCGGGTGCGAGTGGTCAGCGGTGAAGCGACCTTTCACATGCGCTGCGCGGTGCGGCATGACTACGCGCGTGCCGACACCCGGGCGCAGATGGATCAACAATCGGTGATATTTAGCGCCGAGGGTCAGCCATCGTTGCGGCTGGTGGCGGATCAGGCGTTGCACATCGACGGCGAGTCGGCCGTTGCTTCCTTCAGCTTGAAACAGGATCAGCACGCCGAATTTGTTCTCGGTGGCGCCGACGATTCGCGTTTCAAGGATGACGGCGCGAAAATGTGCCTGGAGCGCACGTTGAAGTTCTGGCGCGACTGGATCGGCCAGTCCAACTACCGCGGGCGCTGGCGCGAGATGGTCAATCGCTCGGCACTGGCGCTGAAGTTGCTGACCTCGCGCAAGCACGGCGCGATCCTCGCCGCCGCCACCTTCGGCCTGCCGGAAACTCCCGGCGGCGAGCGCAACTGGGATTATCGCTACACCTGGATCCGCGACGCCTCGTTCACCGTCTACGCGTTCATGCGCCTGGGTTTTGTCGATGAGGCCAATGCCTACATGGGCTGGCTGCGTGGGCGGGTCAGCGATTGTCAGGGTAATTCGACAAAACTCAACATCCTCTATGCGATCGACGGTCGCCAGGAGCTGCCGGAAACCGAACTTTCTCACCTCTCCGGTCATGGCGGCGCACAACCGGTGCGCATCGGCAATGGCGCGTACGATCAGATTCAGCTCGATATCTTCGGCGAACTGATGGACGCGGTGTACCTGGTCAACAAGTACGGCGACGCGATTTCCCACCAAGGCTGGAAACACGTGCGCGAAGTGGTCGATCAGGTGTGTGAGACCTGGCAGACCACCGACGTAGGCATTTGGGAAATGCGCGGTGAGCAACATCACTTCCTGCACTCGCGACTGATGTGTTGGGTGGCGCTTGACCGGGCCATCCGCCTGGCCTCGAAACGCTCGCTGCCGGCGCCGTTCGTCCAGTGGGATCAGACCCGGCAGGCGATCTATGCCGACATCTGGGACAACTTCTGGGATGAGGAGCGCGGGCATTTCGTCCAGTACAAGGGCGGCACCGCGCTCGACGGTTCGATGCTGCTGATGCCGCTGGTGCGCTTCGTCAGCGCCAAGGACCCGCGCTGGCTGTCGACCCTTGAAGCGATCGAAAAGCATCTGGTGCGCGACGGCATGGTTTATCGCTATCGCAACGACGACGCCAACATCGACGGTCTGACCGGCACCGAAGGCGCGTTTGCCGCCTGCTCGTTCTGGTACGTCGAATGCCTGGCCCGGGCCGGTCAGGTGGAAAAGGCGCATCTGGAGTTCGAGCAATTGCTGCGTTATGCGAACCCGCTGGGCCTGTACGCCGAAGAGTTCGACAGCAAAGGCCGCCATCTGGGCAACACCCCGCAAGCGCTGACGCATCTGGCGCTGATCAGTGCGGCGAGTTTTCTTGATCGGCGGTTGAGCGGGGAGAAGAGTGTTTGGCAGCCGTAATTTCGCCAGTGTCTGTAGGAAATATGCCGCATCAGCGCGCTTCGCCGGGCTAACCCCTACACAGAAGTAAACAGAATCAGATCTCCTGTGGTGAGGGGATTTATCCCCGATCGGCTGCGCAGCAGTCCTGATTTTTCCGGTGCATTTCGTCAACAGCACCGCGTTGCTTGGCTTTGCGCCTGCTGCGCAGCCGATCGGGGATGAATCCCCTCACCACAGTTTGGGTAGTTTGTTCCTGCTTCTTCTAAACAACACCCAGGCAAATCCCTCCCCCGCAACCTGCACTTACACCCTGAAATACCCTGTTGCCAGCTGTTACATCCCCCCCTACCATCCACCGCAACGGGCACAGCGGAGCTGTCCAATAAAACCCGAATTCAAGGAACCAGAATGACCCAGCACGTCCACCGCCCCATCGCCACGCCCCTGCGCACCGGCCTGACCCGCACCCAACTCTGGGAAGCCGCCGACAAAGGCCTGATCAAGTGCTGGGAAATCGGCCGCCAGCGCGCCACCCGCTTCCCCGACCTTGCGCAACAATGCCTCGCCGGCGAACTGCCGGTGCTCGGCTGGAAAGGTGGCGTGAGCCGCAGCCTGAAGAAAAACGAGAAATACGGCTCGCTGAAATACCTGGCGCAGTGGCAGGGGTTGCGTGGCGAGGATCTGGATATTGATCTGGGTGAGGAACGTTCGCTGACCTGCTCGCGGACGAAGATGCGGGTGACGTTTACCCCGGATCGGACGAAGTATTTCAATCAGGTGGCGGAAGCCGAGGCTTAAGGAGAAGCAACCCCGGCAAGTGACGCTTCACCTGTGGCGAGGGAGCTTGCTCCCGCCGGGTTGCGAAGCGACCCCATACTTCAATGGACCTGCTGCGCAGGCCTGCGGGAGCAAGCTCCCTCGCCACAAAGGAATGGTCTAGTGTTGCCTGACGCCCAATTGCTGTGGAGTCTGCCGTGTCTGACATTCAATGCGTATTGACACCGAACTTGGCCGTAGCCTTTGAACAGCACGGCCCGTCCAGCGGCGACGCGGTCATATTGCTGCATGGCTTCCCCTACTCGCCTCGGGCGTACGACGAAATCGCCCCGGTCCTCGCCGCCCACGGTTATCGGGTGATCGTCCCGTACCTGCGCGGTTACGGGCCGACTCGCTTCAACCACCCCGAAACACTGCGCTCCGGCCAGCAAGCAGCCCTCGCCCAGGACTTGCTGGAGTTGATGGATGCATTGGGTATCGAACACGCCACGCTTTGCGGTTACGACTGGGGCGGTCGGGCAGCGTGCATCGTTGCGGCGTTGTTTCCCGAGCGGGTGCGCGGGCTGGTGACGGGGGATGGCTATAACGTGCAGGACATCGCCAATTCGACCCGACCACTGGATCCCGAGACCGAGCACCGTTATTGGTACCAGTACTATTTCCACACGCCACGCGGCGTCGCGGGCCTGACGCAAAACCGGCAGGCGTTCTGTGAACTGCTCTGGAAATTGTGGTCACCAACCTGGGCACGCAACGCCGAACGTTATCCGCTGAGCGCACCGGCCTTCGACAACCCGGACTTCGTTGACGTGGTGATTCATTCCTACCGTCATCGCTTCATGTACGCCGCAGGCGATCCGGCGCTGCAATGGATCGAAGACGCGTTGATCAAACAACCGCCGATCAGTGTGCCGACTATTTCTCTGTGCGGTACCGATGACGGGGTCGGCCCGGCGCCGGAAATAGATGACGACATTGCGCACTTCACCGGCCCGTACGAAAGGCGCGTCCTGCCCGGTATCGGCCACAACATTCCCGAAGAAGCACCGCAGCAAACGCTCAAGGCACTACTGGATCTGCTCCAGCGCTGACCGAAAACCGCTCCCGGTACGCCTGCGGCGTCACCCCGATCGCCCGCAGAAAACTGCGGCGCAAGGTTTCTTCACTGCCAAACCCGCAGTTGGCCGCAATCCGTTTCACCGGCAGCCCGGTGTCACTCAGCAAACGGCGGGCGGTTTCGACACGGATCAGTTCGATGGCGCGGGCCGGGGTCTGGCCGGTGTCGGCGCGGTAGTGGCGGACGAAGCTGCGTTCGCTCATGCCGGCCTGTTCGGCCAGGGTCGGCACGCCGAGGTCGCAGGTGAGGTTTTCGGCGATCCAGGCGTGCAGCTCATCAAAGCGATTGCCCTGATTCTGCAGGGCCAAGGTCACGCTGAATTGCGATTGCCCGCCGGGCCGTTTGAGGAACACCACCAGATGCCGGGCGACGTCGAGGGCGATGTCGCGGCCCAGATCTTCCTCGACCATCGCCAACGCCAGATCGATGCCGGCGGTAACGCCGGCCGAGGTCCAGACCGGGCCGTCGTTGATGAAGATCGGGTTGGCTTCGACCTGCAGCTTCGGGTGCTGCTGCGCCAGTTGTTCGCAGCGGGTCCAGTGGGTGACCACGCGACGTCCGTCGAGCCAGCCGCTCGCCGCCAGTAGAAATGCCCCCGTACACACCGAGGCGACGCGTCGACATTTCGCTGCGTGCTCGCGTACCCAATCCACCAGCGCCAAATCCTCCGCCGCCGGATAAATGCCCCAGCCACCGGCGATGATCAAGGTATCGCTGGCCTGCTGCGGCAACGGTTCGGCCAGTACTGCCAGCCCCGCCGAGGACATCACCGCCCCGCCCTCGCGAGCAATCACCGACGGCGCATACGGCACCGGCAAGCCGCGTTGGCGGGCGATGTCGTTGGCCGAGGCGAATACTTGCAGAGGGCCGGTGACGTCGAGGATCTGCATGTTGGCGAACGCGAGTACGTGAATGGCTTTGGGCATTTGGCGTAATTCGTGGGGTGATTGGCGTATACGCCAGAACCTACGCGCCTACAGTGAAGCCGTCCACCCTTCAAATGGAGAAAAACCCCATGACGTTGCAGATCGGTTTTCTGTTGTTTCCGCAGGTGCAGCAACTCGACCTGACCGGTCCCTATGACGTACTGGCCTCGCTGCCGGGCGTGCAGGTGCATCTGATCTGGAAAGATCTGGTGCCGATCACTGCGAGCACCGGCCTGCTGTTGAAACCGACCACCACCTTCGAGGACTGCCCGGATCTGGATGTGATCTGCATTCCCGGCGGCGCCGGGGTCGGGCCGCTGATGGAAGATGAGCAGACGTTGGAGTTCATCAGGCGTCAGGCAGCGCAGGCCAGGTATGTGACGTCGGTGTGCACCGGTTCGCTGGTGCTGGGCGCGGCGGGACTGTTGAAAGGCAAACGCGCGACCACCCACTGGGCCTATCACGAACTGCTGCCGAAACTCGGCGCGATTGCGGTGCAGGACCGGGTGGTGCGCGACGGCAATCTGTTTACCGGTGGCGGAATTACCGCAGGCATCGACTTTGCGCTGGTGCTCGCGGCTGAACTGGTGGGTGCCGAGGCGGCGCAGTTGATTCAACTGCAGCTGGAATATGCGCCGGCACCGCCGTTTGAATCGGGCAGCCCGCAGACGGCGCCGAGTGCTGTCGTCGATGAGGCTCGGCACCGCGCGGCGCCTTCGTTGAAACTGCGCACGGAAATCACCGAGCGCGCGGCAGCGAAACTCGAACTGCGCTGAGCCCCCAGCCATACACAGATCTACTGCGGGAGCGGGCTTGCTCGCGAATGCGGTGTATCCGTCGAGATTGTTGTCGCCTGACACACCGCATTCACGAGCAAGCCCGCTCCCACAATGGGTTTGTGGATGACCTCAGGTTTGGAGCCTGTCCCCGCATCCCGCCACAGCTTTACTTGTCCCAACGCCCTCACCCGTGTAGAAAGCCCTTCCACAAAATTCTGCACAAGGACTTTCGATGAAGGCGTTGCCATGGCTCTATCTGGCACTTCTCAGCCTCGGTTATGGATTGGCGTTGAGCTTTGGCCAACTCGGCTGGCTCGCGCTGATCTCCGTGGGACTATTGCTGTTGACCGGTTTCGCCGTGCGCCAACAGCAGGTGCCGGTGGCGCGCCTGTTGGGGCATGCCGTGTTCATCTTCCTCGCCCTGTCGCTGGCGCTGCACTGGTTGCCGGGATTCGCCAACGGCCGGGCCATTGCCCCACTGCGTTTCACCGACGACGCCGTGCCGTTTGCGATGTACCTGAATCTGGACAAACCCTTGATCGGCTTCTGGCTGTTGCTCGCCTGCCCGTGGATTGTCGCGGCACGCTCGCTGCGTCCGACGGTGTACGCCAGCGTCCTCGCCCTGACCTTGAGCGCCGTCCTGGCGCTGGGCGGCGCACTGTTGTTCGGCATGATTGCCTGGGCGCCGAAGTGGCCCGATCAGGCGTGGCTGTGGCTGCTGAACAATCTGCTGTTGGTGACGCTGGTCGAGGAGGCGCTGTTTCGCGGCTATATACAGGGCGGTTTGAGCCGACTGTTCAAACACCTGCCCCACGGCGACAACCTCGCCCTGCTGCTGGCGTCGCTGATCTTTGCCCTGGCGCATGTGGGTGCCGGCTGGCACTGGGTGTTGCTGGCGGGTCTGGCGGGTGTCGGCTATGGTCTGGCCTACCGTTTCGGTGGCCTTGCGGCGGCGATCGCCACGCACTTCGGGCTGAACCTGCTGCATTTTGCGCTGTTCACCTATCCGATGCTGGTCGCTTGAAGCAAGAGCCGTTTTGCGACGCCGTACTTATATCTGAAAAAAAACTTCAATAATTTCCTGACAGCGCCGACAACCTTTCAAAGCCTTGCGGATTGAAAAACCATGCGTAATAACCAGCCCATTACACAACGCGAACGGACTTTCCCGGCTCAGCAGCGGTTGATTTCCACAACCGACGCCAAAGGCGTGATCACCTACTGCAACGACGCTTTCGTCGAAATCAGCGGGTTTTCGCGTGAAGAGCTGATCCGTGCGCCGCACAACCTGGTTCGTCACCCCGACGTCCCGGCTGCGGTGTTTTCGCACATGTGGGGCACACTGAAACAAGGCTTGCCATGGATGGGCATTGTCAAGAATCGCTGCAAATCCGGTGACCACTACTGGGTGAACGCCTACGTGACACCGGTGTTCGACGGCAATCAGGTGGTCGGTTACGAGTCGGTGCGGATCAAACCCACCGCCGAACAGATCCGCCGTGCCGAAGCGCTCTACCAACGCATCAACCAGGGCAAGTCGGCAATCCCTTCCAGCGACAAATGGCTGCCGGTGCTACAGGACTGGCTGCCATTCATTCTGGTCAGCCAGCTGAGCTTCGTGATCGGCGCGACGCTGAACTCGCACTGGGGCTTTGCCCTCGCGGCCGGTTTGTCGGTACCACTGGGCCTGATGGGCCTGCAATGGCAGCAACGCGGACTCAAGCGCCTGCTGCGCCTGGCCGAACAGACCACCTCCGACCCACTGATCGCGCAGATGTACACCGACAGCCGTGGCGCGCAAGCGCGTCTGGAAATGTCGATCCTCAGCCAGGAAGCGCGCCTGAAAACCTGCCTGACTCGTCTGCAGGACACCGCCGAGCACCTGACCGATCAAGCGAAACAGTCCGACGCCCTGGCGCACAACAGCTCCAGCGGTCTGGAACGCCAGCGCGTGGAAACCGAACAGGTCGCCACCGCCGTCAACCAGATGGCCGCGACCACCCAGGAAGTGGCCAGCCACGTACAGCGCACAGCCGACGCCACCCAGGAAGCCAACCGCCTGACCGGTCGCGGCCGCGACATCGCCGGGGAAACCCGCGAAGCCATCCAGCGCCTGTCGGTGGTGGTCGGCGAAACCGGCCTGACCGTCACCCAACTGGCCAAGGACAGCGACGAAATCGGCGGCGTGGTCGACGTGATCAAAGGCATCGCCGACCAGACCAACCTGCTCGCGCTCAACGCCGCCATCGAAGCAGCACGTGCCGGCGAGATGGGCCGTGGCTTCGCCGTGGTAGCCGACGAAGTCCGTCAACTGGCACAACGCACCAGCGAATCCACCGGCCAGATCCACGCCCTGATCGCCAAGCTGCAGCAGACTGCGAGCAGCGCCGTGCAAACCATGGAAGCCGGCCATCGCCAGGCCGAAGAAGGTGTGGCGCGGGTACTGGAAGCGGATCAGGCACTGGTCGGCATCAGCGAAGCAGTGGCCAACATCACCGACATGACCACCCAGATCGCTGCCGCCACCGAAGAGCAAAGTGCCGTGGCTGAAGAAATCAGCCGCAACATCAGCAACATTTCGGAGTTGGCAGACCAGACCTCGGAACAGGCGCATAACTCGGCATTGCTGAGTGAAGAGCTGACCAAGACGGCGAATACTCAGTATTCGTTGGTGGAGCGGTTTAACCGCTAAAAGCAAAAGATCGCAGCCTGCGGCAGCTCCTACACCGATCACCTGTAGAGCTGCCGCAGGCTGCGATCTTTTGACCTTGAAAGCCCGGACAGCGAAAGCGTCCGGGCTTTTTATTGCCAGTCTGAAAGTGATGGTGCTTGGCAGACCGCATTCGCGAGCAAGCTCGCTCCCACATTTAGTCCTGTGTACGCAGAACCAATGTGGGAGCGAGCTTGCTCGCGAAGAGGCCATAACGGCCAGCGGAATTATTGAGGCAACCGCAGTTTGTCCAGCAATCGATTAACCAACAGCTCGTTCAACATGATCAGCTGTTGCAGCGCCAGCAGCGGATTGCCCTCCGGGCCACCGATTGAGTTGGCGATATTGCCAGCCATGACTTTGGCCGACGACAACGATTCGCAAGCCTCGGCGATCGAGAGGAGGTGCAGCGAAGCAAACCGTAGGCGCTGCCCCCCGGATCGATCCCGGAGCGAAGGAACCCCGAGCTCCAGCGAGCGGGCCGAACGCTGGAGCAAGCGTTTTTTTGCTTACTTTTGAGGTGTTTGTCTAAAAAGTGAGTCGTCGTAAGGGCGAAACCTTAAGTGGCCGTTACCGCGGCAACGGATATTCACGCAGTCTCGGCAACGTTATTAGCTGACCAGCACATATAAGGCTGGCTGCCTAGCTGTCAGATCTGACAGTAGACGCACACCTGTTCGAGCGCATATCAAGAGACCGTAATTGCAGTCGGTTGTAACACCTCCTCTCAATCGAAAAGGCAGGTTTAACGATGACCACGCACGTTATGTTTCTCCCGAAAAAACCGCTCGTCAGTGATGACAGGTTTCAATGGAGATTGGGCGGTAAACGGAAAACAGCGAAATTCAGATCTTTCTATCAGGACGAGTTCTTGGGCGAGCGGTATTGGTCCATCAGTGGTGGAACAGGAAATTTCGACGATGAAAGCTATTTTTCGTTCTCCATGACTCTGCCCTACCAATCCGATGAGTCACTCACAGGCGTCTACAACTTCGACGACGGGCTGACATTTGTTCACAGCCATTGGATCCCTGCGCCGCCGGGATTTATCGGAATGGCTTCGGTGGACGCCGACTCGGCAATCCTCAGCGTTAAATATGATGCTGAAACGGATATCGCTACGGGATCATTCGAGGCCGTGTTCAAAAGTCATCGCTATCGCCTGAATCCCAAGGGGACTTTCACCATGACGAGACTGAGACCGTCGGATGCTGGCTAACTCTGGCAGGGGTGCTCGCTGCAACTCCGGAGGAGTACCCCTTCAATGTAATTTGAAAGAATGACTCCTTGGAGCTGCCGCAGGCTGCGATCTTTTGATCGTGAAAAACCGGTTAGCGAAAGCCTCCGGGGTTTATTGCTTGTTTGAAATGGATGGCGCTTGGAAGACAGCTTTCGCGAGCAGGCTCGCTCCCACAGTAGGGCCGGGTACTTCAGTAAGGAATTGGTCGGCTGCCAGGCCGCCATCGCTGGCAAGCCAGCTCCCACAGGGATTGCGTGCAGTCAGTAAAAGAATGGTCGGCTGACAGGCCGCAATTGCCAGCAGGCTCCCACACAAAAGCAAGAGCAGAACGCGCACCGCTCTTGCTCCTCACCACTCAACACGATGAGCGTTAGCTCGAGTACCGCTTTTGATCTTGATCCACAGGCGACATCGGAAGGCTGAGCGGAGGGATTCATCCGGGGGTGGGAGCGCAGCGACCGTTTGGCGAAGCCAAACACAGCGAGAGGAGGTGCAGCGAAGCAAACCGTAGGCGCTGCGCCCGGATGGAGCCCGGAGCGAAGGAACCCCGAGCCCCAGCGAGCGGGCCGAACGTAGGAGCAAGCGTTTTTTTGCTTACTTTTTTTAGGCGCTTGTAAAAAAAGTGAGTCGCCGTCAGGGCGAAACCCTAAGTCGCCGTTACCGCAGCAACGGATATACCCCCCCAACCAAACCTCAACGAAGAAACCCGGCAACCTTCTCCACCGCCGAAGCCAAATGATCCGAATGCGTAAACCCAGAAACCTTCAACGGCTTCAAATCATGATCCCCAGAGGCCAACCAAAACACCTCAATACTCGGCGATAGATCGTAAGCCTCGACAGCGTCCCGATTTCCAAGAGCATCCCGCTCCCCCTGAACAATCAACGTCCGAGTCCGCAAAGAAGCCAAATGCTCAACCCGCGGTTTCTCAGGTTTCCCAACCGCATAAAACGGATATCCAAGACAGACAAGCGCATCGGCGCCCAACTCGTCAGCTAAAAGACTGGCCATCCGCCCGCCCATGGACTTACCACCGATGGCCAAAGTCCCAGCGACATGACGTCGCACTTCAGCGAACACTTCGCGCCAGCACTCAAGCAGTTTCGGCGCCGGATTAGGCGGCCGTTTACTGCCATCCACCCGCCGCTGCGCCATATACGGAAACTCAAACCGCAACACATTCACCCCAAGTGCAGCAAGGCGCCCAGCCATATCCGTCATCCACTCACTGTCCATCGGCGCCCCTGCCCCATGCGCCAGGATCAAAGTCGCCGAAGCCTCGCCCGACGCGGCATCCCACAACCACCCATGATCCCGCACGCACTGCGCCCATTGATCCCCGTCAATACTGGCCTTGTGCTGTTTGTCCATGCTTGCCTCGCTTTTAGTCTGCCTATAACTCCAGGCGAAGGATTCGCGGCGTTTTCTGCGCGCGCTCACTTCGGCTGAACCGTGGATGGGGAACCATGAACACTTCTATCAGTACCGCCTACAACTACAAGGTGGTCCGCCAATTCGCCATTATGACGGTGGTGTGGGGCATCGTCGGCATGGGGCTCGGGGTTTTTCTCGCGGCCCAATTGGTCTGGCCTGAACTCAACTTCAATTTGCCCTGGACCAGTTTCGGCCGTCTGCGCCCGCTGCACACCAACGCGGTAATCTTCGCCTTCGGTGGCTGCGCGCTGTTCGCCAGTTCGTTCTACTCGGTGCAACGCACCTGCCAGACCCAGCTGTTTGCGCCGAAAATCGCCGCGTTCTGCTTCTGGGGCTGGCAACTGGTGATCCTGCTGGCGGCGATCAGCCTGCCGCTGGGTTACACCAGTTCCAAGGAATACGCCGAACTGGAATGGCCGATCGACATCCTGATCACCATCGTCTGGGTCGCTTACGCCATCGTGTTCTTCGGCACGATCATGCAGCGCAAGACCAAGCACATTTATGTGGGCAACTGGTTCTTCGGCGCGTTCATCATCACCGTTGCGATCCTGCACATCGTCAACAACCTCGAGTTGCCGGTGAGCTTCACCAAGTCCTACTCGGTATACGCCGGTGCGACCGACGCGATGGTGCAATGGTGGTACGGCCACAACGCCGTAGGCTTTTTCCTCACCGCCGGTTTCCTCGGGATGATGTACTACTTCGTGCCGAAACAGGCCGAACGTCCGGTGTATTCGTATCGCCTGTCGATCGTGCACTTCTGGGCGCTGATCACCCTGTACATCTGGGCCGGCCCCCACCATCTGCACTACACCGCGCTGCCAGACTGGGCGCAGTCGCTGGGCATGGTGATGTCGCTGATTCTGCTGGCGCCGAGCTGGGGCGGCATGATCAACGGCATGATGACCCTCTCGGGCGCCTGGCATAAGCTGCGCAGCGACCCGATCCTGCGCTTCCTCGTGGTCTCACTGGCGTTCTACGGCATGTCGACCTTCGAAGGTCCGATGATGGCAATCAAGACCGTCAACGCCCTCTCCCACTACACCGACTGGACCATCGGCCACGTACACGCCGGCGCACTCGGCTGGGTGGCGATGATCTCGATCGGCGCGCTGTACCACATGATCCCGAAAGTCTTCGGTAAAGAGCAGATGCACAGCATCGGCCTGATCAACGCGCACTTCTGGCTCGCCACCATCGGCACCGTGCTGTACATCGCCTCGATGTGGGTCAACGGCATCGCCCAGGGCCTGATGTGGCGCGCAGTCAACGAGGACGGCACGCTGACCTACTCCTTCGTCGAAACCCTGGTGGCCAGCCACCCAGGCTTCATCGTGCGTCTGGTGGGTGGGGCGATCTTCCTCAGCGGCATGTTGCTGATGGCTTACAACACCTGGCGCACCGTGCGGGCCTCGCAGCCTGCTGACGTCGTTGCTGCCGCGCAGATGGCCTGAGGAGTCCGCCATGAAACACGAAACGATTGAAAAGAACGTCGGCCTGCTGATGCTGCTGATGGTGTTCGCCGTGAGCATCGGCGGCCTGACCCAGATCGTCCCGCTGTTCTTCCAGGACGTCACCAACAAACCGGTGGAAGGCATGAAGCCCTACACCGCGCTGCAACTGGAAGGCCGCGACATCTACATCCGCGAAGGCTGCGTCGGTTGCCACTCGCAGATGATCCGCCCGTTCCGCGCCGAAACCGAACGCTACGGGCACTACTCGGTGGCCGGTGAGAGCGTATGGGATCACCCGTTCCTGTGGGGCTCCAAGCGTACCGGGCCGGACCTGGCGCGGGTCGGCGCGCGTTACTCGGACGACTGGCACCGCGCGCACCTGTACAACCCGCGCAACGTGGTACCGGAGTCGAAAATGCCGGCCTACCCGTGGCTGGTGACGCAAGCGGTCGACAGCAGCCACACCGAAACCAAGCTCAAGACCATGCGCACCCTCGGCGTGCCGTACACCGACGACGACATCAGCGGCGCGGTCGCCAGCCTCAAGGGCAAGACCGAAATGGACGCCCTCGTCTCCTACCTGCAAGTGCTCGGCACTGCGATCAAGAGCAAGAGGTGAGCACGATGATCATTGAAATGAGTGCAGGCCTGATTCGCGGCCTCGGCACCGTCGTGGTGTTCGTCGCCTTCGTCGGCCTGACGATCTGGGTGTTCAACCGCAAGCGCACGCCGGAGTTCGCCGAAGCGCGCCTGCTGCCGTTCGCCGACGAGCCGCAACCCGACATTACCCAAGCACCTGAAACAAGGAGTACCCGGCCATGACCACCTTCTGGAGTACGTGGATCTGCCTACTGACCATCGGCAGCCTGATCGGCCTGACCTGGCTGCTGATCGGCACCCGCCGGGGCGAGACCAAGGGCAGCGTCGACCAGACCATGGGCCACAGCTTCGACGGCATCGAGGAGTACGACAACCCGCTGCCGCAGTGGTGGTTCATGCTGTTTGCCGGCACGCTGGTGTTTTCCGTGGGCTATCTGATCCTGTATCCGGGCCTCGGCAACTGGAAAGGCATCCTGCCCGGCTACGAGGACGGCTGGACCGGCGTCCACGAGTGGGAAAAGGAGATGAACAAGGCTGACGCCAAATTCGGGCCGATCTTCGCCAAATTCGCCGCCATGCCGGTGGAGGAAGTCGCGAAGGATCCGCAGGCGCTGAAAATGGGTGGCCGGCTGTTCGCCTCCAACTGCTCGGTGTGCCATGGTTCCGACGCCAAGGGCGCTTTCGGCTTCCCTAACCTGGCCGACAAGGACTGGCGCTGGGGCGGTGACGCCGAGACCATCAAGACCACCATCATGGGTGGCCGGATGGCGGCGATGCCGGCCTGGGGCGAAGTGCTGGGCGAAACCGGGGTGAAGAACGTCGCGGCGTATGTGCGTAACGAACTCGCCGGCCTGCCGCTGCCTGCCGACAGCAAGGCTGACCTGCAAGCCGGACAGCAAGCGTTCAGCACCACCTGCGTAGCCTGTCATGGGGCAACCGGCCACGGCACTGAAGCCATGGGTGCGCCGAATCTGACGCACCCGGCCGGATTTATTTATGGCACGAGTCTGACGCAGCTTGAGCAGACCATCCGCCACGGTCGCCAGGGTCACATGCCGGCACAGAACGAACTCTTGGGCAATGATAAAGTGCAATTGCTCGCCGCTTATGTGTACAGCCTTAGCCATGGATTGAATACAGAAAAACTGATTACTGAAGACAACAAACAGTAATCATTGCACACACCTCTGCCGCACCATTCTCGGTGCGGCAGCATCCCACCCCTTTGCGACGCATTGTCGCACCCCGTCACACCCTCTCCTTTCGGTTCCCCGGATTCGGGTCTACGCTTGCTCGATGCGGACTGGCTTTTGCTGGTTCCAGGTCAACGCTGACTGCTGTGTTCTGCGAACCGGCTGACTGATGTGGCCGCAAACGCCGGTAGATACCGGCTGTCGTGCCATTTACTGTCCGTCACCCGAACTGAGCGTTTGAACACACCCCGTTACAAGCGACCTGATCCCCTCGCTTTTTTCGTCCGCTGCGACATTTTGTCCGAGGCCAATTTTGACCTTACGCGGCGTATGGAAAGGCCGCAGAATCAGCGTTGGAAAGCATTGACCCAGGTCATGGCGCGTTGCAATGACCCCCTGCTCTCTGCATACTTGCGGCCGATTTTAATCCTAATAAAACACCCAAACCGTGGAACCTTAGAATGAGCACAGCAATCAGTCCGACTGCTTATAACTATAAGGTAGTCCGCCAGTTCGCCATCATGACGGTGGTCTGGGGGATCCTTGGCATGGGGCTCGGTGTCTTCATCGCCTCGCAACTGGTCTGGCCGGAGTTGAACTTCGGTCTGCCGTGGACGAGCTTTGGACGCCTGCGCCCGTTGCACACAAACCTGGTGATTTTCGCCTTCGGTGGTTGTGCACTGTTTGCCACTTCCTACTATGTCGTGCAGCGAACCTGCCAGACGCGACTGATCTCCGACAGCCTTGCCGCCTTCACCTTCTGGGGCTGGCAGGCGGTCATCGTCGGCGCCATCATTACCTTGCCGCTGGGCTACACCACCACCAAGGAATACGCCGAACTGGAATGGCCGCTCGCCATTCTGCTGGCCATTGTCTGGGTCTCCTACGGGCTGGTGTTCTTCGGCACCATCACCAAGCGCAAGACCAAACACATCTATGTCGGTAACTGGTTCTACGGCGCGTTCATCGTCGTGACCGCAATGCTGCACATCGTCAACCACGCCTCCCTGCCGGTGAGTTTCTTCAAGTCCTACTCCGCCTATTCGGGCGCGACCGACGCGATGATCCAGTGGTGGTACGGCCACAACGCCGTGGGCTTCTTCCTGACCACCGGCTTCCTCGGGATGATGTACTACTTCGTGCCGAAGCAGGCCGAGCGTCCGATCTACTCGTATCGCCTGTCGATCGTGCACTTCTGGGCACTGATCACCCTGTACATCTGGGCCGGTCCGCACCACCTGCACTACACCGCACTGCCGGACTGGGCACAGTCGCTGGGAATGGCGATGTCGATCATCCTGCTGGCGCCAAGCTGGGGCGGCATGATCAACGGCATGATGACCCTTTCGGGCGCCTGGCATAAGCTGCGCACCGACCCGATCCTGCGCTTCCTCGTGGTGTCGCTGGCGTTCTACGGCATGTCGACCTTCGAAGGTCCGATGATGGCGATCAAGACCGTCAACTCGCTCTCGCACTACACCGACTGGACCATCGGCCACGTTCACGCCGGTGCTCTGGGCTGGGTAGCGATGATTTCGATCGGTGCGATCTACCACATGATCCCGAAACTGTTCGGTCGTGCGCAGATGCACAGCGTCGGCCTGATCAACGCGCACTTCTGGCTCGCGACCATCGGTACTGTGCTGTACATCGCCTCGATGTGGGTCAACGGCATCACTCAGGGTCTGATGTGGCGTGCAATCAACGATGACGGCACCCTCACCTACTCGTTCGTCGAAGCGCTGCAGGCCAGCCACCCGGGCTACATCGTCCGTGCCCTGGGCGGTGCTTTCTTCGCCAGCGGCATGTTCCTGATGGCTTACAACGTCTGGCGCACCGTGCGCGCCTCGAACGCGGCTGAAGCCGAAGCCGCCGCCCAGATCGCTGTTGTTGGAGCTCACTGATGAAGCATGAAGCTGTCGAGAAGAATATTGGCCTGCTGGCCTTCTTCATGGTCATCGCCGTCAGCATTGGCGGCCTGACCCAGATCGTTCCGCTGTTCTTCCAGGACGTCACCAACAAGCCGGTCGAAGGCATGAAGCCGCGTTCGGCGCTGGAACTGGAAGGCCGCGACGTCTATATCGCCAACGGTTGTGTCGGCTGCCACTCGCAGATGATCCGTCCGTTCCGCGCTGAAACCGAACGCTACGGCCACTACTCGGTCGCCGGTGAAAGCGTCTGGGACCACCCGTTCCTGTGGGGTTCCAAACGTACCGGCCCGGATCTGGCTCGCGTGGGCGGTCGTTACTCCGATGACTGGCAGCGTGCGCACCTGTACAACCCGCGCAACGTGGTACCTGAGTCGAAAATGCCGGCTTACCCGTTCCTCGTGGAAAACAAGCTCGACGGCAAAGACACGGCCAAGAAAATGGAAGTGTTGCGCACGCTCGGCGTCCCTTACACCGACGAAGACATCGCCGGTGCAAAAGATGCCGTGAAGGGCAAAACCGAAATGGACGCGCTGGTGGCCTACCTTCAGGGCCTGGGCACCATCATCAAAAGCAAACGGTGATTCTTTATGGATATCGGGATGATTCGCGGCCTGGGCACCGTCGTCGTGATGGTGGCCTTCATCGGTTTGGCGTTGTGGGTATTCAGCCCCAAGCGCAAGTCGGAGTTTGAAGACGCAACCTTGCTGCCTTTTGCGGATGATCCCGAAGCCATCAAGCACGTCGAGCAAGCTTCTAGGAGTAACAAAGAATGACTACATTCTGGAGTCTGTACGTCACAGTCCTCAGTCTCGGTACGATCTTCGCCCTGACCTGGCTGCTGCTGTCGACCCGCAAGGGCCAGCGCAGCGAACAGACGGACGAAACGGTCGGCCACTCCTTCGACGGGATCGAGGAGTACGACAACCCACTGCCGAAATGGTGGTTCATGCTGTTCGTGGGCACCATCGTGTTCGCCCTGGGTTATCTGGTGCTGTACCCGGGCCTGGGCAACTGGAAAGGCCTGCTGCCGGGCTACAACTACCTCGATAACGACAAGCAGACCGCGTTCGCCAACGGCCAGACCGGCTGGACCGGCGTGCATGAGTGGGAAAAGGAAATGGCCCGCTCGGACGCCAGGTTCGGTCCGATCTTCGCCAAGTTCGCGGCGATGCCAATCGAAGAAGTGGCCAAGGATCCACAAGCACTGAAGATGGGCGGCCGTCTGTTCGCCTCCAACTGTTCGGTATGCCACGGTTCCGACGCCAAGGGCGCCTATGGCTTCCCGAACCTGACCGACGCCGACTGGCGCTGGGGCGGCGAGCCGGAAACCATCAAGACCACCATCATGGGCGGTCGACACGCGGTGATGCCGGCCTGGGCCGAAGTCATTGGCGAACAAGGCGTAGCCGATGTCGCAGCCTTCGTGGTGACCCAGCTCGATGGCCGCAAACTGCCGGAAGGCACCAAAGCTGACCCGGCCAACGGCCAGAAACTGTTCGCCGCCAACTGCGTGGCCTGCCACGGTCCAGCAGGCAAAGGCACCCCGGCCATGGGCGCGCCTGACCTGACCCACCCGGCCGCGTTCATCTACGGTTCGAGCTTCGCCCAACTGCAGCAGACCATCCGTTACGGCCGTCAGGGCCAGATGCCGGCGCAGGAACAACTGCAAGGCAACGACAAGGTGCACCTGCTGGCAGCGTACGTGTACAGCCTGTCCCACGGTGAAAAAGCGCCGGAGGCCGAGGCGCAATAAGGCCAGGGCTTGATGTAATGAAGAATCCCCCGCCAGTGCTCTGGCGGGGGATTTTTTTATGGGTTACTGGCCCAGATCGACTTCACCGGCACGGTGGCCACCGGCGTACGTTTGCGCCACTGATTGTCCTCGACCAGACTCACCTCCAATTGCTTGCGATCCTTGGAAAAAGTGGCGGTCAGGTACGTCTGCTGAGAAGCTGAACCGCTGAGAAACATCGGCACGCTCCCCATATAGGTATGGCTACCACCTTCGTCGTGGAAGTGGCCGGCGAACATCGCCGTTACCTGATACTTTTCAATCATTTCGCGAAAGCGCTTCTCTTGATCCCAACTGCCTTTCCACTCATAGGGCTTGTGCATGTTGATAATGATCGCGTAACCCTGCGCTCGCGCTATTCGCAAATCATTTTCCAGCCAGTCCAGCGACGCCGTGATATCGAATGTGGTCGGATTCAACGCGTGAGAAATCTTCACCGCATAAGTGGGTTCATTGTTCAACTGCACCAGATGCACTTCACCCATATTCTTTGAATAAGCCAGACTACCTAGATAGTGTTTATTCACAAAGCTGCCGGTGACTTCCAGATCAAATTCATCGACTTTACCGACATGATGATCACGGTAATCAACAATACTGCCCGCTGCGCAACTTTCACTGAAACAGTCATTCACGTTGTTCTGGTAGTCGTGATTGCCCAATCCGTAGAGCACGTGATCGCCAAAGTGTTTCTTCAGCATCGAACCGATGAAAGAGCGCTGCCAGCCGTGGCCAAACGCGGTCATGTCACCGTTGATCATCAATGGCACGGCAGCCTGCCCGCCCATCTCGGTGCGGAACTGGGCAATGCTCGCGAACTGGGTTTCCACCAGCCATTTCGCGCGCTTTTCGAAATCCGCGCTCGATTCATCCTCGCCACTGTCCGACTTTTCTGTCCACGGGTATTGCGGGTCTGATGCAAATACCATGTGCTGCGGCATACCTTCGTTGGCACTGGCGAGAGAAGTCAGGGACACCAGACACAGACAAGCGAAAAGCTTTTTAACTTCCTTGATTTTCATAACACTCCATTATTCCGTTAAATTTCAAAACATGAACATGCAACTAGCACGCTGCAGAACAGCAAATAAGCTATTCGAAAAAAACAAGAAAACAAAACCCATTAATTAACTAATGATATTTCTGGGATATTAAAATCGCCTTCGAAATTAATACTTTGAGACACATGCCTGATGGACTCGATTCGCTATGCTCTGTAGGGTCCGTCCACAGCCCGTTGACCCTCATCGGAGCCACTTCAAGGATGAAGCCGCTATGTTGAATGACAGCAAAAACCCTCTGCCGGTTGATCAGAAACTCATAGACAACGATCAGGCAATCGATCCATCGAACCACCCCGTGAAATCGATTGCCGTGACACTGGGTAATCCGTTGCAACCCGACTCCAGAAGCACCACAAAGCCCCACAGAAATACCGGCAGTCTCGAGAGCCTGGGCGGCGGCAGACTTCCCTGAGTCTTGACGCCACGTCTGAATCAATCCGAGCCGGTCTGCGCCTTGTGCGAGGCTGGCTCGACTGATGCCTGCCACGGACCGACCAACGGACGGCTGAGTCCTGTCTTCCTCGATTGCCGCCCCCAAGGCGAAGTAGTAACGTTGCTACATCTGTATTGCGAGAGGTCAACCATGATGGCAATCACCACCATCTCCAGCCGTGAATTCAATCAGGACACCAGCAGCGCCAAAAAGGCTGCGCGTCTGGGTCCAGTGATCATCACCGACCGTGGCAAGGCCTCTCATGTTCTGTTGAGCATTGAGGAATATCAGAAACTGAGCGGCGCAAACACGAGCATTGTCGATTTGTTGGTCATGCCGGAGGCTGCCGACATCGATTTCGAAACCGAGCGCGCAGTCATCATTCATCGTCCCGTGGATCTGTCCTGATGTATTTACTCGACACCAATGTGATTTCCGAACTTCGCAAGCCGCAGGCCGATGCCAATGTGGTCAGTTGGGCCAAAGGCGTCATCGCCCCGCGCCTGTACATTTCCGCCATTACTTTGAAAGAACTGGAAACCGGAGTACTGCGAATGGAACGGCGTGATCCTGCTCAAGGAAAGCTGTTGCGCAGTTGGCTGACGCGTCACGTCATTCCGGCATTCGAAGCCCGAATCCTGCCGGTTGATGCCGCGGTGGCACTGCGTTGTGCCAGCCTGCATGTACCCGACCAGGCCAATGAAAGCGATGCATTGATCGCTGCCACGGCCCTGGTGCATGGACTCACGGTGGTCACGCGCAATGTCGGTGATTTCCGCTTGAGCGGCGTCGCCCTGATCAACCCATGGGAACATTGAATTAGCCGCCACCCCAAAACCGTCCATACTCAACAAGTCAATTGATCTGCATCAGGCTTTGCTGCATTCGCTACACCAATAATGCTTTTTCCCCAACGCGACCAAAGGTCGCACCCTTGAGTTAGAGCGACAGGCGTATCATTGCGCCACTGCAACACCCCTTTCTGACCGCGGTCGGCACGTATCGACCGAGGCATTTGTCCACTGCCGTGGGATGCAATGATGAGCAACCAGATTCCGGTACACGACGTCACACCACCGAGCAAAAACGCGAACAACAGCGTCGATCTTTACGCCTCTCGAGAAAAAATCTACACCCGTGCTTTCACCGGCCTGTTCCGCAACCTGCGGATGATCGGCGGCGCTGCGCTGTTCCTGTTGTATTTCGGTACGGTGTGGCTGAACTGGGGCGGGCATCAGGCGGTGTGGTGGAACCTGCCGGAACGCAAGTTCTTCATCTTTGGTGCGACCTTCTGGCCGCAGGACTTCATCCTGCTGTCGGGGCTGCTGATCATTGCGGCGTTCGGCCTGTTCTTCATCACCGTTTACGCCGGCCGCGTCTGGTGCGGCTACACCTGTCCGCAAAGCGTGTGGACGTGGATTTTCATGTGGTGCGAGAAGGTCACCGAAGGCGACCGCAATCAGCGGATCAAGCTCGATAAAGCGCCGATGAGCGGCAACAAATTTCTGCGCAAGCTCGCCAAGCATTCATTATGGCTGCTGATCGGCTTCGTCACCGGCATGACCTTCGTCGGCTACTTCTCGCCAATCCGCGAACTGGTGTTCGAATTCTTCACCGGTCAGGCCGATGGCTGGTCGTATTTCTGGGTCGGTTTCTTCACCCTCGCCACCTACGGCAACGCCGGCTGGCTGCGCGAGCAGGTGTGCATCTACATGTGCCCCTACGCACGTTTCCAGAGCGTGATGTTCGACAAGGACACCCTGATTGTTTCCTACGACCCGCGTCGCGGCGAAAGCCGTGGCCCGCGCAAGAAAGGTGTCGACTACAAGGCCATGGGTCTGGGCGACTGCATCGATTGCACCATGTGTGTTCAGGTATGCCCGACGGGTATCGACATCCGTGACGGCCTGCAGATCGAGTGCATCGGTTGCGCCGCGTGTATCGACGCCTGCGACGCGATCATGGACAAGATGGACTACCCGCGCGGCCTCATCAGCTACACCACCGAACACAACCTCTCCGGCCAGAAAACCCATAAACTGCGGCCACGCCTGATTGGCTACGCGGTGGTGCTGCTGGCGATGATCAGCCTGCTGGTGACCGCGTTCTTCATGCGCTCGCTGGTCGGTTTCGACGTCAGCAAGGACCGCGTGCTGTACCGCGAAAACGCCGAAGGCCGGATCGAAAACGTCTACAGCCTGAAGATCATGAACAAGGATCAGCGCGACCACACCTACGTGCTGGAAGCCGCCGGTCTGCCGGATCTGCGCCTGCAAGGCAAACGCGAGATCAAGGTGCCGGCCGGCGAAATCTTCAGCATGCCGGTGGAGTTGTCGAGCGCACCGGAACAATTGCCGTCGAGCACCAACGAGGTGAAATTCATCCTCAAGGATGCCGACGATGATAGCGTCCACGTTGAAGCCAAGAGCCGATTCATCGGCCCACAAACCCGTTGAGAGAACTGAACATGCCCGCAGCAAACGCCGCCAGTCCTTGGTACAAGCACCTTTGGCCATGGATCATCATCGGGATTCTGGCCTGTTCGGTGACCTTGACCCTGTCGATGGTGACCATCGCGGTGAACAACCCGGACAACCTGGTCAACGACAACTATTACGAGGCCGGCAAAGGCATCAACCGCTCGCTGGATCGCGAGCTGCTGGCGCAGGAGCTGAAGATGCGCGCCAGCGTGCATCTGGATGACCTGACCGGCGAAGTTGACCTGCGCCTGAGCGGCGACAGCCAGCCGAAAACCCTGGAACTGAACCTGATCTCGCCGACCCAGCCGGAGAAGGATCGCAAGATCGTCCTGACCCGCAGCGAAACCGAAGCCGGCCGTTACATCGGTCAGTTGGGCGACAAGGTCGAAGGCCGGCGTTTTGTCGAATTGCTGGGCACGCAGGACGACCACGTGTGGCGCATGTTCGAAGAGGAACAGGTCAGCCACGACAAGGATCTGCTGCTCGGTGACGAACCGCTGCAGGGCGCCGAAGATCTGGATAAATAAATAAACTGCAGAAGCCCCTCACCCTAACCCTCTCCCGGAGGGAGACGGGACTGATTTCGGCCGCTCGCATGCCTTGTGTATGGCAGTGACGATATCCGTGGATGCACCTCTTTTCCGGCCTCCATCAATCGGCTCCCTCTCCCTCCGGGAGAGCGCTGGGGTGAGGGCAAGCGGACAACCCCAATGCAAGGGCTTACCCCCTCAACGATGCCATGACCACCCCACTCCCCTGCTACCACTGCTCTCTGCCCGTCCCGTCGGGCAGCCGCTTCACCGCCGTCGTGCTCGGGGAGTCCCGCGAGTTCTGCTGCCCCGGCTGTCAGGCCGTGGCCGAAGCCATCGTCGCCGGTGGTCTGGAAAGCTATTACCAGCATCGCAGCGAAGCCTCGGCCAACCCCGAAGCCTTGCCGGTGCAATTGACCGATGAACTGGCGCTGTACGACCGCGCCGACGTGCAACAACCCTTCGTCCGTCACGCGGGCGAACTCGCCGAAACCACCCTGTTGATGGAAGGCATCAGTTGCGCCGCCTGCGGCTGGCTGATCGAGAAACACCTGCGCAGCCTGCCGGCGGTGGCCGAGGCGCGGCTGAACCTGTCCAACCATCGCCTGCACGTGCAATGGGCCGACGCACAATTGCCGCTGAGCCAGATCCTCGCCGAGCTGCGCCACATCGGTTACGCCGCCCACCCCTATCAGGCCGACCGCGCCAGCGAGCAACTGGCCAGCGAAAACCGTCTCGCGTTGCGTCAGCTCGGTGTCGCCGGGCTGCTGTGGTTTCAGGCAATGATGGCGACCATGGCGACCTGGCCGGAATTCAACATCGACCTCAGCCCCGAACTGCACACGATCCTACGTTGGGTCGCGCTGTTCCTGACCACACCGATCGTGTTCTACAGCTGCGCGCCGTTCTTCAAAGGCGCGATGCGCGATCTGCGCACCCGCCACCTGACCATGGACGTCTCGGTGTCGCTGGCGATCGGCGGCGCCTACATTGCCGGGATCTGGACCTCGATCACCGGCGTCGGTGAGCTGTATTTCGATGCGGTCGGGATGTTCGCGCTGTTCCTGCTCGCCGGGCGCTATCTGGAACGCCGTGCCCGCGAGCGCACCGCCGCCGCGACGGCACAACTGGTCAATCTGCTGCCGGCCTCGTGCCTGCGCCTCGACGCCGATGGCCAGAGCGAACGCATCCTGCTCAGCGAATTGCTCCTGGGTGACCGGGTGCTGGTGCAACCGGGTTCGATCCTGCCGGCGGATGGCAGGATCCTCGACGGCCAGTCGAGCATCGACGAATCGCTGCTGACCGGCGAATACCTGCCGCAACCGCGCACGCTGGGTGATGCGGTCACCGCCGGTACGCTGAATGTCGAAGGCGCACTCACCGTCGAGGTACTGGCACTGGGTCAGGACACGCGCCTGTCGGCCATTGTCCGCCTGCTCGATCGCGCCCAGGCCGAGAAGCCGCGACTGGCAGAAATCGCCGACCGCGCTGCGCAGTGGTTCCTGCTGTTGTCGCTGATTGCGGCCGCAGCGATCGGCCTGTTGTGGTGGCAGCTGGATTCGTCGCGGGCGTTCTGGATCGTGCTGGCGATGCTGGTGGCGACCTGCCCTTGCGCGCTGTCGCTGGCAACCCCGACGGCGTTGACCGCCGCCACCGGCACCCTGCACAAACTCGGCCTGTTGCTGACGCGCGGCCATGTGCTGGAAGGCCTGAATCAGATCGACACGGTGATCTTCGACAAGACCGGCACCCTCACCGAGGGGCGGCTGGTTTTGCGTTCGATCCGTCCACTGGGCACGCTGAACAGCGACCAGTGCCTGAGCCTTGCCGCCGCATTGGAAAATCGTTCGGAACACCCGATTGCCCGCGCCTTCGGTCGTGCGCCACTGGCGGCTGAAGAAGTGCACAGCACGCCGGGACTTGGCCTCGAAGGGCTGGTTGGCACACAGCGTTTGCGCATCGGTCAGGCAGAATTTGTCTGCGCCCTCAGCGGTTCGCCGCTGCCGGCGATGCCGGATGAACCGGGTCAGTGGCTGCTGCTCGGCGATGACTCGGCAGCGCTGGCGTGGTTCGTTCTCGACGACCGCCTGCGCGACGATGCGCCCGCCCTGCTCGCCGCCTGCAAGGCCCGTGGCTGGCGCACGCTGCTGTTGTCCGGCGACAGCTCGCCGATGGTCGCCAGCGTCGCCGCCGAACTGGGTATCGACGAGGCCCGTGGCGGTCTGCGTCCGGACGACAAATTGCAGGTGCTGCAACAGCTTCATCAAGAAGGACGCAAGGTCTTGATGCTCGGCGATGGTGTGAACGACGTGCCGGTGCTGGCTGCTGCCGACATCAGCGTGGCCATGGGTTCGGCCACCGATCTGGCGAAAACCAGCGCCGACGCGGTGCTGCTGTCCAACCGCCTCGACGCGCTGGTGCAAGCCTTTACCTTAGCGCGCAGAACCCGTCGGGTAATCATCGAGAACCTGCTGTGGGCGGCGCTGTACAATGGCCTCATGTTGCCGTTCGCCGCCCTCGGCTGGATCACCCCGGTGTGGGCTGCGGTCGGCATGTCGATCAGTTCGTTGACCGTGGTGCTCAACGCCCTGCGCCTGACTCGCCTGCCGAGCGCGCCGGTCGCCGGCACCCGTTCAGAAACCCGCCCGTTGCCGGCCTGAGCCGCGCGGGCCAGGAGTACCGATGCCAGCTCTTTACGTGATGATCCCGGCCGCCCTGCTGATCGTGGCCATCGCCGTGTACATCTTTTTCTGGGCGGTGGACAGCGGACAGTACGACGACCTCGACGGCCCGGCCCACAGCATCCTGTTCGACGATCAGGACCCGAACCACACCGCCGCGGTGGACGAAGCCAAAGCCGACAAACCGCAGGACAAGGCGCCACCCCATGCTTGAGCTGGCGCCGCTGCTGGTTTCCGCGCTGATCCTCGGCCTGCTCGGTGGCGGCCATTGCCTGGGCATGTGCGGCGGCCTGATGGGCGCGCTGACCCTGGCGATCCCCAAGGAACAGCGCAGCCGACGCTTTCGTCTGCTGCTGGCGTACAACCTCGGACGGATCCTCAGTTACGCGACCGCCGGTTTGCTGATCGGCCTTGCCGGTTGGGCGGTGGCGAACAGCCCGGCGGCGATGGTCATGCGAATTCTCGCCGGGTTGCTGCTGATCGCCATGGGCCTGTATCTGGCCGGCTGGTGGAGCGGCCTGACCCGCATCGAAAGCCTGGGTCGTGGTTTGTGGCGTTACATTCAGCCGGTGGCCAATCGCTTGCTGCCGGTGTCGACACTGCCCCGTGCGTTATTGCTCGGCGCGCTATGGGGCTGGCTGCCGTGCGGACTGGTTTACAGCACGCTGCTGTGGTCGGCGAGCCAGGGCAATGCGCTGGACAGTGCGTTGTTGATGCTGGCGTTCGGGCTGGGCACATGGCCGGTGCTGCTGGCTACCGGGCTGGCGGCCGAGCGGGTTACGGCGTTGCTGCGTAAACGCAGCGTGCGCATGGCCGGCGGTCTGCTGGTGATCCTGTTCGGCATCTGGACCCTGCCGGGGCCGCACCAGCACTGGCTGATGGGCCACTGACCGGCGGCGCGGCCTTCGCCAGCAGGCTCGCTCCCACAGGTTTTGTGTACGCCACAAATCTCCTGTGGGAGCGAGCCTGCTCGCGATGGGGCCGCGTGACTTATACGAATCCTCCCCGTTGATACAAATCAAGATGCCCCGCCGCGCCCTCCCCTAGACTCGCCACACTGCCAGCCTATCCGGGGGAATGCCCGCATGCTCGACGCCATTCGTTGGGACACTGATCTGATCCGCCGCTACGACCTGGCGGGGCCGCGCTACACCTCGTATCCGACCGCCGTGCAATTCAACAGCCAGGTCGGCACCTTCGACCTGTTCCACGCCCTGCGCGACAGCCGCAAGGCGTTGCGCCCCTTGTCGCTGTATGTGCACGTGCCGTTCTGCGCGAACATTTGCTACTACTGCGCCTGCAACAAGGTCATCACCAAGGATCGCGGTCGCGCACAGCCGTATCTGCAGCGGCTGGAGCAGGAAATCCAGTTGATCGCCTGTCACCTGGAACCGGCGCAGAAAGTCGAGCAGCTGCACTTCGGCGGCGGCACTCCGACCTTTCTCAGCCACGACGAACTGCGGCAGTTGATGGCGCACCTGCGCAAACACTTCAATCTGCTGGATGACGATTCCGGCGACTACGGTATCGAGATCGACCCACGCGAGGCCGACTGGTCGACCATGGGGCTGTTGCGCGAACTCGGCTTCAACCGGGTCAGCATCGGCCTGCAAGACCTCGACCCGGCGGTGCAACGGGCGGTCAATCGCCTGCAAAGCCTGGAAGAAACCCGCGCGGTGATCGACGCCGCGCGCACCCTGCAATTTCGCTCGATCAACATCGACCTGATCTACGGCCTGCCGAAGCAGACCCCGGAGAACTTTGCGCGCACCGTCGAGGAGGTCATCAGCCTGCAACCGGACCGGCTCTCGGTGTTCAATTATGCGCACTTGCCGGAGCGCTTCATGCCGCAGCGGCGGATCAACAGCCACGAGCTGCCGAGCCCTGCGCAGAAACTCGAAATGCTTCAGCGCACCATCGAACAACTGACTGCCGCCGGCTACCGTTACATCGGCATGGATCACTTCGCCCTGCCCGACGACGAGCTGGCGATTGCCCAGGAAGAGCAGACCCTGCAGCGCAACTTTCAGGGCTACACCACCCACGGTCATTGCGACCTGATTGGTCTTGGGGTGTCGGCGATCAGCCAGATCGGCGACCTCTACTGCCAGAACAACAGCGATCTGAACCAGTACCAGAACACCCTCGCCGCCGCGCAACTGGCAACCAGCCGTGGCCTGGTGTGCAATGCCGACGATCGCCTGCGCCGCGCGGTGATCCAGCAACTGATCTGCAATTTCAGCCTGGAATTCGCCGAAATCGAGCAGGCGTTCAACATCGATTTTCAGGGTTACTTCGGCGCGCTGTGGCCGCAACTGCAAGGCATGGCCAACGATGGATTGATCACGCTGGAACGCGAGCGCATCGAGGTGTTGCCGGCCGGGCGTCTGCTGGTGCGTTCGGTGTGCATGGTGTTCGACGCGTATCTGGAACAGCATAACCGTCAGCGTTTCTCGCGGGTGATCTAGTTTTTCGTCAGCAGTGAGCCGAGTTTGAGGTTCTGCTCGGAGGTGAGGCCGGACTGATCCATGACTTTGGACAGGGCCAGATTGGCGCTGATCAGCCCGGTATTCAGGGCGGCGATGGCACCGCGCAGCGCGGCGAGCATATTGACCTTGGCTTCGTTGGTCAGTGTTCTGTCGGACATGACGGCCGCCATCCGGGCTTTCTTCTCGGCGATCTCTTTTTGCAGTTTGCGGATCATCTTCAGCAACTGCTGGACATTCTCGGGCAAGCCGCTGTCTTCGATGTCGCTGTTTTTACCACCGACGCTGAAGGATTTTTCGATGGAGGCGCCGGACAGCGACACTTTGACGCCCTCGACCAAGGTCGGGGTTGCCAACGGCGCAGAGGCGGCATTCTGCTCGCTGTCGGTGTCTGTCCTGGCGATGCTCGGCACAGACGCAACGCCGCTGTTACCGGGGTTCAGCGTGTCAATGGCGGCCATCGAGCGGTTCCTTGCATGCGTGTTGATACCTGTTTATCGGCCACTTGCCCTGCGGCTTTACGCCCGTGGGACAAACTCGCCGCAGACTGGCCTGAATGTCCTCCCGTGGGTTACCCTTACGGCTTATGTGTGTTTTCCCACAAGGATTTAAGAAATGTCCGAGCCAGTCAAACTGCGCGCTCACAACCAGGCCCATTGCAAGGATTGCAGCCTGGCTCCTCTCTGCCTGCCACTTTCTCTGAATCTGGAAGACATGGATGCGCTGGACGAAATCGTTAAACGTGGCCGCCCGTTGAAAAAGGGTGAGTTCCTGTTCCGTCAGGGCGACACCTTCGATTCCGTCTATGCAGTACGCTCCGGCGCCCTGAAGACCTTCAGCCTGAGCGACAGCGGCGAAGAACAACTGACCGGTTTCCACTTGCCGAGCGAACTGGTTGGTCTGTCCGGCATGGACACCGAGAAACACCCGGTGTCGGCCCAGGCCCTGGAGACCACCTCGGTCTGTGAAATTCCTTTCGAACGCCTTGATGAACTGGCCCTGCAACTGCCGCAGCTGCGCCGTCAGTTGATGCGGGTGATGAGCCGCGAGATCCGTGACGACCAGCAGATGATGCTGCTGTTGTCGAAAAAAACCGCCGACGAGCGCATCGCCACGTTCCTGGTCAATCTGTCGGCCCGCTTCCGTGCTCGCGGGTTCTCGGCCAACCAGTTCCGCCTGAGCATGTCGCGCAATGAGATCGGCAATTACCTGGGCCTGGCGGTGGAAACCGTGTCACGGGTGTTCACCCGCTTCCAGCAGAACGAACTGATCGCCGCCGAGGGCAAAGAGATCCACATCCTCGACCCGATCCAGCTCTGCGCCCTGGCCGGCGGCTCGCTCGAAGGCTGATCTCGATCCGCGGTTGAGCGAAGCGTTTCAGCCGCGGGTATACTGCGCCGTTTGCAGCCCTGCCAGGACACCTCGACGATGGTCTTCGACTCCTTCGACATCAAATCCCTGATCCGCCCCGTGATCGACTTCCCGAAACCGGGCGTGATCTTTCGCGACATCACCCCGCTGTTCCAGTCGCCCAAGGCCCTGCGCCTGGTGATGGACAGCTTCGCCCACCGTTATGTGGAAGCCGATTTCACCCACATCGGCGCGATGGATGCGCGCGGTTTCCTGATCGGTTCGGTGTTGGCCTACCAGCTGAACAAGCCGCTGGTGCTGTTCCGCAAGCAAGGCAAACTGCCCGCGGACGTGCTGGCCGAAGGTTACGCAACCGAGTACGGCGAAGCGTTCCTCGAAGTCCACGCCGACAGCCTGTGCGAAGGCGATTCGGTGGTGATGTTCGATGACCTGATCGCCACCGGTGGCACGCTGATCGCAGCCGCCAACCTGATCCGCCGCATGGGCGCGCGGGTGCATGAGGCGGCGGCGATTATCGATCTGCCGGAGTTGGGTGGGTCGCAGCGTCTGGAAGATATGGGCATCCCTACCTTCTGCCTGACGCAGTTTGCCCTGACTGATAAGTAAGTAGCGCCTGTCAGACCGCTTTCGCGAGCAGGCTCGCTCCCACATTTGGAATGCATTCTCCTGTGGGAGCGAGCCTGCTCGCGAAGGGGCCGGCCGCCTCAACGCAGAACCTAAAGCCCCATCTGCTTGCTGATAATCTCGTTCATCACCTCCCGCGTCCCGCCGCCAATCGACAGAATGCGGTTATCCCGATACAGCCGCTCCACCAGGCTTTCGCGCATGTAACCCAGGCCGCCAAGAATCTGCACTGCCTCGGTGGTAATCCGGTCCGAGGTGTCCGTGGCGACGTTCTTGGCCATGGAAATCTCCTTGATCACGCTCTGCCCCGCCGCCATTTTCGCCGCCTGGCGGTAGGTGAACTCGCGCGATACTTCCAGCGCCGTGGCCATCTCGGCCAGCCGGTGCTTGATCACCTGAAACTTGCCGATGGGTTTGCCGAACGCCTCACGCTCACGCGCCCACTTCAGCGCCTCTTCGAGCGCGAGCTGCGAGGTCATGTTGGCCATCAGCGCCAGCGCCAGCCGTTCACTCTGGAAATTGCCCATGATGCAGGCGAAACCCATGTTCTCGGCGCCGACCAGATTGCCCACAGGCACCCTGCAATCGTCGAAGAACAGCTCAGCGGTGTCCGAGGCCCACCAGCCCATTTTCTTTAGCTGGCGGCCTACCGTGAAGCCTGGGGTGCCCTTCTCGATCAACAGCAGGCTGATGCCACCGAAACCCGGCGCTCCGGTGCGCACCGCGACAGTGTAGAAATCGGCACGCACGCCGCTGGTGATGAAGGTTTTGCTACCGCTGACCCGGTAGAACTCGCCGTCACGCACGGCGCGGGTCTGCAGGTTGGCGACGTCGGATCCGCCGCCGGGTTCGGTAATCGCCAACGCGCTGATCTTCTCGCCGCTGAGCACTTGCGGCACGACGCGGTCGCGCACCTCGGGCCGGGCCCATTTGACGATCGGTGGCAGGCCGATATCCAGCGAACCGAGGCCCGCGACCAGCCCACCGGAGCCGCAGCGCATCAGTTCTTCGCTGGCGGCAACCTTGGCGAACACATCACCTTCGTGGCTGCCGCCCAGCACTTCGGGATAACCGATACCGAGAATCCCCGCCGCCCCGGCCTTCAGGTACAGCTCACGGGGAAAGCTTTCGGCTTCTTCCCACGCATCGATGTCCGGCAGGACCTCGCGCTCGACGAAACGTCTGACGCTGTCGCGAACCATTTGGTGGCTGGGGTCGAAGTATTCCTGGAAGGCAGGCATCGGCGAACTCCATCGAAGGGTTGGCCGACGTTAACCGAGCGCTTGCTTGGTTTTCAATATGTTTGTGTGTATCAGTCACACCGAGGTGCGCCCATCGCTGGCAAGCCAGCTCCCACAGGTTTTTTTGGTGTGCACAACATTTGTGAACGACCGAAGTCACTGTGGGAGCTGGCTTGCCAGCGATGGGGCCAGTTCAGGCAACACACCTGTCAGAGGGAAATCGGCTTACGCCCGGCAAACGAATGCGCCAGTGTCCCGCCATCCACCAACTCCAGCTCCCCACCCAGCGGCACACCGTGGGCAATCCGCGAGGCGATCAGGCCTTTGTTGGCCAGAAGTTGAGCGATGTAATGCGCAGTAGCTTCACCTTCCACCGTCGGGTTGGTGGCGAGGATGACTTCGGTAAACGTGCCCGCCTCTTCAATACGCGCCATCAACTGCGGAATACCGATGGCCTCCGGCCCCAGGCCGTCGAGCGGCGACAGGTGGCCCTTGAGCACGAAGTAGCGCCCACGGAAACCCGTTTGCTCCACCGCATACACGTCCATCGGCCCTTCCACCACGCACAGCAGCGTGTCGTCGCGGCGCGTGTCGGCGCATTGCGGGCATAAATCGTCTTCGGTCAGCGTGCGGCACTGACGGCAGTGACCCACCCCTTCCATGGCCTGGCTCAAGGCCTGGGCCAGGCGCGTGCCGCCGCTGCGATCACGCTCAAGCAACTGCAACGCCATGCGCTGGGCGGTTTTCTGACCCACGCCCGGCAAAGTGCGCAGGGCGTCGATCAGTTGGCGAATCAAAGGGCTGAAGCTCATGGGTAAAAAGTCCGACAAAACAACGAGACGCGGTTTATACCCGCGCCTCTGGCCAGCGTCAAATGCTCAGTCCTGGGCAACCTTCACCACCAGTTTGCCGAAGTTGCGTCCCTCCAGCAGACCGATGAACGCCTCGGGTGCCTGCTCCAGACCTTCCACCACGTCTTCGCGGAATTTGACCTTGCCGTCGCGCACCCACGGCACCATGTGGCTGATGAATTCCGGCTGACGGTCGCCGTAGTCATCAAACACGATGAAGCCCTGAATCCGCACGCGCTTGGTCAGCAACGTTCGCTGCAGCATTGGCAGACGATCCGGGCCTTGCGGCACCTCAGTGGCGTTGTAACCGGCGATCAGCCCGCACAGCGGAATGCGCGCCTTGGGGTTGAGCAGCGGCACCACGGCATCGAACACATGCCCGCCGACGTTCTCGTAATAGATGTCGATGCCTTTCGGGCAAGCCTTGGCCAGTTGTTCGGCAAAGTCCGGCGCCTTGTGATCGATGCAGGCATCAAACCCCAGTTCCTCGACCACGTATTTGCATTTGTCGGCTCCACCGGCCACACCCACGGCGCGCAGGCCCTTGATCTTCGCCACCTGACCGACCACTGAACCGACCGCACCGGACGCTGCAGCCACCACCAGGGTCTCGCCTTCTTTCGGCTGACCGATGTCGATCAGCCCCATGTACGCGGTCATCCCCGGCATGCCCAGTACACCGAGCGCCATCGACGGGCTCGGCAGACCGGACGGAATCGGCATGATGTTACGACCGTCACTGATGCTGTGGCTCTGCCAGCCAGTGAGGCCGACCACCAGATCGCCCTGGTGGAATTTTGGATGACGGGAATCCTCGACACGGCTGACAGCGCCACCGGTCATCACTTCGCCGATTTGTACCGGCGCGGCGTAGGACGGTGCATCGCTCATGCGCCCGCGCATGTACGGGTCCAGCGACAGGTACAGGGTTTTCAGCAGCACCTGGCCGTCTTCGAGATCCGGCAACGCTTCGCGCTCCAGACGGAAGTTTTCCGGAGTCGGCGCGCCGACCGGACGTGAGGCGAGGACAAAGCGTTGATTAAGGGTCAGAGGGTCGGACATGTCAGCGTCTCCTGTGAATGGGGAATTCGGGGGGTATAGGGAGCAGACCTTTGTGGCATTGGGGCGTTCGATGTTTATTCAGTTGTACCGAGGTGAGTTCATTCGCGAGCAGGCTCGCTCCCACAGGGAAATGCATTCCAAAGGTGGGAGCGAGCCTGCTCGCGAAGGCGGCATCAAAGACACCGCACCTCCAGGAGCCAGAAACAAAAATGCCAGGCGCGATGCCTGGCATTTTGTGTAGCTCATCCAACTCGCGATGGCGAATCAGAATGGCAGTTTCATACCTGCTGGCAGGTTCATGCCGGCGGTCATGCTGCCCATTTTTTCCTGACTGTTGGCTTCGATCTTGCGCACGGCGTCGTTGACGGCGGCGGCGACCACGGCTTCGAGCATTTCCTTGTCGTCTTCGCTCAGGCCCTCAACCAGGCTTGGGTCGATGCTGACGCTTTTCACGTCGTGACGACCGGTCATGACCACGGTGACCATATCGCCACCGGCCTTGCCGGTGACTTCGGCGTTGGCCAGTTCTTCCTGCATCTTGGCCATTTTTTCCTGCATCTGCTGCGCCTGCTTCATCAGACCGGCCATGCCACCTTTCATCATGGGAATCACCTCAAAAGTACTTGGATCAAAACAGCGCCCGGCACTTAACGCCGAACGCCCTCAGTTATTAGCCTTGGGCGACCAAGGCGTCGACAGGTTCAATAGTATCGTGTCGCACCACTGCACCGAACTGCTGGACCATCTGCTGGATGAACGGATCCCCGTGGATCGATTCCTCCGCCTCGCGCTGACGGTTGGCCCGGCGACGGGACGCGGCCTGCGCCGGGGTTTCCTGTTCGGGTTTGATCAGCTCGATGGTCAGGGTCAGCGTGCGACCGTGGAACTGGTTCAACGCATCGTTCAGGCGCCGCTGTTGTGTGGCGTTGAACAGCGCGCTGTGCGCCGGGTCCAGGTGCATCAGCCAGTGGTCGCCATCGACCGCGATCAGCGTGCAGTTGGCGGCGATGCTGCCGGTCATGCCGGAGATCGGCAGTTGCGGGAACAGCTCCAGCCATTGCAACGCCAGACCGGTGGCCGGCGCGGCGGCAGGCTCCGGCTCGGGTTCCGGGGCCGGCTCGGCGGTGTGTTCGCTGGCCAGATCGTCGAGGTAGCTGTAGGCCGAATCCATGTCCGGCTCGATGTAGTCTTCGTCCAACGGCGGCTCGTCGTCGAGGTCCATGCCTGGAGTGGCGGCATCGACGTCGGCGACCGACGGCTCGGGAATCGGCGCAGCCGCCCACTCCGGTGCATCCGGCACCACGCTGTCCGGGGTCGGCAGCGGCATCGGCGGCAACTCGGGCTGCTCGCTGGCGGTTTCCAGCACCGGCTCGACGGCTGGTTGCTGCACTGGCTCGGGTTCCGGCTCGGGTTCGACCGGGTCGTTCCACGGCAGGTCGACCAGCGCTTCGGCGACGACCGGTTCAGGTTCTGCTTCTGGCGCGGGTGCCGGCGCAGCCACCACCACAGGCGCTGGAGCCGGCGCTGGCGCAACCACCGGTGCAGGCGCGACAGCCGCAGCGACTACCGGCGCAGGCTTGGGCGCGGCAGCCACTGAGTTTGCGGAATCAACTGTGGCCTGGCTGATCCCCACTGGCTTTAGCGGTTGCCTCGGGGCGTCCGCCGTGTCCGCTGGCCGGAAGGCCAACATCCGCAGCAGGACCATTTCGAAACCACCACGGGGATCTGGCGCCAGCGGCAAATCGCGGCGACCGATCAGGCCCATCTGGTAATAGAACTGCACGTCTTCGGCCGGCAGCGCCTGCGCCAGCGCCAACACCCGATCACGGTCGCCATGGCCGTTATCTACACCTTCCGGCAAGGCCTGGGCGATGGCGACGCGGTGCAGCACGTTGAGAATTTCCGAGAGCACGCCGTTCCAGTCCGGGCCTTGCTCGGCCAGGTGGCGCACGGCTTCGAGCAACGCCTTGGCGTCACCCTCGATCAGCGCGTGCAGCACGTCGAAGACCTGGCCGTGATCCAGCGTGCCGAGCATCGCTCGCACATCAGCGGCCAATACCTTGCCTTCACCGAAGGCGATGGCCTGGTCGGTCAGGCTCATGGCGTCACGCATCGAGCCGTCAGCGGCGCGGCCCAGCAACCACAGCGCGTCGTCTTCGAACGGTACGTTTTCGGCGCCGAGCACGTGGGTCAGATGCTCGACCACACGCTCGGGCGTCATGTTCTTCAGCGAGAACTGCAGGCAACGCGACAAAATCGTTGCCGGAAGTTTCTGCGGGTCGGTGGTCGCCAGGATGAACTTGACGTACGGCGGCGGCTCTTCGAGGGTTTTCAGCAGCGCATTGAAGGAATGGCTGGAGAGCATGTGCACTTCGTCGATCAGGTAGACCTTGAAGCGCCCGCGGCTCGGCGCGTACTGCACGTTGTCGAGCAGCTCGCGGGTGTCTTCGACCTTGGTCCGGCTCGCGGCGTCGATCTCGATCAGGTCGACGAAGCGGCCTTCGTCGATCTCGCGGCACACCGAACACTCGCCGCAAGGGCTGGAAGTGATACCTGTCTCACAGTTCAGGCATTTGGCAATGATCCGCGCAATGGTGGTCTTACCGACCCCGCGGGTACCGGTGAACAGGTACGCGTGGTGCAGCCGCTGGCTGTCCAAGGCATTGATCAGAGCCTTGAGCACATGGGTCTGGCCGACCATTTCGCGGAACGAGCGCGGACGCCATTTACGTGCAAGAACCTGATAACTCATCGAAAACCGTCGCAACGAAGGAAGCTGAAGCGGCTAATGCTAGCGGAGCAAGGGCAAAATTGCATCCGGTGTGCTCGTCTAATCTGGCTAAGCTGCTGTTGGCGGGGAAATTTCGCTCGTGATCGGGACTCATCGGAGCATGTATGCGTTGGGCCTTGGGAGCTTTGTTGGGGATCAGTCTGAGCATGAGCGCGGCCGAACCGCCGCTGCGCTTCGTCGTGGCCGACAGCTGGGCGATGCCGATGGTGCAGATCGACCACGGCCGCCCGACCCAGGGCATCCTCCACGACATCATGCTCAGCCTTGCGACGCAGGTCGGTGTGCCGGCCGAATTCCACGTCCTGCCGCGCGCCCGGGTGCAGAACGCCATGGAGCACGGCGAAGTCGACGTGCGCTGCTATGCCGCACAATCGTGGCTGCCGAATCAGTCCGGGGACTATATCTGGAGCCTTCCGCTGCTGTTCCAGCGCGATTTGCTGATCAGCCGCGATGCTCAGCCGCCCCGCGTCGACCCTGCCGACCTACCCCGCCAATCGATCGGCACCGTGCTCGGCTATACCTATCCGACCCTGCAACCGCTGTTCGACGCCGATCGCCTGCAACGCGAGGACGCGCGTAATCAGGAACAAGTGCTGGAAAAACTCCTGGCCGGCCGCTACCGCTATGCGGTGAGCAATCAATGGACACTCGACTGGTTCAATCAGCGCCTGCTGCCCGGGCAGCAACTGCACGGCGTCGCGGTGCTGCAGGAGCAGCATGTCGGCTGCTACGTGAGGAATGACCCTCAGGTGCCGGTGCAGCGGATCTTGCGCACGTTGTTGCGGATGAAAATGTCGGGGGAGATTGATGACATCATCAGGTTGTATACCGGGTCCGCTGAAGCCACCCCATAACCCATTGTGGGAGCGGGCTTGCTCGCGAAGGCGTTGTGTCAGTCACCTGATTCGTTAACTGGCACACCGCCTTCGCGAGCAAGCCCGCTCCCACAGGGGACATTTCCGACAGAGAATTATTCAGTAGCCGTGCGACTCACGGAATTTCTGGTAATCGTGAAATTCGATCCATTCGACCACATCGTACGGCAGGTAAAGCTGCTGCCGGGCGCGGGAGATGGCGATGTACACGGCGCAGATCCGCTGATCGAACTCGTAGGCGTCCTTGAACTGCACGTTGGTCAGCAGCTCGGGCGTCAGCAGAACGCGGTCGAACTCCATGCCGCCCGCCTCGTGCGCCTGCATCAGCAGGCAGCTTTTGCCGGGGCCGCCGATCATCCGGTTGAGCTGAGTCAGGTCAGCGACCTTGAAGCCCTTCTCCAGTTCGGCCTCGACCCACAGAAACGCCTCGTCGAACTGGTTGGCATCGCGCACCTGCTGCCACTTCGGCAGATCGCTGAAATAGCGATGCGGGCCCTTCTCGCTGTGCGTGGAACTGTAGTAATCCACCCTGAACAACTCGATGGCGGTGATCATGAAGTGCTCGAGGTCGCGCTGCGCTGTCATGTCGGCAAAGCTGAACAGGCAATTGGCATCGTGCAGCTGCATGGCCCACTTCATGGTGTCCCAAGGGGAGGCCGTCAGCACCACGCAACCTTCCGGCGGGACAAAGCCCTGCGGATAAAACTCGATGCCGACGTCAGCTTCACGCGCGCCTTCGAACGGCACCTTGCTCTTTTCCGAGTGCCGGGAAATCAGCGGATTGACCAGACGCTCGACGTTACGACCCGAGCGTACCGAGTAGGTGATATCGCTCTGGCGCACCTCACGCTTTCTCTTCACCAGATCACGCTCGGCGTGCTGGTACTCATCGCCCAGCGTGATCAGCACCTGTCGGCCACGCTCGATAATCTGCAGCAGCGAAGCGGGAATGTCCTGACTCTCGTCGATCAGCACGTGGGTATAACGCGGCGGCACCACGCAGCCCGCAAGGCTTGCACGCTTGATCAGCAACAAGGCTTCAAAGCCGCTCTGCCGGCCCCACGCCGGGTTGGCCTCAAGGTAAGTCCAGACGCGGCTCGAATACTCCAGCAACACTTTGGACTCAAGGCCGGACAAGGACAGTTTGAAATACGGCAGATGATGCGCCGACAGGCTGTAGTCCCGGGAGTGGCAATAGCGCTCGAGGGTTTCCAGGCAGACGTTCAGGGTGCGTTGCGCGTCATGCTCGCGAAAGCCGAGGATGTTCAGCTCCTGCGCCAGACTCTGTTTACTCGCGACTCGGCTCGCGGCGCCTGCCGGCTGCGGCTTGCGCCCATAAATCAGCCCGCGTGCGAACGCCTCAAAGGTGATGCCGGGCTTGCGTTCACTGGCAACGCCCATGCGCTGGCACAGGGTCGCAAGTTTTTCCGGGGTGCGTGCCAGCAACAGGGTTTTCCCGGGGTTCAGGCACTCGGTCAAGGCACCGACCAGGTGGCTCTTGCCGATCCCGGCATAGCCTTGCACGTGCAGGTCTTCATCGAGGTTGGCGCGGAAGGTTCTGACCAGTTTGTCCTGCGCGGCGCTGAGCCAGCGCTCGCGGTGCGCGGGGCTGATCATCTGCTGGCTGAACGGATTGTTGATCGCGTGGTGGCGCGTCTTGAACTCGTCATCCCACTTGCCATCGGGCAGCAGGTAATCCTGCGCCGACACCTCTTCGGCCAACAGCAATCGCAGGTTCAATCCCCTGATGGCGTTCAGGCCGAAGTACAACTGGCGCGGGTCGAACAGCCGTTGCGCCTCGGACAGCAGCCCTGCCCCGCCATCGACCGCCCAGGCGATCAGGCGCGCAAGCACCTTCTCCGCCGCTGCGGCGGTGAGATCCTTTTCGGTGGCCTGAGCCAGATTCTGGATGACCAGCACGGCGGCCAGCTGCGCATCCGTCAACTCGCCGAGGGTTTTTGCGCCATCGGGCTGCAACAGGCTGGCGCAGGTCTCATCCGTCACGGGCAAGTACACGGCGGTGGATAAATCGTGATGTTCCGGGTGCATACAACCTCGTAGCCAGGGCGCGAACTTGTCAACGACGCGCGCAGCAAGACGGTGGAGTATGCCACTGTTCAACCTTGGTGACTGAACAGGCATCGGGGGCAGCCTTCGCGAGCAGGCTCGCTCCCACAGGGGCTGGCGTGAAAGCCCAAATCGCGGGCATAAAAAAACCGCAGTGGGCGAAACCCATGCAGTTCTGTTGAAGCGTTCTTCGTTCGTTAAGGTGGTAACCCCACCAGCCACACCCCGGCACACAATGTTCCCGCTGTGGCTGCTGCCTTCCGGCTCTGACCAGGTTCACGGGTAATCGTTGCGGGGGGACCGATGGGGTCACCATAACGACACTCACCTGTCGGCGAGCCGCGCCATTGTACCTATCTGAAGCGAAGTTACAACCGTTGGTTTCAGATTAAAAATATGAAGGGCTTCAAGCACTTGCTATTGCGCCTGCAACACCTCGTCCGCCTTGCCGCCCGCCTGCTGGATCACCAGATGGATGAAGTGCAACTTGGCAATCGCCGCCGCCGGCAGCACGAACGGGTAGAAATCCGGCTGCCCCATGCTGCGTGACAGCTCGTTGAGCATGCCCGCCAGTTCGATCCACGCATTGACGAACGACAGGAACGCCGCGCCGCCGGGGTGCTCCGGGTCGTACAGCGTGCTGGACGGGAACGGCTGGTAGTCGAAGTCCATTTCCCGCGCGCTCATGCCGAAACCCAGCGCGGTATCCACCGCATCCATCATGTGCAGGTAATGCGCCCAGGTTTCGGCCCAATCTTCCCATGGGTGCATGGTCGCGTAGGCGCTGACGTAGTGTTGCGGCCAGTCCAGCGGTGCGCCTTGCTGGTAGTGACGGTCGAGCGCTTCGGCGTAACTGGCGCGCTCGTCGCCGAACAGGGTGCGGAAAGGTTCAAGCCACGGCCCATTGGCGATCAGACGATCCCAATAATAATGCCCGACCTCATGCCGGAAATGCCCGAGCAGCGTGCGATAGGGTTCATGCATTGCCGCCCGCACCTGCTCGCGATGGGCGTCGTCGGCTTCTTTGATATCGAGGGTGATCAGACCGTTGGCGTGGCCGGTCATTGGCGCGTTGCCTTCGAGGTCGACGCCGATGAAGTCGAAGGCCAGACCGGTGGCCTCATCCACGGTTTTCGGGATGACCGGCAGGCCGAGGGTGATCAGTTGCGCCACCAGCCGGCGCTTGGCGATTTCGACTTTGCGCCAGCGTTCGGGGTTTTCCGGCACTGAGAGGTCGGGGATGGTGCGGTTGAGGCTGCAGGCGATGCACAGGCTGTCGTGGCCGTTATCCGGCAGCAACCAGTTGCACGCGGCGGGAGTGTCGAGGTTGGCGCAGCGACGAAACAGCCCGGCGTCGGGATCGGCATCGAGTGTCCAACTGCCGTCCTGTGGCCCGGGCTGCAACGAGGTCAGGCGACTTTCTTCAGGCTGATAGCCCAACAAGGCGCTGCAAGCCAGACACTGACTGTTGCGAAAGAACAGCGACTGGCCGCAGCGGCACGGCCAGATTTTGCTGTTGCGTGAAGATTCGCCCATGAACGGCGCGACGATGCGAGAACTGAGCTGCTCGAAAAAGCGGTACATGGCGATCTCTCCCTGGGGCTTGCCAAGACTAGATCATCCTGAAGACAACAATGTTCCCGAATACAACGCAGCTACTGAGTGACACTGCCGATGTGGCGAGGGAGCTTGCTCCCGCTGGGTTGCGAAGCAGCCCCCAAAACCATGCGACCTCATTTACCCTGAAATACCGAGGATGGTGGTTTTGCGACGACTTCGTCGCCGAGCGGGAGCAAGCTCCCTCGCCACAAAAGCAGACTGCCGAGCTAAACGGTATCAGGCAGAAATACCATGGGTTTTGAGGAACGCGATAAACGCCTCTTCATCCATCACCTTCACCCCCAGCTCATTGGCCTTGGTCAGCTTCGAGCCAGCACCCGGCCCTGCAACCACGCAATGAGTTTTCGCCGATACCGAGCCGGCGACCTTGGCGCCGAGGCTCTCCAGGTGTTCTTTGGCCACATCGCGGCTCATCAATTCGACCTTGCCGGTCAGCACCCAGGTTTCGCCGGACAGCGGCAGGCCCTCAACGACTTTCTTCTCGCTCAGCCAGTGCATGCCGAAATCCCGCAGCTGTTTCTCGGCGGCCTCGGCGATCTGCCGATGCTCGGGCACAGCAAAAAACTCGCGCACCGAATTGGCCTGCTTCTCCGGTAGCGCCTGACGCATGTCCAGCCAGTCGGCATTCATCACTGCTTCCAGCGAACCGAATTTGTCCGCCAGTTTCTGCGCGCCGCCCGGGCCGACAAAGGGAATGTGCAGCTTGTCGAGCAGACCACCGAGGGTGGTGCTGGCGGCAAATTCGGCGCCGAGTTCACCCTGATCCTGAATCTGCAGGCCATGCCCCAACAACTCGGTGATCACCTGCTGGTTGTGTGCATCTTCGAAGAAGCTGTGAATCTCGTGGGCCACTTCCAGGCCGATGTCCGGCAGATAGGTCAGCACTTGCGGCAGCGCCTGCTGCACGCGCTCCAGCGAACCGAGCGAGCGCGCCAACACCTTGGCCGTTTCCTCACCGACATCGGGAATGCCCAGCGCATAAATGAACCGCGACAGTCCCGGTTGCTTGCTGTCTTCGATGGCCGCCAGCAGCTTGTTGCTGGAGACCTCGGCAAAGCCTTCCAGATCGACAATGTCGTCGAACTTCAGCGCATACAGATCCGCCGGTGAACTGACCAGACCTTCATCGACCAGTTGCTCGACGCTTTTGTCACCAAGGCCTTCGATGTCCATCGCCCGGCGCGAGACGAAATGAATGATCGCCTGCTTCAGTTGCGCACCGCAGGCCAGACGGCCAACGCAGCGGTACACCGCGCCTTCGCTGATGGTCTCCTTGCCCTTGCTGCGCTTGACCAGTTGCGTGCGCTCGACATGGGAGCCGCAGACCGGACAATTCTCTGGAATCGCTACAGGACGAGCATTCTCCGGGCGACGTTCGGTGACCACTTGCACCACCTGCGGGATCACATCACCGGCACGGCGGATGATCACGGTGTCACCAATCATAAGGCCCAGGCGCGCCACTTCGTCCATGTTGTGCAGGGTCGCGTTGGCGACGGTGACGCCGGCGACCTTGACCGGTTTCAACCGCGCCACCGGAGTGACCGCGCCGGTGCGACCGACCTGGAATTCCACGTCGAGCAGTTCGGTGAGTTCTTCCATCGCCGGGAATTTGTGCGCGATCGCCCAGCGCGGTTCGCGGGCCCGGAAGCCCAACTCGCGCTGATCGGCGATGCTGTTGACCTTGAACACCACACCGTCGATTTCGTAGGCCAGCGCGTTACGCCGCTCACCGATGTCGCGGTAGTAATCCAGGCACTCGCCGATGCCTTTGGCCAGCTTCAGCTCGTGGCTGATCGGCATGCCCCACTTCTGCAATTGCTTGAGGTTGCCGATGTGAGTATCGGAGATATCGTGGGAGACCTGACCGATGCCGTAGCAGCAGAATTCCAGCGGGCGATTGGCGGTGATCTTCGAATCCAGCTGACGCAGGCTGCCGGCAGCGGCGTTGCGCGGGTTGGCGAAGGTCTTGCCGCCGACTTCCAGTTGCGAGGCGTTGAGGCGCTCGAAACCGGCCTTGGACATGAACACTTCCCCGCGCACTTCGAGGGTCGCCGGCCAGCCTGAGCCGTGCAGCTTCAACGGGATGTTGCGCACGGTGCGCACGTTGACGCTGATGTCTTCACCGGTGGTGCCGTCGCCACGGGTGGCGCCGCGCACCAGCACGCCGTCCTGATACAGCAGGCTGACCGCCAGGCCATCGAGTTTCGGCTCGCAGCTGTATTCCACCGCCGCGCCGCCACCGAACAGATCGCCGGCCGGCAGATCCAGACCTTCGGTCACCCGGCGGTCGAACTCGCGCATGTCGGTTTCTTCGAAGGCGTTGCCGAGGCTGAGCATCGGCACTTCGTGACGCACCTGGGTGAACGCGGTCAGCGCCACACTGCCGACACGCTGGGTCGGCGAGTCGCTGGTGATCAATTCCGGATTGGCCGCTTCCAGCGCCTTGAGCTCGTGGAACAACCGGTCGTACTCGGCGTCAGGAATGCTCGGCTCGTCGAGGACGTGGTAACGGTAGTTGTGCTGATCGAGTTCAGCGCGCAGCTCTAGAATGCGGTTTTTGGCGGCGGTCATGGGTGTTCTCTCATAAAGCAAAAGAGCAGCCGAGGCTGCTCAATCTATTTTGCCGATTGCCTCATTATCGCGAGGCAACCTTTCAATCAACGCTTCTGGGTCAGGGCGCGGCGTTCGAATTCGACGATGCGCTGACGGTAGTGCTCGATGGTTTGCGCGGTCAGCACGCTGCGCTGGTCGTCTTTCAGCTCGCCGTTCAGTTCCTGCGACAGCTTGCGTGCTGCCGCCACCATCACGTCAAAGGCCTGCTTCGGATGACGCGGGCCTGGCAGGCCGAGGAAGAAACTCACCGCCGGGGTGCTGAAATGGTCGATGTCGTCCAGATCGAAGATGCCCGGCTTGACCGCATTGGCCATGGAGAACAGCACTTCACCGTTGCCGGCCATGCTTTCGTGACGGTGGAAAATATCCATCTCGCCAAAACGCAGACCGCTTTCCAGAATGTTCTGCAACAGCGCCGGGCCTTTGAAGCCGGCGGCGTCGCGGCAGATCACGCTGATCACCAAGACTTCTTCGGCTTGCGGCTGATCCTTGTCGGCCACCGCTGGCGCAGGCTTGCTGTCGTCGACGAAGTCATCATCACGGCTGCTGAAGCTCGGGCCGCCGTCCAGATCCAGATCGAGGTTCAGGTCGCCCTGGGCCGGACCATTGCTGCCGCGCTTGCCACGTTTCGAAGCGGATTCGCGAGGCTCGCGTGCTTCGCGGGCCGGCATGCTCACCGACGGCAGATCGTGTTCGTCCAGTTGCGGCTCTTTGTGCGTATCCAGCACGCGGGCCGGGCCCAACAGCTCGGCGCTGGTGTCCTCGTCCGGCAGGTTGGACAGACTTCGGTCAAGACGGAATTTCAGTTTTCCCTTGCCGCCGCGCATACGGCGCCAGCCATCGAAAAGAATACCGGCTATCACAATGATGCCGATGACGATCAGCCACTCGCGCAGACCGATTTCCATGTAATCCCGTGCCTCTATAAAAAATGCTGAAAAATAAGGGGTTTACATTGTGCAAACCGCTTTAAAACGTGGCGCCAACTCTATGTTCTGACAGGCGTTTTGCCCACGTATACGAAAAATTGACATTAAACTAGCACGACCAAAGACAACTTTACACCGTCTGTCACATTGGCTTGCGCGAATATGTCGATTGGCCAGCAAGTCGAAGTCGGTAAAAAAGTCCTACAGACTACTCATACCCTTCCGACACCACGCTGACTCAGGCGTCCACCATCGCCATCGCCTCCTCGACATCCACTGCAACCAGTCGCGAACAACCCGGCTCGTGCATCGTCACGCCCATCAGTTGATCGGCCATTTCCATGGCGATCTTGTTGTGGGTGATATAGATGAACTGCACGGTCTGCGACATCTCTTTAACCAATCGTGCGTAGCGTCCAACGTTAGCGTCATCCAGTGGCGCGTCAACTTCATCGAGCATGCAGAACGGCGCCGGATTCAATTTGAAGATCGCAAAAACCAGTGCCAGTGCGGTCAGGGCTTTTTCCCCGCCAGAGAGCAAATGGATGGTGCTGTTCTTCTTTCCTGGCGGCCGCGCCATGATCGTCACCCCTGTATCGAGTAGATCTTCGCCCGTCAGTTCCAAATACGCGCTGCCACCACCGAAAACTTTCGGGAAAAGCGCCTGTAATCCGCCATTGATCTGATCAAAGGTATCTTTGAAGCGGTTACGGGTTTCCTTGTCGATCTTGCGAATGACGTTTTCCAGGGTCTCCAGTGCTTCGACCAGATCGGCGTCCTGCGCATCCAGATAACGTTTACGCTCGGATTGTTGCGTGTATTCGTCGATGGCCGCGAGGTTGATCGCACCCAGGCGCTGAATCCGCGCATTGATCCGTTCGAGCTCTTCTTCGGCGGCGCGTTCACTGGCCTCAGGCGTCAAGGTCGCGAGCACGCCATTGAGATCGTAGCCGTCTTCGAGCAATTGATCCTGCAACGCCTTGCGCCGCACGGTCAGCGCTTGCCATTCCATGCGCTGCTGTTCGAGCTGGCCACGGATCAGTTGCGATTGCTGCTCGGCCTGGGTCCGGCGCTTTTCCGCCTCGCGCAGTTCGCGGTCGGCGTCTTCCAGCGCAATCTGCGCAGTCTTCAGTTCTTCGTCGACGGTCATGCGTTTGTCGAGCAGCTCTTCGAGTTTCAGGCGCAGCTCTTCCAGCGGTGCCTCGCCCTCCTCCAGATTCAGACTCAACTGCTCACGCTTTTCGGTCAGGCGCTCGGCCTGCATCTCCAGACGTTCCAACGCCTGGCGCGTGGAATCGTGCTGCGCGCGCAACGAGCCGAGACGCACCGCCAGTTGATGGGCATGATCCTTGTGCTGGCGGGCTTCCTGGCGCACGCGATCAAGGCGTTCGCGCAGGCTGTCACGCTGGGCCAGCAGCAACTCGCGCTGCTCGGTGTCCAGCGCCATGGCGTCGAGCGCTTCCTGCAATTGCATGCGCGCTTCGCCGATCTGCTCGTGTTCCAGTTCGCGTTGCTCGCCGAGTTCGATCAACTCTTCATCAAGGCGGGTGCGGCGCAGCGTCAGCTGTTCAGCCTTGGCTTTACCGGCGGACAACTGGGCTTTCAATTCACCTTGGGAGCGGGCTTCGTCCTGCAGCAAACGGCGCAAATGCTCACGACCGTTTTCCTGCTGCCGCTGTTGCGCACGCAGGGTTTGCAGACGGGTTTCCATGGCTTCGACCGTGGCTTCGCGCTCTTCGCGTTCGACCTGCAGCGTCTCGATTTCCTGGCCACGGGCAAGCATGCCGCTCTCGGCTTCACTGGCGCGACGCACCCGCAGGAAGTGTCGGCCAACCCAGTAACCGTCGCGACTGATCAGGCTCTGCCCGGCACTCAACTGGCCGCGCAGGGCCAACGCCTGTTCAAGGCTGTCGACCGGTTTGACCTGGCCGAGCCACGGCGACAGATCGATCTGCGCCTCGACTTTATCCAGCAGGCTGCCCGCCACTCGCACACCATCGCTGGCGGGGCTGAGCAGGCGCAGATCGCCTTGGGTGAAACCGGACAGATCGAAACCGTTGAAGTCGTCCACCAGCACCGCTTGCAGATCGGCGCCGAGCACGGTTTCCACCGCCAGCTCCCAACCGGCCTCGACCTTCAAGCCTTCGGCCAGACGCGGCCGTTCGGCGAGGTTGTGTTCCCTCAGCCATTCGGCGGTGCCGGTGCCCGGATCGAGTGCAGCCTGCTGCAAGGCTTCCAGCGACGCCAGCCGCCCGTTGAGCCGTTGCAGATCGCCCTGCGCCTGCTGCTGCGCGGTCAATGCCTGCTGCAATTCCTGACGCAGTTGTTCAAGTTTTTCGACCTGCGCTTCTTCGCTGGTCTGCAAATCTTCGAGGGTCGCCTCGGATTCGGCGAGCTGCTCGTTGAGCGCCATGATCGCCGCGTCTTCCGGGTCGGCGGAAAGCAGATCGCGCTCTTCGGCGAGACGCTTTTGCCGATCGGCCAGACGCTCCATGCTGGTTTCCAGCTGCTGGATCCGCGACTGCTGCACTTCGGCCTGGCGCCGTGGTTCGGCAGCGGTCAGGTTGAAAGTGTCCCACTGCTCCTGCCAGCCGTGCATGACGCTTTCGGAATCTTCCAGCGCAGCGGCGGCTTCTTCGGCAGCGGCGCTGGTGACTTCCTGCTCGGGGGTGAGCATGTCCAGCTCTTCGCCGAGGGTCAGCAGCAGCGTGCGGTCGTGGCCCAGGTGCGATTCGGTTTCCAGACGCGCGCGCTCGGCTTCTTTCAGATCGTCCTGCAACTGGCGCAAGCGCTGCTGGCCGTGCTGGATGCTCTGCTCGACCCGGGCGATGTCGCCGCCGACCGAATAGAAGCGGCCCTGCACCAGATTGAAGCGCTCGGACAGTTCATGGTGCCCGTCGCGCAGCCGCTCGATAGCCGCATCGGCATTGCGCTGCTCGGCGACCAGCGCTTCGAAACTGACTTCCTGGGTGCCGATGATCGACTCGCGCTGGCCGACCTGATCGTTCAGATCCTGCCAGCGCAGAGCTGACAGTTGCGCCTTGAGCTGGCGCTCTTCGCTCTTGTATTCCTGATACTTCTTGGCGGACTCGGCCTGCCGGTGCAAACGTTCGAGCTGACGTTCGAGCTCTTCGCGCAGGTCGGTCAGGCGCGCCAGGTTTTCGTGGGTGCGGCGGATGCGGTTTTCGGTCTCGCGCCGACGCTCCTTGTACTTGGAGATGCCCGCCGCCTCTTCGATAAAGTTGCGCAGGTCTTCCGGTTTGGCTTCGATCAGCTTGGAGATCATCCCCTGCTCGATGATCGAGTAGCTGCGCGGGCCGAGGCCGGTGCCGAGGAAGATGTCGGTAATGTCGCGACGACGGCACTTGGCGCCGTTGAGGAAATAGCTGTTCTGGCTGTCGCGGGTGACTTTGCGGCGAATGGAGATCTCGGCGTAAGCCGCGTACTCGCCGACCAGGGTGCCGTCGGAGTTGTCGAACACCAGTTCGATGCTCGCCTGGCTCACCGGTTTGCGGCTGGTCGAGCCGTTGAAGATGACGTCGGTCATCGACTCGCCACGCAGGTTCTTCGCCGAACTCTCGCCCATCACCCAGCGTACGGCGTCGATAATGTTCGACTTGCCGCAACCGTTCGGCCCGACGACCGCCGCCATGTTACTGGGGAAGTTCACCGTGGTCGGGTCGACGAAGGACTTGAACCCCGCCAGTTTGATGCACTTCAGCCGCACGCTCAGGCAACCGTCAGGGCGGAGACCACCAGATCGCAGCTGCGCTGGGCGTAAGCCGTCAGCACGATGCGGATCTGCGGCAAATCACGGGCGAGCACAGCGGCCAGCAGGCGCTCGAACAGTTCGAGGAACTCGCTCATTTCGGCCTTGCGCTGTTCGAGGGCGAGGAAATAGGCACGGCTCATGGCCGGCTGCAGGTTCTCGACGGTCTCTTGCAGGTACGGGTTGTTGGCAAACGGGTACGCAGCGCGCATCACGGCGAAGCTGTCGTCGACGAAGGTGCGGATGTCCTGACGCTCGTAGCTGGCGGTCAGGCGCTGCTGGATCTGCACGAACGGCGCCATGTCGGCCTGGGTCTGCCAGCCATTGGCGACCGCATTGCCGAGCAGGATGTACAGCTCGCTCATCAGCGTGCACAGGCTCTGCACCTTGTGCGCGGTGAGTTCGGTGACATGGGCGCCACGTCGCGGCAGGATCGCGATCAGGTGGCGGCGTTCGAGGATCAGCAGGGCTTCGCGGACCGATCCGCGGCTGACATTGAGGGCCAGCGTGACCTTCTGTTCCTGAATGCGCTCTCCCGGCTTCATTTCGCCGCGAATGATGCGTTCGGCGAGGTGGTGAGCAATTTGCTCGGCGAGGCTGTCCGGCGCCTTGAACGTCATGGTTGTCCTTCAAACTCTTCGATCTGCACAAGCGGCGCAGTGTAGCGCAAATGCAGGTGCATGGCGGAGTGCCCGCACGGCGCTTTTTGGCACGATTCAAGCAAAAAGGCAGTGAATCCGCTCAGGGTCAATACTCAATAGAGCACGCGTTAATCGACAAAACCGCTTTTCCTGACCTTTAAGTCAGAAAACCATTGACCGAAAAGTCAGACCTGCTAAATTCGGCTCAAGTCGGTTAACAACAATAATGAGTCTGCGAGGCCTTCCGTGATCCAGTTTTTACTTAACCAGGAACTCCGTAGCGAGCACGCCCTGGACCCGAATCTGACCGTGCTCAATTACCTGCGCGAACACGTGGGCAAATCCGGCACCAAAGAAGGCTGCGCCAGCGGCGACTGTGGCGCCTGCACCGTGGTGGTCGGCGAGTTGCAAACGGATGACGCCGGCCGCGAACACATTCGCTATCGCAGCCTCAACTCATGCCTGACCTTTGTGTCGTCGCTGCATGGCAAACAACTGATCAGCGTCGAAGACCTCAAGCACCAGGGCGAACTGCACAGCGTGCAGAAAGCCATGGTCGAGTGCCACGGCTCGCAGTGCGGCTTCTGCACCCCCGGCTTCGTCATGTCGCTGTTCGCGCTGCAAAAGAACAGCGATGCACCGGATCAGGCCAAGGCGCACGAAGCGCTGGCCGGCAACCTCTGCCGCTGCACCGGCTACCGGCCGATCCTCGCCGCCGCCGAGCAATCCTGCTGTGGCAAGCAACCGGACCAGTTCGACGCCCGCGAAGCCGAGACCATCGCCCGCCTCAAAGCCATCGCCCCGACCGATATCGGTGAACTCAACAGTGGCGACAAGCGTTGCCTGGTGCCGCTGACCGTCGCCGATCTGGCCGATCTGTATGACGCTTACCCACAAGCGCGTCTGCTGGCCGGCGGCACCGATCTGGCGCTGGAAGTCACCCAGTTCCATCGCACCCTGCCGGTGATGATCTACGTCGGCAACGTCGCCGAAATGAAGCGCATCGAAACCTTCGACGAGCGCATCGAAATCGGTGCCGCCACCTCCCTCTCCGACTGCTATGAAGCGCTGACCGCCGAATACCCGGACTTCGGCGAACTGCTGCACCGCTTCGCCTCGCTGCAGATCCGCAACCAGGGCACCCTCGGCGGCAACATCGGCAACGCCTCGCCGATCGGTGACTCGCCACCGCTGCTGATCGCCCTCGGCGCGCAAGTGGTGCTGTGCAAAGGCGAAACACGCCGCACGCTGAACCTGGAAGATTACTTCATCGACTACAAGGTCACCGCCCGTCAGGAAAGCGAGTTCATCGAGAAAATCGTCGTCCCGCGCGCCACCGCCGAACAGCGCTTCCGCGCCTACAAGGTCTCCAAGCGTCTGGACGATGACATCTCCGCCGTCTGCGCCGCATTCAATCTGCGCGTGGAAAACGGCGTGATCACCGACGCGCGCATGGCGTTCGGCGGCATGGCCGCGATTCCGAAACGCGCCGCCCATTGCGAAGCCGTGCTGCTCGGCCAGCCGTTCAACAACGCTGTGATCGAACGCGCCTGCGCCGCACTGGCCGAAGACTTCACGCCGCTCTCGGACTTCCGCGCCAGCAAGGAATATCGCCTGCTCAGCGCGCAGAACCTGCTGCGCAAATACTTCATCGAACTGCAAACACCGCACATCGAGACTCGGGTGACCGCTTATGTCTAACCATCACGCCGTAGAGAAGACTCAAGCCGAACTGGCGGAACTGTTCGCCAGGGACCTGACCACCGGCGTCGGCCGCAGCGTCAAGCACGACAGCGCCGCCAAGCATGTGTCCGGTGAAGCGCAGTACATCGATGATCGTCTGGAATTTCCCAATCAACTGCACGTTTACGCACGGCTGTCGGACCGCGCCCACGCGAAGATCATCAGCATCGACACCAAGCCCTGCTACGCCTTCGAAGGCGTGCGCATTGCGATCACCCACGAAGACGTGCCGGGCCTCAAAGACATCGGCCCGTTGCTGCCGGGCGATCCGCTGCTGGCCATCGATGACGTGCAGTTCGTCGGGCAACCGGTGCTGGCCGTGGCGGCGAAAGACCTGGAAACCGCACGCAAAGCGGCGATGGCGGCGATCATCGAGTACGAAGATCTCGAGCCGGTGCTGGACGTGGTCGAAGCCTTGCGCAAACGCCACTTCGTGCTCGACAGCCACACCCACCAGCGTGGCGATTCGGCTTCGGCCCTGGCCACCGCCGAACACCGCATTCAAGGCACGCTGCACATCGGCGGCCAGGAACACTTTTATCTGGAGACGCAGATCTCCTCGGTGATGCCCACCGAAGACGGCGGCATGATCGTCTACTGCTCGACGCAGAACCCCACCGAAGTGCAGAAGCTGGTGGCCGAAGTGCTCGACGTGTCGATGAACAAGATCGTCGTCGACATGCGCCGCATGGGCGGTGGTTTCGGCGGCAAGGAAACCCAGGCCGCCAGCCCGGCGTGCCTGTGCGCGGTGATCGCGCACCTCACCGGCCAGCCGACCAAGATGCGTCTGCCACGGGTCGAAGACATGCTGATGACCGGCAAGCGCCACCCGTTCTATGTCGAGTACGACGTCGGCTTCGACAGCACCGGACGTCTGCACGGCATCGCCATGGACCTGGCCGGCAACTGCGGCTGTTCGCCGGACCTGTCGGCGTCAATTGTCGACCGGGCGATGTTTCACTCGGACAACTCGTACTACCTCGGTGACGCGACCATCAACGGTCACCGCTGCAAGACCAACACCGCGTCGAACACTGCCTACCGTGGTTTCGGCGGCCCGCAAGGGATGGTCGCCATCGAAGAAGTGATGGACGCGATTGCCCGTCACCTCAACCTCGATCCGCTGGCGGTGCGCAAGGCCAACTACTATGGCAAGACCGAGCGCAACGTCACCCACTACTACCAGACCGTCGAGCACAACATGCTCGAAGAGATGACCGCCGAACTTGAAGCCAGCAGCCAGTACGCCGAGCGCCGCGAAGCGATCCGTCGCTACAACGCCAACAGCCCGATCCTGAAAAAAGGCCTGGCGCTGACCCCGGTGAAGTTCGGCATTTCCTTCACCGCCAGTTTCCTCAATCAGGCCGGCGCGCTGATCCACGTCTACACCGACGGCAGCATCCACCTGAACCACGGCGGCACGGAAATGGGCCAGGGTCTCAACACCAAAGTCGCGCAGGTGGTGGCCGAAGTGTTCCAGGTGGAAATGGATCGGGTGCAGATCACCGCGACCAACACCGACAAAGTGCCGAACACCTCGCCGACTGCGGCCTCCAGCGGCGCTGACCTCAACGGCAAGGCCGCGCAGAACGCCGCCGAGATCATCAAGCAGCGTCTGGTGGAATTCGCCGCGCGGCACTACAAGGTCAGCGAAGAAGACGTGGAATTCCACAACGGCCATGTGCGCGTGCGTGACCACATCATGACCTTCGAGGCGCTGATTCAACTGGCATATTTCAATCAGGTCTCGCTGTCGAGCACCGGGTTCTACAAGACCCCGAAAATCTACTACGACCGCAGCCAGGCCCGTGGTCGGCCGTTTTACTACTTCGCCTTCGGCGCGGCGTGCTGCGAAGTGATCGTCGACACCCTGACCGGCGAGTACAAGATGCTCCGTACCGACATCCTCCACGACGTCGGTGCCTCGTTGAACCCGGCGATCGACATCGGTCAGGTCGAGGGTGGTTTCGTCCAGGGCATGGGCTGGCTGACCATGGAGGAGCTGGTCTGGAACAACAAGGGCAAGCTGATGACCAACGGCCCGGCCAGCTACAAGATCCCGGCCGTGGCGGACATGCCGCTGGACCTGCGGGTGAAGCTGGTGGAGAACCGCAAGAACCCGGAAGACACGGTGTTCCATTCCAAGGCTGTGGGTGAGCCGCCGTTCATGCTCGGGATTGCCGCGTGGTGCGCGATCAAGGACGCGGTGGCGAGCCTCGGTGACTATAAGCATCAGCCGCAGATCGATGCGCCGGCGACCCCGGAGCGGGTGTTGTGGGGCTGTGAGCAGATGCGCCAGCTCAAGACTGTCAAAGCGGTCGAAGCTGAAACCGAATTGGCTCCGCTCTAGGACCGAGGCGCGGCTAATCGCTGGCAAGCCAGCTCCCACAGTGATCCGTGGTGATTTCAGGATTTGCGGTACACCACAAAACCTGTGGGAGCTGGCTTGCCAGCGATGCGGCCCGAACTGACAACGAAGATGTCGAGGTGAACATGTACAACTGGATCGACGCCCTCGCCGACCTGCAGAACCAGGGCGAACCCTGTGTTCTGGTGACGATCATTGAAGAACTCGGCTCGACCCCGCGCAACGCCGGCTCGAAGATGGTCGTCAGCGCGAAACAGACCTTCGACACCATCGGTGGCGGGCATCTGGAATACAAAGCCATGCAGATCGCCCGCGAGATGCTCGCCAGCGGCAAGCAGGACACCCATCTGGAGCGCTTCAGCCTCGGCGCCAGCCTCGGCCAGTGCTGCGGTGGCGCCACCGTGTTGCTGTTCGAACCGATGGGCCAGGTGCAGGCGCAGATCGCCGTTTTCGGCGCCGGGCATGTCGGCCGCGCGCTGGTGCCGCTGCTCGCCAGCCTGCCGTGCCGGGTGCGCTGGATCGATTCGCGGGAAGAGGAATTCCCCGAACAGATCCCCCATGGCGTGCGTAAAATCGTCGCCGAAGAGCCTGTGGATGAAATTGACGACCTGCCCGCCGGCAGCTACTGCATCGTCATGACCCACAACCATCAACTCGACCTGGAACTCACTGCCGCAATCCTTAAGCGCAACGACTTCGCTTACTTCGGCCTGATCGGTTCGAAGACCAAACGGGCCAAGTTCGAACATCGCCTGCGTGATCGCGGTTTCGACAGCGGCGTCGTGCAACGCATGCGCTGCCCGATGGGCATCGGCGAAGTCAAAGGCAAACTGCCTGTGGAAATCGCCATCTCCATCGCCGGCGAAATCATCGCCACCTATAACGCCAATTTCGGCCAGCACACCGCCAGCGCCGAACCGATTGCCAGACTGCTGCCGGTTTCGCGGCGCAGTCAGGCCGCCAAACTCAAAGCCTCAAACTGATTAGAGAACCCTCATGCCTCTGACTCGCAAAGCCTACCGCGCCGCCATCCTGCACAGCATCGCCGATCCCGCCGAAGTCGGGATCGAAGCCTCCTACGAATATTTCGAGGACGGCCTGCTGGTGGTCGATGGCGGCAAGATCAGCGCCCTCGGCCACGCCAGTGAATTGCTACCGACCCTGCCGGCGGACATCGAGATCACCCACTACCAGGACGCGCTGATCACCCCGGGCTTCATCGACACCCACATCCACCTGCCGCAAACCGGCATGGTCGGGGCCTACGGCGAGCAACTGCTGGACTGGCTCAACACCTACACCTTCCCGTGCGAAAGCCAGTTCGGTGACAAGGCCCACGCCGACGACGTGGCCGATATCTTTATCAAGGAGCTGCTGCGCAACGGCACCACCACCGCGCTGGTATTCGGCAGCGTGCACCCGCAATCGGTGAACTCGTTCTTCGAAGCCGCCGAGAAGCTCGACCTGCGAATGATCGCCGGCAAGGTGATGATGGACCGCAACGCGCCGGATTACCTGACCGACACCGCCGAATCGAGCTACGTCGAGAGCAAGGCGCTGATCGAACGCTGGCATGGCAAGGGCCGCCTGCACTACGCGGTCACCCCGCGTTTCGCTCCTACCAGCACCCCGGAGCAACTGACCCTCGCCGGCCAACTGTTGACCGAATACCCGGATCTGTACATGCAGACCCACATCAGCGAAAACCTCAAGGAAATCGAGTGGGTCAAGGAACTGTTCCCGGAGCGCAAGGGCTATCTGGACGTCTACGATCACTACCAACTGCTCGGCGAGCGCTCGGTGTTCGCCCACGGCGTGCACCTGTGTGACGACGAATGCGCGCGTCTGGCGGAAACCGGCTCGGCGATCTCGTTCTGCCCGACCTCGAACTTCTTCCTCGGCAGTGGTCTGTTCAACCTGCCGATGGCCGAGAAGCACAAGCTCAACGTCGGTCTCGGCACTGACGTCGGCGGCGGCACCAGTTTCTCGCTGCTGCAAACCCTGAACGAAGCCTACAAAGTCATGCAGTTGCAGGGCGCGCGGTTGAGTCCGTTCAAGTCGCTGTACCTGGCGACGCTGGGCGGTGCGCGGGCACTGCGCCTGGAAGACAAGATCGGCAACCTGCAACCGGGTTCTGATGCGGACTTCCTGGTGCTGGATTACAACGCCACGCCACTGCTCAGCTATCGCCTGAAACAGGCTAACAACATTGCCGAAACATTGTTTGTGCTGATGACACTGGGCGATGACCGCACGGTGCAGCAGACGTATGCGGCGGGGGCTTTGGTGCATCGGCGCTGAGTTTTTTCAAGGCATAAAAAATCCCCCGGCGGTGTTAGCCCCGGGGGATTTTTGTTGCCTATCAGATTGCCATCGCTGGCAAGCCAGCTCCCACAGGTTTCTCGGTGTATCGCAGATTCGGTGAACCCCACAAATCCCTGTGGGAGCTGGCTTGCCAGCGATTGGAGCGACTCGGTGTCAGCTCAAAGCTTGGCCGCCGGGCGCCCAGTTTTTTTGGTCTGCAACAAATGCGAGAACACCGCATGCAGATCATCCGATGCACTTTCCTCATCGAGGTTGAGCTTGCTGTCGATGTGATCCATGTGATGCATCATCAGGTCCACCGCCAGCTCACCGTTGCGCGCTTCGATGGCGTCGATCAACTGGGTGTGCTCGTCGTAGGAGCAATGCGAGCGATTGCCGCTTTCATACTGGGCGATGATCAGCGAGGTCTGCGAGACCAGACTGCGCTGGAAGCTGATCAGTGGCGCGTTCTTCGCCGCTTCGGCCAGTTTCAGGTGGAATTCGCCCGACAGACGGATACCGGCGCCGCGATCGCCACGGGAGAAACTGTCGCGCTCGTCGTTGACCATCTGGCGCAATTCGGCGATCTGCTCGGCGGTGGCATGCTGCACGGCCAGTTCGGTGATCGCGCGCTCCACCAGACGCCGGGCCATGAACACCTGACGCGCTTCTTCAACGCTCGGGCTGGCGACTACAGCGCCGCGGTTCGGTCGCAACAACACCACGCCTTCATGAGCCAGACGCGACAGCGCGCGGCGAATGATGGTGCGGCTGACCCCGAAGATTTCCCCCAACGCTTCTTCGCTCAATTTTGTACCGGGCGCCAGACGCTGTTCGAGGATGGCCTCGAAGATATGCGCGTAGACAATATCGTCCTGGGTTCCGCTGCGGCCGGCTTTGCCTGCTCGCGGTTGTTTCTTGAGGGGTTGCAACTGTTCGTTCATGGGCACTCGAGTCGGGAGAACTGCGGCGAATAGACCGTGACTGTAATACGGCACAGTAGGTCGCTGGCAAGTATCGCGTAAAAAACAGCGCGATTGTACACAATGAATGGTGGCAACACGACTGTACGGCTGTTTGTGACCACGGCTGTATTGCAACGATCCGTCAGGTTTGAGTTTAGGCTTGATCGCAGAATCCGCAGCCAGAACACAAATCCCCCTGTGGGAGCGGGCTTGCTCGCGAAAGCGGTGTGTCAGACCACATCTGCTTTTACTGACCCACCGCTTTCGCGAGCAAGCCCGCTCCCACAGGGGTTCAGGTAATTGCGGGGATCTTCATCTGTATAAGGAACACCGCCGTCATGAACGACGCCACCTACACCCGCCTGCGCCCCCTCGCCGACACTTCGCCCTCGGCCATCGTCGCCGGTTTCATTGCGATGATGACCGGCTACACCAGTTCCCTGGTGCTGATGTTTCAGGCCGGACAAGCGGCGGGCCTGAGCAGCGGGCAGATTTCCTCATGGATCTGGGCGATTTCCATCGGCATGGCGGTGTGTTCGATCGGCCTGTCGCTGCGCTATCGCACACCGATCACCATCGCCTGGTCGACACCGGGTGCAGCCCTGCTGATCACCAGCCTCGGTGGCGTCAGCTACGGCGAGGCCATCGGTGCCTACATCACCTGCGCGGTGCTGGTAACGATTTGTGGCCTGACCGGCAGCTTCGAACGCTTGGTGAAGAAGATCCCGGCGTCGCTGGCGGCAGCGTTGCTGGCGGGGATTCTGTTCAAGATCGGCAGCGAAATCTTCGTCGCCGCACAACACCGTACCGGGCTGGTGCTGGGGATGTTTTTCACCTATCTGCTGGTCAAACGCCTGTCACCGCGTTACGCGGTACTGGCTGCGCTACTGATCGGCACTGCGCTGTCAGGTTTCATGGGGCTGCTGGATTTCAGCGCTTTCCATCTGGAACTGGCGACGCCAGTCTGGACCACGCCGCACTTCTCGCTGGCCGCAACCATCAGCATCGGCATTCCGTTGTTCGTGGTGGCGATGACTTCGCAGAACATGCCCGGCATCGCCGTACTGCGCGCCGACGGCTACAACGTGCCCGCCTCGCCACTGATCACCAGCACCGGCATCGCCTCGCTGTTGCTGGCGCCATTCGGCTCCCACGGCATCAACCTCGCGGCGATCAGCGCAGCCATCTGCACCGGGCCGCACGCCCATGAAGATCGCAACAAACGCTACACCGCCGCGGTCTGGTGCGGGATTTTCTACGGGATTGCCGGGGTGTTCGGCGCCACATTGGCGGCGCTGTTTGCCGCGTTGCCGAAAGAACTGGTGCTGTCGATTGCCGCGCTGGCGCTGTTCGGCTCGATCATCAACGGCCTGAGCATTGCCATGACCGAAGTGAAGGAACGCGAGGCGGCTCTGATCACCTTCATGGTCACGGCGTCGGGGTTGACGCTGTTTTCCATCGGCTCGGCGTTCTGGGGGATTGTCGCGGGGGTTTTGACGTTACTGATTTTGAATTGGCGCAAAGCCCAGGCATAAAAAAACGGCGACCCTCAGGTCGCCGTTTTTTTCAGTATCACTTGGCCGCGTTGATCGGCTTTTCCGGATACCAGACGTCCAGCAGCGGGCTGACGGTCATGCCGGTCAGTTCGCTACGGTTTTTCAGCCAGGCTTCAACGGCAGCGCGCTGCTCTTCGTTGACCGAGCCACGCTTCTGCAGGCAAACCAGACCGAAGTCATCGCCGCCAACATAACCCAGACCGTTGGCTTCCATGGCTTCTTTGATGAATGCTTCGAGGAAAGCGTCAATGGCTTCTTCGGACAAGTCTTCTTTGAAGTCCAGGTTCAGTTCGAAACCCAGCTCTTGGAATTCATCAACGCACAGTTTTTTGCGCAGACGCTGGGAACGGTTAGTCGCCATTGGAACAATCCTCTTAAGTAATAACGGCCGGCACTTTACCAGTTTAAGCGGTCAATTGCCCGACTCTCTGGGCGCGATGGCGACCGCCCGTAAAAAAAATAACGAAATGGCCGCCCCGGGCAAGGCACAAGCTGTTACACCTTGGGGCATAATGCCGACACTTTCATGACCACTGAGGGCTTTTTCATCCATGTCCTCGTTATTTTCCCCCTCTTGTGCAGGGTTTTATTTCATATGATCAAATCGTTGCGTCCACTGTTTCTCGCCGGCCTGCTTCTACCCCTGGCCCTGCCGGTTTCTGCGGCCACTATCAATACCGCCCTCACCCCTAACGTCGAAAAAGCCCTCAAGGCCAGCAAGCTGCAGCCGACTGCGCTGTCGCTGGTGATGATTCCGCTCGACGGCCCGGGTAACCCGACCGTGTACAACGCCGACGTCTCGGTCAACCCGGCCTCGACCATGAAACTGGTCACCACCTACGCCTCGCTGGAAATGCTCGGCCCCAACCATCAGTGGAAAACCGAGTTCTACACCGACGGCGACCTGAGTGGCGGCATCCTCAACGGCAACCTGTACCTCAAGGGCGGCGGCGATCCGAAGCTGAACATGGAGAAACTCTGGCTGCTGATGCGCGACCTGCGCGCTAACGGCGTGACCCAGGTCACCGGCGACCTGATCCTCGACCGCAGCTTCTTCATCCAGCCGCAACTGCCGGAATTCAACGACGACGGCAATGACGAAAACAAGCCGTTCCTGGTCAAACCCGACTCGCTGCTGGTCAACCTCAAGGCCCTGCGCTTCGTCGCGCGCAATGACGGTGGCCGGGTGCTGATCTCGGTGGAGCCGCCGATCGCCAGCGTGCGCATCGAAAACACGGTCAAGGCGCTCAACTCCAAGCAATGCACCGGCGGCGTGCGCTACAACCCGGTGACCCAGCCTGACGGCAGCGTGACCGTGACCGTCGCCGGCCAGTTGGGCGATGGCTGCAGCTCGCAGACTTACTTGTCGCTGCTCGACCACGCGACTTACACCGCCGGCGCCGTACGCGCGATCTGGAAAGAACTGGGTGGCAGCATCCAGGGCAAGGATCGTCTCGCCGCGACCCCGAGCAGCGCCAAATTGCTGGCCCGTGCCTACTCGCCGGATCTGGCGGAAATCATCCGCGACATCAACAAATACAGTAACAACACCATGGCGCAGCAGCTGTTCCTGAGCCTTGGTCAGAAATACCGCAACGAAGCCGACGGTGACGACGCCAAGGCCGCACAACGCGTAGTCCGCCAGTGGCTGGCGAAGAAAGGCATCACCGCGCCGCACCTGGTGATGGAGAACGGTTCCGGGCTGTCCCGTGCCGAACGCGTCAGCGCCCGCGAGATGGCCAACATGCTGCAAGCCGCCTGGCACAGCCCGTACGCCGCCGAGTACATCAGCTCGCTGCCGATTGCCGGCACCGACGGCACCATGCGCAAACGCCTGAAGACCACCGCGATGCGCGGCGAAGCCCACGTCAAGACCGGCACCCTGAATACCGTGCGCGCGATTGCCGGCTTCAGCCGCGACGTCAACGGCAACACCTGGGCGGTGGTGGCGATCCTCAACGACAAGGCCCCGTTCGGCGCGTCGTCGGTGCTGGATCAGGTGCTGCTGGATCTGTACAAGCAGCCGCGCCTGCCGCAGACCGCTTCGGCCCTGTAAAAACACAGCCGCTCTAATGTGGGAGCGGGCTTGCTCGCGAAGGCGTCAGATCAGTCAGTATTTTTGCTGGATGACACACCGCTTTCGCGAGCAAGCCCGCTCCCACAGGTAGATCGTGCCAAGGCTCAGCTCATCTGCTCGACCCGATCGCGCCCGCCCTGCTTCGCCGCATACACCCCCGAATCTGCCCGCAGCAACAGCGCATCCGCGCCCTCCCCCGGGCGCCAACTGGCGATGCCGAAACTGGCCGTCACCACCCCAACCACATCCACCGGCGCACTGCGCAGGCCTTGCCACAACTCCACCGCCAGGATGTACGCATGCTCGCCGTCGATGTCCGGGCACAGCACCATGAACTCTTCGCCGCCGAGACGACAGAACACATCGGTACGCCGCAAACGATGGCCGATGCGCTCGCACACCGCTTGCAGCACCCGGTCGCCCACGGCATGGCCGTACTGGTCGTTGATGCGTTTGAAGTGGTCGATGTCGAGCATGATCACCGACAGCTCACCGCCGCCGCGCTCGACCCGGGCCATTTCGGTAGTCAGGCGTTCCTGGAAGTAGCGGCGGTTGTGGATACCGGTCAGCGAGTCGGTGACCGATAGCGCCCGCAATTCCTCCTCCACCCGTTTCAAATCGGAAATGTCCGAGATGTAGCCGTGCCACAGCACGCCGCCGCCCGGCAGCTCTTCCGGCGTCGCCTCGCCGCGCACCCAGCGCAGGCCGCGCTCGGGCAACTGCACACGGTATTCCTCGCGCCATGGGCTGAGGCTGTCCGCCGAAGCACGGATCGAGCTGCGCACTCGCGAGACGTCTTGTGGATGGATGCGGGTGAAAATCGCCTCGGCATTGAGCAGCAACACGTCCGGCTCCAGCTCGTAGATCTCGCGGATGCCATCGCTGGCGTAGATCACGCTGAAGCGCCCGTCGAACTCCATCTTGAATTGGTAGATGCCGCCGGGCACGTGGGCGCTGAGCTTTTTCAGCAATACATCCCGCGCCGCCAGCGCCTCGTGCACGCGCTTGCGCTCGGTGATGTCGATGCAGATCGCCAGATGCCCGACCCACAAACCCTGCTCATCGAGCACCGGGGTGGCGAGCATGTTCACCGGCAGATAACTGCCGTCGCTGCGCACCAGCGTCCATTCACGCGCCTCATGACCGCCGACCTCGCCGCCCTCGACCAACATCGCGTGGCAGGTCGGAATGCTCTTGCCGTAACGCGCACTCAACTCCGCCGAACGCGCCGCCAGCTCTCGCGGCAGATGCAGGTTTTCCAGGGTCATGTGCCCGACCACATCGGCGCTGCTGTAGCCGAGCATCTGTTCGGCGCCAGGGTTGAAGGTGTTGATCACCCCGCGCAGGTCGGTGGCGATGATTGCCACCTGGGTTGCGGCATTCAGCACGCCACGCAACTGACCGTGGGTGCCGCGCAATTCCTGCTCGCGGGCGTGCAGTTCCTGGGTGCGCAGTTCGACCATGCGCAAGGCGCGCTGGCGTTGACTGACCAGCACGTAAAGCAGTGCGCTGAGCAACAGACTCAGCAGCGCCCCCAGCACCACCAGGCTGCTGATTGACGAATGGTTGGCCTGCAGAAACGCTTCGCTGGGCTGCATGTCCACTTGATAGTCATGGTCGGCCATGCGCAACAGACGTGTGGCGGACAGATCACTGGCCCCGGCCTGGTTGGCGGACTCGTAGAGCACTTCATGCTGTTCATCGGTGGACAGGTCGAGAATGCGTACATTGAGGAAATCCTGATGCTCCTCCGGCAGTCCGTCGGCCAGCAACTGCTGCATGCTGATCACCGCCATCACATAGCCTTGCGGCGGCCCTTTCGGCGCCCCTTCACGAGTGACCGGCGCCAGCAGCAAGACGCCCCGGGCATACGCCGGATCAATCCCCACCAGATGCAATGGCTGCGACACCACCATGTGCCCGGTGCGGTCGGCGCGTTCCAGCGTCGCCCGGCGCAACGGTTGCGCCAGCAAGTCGTAACCCAGCGGTGTGGGCAAGCGGCTGAGGCTCTGGGTGTAGATCACCGGTACGTATTCGGGGCGATCAGCGGCGGTCTGCAACTGATCGTCAGCGTTCAGTTCACGAAAGGTGAAGGTGCTGAAGCCTTCGTTACGCACGGCCTGTTCGACCGCCGGGCGTTCGGCACGGCTGACCCGCGGCGCATAGGAATAGGCCTGGGTGCGTAATAGAAGCGGTTTGGCATAGCCGTCGAATTCGTTGCGTGAGACCGAATCGGAGTTGGCGAAGAAACGGCGCAGGCCGTCGAGACGCTGTTCCTGATCCTGGAAACGTTCTTCGATGCGGCTGTAACGCTCATTGGCCAGCAGCTGGAAGCGTTGGCGCAGTTGATGGTGAAACTGATTGAGGGTGGCCCAGGCGAGCAGCCCCGTGAGAATCCCGCCGGCGAGCAATACCAGCAGCGCGACCAGCCAGGCCGAGACGTCTTCGCTGATAAAACCCAGAATCTTTGGGCGCACGGGGTGCAACGACATAGGGGCAACTCACGACGCCATTGTTTCGGGGGGAAAACCCCATTGGCCATGAGTTGAGTTATAGCTATTAGCCATTAATTTGGCTAGCGCTGATCGGATCCAAGAGCCTTTAAAAATCAAGGCTCTGTGGATCCAACCCGCCCAAGCGTCAACGAGCCGTGATTTTCCAGGCGCGGTGGATCTTGGTGTTACGCGCAAAATCCGGATCGATGGTCTGCGCGCTGATTTCCTCGACCGCGTAACGTTCGGCCAGGTTCTCCTCCAGCTGGAACTTGCGGAAGTTGTTGGAGAAATACAGCACGCCACCCGGCGCCAGACGTGCCATGGCCAAGTCGATCAACTGCACCTGATCACGCTGCACGTCGAAGATGCCTTCCATGCGCTTGGAGTTGGAGAAGGTCGGCGGGTCGATGAAGATCAGGTCGTACTCGTCGCGGCTGCTTTCCAGCCACGCCATCACGTCGCCCTGCTCCAGACGGTTCTTGTCGGAGAAGCCGTTCAGCGACAGGTTGCGCCGCGCCCAGTCGAGGTAAGTCTTCGACAGGTCGACGCTGGTGGTGCTGCGCGCACCGCCCTTGGCCGCATGCACACTGGCGGTCGCGGTGTAGCAGAACAGATTGAGGAAGCGCTTGCCGGCGGCCTCTTTCTGAATGCGCATGCGCATTGGCCGGTGATCGAGGAACAGCCCGGTGTCGAGATAGTCAGTGAGGTTCACCAGCAGCTTGACGCCGCCTTCGCTGACCTCATTGAACTTGCCCTGCGCCGCCTGACGCTCGTATTGCTTGGTGCCGCTCTGCCGCTCGCGGCGTTTGACCACCACGCGGCTCTTGTCGACGTTCAGCGCCTGCGGGATCGCCGCCAGGGCATCGAACATGCGCGCCGAGGCCTTTTCCGGATCGATCGACTTCGGCGCGGCGTATTCCTGCACGTGCACCCAGTCGTGGTACAGGTCGATGGCCATTGCGTATTCCGGCATGTCGGCATCGTAGACGCGGTAGCAGTCGATGCCTTCGCGCTTGACCCACTTGCTCATCGCCTTGAGGTTTTTCTGCAGGCGGTTGGCAAACATCTGCCCGCCTTCGCTCAGGCGCGGCTGCTCGATCACCGGCGCCGGGGCTGGCGTTGGCTTGATCGGGTTGCCGTTCTTGTTGAACTTGCGCTCTTGCGGCTCGTTCGGGGTCTGATCGTAGGCTGCTTGCTCGCGCTCGGCCTGACGCTGTTCCGGAGTCCGCCGCTCGCCGGTGACGAACTGGTCCGGCAGCACCTTGATCAACAACAGCTTGCACGGCAGCGCGCCGTTCCAGAACGAATACTGTTTGTGGCTGCGAATGCCCATGCGCTTGCCCAGATCCGGGGCGCCGGTGAATACCGCCGCTTCCCAGTTCAGGCAGGCCTGCCGCAGGCGCTCGCCAAGGTTCTGATAGAGGTAAAGCAGGCTGGCTTCGTCGCCCAGACGCTCGCCGTACGGCGGGTTGCAGATCACCAGACCTTTCTGGTTCTGGTCCGGACGCGGCTCGAAGGTCGCGACTTCGCCCTGATAGATCTTGATCCACTCGCTCAGACCGGCGCGCTCGACGTTATTGCGGCCCGGCTGAATCAGCCGCGGGTCGGCTTCGTAACCGCGAATCCACAGCGGCGGCTTGGCCAGACCGGCAGCGGCGCGTTCGACCGCTTCTTCATGGAGTTTTTTCCACAGCGCCGGAACGTGGCCGAGCCATGCGGTAAAGCCCCACTGCTCGCGGCGCAGGTTCGGCGCCATGTCGGCGGCGATCATCCCGGCTTCGACGAGGAACGTACCGACACCGCACATCGGGTCAGCCAGCGCGCCGCCTTCGGCCGCAATGCGCGGCCAGCCGGAACGGATCAGGATCGCTGCCGCGAGGTTTTCCTTCAGCGGCGCCGCGCCCTGCTGCAGGCGGTAACCGCGCTGATGCAGGCTGTGGCCGGAAAGGTCGAGGGACAGGATCGCTTCGCCGCGATCCAGGCGCAGGTGAATGCGCAGATCCGGGTTGAGCTTGTCGATCGACGGACGGTCGCCTTGCGGGGTACGCAGTTTGTCGACGATGGCGTCTTTGACTTTCAGCGCGCCGAAGTGGGTGTTGTCGATGCCCGAGCCGTGGCCGCTGAATTCGACGGCCAGGGTGCCGTCGGCGAGCATGTGATCCTGCCACTCGACGTCAAGCACGCCGTGGTACAGGTCTTCAGCGTCTTTCATCGGGAAGCGCTTGAGCACCAGCAACACCCGGTTGGCCAGACGCGACCACAGGCACAGGCGATAAGCGGTTTCCATGGTCGCCATGCCACGCACGGCGGAGGTGTGCTCGCGGGCGTCTTCAAGGCCAAGCCCGACGGCTTCCTCGATGAGCAGGCCTTCAAGGCCTTTGGGGCAAGTGAGGAAGAGTTCGAAACGGTCGGACATGGTATTTCCAGAGCCTTTGGCTAGTGAACCGGCAACGCATTGCCGATCCGGTTTTCAATCAGGCGCTTTTCTAAAAGAGCGCCCGCGTGGCACGAAGGTGTGCCGTTCCATCCCCGCTGCTCGGGTTAAAAGAGCTTAGATGCAAGGACAGGTATTAAAGTTGATGAAACAAAATGACTCAAAGCAACCCTTCGTCGAATATTACCCCAGCGTAAACGTGGGTCATTCTCACTAAAGGATTAACCCCATCATCCAGTGCGGGGCCGATCATACCGGGGTTTGCTGAAAAAACGTTCATGAAACCCGTCGTTACTTATGGCTGTAGCACTATTTTCGTTACGTCCTTATGACAAAACGATCATTCCCTCGGTGTGACTCATTGGTTAGAACTGACCACAGGTTGACGTCGCAACGGCGTCAACACCTTGGCTCGCCACGCCGGCAGCGAGCCGCCCAACGGCAGAGTTTTTTCTGCCAGACCTCGGTTGAGGTCAACGCGACGAAAACAGTCAACAAGTGAGGGAAACACCCTATGAGAAGACTTAAGCGTGATCCGTTGGAAAGAGCATTTTTGCGCGGATATCAATATGGCGTTGGTGGCAAATCCCGCGAGCTTTGCCCATTTACTCTACCGTCGGTACGCCAAGCCTGGATCAACGGCTGGCGAGAAGGACGCGGCGACAACTGGGACGGTATGACCGGCACTGCGGGAATCCACAGACTCAACGAACTTCACGCCGTCGGCTGACACAGGGCACTTATTGCAACACGACAATCTGAATTTCTAGCGACTTACCATGCACGTCCTTCCCGGACGGCGGGCTTCGGCCCAGGGGCTCCTTCGAGGAGCCCTTTTTTATGCCTGCCCCGGACGATACAGACTCCCTGTGGCGAGGGGATTCATCCCCGATGGGCTGCGAAGCGGCCCCGAATCCATCCACCCAAGTGTGCCAGGCGAACGGCGGAAGCAAATTTTACGACTGCTGCGCAGCCGATCGGGGATAAATCCCCTCGCCACAGAGCCCTCAGAAAACCTCAGCGCAGCGCGGCGATCGCGTCGACGGATTCACGAATCAGCGCCGGGCCCTTATAGATGAAGCCCGAGTAAATCTGCACCAGACTCGCACCCGCCGTGATCTTCTCCGCCGCATGCTTGCCTTCGGTGATGCCACCGGCCGCAATGATCGGCAACCGACCACCCAGCTCCGCCGCCAACACCTTCACGGTATTCGTGCTCTTGTCACGCACCGGGGCGCCGGACAGACCACCGGCCTCGTCACCGTGCTCCATGCCTTCGACGCCAACGCGACTCAGGGTGGTGTTGGTGGCAATCACTGCGTCCATCCCGGTTTCGATCAGTGCCTGAGCCACCTGCGCCGTTTCTTCGTCAGTCATGTCCGGGGCGATCTTGATCGCCAGCGGCACATGTTTGCCGTGGCGCAGGGCCAGTTCGGCGCGGCGCGTGGCCAGATCCGCCAGCAACTGCTTGAGCGAATCACCGAACTGCAGGCTGCGCAGGCCCGGGGTGTTCGGCGAGCTGACGTTGACCGTGACATAGCTGGCGTGGGCATACACCTTGTCCAGGCAAATCAGGTAGTCATCCACCGCGCGCTCGACCGGGGTGTCGAAGTTCTTGCCGATGTTGATCCCCAGCACGCCCTTGTATTTGGCCGCCGCGACCCGCGCCAGCAGGTTATCCACACCGAGGTTGTTGAAGCCCATGCGATTGATGATCGCCTCGGCTTCCGGCAGACGGAAGATCCGTGGTTTCGGGTTGCCCGGCTGCGGACGCGGGGTCACGGTGCCGATTTCTACAAAACCGAAACCCAGTTGCGAGAAACCGTCGATGGCCGCGCCGTTCTTGTCCAGACCGGCCGCCAGACCCACCGGGTTCGGGAAGTCCAGGCCCATGACCGTCACCGGCACATTCGCCGGCTTCTTGCACAGCATGCCGTTGAGGCCCAAACGCCCACCCGCGCCGATCAGATCCAGCGACAGATCGTGGGAGGTTTCCGGGGAAAGTTTGAACAACAGCTGACGGGCCAGGGTGTACATGGGCGGCGATGACTCGGGCGGCGAAAAGAGGCGGCGATTATAGCCGGGCATCGCCCCCCGGCGCGAGGCACACAGGTAAATCAGCCTGACTGGCATATGCCTTGCACTTTCAGGGGTATCAGCCCACAGGCCAATAGCGGCGTGCGGGCACGGACAATGGCGTCGTTCGGAGGTTTTGCCTGGGCAAAGCCTGGGACGGCGTTTTTTTTGAAGGTGGCTTTATATGAGTGATTCGTCCGTCGGGCCGCTGGCCTGGGTCAACGGCAGTGATGCCCCGGAAAAGAGTGTGATCAACCTCGGCTTCATGGCCCTGAGCGATTGCGCCTCGGTGGTCGTGGCCGCAACACAGGGCTTCGCCCAGCCCTACGGCCTGACGATCAACCTCAAGCGCCAGGCGTCCTGGGCGACCTTGCGCGACAAACTGGTCAGCGGCGAACTGGATGTGGCCCACAGCCTGTATGGGCTGATTTACGCCGTGCATCTGGGCATCGGTGGCGTGGCGCCGAGCGACATGGCGGTGCTGATGGGGCTGAACCAGAACGGCCAGAGCCTCAACCTGTCCCACGGTTTGCAGCAACTGGGCGTGACCAGTCCTGAAGCACTCGATCGGCAGGCGCACCAAACCCGCGCAAAACTGACCTTCGCCCAGACCTTTCCCACCGGCACCCATGCGATGTGGCTGTATTACTGGCTGGCGAGTCAGGGCATTCATCCGTTGCAGGACGTCGACAGCGTGGTGGTGCCGCCGCCGCAAATGGTCGCTCACCTGCAAGCCGGGCGCATCGATGGCTTCTGCGTCGGTGAACCGTGGGCGGCCGCCGCCGTGCAGCAGGATCTGGGGTTCACCCTGGCCACCAGCCAGAGCATCTGGCCCGATCATCCGGAAAAAGTCCTCGGTTGCACCCGCTCCTTCGTCGAGCAATACCCCAACACCGCCCGGGCGCTGGTGATGGCGATCCTCGAGGCCAGCCGCTTCATCGAGCAAAACCCGGAAAACCGCCGCAGCACCGCGCAGTTGCTGAGCGCCCCGGAGTATCTCGACGCCCCGCTGTCCTGCATCGAGCCGCGTTTTCTCGGTGATTACGCCGATGGCCTCGGCAATCGCTGGCAGGACCCGCACGCCTTGCGCTTTCACGGCAACGGCGAGGTGAATCTGCCGTACCTGTCCGATGGCATGTGGTTCATGACCCAATTTCGCCGCTGGGGCCTGTTGCGCGAGGATCCCGACTACCTCGCGGTGGCCCGCCAGGTCCAAAAATTGGATATCTATCGCGAAGCGGCCACCGCCGTCGGTGTCGCCGCGTGGGGCAAGGAAATGCGCAGCAGCCAGTTGCTCGATGGCAAAGTCTGGGACGGCAGCGATCCGGCTGGTTACGCCCGCAGTTTCAAGCTGCACGCCCTGAGCGACGCCGCTCCTCTGCTCGCTCGCCGCTGACAGGAGGCCGCCAACATGCTCCGCATTCTGCTGATCAACGATACCGCGAAAAAAGTCGGCCGCCTGAAGGCCGCGCTGACCGAGGCCGGTTTCGAGGTCATCGATGAGTCCGGCCTGACCATCGACCTGCCGGCCCGCGTCGAAACGGTGCGCCCGGACGTGATTCTGATCGATACCGAGTCACCGAGCCGCGATGTCATGGAGCAAGTGGTGCTGGTCAGCCGCGACCAGCCCCGGCCGATCGTGATGTTCACCGACGAACACGACCCGGAGGTGATGCGCCAGGCGATCAAGTCCGGGGTCAGTGCCTACATCGTCGAGGGCATTCACGCCCAGCGCTTGCAGCCGATTCTCGATGTGGCGATGGCCCGCTTCGAAAGCGATCAGGCCTTGCGCGCGCAACTGCTGGCCCGCGATCAGCAACTGGCCGAGCGCAAACGCATCGAACTGGCCAAAGGGCTGCTGATGAAGATGAAAGACTGCAACGAAGAAGAGGCCTACACCCTGATGCGCCGCCAGGCCATGAGCCGCCAGCAGAAACTGATTCAGGTGGCGGAGCAGATCATTGCCATGAGTGAGTTGCTTGGCTGAATTCTATCAGGGCCCGTAAGCCCTCTTCGCGAGCAGGCTCGCTCCCACATTGGAAATGCATTCCCCTGTGGGAGCGAGCCTGCTCGCGAATCGCCGCCCCCCCCCCCCGTCAAGAACTGTTGGCACAAATCTCGCTAAGTATTCCGCACAGGTAACCAACGGCGGTTGCCCACCCACGACAAAGACGTCGCTCACCCGTTCGCCCCACCGGCGAACCAGGTAGCGGCGTTTTTGCGTTTTGGCCCCACAGCCCGGGGCCGGTGGTGCGGCCGTGGCGGCGCTCCACCTGCTGTGACTCCTTTCGAGACTCTTTTCAGCTGAGGTGCGCGATGAATTCAAGCTTCTGGAAATCCGGCCACACCCCGACCCTGTTCGCAGCCTTTCTGTATTTCGACCTGAGTTTCATGGTCTGGTACCTGCTCGGCCCGCTGGCGGTGCAGATCGCCGCCGACCTGCACCTGACTACGCAACAACGTGGTCTGGTGGTGGCGACACCGATTCTGGCGGGTGCGGTGCTGCGCTTTGTGATGGGTATGCTGGCGGATCGTCTGTCGCCGAAAACCGCTGGTCTGATCGGTCAGGTGATCGTGATCTGCGCGCTGTTTGGCGCCTGGAAACTCGGCATCCACAGTTTTGAACAGGCGCTGATTCTGGGACTGTTCCTCGGCATGGCCGGTGCTTCGTTTGCCGTGGCCCTGCCGCTGGCTTCGCAGTGGTATCCACCGCAGCATCAGGGTAAGGCGATGGGCATCGCCGGCGCCGGTAACTCCGGTACCGTGTTCGCCGCGCTGATCGCCCCGGTGCTGGCTGCGGCGTTCGGCTGGAGCAACGTATTCGGTTTCGCCCTGATTCCGTTGATCCTGACGCTGGTGCTGTTCGCCTGGCTGGCAAAAAACGCCCCGCAGCGGCCCAAGGCCAAAGCCATGGCCGACTACTTCAAGGCCCTCGGCGACCGCGACAGTTGGTGGTTCATGTTTTTCTACAGCGTGACCTTCGGCGGCTTTATCGGTCTGGCCAGCGCCCTGCCCGGCTACTTCAACGACCAATACGGCCTGAGCCCGGTGACCGCCGGTTACTACACCGCTGCCTGCGTGTTCGGTGGCAGCCTGATGCGTCCACTGGGCGGCGCGTTGGCGGATCGCTTCGGTGGCATCCGCACCTTGTTGGCGATGTACACCGTAGCGGCAATCTGCATCGCCGCTGTCGGTTTCAACCTGCCCAGTTCCTACGCCGCACTGGCGTTGTTCGTCTGCACCATGCTCGGTCTCGGCGCCGGCAACGGCGCGGTGTTCCAGTTGGTGCCGCAACGTTTTCGCCTGGAGATCGGGGTGATGACCGGGCTGATCGGCATGGCCGGCGGCATTGGCGGTTTTGCCCTGGCGGCCGGCATGGGCGCGATCAAGCAAAGTACCGGCAGCTATCAACTGGCGCTGTGGTTGTTCGCCAGCCTCGGCGTGTTGGCGTGGTTCGGTCTGCACGGGGTCAAGCGTCGCTGGAGAACCACCTGGGGTTCGGCCGCAGTGACCGCTGCGCGAGTCTGAGGCGTCGATGCCCCTGCAACTGAGCTTCGCCCAGGCCAGCGCCACCGGCCCGCGCGCGGAAAATCAGGACGCCCTGCGTCTGGTGACGCCCGCCCCGGCGCTGGCCGCCAGCAAAGGCTATCTGGTCGCCATCGCCGACGGTGTCAGCCAATGCGTCGACGGCGGCTTGGCCGCCCGCTCGACCCTGCAGGCACTGGCGCTGGATTACTACGCCACACCGCAAACCTGGAGCGTGGCGCAGGCGCTGGATCGCCTGCTGCTCGCGCAAAATCGCTGGTTACAGGCCAATGGCGGCGGGCAACCGTTGCTGACCACGGTCAGCGCGCTGGTCCTGCGCGGTCGGCGTTTCACCCTGGCCCACGTCGGCGATTGCCGGGTCTATCGCTGGCAGGCCGACGCTTTGCAGCGGATCTCGCAGGATCATGTCTGGGAGCAGCCAGGCATGCAGCACGTGCTCAAACGCGCGCTGGGGCTGGATCAGCATTTGGTGCTGGATTTTCTCGACGGTGAATTACGCGAGGGCGAATGTTTCGTGCTGCTCAGCGATGGCGTGTGGTCGACTCTGGGCGATACCGCGATTGCCGCGATTCTGCGCGATCAACCGGATCTCGACAGCGCCGCACACACGCTGGTCAATGCCGCGCATCTGGCCGGCAGCCAGGACAATGCCAGTGCGCTGCTGGTGCGGGTCGACGCGCTCGGCGAAGCGAACATCGGCGATGCACTGATTCACTTACAGCAATGGCCGCTGCCGCCAGCGCTGAAAACCGGGCAGATGTTCGAAGGCTGGCAGGTGCAGGGCGTTGTCGCTCAGAGCCAGCAATCGCTGTTGTATCGAGTGCTGGATGGCCAAGGTCGGAGCTGGTTGTTGAAAACCCTGCCGCCACGGCTGGCCGATGATCCTCATGCCGGGCAAGCCTTGCTGTCGGAAGAATGGTTCCTCAAGCGTGTCGCCGGTCGGCATTTTCCTGAAGTCCATGCCGGCACTCAGCGTCAGCATTTGTACTACGTGATGCGCGAATATTCCGGGATGACGTTGGCGCAGCTGTTTCAACACCACCCTGCATTGCCGCTGGCGCAGTGGCAGGACATTGCCGAGCGTTTGCTGCGGGCGGTGGGTCTGCTGCATCGGCGGCAGATTCTGCACCGCGACATCAAGCCGGAAAACCTGCATCTGGGTGACGATGGCGAGTTACGCCTGCTGGATTTTGGTCTGGCGTACTGCCCCGGTCTGTCCGAAGACACCCCGTCAACGCTGCCGGGAACGCCCAGCTATATCGCCCCGGAAGCCTTTCGCGGCGAGCCACCGAGTGCGCAACAGGATCTGTACGCGGTGGGCGTGACCCTGTTTTTCCTGCTGACCGGGCATTTTCCCTATGGCGAGGTCGAAGCGTTCCAGCGGCCGCGATTTGGCCTGCCGGTGAGTGCTGGTCGCTACCGCCCGGACGTGCCGGAATGGATTGCGCAGAGCCTGGAGCGTGGCGTGGCGGCGGATCCGCAACAGCGCTTTGAAACGGCTGAGGAATGGTTGCTGGTGCTGGAAAAAGGCGAGCGGCGCAGTTTGAGTGTGCGACCCAGGCCTTTGCTGGAGCGTGAGCCGTTGACGGTCTGGCGGACGGTAGCATTGCTGGCTTTGCTGGGGAATCTGGTGCTGCTGGTGGTGTTGTTTCATCGTTGATACCGCGTCGCGCCCTTCGCGAGCAAGCCCGCTCCCACAGGGGATTTGTGAACGACTCGGTTCCACTGTGGGAGCGAGCCTGCTCGCGAAGAGGCCAGCCCAATCACAACAATTCTGTCTGCCTGAATGCCCCGCGAACGAGCAACCCGCGTCGATTCGGTGCAAAAAATCCCCGTCTATAACCGCTTCCGCCTAATAAACACGCCATTCTCCCACTTGGCACAACCACTGCATTACCCGTTTCACCATACATAAAGCCCAACCTTCAACGACGAAGGCTGCGCTTCCCGAGAGAACGGGACCAGGACAAAGGCGTCCTCGCTAGGCAACTAGCGGGACGCCTTTTTTTGTTTGCGCAACATTTGTCGAGCACGGCCTGACTGCCCACAAGAGGCCAGCCACCGCTCCCCGGAGAACCTGATGAAAAAACTCAAACTGGTGATGATCGGCAATGGCATGGCCGGGGTTCGCACCCTGGAAGAACTGCTCAAGTTGAGCAACGAGCTGTACGACATCACGGTCTTCGGTGCCGAACCGCACACCAACTACAACCGCATCCTGCTGTCGCCGGTGCTGGCCGGTGAACAGACCTTCGAAGAGATCGTGCTCAACGACCTCGACTGGTACCTGGAAAACCACATCAAGTTGCTGCTCAACCGCAAGGTGGTGCAGATCGACCGAGTCAAACGCCGGGTGATCGCCGAGGACGGCACCGAGGCTGAATATGATCGCCTGCTGATCGCCACCGGCTCGACGCCGTTCATCCTGCCGATTCCGGGCAATGACTTGCAGGGTGTGATCGGCTACCGCGACATCGCCGACACCCAAACGATGATCGACACCGCCAAAACCCACAAGCACGCGGTGGTCATCGGCGGCGGCCTGCTCGGCCTCGAAGCCGCCAACGGCCTGATGCTGCGCGGCATGCACGTCACCGTGGTGCACATCGGCGAATGGCTGCTGGAGCGACAACTGGACAAGACCAGCGGCCAACTGCTGCAAACGGCGCTCGAAGCCCGTGGCCTGCATTTTCGCCTGTGCGAACAGACGCAGGCCCTGCACGACGCAGGCAACGGCCGGGTCGGCTCGGTGCAATTCAAGAACGGCGAGATCATCCCCGCCGATCTGGTGGTGATGGCCGCCGGCATCCGCCCCAATACCGAACTGGCGGAACGCGCCGGCATCCCCTGCAATCGCGGGATTCTGGTCAACGACACCCTGCAAACCTACGATCCGCGCATCTATGCCATCGGCGAGTGCGCCAGCCATCGCGGCATCGCCTATGGCCTGGTGGCGCCGCTGTTCGAACAGGCCAAGGTCTGCGCCAATCACCTCGCACAACTGGGTTTCGCCCGCTATCAGGGCTCGGTGACCTCGACCAAATTGAAAGTCACCGGCATCGACCTGTTTTCCGCCGGTGATTTCATGGGCGGCGAAGGCACCGAAACCATCACCCTCTCCGACCCGATCGGCGGCGTGTACAAAAAACTGGTGATCAAGGATGACGTGCTGGTCGGCGCCTGTCTGTACGGCGATACGGCAGATGGCGGTTGGTATTTCCGGCAGATTCGTGAGAATCACGCCATCGGCGAGATCCGCGATCACCTGATGTTTGGTGAAAATTCTATCGGCGACGTAGGACATCAGGGCCAGGACAAAGCCATGAGCATGGCCGACACTGCCGAAGTCTGCGGCTGCAACGGCGTGTGCAAAGGCACCATCGTCAAGGCGATTCAGGAACACGGTCTGTTCAGCGTCGATGACGTGAAGAAGCACACCAAGGCTGCCAGTTCCTGCGGCTCCTGCGCCGGGCTGGTCGAGCAGATCCTGATCAACACCGTCGGCGGCGCGGCGGACGTCAAACCGAAAAGCGAAAAAGCCATCTGCGGTTGCAGCGACCTCAACCACGGGCAGATCCGCCAGGCGATCCGCGAACAGCATCTGCTGACCATCGCCGGCACCATGAGCTACCTCAACTGGCGCACCCCGAACGGCTGTGCCACCTGCCGGCCGGCACTGAACTACTACCTGATTTCCACCTGGCCCGGCGAAGCCAGGGACGATCCGCAATCGCGCCTGATCAACGAACGCGCCCACGCCAACATTCAGAAGGACGGCACCTATTCGGTGGTGCCACGGATGTGGGGCGGCGTGACCAACCCTTCGGAACTGCGCCGCATCGCCGACGTGGCCGACAAATACAACGTACCGATGGTCAAGGTCACCGGCGGTCAGCGCATCGACCTGCTGGGGATCAAGAAGCAGGACTTGCCGGGCGTCTGGAAAGACCTCGACATGCCCTCCGGCCACGCCTACGGCAAATCCATCCGCACCGTGAAAACCTGCGTCGGCAGCGAGTTCTGCCGCTTCGGCACGCAGAACTCGACGCAGTTGGGTATCGAGCTTGAGCACGACCTGTTCAACATGTGGTCGCCGCACAAAGTGAAACTCGCTGTCTCCGGATGCCCACGCAACTGCTCGGAAGCGGGGATCAAGGACGTAGGAATCATCGGTGTCGACTCCGGCTGGGAGATGTACATCGGCGGCAACGGCGGGATCAAGACCGAAGTCGCCGAGTTCTTCGTCAAGCTGAAAACCGCCGAGGAAGTTCGTGAATACAACGGCGCGTTCCTGCAGCTGTATCGCGAAGAAGCCTTTTACCTCGAACGCACCGTGCACTACCTGCAACGGGTCGGCATGGAGCACATCAAGCAGGCCGTGCTTGAAGATCCGGAGCGGCGCAAGGCCCTGAATGAGCGCCTGCAATTCTCCCTGTCGTTCGAACAGGACCCGTGGAAAGAGCGTCTGGCGCAGCCGCAACTCAAGAAAGAATTCGAGGTGATCCCCGTGAAAAACCTGGAGGTGCCGGCATGAATTGGCTCGATATCTGTGCCCTGGAAGAGATCAATGCCCTCGGTTCGCGGATCATTGCCGGGCCGAAAGGCGACATCGCGATTTTTCGTACAAGCGACGACGAAGTTTTCGCCCTAGACGATCGCTGCCCGCACAAGGGCGGGCCGTTGTCACAGGGTTTGATCTACGGCAAACGTGTGGCGTGCCCGCTGCACAACTGGCAGATCGACCTGCAAACCGGTGAAGCCCAGGCGCCGGACATCGGCTGCGCGCACCATCATCCGGCGCGGGTCGAAAACGGCCGCGTGCAGCTGGCACTGCGGGATGCGGTCTGATGAACCGCCAGACGACCGCCTCGACCTGCTGTTATTGCGGCGTCGGCTGCGGCGTGCTGATCGAGCATGACGGCGAGCGCATTCTCGGCGTCAGCGGCGATCCGGCGCACCCGGCCAACTTCGGCAAATTGTGCAGCAAAGGCTCGACCCTGCACCTGACCGGCGATCTGGCCGCCCGGGCGCTGTACCCGGAGCTGCGTCTGGGCAAAGGCCTGGCGCGCAGTCGCTGCGACTGGAATACGGCGCTGGATCACGCGACCCAGGTCTTTGCCGAGACCATCGCCGAACACGGCCCGGACAGCGTGGCGTTTTACATCTCCGGACAGTTGCTGACCGAGGACTATTACGCCTTCAACAAATTGGCGCGAGCGCTGGTCGGGACCAACAACATCGACAGCAATTCCCGGCTGTGCATGTCGTCAGCGGTGGTCGGTTACAAGCGCAGCCTCGGCGCCGATGCGCCGCCGTGCAGCTATGAAGATCTGGAGCTCAGCGATTGCGTGATGATCGCCGGCAGTAACATGGCCTACGCCCACCCGGTTCTTTTCCGACGCCTTGAAGAGGCAAAATCGCGCCGACCGCAGATGAAGGTCATCGTCATCGATCCCCGACGCACCGACACCTGTGAGTTGGCGGACCTGCATCTGGCGATTTTGCCCGGCACCGATGTCGCTCTGTTCCATGGGATTTTGCATCTGCTGCTGTGGGAAGACTGGATCGACCGCGACTTCATCAAGGCGCACACCGACGGTTTGCCTGAACTGAAAAATCGGGTGCGCGATTACACCCCGCAAATGGTCGCGCAACTGTGCGGGATCAGTGTCGAGCAATTGCAGCAGTGCGCGGAATGGGTGGGCACGGCGCCAAGTTTCCTGTCGCTTTGGTGCATGGGCCTGAATCAGTCCACCGCTGGCAGCGCGAAAAACAGCGCGCTGATCAATCTGCACCTGGCCACCGGGCAGATCGGCCGGCCAGGCGCAGGACCTTTCTCGCTGACCGGTCAGCCAAATGCCATGGGCGGGCGGGAAACCGGCAGCCTGTCCAATTTGCTGCCCGGTCACCGGGAGGCAGCCAACCCCGAACACCGCGCCGAAGTGGCAGCCTATTGGGGCGTCGATCAACTGCCTGAAAACATTGGACTGAGCGCCATCGAGCTGTTCGAGCGGATGCGCAGCGGCCAGATCAAGGCGCTGTGGATTGCCTGCACCAACCCCGCACAGTCCATGCCCGATCAAAACGCGGTTCGCGAGGCGCTGCAGGCCTGCCCGTTCGTGGTGTTGCAAGAAGCCTTCCGCACCACCGAAACCGCCGCCTTCGCCGACCTGTTGTTACCCGCTGCCAGCTGGGGCGAAAAGGAAGGCTCGGTGACCAACTCCGAACGGCGCATTTCCCACGTGCGCCAGGCCATTCTCCCACCCGGTGAAGCGCGGCCGGACTGGGCGATCACCGTGGATTTCGCACAACGGCTGGAGCAACGTCTGCGTCCGCAACAACCAAGCCTGTTTGCTTTCGAGCATCCGGCGCAGTTGTTCGACGAATACAAGCAACTGACCCGTGGACGCGATCTGGACCTGTCGGGCATCAGCCATCAATTGATCGATGAACTGGGACCGCAGCAGTGGCCCTTCCCCACCGGCGCCCGACAAGGCACCGCGCGTTTGTATGGCGACGGGATTTTTCCCACGGCCAACGGTCGTGCGCAGTTTGTTGCCGATCCTTATCGTGCGGCCAAAGAACAACGCGATGCACGGTTTCCGCTGACCCTGATCACCGGGCGTCTGCGCGATCAATGGCACGGCATGAGCCGCACCGGCACCGCAGCGCAATTGTTCGGGCATGTCAGCGAAGCGCTGTTGAGCCTGCATCCGGACGAAATGCGCCGTCATCGTTTGCAGCCGGGAGATCTGGTCAATCTGAAGAGTCGACGCGGTGCGGTGATTGTGGCTGTCGGCAGCGACGACGGCGTGCGTCCGGGTCAGGCTTTTTTGCCGATGCACTGGGGCGAGCGCTTTCTCAAGGGCGGAGTAAACAGCCTGACCCTAACGGCCTTCGACTCGCTGTCGAAGCAGCCCGAACTCAAGCACAGCGGCGTGCGTCTGGAACCGGTGAATCTGCCATGGCAGCTCTTCGCACTCATCGAGGGCGATGTTCAACGGCATTTCGAGACACTACGACCCCTGTGTGAGGCGTTTTCCTACGTCAGCCTCAGCCTTGCCGGACGTGAACGGCCCGCGCTGCTGATACGCGCTGCCAGCGTCACGGCGCCGGAGCCGCAACTGCTGCGCGATATCGATCAGTGTCTGGCGCTGCTCGACGGGCCGGTACTGGCCTACGACGACGCGCGTCGCGCCATCGGCAAACGGGTACGCATCGAAAACGGCCGCATCACCGCGATCCGCCTGGCCGGCGAAACCCTGGCCCAGCATTGGCTGCAGGGGCTATGGCTGGAGGGCCGCGCCGATGAACAACTGCGACGCTGGCTGCTGGCGCCGATGAGTGCGCCGCCGGGCAGTGCCAGTTTGCAGGCCAATCCGGGAAAAACCCTATGCAACTGCCAAAACGTCAGCCACCGCGCGGTGTGTGCCGGGATTCGCCAGGGTCTCGATCTGCAAGGCCTCAAACAACAACTGGGATGCGGCACGCAATGCGGTTCGTGCGTCCCGGAAATCAAACGATTGCTGGCGGCCGATCTGCAGCCGGTATCCAGCTGATAAGGAAAACACCATGAATGCAAAAGTCTGGCTGGTGGGTGCAGGTCCCGGTGATCCCGAACTGCTGACGCTCAAAGCGGTGCGCGCATTGCGTGAAGCGCAGGTGGTGTTGATTGACGATCTGGTCAATGCCGCGGTGCTGGAGCATTGCCCCACCGCGCGAATCATTGCCGTGGGCAAACGCGGCGGCTGTCGCTCGACACCGCAGGCGTTCATCCATCGGCTGATGTTGCGTTATGCGCGCCAAGGCAACTGCGTGGTGCGGCTCAAGGGCGGTGACCCGTGCATTTTCGGTCGTGGCGGCGAAGAGGCGCAGTGGTTACGCGAACGTGGGATTGAGGTCGAGTTGGTCAACGGTATTACCGCCGGATTCGCCGGCGCGACGCAATGCGATATTCCGCTGACGTTGCGCGGTGTGGCGCGCGGGGTGACGCTGGTGACCGCGCACACCCAGGACGACAGTCAATTGAACTGGCAGGCGTTGGCGCGAGGTGGGACGACACTGGTGATTTACATGGGGGTGGCCAAGCTTGGCGAGATTCGCGATCAGCTATTGGCCGGCGGGATGGCGGCAGATACGCCGGTGGCGATGATCGAGAATGCCTCTCTGCCAGAACAGCGTGAGTGCCGCACTGATCTGATGAGCATGAGTGACGACGCCTGCCGGTTTGAGCTCAAGAGCCCGGCCATACTCGTCATCGGCGCAGTGGCTGCCATTGCAGAGCAAAGGATCGCAGTCTCCGGCAGCTCCCCCATGGGAACTGTGTACGCCCTGTAAAGCCAAATCGCAGGCAAAGAAAAGCCCGGCCTGAGCCGGGCTTTTCTCGTAGCGGCAGCTAATTACTTAGCTTGAGCTTCAACCTGCGCTTCTACGCGACGGTTAACAGCACGGCCAGCTTCAGTTTTGTTGTCAGCAACTGGGCGGGATTCGCCGTAGCCGATCGACTGAACGCGGGACGACTCAACACCGTACTGCTGGGTCAGAACCTGCTTAACGGCGTTTGCACGACGCTCGGACAGTTTCTGGTTGTAAGCGTCAGGACCGACGGAGTCAGTGTGACCTTCAACAGTGGTGTGAGTGGCTGGGTACTGCTTCATGAAGTCAGCCAGGTTCTTGATGTCAGCGTAGCTGTTTGGCTTGACGACCGACTTGTCGAAGTCGAACTTCACGTCCAGCTCTACACGAACAACTTCAGCAACTGCTGGGCAGCCATCAGCGTCAACAGTTACGTTGGCTGGGGTGTCCGGGCACTTGTCAACGTTGTCGCAAACGCCATCGTTGTCGCTGTCGGAGCAGACTTCAGCCGGAGCTGGAACTGGAGCAGCAGCTGGCTTGCCGCCGCCACCGAAGTTCACACCCAGACCAACCGATGGAGCGTAGTCCCAACGGCCGTTGTCCAGCTTGTAGTCAGCTTCTACGCCAGCACGGGCGAAGAAGTTTTCAGCGAAGTAGTACTTAACGCCAGCGCCAGCAGTCAGGAAAGTCGACTGGTCGCGACCGGTGTGGCCGTCAGCAGCTACGTTGGTCAGGTTGCCGTGCTTGACACCACCTTCAACGTAAGGACGCAGAGCGTCGCCAGCGTTGTTGAAGTGGTACTGAGCGGTCAGACCGAAGTTGTCACCGCGCAGTTTCTGGCTACCGGTACCGTCGTTCGAACGGGTGTGGTTGTTACGATCCCAGCCGAAGTTGATCGAGACGTCGTCGGTCAGGAAGTAACCGATTTTGGCGCCTGGGTTGAAGCCGTCTTCGACATGATCAATGCTGTCGTTGTACTGCTTCTTGTAGTTGATCTCGCCTTCAACTGCGCCTTGGCCTTGTGCCAGTGCGCCGAACGAAGTAGCGGCAATAAGAGAACCAATGGCCAAGCCCAAGGTGTTTTTCAGTTTCATCCGTTAAATCCCCATCTGGTGATTGTGAAGCAGTCCCGCAAACCGGGGGACAACTCGGCGGCAAGTCTATCAGAACTTGCCTACACGTAAGAGATATTTGCGCTGAACTAAGTTTCAGCAATGCCTGCAAATTTCTCACGCAATTTGTCTAGAGCACGTTTGTACCGCATTTTTGTCGCACTCAAACCCATGTGCATGATGTCTGCGATCTCCTGAAACTCCAGCTCTGCGACAAATCGTAGCACCAGAATTTCACGGTCAATCGGGTTCACATACACCAGCCAGCGATCGAGTCCGCCCTTCTCCTCGGGTTTCGGCGCCTTTTCTTCCGACGCTTCTTCCAGCGGGTCCAGACTCAAGGCGTCCATCAAGCGACGCTTTCGCCGTTCCTTCCGATACTGCGTGATGCATTCGTTATACGTGATGCTGTAGAGCCAGGTTTTGAACTTCGATTTCCCCTCGAAGTTCTTCAGGCCGTACAACACCTTAAGCATCACTTCCTGACAGACATCGTCTGCGTCGCGATCGTTCCCAAGATATCTCGCACAAACGTTAAATAATGTTCGCTGGTAACGCCGCATCAGCTCTTCATAGGCGCGCGTCACGTGAAACAGCTCGGTATGCGAGCGCGCGACCAACTCCTCATCAGAGAGCTCACGGGGGTCATAGCGCGTGGATAGCGTTTGGGCTTTATTCAAAACAAGTCGTGCCGACAGTCAGGTCAATGTCCGCCGCACCCCTCTCAGGGCATTTTGCGGCGGCATACATTAGCAGGGTTTGCCGGGTTAGCGGCTACTCACATGCTGTTCCAGCAGGATCCGATTGGAGAGTGAGACTAGCTCACCCTCATCGGTCAGCAATGTGGTTTTAACCGTGCCGATCTCTTCGATCTGGCCTTCGACCTCGCCAACACGCACTTGTTGCCCAACCTGATACAACTCACGCACATAGATTCCCGCAAGAATCTGACCGGCAATTTCCCGGCTTCCCAAACCCATGGCCAGCGCAACGGCCAGACCAACGGTAATCAATACGATGACAATCACATGGTTCAGCAGGTCAGTCTTGACCTCGAGCTGGCTGATCGCGACCGAGATACTGATGATGATCACCAGCCCCTGGGCGATTCGGCCCAAACCCGAAGCGTAGTCCAGCCCTACGCCTTCTGCCGCTCCGCGCACCAGGCCGTTGGCCAATTGCGCGAGCAAAACACCGACCAGCAACACCAGCGCGGCGCCGAAAACTTTCGGCAAATACAACGCCAGCATGTCCAGCGTAGCTGAAACTCGCTCAAGTCCAAGGGACTCTGCTGCAGAAACCAGGAAAATCAGCAGAACGAACCAGTAAACAATCTTCCCGATCAAGGTTGAGATCGGCACTTGCAGGCCGGCCCGCGACATCAACTTGGTCAGACCGGTGCCGCCCATCAGGCGATCAAGGCCCAGTTTGGCGAGCAATTTGGACAGCAAGGTATCGAGCAGCTTGGCCACGACGAAACCCAACAGCAGCACCACCAGTGCGCCGAACAGGTTCGGGATGAAGTTGGCGACTTTGGTCCACAACGCAGTCATTGCAGTGACGAGGCTCTGAGTCCAGAGATCAAGTTCCATATTCAATCAGCCTTATCAGCAGTGCGTGCAGTAGTTTTACGAAGACGGGAAACCGGCGAGACGTGGGCCGATCCGTTATTCAGGGCGATCATCAGCGCGGGCAGCCAGCGGCCCAGCAGGCTGAACAGATCACCGGCGCCCACCTGGCGGTTGGCGGTTTTGAGTACGCGACCCAGGCATGCATCGTCGTCACGGCTGGACGGCGAGGCGTTGAGCATGTCGCGCAAAGACTGTTCAAACGGATCGTGCATACGCACCTCTCGTGATGTCTGTGAAAGACGCGGGCAAATTTGGTCGGGTCACATGTTGCATATTCACACCCAGCGCAAACGGCGGAATAACCACCATTGACCGAAGGCCATCGCCAGCACCGTCAGACAGGCAATCAGGAAACCATAAGGGCTGCTCGAGAACGGAATGCCGCCCACATTGATGCCCAGCAGGCCGGTGAGAAAACTCATCGGCAAAAAGATGCAGGTGATGATGCCGAAGCGGTACATCGTGCGATTCATGCGCACGTTCAAACGCCGGTCTTCGGCCTCCAGCACAAGCCCCATGCGCTCTCGGGTCAATTCCAGCTCTTCCAGATAGCGCGTCAGGCTGTTGTTCAATTCGTTCCAGTAGTCGGCGTCATCGTCGACAAACCACGGCAGTTTTATCCGTGTCAGTTGTCCGAAAATATCCCGTTGTGGTGCCAGGAAACGCTTCAGCCCGGCAGCTCTGCGACGGATGTGCAAAATCGAGCCATGCTCGGGGGTGTACCGTTCGTCGGCATCCAGTTTTTCTTCCTCCTCATCGACCAGTTCCGACAGGCAGGTGACCAGATCCTGCACCTTGTTGGTGAGGAATTGCGCCAGATACAGGATCAGTTCAGATGAGGTTTTCGGGCCTTTGCCTTCGCTCAGCAGCGCCAGCAGCTCATCGGTGGCACGCAGCGGACGCAAACGCAGCGAGATGACCCGTTGCGCCGACGCGAAAATCCGCACCGAGACCATGTCTTCCGGCTCGGCGCCGGGGTTGAGGTTGACCCCGCGCAGAAACAGCAGAAGTTCGGCATCCGGCAACGGCAACAGGCGTGGCCGGGTGTTCTCTTCCAGCAGCAGGTCGCAGGCAAATTCATTCAGGCCGCTGGATTTGCGCAGCCAGGTCTGGGTTTGCGGATGGCTGCGATCCCAATGCAGCCACAGGCTCTCATGGGCCTGCAGTTGCAGATCGTCGAGCTCAGTCCGGGCAATCGAACGCGCACCGCCTTTACCGTCCAGCACCAGGGCATGCACCAGCCCCCACTGCGCGTTTTCTTCCTCGAACATCCGCATCCCTTTGTCGAAAAACTTATTCAGGCATCTGCAGCGGACTTGGCGAAACGATCACGCCGTTGTTGTCCGCATAGATGTATTGGCCCGGATGGAACGTCACGCCGGCGAAAGTCACCGGTACGTTGAGATCGCCGATACCGCGCTTTTCGGTTTTCATCGGATGGCTGGCCAACGCCTGAACGCCGAGATCGGTCTGGGCAATAACGTCGACGTCACGGATACAACCGTAGATGACCATCCCTTCCCAGCCGTTTTTCGCGGCTTTCTCGGCGATCATGTCGCCCAGCAGCGCGCGACGCAGCGAACCGCCGCCATCGACCACCAGCACCTTGCCGTTACCCTTGAGTTCGGCTTGCTCTTTGACCAGCGAGTTGTCTTCGAAACATTTGATGGTCACGATTTCGCCGCCGAAGGAATCACGGCCGCCGAAATTGCTGAACATCGGTTCCAGCACCTGCACCAGCTCCGGATAGGCGTCGCACAGGTCAGGCGTGAGGTAATGGTTCATCGAAAAACTCCTGTAAAAAGGAAGACGATCTAGGATGTCGCACTCTTTTGAAACGAGTCCCGGCGGTCGCTGTTTACCTTAGTTCATGCAATGGTCGCTGAACGAACCTGAACAAACGCTGAAACGTAATAGCTAAACACCCACCAAATATGACCAGAACCGCACAATGCGTCATATCTTAGCCGCAAGCCGACCTGAACGAAATGCCCTTTTCAGAGCCCCGGACTCAGACCGCAGCGGCAAGATCCGGCTTGTCGCCGAGCAACGGCGTCTGCTGATCGTTCAACCAGCGCGCCACCAGCGGCCAGACCTCGGCCTGCGCCGCCTTGCTCACCAACATCTCGACATGCCCGAAGTTGTCGCTGAAACCCTGCTCGCGCCCCAGATTGACGAACTGTTTGTGCTCGGAGCCGATCTGCTCGAACAGTTTGCGACAGGCCCATGCCGGATCCTGATGATCGCCCGCCGCGGTCACTGCCAGCACCGGCACCTGAACCTCGGCCAGGCCGGCCCACCAGTCCTTGTCCTTGTCGCCAAAACGCCCGAACAAGCCGTACCAGCGCATGCTTTCCAGCGCCAGCCCGATCGGCTCGTCTTCCGGGCCGCGCTTGAGGCGTGAGCCGGACAACTGCGCGAAACGCTTGAGAATGAAGCGCCCGCTCCACTCCACCGGTGGAATCTTCAGCGGCCAGTACGTGCGGCTGACCTGCGTGCCGAAAAACGCCGCCGAGGCCACGGCCGGCTCGCCGAGGTATTCGCCACCCAGCGCCGCCGCCAGCGTGATACCGCCCAGCGAATGGCCGATCCAGTGCGGCACCTGCCCGCTCTGCTCGCGGACGAACGCAGCAATCGCCGGCAGATCGTAACGGGCGTAGTCAGCCACGCGGTTGCGCCGGTAGTCCTCGTTGCGCTGCGACAGGCCGTGACCGCGCATCTCCGGGATCCACACGTCGAAGCCCAGGCGCGTCAGGTACGCGCCCAGCCCCAGGCCTTTGGGGGAAAACCAGAAACGCCGGTTGGAAAAGCTGCCGTGCAGCAAAATCACCGGCACGCCGCGTGGTGTCGTATCGTCGGCCATGCCCAAACGGGTAACGGCGATTTCCACGGACCAGTCGGGACTGTTGCCGGGTTTGAGTCGATACACGTCTTCGCTCAGATCACCGCGTCGTTCGGCGCTGATCAGGGCGACAGGAAACAGGTTGCTGCTGCTTTGCATAATGCTCTTGCACAAAAAAGGGCGGCATCTACAGGAGCCCGCCCTACTTCAATCTCAAAGCCCCCGACCTTTGTGGGAGCGGGCTTGCTCGCGAAAGCGGTGTATCAGCCAACATTTGTGGCGGATCTTATTCCGTCTTCGCGAGCAAGCCCGCTCCCACAGGGGAGGATGGCCGTTCACATATGGATCAAGCCTGCGCCTGACCTTCGGCGAGGAAGAACCAGGTTTCCAGTACGGAATCCGGGTTCAGCGACACGCTTTCGATGCCCTGCTCCATCAGCCACTTGGCCAGATCCGGGTGGTCCGAAGGGCCCTGACCGCAGATGCCGATGTACTTGCCGGCCTTGTTGCACGCAGCAATCGCGTTCGCCAGCAGCTTCTTCACCGCCGGATTACGCTCGTCGAACAGGTGCGCGATGATCCCGGAGTCACGGTCCAGGCCCAGTGTCAGCTGAGTCAGGTCGTTGGAACCGATCGAGAAACCGTCGAAGAATTCGAGGAATTCTTCGGCGAGAATCGCGTTGGATGGCAGTTCGCACATCATGATCACGCGCAGGCCGTTGTCGCCACGGGCCAGGCCGTTTTCGGCGAGCAGATCGACTACCTGACTGGCTTCGCCGAGGGTACGGACGAACGGCACCATGATTTCGACGTTGGTCAGGCCCATCTCGTTGCGCACGCGTTTCAACGCGCGGCATTCGAGTTCGAAGCAGTCACGGAACGATTCGCTGATGTAACGTGAAGCGCCACGGAAGCCGAGCATCGGGTTTTCTTCTTCCGGCTCGTACAGCTTCCCGCCGATCAGGTTGGCGTATTCGTTGGACTTGAAGTCCGACAGACGCACGATGACCTTCTTCGGCCAGAACGCAGCAGCGAGGGTGCTGATGCCCTCCACCAGTTTTTCGACGTAGAAGCCGACCGGATCGTTGTAACCGGCGATGCGCTTGTCGACGCTGTCCTTGATTTCCTGCGGCAGGCCGTCGTAGTTCAACAGCGCTTTCGGGTGGACGCCGATCATGCGGTTGATGATGAATTCCAGACGGGCCAGGCCCACACCGGCGTTCGGCAACTGCGCGAAATCGAAGGCGCGGTCCGGGTTGCCGACGTTCATCATGATCTTGAACGGCAACTCCGGCATGGCGTCGACGGAGTTCTTCTTGACGTCGAAGCCCAGCTCGCCTTCGAAGATGTAACCGGTATCGCCTTCGGCGCAGGACACGGTCACACCCTGACCATCCTTGAGCAGTTGGGTGGCGTTGCCGCAACCCACGACCGCCGGAATCCCCAGTTCACGGGCGATGATCGCCGCGTGGCAGGTACGGCCGCCACGGTTGGTGACGATGGCGCTGGCGCGTTTCATCACCGGTTCCCAGTCCGGGTCGGTCATGTCGGAGACCAGCACGTCACCGGCCTGGACTTTGTCCATTTCCGAGACGTCCTTGATGATCCGCACTTTACCGGCGCCGATGCGCTGGCCGATGGCACGCCCCTCAACCAGCACGGTGCCGGTTTCTTTCAACAGGTAACGTTCCATGACGTTGGCCTGGGTGCGGCTTTTCACGGTTTCCGGACGGGCCTGCACGATGTACAGCTTGCCGTCGTCACCGTCCTTGGCCCACTCGATGTCCATCGGGCAGCCGTAGTGCTTCTCGATGATCATCGCCTGCTTGGCCAGCTCGCTGACTTCAGCATCGGTCAGGCAGAAACGCGCGCGTTCGGCCTTGTCGACATCGACAGTCTTCACCGAACGACCGGCCTTGGCCTCGTCGCCGTAGATCATCTTGATCGCTTTGCTGCCCAGGTTGCGGCGCAGGATTGCCGGACGACCGGCTTCCAGGGTGCCTTTGTGCACATAGAACTCATCCGGGTTCACCGCGCCTTGAACAACGGTTTCGCCCAGACCGTAGGCGCCGGTGATGAACACCACGTCACGGAAACCGGATTCGGTATCGAGGGTGAACATCACACCGGCGGTGCCGGTTTCCGAACGCACCATGCGCTGCACGCCAGCCGACAGGGCGACCAGTTTGTGGTCGAAGCCCTGGTGCACGCGGTAGGAAATCGCCCGGTCGTTGAACAGCGAAGCGAACACCTCTTTGGCGGCGCGGATAACGTTTTCCACGCCACGGATGTTCAGGAAGGTTTCCTGCTGGCCGGCGAACGAAGCATCCGGCAAGTCTTCGGCGGTGGCGGAAGAACGCACGGCCACGGCCACGTCAGGGTTACCGGCCGACAGCGCGGCGAACGCGGTGCGGATCTCGGTATTGAGTTTTTCAGGGAATTCGGCGTCCATGATCCATTGACGGATCTGCGCACCGGTCTTGGCCAGTGCATTGACGTCATCGACGTCCAGGGCGTCGAGAGCCTTGTGGATCTGATCGTTGAGGCCGCTCAGCTCGAGAAAGTCGCGATAGGCCTGCGCGGTGGTGGCAAAGCCGCCGGGGACCGACACACCGGCACCCGCCAGGTTGCTGATCATCTCGCCCAGGGATGCGTTCTTGCCCCCCACATGCTCAACATCGTGTTTGCCGAGCTTATCGAGGGAAACTACGTACTCTACCAAGGTGATCTCTCCACTAACTGTGTTGGAAAAGCTCAGAAACCGGCGGCTCGGGGGAGCGTTGGCCGGCTGTATGGCCTGGACCTGGAAAATAAGTGAGAATGCGGGCCAATGGCGGCCGGCAAATCGCGCCTATCATATCCAGAAATACTCTTTAGCTTAAGGCCCAAGGTGCAAATGAAACGATCTGCTTTCTTTATCTCCGATGGCACCGGCATTACCGCCGAAACCCTGGGTCAAAGCCTTCTGGCGCAGTTCGAAAACATTACCTTCACCAAGCTCACGCGGCCGTATATCGACAACGCGGACAAAGCGCGGGCCATGGTACAACAAATCAACAAAGCCGCCGAAACCGACGGCTTCCGTCCGATCATCTTCGACACCATCGTCAATCAGGACATTCGTGAGATTCTCGCAACCTCCAATGGTTTCATGATCGACATTTTCTCGACGTTCCTCGCCCCGCTCGAACAGGAACTGACCGAGCATTCTTCCTACACCGTCGGCAAATCGCACTCGATCGGGCATAACTCCAATTACATGGAGCGCATCGAGGCGGTGAACTTCGCCCTCGACAACGATGACGGCGCGCGCACCCACTATTACGACAAGGCCGACCTGATACTAGTGGGCGTGTCGCGTTGTGGTAAGACGCCGACGTGTCTGTACATGGCAATGCAATTCGGTATCCGCGCGGCCAACTACCCGCTGACCGAAGACGACATGGAACGCCTGACCCTGCCGACCGCCCTGCGCGCCCATCAGCACAAGTTGTTCGGCCTGACCATCGACCCCGACCGCCTCACCGCGATCCGTAACGAGCGCAAGCCCAACAGCCGCTATTCGAGCTACGCCCAGTGCGAATTCGAAGTGCGCGAAGTGGAAAACCTGTTCCGCCGCGAGAACATCCCGCACATCAACTCCACGCATTTTTCGGTGGAAGAGATTTCGGCGAAGATTCTGGTGGAGAAAGGCGTGGAGCGGCGTTTCAAATAGATTGGCGGCGTCTGCATTGGCGCCTTCGCGGGCAAGCCCGCTCCCACAGGGTTTCAGAGTGTTCATGCATGTTGTGCCAGGCACAAAACCTTGTGGGAGCGGGCTTGCTCGCGAAGGCGGCGGCACATTCAGCATTGATGTTGCCTGACGCACCGCTAGCGTGAGCAGGCTCACGCCCGCAATGGGTCTTCAATGCTCGCGTTGTCAGATGACAAACAGGTCGACGAAGCGATTCACGGGGGTCGCCTCAAGCTGCGCCTGATCCTTGCACAACGCGAAGATCTCGCCACTGCGCTGCCCGGTGAATCGTGTCAGCAGATTCGCCCTGAACTTGTCCTCCAGCAACGGGATGCCATCGGCGCGGCGGCGACGGTGGCCGATCGGGTATTCCACCACCACGTTCTCGGTGCTCGATCCGTCCTTGAAAAACACCTGCACCGCGTTGGCAATCGAGCGCTTGTCGGCCTCCAGATACTCGCGGGTGAAGCGCGGGTCTTCGACGATGACCATCTTCTCGCGCAACACATCGATGATCGGATGCGCAGCGTGGAAATCGTCCTCGTATTGCTCGGCCAGCAGATTGCCGAATGCCAGCGGCACGGCGGTCATGTACTGCAGGCAGTGGTCGCGGTCGGCGGCGTTAGCCAGCGGCCCGACCTTGGAAATGATGCGAATCGCCGACTCATGGGTGGTGATGACGATGCGGTCGATTTCATGCAAGCGGTTGCGCACCAACGGATGCAAGGTCACCGCTGCTTCGCAGGCAGTCTGCGCATGGAACTCGGCGGGGAAGCTGATCTTGAACAGCACGTTTTCCATCACGTAACTGCCGTAGGGCCGCGCGAAACTGAAGGCGCGTTTGCCTTCGGGCTTGAGCGCCAGATCGTTGTTGGTGTGGCTGAACGACACGTCGTAGAAGCCCCACTGTCTGGCCGTCAACACTCCGGGAATGCCCATCTCGCCACGCAGGGCGATGTCGGCCAGACGCACACCGCGACTGGTGGCATCCCCCGCCGCCCAGGATTTACGCGAGCCGGCGTTCGGCGCATGGCGATAGGTGCGCAGCGCCTGACCATCGGCGAAGGCATGGGACAACGCCGACAGCAGTTGTTCGCGATTGGCGCCCATCAGTTTCGCGGTGACGGCTGTGGAGGCGACTTTCACCAGCAACACATGGTCGAGGCCGACGCGGTTGAAGGAATTTTCCAGGGCTATCACGCCTTGAATCTCGTGGGCCATGATCATTGCTTCGAGCACGTCGCGCACAGTCAGTGGCGCTTCGCCGTTGGCGATACGTTTCTGCGACAGGTGATCGGCCACCGCGAGAATCCCGCCGAGGTTGTCCGACGGATGCCCCCATTCGGCCGCGAGCCAGGTGTCGTTGTAATCGAGCCAGCGCACGATGCAGCCGATGTCCCACGCGGCTTTCACCGGGTCGAGGCGATAGGAAGTGCCCGGCACCCGCGCCCCGAACGGCACGACGGTGCCCTCGACGATGGGGCCAAGGTGCTTGGTGCATTCGGGAAAACGCAACGCCAGCAGGCCACAGCCGAGGGTATCCATCAGGCAGTTGCGGGCGGTGTTGAGTGCTTCGGCAGATTCGACGTTGAAGGTGAGGACGTAATCGGCGATGTCCTGCAGGACACGGTCGTAGTCGGGACGGTTGTTCTGGTCGACGTTGGCGCTCATGTTCGATTCACTCTGGCAGTGGTTCGTTGAGGGGACCTCGGTTCAGGCTGATTTCTTATATTTGAAATGCAATTCCCTGTGGGAGCGGGCTTGCTCGCGAAGACGGTGTGTCAGCCAGCGAAAATGTCGACTGACACTACGCCTTCGCGAGCAAGCCCGCTCCCACAGTTTTTGTTCGGTGTAGTGTCAGAAGGAGTCGCCAGGGATGCGTACGTAGCCTTCCATGAGGACGCGGGCACTGCGGCTCATGATGGCTTTTTTCACCACCCACTCTCCGTTTTCCAGACTGGCCTCGGCACCGACACGCAAGGTCCCGGACGGATGGCCGAAGCGCACCGCGTTGCGTTCGACACCGCCCGCCGCGAGATTAACCAGAGTTCCGGAAATCGCCGCCGCCGTGCCGATTGCCACCGCCGCCGTACCCATCATCGCGTGGTGCAACTTGCCCATCGACAATGCGCGCACCAGCAGATCGATATCAGCGGCAGCAATCGCCTTGCCGCTGGACGCCACGTAATCCGCAGGCTTGGCGACAAACGCGACTTTCGGCGTGTGCTGTCGCTTGGCCGCTTCGTCCAGATTCGAAATCAGCCCCATGCGCAACGCACCGTAGGCGCGGATGGTTTCGAACATCTGCAGGGCTTTCGGGTCGCTGTTGATCGCGCTTTGCAGCTCGGTGCCGGTGTAGCCGATGTCTGCGGCGTTGACGAAAATCGTCGGGATCCCGGCGTTGATCATGGTCGCCTGGAACGTGCCGACACCCGGCACCTCAAGCTGATCGATCAGGTTGCCGGTGGGGAACATCGAACCGCCGCCGCCCTCTTCTTCCGCCGCCGGGTCCATGAATTCGACCTGCACTTCGGCGGCCGGAAAGGTCACGCCGTCGAGTTCGAAATCACCGGTTTCCTGCACCTCGCCGTTGCTGATCGGCACGTGGGCGATGATGGTTTTGCCGATGTTGGCCTGCCACACGCGCACCACCGCCACACCGTTGTGCGGAATGCGGCTGGCCTCCACCAGACCGTTGCTGATGGCGAACGAACCGACCGCTGCCGAGAGGTTGCCACAGTTGCCGCTCCAGTCCACGAACGGCTTGTCGATGGAGACCTGACCGAACAGGTAATCGACGTCGTGATCAGCCTTGATGCTTTTCGACAGGATCACGGTTTTGCTGGTGCTCGACGTAGCACCACCCATGCCGTCGATCTGCTTGTCGTATGGGTCGGGGCTGCCGATCACCCGCAGCAGCAAGGCATCGCGGGCCGGGCCGGGAATCTGCGCGGCTTCGGGCAGATCCTTGAGGCTGAAGAACACGCCTTTGCTGGTACCGCCGCGCATGTAGGTGGCGGGGATTTTGATCTGCGGTGCGAAATGAGCTGCGTGAGCCATGGTGCTCCTTATCCGCAAACGCGGGTCAACCGACCCGCGCTCGCACTACGTGATTTAAACGGCAACCGCCGACTCTTCGAGGAAGTCCTGGGCAAAGCGCTGCAACACGCCGCCGGCCTCGTAGATCGACACTTCTTCAGCGGTATCCAGACGGCAGGTCACCGGCACCTCAACACGCTCGCCGGACTTGCGATGGATCACCAGCGTCAGGTCGGCGCGCGGGGTGCGGGCGCCGATCACGTCGTAGGTTTCGCTGCCGTCGATGGCCAAGGTGTGGCGGTCGGTGCCCGGTTTGAACTCCAGCGGCAAAACGCCCATGCCCACCAGGTTGGTGCGGTGGATGCGCTCGAAACCTTCGGCGACGATCGCTTCGACACCCGCCAGACGCACGCCCTTGGCCGCCCAGTCGCGTGACGAACCCTGACCGTAGTCGGCGCCGGCAATGATGATCAGTGGCTGCTTGCGCTCCATATAGGTTTCGATGGCTTCCCACATGCGCATCACTTTACCTTCCGGCTCGACCCGCGCCAGCGAACCCTGTTTGACCTTGCCGTTTTCCTGAACCATTTCGTTGAACAGTTTCGGGTTGGCGAAGGTCGCGCGCTGCGCGGTCAAGTGGTCGCCACGGTGCGTGGCGTACGAGTTGAAGTCCTCTTCCGGCAGGCCCATTTTCGCCAGGTATTCGCCGGCGGCGCTGTCGAGCATGATCGCGTTGGAGGGCGACAGGTGATCGGTGGTGATGTTGTCCGGCAGCACCGCCAGCGGGCGCATGCCCTTCAGCGGCCGCGCGCCGGCCAGCGCGCCTTCCCAGTACGGCGGACGGCGGATGTAGGTGCTCATCTCGCGCCAGTCGTACAGCGGCGTGACTTTCGGGCCGGTGTCTTCGTGGACGGCGAACATCGGAATGTAGACCTGCCGGAACTGCTCCGGCTTCACCGACGACTTCACCACGGCGTCGATTTCTTCGTCGCTCGGCCAGATGTCTTTCAGGCGGATTTCCTTGCCGTCGACCACGCCCAGCACATCTTTCTCGATGTCGAAACGGATGGTTCCGGCGATGGCGTACGCGACCACCAGCGGCGGCGACGCGAGGAACGCCTGTTTGGCGTACGGGTGAATGCGGCCGTCGAAGTTGCGGTTGCCGGAGAGCACGGCCGTCGCATACAGATCGCGGTCAATGATCTCTTGTTGAATCACCGGATCGAGTGCGCCGGACATGCCGTTGCAAGTGGTGCAGGCAAACGCGACGACGCCGAAACCGAGTTGCTCCAGCTCCGTGGTCAGCCCCGCCTCATCGAGATACAGCGCGACGGTTTTCGACCCCGGTGCCAGCGAGGATTTGACCCACGGCTTGCGGGTCAGGCCAAGCTTGTTGGCATTACGCGCCAAGAGGCCGGCGGCGATCACGTTGCGCGGGTTGCTGGTGTTGGTGCAGCTGGTGATGGCGGCGATGATCACCGCGCCGTCGGGCATTTGCCCCGGCACGTCATCCCACTGCCCGGAGATGCCTTTGGCCGCCAGATCCGCTACCGCCACACGGGCGTGCGGATTGCTCGGGCCGGCCATGTTGCGCACCACCGACGACAGATCGAAGGTCAGGCCACGCTCGTATTGCGCGCCTTTCAGGCTGTCGGCCCACAGGCCGTTGAGTTTGGCGTACTGCTCGACCAGTTGCACTTGCTGGTCTTCGCGACCGGTGAGTTTCAGGTAGTCGATGGTCTGCTGGTCGATGTAGAACATCGCTGCGGTGGCACCGTATTCCGGGGCCATGTTGGAGATGGTCGCGCGGTCGCCGAGGGTCAGCGCCGAGGCGCCTGCGCCGAAGAACTCCAGCCACGCGCCGACGACTTTCTGTTTGCGCAGGTATTCAGTCAGCGCCAGCACCATGTCGGTGGCGGTGATGCCGGGTTGCAGCTTGCCGGTCAGTTCGACACCGACGCTTTCCGGCAGACGCATCCACGAGGCGCGGCCGAGCATCACGCTCTCGGCTTCAAGACCACCAACGCCGATGGCGATCACGCCCAGCGCATCGACATGCGGGGTGTGGCTGTCGGTGCCGACGCAGGTGTCGGGGAATGCCACGCCGTCGCGCACCTGGATCACCGGAGACATTTTCTCCAGGTTGATCTGGTGCATGATGCCGTTGCCCGGCGGGATCACGTCGACGTTTTTGAAGGCCTTTTTGGTCCAGTTGATGAAGTGGAAACGGTCTTCGTTACGCCGGTCTTCGATGGCGCGGTTCTTCTCGAACGCCTGCTTGTCGAAACCGCCCGCTTCCACCGCCAGCGAGTGGTCGACAATCAATTGCGTCGGCACCACCGGGTTGACCTGCGCCGGGTCACCACCCTGTTGCGCAATCGCGTCACGCAGGCCGGCGAGGTCGACCAGTGCGGTCTGGCCGAGAATATCGTGGCACACCACGCGCGCCGGAAACCACGGGAAGTCGAGGTCGCGTTTGCGCTCGATCAGTTGTTTGAGGGAATCGGTGAGCGTGGCCGGGTCGCAGCGACGCACGAGGTTTTCCGCCAGCACGCGGGAGGTGTACGGCAAGGTGTCGTAGCTGCCGGGCTGAATCGCTTCGACCGCCGCACGGACGTCGAAATAATCCAGGGAACTGCCGGGCAGGTTTTTGCGGAATTCTGTGTTCATCGGGTCAGGACTCGGGTCACGGTAGTTTCAAAGGGTGGGCAGACGCCCGACTCAAGATTCACACCGTCCCTTGTAGGAGTGAGCCTGCTCGCGATAGCGGTAGATCAGTCGACATCAATGGTGAATGTCAGTCCGTCATCGCGAGCAGGCTCACTCCTACAGGGATTTGTGGTGGCTTCAAGGATCGGGTCAGCTCACCATTCAGCGACGTTCGATTGGCACGAACTTGCGCTGTTCGACGCCGATGTACTCGGCGCTTGGACGGATGATGCGGTTGTTGGCGCGCTGTTCGAACACGTGCGCGGCCCAGCCGGTCAGGCGCGAGCAGACGAAGATCGGCGTGAACAGCTTGGTCGGGATGCCCATGAAGTGGTACGCCGAGGCATGGTAGAAGTCGGCGTTGGGGAACAGTTTTTTCTGCTCCCACATAGTCTTGTCGATGGCTTCGGAGACCGGGAACAGCACCTTGTCACCGACTTCGTCGGCGAGTTTTTTCGACCAGCCCTTGATCACCTCATTACGCGGATCGCTGTCCTTATAGATCGCGTGGCCGAAGCCCATGATCTTGTCCTTGCGCTCGAGCATACCGAGGGTGCCTTTGATCGCCTCTTGCGGCGACGAGAAGCGCTCGATCATTTCCATTGCCGCCTCGTTGGCGCCGCCATGCAGCGGGCCACGCAGCGAACCGATAGCCGCCGTGACGCAGGAATACAGGTCGGACAGGGTCGATGCGCAAACGCGAGCGGTAAACGTCGAGGCGTTGAATTCGTGCTCGGCGTAAAGGATCAGCGACACGTTCATCACTTTGACGTGCAGTTCGCTCGGCTTCTTGTCGTGCAACAAGTGCAGGAAGTGGCCGCCGATAGTCGGCTCGTCGCTGACGCAGTTGATGCGTTTGCCGTCGTGGCTGAAGCGATACCAGTAGCACATGATCGCCGGGAACGCGGCGAGCAGACGGTCGGTCTTGTCGCGTTGTTCGGAGAAGTCTTTCTCCGGCTCCAGGTTGCCGAGGAACGAGCAACCGGTGCGCATCACGTCCATCGGATGGGCGTCGGCGGGGATGCGTTCGAGCACTTCTTTCAGTGCTTGCGGCAGGTCGCGCAGCTTGCTCAGCTTTTGCTGGTAGGCATCGAGTTGTGCGCGGGTCGGCAGTTCGCCGTACAGCAGCAGGTAAGCCACTTCTTCGAACTGCGCGTCTGCTGCCAGTTCACGCACGTCGTAGCCGCGATAGGTCAGCCCGGCACCGGCCTGGCCCACGGTGGACAGTGCGGTTTGCCCGGCAACCTGGCCACGGAGCCCGGCGCCACTGAGTACTTTTGCTTCGGCCATTGCTGTCTCCAATCTTCTTGAATTTGTAGGGGAAACGTGTGGGAGCGGGCTTGCTCGCGAAAGCGTCGTGTCAGTCACTTTTTTATTGCCTGACTCACCGCTTTCGCGAGCAGGCTCGCTCCCACAGGGGATCTTGTTCAGCCTTTCTTTTGTGCAAACAACGCATCAAGCTTCTGCTCGAACGTGTGGTAATCGATGCGATCGTAAAGCTCCATGCGCGTCTGCATGGTGTCGATGACATTCTGCTGGGTGCCGTCGCGGCGGATCGCGGTGTAGACGTTTTCCGCTGCCTTGTTCATCGCGCGGAACGCCGAAAGCGGGTACAGCACCAGCGACACGTCGGCGCCGGCCAGTTGCTCGGTGGTGTACAGCGGCGTCGAGCCGAACTCGGTGATGTTGGCGAGGATCGGCGCCTTCACGCGGTTGGCGAACAGCTTGTACATCTCCAGCTCGGTGATGGCTTCCGGGAAAATCATGTCGGCGCCGGCCTCGATGCACGCCGCGGCGCGATCCAGTGCCGACTCCAGACCTTCCACCGCCAGCGCGTCAGTACGCGCCATGATCACGAAGCTGTCGTCGGTACGGGCATCGACGGCGGCTTTGATGCGGTCGACCATTTCCTGCTGGCTGACGATTTCCTTGTTCGGACGGTGGCCGCAACGCTTGGCGCCGACCTGGTCTTCGATGTGAATCGCCGCGGCGCCGAACTTGATCATCGACTTCACGGTGCGCGCCACGTTGAACGCCGACGAGCCGAAACCGGTGTCGACGTCCACCAGCAGCGGCAGGTCGCAGACGTCGGTGATGCGCCGCACGTCGGTGAGCACGTCATCCAGGCCGGTGATACCCAGGTCCGGCACGCCGAGCGAGCCTGCGGCCACCCCGCCACCGGACAGGTAGATCGCTTTGAAACCGGCGCGCTTGGCCAGCAGCGCGTGGTTGGCGTTGATCGCGCCGACCACCTGCAATGGGTGCTCGCTGGCGACCGCATCGCGGAAACGCTGGCCTGGAGTGTTCTGCTTGGAACTCATGACTCACCTCGTTCAGTGGCTGTCTTATTGTCGGCGCCGTCCTGGTAATGACGGGCGATGTTGCGTTTCGAGGCGCCGATGTGACGGCGCATCAGCAATTCCGCGAGCTCCCCGTCACGGTCGGCGATGGCATCGAGAATCCGGTGGTGTTCGGCGAAGGCCTGACGCGGGCGGTTCGGCGTGGTGGAAAACTGGATGCGGTACATGCGCACCAGTTGGTACAGCTCGCCGCAGAGCATTTGCGTCAGCGTGCGGTTGCCGCTGCCCTGGATGATCCGGTAGTGAAAGTCGAAATCGCCTTCCTGCTGGTAATAGCCGACCCCGGCCTGGAACGCCGCGTCGCGCTCGTGGGTTTCCAGCACCCGGCGCAGTTCGTCGATTTCTTCGACGCTCATGCGCTCGGCCGCCAGCCGGCAGGCCATGCCTTCAAGGGATTCGCGGATTTCGTAGAGTTCGAGCAATTCGGCGTGGCTGAGCGACACCACCCGCGCGCCGACATGCGGTACGCGCACCAGCAGGCGTTGGCCTTCGAGCCGATGGATGGCCTCGCGCAGCGGCCCGCGACTGATGCCATAAGTGCGCGCCAGCTCGGGTTCGGAGATCTTGCTGCCTGGGGCGATCTCGCCTTTGACGATGGCCGCCTGGATGCGCCGGAAGACGTTTTCCGAGAGCGTCTCGGAATCGTCGCCGCTGATGACCGGGGGATCGAGTTGATCCAGCATGATTGTCGACACCTTCAAATCCAATGCGGCAAAAACTAGCCAATTAGCCCGCATCAGTCAAAGGATAAATGGATATTGTCGACAATCGTCTAATAGCCCTAGGCAATCTCCCACAGGATTACCCAAGGGGTATAGACCGGCGGGAGCGCTGGCGCCATAAAACCACCGTGCTAGAATGCCGCCCGCATTTGCTGGCCATTTGTACGGCTTGTCATAAAAAGCTGATAGGCACACGAAGGAGCTTGCGCAGTATTGCCAGGAACCTGAACCGAAAACGGAACGCTGCGCACCAGGATTTATGAGACTCAAGCCCTTCCCCACATTTTTTGCGCTGTTTTGCCTGCCCGGCCTCGCCGCGGCGGGGGAAAAAACCGTGTACGGCCTCAACGAATACGCATCGCTTGACGGCATCAATCTGCAAGTCGCGGCCAAACTCGACACCGGCGCCAAGACCGCCTCACTGAGTGCCCGCGACATCAAACGCTTCAAACGCAACGGCGAGTCCTGGGTGCGTTTCTACCTGGCGATCGACGCGGCGCATTCGCACCCGATCGAGCGGCCGCTGGCCCGGGTCAGCAAGATCAAGCGCCGCGCCGGCGACTACGACCCGGAAGAAGGTAAAAAGTACACCGCGCGCCCGGTGATCGAGCTGGATATCTGCATGGGCACGGCGTTGCGCAGCATCGAAGTGAACCTGACCGACCGAAGTGCGTTCCAATATCCGCTTTTGATCGGCTCCGAAGCCTTGAAACGCTTCGACGCGCTGGTCGACCCCAGTCTTAAATACGCTGCCGGCAAACCTGCCTGCACCATCGCCGCTCATACCGCCGAGTAATTTCCATGCGTTCTCTAACCTTCCACCTGAAAATCCTGATCACCATTCTGGTGCTCTTGGGCGTTTCGGTTACGGCCTATCAGATTTTCGTGCTCGGCATCCCGGTGACCGAAGATGCCACCGACGACCTGTGGAACATCGACGCCAAAGTCGAGTTCGTCGCCAGCACCAAGGATCCGGTGAAGGTCCAGATGTTCGTGCCGCCCCTGAGCCGCGATTACGTCAGCCTCAACGAAAGCTTTATCTCCAATAATTACGGCGTGGCGGTCAACCGTATCGACGGCAACCGCAAGGTCACCTGGTCGGCGCGCCGGGCCAAGGGCAACCAGACCCTTTATTACCGTCTGGTGCTGACCAAGCGCTACACCGCGGAAAAATCCAAGATCAAAGGCCCGACCTTCCGCGACAGCATCGCCATCGAAGGCCCGGAAAAAATCGCCGCCGAAGCCCTGCTCGCGCCGATCCGCCAGCACTCGGCCGACGTCGAGACCTTCATCGGCGAAGCGATCAAACGCGTCAACAACGCCAACGATGACAACGTCAAACTGCTGCTGGCAGGCGACCCGTCGACGCCGCACAAGGCGAAGATCGTCGAACTGCTGCTGTCGATCGCTCACGTGCCGGTGGAAAAAGTCCACACCATCCGCCTCGTCGCCGATCAGCCGCAAACCCCGGAACTGTGGCTGCGCAGTTTCAACGGCAACGACTGGCTGTACTTCAACCCGGAAACCGGCGAGCAAGGCCTGCCGACCGACCGCCTGCTGTGGTGGACCGGTGATGAAAACCTGATCACCATCGAGGGCGCGAAGAAAGCCAACGTGACCTTCAGCCTGAACAACAGCGAGATGAACGCGATTCGTCTGGCCAAGCTGACCGACGAAAACACCGACGCCAACTTCCTCGAATACTCGCTGTACGGCCTGCCGCTGCAGACCCAGCAGACGTTCATGATCATGGTGATGATCCCGATCGGCGTGCTGGTGATCCTGATCCTGCGCAACCTGATCGGCCTGCAGACCCTTGGTACCTTTACCCCGGTGCTGATCGCCCTGGCCTTCCGCGAAACGCAACTGGGCTTCGGCATCCTGCTGTTTACCGTGATCACCGCGCTGGGCCTGTCGTTACGTTCGTATCTGGAACATTTGAAGCTGCAGATGCTGCCGCGCCTGTCGGTGGTGTTGACCTTCGTGGTGGTGCTGATTGCCGCCATCAGTCTGTTCAGCCATAAGCTCGGCCTGGAGCGCGGTCTGTCGGTGGCGTTGTTCCCGATGGTGATTCTGACCATGACCATCGAACGCCTGTCGATCACCTGGGAAGAACGCGGCGCCAGCCATGCCATGAAAGTGGCGATCGGCACCCTGTTCGCCGCCTCGCTGGCACACCTGATCATGACCGTGCCGGAGCTGGTGTACTTCGTGTTCACCTTCCCGGCGATCCTGCTGATTCTGGTCGGCTTCATGCTGGCGATGGGTCGCTATCGCGGTTATCGCCTGACCGAACTGGTGCGCTTCAAGGCTTTCCTGAAGAAGGCTGACGCCTGATGTTCGGTTTCTGGAAGACCTGGAAGGCTCTGGAGGCGCGGGGCATCATGGGCATCAATCGGCGTAACGCCGACTACGTGCTCAAGTACAACAAGCGCAGCCTGTACCCGATCGTCGATGACAAGATCATCACCAAGGAGCGCGCCATCGCTGCCGGCATTCACGTGCCGGAACTGTACGGCGTGATCTCCACGGAGAAGGAAATCGACAAGCTCGACGCGATCATCGGCGGGCGCAACGACTTCGTGATCAAACCGGCCCAGGGTGCTGGCGGTGACGGCATCATTGTCATCGCTGACCGCTTCGAGGGCCGCTATCGCACGGTCTCGGGCAAGATCCTTGCCCATGAAGAACTCGAACACCACATCTCGAGCATCCTCACCGGCCTGTATTCGCTGGGCGGCCACCGCGACCGCGCACTGATCGAATACCGGGTAACTCCGGACCAGATCTTCAAGAGCATCAGCTACGAAGGCGTGCCGGACATCCGCATCATCGTGCTGATGGGCTATCCGGTGATGGCCATGCTGCGCCTGCCGACCCGTCAGTCCGGCGGCAAGGCCAACCTGCACCAGGGCGCCATCGGTGTCGGTGTCGATCTGGCCACCGGCCTGACCCTGCGCGGCACCTGGCTGAACAACATCATCAACAAACACCCCGACACCACCAACGCGGTGGACGGCGTACAACTGCCCTACTGGGACGGTTTCATGAAGCTCGCCGCCGGCTGCTACGAGCTGTGCGGCCTGGGTTACATCGGTGTGGACATGGTGCTCGACCAGGAGAAAGGCCCGCTGATTCTCGAGCTGAACGCGCGGCCGGGGCTGAATATCCAGATTGCCAACGATTGCGGGCTGACCCTGCGTACGCATGCGGTCGAGGCGCATCTGGAAGAGCTGAAGGCACGCGGGGTGACGGAGTCGGTCGAGGAACGGGTGGCGTTTACTCAGGAGATGTTTGGGCATATTCCGGCGGTCGAGGGCTGATCCAGCACTGAGGCGCGGCTATCGCGAGCAGGCTCACTCCTACAGGGGAACGCATTCCAAATTGTAGGAGTGAGCCTGCTCGCGATAGCGGACTTACCGCCACTACAAGACTCAACCCTGCCCCCAATCTGCTCATCCCCGACATCCCCTCTAGGAGCAACTCCCGCAGAGGACTACAATCCCCACCCCGCCTCAATGGCCGATCTGCCCCGCCCATGTTGACCTGTTCCGTACACCCGCTGCCCTACCGCGCCAATCCCGCCGACTACTTCGCGGCCATCCGCCATGCGCCCGGCGCCGTGCTGCTCGACAGCGGTCGGCCGAGTGCTGACCGTGGCCGTTATGACCTGCTCAGCGCCTGGCCGCTGGAACAACTGGCGGTGTTGCCCGACGAAAGCGGCAGCGTTTTCCTGCAACGCCTGCGCAATAACCTGTCCCGCTTGGGCGAAGCGCAGCTGCCTGGCGAATATGACCTGCCCTTCGCTGGCGGCCTGATCGGCTATCTGAGCTACGACTTCGGTCGACATCTCGAGAATCTGCCGAGCCAGGCCCGGGACGATCTGCAACTGCCCGACGCACGGTTCGGCCTGTACGACTGGGCGCTGATCAGTGATCACCAGACCGCCACCAGTCAATTGGTGTTTCACCCGTCGCTGGCCGACAGCGAGCGGCAACGGCTGATCACGCTGTTCAGCCAACCGACTTCAGCGCCGCTGACGCTGTTCAAGCTGGACACGCCGATGACCGCCGATCTGTCGGCCGATGACTATCGCCAGGCGCTGGAACGCATTCATCAATACATCCAGGCCGGCGACTGCTATCAGGTCAACTTCGCCCAGCGTTTCCGCGCACCGTGTCAGGGCGATCCGTGGCTGGCCTATTGCGCGTTGCGCGAGGCCTGCCCGACGCCGTTTTCCGGTTTCCAGAGCCTGCCCGACGGCGACGCAGTGTTGAGCCTGTCGCCCGAGCGCTTCGTCAAAGTCAGCCAGCGCCAAGTGGAAACCCGTCCGATCAAGGGCACCCGCCCGCGCGGCCTGACGCCCGCCGAGGACGCGGCCAACGCCGCCGAACTGCTGGCCAGCCCCAAGGATCGCGCAGAAAACCTGATGATCGTCGACCTGCTGCGCAACGACCTCGGCCGCACCTGCCGGATTGGTTCGGTGCGGGTGCCGGAGCTGTTCAGCCTGGAAAGCTATCCCAACGTGCATCACCTGGTCAGCAGCGTGACCGGCGAACTGGCCGAGGATCGCGATGCGCTGGATCTGATTGCCGGCAGTTTCCCCGGCGGCTCGATCACCGGCGCACCGAAGATCCGTGCGATGCAGATCATCGATGAACTGGAACCGACCCGGCGCGGTTTGTATTGCGGTTCGTTACTGTACCTGGACGTACGCGGCGAGATGGACAGCTCCATCGCGATTCGCAGTCTGTTGGTCAAGGATGGGCAAGTGTGTTGCTGGGGTGGCGGCGGGATCGTGGCCGATTCGGACTGGCAGGCGGAGTATCAGGAGTCGATTACCAAGGTCAGAATCCTCCTCGAAACCCTGCAAAACCTTTAAAAGCTTCGCGAGCAGGCTCGCTCCCACATTAGGAATGCATTTCCCTGTGGGAGCGAGCCTGCTCGCGAAAGCGTCCTTCCAGACGACTACAAACTCAACGCTCTGTTAGAAGCTTTGAGGAACTCCTGCTTCAACTCGGCAAACGTATGCACCGCCGGAAACTGCGGGAACTCGTGAATCACGTTGTCCGGCGCATGGAACAGAATTCCCGCATCCGCCTCACCCAGCATGCTCGTGTCGTTATACGAATCCCCCGCCGCAATTACCCGGTAGTACAGGCTCTTGAACGCCAGCACCGACTGACGCTTGGGATCTTTCTGACGCAATTGATAGCCGGTCACCCGCCCGCTGTCGTCCGTGATCAGGCGATGGCAGAGCAAGGTCGGGAAGCCCAGTTGCCGCATCAGCGGCTGGGAGAATTCGTAGAAAGTGTCCGAGAGAATCACCACCTGAAAGCGCTCGCGCAGCCAGTCGACGAACTCCACCGCGCCGTCCAGCGGCTTGAGGGTGGCGATCACTTCCTGGATGTCCGAGAGCTTCAGGCCGTGCTCGTCGAGGATGCGCATGCGCTGCTGCATCAGCACGTCGTAATCGGGAATGTCCCGGGTGGTGGCCTTGAGGGATTCGATTCCGGTTTTTTCGGCGAAGGCGATCCAGATTTCCGGCACCAGTACCCCTTCAAGATCCAGGCAAGCAATTTCCACAAGACACTCCCGTTTGTAGTGATTATTGAGTCGAGCGAGCCCGAACTCTAGCGACTCCCTCGCCACCGCGCAACGCAGCGGGCGCCCCCTATCTCGCCGCTTTTTGTTAACATCGCCGCCATATAGAGCGCCCAGCGCCACCGACCTGTAGGAAGCCGCCCTGATGAGCCCAACGTTCGATGTCGTGGAACTCGCCACGACCTATGCCAACAAATCCGCCCAGGACATCCTGAAACTCGCGTTCGCCGAGTTCGGTGACGAGCTGTGGATATCTTTCAGTGGTGCCGAGGATGTGGTGCTGGTGGACATGGCCTGGAAGCTGAACAAGAACGTCAAGGTGTTCAGCCTCGACACCGGCCGCCTGCACCCGGAAACCTATCGCTTCATCGATCAGGTGCGCGAGCACTACAAGATCGATATCGAACTGGTGTCGCCGGACTACACGAAGCTGGAACCGTTCGTGAAGGAAAAAGGCCTGTTCAGTTTCTACAAGGACGGCCATGGCGAATGCTGCGGCATCCGCAAGATCGAACCGCTGCGCCGCAAACTGTCCGGCGTCAAAGCCTGGGCCACCGGCCAGCGCCGCGACCAGAGCCCGGGCACCCGCAGCGCCGTGGCGGTGCTGGAGATCGACACCGCCTTCTCCACGCCCGAACGCACCCTTTACAAGTTCAACCCGCTGGCGCAGATGACCAGCGAAGAGATCTGGGGTTACATCCGCATGCTCGAACTGCCGTACAACAGCCTGCATGAACGCGGCTTTATCAGCATCGGCTGCGAACCATGCACCCGCCCGGTGCTGCCGAACCAGCACGAGCGCGAAGGTCGCTGGTGGTGGGAAGAAGCGACGCAGAAAGAATGCGGGCTGCATGCGGGGAATATCATCAGCAAGGCGTAAATCTCTGCCTCAATGATGCCCTCCTGTGGGAGCGGGCTTGCTCGCGAAAGCGATCTGACAGTCAGCGGATTTGTTGACTGGAAAGACGCCTTCGCGAGCAAGCCCGCTCCCACATTTGCTTTGGGGTGCCATGAAAAAATGTGTACACACGAATGTCACCATCGGTGCCATTTATGTGTGCACTTTTTGCTTTCACGCCCTGAAAAGTTACATCCCTGCTGAATTCCCCTGCGCTCTGCCACCTCCGCAATATCCCCCGCAAAAAATAAATACCTGTTCAATCGGTCAATTTATAAACACTGATATTCAGTCACTTAGCGCTCATCGATAACTTTTCGAAATGAGCACAGCGCTCCATAGATCGCTGACTGGCACAGATCTGGCTTTGGTGCATACATGTTTTGTATACAAAACTGCAAAACATCAATCCACACTTTCGATCCGCAAGCCTGAAGCGCCCTATCACGTACAGGCTGCAGATGCCCCGTAACCAGTGATGTCTGCTGGCCGCGACGAAGATTTGTCGAGCCCTGAGCTCATGCACAGTCATCGCGGCCCGCCCATCAGGAGCCTGCCGGAATGCGTACAAGTCTCTCCAACAACATCGCGCTGAATCTGCCCGCCTCTGCCCTCGACCAGCCATTGCCCGACACGGGTCTGGCTCAACCGTTACAACTGAGCCCGCGCCTGCACAACCGCGACCTGGCACCGACCCGCGCCGAAGGTCGGCGCTGGGGCAAATACAGCATCTTTGCCCTGTGGACCAACGATGTGCACAACATCGCCAACTACTCGTTCGCCATCGGGCTGTATGCGTTGGGCCTGGGGGGCTGGCAGATTCTGCTGTCGCTGGGGATCGGCGCGGCGCTGGTGTACTTCTTCATGAACCTGTCCGGCTACATGGGGCAGAAAACCGGGGTGCCGTTTCCGGTGATCAGCCGGATCAGTTTCGGCATCCACGGCGCACAGATTCCGGCGTTGATTCGCGCGGTGATCGCCATCGCCTGGTTCGGCATTCAGACGTATCTGGCGTCGGTGGTATTTCGTGTGCTGCTGACGGCGATTCATCCTGGCTTCGCCGATTACGACCACAACTCGATCCTCGGCCTATCGACGCTGGGCTGGGTGTGTTTCGTGGCGATCTGGTTCGTGCAACTGGCGATTCTCGCCTACGGCATGGAAATGGTCCGCCGTTACGAAGCGTTTGCCGGGCCGGTGATTCTGCTGACCGTCGCCGCCCTCGCCGTGTGGATGTACACCCAGGCCAACGCCACGATTGCCTGGTCGATCCGCGAACCGCTGAGCGGTGGCGAAATGTGGCGCAACATCTTTGCCGGCGGCGCCTTGTGGCTGGCGATCTACGGCACGCTGATCCTGAATTTCTGCGACTTCGCCCGTTCTTCGCCGTGCCGCAAGACCATCAAGGTCGGCAATTTCTGGGGCCTGCCGGTGAACATTCTGGTGTTCGCCGCTATCACCGTCCTGCTCTGCGGTGCGCAATTTCAGATCAACGGACGGATCATCGAAAGCCCGACCGAAATCATCGCCTCGATTCCCAATACGTTCTTTCTGGTGCTCGGTTGCCTGGCGTTCCTGATCGTCACCGTGGCGGTGAACATCATGGCCAACTTCGTCGCCCCGGCCTTCGTCCTCAGCAACCTGGCGCCGAAGTACCTGACCTTCCGCCGCGCCGGGCTGATCAGCGCGACCATCGCCGTGCTGATCCTGCCGTGGAACCTCTACAACAGCCCGCTGGTGATCGTGTACTTCCTCTCCGGCCTCGGCGCCCTGCTCGGCCCGCTGTACGGGGTGATCATGGTCGACTACTGGCTGATCCGCAGAGGCAGGATCAACGTCCCGCAGTTGTACAGCGAAGACCCCAACGGCGCTTATTACTACAGCCGTGGGGTGAATTTCCGCGCGGTGGCGGCGTTCATTCCGGCAGCGTTGATCGCCATCGTCCTGGCGCTGGTGCCGGGCTTCCACAGCATCTCGCCGTTCTCCTGGCTGGTGGGCGCCGGCATTGCCGCGATGCTCTACATGATCATCGCCAAACGTCAGCCGCACTACGCCGACATCAGCGGCGAATCGATCGCCGTCGACAACGTCAGCCATTAACTTCCTCGCGGCACGGATTTGGGCCGCTGAACTGCCCGCAATAAGGACTTCCCATGCGTATTCTTGTGGTCAACGTCAACACCACCGAATCCATCACCCAGGCCATCGCCCGCTCGGCGCAGGCCGTCGCGTCTCCCGGTACGGAGATCGTCGGCCTGACACCGTTCTTCGGCGCCGACTCGGTGGAAGGCAATTTCGAAAGTTATCTGGCGGCCATCGCCGTGATGGACCGGGTGATGTCCTACGATCAACCGTTCGACGCGGTGATTCAGGCCGGTTACGGCGAACACGGCCGCGAAGGTTTGCAGGAATTGCTCAACGTGCCGGTGGTGGACATCACCGACGCGGCTGCCAGTACCGCGATGTTCCTCGGTCACGCCTATTCGGTGGTGACCACGCTGGATCGCACCGTGCCGCTGATCGAGGACCGGCTGAAACTCTCGGGCCTGTGGGATCGCTGTGCCTCGGTGCGGGCCAGTGGTCTTGCGGTGCTGGAGTTGGAGCACGAACCACAGCGCGCGCTGGAAGCCATCGTGCAACAAGCGGAACTGGCGGTGACTCAGGACAAGGCCGAGGTGATTTGCCTGGGCTGCGGCGGCATGGCCGGGCTGGATGAACAGATTCGTCGCCGCACCGGGGTGCCGGTGGTGGATGGCGTGACGGCGGCGGTGACCATTGCTGAATCGCTGGTGCGGCTGGGGTTGTCGACGTCCAAAGTGCGGACTTACGCGACGCCACGGCCAAAGCAGATCATTGGCTGGGCGGAGCGGTTTGCCCGGTAGACCGGGTTATCGCTCTTCGCGAGCAGGCTCGCTCCTACAGTGATCGGTGTTGCCCACAGATTTCGGGCACAACACTGTTCCTGTAGGAGTGAGCCTGCTCGCGATGGCCGCAACTCGGTCAAAAGCCAAACTCAGACAGCACTGAACCGCCGAGCCAACCCCCGCTCGGCAAACTGCTCAATCACAAAATCGACAAACGCCCGAGTCTTGCCCGGCAACAATTTATGCTCGGCATAGTAGATCGAAATGTTGCCGTCATCGATGTACCAGTCCGGCAGCACGCGTTGCAATGTGCCCGCGTCGAGGTAACCCACGGCAAACGGCATGCTGACCAGCGCGATGCCCAGCCCTTGTGCTGCAGTAGCGCAGGCGGCTTCGGAGTCGCTCATGGTCATTCGCGTCTTGAGGGTCAAGGGCTGACAGAGCTGACTGCCGCCACTGATCAACTGCCAGGAGCGCACTCGACCGGTCTGCGGCGAACGAATCAGGATGCCATCGTGACGTTGCAGGTCATCCGGTTCGGCGATGGCTTCGTGCCTTTGCAGATAGTCAGCAGATGCGACCAACACACGATGCGCGGGTGCCAATCTGCGTGCGACCACACCTTGGGGCAATTCAAAGCCGCCGCCAATCGCCGCGTCGAAACCCTGCTCAATCAAATCGACCTGACGGTTATCAAAATGCCAGTCAGGGTTGATCGCCGGAAACCGACGTAAAAATTCTTGCAGCAATGGCACGATGTACAAGCGCCCGAATACCGTGCCCATGCTGACTTTCAACGTCCCCGCCGGCAGCCCTTCCACACTCGCCAGATTGGCCACCGCATTCTGAATCGTCGTCAGACTGCCACTGACCTGACTCAAAAACAGCTGGCCGGCCTCGGTCAGGGTCAGGCTGCGTGTACTACGCTGGAACAGCCGTACACCGAGCCGCACCTCGAGCTTCGCCACACTCTTGCCGACGGCGGCCGGGGTCAGGCTCAAGCGCCGGGCGGCCTCGGCAAAGCTGCCGACTTCGGCGCTGCGCACGAAGCATTCGATACTGCTGAAAGTTTCCATGATCGCCACTATAAACTTTTGGTTTACACAGACTATAGCAATCATGGTCTACACGGTTGTCGATGCGAGGCCGATACTCGGCTCCAACAACAAGGCACCCCGCCTTGAATTTTCTGGAGATCGAACATGACCACTCAACACCTCAGCGGCAAAGTCGCTCTGATTCAAGGCGGTTCTCGTGGTATCGGCGCCGCCATCGTCAAACGCCTGGCCGCCGAAGGCGCCGCTGTCGCATTCACCTACGTCAGCTCCACCGCCAAGGCCGAAGAGTTGCAGAACAGCATCACCGCCAGCGGCGGCAAAGCCTTGGCGATCAAGGCCGACAGCGCCGATGAAGCCGCAATCCGCAATGCTGTCAGCGCCACCGTCGAAGCCTTTGGCCGCCTGGATATTCTGGTGAACAACGCCGGCGTCCTGGCCATCGCGCCGCTGGAAGACTTCAAACTGGAAGACTTCGACCAGACCCTGGCGATCAACGTACGCAGCGTGTTCATCGCGTCTCAGGAAGCCGCTAAACACATGGGCGAAGGCTCGCGCATCGTCAACATCGGCAGCACCAACGCCGACCGCATGCCCTTTGGCGGTGGCGGGGTGTACGCGATGAGCAAATCGGCGCTGGTCGGCCTGACCAAAGGCCTGGCCCGTGATCTCGGCCCGCGCGGCATCACCATCAACAACGTGCAACCCGGCCCGGTCGACACTGACATGAACCCGGCCCATGGCGATTTCGCCGAGAGCCTGATCCCGCTGATGGCGGTGGGCCGTTACGGCACTGCTGATGAAATCGCCGGTTTCGTCGCTTATCTGGTCGGCCCGGAAGCCGGTTACATCACCGGTGCCAGCCTGACCATCGACGGTGGTTTTGGCGCCTGATTGCGCTGAATCCCGGATACAAAAAACGCCGCACCTCTTTGCAGAGGGCGGCGTTTTTTATCGGCGCTTATTGGCTGATCAAGCCCACTCCAGCGCCGGCAAACCGCAGGCACTCGGGGTAAACGCCTTGAGCGTGCGCAGAATCCCGTCGGCATGCGCGTATTTTTCATCGGCCATGGCCGCGTCGGGAATCGCAATGGCAGTCATTCCCGCCGCTTTCGCGGCGGTGACGCCAAACGGCGAATCTTCGAACACCAGACAGTCTTCAGGTGCAACGCCCAGACGCCGGGCCGCGGTGAGGAAGATATCCGGCGCCGGTTTCGCCGCACCGACTTCCGGGTCGTCCGCCGTGACAATGAAATCGAACAGGGCAAACCAGTCGCGGTGCAAGGTGGTTTTCTGGCCGAACGACTGCCGCGACGAACTGGTGCCCACGGCGATCGGAATGTTGTGCGCCTTGAGGTGGCGAATCAGCTCCTCCGCGCCGGGCATCGCCTGGGCCTTGGGAAAGCGTTCACGCATCAGCGGCTCGCGGATCAGCAGAAACTCTTCGGCGCTGATCGGCAGATCCAGCGCCTGCACCACGTAGTTCGCCAGGTCATTGGCGCCACGACCGATGATGTTCTGTTTAACGCTCCAGTCGAAGGTTCGCCCGTAACGCTCGGCAATGAGCGAGGTGACCTCGGTGTAGATGCCTTCGGTGTCCAGCAGCAAACCGTCCATGTCGAAAATCACGGCCTTGATCGGGCCAAACGTCTTCATCGGTGCATTCATCATCGGATCCGTTATCAAAAACATCCCGGGCGGCCCAGCCGGCGCCGCTACGCGGATCTGATTAATGGGTTCAGCAGCATAGCGAGGCCAGCGGACATTGAGCAACGGGCAATGTTTACGGGCGGTGGAATGACTCGCTGACATTTAGCGAAATGCCCTACAGATAACGCCTACTTTCCCGACTTCTTTCCACTTTGATCCCCCGCAAAGTCCGCGCACCTCTTTCATGTGCGCGAGTGCTTGCGAATGTTCCAAACCGATCGGCTCCTGGCCCTGAACAACAGCATCGGCCTGCTGGTGGTTGCCGCCCTGAACCCGCAACACCCGGACTTCGAAACGCTGATCCGCGAGTTCCGCCTGTGCCTGAACAACTACGAGGCCTGGGCCGAGCAGCTCTGGACGGGTACGGCACTGGATGTCGAGCAGGTGTTCAAGGTCGGCGACGACGTACACCTCAGCGCGCCCGTCAAATCCCGCCAGCCGATCCAGACCCCGGTGGTCATGTGCCCCGCCAGCGGCCCGTTGACCTTGGTGCACCTGTTCGAGGCGGCGCGCTTCGTACCGATCGGCGATACCCCGGTGCTGCTCGAACCGGTGATCGGCGAAATCGACGGGGTATTGAGTTTCGGTGAACCGCTGCGCCATACCATCGGCCCGAGCGGCATTCTGGAAGTGCGCGAGTGCGACCGGGGCCAGCGTTATCGCATCACCTTCTTTCCTGATGTGTCCAGCGCCCATATCAAGACGCTGTACGCCTCCTATGAAGAGATTCTGGACGGGCTGGAGGTCTGGCTTCGCCAGGAGTGGGACGGGTTTCAGCCGCTGTGGGCGGAGTTTTCCGGCGCCGGTTTGGCTGATCGTTACCAGCAGCTGCAACAGGCCGACTGGCGCGGTTTCGAGAAAGCCCTGCACGACATCTGGGATGACGTTAAACAGCTGTTTGCCCTGCTCGCCGACCTGCAGGCCAACAGTGAAAAACTCCTGCAGTATTTGAGCGATGTCGAGTTGCAAGCGCTGCTCGAAGCCTCCGGCGAGGCCATCGCCAATGGCTTGCTGATCCTCAGTGACGAGCCGTTGCTGTTTATCCATCTGGCGGCGTTTAGCAGTTGGTTGAAGATGCTGCCGCCGCAGTACCTGGCGGAAGTGGTGGCCGAAGTCCGGGTCGAGTTGTTGATCAGCTTTTTGCTGATGCGGGTTTCCGGCGGCGTTGGCGTGCCCGTGCGACTGAGCAGCAAGGTGCTGAGCAAGGTCAAGTCGCCCCGGGCGCGGCAATGGCTGGCCGCGTCGGCGCTGCGCCTGAGCGAACTGACTTCCCCTGCAGATCTGAACAAGCATGCGGGTGCGCTGAAGCCGTTGATGGTGCATGCGCGCGACATCCCGTTGAAGCCGACGCCGGCGATCCCGCTGAACATTCGACAAGCGGACGCCGTGGTTTTAAGCGTGCCAAATCCGGCACCGATGGCCCGGGACAAGTCCCGTGGCACGACGCGGATGGAGCGACACGAACCCCACGACGACAATCCCGATCAAGCGAAAAACCCCAACGGCGACAGCGCCGACTGCGCCCCGTTGACCTGCACCAACGGCTGTCCGGTGTCGATGGTTACCGGCGAAGAGCTGCTGACCCTGACCGACGGCACGCTCGATGGTTTGCTGCCGTTCGAGTTCACCCGGTTGTACCGCACCAGCGCGGTGGAGATCGATGTTGGGCTGGGGTTTGGCTGGAGCCATTCGCTAGCGCATCGGCTGGAGTTCGATGGCGAGGCGGTGATCTGGGTCGATCACGAGAACCGCCGCACGCGGTTTCCGTTGTCCAGCGTTGAGCGCCCGGCGATTCACAACAGCCTGTCGCGGGCGGCGATTTTTCTCGGGGATGAGCCCGAGGAAGTAATCCTCGCGCTGGCGGGGGATGCGGCGCGGTTTTATCACTTTCGTGCCGGGCGGCTGGTGGCGGTCAGTGATGCGTATGGCAATCGGCTGACGGTGCATCGCGATCATCAACAGCGGGTTTTCCGCCTGGACAATGGCGCGGGTCGGTCGCTGCTGTTGCGTTATGACCGGGCGCATCTGGTGGCGGTTGATTACCAGGTGCTTGAGGCTGATGGCTGGCGCACCGAGCAAACGCTGGTCAGTTATTGCTACGACGCGCGTCAGCGTTTGTTGGCTGCGACCAACGCCGTCGGTGACAGCGAGCGTTACGACTACGACGATCAGCACGTCATCCTGCAGCGGCAACTGACCGGCGGCGCGAGTTTCTTCTGGGAATGGGAACGCTCGGGCAAGTCGGCGCGTTGCGTGCGCCATTGGGCGTCGTTCGCGCAGATGGACACCCGTTACGTCTGGGCCGATGACGGCAGTGTCGCGGTGCACTACGTCGATGGCAGCGAAGAAACCTACGTCCACGATGACAGCGCACGGCTGGTGCGCAAGGTCGAGGCCGATGGCGGTGAGCATCTCAAGGCTTATGACGATCAGGGCCGGCTGATCGCCGAGCAGGATCCGCTGGGCGCGGTCACCGAATACCGCTACGACGACGTCGGACGGCTGATCGCGCTGCTTCCGCCGGACGATGAGCCAACGTCCTACGAGTACCGCAACGGTTTCCTGCACAGCCGTTCTCGCGGCGAGGCGGTGTGGACGTTTCGGCGCAACGCCGAGGGCGATGTCTCCGAGGCGGTCGATCCCGACGGACAGGTCACCCATTACTACTACGACGTTCACGGGCAGTTGCTGTCGATCCGCTACCCGGACAGCAGCCGGCACAAGTTGTCGTGGAACGACCTCGGGCAACTGATCGAGGAAACCCTGCCCGACGGTGGTGTGCGGCGCTTTTCCTACGATGCGCTGGGGCGACGGACGACCACTTGCGACGAACACGGCGCGATCACCCGCCAGCAGTGGGATGCGGTTGGCCGACTAATTCAGACGACCTTTCCTACGGGCGCTACCCGTGCCTACAGCTATGGCGCCTACGGCCAAGTCACTGCCGAGCGCGACGAACTCGGGCACATCACCCGCTACGAGTATGACGACGACCTGCACCTCGTCTCGCGCAAGATCAATCCCGACGGCACGCGGGTGCAGTACCGCTACGACCATGCGCAACTGCTGCTGACGGAAATCGAGAACGAGTCCGGGGAAAAGTACCGACTGGACTACACGCCCACCGGATTGATCCGACAGGAAACCGGCTTCGACGGCCGGCGCACCGCTTACGCCTACGACCGCAACGGGCACCTGCTGGAAAAGACCGAGTTCGGCGATGACGGCTCGACGCTGGTCACTGCCTACGCGCGTGATGCGGCCGGGCGTCTGCTGCTCAAGACCCTGCCCGACGGGGTTCAGGTGGCTTACACCTACGACCGCCTGGGCCGTTTGACCGGGGTCGATGACGGCCAGCAACATCCGCTGGCCTTTGAATACGACCGGCAGGACCGGCTGATCACCGAGCATCAGGGCTGGGGCACCCTGCGTTACACCTACGACGCCTGCGGCCAGCTCAAGCGCCAGCGTCTGCCGGACAACAGCAAGCTCGATTACCACTACGCCAAGGGCGGTGCGCTGACGGCGATCGATCTTAATGGCACGCGGCTGACCCGCCACGTTTACCAGTCCGGTCGAGAGCAACAACGCCAACAAGGCCTGCTGCTCAGCGATTATGCCTACGACGATCAGGGACGTTTGCTGGCCCATGCTGTAGGCCATCAGCACGACTCGCTGTATCGCCGGGATTATGCCTACAGCGCCAACGGCAATCTGGAGCACATTGCCGACAGCCGCCACGGCCAGCGCACCTATGGCTACGACGCCCTCGACCGCTTGATCCGCGTCCGTCACTCGCGCGACGAACTGCCGGAATCCTTCGCCCACGACCCGGCCGGCAACCTGCTGATGCAGGATCGTCCCGGGCCGACCCGGATCAAGGGCAACCGCCTGCTGATGCAGGGCGATCGCCATTACGACTACGACGCCTTCGGCAACCTGATCCGCGAACGCCGTGGCCGCGACCAGCAACTCGTCACCGAATACCGCTACGACTGCCAGCACCGTCTGATCGGCCTGACCCGCGCCGATGGCCAAACCGCGACCTACCAATACGACGCCTTCGGCCGGCGCATCCGCAAAACCGTCGACGGCCAGACCACCGAATTCTTCTGGCAAGGCGACCACCTCGTCGCCGAAAGCGGCCCTAGCCACCACCGCAGCTACGTCTACGAACCCGGCACCTTCCGCCCACTGGCGCTGCTCGACGGCAAAGGCCCGAAAAAGGCCTGCCCGTTCTACTACCAACTCGATCACCTCGGCACCCCGCAGGAACTGACCGACTACAGCGGCGAAATCGTCTGGTCGGCGCAATACGACGCCTACGGCAAGGTGTCGGCGATCACCCTCGCGGGCGAGGACTACCTGGATCAGCCACTGAGGTTTCAGGGGCAGTATTTCGATGCGGAAAGTGGGCTGCATTACAACCGGCATCGGTATTACGACCCGAGGTTGGGGCGGTATTTGACGCCGGATCCCATCAAGTTGGCGGGTGGGTTGAATCAGTACCAGTACGTGCCGAATCCGACGGGGTGGGTGGATCCGTTGGGGTTAACGTCGAACTGTCCGCCGCCGAACAGGCCAGGCTGTGAGGTGCCGGGTGGGATTGGTGGCGCTAAGGTAGATGTGGGTGAACCACAATTACCGGACTTGATTCATGGCGTTGACCCACATTCAGTGAAGCGAACGCATGCGATCATGGGAAAAAAATCAACTAAACACGTCGAAAAAATAAGGGATCAAATGCGAGCAGGTGGATACGATGTCAGCTATCCCATAGACGTAGCAGAACATCAGGGCAACTTCTATATTCTAGATGGACATCACCGTGCAGCAGCTGCAAAACAAACAGCAACACCTATAACTATAAAACTGATCACGAACATCAGAGAGCACAAAGGAGAGCTCAATACTATCGAAGAAGTCATTGAATCGGCTAACAATGTCGGACACGACCGATTGGAGCATCACAGAAGAAGATGAAAAAAAACGATAAAAATCTTGAGGACCTAATAACTGACTTCCTTTCAAAAGTTGAAAGTGGAACAGAATTACTACAAAAAAAATTTGGCACTCGGAATATTTTAAGACTTTGGCGAAGCAAGCAAATCGAACGCTGCGGTGAAATAACTGATGAAATTCAATATGAACTGCACGGCGTAGGGTGCGCCATTCACTTCCCATCAGAATCAGTGGACTTTGATTATGGTTCGGATAACAGAATCGACGGTTTTGATGTATGGCGTCTTTACATTTACGCTAGCGATAGGCCATCTAAATATAAAAAATACTGCGACAAAAAAACAATTGAAAAGGAGTTTCAAGAATACATCGCATCAGGTCGAATAAAAAAAATGTCGACATCAGATAACCTTTACGTACTAGTCAGACCTGAATTAACAGGCAAATAACAAAATATTTTGTCGGTTTGCTTTCGTCCGGCTTGACGACTATTTAACAAGCTTGACCTCGAGAACAAATCGATCCGAATCAAAGGGCCTGAAGTACAGGCCCCGGATATTTAAATTCAGTGCGCCGCCACGCTCGACGTTCAAGACAACTTATTGCTCATCCTCATCCTCTTCATACTCCTCATCCAAAGCCTCATCCGCATCATTCAACGGCACCGTCGCATCATCCATCAGCGACCCCGGATCCTCGTTCCCCGGATCATTGATAAACGGCAGACCACTCGGGCCTTTTTCTTCCTTGCCTTCGGTTTCGGGCGTCATGGCAAACCTCTACGTCTGGTGGGTTGTATAACGTTCGAAAAGCCTTACAGGCAATCGTTCCAGTGTCCGGCCGCCAGAAACGAAAAACCCGGCGCCAGGCCGGGTTTGTTTTCGAATATTCAATCAGTGATGGCGGTTTTTGTGTTTGTACTTGTTGTGCTTGTGACCACCACCGGAATGAGCTCTGCCACCGTCGTCACCCAGGTTGTTGCCCACCGCACCACCCGCTGCGCCGCCCAAACCGGCACCAATGGCCGAACCAGTGGAGCCGCCCAGGCTGTTGCCGACCACTGAGCCGCCGGCAGCGCCGAGACCACCGCCAATGGCGGCTTCGGTGCGATTGTGTTTATTCGCCCCGACCGCGCTGCCCGCCGCGCCACCGACACCTGCGCCAACCGCGGCACCGGTGCTGCCACCTAGCTGGCCACCGACCACGTTACCGAGGACACCGCCCAAACCGCCACCTACGGCGGCGCTGCCATCTCCGGCGGCCATCGCACCTTGAGCGATGAATAATCCGAAAAACAGTGCAGACAATGACAAGCGCATTTGAACCTCACAGTTCCCGAATCGGGAGGGTATGCCCATAGGGCCTATGTCAGATTGGAGATATTTTTCCAGAAAACGTTCAGCCATGAAAAAGCCCGACATCGAGCCGGGCTTTTTTTGACAAACGTTCGCTATCAGTGACGCTTGTGACCTTTGGACAGGTTAGCGCCGACGGCACCACCGGCAGCGCCACCAAGACCGGCGCCAATGGTTGCACCATTCCGGCCGCCCAGGCTATTGCCGATCACCGAACCACCGGCCGCGCCAACACCACCACCAATAGCCGCTTTGGTGCGGCTGCCCTTCCCGGCAGCCATCGCACTGCCCGCCGCGCCTGCAACACCGGCACCAATCGCGGCGCCAGTGCTGCCGCCCATCTTCTGGCCGACCACGTTACCCAGCGCGCCACCCAGACCGCCGCCGAGTGCAGCAGTACCCTCACCGGCGACCGCACCTTGAGCAACGAGAAGCCCCAGAACCACAGCAGGCAATGTTAGACGCATGACGAAAACCTCAAAAATAGGGGGATCAAAAGGGGCCGAGATTGAAAGCTGCCGACGCGCTGAAGTCCAGATAAATCAGCTGCCGCCGCGCACTTGGCGCCGATTGGACAGCGATTTCGCCAAAGGTTTTATCGCAGGCAAAAAAAAGCCCGCTGGGGAGACGGGCTGGAGACTTGCTTTCTAACGGATGGCTTCACCCTACGTCCGTGGACGTGAAAAGTTTGTGAAAAACACCAAACTCGGCCAAGAGTTTGTAGGAGATTTCCTTTTCATAAACAGCAGGCATAAAAAACCCCGTTCATAGACGGGGTCGTTCGGTCTCACTTTATTTTCTTGAGCGGGCCGAGACCTTTGGAAGGAATTTGGCTTTCGGCCCCTTGGGTGCCGTGGACTTGATCTTGCCGGTCTGCACCGGATCCTCGCCAAAGCCCGATTGGTACTCCGTCTGGCCGCAACGGACACAGTTGTTGAATGAAAATTCGGCTCCATCGTCTTCGATATACGGATCAGTCATAGCCTCTCCCCTTTGCGATAGATCGACACCGGCAAAGCCCTTTTGCCTGAAAAAATATCGACCTCCAAGGCTTTTGAGACTAGCCGGTCATTACCGGACTTGTGGTTCAGTTAGACCGATGCCCGACGAATGGCCTACACCTGCTCAACATCCGAACCCACCGTTGATCTCACAACGCTAAAGATTCCCGCCCACAGGCCGTTGCCCTTTTTCATACAAATGAATCTCAAGGAGAGAACATGAAAATCAACGGATTCCCGGAAATGCCGGTCGTAAAACTCACGGACGAACAAATCGCTGCCGGCAAAGCCGCCGGTGAAAAATTCAAGGAAAAGCTCGCATCAGGCGACATCACCATCACCTACCCGGACAAACCGGTTCTGACTCCCGGCGTTATCTACCACCCGAGTCAGCCGGCCGATCCGACGCCCTCCACCGGCACCCCGCCGATGGTCGCAGTCGATACGCCCCTGACCTATGACGCCCACGGGCTTGTCATCCTCAAGCCACAGGGCTGATCGAAAGCAGAAAAGCAAAAAGCCCATTCATCATCTGAATGGGCTCGCTTGAATAAGGCGACTGCATCAACGCAACTTGACCGCCGTGCCGGTTGCGAACACCACAACCATGCCACCCTTGCCCGCCGGCATGCTGATTTCGAAATTCAGCCCGACCACCGCATACGCCTGCAGCGCCCGCGCCCGCTCCTTGATCTCCTCCGTCGCCTGAACCCGCGCCTCCTTCAACGCACGCTCCAGCGTCTGCGAACGCCCACCGAAAAAATCGCGCATGCCGGCAAACATGTCACGGATCACATTGACGCCCTGCACCGACTCCGCGCTGACAATGTCCAGGTACGCGGTGATCTGTCGGCCTTCGATGGCGTGGGTGGTGGAGATGATCATGGGAACAGTCCTTTTTTCTACGGATAAAGCGGCGATTGTAATGTGCTATGGGAAATCAGACCGAGCACTTGCGCAGCGGTTTAAAATCCAGACGTCAGAAACCACAAAACCCCTGATCTCTTTCGAAATCAGGGGTTTTGCGTATTGAATTTGGCGGTGAAGGAGAGATTTGAAACCGCCCGATTGAGATTTTCTCGGCGTCTGGCCCCAGTTTATAAGGGTTTCAGGGCGATAGTTAGCGCGCAAACGTTCCCATGGCAGTCCCATGAGTTTGCGGGCAGTCGAAGACCCAAAGGGCCATAGAGGGATACCCGTTTTTTCAGGAACGGCATCGGAAAAAGGTAATTTCGGTAACTCAATCAATAGATTGGCCTGAGAGCCTTGATTTAACTGGTCTGCAAGGGGTCTGCACAAGGTAATTTTTAAGTAATGTAGAGGTTAGGTAGTTACCTTTTAAGGGAGTAATTTCTCCATTTATTAACCCCTTATAAATCAGCAACTTACGTCCATATTACCTTTTTCATTACTCAAAATTACTTTCTGAAGTATTCCAGTAAAGCCAATGAATACGGGCTTTCAGCGGTCTGCCGATATCCTGGTTACCACATTACTTTTTTCCGACTGCGCTCCTGAAAATCAGCTCCTGACGGTGCCTCATGTCTGACGAACAAACGAGCCAGGGGAAATGCATCGGGTGCCCTACCCTTTGCAGGGATTCGCAGGCTTTTTGTGTCATTCATTGACCATCACAAAGCCCAGCCTTGGCTGCGCTCAGCGGATCGCAGGAGTGCCGAAAAAAAAACCCATTTAGCCCGCAGGCGAGGTGGGGGGACGACGGCGCGCGCCCGAATCAGCCACGGCGATAGCCGAGAGCGCGGTAGCAACGATTTGGGATGTTTGCGTACTCGGATTTAGCCGCGGGGTGTGGTGTAATGAGAAAACTCAATTCAACCAAGGAATGGAAATGGCTGCTGCAGTTATCTCATGTATCAATCTGAAAGGTGGTGTTGGTAAAACAGCACTCGCCGTCAATCTCGCTGCTTACTGCGGTTCGCTCGGTAAAAAGACGTTACTAGTCGATCTAGACCCACAAACGAATGCGAGTTTTTCCTCAGTCGGCGTGGCCGCTTGGCAAAATCATGTACGTGACCACGGATCGGTAGCAGACTTATTGGGCGCCAGGAAACATACAACAGCGGACGGAGCTGTTCGCGACGCGCATGAAACGATAATTCATAATGTTTTCGATAATGTAGATCTAATTCCATCACATATCGATCTTTTCACCGTAGATCTCGACCTCGCAGGCGCAACATCAAGAGAGACCAGACTGCGAAGAGCTCTCAAGGATGTAATTAACGAATATGAAGTCATAATTTGTGACTGCCCACCTAACCTCACCATTCCTACGCAAAATGCCTTGGCGATCAGTACGCACTATGTTGTACCTGTTTCTCTAGACTTCCTTTCCGCTATCGGAGTAGGGCTACTACTGAAGCGAGTTCAAGAATTTTGTACTGACCTTGAGCACACATTAGAGAACATTGGAATTGTAATTTCTAGAGTTGGCCGCCCTGCTCTACATCGGGCGGAAACCGAGGCAACACTTCGTAAGCAGTTCGGGAAGTCAGTTTTAAAAACAAAAATCTCAGAACGTGTAGCTGTTAGCATATGCGCGCAACAGCAAATTTCTGTTTTTGACTCCAAAGACGACACATCGATTCACGAATTCACAACTGTTTGCAATACACTGCTGAAAACATCGGGAGTTATTTAATGAAAGCTCACGAACTTTCCAAGGCACTTTTAGCGCTCTCGAAAATTCTAAAATCAGGCCCTGATGTTGACGTAGAGGACTGGTCGCTGCTTAGTAAAAGCGTTACCCCAATGAACAAGCCTACACCTCTAAAAGATAGCGACATCCCCACAGCGCTGTACACGCTGGTGAGACTAAACGACGTAAGTAAAGCCCAATGGCTTTCGTTAATTCAAGATTTCAATATCGACATCGAAATACGTCCAAGAGATGCAACAAGAGATATTGTCGGAAAAATACTCAATTATCTCGCAACAAACCCTATCGCGCGTGAAAGCTTATTGAGAACGGGATCCAAAAAGAACCCTACAGAATCAACCGAGCTCGCCAACGCACTGAATTTATTGCTTAAATAATGGAACAATTCAAACTCGAAGTAAAAGCCAATTTCGAGCGGAGTTATATCGCTACGAGAACTAGCGTTGACGATGCTTTAACAAACCTCGAACCACACAAAGAAGTGTATGCAGAAAGCTACTCACGATTAGTGTCTCTCAACGCATGGAGATCCGAGCTATTCAGTAACATCTTTGATGTAGATACGGCCGAGTTCTTTCAAGAAGCGCACAACGATGCGTTAATGTCACATGCACTCGCGCGCCAAGGTGCTTGGCGCGTAGCGCTAATGTCCCTGCGTAGCCTCATTGAGAATACTTTATTTGGACTTTACTACTGTGAACACCCCGTCGAATTGCAACAATGGCTGATAGGCGAACATAAATTAGGTTTTAGCGAAACCATTATGTATCTATCACGCCACCCCAAGCTGAAAAAAATTGATGAAGCATTAACCGGCATCGAAATATTAAAAAAAGAATACGCTACTTTGTCCAAAGCTGTTCACGGATCAGCGAAAGTATTCCGAATGTCAAGGGACGGAACTGTAACAGGATTAAACCTAAGTTCCGCCTCGGAACTTGGAGCGTGGAGCTGTCGCGAAAAATCCACGATCGCGGCAATTAATTTATTACTAACCTGCTTCTTTGCAGAACACCTGAGCGGCGCAGCGCTACCCAACCTTCGAAAGTCAATAAGCCTAGCGATACCCGTAAAAAAACATGCAAATCTAAGAGCAGCTCTACAGGTAACACTTCGACACTGATAACAATGCAACACTTGAACAGACCACGAATTATTGGAGCCCCCCCCTGATGAAAGGGCTCCATAATTCACAAACGCTCTAAAGACACTTGTTATAAATTTAGCAAACTAATCACGAACACCAATTTCGTACACTTTAAACCTTATTACTTCTTGGCTCATCCAATCATTCAACTGCAACATCCGAGTCTGGATCGGCTCCAGCTCATTCGCCGCATAGATTTGCGCCGCTTCCTTAATCGACCCAAAACCACCCGCATTCTGAGGCACAAGCCCCATCAACTGTGGCGGAATCCGCAAGCTCGCCAACACATCATCCCGCGTCTGATTCTTGATCGAATCGAATTCATCCTTCGCCGCCACCTCACTCACCGGGATCAGCTGAATCCCGTCCTTCTTCCCAGTCGGCGAGTAGACGAACAAATTCCGGAAATTACTTGGCCCTTTCGATTCCTTCAACGCCTTACGCAACGCATCAATATCAGCCTCAGTCTGCGCCGCGTCCGTCATGTACAAGATGAACCCCGCATGACTCCCGTTCTCGTAATACTTGCGCCGAAACAACGTCGCCGACTCGTTCAAAAGTGCTGACTGCAAAGCACTGATCCACTCCGGCAACCCATAAATCTCCTGATGCAGATCCGCCTCACGCAGATGAAAAATGCTGTCCGGCTCAAACGCATGCTCATCCTTCCACCCCCGCACCTGGTAAAACTTCCCCTCCGGCCCCGCACGCATGTACTTCGCCAACGGCGTTTCCAACTTACGAACCCCGCCCAACCGCGACCGCCGTCCCTCAAGGTACCCATTGCCCAAACACAAAAAGTCCAAAGCAAACTGCTCAAACGCAGCCCGCGACAACAGCGGATGCGGGATAAACGTCTTGCTCAACAGATTGCGCTTGAACATCAGCCCGGAATGCAGATGCACGCTCGCCCCCACCGACCGGGCCAGTCCGTCTAGCGACAGCGGCGGCTCATACCACCGCCCGTTGAACCAACACTCCAGGTAATCGAAAACCTCGCGACCGCCCAGAACTGGCGTCGGCTCGCCGAAGGAAAACACCTGAGTTCCCGCGCCAGTGGCGGGTGTCGTCGCGGGCAACGTCTGGCTGGCGAGTTGTTCGGTCATCAGTAAATCTCCATGCGCCCGGTGTTGGCAGTGGTCTGCCCCTCAAGCGGTTCGTGGTGCAATGCGTGAAAGAGCGCCCAGGCCAGGTCGGCGTGGCCGGTGTTGTCGTTGCGGCCTGCGGTGTAGGTGTACTGGCGCCCGCCGGCGGTGACGGTTTTGCGGATCGCCATCAGCGACTGGGCCATGTCGGTCCAGCCAGCATCGAATTCGAGCCGGCCCTTGTGGATTACGTCGTAGGCCTTGAGTACCAGGCGGGTTTTGACTTCGGGCGAGTAGCTGAAGGTGGTGACCGCCGGGAAGAACTGGCGCACCTGCTGGGCCACGCCGCTGCCCAAACCGGTTACATCGATGCCGATGTAAGTCACCCAGTAGCGGTCGCAGACGCTCTTGATGAACGCGGCCTGCGCGGCGAAGTCCATGCCACGGAACTGGTGGCGTTCGAGGATGCGGAACTTGCCACCCGGTACCAGCGGCGGCGCGACCACGACCATGCCAGAACAGTCGCCCGTCTCAGCCGGGTCGTAGCCAATCCAGACTTGTCGATCGCCAAACGGACGCATGGCAAAGGGTTTGTAGTCCTCGGCCCACTCGACCCAGCTGTCCACCATGCACGACTGCAACAGGGTCAGCGGAAAGATGCTCGCGCCGTCGTCGACGAATTCGCACATCAGCAGGTTGGCGAACGCCTCCGGGCTGTATTCGCGGCGCAGTTCCTCAATGTCGAACAGGTCACAACCGCCCCGCTCCGCGTCCAAGATCGTGACAATCTGGCGCCACAACCGATCTTCACAGAACCGGCCCTGCTGGAGAGCACCGTGGGACACGTCAACCTTCGTATGCTGCGCGGCGGGCTTGCCTTTGTTGAAGCGTTCGCCCGTCCAGAAGGTGTACGCCTCGTGGGCCAGGCATTGCGGCGCAGTCAGCAGCAACGAATCATTGCCCAGCAGAATCCGAACGGTAGCAAGTATGCGCCGCGAAAGCAGCGCAACCTGCGGGGAAAACTCGGCCGCGTGAAAAGGAAGGTGAAGATGTTTCGGAAACTGCGCACGGCGTCATTTCTGAGGGTCCAGGGTGACCGCAATGCAATCAGCGTAGGATTTACTGGCCGTATTGCACGAATTGCCAGAGTTCACCAGTACGGCCTGAAAGATCGTGCTGAGAAGGGTGCGCCTAGCGTAGGCTATGAGCAACGGGAGCTGCTCGGGTTAACCGAAGCGGATCTGGATATCATTCGAGATCAGCTGCTCACGCACTTAACACCATAGATTTGAAAAGCAAAATTTCAAGTAGGCTTGAGCAATGGATCAGCAACCAATACAGCTAACTTTTCTAACTGAAAGAAAAAACAGCGATATAGAAATAATACAAGTCAAGGACACCCGCACTCCAATTGAAGCCACCCATTACATACTTATTGAAACCCAATCTCATCAAATCGTGAGAACAGGTCATCATCAAAAAATTATAGACGCATCAATCAAAGTACGCGCTACATATCTTTCTGGCGAATGGGGTTGCGAATCTGGGACCCTCATTTGCGAAATGGGCGGTGATGCTAGCAGTTCAAGGGTGCGACTCACAAATGGCTTAGTTACAATTCATGAGTCAATGAGGGGGCTTCATATAGGAAGCTACCTGTTTTATAAAATTGTTTTTTGGGCAAAGCAGTTAGACCCTTCAACAAAAATTGCTCCTATCACCTTGCTTTCGTCGGATGCTTATCACCCAAATAAAAAAAGGCGAAACGACTTTTACAGTAATTCAGGAATAAAGTTCGACTGGCACGATCAAAATCAAAGCGCAGGAATTTCCGACCCGAAATTAACCGTTTCCGATCTAACACCACACGCCCACTGGCCAAACATAACGTGCGACTCACGACTGCACAGTCTCGATGAAGCGCTAAAACAGCGAGCGCTACTGAAAGATAGAGTAAGAAAGCTTCGTCACTTAAATCGTTACTACCGCCGAGAATTTGACAACACACATGCAAGACTTAAGCAAATCGCAAAACTTTTGAACAAGCCGCTTTACATAGTTTCTTTCGGTTTAGGTGCTGCAATTTCATATTTGATAACTTTCTTGTAAAAACTTAGCATTATAAGACCGGCATATTTGTAAGCTGTTGCTTTACATACGATGATTGCTGCATCGCCCCGTTCATGGCGCCAACATCGACGTCATGAACGACTTAGCCAACCTCGCCCGCCTGATCGAGAACCTCATCCGCCTCGGCACCATCGCTGCCGTCCAGATGAAGCCCCCCGCGTGTGCAGGTCAAAACCGGAACCCTCACCACCGGCTGGCTCCCATGGGTCGCCGTTGAACAAGCTGACTTGCCAGGGCGAGCGCAACGCCCTGACCCGCGCTTTGCTGGGGGACGCCTGATGCAACCCTCAGCCAATTCTGTGGCACGCACACGCCCGCCCATGGCGAGCCATCGGCTTGACCTCCCCAGTTGCTGCGACATCTGCGGCAACGCCCGATCCACCCGCAAGCATCAGGCCTGTATCGGGTTACGAAAACGCGGCGTTCAACTCGGAAGGTTCGACTACTGGAACCTGCCTGGGATGCGCTTCGCAAGATTAATGCGATGAACCCAACCAAGAAAGCGCAGACAGTCGGTATCGTAGAGCGGGACAACAAAACCGTTCGGCATCACAAGCTGCACTTTGTGTTCCTGAACACCAAAAGCGGGTTGCCGCATGTCAGTGACTTTGTAGTGCGGGATCGTTTTTTCAAAGCTCACCTGAATACGGCCAGGGTTCGTTATCGGGGGCCTGGCCAGTGCCGGCATACCTATGCCAGTCAGTTGCTGACTACGGGTGTTGCGTCAATTGATTGGATTGCCGAACAGATGGGCCACACCAACGGCAACATGATCCGGCAGCACTATGGAACGTGGATCAACGAAGACGGCCCAGATGTCGTAGGGATGCTCCAAATGGCGCTTAAGCCATAACGGATTCGAGATTCACGCATTTGGAACATTCAATTGCGAAAAACCCCAGAACCTTAACGATTACTGGGGTTTTAATCGAGTCATCACGTGCGCCATGCGCTGACTGAAAAGTCATCGTGGCTGCAGTGAAGCTCTTAAGCGCTACGGAGAGACATAGGTAGACCACCGATCTGCTCAAGCCCCTTGGCTGTTAAGACCACAGTCGCAGCCCAAGTATGATGAACAGTTCCAGAGATGTAGCCTTCCGCCAGCAAAAAACGCATGCATGAAGCCGCAAAGAAGTGCGTGGCAAAGTGCTCAGAAGCTTTTTCTCGACCACTTACATCAGATAAATACGCCGGCCCCTCGGCTATTCCGAGCGTCTCGGGATCTAGATCTATTGCCTGTGGGAAAGCATCGGCCAAAGCGGAAAATACGCTATTGACTACCGCATCGAACCGACCAGCATTTGTTAAATCCATTTGAAAAACCTCTCATGCCAGTTCGAAATGCACATTACCAGGAGACGCAGCGGCAATTCCTCGGAGATCCAAGGAGGAAAAAGCTGCAACATTTTTCAGTACCAGTTGAGCTCCAGTATTCTTGCCTGCCGCCGCAAGGCTGCGTAAATCAAGCGAGGAAAACCCAGCGGCATTAAGAGTCAGACCACCGCCAGCTGAGGCTATGCCTCGAAGATCTAAAACACTAAACATGGCTATTCCTTTTCCAGTGCGATTAGGGAAAGGCATATTGCCACATAGGCGATTCAATCTGATCCACTTGATGGGATTATTAAATCTCCTAGACAAGGCTTCGCTATCTTCACCAGCGACCTTCGTGACTGTAACCACGTTGCTGCGGCCCCCCAGTTTTAGGATTTCGAAAGCATCAATAGCGCCTACTGGTCCCAGATCTGGTCCCATATCACCATTTTCCAGACGCCAAAAACCACAAACCCCCGACTTTCTCTAGGAAAATCAGGGGTTTGCGTTTGTAGAATGTGGCGGTGAAGGAGAGATTCGAACTCTCGATACAGTTTCCTGTATACACACTTTCCAGGCGTGCTCCTTAAGCCACTCGGACACTTCACCGTATCTCTTCAAACATGTTCTGTCTGTCGAGGCGCGCTAATGTAGTCGAAAGCTTTTCTGATGGCAAACTTTTTTTCAGAATTTTCATGCGGTTAAGACAAAAAGGCGTTTCGCCCCACCTTGGGCGATGGCAAACCGGCCAATCTCTGGTGACGGCCGCCCTTCTATATAGAAGCCGAACGGTGTGCTACGCCGGGCGCGGCCGGAAACGGTGACCGGCGAGTCAGTCACAGCGCTTTACCTGGCCTACGGTGGTGGGTAACGTCTGCCCATCTTTCTTACAAGGAATAGCGTCATGAGTGAGTTGATTGCCTACCACCTCGAAGACGGTATCGCGACCCTGACCCTGAACAACGGCAAGGTCAATGCCATTTCCCCGGACGTGATCGCGGCGTTCAACGCGGCGCTGGATCAGGCGAAGACTGATCGTGCCATCGTGATCATTACCGGTCAGCCGGGGATTCTGTCGGGCGGCTATGACTTGAAGGTGATGACCGCCGGGCCTAAAGAAGCCGTGGCGCTGGTGACTGCGGGTTCGACCCTCGCCCGTCGCCTGCTCTCCCACCCGTTTCCGGTGATCGTTGCCTGCCCAGGCCACGCCGTGGCCAAAGGTGCATTCCTGCTGCTGTCCGCCGACTACCGCATCGGTGTCGACGGCCCGTTCAGCATCGGTCTGAACGAAGTGCAAATCGGCATGACCATGCACCACGCCGGCATCGAGCTGGCGCGTGATCGTCTGCGTCGTTCGGCGTTCCACCGTTCGGTGATCAACGGCGAGATGTTTGATCCGAAAAGCGCGGTGGATGCCGGTTTCCTCGACAAGGTGGTGGCTGCCGAAGAGCTGCAAGGCGCAGCCCTGGCCGCGGCGCGTCAGTTGAAGAAGATCAACATGAACGCGCACAAGAACACCAAGCTAAAAGTGCGCAAGGCGCTGCTCGAAGCCCTCGACAACGCGATCATCCAGGATCAGGAACATCTGGGCTAAGCCCACGCTTCCCGAGCCGAAGAAAAGCCCGACCGTCGTGTCGGGCTTTTTCTTGCGCGTTCGGTTGATCATCCGCCGACAGCTCTAGGACACGTCTGACGATCAACTTGGAAACATGCGCTTAAACATCGCCTATCTCCGGACTCTATAGCAGCAATTGCCGAAAACAGTGCACATCCGTACACTGCGCCACCTTTTGTCCCGGTGGGGCCTGAAAATGCTGTTTGTGTTTCGTATGTTATTGATGGGCCTGCACTTTATTCTGGCCGGCGTGTTGGGGGTGATCCTCGGGCTGTGCCGGCCGTTCAATCCGGACAACAGCCGACTGTGCGCCCGCCTCTACGCGCTTCCGGCCATGTGCATTCTGCGCTTGCGGGTAAAAGCCGACGTCGGCCCGTTGATGAACAAGCCAGACAGTTGCGTGATTGTCGCCAACCATCAGTCCAACTACGACCTGTTCGTGTTCGGCAACGTGGTGCCCCGGCGGACCGTGTGCATCGGCAAGAAAAGCCTGAAATGGGTGCCGCTGTTCGGGCAACTGTTCTGGCTCGCGGGCAATGTGTTGATCGATCGTGGGAACGCGCACAAGGCGCGCAAGTCGATGCTCACCACCACCCACACCTTGCAGCACGAAGACACGTCGATCTGGGTATTCCCGGAAGGCACGCGCAACCTCGGTGAAGAACTGCTGCCGTTCAAGAAAGGCGCATTCCAGATGGCGATCGCCGCCGGTGTGCCGATCGTGCCGGTGTGCGTCAGCAGCTACATCAAGCACATGCGCCTGAACCGCTGGCGCAGCGGGAATATTCTCATACGCTCGCTGCCGGCGATTCCTACAGCCGGGCTGACCATGGATGACATGCCCATGCTCATGTCCCAGTGCCGCGAGCAGATGCGCGAATGCATCGCCGCGATGGATCAGCAGCTGCAGGCTGCGTAAAAAAACCCGCCTTGTGCGGGTTTTCTTTTGCCGGGTGAACTGTACAGATTTCACTGACTCTCAAGCAGCGACACAGCTAAGCTGAAGCCTTGTATTCCCTGCCATCTGCCAAGAAGAAGTGAACCACTACCATGGGTCGAGTTGTTGCTGCTGCGGTTTACAGCGCCGGTAAGAAAGTCACCAATATCACGCTTGACGAAGGTGCCGCCTGGGCCGCAAAAACCGGACATTTTGTCTGGATCGGCCTGGAAGAGCCAGACGCTCAGGAGCTGGCCAATCTGCAGCGCCAGTTCAACCTGCACGAACTGGCCATCGAAGACGCCCTGGAAAAACACAGCCGGCCGAAGCTGGAAACCTTTGGTGACGCCTTGTTTATCGTCACCTACTCGCCGATCCGCGAACATGGGATCTTGCAGTTCATCGAAACGCACATCTTCGCCGGCAAGGGCTACATCATCACCGCCCGCAACGGCCACTCGGCGTCCTACGCGCATGTCCGCCAACGCTGTGAGGCGCGGCCGCTGCTGCTGGAGCACGGCGAAGATTTCGTCCTGTATGCGCTGCTGGATTTCGTCATCGAAAACTACCAGCCGGTGGGCGAAGCGATTCATGCCGAAATCGATGAACTGGAGCGCAACGTGCTGTGCAGTGCGTTGAACGAGCATGACATTCAGAAACTCCACGGTCTGCGCCGCGACGTGTTGCGCCTGCGCCGCTATGCAGCGCCGATGGTGGAGATTGGCGAGGAGTTGCAGAAGCTGAGCTTCCCGTTCATCGACAAGAACATGCGCCCGTACTTCCGCGATGTGCAAATTCATGTCACGCGGCAGATGGAGGACCTGACCACCCTAGCCGACATCGCCAGCCAGACCATCGAGATCGGCGTGCTGCTCGAGGCGTCACGGCAGAGCGTGGTGCAACGCAAGTTTGCCGCGTGGGCGGCGATTCTGGCGTTCCCGACGGCGGTGGCGGGGATTTACGGGATGAACTTCCAGAACATGCCGGAGCTGAGCTGGCACTACGGCTATTTCGCCGTGTTGGGGTTTATTACGGTGGGGTGTGTGAGTTTGTGGGCGAGTTTCAAGAGGTCGGGGTGGTTGTAGGGAAGCAAAAGCAAAAGATCGCAGCCTGCGGCAGCTCCTACAGGGTGTAACCACCCCGATGTAGGAACTGCCGCAGGCTGCGATCTTTTGATCTGCTATCAAGCAGCCTCAGGCTTGTGCGCCACAAAGCGCATCATCCACTCTGCCACCGTGGTGCCATGGTGCTCCTGCTCGAGGCTGGCCACGCCTTTCGAGTAGATCTGCGAACCCAGCGCTTCCTGGCGCAGATCCAGCAGCGCCCGCGAATAGTCGTGAATGAATTCCGGGTGCCCCTGGAAGCACAGCACCTGATCGTTGATGTGGTACGCGGCAAACGGGCAGAAATCGCTGGAAGCGATGACCGTGGCGTTTTCCGGCAGCGCAGTGACCTGATCCTGGTGGCTGATCAGCAGCGTCAGCTCTTCTCGCACCGGGCTCATCCACGGCGCCTTGGCCGCCAGTTTGTAGTTGTGGGTGCCGACGCCCCAGCCTTGGCTGGCGCGCTCGCTCTTGCCACCTAGCAGCAGCGCCAGCAATTGATGGCCGAAGCACACGCCGAGCAGCTTGTCGCCACGCTCGTAGCGGGTCAGCAGGTATTGCTTGAGGGTCTGGATCCACGGGTCGGTGCCGAACGAATCGGCCTTGCTGCCGGTGATCAGGTACGCATCGAAGGTCAGGTCGTCGCTGGGGTATTCGCCCTGCATCACGTTGTACACGGTGAACTCGGCGGCAATCGGTTGCTGCGAGAACAGGCGCTGAAACATCTGCCCGTAACCCTGATATTGATCGACCAATTCCGGACGCAGGATGTCGGTTTCCAGAATGCAGATGCGTAGCGACATAAAAAATACCTGACACGTGATGGGAATAATGAACACTCCAGAGCCTGCCTTGAAACACCCCGGCAAGGCAAGCCCCGCAGCGTTCAGCCGATCACTTAAAACAGCTCGCCTTTCGCGGTTTTCTCCAGCAGCAGCGCCGGTGGCGCAAAGCGCTCGCCGTACTGCTCGGCCAGATACTGCGCGCGTGCGACAAAGTCCTGCACCCCGTATTGATTGATGAACTGCAACGCGCCGCCGGTCCACGGCGCAAATCCGATGCCGAAGATCGAGCCGACGTTGGCATCCGCCGTCGAAGTCAGCACGCCCTCCTCCACGCAGCGCACGGTTTCCAGGGCCTGCACGAACAGCAGACGATCACGCACATCCTTCGGCGAAATCTGCCCGTCGGCCTTCTCGAAGCGCGTCTTCAACTCCGGCCACAGATGTTTCTGACCACCCGCCGGGTAATCGTAGAAACCACCGCCAGCGGCTTTGCCCGGGCGCTTGTATTCGTTGAGCAGCAAGTCAATCACGGCGAAGGCCGGGTGTTCTATCAGCGGTTTCCCTTCCGCTTGCAGGTCTTTGGCCGTTTGCTGACGGATATGGCTCATCAGGCTGAGGGAAACTTCGTCGGAGATCGCCAGCGGCCCGACCGGCATCCCGGCCTTGCGCGCTTCGGTCTCGATCATCGGCGCGCTCACGCCCTCGCCGAGCATGGCGATGCCTTCATTGGTGAAGGTGCCAAACACCCGCGAGGTAAAGAAGCCGCGACTGTCATTGACCACGATCGGGGTTTTCTTGATTTGCAGGACGAAGTCGAAACCGCGCGCCAGGGTTTCAGCACTGGTCTGCGCACCCTTGATGATTTCCACCAACGGCATTTTGTCCACCGGGCTGAAGAAGTGCAGACCGATGAACTTACTCTGATCGGGTACTGCGGTCGCCAGCCCGGTGATCGGCAAGGTCGAAGTGTTGGAGGCAATCACCGCGTCAGCACCGACAATCTTTTGCGCTGCCGACGAGACATTGGCCTTGAGTTCGCGATCCTCGAACACCGCCTCGATGATCAGATCACAACCCGCCAGATCCGCATCATTTTCAGTGATGTGAATCCGCGCCAGCACCGCTTCGCGCTTTTCGGCCGTCATCTGGCCACGGGCGACTTTCTTGTCCAGCAGCGCCGCCGAATGGGCCCTGCCCTTCTCGGCCGCCGCCAGGTTGATGTCCTTGAGCACCACATCGATGCCAGCCGAGGCACTGACGAAGGCGATCCCGGCGCCCATCATGCCCGCACCGAGCACACCGACCTTGCGCGTGACATACGGCGCAAACCCTTGCGGACGCGAGCCACCGGCATTGATCTCGTTGAGCTGGAACCAGAAGGTGCCGATCAGGTTTTTCGAGATCTGCCCGGTGGTCAGTTCGGTGAAATAGCGGGTTTCGATCAGGTGCGCAGTGTCGAAATCGACCTGTGCGCCCTCCACCGCCGCACACAGAATCTTCTCTGGCGCCGGCAGCGTGCCCTGAGTCTTGCTGCGCAGGATCGACGGCGCTATCGCCAGCATCTGCGCGACTTTCGGATTCGACGGTGTGCCGCCGGGGATCTGATAACCCTTCACGTCCCAACGCTGCACCGCACTCGGGTTGGCGACAATCCAGGCGCGCGCCTTGGCCAGCAACTCGTCACGATCCGCCGCCAGTTCATCGATCAGACCGGCCTGCAATGCCTGTTGCGGGCGCACCTTTTTGCCTTCGAGCAAGTACGGCAAGGCTTTTTCGATGCCGAGCATACGCACCATGCGCACCACCCCGCCGCCGCCCGGCAGCAGGCCCAGCGTCACTTCAGGCAGACCGAGTTGCACCATCGCATCGTCCAGCGCCACCCGGTGATGGCAGGCCAGACAGATTTCCCAGCCACCGCCAAGCGCGGCGCCGTTGATCGCCGCGACCACCGGTTTGCCGAGGGTTTCCAGGGTGCGCAACTGCCCCTTGAGGCTCAGCACCATGTCATAGAACGCTTTGGCCTCGGGTTTGCCGACCTTGATCAGCTCATTGAGGTCGCCGCCGGCAAAGAAGGTTTTCTTCGCCGAGGTGATGATCACCCCGGCGATGCTGTCTTTTTCCGCCACCAGCCGCGCAACGCAGGCGCCCATGGCATCGCGGTACACGGCGTTCATGGTGTTGGCGCTCTGGCCCGGCATGTCGATGGTCAACACGACGATGGCGTCCTGGCCTTTTTCGTAACGAATGGCTTCGCTCATAACAAGGTTTCCTTGAATTCGGGGCTCAGAGGCGTTCGATGATGGTGGCAATGCCCATGCCGCCGCCGACGCACAGCGTCGCCAGGCCGTAGCGCAGGCGCCGGGTTTCCAGTTCATCGAGCAAGGTGCCGAGGATCGCGCAACCGGTCGCGCCCAGCGGGTGGCCCATGGCGATCGAGCCGCCGTTGACGTTGACTTTGTCCGGGTCCACCGCCATGTCCTTGATGAACTTGAGCACCACCGAGGCAAATGCCTCATTGACCTCGAACAGGTCGATGTCTTCCACGCGCAAACCCGCCTTGGCCAAGGCCTTGCGGGTGGCCGGTGCCGGGCCGGTGAGCATGATGGTCGGGTCAGTGCTGGTGACCGCCGTGGCGACGATCCGGGCCCGTGGTTGCAGGCCGAGCGCACGACCCTTGGCTTCGGAGCCGATCAACATCAGCGCCGCACCGTCAACGATCCCGGAGCTGTTGCCCGGCGTATGCACGTGGTTGATCCGCTCGACGTGGCTGTAGACCCGCAGCGCGGTGGCATCAAACCCCATCTGGCCGATCATTTCGAAACTTGGCTTGAGTTTGCCGAGGCCTTCCATCGTCGACTCGGCGCGAATGAATTCGTCGTGATCGAGCAGGATGATGCCGTTCTGATCCTGCACCGGCACCAGCGACTTGTTGAACGAGCCGTCGGCCCGCGCCCGTGCGGCTTTTTGCTGCGAGTGCAGCGCGTAGGCATCGACATCCTCACGACTGAAGCCTTCAAGGGTGGCGATCAGGTCCGCACCAACGCCCTGCGGGGTGAAGTGGCTGTGCAGATTGGTTTGCGGATCCAGTGCCCAGGCGCCGCCGTCGCTGCCCATCGGCACCCGCGACATCGACTCGACGCCACCGACCACCACCAGATCCTCGAAGCCCGAGCGCACCTTCATCGCACCGAGGTTGACCGCTTCCAGACCCGAGGCGCAGAAGCGGTTGATCTGCACACCGGCCACGCTAACGTCCCAATCCGCCAACTGCACCGCAGTCTTGGCAATGTCCGAGCCCTGATCGCCAATCGGCGTGACGCAGCCGAGCACCACGTCATCGACCTGGCTGGTGTCCAGCGCAGTGCGGCTTTGCAGCGCGGTCAACAACCCGGCGACCAGATTCACCGGTTTGACGCTGTGCAGCGCGCCATCGGCCTTGCCTTTGCCGCGGGGCGTGCGTAACGCATCGAAAATCAAAGCTTGGGTCATGACGTCCTCGAACCTGTGCGGTGAGTGAATTTCGTAGTGTCACTGTTGTCCCGAGCGCGCATGGATTCAATGACCACAGCGCTCAATGACGTTGACGTGCACGCTCAGACGGACGGTCATCCACCCTCAGGTGAACCGGTTCAGGTCAGCGAGTTGTCTAGCAAGCGGGCGGCGAAGAAGCTGGCAATAAGCCTCATGCCGTTTTTATCGCAAACGGCAGCAAATACATATGAAATGGATCTAAGCCAAGCGTGACGCGGGCTCTAAGGTAGTAAATGTACGTCAGGGTCGTCGGGTTTTGCCGGGGCCGACGTTCTTCAACAGGAAGTGCAGCGTTTGCCGTCATGGATATGCAGGCAGACATCAGGAAATAACAATAAAGGCGGTCAAGCCATGTTCAAACAACCGAAAGTTCGTCAAGCAGGACTCATTCTTTTCGCCACCACGCTGCTGTTGATTTTGCCCAATCTGACCAAGGTGATTGGCTGACTCAAGCGGCAGGCATCCGCTATCGCCAGACAAAATGTGACTGGCCCGCTACCCGGGCCAGCGTGGCTGTGCGAACCTTTGCGCACTTCCACGACAGGGACGGCGATCATTTGAAAACGCTCATTGTGTTCTGGGCCTTGCTGCTGAGCATGCCCTTGTCTGCGGCGCAGCTCACGCTGGAGCTGGGCGCGAACAGTCGCACCTGGCAGACCGAAGAGTTGCTCAAGCATCCGCAAGCACAAACTCTGACCATCAAGAACGATGTGTCCTACAAGAAGGACATGACTTATCGCGCCGTGCCCGTGGCGGCGCTGCTCACCGGGATCAAACCGGCCGATCACCTGCAAGCGGTGGCACTGGACGGGTTTGCCGCCGAACTGAACGCTGCACCGTTGCTCAACAGCAAAGGCGCGCAGGCCTGGCTGGCGATCGAGGACCCGGCGCAGCCGTGGCCGCCGCTGTCCGAGGGTAAACACAGCGCCGGGCCGTTCTATCTGGTATGGACTGACCCGCAGGCCGGCAACATCAGCCCTGAGCAATGGCCGTTCCAAGTGGCGAGCATCAAGCGCATGGCGCCGGTGGCCGAGCGCTTCCCGGCGCTGTTACCGAACCCCAAGCTGAAAGCGGATGACCCGGTGAATCAGGGTTTTGCGCTGTTCCAGAAGAACTGCCTGGCCTGCCACCGGTTGAACGGTGCGGGGGATGCGCAGTTCGGACCGGATCTGAATATTCCGTACAACCCGACTGAGTACTTCGGCGCGGATTTTCTCAAGCGCTACATTCGCGATCCGCAGAGTTTGCGCCAGTGGCCGCAGGCGAAGATGCCGGGGTTTTCGGCAGAGGTGTTGCCGGAGAGGGATTTGCAGTTGTTGATCGGCTATTTGCAGCACATGGCTGGGCGCAAGGTTAAGCCCTGATGCAACTCCCCATGTGGGAGCGAGCCTGCTCGCGAAAGCGGAGTTTCAGACACCACATTGCTGACTGATAAACCGCTTTCGCGAGCAGGCTCGCTCCTACAGGGTTTTGTGTGAAGCAAATTACTGTTGTTGCACGGAGATAACCGGCGTCGGCGACACGAACACCTTCGCATGCATCTGCTCACAACCACCGCCCCGTCGCATGCCGCGCACCGGGCAGGCATCCAGATAATCCAGGCCCACCGCCAGTTTCAGATGCCGCTCCGGGCGGGCCAACTGGTTGGTCACATCAAAGCTGTACCAGGCGTCATCCAGCCACGCTTCGGCCCAGGCGTGACTGGCCAGGTGCTCGGCGTCCTCGCTGTACAGATAACCCGACACATAACGCGACGGAATTCCCAGACTACGCGCGCAGGCGAGAAACGCATGGGTGTGATCCTGACAAACCCCGGCGCGCCCGGCAAAGGCTTCGGCGGCGCTGGTGTCGACTTCAGTCGAACCCGGCGTATAGCTGATGTGCTGGTTCAAACCATGCATCAGGTCGATCAGCGCGGTGCGATCGCGCCGCTGCTTGCAGGATTTGTCGGCAAACGCCCGTAGCGCTTCGTCGGCCTCGGTCAGGCGGGTGAAACGCAGGAACGGCAGCGCCGACTGGCTCTCATGCTCGGCCTCACGCAATTCGTCGATATCGACCTGGCCGCGGGCGCCGATGATGATCGCTTCGTGCGGCTCATCCATGGTCAGCACGTGCAGGATATTGCCGAACGGATCGAGCTGGGCGCGCACCGGACGCGGCAGGTCGAGCTGCCAGCTCAATACGTGCTGACGCTCGCTGTCGTGCGGGGTCAGGCGCAGATACTGGATGCTCGCCCGCACCTGATCTTCATAGTGATAGGTGGTCTCGTGGCTAATGGAAAGTCTCATGCAGCCTCCAGGTATGAACTGTGAATCGCGTTGCCCAACTGGCGCACCAGCGGGATGAATTCGGTGAGCCAGGCGTGCAGGCCTTCGGCGAGGATTTCGTTGATACCGGTGTAGCGCAGACGCGCGTCCATTTCGGCAGCAAGGCGTTGTGCCGGACGGCCATTGGCGCCGGGCAACTGGGCGAGGATCTGGTCGATTTCCTCGGTGCAGGCGCGCAGCGAGCGCGGCACATCGGCGCGCAACAGCAGCAGCTCGGCGACATGCCGGGCGCCGGGGGCGTCGCGGTAGATCTCGGTGTAGGCCTCGAACGATGACAGCGCTCGCAACAGTGCACTCCACTGGTAATAGGCGTGCGCCGTACCGTCACTGACGGCCTCGGCCTGATCGCCGGCCATTTCATAGCGCGCATCGAGCAGGCGCAGCGTGTTGTCCGCACGCTCGATGAACGTCCCCAGACGAATGAAGCGGAACGCATCGTTGCGCATGATCGTGCCGTAGGACGCGCCACGGAACAGGTGCGAGCGCTCCTTGATCCACTCGCAGAAACGGCTCATGCCGTAACGACTGAGGCCCTGTTCGGCAATGCCGCGAATCTCCAGCCAGGTAGCGTTGATGTTCTCCCACATGTCCGCGGTGATACGCCCGCGCACCGCATGCGCACTGGCTCGCGCTGCGCCGAGGCAGCTGTAGATGCTCGCCGGGTTGGCCGCGTCCAGGGCGAAGAAATGCAACAGGCGTTCGGCATGCAGTTCGCCGTGACGCTCCAGGTAATCGTCGAGGGTGCCGGTGATCAACAGCGGCATCGCCAGTTCGTGCAAACCGTCGCCGCGACCGTCCTGCGGCATCAGCGACAGCGAATAGCTGATATCGAGCATCCGTGCGAGGTTTTCCGCCCGCTCCAGGTAACGCGACATCCAGTACAGATCCGAGGCAGTTCTACTTAACATGGCAAGCTTCCTTCAATCCTCGACCACCCAGGTGTCCTTGGTGCCGCCGCCCTGGGAGGAGTTCACCACCAGGGAGCCTTCACGCAGGGCGACACGGGTCAAACCGCCGGGCACGACTCGGGTTTCGCGGCCAGACAATACAAACGGACGCAAGTCGATATGACGCGGCGCAATGCCGTTTTCGACAAAGGTCGGACAGGTCGACAGCGACAATGTCGGCTGCGCAATGTACGCGTGGGGCTTGGCCTTGATCCGCTCACGGAACGCATCGATCTGCGCCGTGGTTGACGCCGGCCCCACCAGCATTCCGTAACCGCCGGAGCCCTGGGTCTCCTTGACCACCAGATCCGGAAGATTGGCCAGTACGTGGGAAAGTTCCGAGGGGTTGCGGCACTGCCAGGTCGGCACGTTCTTCAGGATCGGTTCTTCATCGAGGTAGAAACGGATCATCTCGGTGACAAACGGATACACCGATTTGTCATCCGCCACCCCAGTGCCGATGGCATTGGCCAGCACTACATTGCCCGAGCGATAGGACGACAGCAGCCCCGGTACACCGAGCATCGAGTCGGGGTTGAATGCCAGCGGATCGAGGAACGCGTCGTCGAGACGGCGGTAGATCACGTCCACCGCTTTTGGCCCGTCGGTGGTGCGCATGTACACCTTGTCGTCACGCACGAACAGGTCGGCGCCCTCCACCAGTTCAACGCCCATTTCCCGCGCCAGGAAAGCGTGTTCGAAGAACGCACTGTTGAAGCGCCCCGGCGTCAGCACCACCACGCTCGGGTCGTCGATCGGGCTGGAGCTTTTCAGGGTGTCGAGCAACAGATTCGGGTAGTGGTCGATGGGCGCGATGCGCTGGGCGGCGAACAGCTCCGGGAACAGGCGCATCATCATTTTGCGGTCTTCGAGCATGTAGCTGACGCCGCTCGGAGTACGCAGGTTGTCTTCGAGCACGTAGTAAGTGCCGTCGCCGTCGCGCACCAGATCGACGCCGGAGATGTGCGAATAGATGTCGCGGTGCAGATCCAGGCCCTGCATCGCCAACTGGTACTGCTCGTTGGCCAGCACCTGTTCGGCGGGGATGATCCCGGCCTTGATGATGCGCTGCTCGTGATAAAGGTCGGCGAGGAACATGTTCAACGCCTTGACCCGCTGGATGCAGCCGCGCTCGACGATCCGCCACTCGCTGGCGGGAATGCTGCGCGGGATGGTGTCGAACGGAATCAGGCGCTCGGTGCCCTGCTCGTCGCCATAGAGCGTGAACGTGATCCCCGCCCGGTGGAACAGCAGATCGGCCTCGCGTCGCCGTTGTGCCAGCAACTCGTCAGGCGTGTCGGCCAGCCAGCGGGCGAACTCCCGGTAATGCGGGCGGACCTGGCCGCCGGCATCGTACATTTCATCAAAATAGGTGCGGATCATGCCGTACTCCTTGTCACCCGGACCTACAGGCCTTCGCAAGGCCCGTGCCATCGGCATAAACGCTTTGATTTCAATCGGTTGGATAATCACGCCGCAAGCACCGCACCATTCCTGTGCGGCAATGGCCCCAACCGGATTGCCCCCGCTTCATTGCGACGCATTGCATCGCCTATCACCAGCATAGTCAGAGTTGATTTCACCGCTCGCACCGAGCTGCGGATAATCGACGCATTCGCTGAAAACTTCCCCGGTGAAGGTTTCAGCTCCACTGATCCGGACTGCCCGCGCAGTCCCCGCAGGCCGTAACCCTGACCGGTTTCCTCTCCTTATCGGTCTTCCCTTTAGCCACCCTCTCCGGTGGCTTTTTTTCGCCCGGGATTCTTGTTTCAGGGTTTTGCCACGGGCTATTCGGCGGCCAGAAACGACAACGGCCAACCCGAAGGTCAGCCGTTGCTCAATACCTGAAACCAGAGATCAGTTCAGACGATGGCGGTTACGCACCTCCTGCTTGACGCCCCAGCCCTCGATGATGCCGCCCAGCGGCTCGACCACGGCAGAGAAGCCCTGCTCGAAATCGCCAATGTCGTCATAGGTTGCGTACATCACTTTGCTCAGTTCCAGCGACCAGGCGCCATCGTCGCGCGCACTGACCTGGGCATTGATGGATTCACCACGAAATTTGCCTGCCGCCCTGCGCGCCCGCTCCTCGTCCGGGAAAATGGCGTAGAACTCGATGGGATGGAACCGGGAAAAGTCGAAACCGCCTTCTTTCATGCGGCGCAGAACATTGCTGCTGATGTCTTCTTGATAGGCTGTGCTCATGAATCGTCCCCCTCGGATAGATGGATAGACTTTCCGTATTCCCGCCCCGGGCCTTACAGGCCAAAGTACTTCGGCAAGGTGGTTGCACGCGGGAAACAAGCATGTAGCTGACAAGACCAGACCTTAGCGATTGTTTCGCTGATCTCGCTTGCAGAGTAGCCCCAAGATAGAGCTGCTGCCAAGGCCTGGTGCTTCAAGTGACAGGAAGAATTTCAGATTGGCGTGATACTGCGGATTTCGATGCTGTTCTGGGTTTTCAGGCTTTTCACGCCAGCATCGGTGGTGCGCCCTTCAAGATCGTTCATATCCAGTTCGGCGGCCACCGGCAGGAGCCGTTCCTTGATCAGGCGTGCAGCCTCGTCGTCGCTGGGGCATTCCGCGCGCTCGAACACCTCATCGACAATTTCACCATGATCGTCCACGAAAGTGACTTTCCACTTTTGCATCGGTGCCTCCTCGATCAAACCCGCAAATGGGCTTACTACTATCTCGACTTTTGGCGAGATTGATCGTTCAAAAGGATTGCAGCGGACGAACATGAAAAAAAATTAACCGATGGGGAAACAAGCTTGTGTGGCGAGGGGATTCATCCCCGATGGGCGCGAAGCGTCCCTGAATTCAGCGAACGCATAGTGTCAGTTCCAACGCGTCTGCCGATTTTACGACTGCTGCGCAGCCGGTCGGGGATAAATCCCCTCACCACGGGGGATCTATCACCGATCCGGGAATAATGCGTCAGTCGTTGCTTGGCTTGTTGATCGCCTGCAGCACGTACTGCGGCAGCGCGAATGCGCCGATGTGGATTTCCGGGTTGTAATAGCGGGTGACGATGCCGCTGCCGATGAAGCGCTGTTGCAGGGTTTCACGGCTCAGCTTGCGGTAGGCCGGGTTGGTCGAGCCCCAGGCGAAGGTCATCGAACCGCCGATGTAGGTCGGCACCGCTGCCTGATAGAAGTGCCAGTCCGGGAACAGGCTGCGCAGGCGACCGGCGGTGGTTTTGACTTCGTCGATCTGCATGAACGGCGTGCCGTTCTGAGTCACGAGGATCCCGCCTTCGTTCAGGCAACGGTGGCAGGCCTGATAGAAGTTCTCCGAGAACAGCACTTCGCCCGGGCCGATCGGGTCGGTGGAGTCAGAGATGATCACGTCGAATTTTTCCGTAGTGGTGGCGACGAAACGCATGCCGTCGTCGATCACCAGGTTCAGCCGTGGATCGTCGTAGGCGCCCTTGGAGTGGTTCGGCAGGAATTCCTTGCACATGTCGACCACGGTGCCGTCGATCTCGACCATGGTGATGTGCTCGACGCTGGCGTGCTTGGTCACTTCGCGCAGCATGCCACCGTCGCCGCCGCCGATGATCAGCACGCGCTTGGCGGTGCCGTGGGCGAGGATCGGCACGTGGGTGAGCATTTCGTGGTAGATGAATTCATCGGCTTCGGTGGTCTGGATCACGCCGTCCAGCGCCATCACCCGGCCCATGCGCGGGTTCTGGAAAATCACCAGGTGCTGGTGTTCGGTGCGCACTTCGTGCAGCAGTTTTTCCATGCGAAAACGCTGGCCGTAGCCTTCGTAGAGGGTTTCCAGGTATTCGCTGGTTTTGGTGACGGTCATGGTCAAGTGCTCCGATGAATGCGCGGGCGCCAATCGTGGGGGACGATTGCCCGGGAAAGGCGCGCATTCTACGTTGCCGAAGATGACAGGTCGAACCTCACTTCATCGGCATACCACATAACTTTGTGGGAGCTGGCTTGCCAGCGATGCAGTCAACGCGGTCTGTCAGTGAAACCGCTGCGATGCTATCGCTGGCAAGCCAGCTCCCACAGGTTATGGGGTGCTTTCAAAATTGTGGTCAAACCCGCACATTGCCCCGTGGCCCGGCGATCGCCCAGATGATCAGGCCCAGTACTGGCAGGAGGATGATCAGCAGAACCCAGAGGATTTTCATCCCGGTCTCGGCGCCGCTTTTCAGTACGTTGATGATCGCCCAGATATCGAGGGCAAGAATGATCAGACCAATCAGACCGTTGAACGTGGAACCCATGGTGTCGCTCCAGAATAGTGGCATGCACTTTTAGGATAGACGGTCGCGCGCAGGGTTCCCTTTTATTGCGTTCAGACGTGAACGGCGACTTTCAACGCTTCCAGCGAAGGCGCGGCAGCAATGCCGACTTCCGCGCACAGCTCCAGCACCCGTGGCACGTCGTTGCCGAAGACCAGCACCACTTGCAGCTCGTCGTCGAGCAACTGGCTGAAGTTCATCAGCGTGTAACCGCCGTTTTCCTTGTTCAGGCTGCTCATCTGCACCTGGATGCGATTGAGCGCAGTCAGCGCTTCGGTCTTGGCCAGTTGTTTGGGCTTGAGGTTGAAATCGACGCCCGGGCCGAACGAGGCGACGATCTGCGCGAACAGGTCAGCGTAGGTATCAGCCTGGAACAGCACGGTTTCCGGCAGGCTGCCGACCACCACCCACTCGCCCAGCGGGATCGGGAAGGTGTCGTCGTAGTTGATGTCCGGGTTGGCTGCCAGAAAGGCGCCGGCATCAGCGTAGGCCTGCGCCGCTTCGTCCGCCACATTCAGGATCTCGTCCTCGCCCATGCAGCCGGAGCTGATTTTGCTGATGAGTTCGACGAGTGCGGCTTTCATGAGGGCGGATCCTGTGGAAGGTTGAATTTGAGGGCGCGGAGGATAGCGCACAAAGCAAAAGATCGCAGCCTGCGGCAGCTCCTACAAGTTCCGCGCCCATTTGGCGAACGAATGTGAGACCTGTAGGAGCTGCCGCAGGCTGCGATCTTTTGACCTTATCAGCCCAACAGTTTTTCCAGCTGCGCCGTGGTATCGACCGCGCCCATGGTGCGGGCCGCGTCCAGCGCGGTGACGCCATTGGCATCCTTGGCTTGCGGGTCGGCGCCCTTGCTGATCAGGTAATCAACGATTTCAACACGGTTGAACATCGCCGCCATCATCAGCGCGGTACGGCCGTCGAAGGACGAACCTTCGATCTCGGCGCCCGCTTCCACCAGCGCCTTGACCACCGCCAGATCGCCCTTGAACGCGGCGCCGGCAATCGGGCTCTGACCGTTGCCGTTACGCATTTCCGGGTCGGCCTTGTGCTTGAGCAGCACCTGCACCGCGTCGACGTGGCCATAGTAACTGGCGAGCATCAGCAGGGTGTCGCCCTTGCTGTTTTTCAGGTTCACCGGCAAACCGGCGCTGATCAGCCGATCGAGCATCAGCGCATCACCTTCGCGCGCCTTGTTGAAAACCTGCTCGGTGAATTCGGCAGCTTCTTCAGGGGTCATCTGGCGGCTCTGGTCAGACATAGGGCAACTCCACTTTCGGTTATTCGCAAAGCCGACAGTTTCCCGAGCGCGACGATAGCTGTCACCCCCTTTTTCTCAAGTCAGGCCATAGCCAATCTCAATAGCGATATTTGCCCTGATGAATATCGGCCAGAATTTCGTCCGTCACTTGCACGTAAGTCTGGGTGCCAGGCAGCCACGCGTAAATCGGATCATCACCTGTCTGGCCGGGGTCGAAGCCCTCGTTTTTCAGTCGGGTCTTTTGGTATTTGAAAGTCCCGGTGGTTTCCATTTTCACCTTCACCCGCAGAAAAAGCGGCACCGCATAGGCCGGCATGCGCTGGCGGGCGAACGCCAGCAATTCGGCGAAATCCAGGGTCGCCAGTGACTCGGCGGGCGTGATTGCCGCCATGCCGGCGCGACCGTTGGTGTTGCGCACTTCGACGCCGTAGGCGACGGCCTCAGAGATATGCGGATGCTGCAGCAGCAGGTTTTCCACTTCAGTGGTCGAGACGTTTTCGCCCTTCCAGCGATAGGTGTCGCCGAGTCGATCGACGAACTGCGCGTGGCCGAAGCCAATATTGCGCAGCAGGTCGCCGGTGTTGAAGAAGCGGTCGCCCTTGCTGAACACATCGTGCAACACCACCTTGGCGGTTTTCTGCGGATCGGTGTAACCGTCCAGCGGGGCTTTTTCGTCGATCCGTGCCAGCAGCAAGCCCTGTTCGCCCTTGCCGACCTTGCGCATGAAGCCGTCGGCGCTGCGCAACGGCTGACCGCTGTCGTGGTCGTACGCCACCAGCTCCCAGGCCATCAGCGAGAAACCGATGGTGTTGTCGAAGTTGAGGATATTGCTGAAGCCGATATTGCCGTCGCTCGCCGCGTACAGCTCGCAGATGTGCTCGACGGCAAACCGGGTCTTGAACTCGGCCCAGGCGCCGGGACGCAAGCCGTTGCCGATCATCTTGCGCACCGCGTGACGGCGATCATCGGCGCTGGCCGGTTGATCGACCAGATAACGGCACAATTCGCCGACATAACCGAGGGTGGTCGCGTTGTAGCGACGCACATCCGGCCAGAACTGGCTGGCGCTGAACTTGCGGCGGATGGCAAACCCGGAAGCGCCATTGATCGCCGAGCCCCAGCACACACAAAGGCCGGTGGCGTGGTACAGCGGCAAGGTGCAATAGACGATGTCGTCGCGGGTCATGTTCAGGGCGATCATGCCGAAGCTGGCCGAGCTGCGCATCCAGCGCCCGTGCTTGAACACCCCGGCCTTGGGCAGGCCGGTGGTGCCGGAGGTGTAGATGTAGAAGCACGGATCGTTGAAGAACACTTCGCCGCTGCTGGGCGGGTTTTCAGTGCAGGCGTCAGCACTGGCGCTGATCAGATTGACGTAGCCCTCGGGCGCAATGCCCGGGTGGCTATAGGTGTCACGGTCAGCGATGAACCAGGTGCGCTGCGCCGGGATCGACACCTGCTCGCGGATCGCGGCAAACGCCGGCTGCAATTCCTCACCGAGGACAATCGCCACCGGTGCCACCAGATTTACGCTGTGAATCAGTGTGTCGCGGGTTTGCGAAGTATTGAGCAGCGCACTGACCGCGCCGAGTTTGGCCAGCGCCAGAATGGTCACCAGCAGCTCGGGACGATTTTCGATGAACACCGCGACCACGTCGCCCTTGCCGATGCCCTGCGCGCTCAGATAGTGGGCGATGCGGTTGGCCCACTGGTTGACCTGCGCATAGGTCAGCAAGACGTCGTCCTGCAAGATCGCCTGCCCCTCTGGATTGCGCAGCGTTGCTTGCTCGAAGGTCCAGCCGAGGCCACACGTTTGGGTCGGATCCGTGACGTTGGCGACTTTCATGCCCTTGACCACCCGCGGGATGGCTTTGGCGATCGTCGGCAGTTTGCGGAGCATCATGCTCCAGGTAATCGTGTCGCTCGACGCGTGACGCATGGCAGCTCCCCGGTCGGCCTGGTCGGCCGGTTTTTTATTGTTCGGGCTGTGGGCATGACCTGCGCTGTGGGCAAGGTCAAGATCGAAAATACGTCAGCGCTTCTCGGCCTGTACACGCGGTTTTTGCAATGTTTTGTATCCGCCCTGTCACGCCTGGCGGCGGTGATTACGACTTTGCCGTTTGGTTCCGTTCAACTCATGAGAATCCCGCAAAATGCAGGATGCACGATGGCCATTCATGCAGATTGCACGACGAATGCAAATTTCACGATTTTTAACTTATTGATTTATAAGCATTTTTATTTTTTCGTGTGCTGGCACAATCGCTGCAACCTCCTCTGCATGCTTGCCATTCAAGTGCATACGGAGCTGAAAGACATGAGCCTGATCCAAGAAAAATTTACCTCGCTGTTCTCCAACTTCAACGTCACCACTGCACCACGTCCCGATGGCGGGATCCTGCTGACGCTGCGCAGCAGCGAAGGCAAAGTATTCAAGCGCGCCCTGACGTATCAGCAAATGCACAACGCCGACCAACTGTCGTGGGCGATCAGCGCGATCCGTCGTGACCTGGCGGAAGAAGCCAGTGAGCTGCCGCAAATTGCAATGCTGCAAAGCCAGCAGCGTTTTGCCCTGCCGACGTATCACTCGCTGTAAAAATGTAAACGCATTAAACAAAAAAGGCCGTGGAGCATCTGCTTCACGGCCTTTTGTTTGTACGCAATTCTTATGTAGGAGCTGCCGAAGGCTGCGATCTTTTGATCTTGATCTTTTAAATCAAAGTCAAAAGATCGCAGCGTTCCGCAGCTCCTACAGGGACTTGTGTGGTTAAAAGGCTTCGGGTTCGATGCCGGTGAAGCTGTCGACGGTGATATGGCTTCCCAGCTCCCCGCCCTCGCGAGCCAGACCGCAGGTCTGCAGGCCTGCCGATTGAGCGGCATCCAGTTCCTCAACGATGTCCGACAGGAACAGAATGTCCTGCGGTTCGACGCCAATCGCCTGTTGAATATTGCGATAGGACTGCTCTTCGCGTTTAGGCCCCGACGTGGTATCGAAATACCCGCTGAACAGCGGTGTCAGATCTCCCGCCTCGGAGCAGCCGAAGATCAGCTTCTGCGCCTGGATCGAACCCGACGAATACACAAACAGTTGATAACCGGCCTGATGCCAGCGCTTGAGCGCTTCAACGGCATCCGGGTACACGTGGCCCTTCAACTGCCCGGCGTGATAACCCTGGGCCCAGACCATGCCTTGCAAGGCTTTGAGCGGCGTGGCTTTGCGATCTTCCTCGATCCAGCTCAAGAGAATTTCAACAACCCGTTCAACATCGGCCTGCGGTGCATTGCTGTCGCGGCGCACGGCGTCGAGTTGCTCAGCCACATCGGCACGTTCGGCGTTCTGCCGAACAAAATCCGGCAGGTGTTTGGCCGCATACGGGAACAGCACATCAAAAACGAAACTCACCGCGCTGGTGGTGCCTTCAATGTCAGTGACAATGGCTTTGATCGGCATCGGCTCAGTCCTCCAGACGTGGGAAGCGCCCGGCGATGTCTTCGCCGGTGAAGTTGGCGACCCAGCCTTCCGGGTTGTTGAACAGACGAATCGCCACGAAGTGCGGGTGCTCGCCCATGTCGAACCAGTGCTTGGTACCGGCCGGCACCGAGATCAGGTCGTTCTTCTCGCACAACACCGCGTAGACATAATCGTCGATGTGCAGGGTAAACAGGCCACGACCGGCAACGAAAAAGCGTACTTCGTCTTCGCCATGGCGGTGTTCTTCAAGGAACTTGGCGCGCAGTTCGGCTTTTTGCGGGTGGTCGCTGTTGAGGCTGATCACATCGACGGTGATGTAACCGCGCTCGGTCATCAGTTTGTCGATCTGCTCCTGATAGGCGCTGATCACCTCCTCCTGGCTGGCGCCGGGCTGGATCTTCGCGGCGGCTTGCCAGCGGTCGAAGCGCACGCCCTGCTCGGCTAGCGTCGAGGCGATGTCTTCGAAATGGGTCAGCACCTTGTTCGGAATCTCGGGGCTGGATACGTGATAGACGGACAGGCTGCTCATGGGCAATTCCTCGGTATCGGCCTTGCCGTCCGGCTCTTGCAGACCGGTCGGGCAGTGCATTTCATCAGGCAAATGTGCGGCTTCTGGTGAAGTCAGCCTTGGCGGTTCATGACGCTGCGGGTTTTCAACTCGCATTCAAACAGGAATTCGAAGGCCTCGATCTGCCGCAGGGCATCGCTCATCTGCGCGCCCCAGGTGTAGAGGCCGTGGCCGCGAATCAGGTAACCGACGCAATCGGGATGGGCGTCAAGCCAAGGCTGCACCTTGGCGGCAAGGCGCGCAATGTCCTGGTCGTTGTCGAAGATCGGCACGCGCACCCGGGATTCGTGGGTGGAGATGCCGCTGAAGGCTTTTTGCAGCTCGTAGTCTTCGAACTCGATGAAGTCTTGCGGCGTCAGGCGCGACAGCACCGTGGCGTTCACCGAGTGGGTGTGCAGCACCGCGCCGATCTCCGGGCGCCAGCTGTACAGCTGGGTGTGCAGCAGCGTTTCGGCGGAGGGCTTTTTGCCCGGTTCCAGGCTGTTGCCGGACAAATCCGTGGCGAGCACGTCGTCCAGGCCCAACTGGCCCTTGTGCTTGCCGGACACGGTCAGCAGCGCTTCGCTCGGCGACAGACGCGTCGAGTAATTGCTGCTGGTGGCCGGCGACCAGCCGCGACCATAAAGGAAACGCCCGGCGTCGACGATCTGCTGGGCGAGCTGTTCACGCGTAAGGCTCATGGCCTGTCCTCTTGCATACGTGTGGCAATGATAACGGCAGCAGCGAGCGCCGCGAGACTGGCAATACTAAAGGTCAATGTCGCACCGAGGGCATTCCAGCTGTAACCGGAATACAACGCGCCCAGCGCGCCACCGGTGCCGGCCAGCGCCGCGTACAACGCCTGACCCTGACCTTGCTGACGCGCACCGAAGCTACGTTGCACGAACGCGATGGCAGCCGCATGAAAGCTGCCGAAGGTCGCCGCGTGCAGCACCTGGGCCAACAACAGTACCCAGAGGAATTCGGCGAACGAACCTAGCAGCAACCAGCGCAGCGCCGCCAGCAGAAAACTCGCCATCAGCACCCGACGCAATGAAAAGCGCACGAGAATCCGGCTCATCACCATGAACATCAGCACCTCGGCGACCACGCCCACGGCCCAGAGCATGCCGATTGTGCCGCGTGGGTAACCGAGGCGTTCAAGGTGCAAGGTCAGAAAGGTGTAATACGGGCCGTGGCTCATCTGCATCAGCGCGACGCAGGCGTAAAACGCCAGCACACCGGGGCTGCGCAGCTGCTTGAGAAAGCCCTCCCCGCTCGGCCGATTACCTTGCGGTGGCTGCGCGTTCGGCACCCACAGGCTGCTGAGGACGATGCCGGCCATGATCAGCACCAGCGCCGCCGGGTAGATGTCGAGGCTCAGCCATTCGAACAGTCGGCCCAGCGCGACCACGGTGATGATGAAACCGATCGAGCCCCACAGGCGAATCTGGCTGTAGCGCGCGGTTTGCCCCTGCAAGTGCGCGAGGGTGATGACTTCGAATTGCGGCAACACCGCGTGCCAGAAGAATGCGTGCAGCGCCATGACCATCGCCAGCCAGGCGTAGGTCTTGCTGACGAAAATCAGCGAGAACGTCAGCAGCGTGCACACCGCGCCAAAGCGCACGATGGCCAGGCGTTTGCCGGTGTAGTCGCCGAGCCAGCCCCAGATGTTCGGCGCCACACAGCGCATCAGCATCGGGATCGCCACCAACTCGCCGATGCGCGCGGGGCTGAAGCCGAGGTGATCGAAGTACAGCGCCAGAAACGGCGCTGTCGAACCGAGCAAGGCGAAATAGAACAGATAGAAACTGGACAGCCGCCAGTACGGAAGCGCCGCCACGGTCAGACCGCGACGACTTGGCGATCAACCATCAAAGCTGACCCAGCACCGGGGTGCTGACGCGCACGTCGGCGTTCTGCCCACGATGACGCAGCAGGTGATCCATCAGCACGATGGCCATCATCGCTTCGGCAATCGGCGTGGCGCGGATGCCGACGCACGGGTCGTGACGGCCCTTGGTGATCACGTCCACCGGGTTGCCGTGGATGTCGATCGAACGGCCCGGGGTGGTGATGCTCGACGTTGGCTTCAGTGCCAGATGCGCGACGATCGGCTGACCGGACGAGATGCCGCCGAGGATGCCGCCAGCATTGTTGCTGAGGAAACCTTGCGGGGTCAGTTCATCGCGATGCTCGGTGCCGCGCTGAGCGACGCAGGCGAAACCGGCGCCGATTTCCACGCCTTTCACGGCGTTGATGCTCATCAGCGCATGCGCCAGTTCAGCGTCGAGGCGGTCGAAAATCGGCTCGCCGAGGCCCGGCATCACGCCTTCGGCGACTACGGTGATCTTCGCCCCGACCGAGTCCTGATCGCGGCGCAACTGGTCCATGTAGGCTTCCAGTTCCGGGACCTTGTCCGGATCCGGGCTGAAGAACGCGTTCTGTTCCACCGAATCCCAGGTCTTGAACGGGATTTCGATCGGGCCGAGCTGGCTCATGTAGCCGCGAATGACGATGCCCTGGCTGGCCAGATACTTTTTGGCTATCGCACCTGCCGCCACACGCATCGCGGTTTCCCGCGCCGAGCTGCGACCGCCACCACGGTAGTCGCGCTCGCCGTATTTGTGGTGGTAGGTGTAGTCGGCGTGCGCCGGGCGGAACAGATCCTTGATCGCCGAGTAGTCCTTGGACTTCTGGTCGGTGTTGCGGATCAGCAGGCCGATCGAGCAACCGGTGGTGCGGCCCTCGAACACGCCGGAAAGGATTTCGACTTCATCGGCTTCCTGACGCTGGGTGGTGTGGCGGCTGGTGCCTGGCTTGCGCCGATCGAGGTCGCGCTGCAGGTCTTCGAGGGAGATCTCCAGGCCCGGCGGGCAGCCGTCGACAATGGCGACCAACGCCGGACCATGGCTCTCGCCAGCGGTGGTGACAGTGAACAACTTGCCGTAGGTATTGCCGGACATGCAGGACGCTCCGTGAAATCAAACCCGAATTCGTGATGCGCGCCAGTATACGCAGGCTAACCGAGTAGTTCATCCTCGAACCTTAGTGGTGTTGGTGAGTCCAACCGGCACCTTGGCGAATGATGGCGTGATGATGCTGCGAGTTCTGATCTTGAGTCTTACCCTGTTTACCGGCTTTGCCCACGCGACTGTCCTGCAGCGCCCGATCTCTCTGGATACCGGGAGCGGTGAACTTTTCGGCTCGCTGTTGCTGCCAAAATCCGACAACCCAGTGCCGGTTGTCCTGATCCTTGCCGGCTCCGGTCCTACAGATCGTGACGGCAATAACCCCGATGGCGGGCGCAATGACAGCCTCAAGCGGCTGGCCTGGGTGCTGGCCAAGCACAACATCGCCAGCGTGCGCTATGACAAGCGTGGCGTGGCGGCGAGCTTCGCGGCCACGCCTGACGAGCGCAATCTGTCGGTGGAGGCCTATGTCAACGATGCTGTGGCCTGGAGCCAGAAGCTAAAAAACGACCCGCGCTTCGGCCCGTTGATTCTGCTCGGTCACAGCGAAGGTGCACTGATTGCCACCCTCGCCGCCCCGCGTGCCGACGCCGCTGCGCTGATTTCGCTGTCCGGCAGCGCCCGCCCGGTGGATCAGGTGATTCGCGAACAACTGGCCCGTAGCCTGCCGCCACCGTTGATGCTGCGCAGTAATGAACTGCTCGACAGCCTCAAGGCCGGTCACACCGATGACAACGTGCCGGCGCCACTGCAACCGATTTTCCGGCCGAGCGTGCAGCCGTACCTGATTTCGCTGTTTCGCCAAGACCCGGCCAAGGCCTTTGCACAACTGAAGATGCCTACGCTGATCGTCCAGGGCAGCAACGACATGCAGGTCGGCGTGGGCGATGCGCAGGCGCTCAAAGCGGCCAAACCCGACGCCGAACTGGTGGTGATCGAAGGCATGAACCACGTCATGCGCATCGTCCCCGCCGATGTGAAGCGGCAATTGGCCTCGTACAAGGACCCCAATTTGCCACTGGCGGCGGAACTGGGCGGCAAACTCATCGAATTTATTGACGGCATTCGCAACCGTTAACCGTAGTTTGCCCTCCAGTCCTGCAAAAAGCGGCCGATAAGCCTTTGTCGCCAGCGTATCGGCTGGCGACAAGCAGGGCTTGGACAGGATCTCGCCGTTATGACTGATACCCCGACTTCACCCGACACCACCGCTGAAAAAAACGCACCGCCAGCGGTCGAGCTGCCATGGGCGGACGTCAGCGTCGAGCACCACAAGATGCTCCGCCTGGCCCCACTGCAGACTGATCGTCACACCGGTGGCCGGCCTTTGCGCTTTGTCGAATTCGGCTATGCCGAGCGCAACAGCAAAGAACACAGCCTGATGCGCATGGCGATCAAACTGCCCGGTCAGCGCGTGCGCAAAGAGCAGAACCACCTCGACGTGTGGGTCGATCACACCAGCAAACGTGTGCACTTCGGTCCCGACAGCGGCTTGCAGATCGAACCGCTGAACCGCGGGATCGGTCGCTTCATGGCCGCGCAAGGCATCAACTGGGCGAAAAAACGCTGGCCCGCCTACACCGTCGACGGCATGGACCTGAACAACAAGGACGCGCTGAACGAAGACACCCGTCTGCGTCGCGATCACTTCTTGCGCGTGCATGGTTTTGACGTGGTCTACGCCGACGCCCAGCATTTGAAGGGCAGCGTCAAAGAGGTGCAGGTCGGTGACCTGCTGGGCGACTGGAACAGCGAAAAGCTGCAGATCGTCGAGATTCTCGAAGCGGCGCAGATGCTGCAACAGGCCGAGCAGAACCTGGCCGAGCAGGAAGTGAAGCTGAAGAAGCAGGAAGAGAAGGTCAGCAAGTTCAAGCGTGAAGACGCTGGATTGCGCTTTACCATTACCTGTCTGGTGGCGTTTGCGGTGTTTCAGGCGGGGTTGTTGATCTGGATTGCCACACACCGGTAGAGCCTTGAAACCGAGGCGTACCCATCGCGGGCAAGCCACGCTCCCACAGGATTTGTGTCGTGCACCGGACCTGTGGGAGCGGGCTTGCTCGCGAAGCTTTTAGGGGTCAGACGCGGGAGACGAACAAGGCCTGATGATCGCGGCACTGCTCTGCGGTCAGCATGAACACACCATGCCCGCCGCGCTCGAAATCGAGCCAGGCGAAGTCGACTTCCGGGTACAACGCTTCGACGTGTACCTGACTATTGCCCACCTCAACGATCAACAGCCCCTTCTCGGTCAGGTGATCCGCCGCTTCGGCGAGCATCCGCCGTACCAGGTTCAGACCGTCATCTCCGCAGGCCAGACCCAGCTCCGGTTCGTGCTGGTATTCGTCCGGCATGTCGGCGAAATCTTCGGCATCAACGTACGGCGGGTTCGACACGATCAGGTCGAAACGCTGCCCCGGCAGGCCATCGAAACCATCGCCCTGCACGGTGTACACACGCTCATCGACGCCATGGCGCTCAATGTTCTGGTTGGCCACTTCCAGCGCTTCGAACGACAGGTCCGCCAGCACCACTTCGGCGTTCTGGAACTCGTAGGCACAGGCGATACCGATGCAGCCCGAGCCGGTGCACAGGTCGAGGATGCGTGCCGGCTCGTCGCCGATCCACGGTGCGAAGCGGTTTTCGATCAGCTCGCCAATCGGCGAACGCGGGATCAGCACGCGCTCATCGACGATGAACGACATGCCGCAAAACCACGCCTCGCCCAGCAGGTACGCAGTCGGGATGCGCTCTTCGATGCGGCGCTTGAGCAGGCGTTGCAGGTTGACCAGTTCGTCGTCTTCCAGCGCACAGTCGAGGTAGCTGTCGGCGATCTCCCACGGCAGGTGCAAGGCACCGAGCACCAACTGCCGGGCTTCATCCCAGGCGTTGTCGGTGCCATGGCCGAAAAACAGATCCTCCCCATGGAAGCGGCTGACGGCCCAACGGATGTGGTCGCGCAGGGTACGAAGTCGGGAAGTGATCACGGGGCAGAACTCCAGAAAAAACGACTGGCGATTCTACCAGCCAAAACGCGTCACGACGACGCGGGAAACATTCGCGGCCGACAGTAGGACTTTTCTGTTTTTTGCATCAGCTATTGAACAGAACGTGTAACTTGACAAGGCTGCAGGCCAATAACGACGCTGCCTACGATGGTAGCGGTTCACAGAACCGCTCAGCCAGAGGACAATGCCGCAAAAGCCCCACCCCAAGGAGCCCCGAATGTCCGTTCCAAAAACGATGTTTCAACTCAGCGGCCGCGGTTACGCAGCGGCCACACTGAGCCATGCCACCGTGGTCATCATCGATGCCCAGAAAGAGTACCTCAGTGGCCCGCTGGCCCTGAGCGGCATGGACGCGGCCGTCGCGAACATCAAACAACTGGTCGCCGCGGCCCGTGCAGCCGGTCGGCCGATCGTGCACGTGCGTCATCTCGGCACCGTCGGTGGCCTGTTCGACCCGCAGGGCGAACGCGGCGAATTCATACCCGGCCTTGAGCCACAAGGTGACGAAACCATCATCGGCAAACTGCTGCCGAGCGCGTTCCATGGCACCGAACTGCTCGACCGTTTGCAGAATCTTGGCTCGCTGGACCTGATCGTCTGCGGTTTCATGAGCCACTCCAGCGTCAGCACCACCGTGCGCGCGGCGAAGAACCTGGGCTTCCGTTGCACCCTGGTCGAAGACGCCTGCGCCACCCGTGATCTGCCGTTCAAGGGCCGCGTGCTCAGCGCCGCCGTGGTGCAGGAAGCGGAAATGGCGATCATGGCCGACAACTTCGCCACCCTCGCCCTGACTCAAGATCTGATCTGATCTGCTCTGATGAGCGGCTCAGCACGCCGCTCATCCGCAAAAGCCTCGCATTTGCTTCAATTGCCTTAGCCTCAGGAACAACCCGGTCAACTCCCGGTCGAAGGGCCGATACCCATTGAGGAAGGTCGGAATGAAGTTATCCGATGGATTTGACGCACGCCGCTTGCGGCCGAAAGGCGAAAGCAACTGGCGTTTTCGATTCGGCGCAGCGATCGCCGCCATTCTGGCGACGTTCGGTGTGCTGCTGGCGATGGCCGGTGCCGCCAGCCTGCTGGGGCGCCCGCCGGCGCTCGGCGACTTGAATGCCACGCCGATGGGTTCGGCGATCATTCTCGCGGTCGGCTTGTTATTCCTGTATTTCGGTGTGGCGCTGTGGCGTCGATGCCGGCGTCGCGCCAGGCAATCGCGGGAGCTGAACATGTCCCCGCACCTGATGAAAAAACACGACTGACTCCACGGCCTGGCTTTTTGCCGGGCCGTTTTGTTTCGACTTGGGTAAACTGGCCGCCCTTCGCGGAGGCTGACATGCAAGACGACGATTTTTCCCTGTTCAAAAGTGCGATCCAAGGCGTCAAGCCGATCAAGCACGACCGCGCCGACACTGGCAAACCCAAGGCTGACCGCGCGCAGATCGCCAAACTGCGCCAGTCCGCCACCGTGCGCACCGACACCACCACCGTGGATGGCCTGTCCGATCAGTTCGTGATCGACGTCGGCCCCGAAGACGAGTTGATGTGGGCCCGCGACGGGGTGCAGGAAAGCCAGATGCGCAAGCTCAAGATCGGCCAGATCCCGTTCGAAGGCAGCCTCGACCTGCACGGCATGAACGTCGAAAAAGCCCGCGAGACCCTCTGGGCCTTTCTCGCCGAAGCGACCAAATTCGAAATCCGCTGCGTGCGCGTCACCCACGGCAAGGCCGTGCGCCTGGACGGCAAGCGGCCGATGATTAAAAGCCACGTCAACACCTGGCTGCGTCAGCATCCGCAAGTGCTCGGTTTCTGCTCGTGCCAGGCGAAACACGGCGGTGCGGGCGCGGTGTACGTGATGCTCAAACGCACCATGATGGAAGGCCGCGACGAATAATCGCGTTACACCGAACTTGCAGGGTTGTGTCCGCCACCGTACCCTTGCCCTTTGCGAAAATCCCCACAGGTAGTTTCATGTCCCTGGAACAGAATTACACCGCGATTCTCGGCCAACTGGGCGAGGACGTGTCCCGCGAGGGCCTGCTCGACACGCCAAAGCGTGCCGCCAAAGCCATGCAGTACCTCTGCCGCGGTTATGAACAGACGCTCGAAGAGGTCACCAACGGTGCCCTGTTCAGCTCCGACAACAGCGAAATGGTGCTGGTCAAGGACATCGAGCTGTACTCGTTGTGCGAACACCACCTGCTGCCGTTCATCGGCAAGGCGCACGTTGCGTACATCCCGAGCGGCAAGGTGCTGGGCCTGTCGAAGGTCGCGCGGATCGTCGACATGTACGCCCGCCGCCTGCAGATCCAGGAAAACCTCAGCCGGCAGATCGCCGATGCGGTGATGCAAGTCACCGGTGCGCTGGGCGTTGCCGTGGTGATCGAGGCCAAACACATGTGCATGATGATGCGCGGTGTCGAGAAACAGAATTCGTCGATGATCACTTCGGTGATGCTCGGTGAGTTCCGCGAAAACGCGGCGACTCGCAGCGAGTTCCTCAGCCTGATCAAGTAATCGGCTGCAGAAAAAAACCGGCGTTGATCGCCGGTTTTTTTTCGTCCGTGAAAAATCGGGTAAGCTGCGCGCCCTTCTCTCTTTGCACCGTGAGGCTTTCAACGTGTTCGTAAAAGCGCTTCGTGTCGGCCTTGGCCAACTGATTATCTTCATCGACTTCATCACCCGCCCGGGCAAGAAACAGCGCCCGGCCGAGGTACAGGCGCAAGTCAACGCCGCCGCCAAAGGCCTGACCCTGTATCAGTTCCACGCCTGCCCGTTCTGCGTGAAAACCCGTCGTACGCTGCGTCGCCTGAATGTGCCGGTCGCACTGAAGGACGCGAAGAACAATGAACAGGATCGCCAGACCCTGCTGGACCAGGGCGGCAAGATCAAGGTGCCGTGCCTGCGCATTGAAGAGAACGGGCAGACGACCTGGATGTATGAGTCCAAGGTGATCATTGATTATCTGGATAAGCGGTTTGCGGCGGTCTGATATTGATGTTGTGTTGCTTATGACCCCATCGCTGGCAAGCCAGCTCCCACAGTGATCTGTAGCGTTCACATAACCTGTGGGAGCTGGCTTGCCAGCGATGAGGGCCGCAAGAACAACACATTACTCAGACAAAAATAAACCGGCCCTCGAGCCGGTTTATTTGTTTTTCACGCCGCTTTATTTATCTGCGCCTGCCTCACCACCGCCGCCAACCGCTTCAACCCTTCATCCAGTCGCGCCGGGTCGATGTGGCTGAAATTCAAACGCAGGTGCCCGAGGTTTTTATCCGGTTCGGGAAAGAACGGCTCGCCCGGCATGAACGCCACATCATTGGCCAGCGCCTCGTTGAGCAACGTCCGCGTATCCAGCGGTTGCTTCAGCGTCAGCCAGAAAAACAACCCGCCCTGTGGCATGTTCCAGTTCGCCAGATCGGAAAAGTGCGTTTCCAGCGCTGACTGGAAAGCATCCCGCCGCTGCCGGTAAAAGCCGCGCAACTCGCTCAGGTGCTGCTGATATTTTTCACTGCCGATCCATTGCAGCGCCTGCCACTGGCCGATGCGGTTGGTGTGCAGATCCGCCGATTGCTTGAGCTTGAGCAAATGCGGAAACAGGTCCGGGCTGGCGATCAGGTAGCCGACGCGCAAACCCGGCAGCAAGGTTTTCGACACGGTGCCGGTGTAGATCCAGCTGGCTTTCTGCAAACGCCCGGCAATCGGTTTGGCGCTGCCGCCATCGAACGTCAATTCGCGGTACGGCTCGTCTTCGATCAGGGTCACGCCGAATTCATCGAGCAATGCGGCGACGGCGGCGCGCTTGGCTTCGCTGTAGCGCACGGCGGAGGGGTTCTGGAACGTCGGGATCAGGTAGATGAACGCCGGGCGATGTTGCTCAAGGCGACTGCGCAGTTGGGCCAGATTCGGGCCATCGGCCTCTTGCGGCACGGTCAGGCACTCGGCGCCGAACAGCTGGAAGATCTGCAGCGCGGCCAGATAGGTCGGCGCCTCCAGCAGGATTTCGGTGCCTTTGTCGATGTATAACTTGGCCGCCAGATCCAGGGTCTGCTGGGAACCGCTGACCACCAGCACCTGACTCGCCGTACACTCCAGCCCCAACGCTCGCGCCTGCGCCGCCAGCGCTTCACGCAGCGCCGGCTCGCCTTCACTCATGCCGTACTGACCAAGCGCCAGCGGCATGTCGGCCCATTCGACTTTCGGCAACATGGCTTCGGCGGGAAGGCCGCCGGCAAACGACATCACCTCCGGACGCTGGGCGGCGGCGAGGATTTCACGGATCAGAGAACTTTTAAGGCGCGAAACACGTTCGGAAAAAGCCATGGGAGTCACCGGTAGCGAGGCCTGGGAAAAATGAGTCAAACTGGTTGACTGAAACTACGACAGCTTGAGCGAGTACGTCAACATGCTTGACCTTAAAAACCCCGCCAGCCAGCAACAGGCGATGGAAGCGTTTTTCTTCGGCTATCAGGCGTTCACCGCCAAAGCGGATGAAATGCTCGAGCGGCGCGGCCTGTCCCGGGTGCATCAGCGGATTGTGTTTTTCATCGCGCGTTATCCGAATTTGAGCGTGAAGGAATTGCTGGGCTTGCTCGGCGTCAGCAAACAGGCGCTGAACATGCCGTTGCGCCAGTTGCAGGAAATGCATCTGGTGCAGAGCGTGGCGTCGGAGGCAGACAAGCGTAAGCGTCTGCTGGAGCTGACTACTGAAGGTGAGAAGTTTGAGCAGGCGTTGCGGCGTGAGCAGGTGAAATTGCTCGAGCGGGTGTTTGCTGAAGCTGGGGAGGCGGCGGTGAATGGGTGGTTGGCGGTGAATATGGCACTTGGGAGCGCCCAGTCACATCTTGATTGACTGGACTGGCCTCTTCGGGAGCAAGCCCCCTCCCACAGGGTTCTGCGGGTTACCCATTATTCGGGTCCACTGGAGATCCACTGTGGGAGGGGGCTTGCTCCCGAAGAGGCCAGAACAGGCGATATATCCCTATCGCCTGACCTTTCGTAAACAAAACCAAAAACAATATTTGCTTTATTTGTACACAAAAGCATAATCCACTGCGTGCGAGTTCCTGACCGCATGGTCAACAAATTCGCGTATGCCTCAAAGGGCTGCTGCCACCCCTCATGGGTCCGGCCCTGGAAATAACAATAAAACTCTTGAGGAGTACTCGCTGTGGAAAGCCGCAAATCCGAAGCATCGACGCTGGAACTCTCGCCGCCCTTACGCACAGGCGTGCTGGAGCGCATCTTCAAACTCAGCTTGCATGGCACCACGGTGAAGACCGAGCTGATTGCCGGTCTGACAACCTTCATCACCATGGCTTACATCATCTTCGTCAACCCGAACATCATGGCCGATGCCGGGATCGATCACGGTGCAGCCTTCGTCGCCACCTGCATCGCCGCCGCACTCGGCTGCCTGCTGATGGGCCTGTACGCCAACTGGCCGGTGGGCCTGGCACCGGGCATGGGCCTCAACGCCTTCTTCACTTACACCGTGGTCGGCACCATGGGCTACAACTGGGAAACCGCGCTTGGTGCGGTGTTCGTTTCCGGTGTGTTGTTCATGATCCTGACCTTCTCGCGGATTCGCGAATGGCTGCTCAACAGCATTCCGGTCAGCCTGCGCTTTGCGATGGGCGCTGGCGTCGGCCTGTTCCTCGGGCTGATTGGTCTGAAAACCGCCGGTATCGTCGTCGACAGCCCGGCCACCCTGATCAAACTCGGCTCCCTGCGTGAACCCGGCCCGCTGCTGGCGGCGATCTGCTTCCTGATGATCGCGATCCTCAGCTACCACAAAGTCTTCGGCGCGATCCTCATCAGCATCATCACCGTGACCCTCGCCGGTTGGGGCCTGGGCATCGTGCACTACGAAGGGATCATGTCGACCCCGCCAAGCCTGGCACCGACCTTCATGGCAATGAACGTCGCGGGCGTGTTCAACGTCAGCATGATCAGCGTGGTCCTGGCTTTCCTCTTCGTGCACATGTTCGACACCGCCGGCACCCTGATGGGCGTGGCCCAGCGCGCCAATCTGGTCAACGCTGACGGGCGTATCGAAAACCTTTCCCGGGCGATGAAAGCCGACAGCGCCTCCAGCGTCTTCGGCGCGGTGGTCGGTGTCCCTCCGGTTACAAGCTATGTGGAAAGTGCCGCGGGTGTAGCGGCTGGTGGTCGGACTGGTCTTACCGCAGTCGCCGTGGGTGTGCTATTTATAGCGGCGATGTTTTTCGCGCCACTGGCCGGGATGATTCCGGCTTACGCCACCGCCGGTGCGCTGATTTATGTCGCGATGCTGATGATGGGCGGCATGGCGCACATCGAATGGGATGAAGCCACTGACGCCATCCCGGCGATCGTCACTGCGATCATGATGCCGCTGACCTTCTCGGTCGCCGATGGCATTGCGCTGGGCTTCATCACCTACGTGGCGTTGAAGGCCGGTACCGGCAAGTACAAGGAAATTTCCGTCAGCCTGTGGGTGCTCTGCGCGATCTTTATCGCCAAGTTCATCTTCTTGTAAGCGTCACGCGGTTCAAGCGTCAAACCAGCCTCACCCTCGCGGGTGGGGCTTTTGCACATTCTTGAGTACAACAAAAAAAGGAGCAAAGTGATGAGTCTGGAAACCTGGCTGCTGTTCAGCGGCGCGGCATTGGTGGTGATCCTGATTCCGGGGCCGCTGTCATTGCTGATGATCAGCAACAGTCTGAACTACGGCTTGCGCCGCTCTTACCCGGCGTTTCTCGGCGGCGTGATTGCCTCGATCTGCCTGCTCAGTACGTCGGCGCTGGGGCTTGGCGCCCTGCTGCTGGCCTCGGAACAACTGTTCAGCGCCCTGAAAATCGTCGGCGCGCTGTACCTGTTCTACCTCGCCTGGCAGAGCTGGCAGCAATCGCGTCAGCCAGCGGTCGGTGCCGAAGTGCCACAGGCCGCGCCGGTGCCACGTTTCCGCACCCTGTTCGGCCGCGCGTTTGTCTTGGGTGCGAGCAATCCGAAGGACATTCTGTTTTTCGCCGCGTTTCTGCCGCAGTTCCTTAGCGCGCAACAACCGTTCCTCCCGCAATTGCTGATCATGATCGCGACCTGGGTGGTGCTCGACCTGTGCTGCAAACTGGCTTACGGGCTTGGCGCGCATGGTGCGGCGCGTTATCTGCGCAGCGGCAAGGGGCAGAGCTGGTTCAACCGGGTGAGTGCCGGACTGTTCAGTGGTGCCGGTGCTGCGTCGCTGTTGAGCCGCTGACAGCAAAAGCTTCGCGAGCAAGCCCGCTCCCACATTTGGAATGCATTCCCTTGTGGGAGCGGGCTTGCTCGCGAAGGCGTCAGACCAGACAGCACTTTCCTCCAAGCGAAAAAAAGCCCGCAGTGTGAGCGGGCGAAAGACCAAAGAAGCTATATGCGCAGTCGCTTCCCGGTGGGGGCAGCTGCTTGGGGGTCAGCTGCCCCGATAGGTGGAATAGCTGTAAGGCGAGATCAGCAGTGGCACGTGGTAGTGATCCTGCTCGGCAGAGATGCCGAAACGCAGCACCACCACGTCGAGGAACGCCGGTTCCGGCAGTTGTACGCCACGGGCACGGTAGTAATCGCCGGCGTGGAACTGCACCTGATAGACCCCGGTGCGGTAGTCATCGCCTTGCAGCAGCGGCGCATCGACCCGGCCATCGCTGTTGGTTATCGCACTGGCGACCAATTCCAGGTGCGAACCTTCAACGCGGTACAGCTCGACCTTGATCGAGCTGCCCGGGCAACCGTGTGCAGCGTCCAAAACGTGTGTTGTCAAACGTCCCATTGATTCTGCGCGCCTGGCCGCAAGGAGCAGTCAGACTTCGCGCCTCCCGGAGTCAGGTAAAAAGGAGACCGCACCAATTCGGAGCACGAAAAGTTGCGGCGAGCGACTGATTAAGACACTTTTCAAAAAAATTGTACACAATAAAAACGACATTTTTCGCATCACCCCCGCCATTCGGGCGTTTACTGCGGATCTGCGCCTAAAGCGCCTGGCTATTGAACCTCACAACCATTAGCTGACTGATCAGGCAGGTTTCTTGCAGGTTTACGCCATTAACAGCAAAAGATGACAGTCGGTGAAAAATGCGAAAATTCAGGCTTACAAATTGCGAATAAAGTTGTATACAATCAGCCCATCGCTGTGACGCCAGCCTGTGCAGGCCGTTACACAAACCTGTCAACGAATAAGAAGGAAGACTGCAGTGAGCGCTGACTACCCACGCGACCTGATCGGTTACGGCAGTAACCCTCCTCACCCACACTGGCCGGGCAACGCGCGCATCGCCCTGTCCTTCGTGCTCAATTACGAAGAAGGCGGCGAGCGCAACATCCTGCACGGCGACAAAGAATCCGAAGCCTTCCTCTCCGAGATGGTCGCTGCTCAACCGCTGCAAGGCGCACGCAACATGAGCATGGAATCGCTTTACGAGTATGGCAGCCGCGCCGGCGTATGGCGGATTCTGAAACTGTTCAAGGAATTCGACATTCCCCTGACCATCTTCGCCGTGGCCATGGCTGCCCAGCGCCACCCGGATGTGATCCGCGCGATGGTTGAAGCCGGTCACGAGATCTGCAGCCACGGCTACCGCTGGATCGACTACCAATACATGGACGAGGCGCAGGAGCGCGAGCACATGCTCGAAGCGATCCGCATCCTCACCGAGCTCACCGGCGAGCGCCCACTGGGCTGGTACACCGGCCGCACCGGCCCGAACACCCGGCGCCTGGTGATGGAAGAAGGCGGTTTCCTCTACGACTGCGACACCTACGACGACGACCTGCCCTACTGGGAACCGAACAACCCGACCGGCAAGCCGCACCTGGTGATCCCGTACACCCTCGACACCAACGACATGCGCTTTACCCAGGTGCAGGGCTTCAACAAGGGCGACGATTTCTTCGAATACCTCAAAGACGCATTCGACGTGCTCTACGCCGAGGGCGCCGAAGCGCCGAAGATGCTGTCGATCGGTCTGCACTGCCGGCTGATCGGCCGTCCGGCGCGTCTGGCCTCGCTCAAGCGCTTCATCGAATACGCCAAAAGTCATGAACAGGTGTGGTTCAGCCGTCGCGTCGACATCGCGCGTCACTGGCACCAAACCCACCCGTACCAAGGGGCCGCTAAATGAGCCACTTTCAAACCCTGCAACCGTCGACCCTGAGCCGCGACGCTTTCGTCAAAGCCTTCGCCGACATCTACGAACATTCGCCATGGGTGGCCGAGAAGGCCTACGACCTGGGCGTGGACGCTTCGATCGACGAGATCGAAACCCTGCACCAGCGCATGAGCGACATCCTGTTGAGCGCCGATCACGCCAGTCAACTGGCACTGATCAACGCTCACCCGGACTTGGCCGGCAAAGCCGCCGTCCAGGGCCAACTGACCGAAGCCAGCACCAATGAACAGGCTGGCGCCGGTATTCACCAATGCACGGCCGAAGAGTTTCAGCGCTTCACCGAGCTGAACGACGCCTACAAGGCCAAGTTCAAGTTTCCCTTCATCATGGCGGTAAAAGGCAGCAACCGGCATCAGATCCTCGCGGCGTTCGAAACGCGCATTCACAACTCGGTCGACACCGAATTCAAATGCGCGCTGGCGGAGATCAACAAGATCGCCCTGTTCCGTTTACTGACTCTTTAGCAAGCCTGGCCCGAGCATGTCAGACGCGGAGAATGCCCAGGGCCTTGCAAGCATCCCCAGCCAACTTATTAAAGGCAGACAAGAAGAATGAAAGCTTACGCCGTACCTTTCGAGAAGTTCGTCAACCTGGCCGATGCCCGTCTGGGCACCAAAATCATCTCGGTCACCGATGACTGGTTCGCAGACGCCAATCGTCTGTTTCAGCCGACCCCGGCCGTGTGGAAGGAGGGTGTGTTCGACGACAACGGCAAGTGGATGGACGGCTGGGAATCGCGTCGCAAGCGCTTTGAAGGCTACGACAGCGCGGTGATCCGTCTGGGCGTACCGGGTTCGATCAAAGGCGTGGACATCGACACCTCATTCTTCACCGGCAACTTCCCGCCATCGGCCTCGCTGGAAGCGTGCTTCCTGGCCTCGGGCGAGCCGGACGAAAACACCCAGTGGACTGAAGTGCTGTCGGCCGTCGAGCTGCAAGGCAACAGCCACCACTACCACGAAATCAGCAATGACCAAGCGTTCAGCCACTTGCGCTTCAACATCTACCCGGACGGCGGTGTCGCCCGTCTGCGCGTGTACGGCATTCCGTTCCGCGACTGGTCCGCGGTTGGCGACAACGAGCAAGTCGACCTGGCTGCAGCCCTTAACGGTGGCCGCGCCCTCGCCTGCTCCGACGAACACTTCGGCCGCATGAGCAACATCCTCAACCCGGGCCGTGGCATCAACATGGGCGACGGCTGGGAAACCGCACGTCGTCGCACCCCGGGCAATGACTGGGTGATCGTCGCGCTGGGCCACCCGGGCGAGATCGAAAAAATCATCGTCGACACCCTGCACTTCAAGGGCAACTACCCGGACACCTGCTCGATCCAGGGCGCGTTCGTCAAGGGCGGCACCGACAGCCAGATCGAAACCCAGTCGCTGTTCTGGCGTGAACTGCTGCCAAGCCAGAAGCTGGAAATGCACGCCGAACACACCTTCGTCGAGCAGATCAAGGCACTCGGACCGATCACCCACATCCGTCTGAACGTGTTCCCGGATGGTGGCGTGAGTCGCCTGCGCGTTTTGGGCAAGGTCGCGAAGTAGGCAGTGAAGCCATTCGCGAGCAGGCTCGCTCCCACAGGAGACTGCATTCCAAATGTGGGAGCGAGCCTGCTCGCGAAGGCGTCAGAACAGTCAACACAGAATTCGGAAAAGAACAGCATGCGCACACTAACGATTGAACCGCTGACCAAAGAAGCCTTCGCCCCCTTCGGTGACGTGATCGAAACCGACGGCAGCGACCACTTCATGATCAACAACGGTTCGACCATGCGCTTCCACAAACTGGCGACGGTCGAAACCGCTACGCCTGAGGACAACGCGATCATCAGCATCTTCCGCGCCGACGCGCAGGACATGCCGCTGACCGTGAGCATGCTGGAACGCCATCCGCTGGGCAGCCAGGCTTTCATTCCGCTGCTCGGCAACCCCTTTCTGATCGTGGTCGCGCCACTTGGCGATGTACCTGTATCAGGCTTGGTCCGCGCCTTCGTCACCAACGGCAGGCAGGGCATCAATTACCATCGCGGCGTCTGGCACCACCCGGTGCTGACGATCGAAAAGCGGGATGACTTCCTGGTGGTTGATCGCAGTGGCACAGGCAATAACTGCGATGAGCATTTTTTCAAAGAGGATGAGCGTTTGATCCTCGCCCCCCACCAATAAGAGAAGGTCTGATCACTCGACAACAAGAGTGACAGGCGAGAGGTAAAGACTGTGGAAGCACATCTGTTGGAATGGCTGAACCTGAGCGTGCGCTGGGTTCACATGATCACTGGCGTGGCCTGGATCGGCGCGTCGTTCTACTTCGTCTGGCTGGAGAACAACCTCAACCGCGTCAACCCGAAAACCGGTCTTGCCGGTGATCTGTGGGCGATCCACGGCGGCGGTATCTATCACCTGGAAAAATACAAACTGGCCCCACCGTCGATGCCGGAGAACCTGCACTGGTTCAAATGGGAAGCCTACTTCACCTGGATGTCGGGCATCGCGCTGCTGTGCGTGGTCTTCTACTCCAACCCCGTGCTCTACCTCGTGGCACCCGGCAGCGGCCTGACCGGCCCTGAAGGCGTGGCCATCGGCATCGGTTCGCTGATCGCCGGCTGGTTCATCTACGACTTCCTCTGCGATTCGGCTCTGGGCAAGAAACCCGCCCTGCTCGGCTTCATCCTGTTCGTGCTGATCATCGGCGCGGCGTATGGCTTCAGCAAGGTGTTCAGCGGTCGTGGTGCGTATCTGCACGTCGGCGCGATCATCGGCACCATCATGGTCGGCAACGTGTTCCGCATCATCATGCCGGCGCAGCGTGCACTGGTCGCCGCGATTGCCGAGAACCGCACGCCGGACCCGGCGCTGCCGGCCAAAGGCCTGCTGCGTTCGCGTCACAACAACTACTTCACCCTGCCGGTGCTGTTCATCATGATCAGCAACCACTTCCCGAGCACTTATGGCAGCCAGTACAACTGGTTGATTCTGGCCGGGATCGCGGTGTTGGCGGTGTTGGTGCGTCACTACTTCAACACCCGTCACGACAGCCACAAGTTTGCCTGGACCCTGCCGGTGGCAGCGGTGGGCATGATCACCCTGGCGTACGTCACCGGCCCTGCGCCGATGCCGACCGCACCGGACGTGGCCAAGGCGCCAGCAAAAATCGAGTACCAGCCATTGCCGGAAACGGCACTGGGCGGTGGCGCGAAACCGGCTGAAGCGGCGGCACCTGCAGCGCCAGCCGCTCCGGCTGCCCCTGCTGCGGCACCGGCGCAAGCGTCCAACGCAGGTCCTGCGTTCGACAAGGTGCACAACGTGATCCAGGAGCGCTGCGCGGTCTGCCATTCGGCCAAACCGACCAGCCCGTTGTTCAGCGCTGCACCGGCCGGTGTGATGTTCGACACCCCCGAGCAGATCCGCCAGAACGCCGCGCGGATCCAGGCGCAAGCCATCACCACGCAGATCATGCCACTGGGCAACATCACGCAGATGACCCAGCAGGAACGTGACCTGATCGGTGCATGGATCGCCCAGGGAGCCCAGACCAACTAGGCAACAAAGCTTCGCGAGCAGGCTCGCTCCCACAGAGATCGCGCAATTCCTGTGGGAGCGAGCCTGCTCGCGAATCGCCTTAACGCGGTTTACCTGATGCAAAGAAACAGCTGTGAGCCACCCGGCAGCTGTTCAATCACAAGAATAAAAAAGATCCGAGGTGTTGCATGTCCGAGCTGTCCAAAGCGCGCATCCCCGACGCACCCGCCATTCAGCGTTTGCCCCTTTTGCAACTGATCCTGGTCGGTTTGCAACATGTTCTGCTGATGTACGGCGGTGCCATCGCGGTGCCGTTGATCATCGGACAGGCCGCTGGCCTGAGTCGTGAAGAAATTGCCTTCCTGATCAACGCCGACCTGCTGGTCGCCGGTATCGCCACCATCGTCCAGTCGCTGGGTATCGGCCCGATGGGCATCCGCATGCCGGTGATGATGGGCGCCAGTTTCGCCGCCGTCGGCAGCATGGTCGCCATGGCCGGCATGCCCGGTATCGGTCTGCAAGGGATCTTCGGTGCAACCATCGCCGCCGGGTTCTTCGGCATGCTCATCGCGCCGTTCATGTCCAAAGTTGTGCGCTTCTTCCCGCCGTTGGTGACTGGCACGGTCATCACTTCGATCGGTCTGTCGCTGTTCCCCGTGGCCGTGAACTGGGCCGGTGGCGGGGCCGCTGCGGCACAGTTCGGCTCACCGATTTATCTGGCCATCGCCGCGCTGGTGCTGGCGACCATTCTGTTGATCCACCGCTTCATGCGCGGCTTCTGGGTGAATATTTCCGTGCTGATCGGCATGTGCCTGGGCTACGTGCTCTGCGGTGCGATCGGCATGGTCGACCTGAGCGGCATGGCCAACGCGCCATGGGTTCAGTTCGTCACTCCGCTGCACTTCGGCATGCCGAAATTCGAACTGGCGCCAATCCTGTCGATGTGCCTGGTGGTGGTGATCATCTTCGTCGAGTCCACCGGGATGTTTCTCGCGCTGGGCAAGATCACCGGTCAGGAAGTCTGCCCACGGATGCTGCGTCGCGGCCTGCTGTGCGATGCCGGCGCCTCGTTCGTTGCCGGTTTCTTCAACACGTTCACCCATTCCTCGTTCGCGCAGAACATCGGCCTGGTGCAGATGACCGGCGTGCGTTGCCGTTCGGTGACCATCGTTGCCGGTGGCCTGCTGATCGTGCTCAGCCTGCTGCCGAAAGCGGCATTCCTGGTGGCGTCGATTCCGCCGGCGGTGTTGGGCGGTGCGGCGATCGCGATGTTCGGCATGGTTGCTGCCACCGGGATCAAGATCCTGCAAGAAGCCGACATCGGCGACCGGCGTAATCAACTGCTGGTGGCGGTGAGCATCGGCATGGGCCTGATCCCGGTGGTGCGTCCGGAGTTCTTCGCGCATCTGCCGCTGTGGATGAGCCCGATCACCCACAGCGGCATTGCCATGGCCACCCTCAGCGCGCTGACGTTGAACCTGCTGTTCAACATCCTCGGCGGCGCCGAACGCGCAGCGATCAACGACTGCCACGCACATCAGCATTAACCAAGTCACCACAAAACCTTGTGGGAGCGAGCCTGCTCGCGAAAGCGTTGTGTCATTCAACAGTGATGGCGACTGACACGCCCTCTTCGCGAGCAGGCTCGCTCCCACAGGGGACGTGCAACACCCTGCCTCAACAATAAAAACAAGAGGGAGCAACCGATGATTCGCACGCAAACCAGCGTTCTGTTGAGTGGCGGCCTGCTGGCCGCGAGTCAGGCCATGGCCGGCGATTTACTGCTGTGGCAGACCAACAGCCTGAGCTACCTGTACGGCAAGAACTTCGCGATCAACCCGTCGATCCAGCAGACGGTGACGTTCGAGCACGCCGACAAGTGGAAGTACGGCGACAACTTCCTGTTCGTCGACAAGATCTTCTACAACGGTCAGGAAGACCGCAACAAAGGCCCGCACACGTTCTACGGCGAATTCACCCCGCGCTTCTCGTTCGGCAAGATCTTCGACCGGAAAATCGAGTTCGGCCCGATCAAGGACGTGCTGCTGGCGATGACCTACGAGTACGGCGAAGGCGATAGCGAGGCCTACCTGATCGGCCCCGGCTTCGACCTCAAGGTGCCCGGCTTCAACTACGTGACCCTGAACATCTTCCGCCGCCACACCGAAGGTCCGCGCCCCGGCGACGGCGTCTGGCAGATCACCCCGGGCTGGTCTTACAGCGTGCCGCTGGGCAACTCCGACCTGTTGATCGACGGCTATCTGGACTGGGTCGTCGACAACGACCAGAACTCGCGCGGCACCTACCACGCCAACCTGCACATCAATCCGCAGATCAAATACGACCTCGGCAAAGCCCTCGGCTGGAGCCACAAACAGCTGTATGTCGGCACCGAATACAGCTACTGGAAGAACAAATACGGCATCGAAAGCAGCCACAACCTCGACACCAACCAGAACACCGCCAGCCTGCTGGTGAAGGTGCACTTCTGAGATGGCCCGCAACCGTGCCCCATACCTGTCGTCGGTGCTCTGTTACGGGGCACTTGAGAGCTGGCCGAGGAGTCAGTATTCTCCGCGGCCTCTTGAATTCGGTCTAAAAAAAAGCCCGGATTTAATTCCTGACCGACAAGCCAACTTATCCCGGCCCCGGTCAGTACCGAGGCATCCCGAAAACACGCGCAATCGACTGTTTTTCAGCAGCCGAACGGGCGTTTTTTTGCTTTTCGAAAGCGTTGGCCCAGCTCTTGCTATCACCAGCGAAGCTGACCGATCGGATGACTTTTGCAGCGACGAAAAAAGGCGCCACACCAGAGCGCCGATCTTAAAAAAATAAACGTGGAACACCTACTTTGGGAGCAACCGAATGAAACGTATGTGCACCAGCCTGATGCTCGCGGGATCGATGCTGGCCGGCGGCGAGGCCATGGCCGACGGCCTGCTGCAATGGCAGAACAACAGCCTGACCTACCTCTACGGCAAAGACTTCAAGGTCAACCCGGCGATCCAGCAGACCGTCACCTTCGAGCACGCCGATGCCTGGAAGTACGGGGACAACTTCCTGTTCGTCGACAAGATCTTCTACAACGGCAAGCCGGATGGCGGCGTCGGCAACAACACTTACTATGGCGAATTCAGCCCACGCCTGTCGCTGGGCAAGATCCTCGACCAGAAGATCGAATTCGGTCCGGTCAAGGATGTGCTGCTGGCGATGACTTACGAGTTCGGTGAAGGCGACGTCGAGTCGTACCTGATCGGCCCGGGTTTTGACCTGGCGATTCCAGGCTTCGACTACTTCCAGCTGAACTTCTACCAGCGCCACACCGAAGGCTCGCGCGCCGGTGACAACGTCTGGCAGATCACCCCGGTCTGGTCCTACACCATTCCGGTTGGCGACTCGAACATCCTGATCGACGGTTTCATGGACTGGGTGGTCGACAACGACGTCAACAGCAAAGGCGAATACCACGCCAACCTGCACTTCAACCCACAGGTCAAATACGACCTGGGCAAGGCGCTGAATTTCGGCGAGAAGCAGCTGTACGTCGGTGTTGAATACGACTACTGGAAAGACAAGTACGGGATCGACGACACCCGTGCGTTCACCACCAATCAGAACGTGACCAGCTTCCTGGTGAAGTTCCACTTCTGATCTTAAAAGCTTCGCGAGCAGGCTCGCTCCCACATTCGACCGAGTTCCAATGTGGGAGCGAGCCTGCTCGCGAAGGCTTCACCGCGAATCTCAGACTGGAACCACCGACTCGGTGATCCCGAGAAACCGGCACAACTCCTCACGCTTGGCCAACGCATCGCGCCGTCCCAGGTCGATCAGTTCGCTGCAATACCCCGCCTCGAACAGCAGATAACTCAGCACCCCTGCCCCACTGGTCTTGGTCGCCCCCGGCCCACGCAAAAACAGACGCAATGCCGCCGGCAATTCCTGTCGATGTCGCGCCGCGATCTCGTCGATCGGCTGACTCGGCGCAATCACCAGCACCTCCACTGGCGCCACGCCCAACTCACGAGTCGGCACGCCCTCGGGCATCAGTCGACTGAACTGGTTCAGACGCTGCAGCAACTCGATGTCGCTCTCCAGGCTGTCAATGAACGTGCTGTTGAGCATGTGCCCGCCGATCTGCGCCAGCGTTGGCTGTTGCCCGGTGTAGGCGCGCTCCAGCGGCTGCTGCGGATCAAACCCGCGCGGGTTGCCGCTGACGCCCACCACCAGCACCCGACTCGCACCCAGGTGCAGCGCCGGGCTGATCGGCGCCGACTGGCGTACCGCACCGTCGCCGAAATATTCCTCACCGATTTTTACCGGGGCAAACAGCAACGGGATCGCCGAACTTGCCAGCAAATGGTCCACCGACAATTGCGCCGGCACGCCGATCCGCCGATGGCGCAACCACGCATCGATCGTGCCGCCGCCCTGATAGAAGGTCACCGCCTGCCCCGACTCGTAGCCGAACGCAGTCACCGCCACCGCATGCAATTGCTTGCGCGCGATGGATTCGGCGATGCCGGGCATGTGCAGTTTTTCATTGAGCAGCTCGCGCAGCGGCGAACTGTTGAGCAGCGCCACCGGCAGTTGGCGACCGATGCCGAGCAGACTGTGACTGACAAAGCGGCTGGCCTGACGGATCACCCCCGGCCAGTCGCTGCGCAACACCCGATGACTGCGAAAGCCCTGCCAGAACAAGGTGAGGCGTTCGATCGCCGCGCGAAAATCGGTGGCACCACTGGCCAGGCTGACCGCGTTGATCGCCCCGGCCGAGGTGCCGACGATCACCGGAAATGGATTGTCCGCGCCCAGCGGCAGCAATTCGGCAATCGCCGCCAGCACTCCCACCTGATACGCCGCCCGAGCCCCGCCGCCGGAAAGAATCAAACCTGTGACCGGTTCCGCTGGGCTCATCGCAACGCTCCATGGTGCTTGAAAGGGGGAGTGAATCAGCCGCGCCGTTTCGGGTAAAGCTTCTGCTCGCCCGGTGGACGGCTCTTGAAGCGGCGGTGCGCCCACAAGTATTGCTCAGGGCAGGCGCGCAGCGCACTTTCCACCCACTGGTTGATGCGGAGGCAGTCGGCCTCTTCGGTTTCACCCGGGAAGTCTTCCAATGGCGGATGGATCACCAACCGGTAACCGCTGCCGTCGGCCAGCCGCTCCTGAGTGAACGGCACCACCAGCGCCTTGCCCAGACGGGCAAACTTGGTGGTCGCGGTCACGGTCGCCGCCTGAATGCCGAACAGCGGCACGAAGATGCTTTGCTTGGCGCCGTAGTCCTGATCCGGTGCGTACCAGATCGCCCGGCCCGAACGCAGCAGCTTGAGCATGCCACGCACGTCGTCACGCTCCACCGCCAGCGAATCGAGATTGTGCCGCTCACGGCCCCGACGCTGGACGAAGTCGAATAACGGGTTTTTGTGCTCGCGGTACATGCCATCGATGGTGTGCTGCTGGCCGAGCAACGCGGCGCCGATTTCCAGGGTGGTGAAGTGCGCGGCCATGAGGATCACGCCCTTGCCTTCGCGCTGGGCGTTTTGCAGATGCTCCAGGCCTTCGACATGCGCCAGTTTGGCCAGACGCTCACGGGACCACCACCAGCTCATCGCCATTTCAAAAAACGCGATGCCGGTGGAGGCGAAGTTTTCCTTGAGCAGGCGTTTGCGCTCGGCAGCGGATTTTTCCGGGAAGCACAGCTCGAGATTGCGCTTGGCGATGCGCCGCCGGTCGCCGGCCACGCGATACATCAATGCGCCCAGCACACGACCGATCGTCAGTAAAACCGCATACGGCAACTGCACGACCAGCCACAACAGCCCCAGACCGCACCAGAGCGGCCAGAAGCGGGGAGAAAGAAAGGCTCTTCGAAAACGCGGGCGATCCATTAAAGCTTCCGTAAATTCAGTGGCCGCGCATTCTACATCGTTCGACCCGGCTTGCGGCTCGCGGGCGTTCTCGTTATAAGTCTCGGCACTTTTAGTGACAAGCCGTTGTATGCCGATATGAGCCAAAACGAATCGCCAGACCGAGATCCCGTGTTCCAGTTGAAGGGCAGCATGCTGGCCATCACGGTGCTGGAACTGTCCCGCAACGACCTCGACAGCCTTGATCGGCAACTGGCCGCCAAAGTCGCCCAGGCGCCGAATTTCTTCAGCAATGCACCGTTGGTCCTGGCACTGGACAAACTGCCGCCCGGCGAAGGCGCGGTGGATCTGCCCGGCCTGATGCGCGTATGCCGTCAACATGGCCTGCGCACCCTGGCGATCCGCGCCAGCCGTATCGAAGACATCGCCGCCGCCATCGCCATCGACATCCCGGTGCTGCCGCCGTCCGGCGCCCGTGAGCGACCGCTGGAAGCGCCGGAACCGGAAGTCAAAAAGAAGCCGGAAAAGCCGCCGGAGCCGACCGTCAAACCAACCCGCGTCATCACCACGCCAGTACGTGGTGGCCAACAGATATATGCCCAGGGTGGCGATCTGGTGGTGGTGTCCTCGGTCAGTCCGGGGGCGGAACTTCTGGCCGATGGCAACATCCATGTATACGGCCCGATGCGCGGTCGCGCACTGGCCGGCGTCAAAGGCGACACCAAGGCCCGGATTTTCTGTCAGCAATTGAGCGCTGAACTGATCTCCATCGCCGGGCATTACAAGGTTTCCGAAGATTTGCGCCGCGATCCACTGTGGGGCTCCGGCGTCCAGGTCAGCCTGTCGGCCGACGTGTTGAACATCATTCGGCTTTAACGGATACTGCCGCATTTTCCAAGCATCTCTAAAACGTAGCGAAAACGGCTCAAACGAAGTAGGAAAAAGGAACAAGCAGCGTTTGCCCCCGGCAATTGCGACTTGCGCCGAATTCCAGCCAAGGCTGTCCGACTGCAGTAGTTTTCAAGAGATGTTTTTCAGGGGCTAAAAAGTCCTTCTTCCTTAGGGGTGAAACACCTTGGCCAAGATTCTCGTGGTTACATCCGGCAAGGGTGGTGTGGGTAAGACCACCACCAGCGCCGCTATCGGTACCGGCCTCGCTCTGCGCGGCCACAAAACAGTGATCGTCGACTTCGACGTGGGCCTGCGTAACCTCGACCTGATCATGGGTTGCGAGCGTCGCGTGGTGTACGACTTCGTCAACGTGGTCAACGGCGAAGCCAACCTGCAGCAGGCCCTGATCAAAGACAAGCGCCTGGAAAATCTCTACGTGCTGGCCGCCAGCCAGACCCGCGACAAAGACGCGCTGACCCAGGAAGGCGTGGAAAAAGTCCTGATGCAGTTGAAGGAAGACTTCGACTTCGTGGTCTGCGACTCCCCGGCGGGCATCGAGAAAGGTGCGCACCTGGCCATGTATTTCGCCGACGAAGCGATCATCGTGACCAACCCGGAAGTGTCCTCGGTACGTGACTCCGACCGCATGCTCGGCCTGCTGGCCAGCAAATCGCGTCGCGCCGAAAAAGGCGAAGACCCGATCAAGGAACACCTCCTGCTGACCCGTTACAACCCGCAGCGCGTCAGCGACGGCGAGATGCTGGGCGTCGAAGACGTGAAGGAAATTCTGGCCGTGACCCTGCTGGGCGTCATCCCTGAGTCGCAGGCGGTCCTGAAGGCTTCCAACTCGGGCGTTCCAGTGATTCTCGACGACCAGAGCGATGCCGGTCAGGCGTACAGCGATGCCGTTGATCGTCTGCTGGGCAAAGAAAAAGAACATCGTTTCCTCGATGTTACGAAGAAGGGATTCTTCGAGCGCCTGTTTGGAGGTAGGTAATGAACCTTTTTGACTTCTTTCGTGCCAACAAAAAGCCAAGTACCGCCTCGGTAGCGAAAGAGCGTCTACAGATCATCGTGGCGCATGAGCGCGGCCAGCGCAGCACGCCGGATTACCTGCCAGCCTTGCAGAAGGAACTGGTCGACGTGATCCGCAAGTACGTCAACATCGGCAACGACGACGTACATGTTGCACTGGAAAGCCAGGGCAGTTGCTCGATTCTGGAACTCAACATCACCCTGCCCGATCGCTGAGTCGATCCGGCAGGAACGACGGCGGCTCAGGGCCATTCCCATCGCGGAATGGCCCTGAGCCGCCGTTGGCATTTGTTACGAGGCTGTTTTAATGCCGTTGTCCAACATCCGCATCATTCATCAGGACGCCGCCGTACTGGTGGTCGACAAACCGACGTTGCTGCTCTCGGTGCCCGGTCGCGCCGACGACAACAAGGACTGCCTGATCACCCGCCTGCAGGAAAACGGCTACCCGGAAGCGCGCATCGTCCATCGCCTGGACTGGGAAACCTCCGGCATCATTCTGCTGGCCCGTGACGCGGATACTCACCGCGAACTGTCGCGGCAGTTTCACGATCGTGAAACAGAGAAAGCCTACACTGCGCTCTGCTGGGGTCAGCCGGAGCTGGACAGCGGCAGCATCGACCTGCCGCTGCGCTACGATCCACCGACCAAACCGCGGCACGTGGTCGACCACGAATTCGGCAAGCATGCGCTGACCTTCTGGCGCGTACTGGAACGTTGCGGCGACTGGTGCCGCGTCGAACTGACGCCGATCACCGGTCGCTCGCACCAGTTGCGTGTGCACATGCTGTCCATCGGTCACCCGCTGTTGGGCGACGGGCTGTACGCCCATGAGCAGGCCTTGGCGGCCTGGCCGCGTCTGTGCCTGCACGCCAGCATGCTGAGCTTCACCCACCCGCAAACCGGCGAGCGTTTGCGCTTCGAATGCCCGGCACCGTTTTGAGCGCTGCCTGAGTGGCAGTGCTGTTTATTTGGACAAGGATTCTGTTTTCGGATGAGTTGTATTGATTCCCTGGTAACCCCCCTCACGAAAGTTCGTCATCAACTGCTTTACCTGGTTTACGGCAATCAGGATGTGTACCGGCGCGAAGCCAAGTTCAGCATCCTGACCGTCCTGTCCCAGGCTAAAAACGGCGAGCGACCGGCGATCCGCATTCTCACCGATCGCCCCGACGACTATGCGGGCTGGCCGGTCGACACGGTGTTGCTGGATGAAGCGACTCTGACCCGCTGGCAAGGCACCCACGGCTATCACCATCGCCGCAAGGCCTGCGCCATCGCCGCGGGAATGAAGTGGGCGGAAAAAACCCTGTTCGTCGACACCGACACCCTGTTCACCCGCCACCCGAGCCAACTGTTCAAATTCATCGAGCCGAATCGCTCGGTGATGGATCGCTTCGAGTACGACTGGAAAGATGTGCACCAGCGTCCCGACTATCAAAAACTCGGTCGCGACCTGCGCAGCCACGGCGTGACGCCGGATAACGGTTTCAAGCTCTACAACAGCGGCTTGTGCGGCGTGACCGACAGCGACTCAGCGCTGTTCGAAGAGTCGATCCGCCTGATTGATGAGTGGACACTCGGCGGCTTTGAAATCCACACCATCGAACAGATCGCCCTGTCGTATGCCATGCGCGAGCGTCAGGTGGTGGAAGCGCGCAAACACGTCTACCACTACTTCGCGGAAAAACGTTTCTTCCACGCGATGCAGACGTACTTCTTCTCCCAGCACGGCGAGCAGTTCAGCCAGCGCCTGGTGGATCTGTGCAGCGATGTGCCACGGGTCAAACCGTTCCCCTCGGCCTGGCGCCGATTGAAAATCAAATGGAAGCTGCGCCACCAGAAAGGCGCCCTGCGCAAGGTCGGTCGTGATCTGCTGTACGGCAGCGCCGCGCCGGAAGATCCGTACTACAGCGTTTGCCGACACGAATGGTGGGAATGCGCCTCGCGGGAAATTCTGCGTTGGGACGAGAGCCAGCAGAAAAAACTGCTGAGCCAGAAGTCCTGGCCGCAACAGCTGCCGCGTCCGGATAAACCGGAAGATGAAAAAGTCATCATGAACTACTTGAAAAAACGCGTAGCCGCCCGCTGATCCACATCACTCCCTGTGGGAGCGGGCTTGCTCGCGAAAGCGGTGTGTCATCCAAGAATCTGCATCTGACTCACCGCTTTCGCGAGCAAGCCCGCTCCCACCCCGATCCTGCCCGGATTCAATTCCCGGGCCGATGCGTTAAACTCGCGCCCATTGCTGTCTGGAGCTTCTTATGCGCGAAGAGTTGAACCAAGGCCTGATCGACTTCCTCAAGGCCTCCCCTACCCCGTTCCACGCCACCGCCAGCCTTGTTCAGCGTCTGGAGGCCGCCGGTTACGTGCGCCTCGACGAGCGCGAGCCGTGGACCACCGAGGCCAACGGCCGCTACTACGTCACCCGTAACGACTCCTCGATCGTCGCGATCAAAATGGGCCGCAACTCACCACTGCACGACGGGATCCGTCTGGTCGGCGCCCACACCGACAGCCCGTGTCTGCGGGTCAAGCCGCAACCGGAACTGCAACGTCAGGGCTTCTGGCAACTGGGCGTTGAAGTCTACGGCGGCGCGCTGCTGGCGCCGTGGTTTGACCGCGACCTGTCGCTGGCCGGGCGCGTTACCTTCCGTCGCGACGGCAAGGTCGAAAGCCAGTTGATCGACTTCAAGGCACCGATCGCGATCATTCCCAACCTGGCCATCCACCTGAACCGTGAAGCCAATCAAGGCTGGGCGATCAACGCGCAGACCGAGCTGCCGCCGATCCTCGCGCAATTCGCCGGCGACGAACGCGTCGACTTCCGCGCCGTACTGACTGATCAACTGGCCCGCGAACATGGCCTGAACGCCGATGTGGTGCTGGATTACGAACTGAGCTTCTACGACACCCAGAGCGCGGCGGTCATCGGCCTGCATGGCGACTTCATCGCCGGTGCGCGCCTGGACAACCTGCTGTCGTGCTACGCCGGCCTGCAAGCCCTGCTCACTGCCGACACCGAAGAAACCTGCGTGCTGGTGTGCAACGACCACGAAGAAGTCGGCTCCTGCTCGGCGTGCGGTGCCGATGGCCCGATGCTCGAACAGACCCTGCGCCGTCTGCTGCCGGAAGGTGACGAGTTCGTCCGCACCATCCAGAAATCGCTGCTGGTCTCAGCCGACAACGCCCACGGCGTGCACCCCAATTACGCCGAGAAGCACGACGCCAACCACGGCCCGAAACTCAACGCCGGCCCGGTGATCAAGGTCAACAGCAACCAGCGCTACGCCACCAACAGCGAAACCGCCGGGTTCTTCCGCCATCTGTGCATGGCCGAAGAAGTACCGGTGCAGAGCTTCGTGGTGCGCAGCGACATGGGCTGCGGCTCGACCATCGGCCCGATCACCGCCAGCCACCTGGGCGTGCGCACCGTCGACATCGGCCTGCCGACCTTCGCCATGCACTCGATCCGCGAACTGTGCGGCAGCCACGATCTGGCGCACCTCGTCAAAGTGCTGAGCGCGTTCTACGCCAGCCGCGAGTTGCCTTAAAAGCTTCGCGAGCAGGCTCGCTCTCACAGTTTGGAATGCATTCCAGGGTGGGAGCGAGCCTGCTCGCGAAAGCGCCAGTCCAGACAACACAATTTCATCATTGGACTGACTCAATTCTGATACACATCAGAACCGCTCCGCCAAAAGCGACCTAGACTTAAATCATCCCCTTCGACAAGGCAGTCACCATGATTTCGATGTCCTCCTTCCACGCCATGCTCATTCCCATCCTGTCGGGGATGATCCTGCTGGCAATCGGTTTCAACTTCCGCGACAAGAACGCCGGTGTGTTTGCCATGTGGGTCGGCATGCTGATGATCCTGGCGACCGTGGTCTACAAGATCCTCGCCAAACTCAACGAATAAATCCGCGCCCGGCTCGCATTGATTCTGGCTGCCTCGTACACTCGCTCAATTCGCCCCTTTGCGAGGTTGACCGCCTAGTGTTCGCTCGTCTGTTTGCTCTGCCCTGCCTGCTCCTTGTCTGCCTGATGACGCTGCTGCCGTTGGCCCCTGCCCAGGCGGTCGGTCTGCCGGGGCTGCTGAACACCACCAAGACGCAGCCGGAGGCGCAAGAGCCGCTGGGCCAGTCGCTGGATGAAGTCATCAAGTCGCTGGAAAACGACAAGCAACGCGCGCAATTGCTGAGCGATCTGAAAAAGCTGCGCGACGCCACCAAGAAAGCCCAGGCTTCACCGGAAGAAGGCGTGCTGGGCCTGATCGGCGGCACCCTGGCCAGCTTCGAGAAACAGTTCTCCGGTGACGACAGCCCGCTGACCCGCTGGTCCGACGAGTTCGATCTGGCCAGGGACGAACTCGACACCCTGATGTTGCCGGCCAGCGAATGGCTGCCGATCATCTTCGGCTTCGCGGTGATCCTGATGGTCTGGAGCCTGCTCGCCGCCGCGCTGATCTGGCTCGGTCACCGGGTGCGCATGCGCTTCGGCCTGACCGAAGAACTGCCGCAGCATCCCAAGGCCCTCGACATGCTGCGCTTCGCCCTGCGCAAGCTCGGGCCGTGGCTGATTGCATTGGTCATCACCGTTTACATGAGCTACGCGCTGCCGTCGTCATTGGGTAAAAGCCTGGCGATGGTGCTGGCTTATGCGCTGGTGGTCGGCACCTGTTTCTCGGCGATCTGCGTGATCGCCTTCTCGCTGCTCGACGGCCCGCACCGGCACCGGGCGTTGTACATCCTGCGGCATCAGGCGTTCCGTCCGTTGTGGCTGATCGGCAGCTTCGCCGCATTCGGTGAAGCGCTGAGTGACCCGCGCCTGGTCGAAGGCCTCGGCGTGCACCTGGCGCACACCACCGCGACCATCACCAACGTGCTCGCGGCGCTGTTCACCGGGCTGTTCATCCTGCGTTTCCGCCGGCCGATCGCGCACCTGATCCGCAACCAGCCGTTGTCCCGCCGCCTGACCCGCCGCGCCCTCAGCGACACCATCGATATCCTCGGCACCTTCTGGTACGTGCCGGCGCTGGTGCTGGTCGGGATCTCGCTGTTCGCCACCTTCGTCTCCGCCGGCGACACCAGCACCGCCCTGCGCCAGTCGCTGATCTGCACGGTGTTGCTGGTGATGTGCATGGTGATCAACGGCCTCGTGCGCCGTCACTCGCTCAAACCGCAACGCGGGCCGAAGCGCCATGCGCTGTATTCGGAGCGTCTGAAAAGCTTCTTCTACACCCTCGCCCACCTGCTGGTGTGGCTGATCTTCATCGAGCTCGGCCTGCGCGTGTGGGGCAAATCGCTGATCGGTTTCGCCGAGGGCGAAGGGCATGACGTCAGCGTCAAACTGTTCAGCCTGATCGGCACGCTGATTTTCTCCTGGCTGATCTGGATCCTCGCCGACACCGCTGTGCACCACGCCCTCACCCGCTCGCGCAAAGGCCTGGCGAATGCCCGCGCACAAACGATGATGCCGCTGATCCGCAACGTGCTGTTCGTGGCGATTTTCATCATCGCGCTGATCGTCGCCCTGGCAAACATGGGTATGAACGTCACGCCACTGCTGGCCGGTGCCGGTGTGATCGGTCTGGCCATCGGTTTCGGTGCGCAGTCGCTGGTGGCGGACCTGATCACCGGCCTGTTCATCATCATCGAAGACTCGCTGGCCATTGATGACTACGTCGACGTCGGCGGCCACCTCGGCACTGTCGAAGGCCTGACCATCCGCACCGTGCGCCTGCGCGACATCGACGGCATCGTCCACACCATCCCCTTCAGCGAAATCAAAAGCATCAAGAACTACTCCCGGGAATTCGGCTACGCGATCTTCCGCGTCGCGGTGCCGTACAACATGGAAATCGACGACGCGATCAAACTGATGCGCGAAGTCGGCCAGAAAATGCGTACCGACCCACTGCAACGGCGGAACATCTGGTCGCCGCTGGAGATTCAGGGCGTGGAAAGTTTCGAATCCGGCAGCGCGATCCTGCGCGCGCGCTTCAAGACCGCACCGATCAAACAATGGGAAGTTTCCCGCGCGTTCAACCTGTCGCTCAAACGCCATCTGGACGAAGCCGGACTCGATCTGGCGACGCCACGCATGAGCGTGCAGGTCATCACTGCCGGCGGTGGCCAGCCGAAGGAATAGCACTTCGCGCAGACACTCGGGTCACAGGCAGGGAAGCCAGAAAAACAATAACCATGGAGACACCCGATGCAGCTGACACGTATCGCCCAGTCCGTTTTGCTCACTCTGCTGGCCGGCACCGCCAGCGCCGCCACCCTGGACAGCACCCGCGAACAGATCGCCACGCAAGCCAAGGCACTTGAACCGGAGCTGCTGGAAACCCGCCGCGACATCCACGCCCACCCGGAACTCGGCAACACCGAGAAACGCACCGCGGAACTGGTCGCCAGGCAACTCAAAGCGATGGGCCTGGAAGTCAAAACCAACGTCGCCCGCACCGGCGTGGTTGCCATCCTCAAGGGCGCCCTGCCCGGCCCGACCGTGGCCCTGCGCGCCGACATGGACGCGTTGCCGGTCAAGGAAGTCGCCGACCTGCCCTTCGCCTCGAAAGCCAAAGGCACTTATCTGGACAAAGAAGTCGACGTGATGCACGCCTGCGGCCACGACGCCCACACCGCGATCCTGCTGAGCACGGCGAAAATTCTTACGGGCATGCGCGACACCCTGCCCGGCACCGTGGTCTTCTACTTCCAGCCCGCCGAAGAAGGCCCGAGCGACTTCATCCCCGACGGCAAAAACACCTGGGGCGCGAAAATGATGGTGCAGGAAGGCGTGATGAAATCCCCCAAACCCGACGCCGTCTTCGGCCTGCACGTCTGGGCCGGCGTCCCCGCCGGCCAGATCGCCTACCGCCCCGGCGCCACTCTGGCCAGCTCCGACGACCTGCGCATCAAAATCCTCGGCAAACAGACCCACGCTGGCCGCCCGTGGGACGGCATCGACCCGATCACCGTCGGCGCACAAACCATCGTCGGCCTGCAAACCGTGGTCAGCCGCCGCACCGACATTTCGTCCTACCCGTCGGTGGTCAGCATCGGCACCATCAACGGCGGCACCCGCTACAACATCATTCCCGAATCCGTGGACATGAGCGGCACCATCCGCTCCTACGACTACGGCATCCGCCAGAAACTCCACGCCGACGTACGCCAGACCATCGAAAAAATCGCCGAAAGCGGCGGCGCGAAAGCCGACGTCACCATCATCGAAAAATACGACCCCACAATCAACAACCCGGCACTGACGGAAAAAATGCTGCCGACGTTGAAGTGGGCAGCCAAGGATGACGTGGTCAACGCACCGCTGGTGGGCGGCGCGGAAGACTTCTCGTTCTTCGCCAAGGAAGTGCCGGGGCTGTTTGTGTTCCTCGGGGTGACACCACGGGATCAGGACATGAGCAAGGCCGCGCCGAATCACAATCCGGAGTTCTTTGTGGATGAGTCGGCGCTGGTGGTTGGGGTGAGGACGATGGCGTCGCTGGCTACGGATTATTTGTATGCCAATGCCGGGGCGGGCAAGTAGAGATGAAGTGACAGTGGGGGCGCCTTCGCGAGCAGGCTCGCTCCCACATTTGACCGTGTGCAGCCTGTTAGAGATTGGTCGGCTGTCAGGCCGCCATCGCTGGCAAGCCAGCTCCCACAGTTGGATTGAGTGCAGGCAGTTGGAGATTGGTCGGCTGGGAGGTCACCATCACTGGCAGGCCAGCTCCCACAGAGAGATTGGGTGCAGGCAGTTAGAGATTGGTCGGCTGTCAGGCCGCCTTCGCGAGCAGGCTCGCTCCCACAGTGGGATTGGGTGCAGGCAGTTGGAAACTGGTCGGCTGTCAGGCCGCCTTCGCGAGCAGGCTCGCTCCCACTGGGATTGGGTGCAGGCAGTTGGAGATTGGTCGGCTGGGAGGTCGCTATCGCGAGCAGGCTCACCCCTACAGCAAAGCAAAAGCCGACCGCAGGCTCTTCACCACTCAATGGCCGAGTGTCAGCTCGCCGAAAGCTCTTGATCTTGACTCACCGGCCCGTCGGCAGGCTGAGCGGAGGGATTGATCCGGGGGTGGGAGCGAAGCGACCGTTCGACGAAGTCGAACACATCGAGAGGAGGTGCAGCGAAGCAAACCGGAGGCGATGCGCCCGGATCGATCCCGGAGCGAAGGAACCCCGAGCTTTAGCGAGCGGGCCGAACGTCAGGGCACAGACCTTTGGTTCCTTTGGGGCGTTTGCCAAAGGGACTCGCTGTAAAAGCGAAACCGCCAGTGGCAACACCCGAAGCAACGGATATACACCCAAAACCCCAAGAACCTGGTCGGCCCAAAGGCCGCCAAGGTCAAACAACATCTACACCAACGTGAATCGCATCATGCCGCCAAAACTCCAGATCACAATCAATCAACCGCTCATGCTGATCATAATTGACCCGAGCAATCCGTAACCCCGGACTCCCGACAGAAACCCGCAAAGCCGCCGCCGCATCCACCGACAACGACGTCGGCACAATCTCGAACCGCACCCGCCCATAGTGCAAATCGTAATGCCGCGCATAAAGCTCGGTCATCGACTGATTCAAATCAAACCCCAGAATCCCCGGAAAATACTGCGGATTCAGATAATGCTCCACATACAACACCAGCCGCCCGTCAATCCGCCGCGACCGGCAAATCTGAATCACGCTCGACAAAGCAGGCAACTGCAACAACGCACAAACCGCCACCGATGCCGGCTGCAACCGCGCCGAAATCACCTCGGTCGACGGCACCCGCCCCTGCGCACTGACCATCGCGTGAAAATGACTGCGCTGCATCAGGTTGTACGCCAGACGCGGCGGTGAAACGAACCAGCCACGGCGCTCCTCGCGATAGATCTGCCCCTGCGCCTCCAACTGCAACAAGGCCTCACGCACCGTAATGCGCGTGGTGCCGAACAACTCACTGAGCTTGCGCTCGGCCGGCAACTTGCTCCCGGGCGCGAGCAGGCCGTGATCAAGTTGCTCCTGCAGCACCTGACCAATCGCTGTCACCGCTTTTGTTGCCTCATCGCGCATCAACGTTACCTATCTGGACTAGACCAGCACTGTTTCAGGGCAAAAACCGTACGGCCTGCAAGCCGTTTCCATGTGTTGCAAGCCTAGGCAGTGCAGATGACCGAGAGATGACAAACCCGCCCGACGGTCGCCCTCATGACTTGCAATACATCGGCCAAGTGCCTTGTCCGCCGGGGCTTTGACCTTGGTCTACGCTTACCGGGCAAGCGCCGAAACCGGGCCAATAAAAGGCCTGCCGGGCGACCGCCGACATCAAAGTGTCATCCAGCCCCCTTAAATTGGCTCAGGTATTGCTGACCTAGACCAACACAAACCGCAATCGCAGCGTTGAACACGACCAAGGAGCTTCGGAATGAAACAGCTTTTCCTGGCAACACTGTTAGGCTCGACCATTGCAATGTGCACCTCCGCCATGGCGGCGGGTACCGACCTGAAAACCCTCGAAGCCGCTGCGAAAGCGGAAGGCGCCGTCAACAGCGTCGGCATGCCCGATGACTGGGCCAACTGGAAAGGCACCTGGGAAGACCTGGCCAAGACCTATGGCCTGAAACACATCGACACCGACATGAGCTCGGCCCAGGAAATCGCCAAGTTCGCCGCGGAAAAAGACAATGCCACCGCCGACATCGGCGACGTCGGTGCCGCCTTCGGTCCGATCGCGGTCAAGCAGGGCGTGGTGCAACCGTACAAACCAAGCACCTGGGATCAAGTCCCGGACTGGGCCAAGGACAAGGACGGCAACTGGGCACTGGCCTACACCGGCACCATCGCCTTCATCGTCAACAAGAAGCTGCTGCACGGTTCCGAAGTCCCGACCAAATGGGCTGACCTCAAGGGCGGCAAATACAAGGTTTCCATCGGTGACGTGAGCACCGCCGCGCAAGCCGCCAACGGCGTACTGGCCGCTGCCCTGGCCAACGGTGGCGACGAGAAAAACATCCAGCCGGCCCTGCTGCTGTTTGCAGACATCGCCAAGCAGGGTCGCCTGTCGATGGCCAACCCGACCATCGCCACCATGGAAAAAGGCGAGATCGAAGTCGGCGTGGTCTGGGACTTCAACGGCCTGAGCTATAAGGCCAAGATGGCCAACCCGGATGACTACGTGGTGCTGATCCCGTCCGACGGTTCGGTGATTTCCGGCTACACCACCATCATCAACAAATACGCGAAAAACCCGAACGCCGCCAAGCTGACCCGCGAATACATCTTCAGCGACGCCGGCCAGACCAACCTCGCCCGTGGCAACGCCCGTCCGATCCGTGCCGAGCACCTGCAACTGCCGGAAGACGTGAAGGCCAAGCTGCTGCCAAACGAGCAGTACAAGAAGGTCACGCCGATCAAGGACGCCGACGCCTGGGAAAAAACCTCCAAGGCCCTGCCACAGAAGTGGAACGAAGAAGTCATCGTAGAGATGAAGTAATCCTGTAAATCCCCACTGCTGGATCCATTGGAGATCCAAATGTGGGAGCGGGCTTGCTCGCGAAGGCGGTGGATCAGTCAAGTATCTATCGACTGACACTCCGCCTTCGCGAGCAAGCCCGCTCCCACAGGGGATCCAGGTTGGATCTGAAATTTCCTGTTTTCGCGGAGTTTTTGCCCCTATGAAGCACAACGTCATCCTTGTCGTGCTCGACGGTCTCAATTACGAGGTCGCGCGTCACGCCATGGGGCATCTGCAGGCTTACGTTGGCGCAGGACGCGCCGCGCTCTATCAGTTGGAGTGCGAGTTGCCGGCCCTGTCCCGACCGCTTTACGAATGCATTCTCACCGGTGTACCGCCGATCGACAGCGGTATCGTCCACAACAACGTTGCACGGCTGTCCAACCAGCGCAGCATCTATCACTACGCCCGCGACGCCGGCCTGAAAACCGCTGCTGCGGCCTATCACTGGGTCAGCGAGCTGTACAACCGCTCACCGTTCGTAGCGGCCCGCGACCGTCATACCGACGATCCAGCGCTACCGATCCAGCACGGCCACTTCTACTGGAACGATCACTACCCGGATTCGCACCTGTTCGCCGACGCGGAAAGCCTGCGCCTGCGCCATGCGCCGAACTTCCTGCTGATCCACCCGATGAACATCGACGACGCCGGCCACAAGCACGGCCTCGATTCCGCGCAATACCGCAACAGCGCGCGCTCGGCGGACATCATCCTCGCCGACTACCTGCAAGGCTGGCTCGACGCGGATTATCAGGTGCTGGTGACTGCCGATCACGGCATGAACAACGACCGCTCGCACAACGGCCTGCTACCGGAAGAGCGCCAGGTCCCGCTGTTCGTCCTCGGCAACGCCTTCAGCCTGAATGTTGATGCCGCGCCCAAGCAGACCGAGATCTGCGGCACCGTCTGCGAACTGCTCGGCGTCCCTCACGACAAACCTGTGTGCCGGGAGTTGCTCAAGTGAATGCCATGACTCGCGGCAAATGGCTGGCGGCCCTGTGTCTGGTGCCGTTCGCGCTGTTTTTTATCGTGTTCGAAATCGCCCCGCTGGTCTGGGTGATGATCAACAGCCTGCAATCGGAAGAGTTCGGCTGGGGCTTCGCCAATTTCAGCAAGATCTTCAGTTCGAAGTTCTATCTGCAAGCGATCCAGTACAGCCTCGAGATCAGTTTCTGGTCTAGCGTATTCGGCATCATCATCGCCGTGCTCGGTGCGTATTCGTTGCGCCGGGTCGACTCGAAACTGCGCAACTTCGTGAATGCCTTCGCCAACATGACCAGCAACTTCGCGGGGGTGCCGCTGGCCTTTGCGTTCATCATCCTGCTCGGTTTCAACGGCAGCATCACGATCATGCTCAAGCAGGCCGGGATCATTCAGGACTTCAACCTATACTCGAAAACCGGTCTGATCATCCTCTACACCTACTTCCAGATTCCCCTCGGTGTGCTGCTGCTCTACCCGGCGTTCGACGCCTTGCGTGAAGACTGGCGCGAATCCGCCGCGCTGCTCGGCGCCAACGGCTGGCAGTTCTGGCGCCACATCGGTCTGCCGGTGCTGACCCCGGCCCTGCTCGGCACTTTCGTGATCCTGCTGGCCAACGCCCTCGGCGCCTACGCCACGGTGTACGCCTTGACCACCGGCAACTTCAACGTGCTGCCGATCCGCATCGCGGCAATGGTTTCCGGGGATATTTCCCTCGATCCGAATCTCGCCAGTGCCCTGGCCGTGGTGCTGGTGGCGTTGATGACCATCGTCACCGTCGTGCATCAACTGCTGTTGAAGAGGAGCTACCATGTCTCGCGCTGAATCCGGCCCGGCCGGCGTCTACCACCGCGTCGTGGTTTATCTGCTGTTCGCGATTCTGCTGCTGCCGCTGGTGGGCACGCTGATCTACTCGATTGCCAGCAGTTGGTCGGCGACCATCCTGCCCAGCGGTTTCACCTTCAAGTGGTACCTCCAATTGTGGAGCGACCCGCGCTTCCTGCATGCCTTCGGCCAGTCGCTGCTGGTGTGCGTCGGCGCGCTGGTGCTGTCGGTGGTGCTGATCCTGCCGCTGCTTTTCGTGGTGCATTACCACTTCCCGAAACTCGATGCGCTGATGAACATCCTGATCCTGCTGCCCTTCGCGGTGCCGCCGGTGGTGTCGTCGGTGGGTCTGTTGCAACTGTACGGTTCCGGGCCGCTGGCGATGGTCGGCACACCGTGGATCCTGATCGGTTGCTACTTCACCGTGGCGCTGCCGTTCATGTACCGGGCGATCACCAACAACCTGCAGGCGATCAACCTGCGCGATCTGATGGACGCCGCGCAACTGCTCGGCGCCAGCACCTTTCAGGCGGCATTTCTGGTGGTGCTGCCGAACCTGCGCAAGGGCCTGATGGTCGCGTTGCTGCTGTCGTTCTCGTTCCTGTTCGGTGAGTTCGTGTTCGCCAACATCCTCGTCGGCACGCGCTACGAAACCCTGCAGGTGTACCTGAACAACATGCGCAACAGCAGCGGCCACTTCACCAGTGCGCTGGTGATCTCGTACTTCTTTTTCGTGCTGGTCCTGACCTGGATCGCCAACATCTTGAACAAGGACAAAAGCGAATGAGCTATGTCAGCGTCCAACACCTGCAGAAAAACTACGCGGGCACGACCGTGTTCAGCGACATCAACTGCGAAATCAACAAGGGCGAATTCGTCACCCTGCTTGGCCCGTCGGGTTGCGGCAAGTCCACCCTGCTGCGCTGCATTGCCGGCCTGACGCCGGTGGATGGCGGCAAGATCCTGCTTGATGGCGTCGACATCGTGCCGCTGAGCCCGCAGAAACGCGGGATCGGCATGGTGTTCCAGAGCTACGCGCTGTTCCCCAACATGACCGTCGAACAAAACGTTGCCTTCGGCCTGCGCATGCAGAAGGTCAATGCCGACGACAGCCACAAGCGTGTCGCCGAGGTGCTGAAACTGGTTGAGCTCAACGACTTCGCCAGTCGTTATCCGCATCAGCTCTCCGGCGGCCAGTGTCAACGCGTTGCCCTCGCCCGCTCGCTGGTGACTCGCCCACGCCTGTTGCTGCTGGATGAACCGCTGTCGGCGCTGGATGCGCGTATCCGCAAACACCTGCGTGAACAGATCCGGCAGATCCAGCGCGAACTCGGCCTGACCACGATTTTCGTCACCCACGATCAGGAAGAAGCGCTGACCATGTCTGACCGGATTTTCCTGATGAACCAAGGGAAGATCGTGCAGAGCGGCGATGCCGAAACCCTCTACACCGCACCGGTCGATGTGTTCGCCGCCGGCTTCATCGGCAACTACAACCTGCTCGACGCCGACAGCGCCTCGAAGCTGCTGCAACGGCCGATCAACCACCGCATCGCGATTCGCCCGGAAGCCATCGAGCTGAGCCTCAATGGCGAACTCGATGCACAGATCCGCAGCCACAGCCTGCTCGGCAACGTGATCCGCTACCGGGTCGAAGCGCGCGGCGTGGAACTGGTGGTGGACGTGCTCAACCGCTCGGCGGCGGATCTGCATCCCGACGGTCAGCGTCTGGCGCTTTCCATCGATCCGACGGCCCTGTGTGAGGTAGCCTGATGACTTTGCTGACGTTGAAGAGAGAACTGCACTGATGGCCCTGGCAATTTTTGATCTGGACGAAACCCTGATCCACGGCGACTGCGCCACCCTCTGGAGCGAGCAGATGGGGCGCCTGGGCTGGGTCGATCCCGAGTCGTTCATGCGCAAGAACAACGAACTGATGGACGCCTACAGCCATGGCAAATTGCGCATGGAAGAATTCATGGCGTTCAGCCTCGAACCGATGGTCGGCCGTACCCCGGAAGAGGTCGAACACCTGGTCGGCCCATGGGTGGAAGACTTCATCGAACCGATCATCTTCAGCGACGCCACCAAAACCATCGCCGCCCACCGCAAGGCCGGCGACCGGATTCTGGTGATCTCGGCTTCCGGCACGCACCTGGTCAAACCGATCGCCGAGCGCCTGGGCATCGACGAAATTCTCGGCATCGAACTGGAAGTCGCGCACGGTGTTTACACTGGCCAGACCGTCGGCACGTTGACCTACCGCGAAGGCAAGATCACCCGCCTGCTGGAATGGCTGGATGCCGAGGAAGAGAATCTGGAAGGCGCGAGTTTCTACTCCGACTCACGCAACGATTTGCCATTACTGCTGAAGGTGGATTTCCCGCATGTGGTGAATCCGGATCCGGTCCTGCTGGACCATGCCGAAAAAGCAGGCTGGCCGATCCATCTCTGGAAATAACCAAAGATCCAGATATGGACGCTTAACTGTGGCAAGGGAGCTTGCCGAAAAATCCGGCTAAACATAGATCCAAATGTGGGAGCGGGCTTGCTCGCGAAGGCGGAGTGTCAGTCGATAAATTCTTGTCTTATTCACCGCCTTCGCGAGCAAGCCCGCTCCCACAGGTTTTTCGGTGTTTTCAGGTCAGGCTTTCGTCGACCACCAGCACCAGTTTGCCGGCAACTTTGTTGCTCGCCAGCTCGGCAAACGCCGCTTCGGCGTCTTTCACCGGGAAGGCTTTTGCCAGTTGCGGACTCAACCGCCCTTCGGCAAACAGCGGCCACACATGCTGGCTCAAGTCGCTGAACAGGTCGGCCTTGAACTGCTCGTCGCGACTGCGCAACGTCGAACCAAGCAATTGCACGCGCTTGGCCAGAACCTGTGCCAGATCCAGTTTCGCCTCACGTCCGCCCATCAGGCCGATCAGTACCCAGCGTCCGTCCAGCGCCGTCAGCTTGAGGTTCAGTGCCGCATAGTTGCCGCCGACCGGATCAAGGATCACGTCAAACGGCCCGAAGTCGCGCAGGCTTTCCAGATCATCGGTGCGCACCACGCCGCCCTGGGCTCCCAGCGCCTCACAGTAGGCCAATCGCTCAGCCGACCCGACGCTGACCCAACAGGGATTGCCGAACGCCTTGCACAGCTGAATGGCGGCTGAACCAATTCCACTGGCTCCGGCGTGCAGGAGAACCTTCTCGCCGGGTTTCAGCGCCGCCAGTTGAAACACGTTGAGCCAGACCGTTGCATAAACCTCGGGTAATGCCGCGGCCTCGATCAACGAAACGCCCTCGGGCACCGGCAGCACGTGCCGTCCGTCGACCACCACCTCCTCGGCCATTCCGCCCCCGGCCAGCAAGGCGCAGACCCGGTCGCCGACCTGCCAGGACGAGCCGGCGCCGACTTCGCTGATCACCCCGGAACACTCCAGACCGAGCACCTGACTGGCGCCCGGCGGCGGTGGATAAAGCCCGGCTTTCTGTAATAAATCGGCGCGATTGAGGCCCGCAGCCGCCACGCGAATGCGCACTTGTCCTACATCACATGCCGGACTCGGCTCTTCAAGCCATGCCACTTGACCTTCAACGCCTTGCAATGCCTTCACAGTGCCTCCATAGTGAGTCTGGACTGAGCCCGAAGCTGTAGCGCCGGGCTTTTTGCATTATGCGACCGGCTCTCGTAGAACCGGCGACTTCAAAGACGGCCTAATATGCGTTATCAATTGTCCCCGCGTCGAATCAGCATGAAGCATTTGCTCCCCAGCACCGCCCTCGCTCTTTTCATCGGTATCGGCTTGTTGCCGGTGTCGGGCACTACATTCGCAGCCAACAGCTGGGACAAGTTGCAGCCGGATCGCGACGAAGTGATCGCCAGCCTCAACGTCGTCGAGTTGCTCAAGCGTCACCACTACAGCAAGCCGCCGCTCGACGATGCGCGCTCGGTGATCATCTACGACAGCTACATCAAGCTGCTGGACCCGTCGCGCAGCTACTTCATGGCCAGCGACATCGCCGAATTCGACAAGTGGAAGACCCAGTTCGACGACTTCCTCAAAAGCGGCGACCTCAACGCCGGGTTCACCATCTACAAGCGCTATCTGGACCGCGTCAAGGCGCGCCTGGACTTCGCCATTGCGGAGCTGAACAAGGGCGTCGACAAGATGGACTTCACTACCAAGGAAACCTTGCTGATCGATCGCAAGGACGCCCCTTGGCTCAAATCCACCGCTGAACTCGACGACCTGTGGCGCAAACGCGTCAAGGACGAAGTGCTGCGGCAGAAGATCGCCGGCAAGGATTCCAAGCAGATCCAGGAAACCCTGACCAAGCGCTACAAGAACCAGTTGGCGCGTCTGGACCAGACCCGCGCGGAAGATATCTTCCAGGCGTACATCAACACCTTCGCCATGTCCTACGACCCGCACACCAACTATCTGTCGCCGGATAACGCGGAGAACTTCGACATCAACATGAGCCTGTCCCTCGAGGGCATCGGCGCCGTGTTGCAGAGCGACAACGATCAAGTGAAAGTCGTGCGCCTGGTGCCGGCAGGCCCGGCCGACAAGACCAAGCAGGTTGCACCGGCCGACAAGATCATCGGCGTTGCCCAGGGCAACAAAGAGATGGTTGACGTGGTGGGCTGGCGCCTGGACGAAGTGGTCAAGCTGATCCGCGGCCCGAAAGGCACCGTGGTGCGCCTGGAAGTGATTCCGGCCAGCAATGCGCCGAACGACCAGACCAGCAAGATCGTGCCGATCACTCGCGAAGCGGTGAAGCTTGAAGACCAGGCGGTGAAAAAATCCGTGCTGAACCTGAAACAGGACGGCAAGGACTACAAGCTCGGCATCATCGAGATCCCGGCCTTCTACCTCGACTTCAAGGCGTTCCGTGCCGGTGATCCGGACTACAAGAGCACCACCCGTGACGTCAAGAAACTGCTGACCGAACTGCAGAAAGAGAAAGTCGACGGCGTGGTCATCGACCTGCGCAACAATGGCGGCGGTTCTCTGCAGGAAGCCACCGAGCTGACCAGCCTGTTCATCGACAAGGGCCCGACCGTCCTCGTGCGTAACGCCGATGGCCGCGTCGATGTGCTGGAAGATGAAAACCCGGGCGCGTTCTACAAAGGCCCGATGGCTCTGCTGGTCAACCGCCTGTCCGCCTCGGCTTCGGAGATTTTCGCCGGCGCCATGCAGGACTACCATCGCGCATTGATCATCGGCGGCCAGACCTTCGGCAAAGGCACCGTACAGACCATTCAGCCGCTGAACCATGGCGAACTGAAACTGACCCTGGCCAAGTTCTACCGGGTGTCCGGGCAGAGTACCCAGCATCAGGGCGTGCTGCCGGACATCGACTACCCGTCGATCATCGACACCAAGGAAATCGGCGAAAGTGCCCTGCCGGAAGCCATGCCATGGGACACCATCAAGGCGGCGATCAAGCCGGCCTCCGATCCGTTCAAACCGTACTTGGCGCAGCTCAAGTCCGAGCATGACGCACGCAGCGCCAAAGACGCCGAGTTCGTGTTCATCCGTGACAAGCTGGCCCTGGCGCAGAAGCTGATGGAAGAAAAAACCGTCAGCCTCAACGAAGCCGACCGCCGTGCCCAGCACGCGGACATCGATGCCAAGCAACTGGCGATGGAAAACATCCGTCGCAAAGCCAAAGGCGAAGAACCGCTCAAAGAGCTGAAGAAAGAAGATGAAGACGCGCTGGCTGCGGCTGAGCCCGACAAGGTCAAACCAGAAGACGACGCCTACCTGAGCGAAACCGGGCGCGTGCTGCTGGATTACCTGAAGCTGAGCAATCAGGTGGCCAAGAAGTAAGATGATGGCAATTTAGTGGTGACGCTCCCCGGAGCGTCATCAAACAGTCATCATTCTGTCGTGAAATAAAGGACTGGGAGCGCCTCTTCAAGCAAGAGCGCTCCCAGTCCTTTTTTTATCGCCAGAGATTGCCATGACCACGACCGAACAGCTGAGTGCCTTGAGCTCGATCCTGACTCAAAGCGGTTTGCACAGCCTGTTCCAGCCGATCATCTGTCTCTCCGAGCGTCGTATTCTCGGCTACGAAGCCCTCACCCGTGGCCCGTCCAACAGCCCTCTGCACTCGCCTATCGCGTTGTTCGCGGTGGCGCGTCAAGCCGGCCGCTTGAGTGAACTGGAGATTGCCTGCCGCCAGTCTGCCTGCCGTCGTTTCAACGAGCAGCAACTGCCGGGCAAGCTGTTCCTCAACGTTTCACCGGAATCCCTGCTCGAAGCCGCGCACCAACCGGGGCGGACCCTGCAACTGCTGCAAGACTTCGGTATTCCACCCAGCCAAGTAGTGATCGAACTCACCGAACAGACGCCAATCGACGATTTCCAGTTGCTGCAAACCGCGCTGCATCACTATCGGGCGATGGGATTTTCGATTGCACTGGATGACTTGGGTGCCGGCTATTCGAGCTTGCGTCTATGGTCGGAGCTGCGTCCGGACTATGTGAAAATCGACCGCCACTTCATCGACGGCATCCATCAGGACGCATTGAAACGCGAGTTCGTCGGCTCGATCCTGCAAATCGCCAAGGCTTCGCGGGCGCAGGTGATTGCCGAGGGGATCGAGTTGCCGGAAGAACTGGCGGTGCTGACCGAGATGGGCGTCGATCTGGTGCAGGGTTACCTGCTCGCTCGCCCTCAGGAGCATCCACCCCGCGATGCCCGGGCCCTGATGCCAAAACACGACAGCAGCGCCGTGGCATTGAACGACGAAGGCAGCGACCTCAGCGCCCTGCTCAATGACCAACCGGCGGTGCATCGCGACACACCGACTGCCACCGTACTGGAAGCCTTCCGCCGCCAGGCCAATCTGAACTCACTGGCGGTGCTCGACGAACAGGGCCAGCCGTGCGGCATCGTCCATCGCCATTCGTTGTCCGACGCGCTGCTCAAACCGTTCGCCACTGACCTGTTCGCACGCAAACCGATCAGCCGCCTGATGAACGACGACTTCCTCGCTGTGGAAATGAGCCAGTCGCTGCAACAGGTCAGCCGCCTGATCACCAGCCGCGCCCGGCAGCGCATCGAAGAAGATTTCATCATCACCCTCAACGGCGGTTATCTGGGCCTTGGCCGGGTGATCGACGTGCTCAAACTGATCACCGAACTGAAAATCCAGCAGGCACGCTACGCCAACCCGCTGACCCTGCTACCCGGCAACGTGCCGATCCAGCAATGCCTGACCCGCCTGCTGCAACAGGGCCGTGAATCGATCATCTGCTACGTCGACATCGACAGCTTCAAACCCTTCAACGACATCTACGGCTACGGCCGTGGCGACGAAGTCCTGCTGTGCCTGGCGCAATGTCTGAACGAACGCGTCGACCCTTCCCGCGACTTCGTCGGCCACATCGGCGGCGACGACTTCCTGCTGGTGCTCGGCCCGGAAGACTGGCACAAACGCCTCAACCAACTGCTCGACGACTTCCAGAGCCAATGCCGCCGCTTCTATCGCCCTGAGCATCTTGAGGCCGGCTGCTTCATCGCGCCGAATCGCCAGGGTGTGCGGCAGGAGTTTCCACTTCTATCGTTATCGATCGGCGTAGTCCACCTGCAACCCGAGGCCTGCGCAGAACTGGATGCGAGTCAACTGGCGGAGATGGCTTCGCAGGCGAAACATCATGCGAAGAATGTTCCGGGGTATAGCGTGCATGTGATTGATAGCCTTGCTGCTGCCGACCTTCAACTGCCGCAACTGATTGGCCAACGCTGACTCTCCAGGCGACACAGATCCCTGTGGGAGCGGGCTTGCTCGCGAAGGGGTCAGTAGCATCACTCAAGATTCCGCTTCTAATGCCGGCTACCACGTGGAGCAGTCTTCCTGACTGGCGAGATACAACTCATCAATCCAAACTTCGGAGAGAATAGAGTACACATGCTCAAAAAAACTCCTGGGATCTTTTATTTCATTCCAGCCAAGTGGAAGCAATGAATGAGAAAAAGGATCATGTTTAAAAACCTCAGAGAGCTTACTCGCTTCGCCATCCAGAGCCTCACCCAATACAAAAAACAAGACAAACTTGTGCCGATGAGTCAAACCCGAAAATCTTCTCACAATAAATTTATAAATTAATTCCGCTCTATCTGAAGGACACTCAGGATCGTACTCTGCCAACTCTGCGCCCAGCGTCTCTTCGCGATCGTATATATCAAACCCACCAAGAAAGTGCTTCAACTTAGGGCTGTATGGAACATCAAGATAGGGATGCATCAACATCAAACGTGCTCCACCGGATATAGAGCGAAAGGTTGCAATGTTTCAAAGTCAAATTTCATTTCAAACCCATTCATTTTTTGAATGTAGCGGGGTTCTGATGGATCTGATGGGTTAGGTTCGTACCCTTCCCCCACATCTTCGGCAGCCATTCTCACAACCAAATTACCCATGCTGTCTTCTCCCGTGAATCGCGACATCTTCCGTGCCTCTCTTGTCATCGCTTCATTTAAAGCATTCAACTGCGCTCGATGGGTTAAAAACCGCGAACTATAAACACCTCTGAACATCTTCCACCTGTTCCCTAACTCAACTCATTATCGAAAAACAGCAAAAAACAAATCTTTCAAATTAAGAATCAAAACTCTATAAAATTTTCTACCTTTGACATCAACCATTAGAAAACCGATCTCGAAAAAATCAAGCCCCACAAAGATTAGAGGCGATGAATCGCTTTAAGAACTAATCCAATTCATATAAAAAAATCGTTGCTCATCTGGATCGCTTGTTAAATCCTGATCTTCATAATCAAATATATATACAAGATCATCTAAAGAGGCTTCTTTACCAACCACTAGTTCGTATGCTTTCAGTCCAAGAGACATTTGAGAAGACATGCTTGACGGATGAACATTTATTTTCGCCCCCTTGCAAAAAAACGTTAACTCTGGATTATCTTTCCTCAACAAAGCAAAACATTTATAAAAATCACACCCAAAGTAGATCCGCTTACACCCACTTTCACAAATGAATGCTATTGATATTTCCTCACGATTACAAACCAGGTCAATCTCTTGCCTGTCATTACCATCTGAAATTTTAATTGTAGCTACAAACACTGATTTCATTTGTCTATTTTCCTATGCGGATTTGGAATGGAATAGCCAAACTCCTTACCATCATCAATAATTAATGTAGCACCGAGAACATCCTCCCTCCTTATCCTACCTGGGATTGCAATTTCCTGTTCTTTACTAAAATTATAGGCTGCTCCTAGCTCTTTTTTAAGATCGCGACCTGGAATCATTTTAAGTGTGTAAAGAAACCCTGGCCTTGTGAAGTAGCTTGTAGCGAATGCTTTTCCCATATCTCTCGAAAGAGATGTGCTAATAAAGTTACTAGGAGGAAAGTCGCTATCGATTGAGTGAAGAAATAGATCATTGCTATCTCCTTTACTTTTAAAACCGTGCTCAAAAACTTCCGAAGGATCCTTCGTATCTCCACGGTACAAATACGTATTTTTAGTTTTCGCTGCGGGAGGAGAGGAAATAGCTTCCCCTCCAAGTATCTTTTTAGTCGGATCGTTTGATTCAAAAGACGGTTTGTTGCACCCCGCTCCTCCCGGGCAATCATTCAACCCCAACGGATCCACCCAACCCGTCGGATTCGGCACGTACTGGTATTGGTTTAGTCCTCCAGCCAACTTCACCGGATCCGGCGTCAGATACCTGCCCAACCTCGGGTCGTAATACCGATGCCGGTTGTAATGCAGCCCGCTTTCCGCATCGAAATACTGCCCCTGAAAGCGCAGCGGCTGGTCCAGGTAGTCCTCGCCCGCGAGGGTGATCGCCGACACCTTGCCGTAGGCGTCGTATTGCGCCGACCAGACGATTTCGCCGCTGTAGTCGGTGAGTTCCTGCGGGGTGCCGAGGTGGTCGAGTTGGTAGTAGAACGGGCAGGCCTTTTTCGGGCCTTTGCCGTCGAGCAGCGCCAGCGGGCGGAAGGTGCCGGGTTCGTAGACGTAGCTGCGGTGGTGGGTTTTGCTGCTTTCGGCGACGAGGTGGTCGCCTTGCCAGAAGAACTCGGTGGTCTGGCCGTCGACGGTTTTGCGGATGCGCCGGCCGAAGGCGTCGTATTGGTAGGTCGCGGTTTGGCCATCGGCGCGGGTCAGGCCGATCAGACGGTGCTGGCAGTCGTAGCGGTATTCGGTGACGAGTTGCTGGTCGCGGCCACGGCGTTCGCGGATCAGGTTGCCGAAGGCGTCGTAGTCGTAATGCCGGTCGCCCTGCATCAGCAGGCGGTTGCCCTTGATCCGGGTGGGGCCGGGACGATCCTGCATCAGCAGGTTGCCGGCCGGGTCGTGGGCGAAGGATTCCGGCAGTTCGTCGCGCGAGTGGCGCACGCGGATCAAGCGGTCGAGGGCGTCATAGCCATAGGTGCGCTGGCCGTGGCGGCTGTCGGCAATGTGTTCCAGATTGCCGTTGGCGCTGTAGGCATAATCCCGGCGATACAGCGAGTCGTGCTGATGACCTACAGCGTGGGCGAGTAAACGGCCCTGATCGTCGTAGGCATAGTCGCTGAGCAGCAGGCCTTGCTGGCGTTGTTGTTCGCGACCGGACTGGTAGACGTGACTGGTCAGCCGCGTGCCATTGAGGTCGATCGCCGTCAGCGCACCGCCCTTGGCGTAGTGGTAATCGAGCTTGCTGTTGTCCGGCAGACGCTGGCGCTTGAGCTGGCCGCAGGCGTCGTAGGCATACCGCAAGGTGCCCCAGCCCTGATGCTCGGTGATCAGCCGGTCCTGCCGGTCGTATTCAAAGGCCAGCGGATGTTGCTGACCATCATCGACCCCGATCAGCCTGCCCAGTCGGTCGTAGGTGTAAGCCACCTCAACCCCGTCAGGCAGGGTCTTGAGCAGCAAGCGCCCGGCCGCATCACGCGCGTAAGTGGTGACCAGCGTCGAGCCGTCATCGCCGAACTCGGTCTTTTCCAGCAGGTGCCCGTTGCGGTCGTAGGCGTAAGCGGTGCGTCGGCCGTCGAAGCCGGTTTCCTGTCGGATCAATCCGGTTGGCGTGTAGTCCAGCCGGTACTTTTCCCCGGATTCGTTCTCGATTTCCGTGAGCAACAACTGCGCATGGTCGTAGCGGTACTGCACCCGCGTGCCGTCGGGATTGATCTTGCGCGAGACCAGATGCAGGTCGTCGTCATACTCGTAGCGGGTGATGCGCCCGAGTTCGTCGCGCTCGGCAGTGACCTGGCCGTAGGCGCCATAGCTGTAGGCGCGGGTAGCGCCCGTAGGAAAGGTCGTCTGAATTAGTCGGCCAACCGCATCCCACTGCTGACGGGTGATCGCGCCGTATTCGTCGCAAGTGGTCGTCCGTCGCCCCAGCGCATCGTAGGAAAAGCGCCGTACTCCACCGTCGGGCAGGGTTTCCTCGATCAGTTGCCCGCGGTCGTTCCACGACAACTTGTGCCTGCTGCTGTCCGGATAGCGGATCGACAGCAACTGCCCGCGCGTGTCGTAGTAGTAATGGGTGACCTGTCCGTCGGGATCGACCGCCTCGGTGACATCGCCCTCGGCGTTGCGCCGAAACGTCCACACCGCCTCGCCGCGAGAACGGCTGTGCAGGAAACCGTTGCGGTACTCGTAGGACGTTGGCTCATCGTCCGGCGGCAGCAGCGCGATCAGCCGTCCAACGTCGTCGTAGCGGTATTCGGTGACCGCGCCCAGCGGATCCTGCTCGGCGATCAGCCGGCCCGCGTCGTCATAAGCCTTGAGGTGCTCACCGCCATCGGCCTCGACCTTGCGCACCAGCCGTGCGCTGTCGTCGTGGACGTAGGTTTCTTCGCTGCCATCGACGTAGTGCACCGCGACGCTGCCGTCATCGGCCCAGACGTAACGGGTGTCCATCTGCGCGAACGACGCCCAGTGCCGCACGCAGCGCGCCGCCTTGCCCGAGCGTTCCCACTCCCAGAAAAAGCTCGCGCCGCCGGTCAGTTGCCGCTGCAGGATTACGTGCTGATCGTCGTAGTCGTAACGCTCGCTGTCACCGACCGCGTTGGTCGCAGCCAACAAACGCTGACGGGCGTCGTAGCAATAACTGACCAGCGTTTGCTCGGTGCGCCAGCCATCAGCCCCAAGCACCTGGTAATCAACCGCGACCAGATGCGCCCGGTCATAGCGCAAAAGCAGCGACCGCCCGGCCCCGTTATCCAGGCGCTGCACACGCTCGGAAAAATCGCGATGCACCGTCAGACGATTGCCATACGCATCACTGATCGCCACCAACCGCCTGGCACGAAAGTGATAAAACCGCGCTGTATCCCCGGCCAGCGCGAGGATCAGTTCCTCCGGTTCATCCCCGAGAAAAATCGCCGCCCGCGACAGGCTGTTGTGAATCTGCGGCCGCTCCACACTGGGCAACGGAAACCGCGTACGGCGATTCTCGTGATCGACCCAGATCACCGCCTCGCCATCGAACTCCAGCCGATGCGCCAGCGAATGACTCCAGCCAAACCCCAGCCCTACATCGATCTCTACCGCGCTGGTGCGGTACAACCGGGTGAACTCGAACGGCAACACCCCATCGAGCGTGCCGTCGGTCAGGGTCAGCAGTTCTTCGCCGGTAACCATCGACACCGGACAGCCGTTGGTGCAGGTCAGAGGCGCGCAATCGGCGCTGTCGCCGTTGGGGTTTTGCGCTTGATCGGGAGCGTTATCGTGATGCTCGTTTTTCTTCAGGGCGGCATTGCGCTTCGCATCCCAGCGCAATTGCATGCGGCCCTTTTTCACCCCGGCGGCGATACCCCGCGCGGCGACAGTTTTGTACTGGTCGACGTAATGGATGAACGTGTTGACGATGCCGAACATCGCCTTGACCAAGCGTTTCACAACCGAGAGCAACTGGGCGGCGCGATCCGCCAGGCGTAGCGTCAGATAAGCGATCCCGGCGCCAGCCCCGACGAATGTCAACACAACGCCGATCAGCACATCGATCAGCACCTGCACGATCATCATCGACGCCGTTTCTGCGGTTTTGCCGGCGATCTGGCTGGGCGGCAGCATCTCCAGCCAGAGACTCGCCGCACGCAACAGCAAACACAGCGCCGCTTCATCACTGACCAGCAACTGCAGTTTCTGCATGACATCCGGAGCTGATTCTGCGAGATGAATCAGATCAGCCGCGCCGCTTCCCAGCCGCTCGGCAAATGCGCCTGGATCCTTGAGAATCTCCGACAGCATGCCGATGCTGTCCCATACCCCCTCGATCGCCGCCCAGCTCCCGGCGAGCATGCCGTTGCCCGCCGCCGTCGCCACCGACTGCGACCACTGCGGCTTGAACCCCTGCCACTCGCTGCGCAACCAGCCATCCAGCTCGCCGGTCAAGCCGTCGTAGGACTTGAACAGTGCCTCGATCTGCTCCGGGGTAACGTCGCTGTGCACCTGCACGCGATAAAACTTGCCTGGCGTACCGGTGAAGGTGCCCCGGCCTTGCGCATCCAGTGCCACGGGCGAGGTTTTTCCATCATCCACCGCCACCACATCCACCACGATATCGCCCAGCGGAATGTCGTACACCGACTCGAATTTGCTCTCGATCGTCAGCACCCCGCTTTTCGGGCACTGCACGACGCCGGAGGCAAACTCACTGTCTCCTGTGCTGACCGCGGTGACGCGATCACCAAAGCGGATAACCCGCTCCATGCCCATCAGCGACGGCAGGTCCGCCGCGTGGCTGACCTGGTCGGCCGCTCCGCTGAGCCAGTGTTCAAGTTGCTGGCGATAGAGGCTGAGGGTGTCGGGGAAGCTGTCGAGTTCCTGCTCGATACGGCTGACGGCTTCCATCAGCGCACGCGACGATGCGGGGTGGAATGAAAAACCGGGTCAAACATGAGCGTTCCCTCGCGCAAAAATTAGGCGCGGGGACTTTGCGGGGGATCAATCAGGAAAGAAGTCAGGCGAGTAGGTGTTTGCTGTAGGACTAATCCGCAAAAGGCTGATTACTACAAAAAACGTATAGCGATAAACGCAAACGTGGCGTGAGGTTTCCCTCACGCCACGTTTATCGAGCGATACAAAATGATTTACCGGGTTTAATCCCGAGCGCTCAACTCTTTGAGTTTGAGCTCGGCCAACGGGTGACCGGCCTTGGCTGCCAAGGTCCACCAGCGCGCCGCTTCGGCCGGATCCGGCGCTTTGCTCGGCGTACCGGCCAAGCTGATCACGCCGACCTGATAAGCCGCTTTGCCATCACCGGCAAGCGCCGCCAGACGCAACAGCCGCACACCCTCTTCGCGGGCACCCAGGCCAACCCCGCGAAACGTCAGAATGTGCCCATAAAAGCTTTGCGCGCCGACATCGCCAAGATTGGCCATGCGCGCAAACTGCCCTTCGAGCCAGCGCCAGCCCCTGGGCTGGCGGACAAACCACGACCAGTGAAACAGCCTGCGGGCCAACCAGTAACTGGCCGACGCCTTGAGTCGTAAGAACACTCAGGCCTCCGCCGATTCCGGGTACTCGTATTCGAACACCCTGACCACTTCCGACGCATGCCAGGAGGCAGCCGCGACGCCATCGGAGGGCCCGGAGAAGCGTCCCAGGCGCTCGACACATTCAAAAAAACCGGTACGTGGCAAACGGCTGGCACCCTGGCTGATCACCAGCGAACTGCGCAATGGCTGTTCAGCCTTGGCGTCGAGTGCGGCCAGATGCTCAAGTGCCGCGGTCAGCGTCTGCATCGCCGGCGTCGGCAGTTGCAAACGTTCGAGCAAGGCTCGATAAGTCAACAGATGGCGCTGCCTGCGCGCCTGATCCAGCTCCCCGAGCAATCCGTCCCAATGTTGACGACTGATGCGTACGCTCACGATTCATCCCTCCAACCCGGCACCGTCAGTTCCCAGGCCAGGCTGCGACGAATCGCGGCGTCAGGTTGACGCTCGCCGCTTTCGATCATGGCCAGATAAGACGGGCTGATGCCTACCGTGCGGGCCAACGCCTCGATGGCGATGCCCTTCCCTTCGCGCAAACTGCGTAGTTGATCCAGACCTGGAAGAATCGGGTCCGGCGTTGCGGCGGCCGGCGCTGGCGCCTGCTGCTGCGGTGTTTCGTTGATGCCTGCTGCTTTCAGTAGAGCCTGATACTGAACCCATGGCAGAACCGCATATTCGGGTTCGCCATCGCGTGCAATTATCTGAATATCCATGACTACCCCGTAGGACAACAACACTTAGCGAGTCGGCACTTTTCCCTAGAAGTGTAATCCTAACAGCGGCCAAGGTCGCGGGGGGTATCTATCTGTCTGCAGGCGGGGTGAATCAGGGCTTTTTCGGGCCCTGAAGCTGAAGTAGCTCGGGGGTATCAGGCAGGCGCTCGACCACCGCGAGTTTTTCCGGCTGCTGGCGGTTGCGCCAGAGCCGAAAAGCATTGAGCTCATCGTCGAGGGTTTTCATCAGCCAGGCCAGAACGGCGATGTCATCGAGCATACCGAACACCGGAATGAAATCCGGAATCGCATCCACCGGGCTGAGGAAGTACATCAGGCCCGCCACCACCGAGACGATGGCTTTCGGGCTGATCGCTCGGTATTCGCCACGCCAGTATGCAAGACACAGTGCCTGGAGCAAACGCAGATCTTCCTTGAGTTTGCCAAGGCGATTGCCTTGCGCCGCTCCTTTGCTCGCCACCGCGAACAACAGGGTCGGCAGACGCCCACGCGCCAGCAATCGACCGGCGAGGGGCAGAAATCGGGCGAAATTCCACGGCGCTTTCATCTATTTCTCCCGTTGAAATGTTATCCACACAAATTGTGGATAACCTTGTGAACAGAGCTGCATTTCAGCGCTGAAAGCCCCGTTTTATAAGGGCCGCGCTCAGATCGGGCGTTTTTTACTCACATAAAAAACCCCAATATTTCATTGACTTGGCGGCTCAGGGCGTCTAGCGCTGGCAGCCTCAATCTCTAGGACTGCTGTAAGCGCCATCCGTTCGCTCTGTTTACCGCCAGCATCGTCCAGATGCAACAACGCCCCGCATATGCGAGGCGTTGTCTTCGAAGCTACAGCCGATTACTTGGCGGCGGCGTCTTCTTTGGCAGGATCCTTGATGGCCAGCAGTTCCAGGTCGAAGACCAGAACCGAGTTGGCCGGGATTGCCGGGCTTGGCGATTGCGCGCCGTAAGCCAGATCGCTAGGGATGTACAGTTTGTACTTCTCGCCAACGTGCATCAGTTGCAGACCTTCAACCCAACCCGGGATCACGCCGCTGACCGGCAGATCAATCGGGCTGCCACGTTCAACAGAGCTGTCGAACACGGTGCCGTTGGTCAGCTTGCCGGTGTAGTGAACAGTCACGACGTCGGTAGGCTTAGGCTGTGGGCCGTCGGCTTTCTTGACCACTTCGTACTGCAGACCGGAAGCGGTGGTGGTGACACCAGGCTTCTTGCCGTTTTCTTCGAGGAATTTCTTGCCAGCGGCTGCCGACTCTTCGCTCATCTTGGCCATGCGCTCTTCAGCACGCTTTTGCAGCGCGGCGAAGGCTTCGACCAGTTCTTCGTCTTTCAGCTTCTGTTCTTTCTTGCCGACGGCATCTTCGATGCCCTGGGCTACCGCTTTGGAGTCCAGATCATCCATGCCTTCCTGAGCAAGGCTCTTGCCCATGTTCAGGCCGATACCGTAGGAAGCTTTTTGCGCCGGGGTTTTCAGCTCTACGCTGGTCTGCGAATCACAACCCGCGAGGACCAGGCTAACCAGGGCTACCGCCGCCGCCAACCGATGCTGTTTCATGCTATTTCCTTGTTCATGCGCCGAAAGGGCAATCGAGTAAAGCCGCGAGCTTATCAGGCCGCCACGACCAATGGCTACCGGCATGAGAGCAGGAAATGTCCGATAAGTTCAGGGATTAAAACGCATTCGGGCCAAGGGACGATGAAGCTTCTGTCATCTGAAGCTGACAAGGGCTGATGAGACTTCCTACGACAGTTGGCGTAATGGCCACTTGCCGCACCTGCAACAGCTGAGGCATAACAAGGCAACAACTCGACAAGGATGTTTATCTTGCGCCTCTTATACCGTGTGCTGGCACTGATCATTGTGCTGCTGGGCCTGGCTCTGGCAGTGATTCTGTACTTCGTCGCCAACCCGAAACTTCCATTCTATATCCCGGCCCAACAGGTGCATTACCTGCAGCAGTGGAGCGAGGAGGAACGCCAGACCTACTACTTCACGCCGCAAGGCACACAGGTCAAAGGCCTGCGCTATGAATGGTTCGAGGCGCTGGAACTGCCCTTCTCGCAGCAGCGTTTCGCGTCCCCGGAATACCTCGCACGCTTCGGTTTTCTGGTTGATCCACAGCAGAAAGCCACGTCGAAAAACCCCGGCAATCTGCCGGTCGGCTTTGCCCGCCACGCGAATCCCGGTGGCAGCGAGCAATATCTCGATATCACCTGCGCTGCTTGCCACACTGGTGAATTGCGCTTCAAAGGCCAGGCCGTGCGAATTGACGGTGGTTCGGCGCAGCATGTCTTGCCTTCCAGCGTTCCTACATTGCGCGGTGGCAGTTTCGGACAAGCCTTGGTCGCGAGTCTGGCCTCGACTTACTACAACCCATGGAAATTCGAACGCTTCGCCAGAAATGTTCTGGGCGATGATTACGAGGCGCGCCGCGAACAACTGCGCAAAGACTTCAAGCAATCGCTGAACACCTTCCTCAAAGTCGCCTGGAACGACACGCATCGCGGCCTCTACCCTACCGAAGAAGGCCCGGGCCGCACCGACGCATTCGGCCGTATCGCCAACGCCACCTTCGGCGACGCGATCTCCCCCACCAACTACCGCGTGGCCAATGCACCGGTGGACTACCCGCAACTGTGGGACATGTGGACGTTCGACTGGGTGCAGTGGAACGGCTCGGCGCAGCAACCGATGGCGCGCAATATCGGTGAGGCACTGGGGGTCGGCGCCACGCTGAATTTCTTCGACAACAACGGCCAGCCGCTGCAGGGCGATGCGCGTTATGCCTCGAGTGTGCGCGTGCGCGATCTGCACCAAATCGAAGAAACCCTGCAACGCCTGCAACCGCCGGCCTGGCCGGAGGATGTTCTGGGCGCCATCGACAAACCGCTGGCCGCCGAGGGCCGCGCTCTGTTTGAGGAGAACTGCGCCGGTTGCCACGTGCCGCGCAAGACCCAGGAGGGCGAGCGCTGGGTGCAGCATTTGCACATGCTGCCGGTGGAGGTGATCGGCACCGATCCGAATGCGGCGACCAACATTGCCAACCACCGTTTCGACCTGACGCCGCTGCAATGGGATCTGAAGGAGCTTGAGCAGATGGATGTGAAGCTGCGTCCAACGCCCAAAGAGCCATTGGATCTGAGCCAGCTATCGGTGGCCAAGGGCCTGGCTTACGTCACCGCATTCGTCGAAAACCGCGCTTATCGCGAGGCTGGTGTCACCCCTCAGGAAAAGCCAAAACTTGATGGCTTCGGTCTGCCGATCGGCGTGCGCGAAAAGGTCGCCTACAAGGCCAGGCCGTTGGCCGGTATCTGGGCCACCGCGCCGTTTCTGCACAACGGTTCAGTACCGAGCCTTTATCAACTGCTGTCACCGCAGGATGAGCGTGCCACAACGTTTTATAAAGGTTCGTTCGAATACGACCCGCGTCATCTGGGCTATCGCACCGAAGCCTTTACCAATGGTTTCCTGTTCGACACGCGAATTTCCGGCAACCACAACAGCGGTCATGAATTCCGCGCCGGCGAGCGTGGCAATGGGGTCATCGGCCGACTGCTGCAACCAGAAGAACGCTGGGCCTTGCTGGAGTACCTGAAAGTACTGGGCGGACCGTTGGAGGCGCAATTGCCATGATGATCAACCCGTACAAAAGACCGTCGATGTTCGCCCGCGTCTGGTTATGGCTGGGGCGCCTGCTAGGCAAAACCCTGCTGACATTGCTGATTATCGGCCTGCTGGGCTGGGCCATCGCGAGCGCATGGTTCGTCTGGCAACACAGAGGCCCGGTATCGGCGCAGGAACAGATTCCCGCTGGTGAAGCGGCGATGACCCAGGATGTGATCCAGACCGCCGTACGCATCGTCGATCAACATCGCGAAAGCACGCGTTATCTGCGCGACGCGCATGCCAAGGCCCATGGTTGCGTGAAAGCCGAAGTGACGGTGTTGCCGGAACTGGCACCAGCGCTGCGCCAAGGGGTGTTCAGCGAACCGGGCAAAACCTGGCAGGCGATGATTCGCCTGTCCAATGGCAACGCCTACCCGCAGTTCGACAGCATCCGCGATGCCCGGGGCATGGCAATCAAACTGCTCGATGTGCCCGGCAAACCATTGCTGGGCGACCGTCAGCAGCGCCACGAGCAAGACTTCGTGATGTTCAGCCACCCGAATTTCTTTGTCAGCGATGTCGCCGAGTATCGTCAGAATGTGGCGGCTCAGGCTGACGGCAAAAAGATCATGGCGTTCTTTCCTGGCTGGGATCCGCGCAACTGGCAGATCCGCCACCTGTTCATCGCCTTGGCGACCCTGTCGCCAGCGCCGGACAGCCCGACCGGGACTACGTACTTTTCGGTATCGCCCTACAAATTCGGGGAGGCCAATGCGAAGTTCCGGGTCGCGCCGGATCCGGACAATTGCCCGGCGTATGCCCTGCCCCCGCAAAACCACGACCTGCCGAATTTCCTGCGCAGCGCCTTGAACCAGCAACTGTCGACGGATCGGGTGCCAGCGTGTTTTGTGCTGCAGATCCAGCGCCAGGACGCGAACAAGTACATGCCGATCGAGGACACCAGCATCGAATGGCGCGAACAGGATTCACCGTTCGAAAGTGTGGCGCGAATCACCCTGCCTGCGCAGGACTTCGACACACCGGCATTGAATCTGGCATGCGACAACCTGTCGTTCAATCCGTGGTTTGGTATCGAGGCGCATCGGCCAATTGGCGGGATCAACCGCTTGCGTAAAGCGGTGTATGAGGCGGTGAGCGATTATCGGCATAGCCGCAATGCCCTTCAGTAAAAAGACGAGCAGATGATTTGTGGTGAGGGGATTGATCCCCTCACCACAAAGGCGTTGCAGAAATTCACAAATCGCAGACAGCAAAAAGCCCGCACTTGGCGGGCTTTCTGTGGTGACCTGGCGTTCAGTGGGTCCAGGTGACCGAATATGGCGCAGCGGACGGGACTCGAACCCGCGACCCCCGGCGTGACAGGCCGGTATTCTAACCGACTGAACTACCGCTGCGCGAAACGCTTGAAACGAATGGTGGGTGATGACGGGATCGAACCGCCGACATTCTGCTTGTAAGGCAGACGCTCTCCCAGCTGAGCTAATCACCCTTCGCTTCGTTACGGGGCGCATTATGCCACAAGTTTTCGTAATGTGTTGATTTAATTGAAGTTTTTTTCAAAAAAATCCGAAAACCGGTGAAACGACACAAACCCGATGGAACAAGGTACAAACTTGAGACAGAAAAAAACCCGCTTCAGCGGGTTTTTCCGTGGTGACCTGGCGTTCAGTGGTCCAGCTTACCGAATATGGCGCAGCGGACGGGACTCGAACCCGCGACCCCCGGCGTGACAGGCCGGTATTCTAACCGACTGAACTACCGCTGCGCTAAACACTTGAAACGAATGGTGGGTGATGACGGGATCGAACCGCCGACATTCTGCTTGTAAGGCAGACGCTCTCCCAGCTGAGCTAATCACCCTTCGCTTCGGTGTGGCGCGCATTCTACGGAGCGACCCAACCTCTGGCAAGCACTTTTTTAATTAATTTTCTCAGGCCTTCCAAAGGCTTAGAGAAGGGTTGGCCTATGACCCGGCGAAGACAATAATGCCCCCCTTTGTATAAAGGAGAGACTCACCCCATGTGGTTCAAAAACCTGCTTATCTATCGCCTGACCCAAGACCTGCCTGTCGATGCCGAGGCGTTGGAAACTGCACTGGCCACCAAACTGGCGCGTCCATGTGCAAGCCAGGAGTTGACCACCTACGGTTTCGTCGCGCCGTTCGGCAAAGGCGAAGATGCGCCACTGGTGCACGTCAGCGGTGACTTCCTGCTGATCGCTGCGCGTAAAGAAGAACGCATTCTGCCGGGCAGCGTCGTGCGCGACGCGGTCAAGGAAAAGGTCGAAGAGATCGAAGCCGAGCAGATGCGCAAGGTCTATAAGAAGGAACGCGATCAGATCAAGGATGAAATCATCCAGGCGTTCCTGCCGCGCGCCTTTATCCGTCGCTCGTCGACCTTCGCCGCCATCGCGCCGAAACAGGGCCTGATTCTGGTCAACTCCGCCAGCCCGAAACGTGCCGAAGACCTGCTTTCCACAATGCGTGAAGTGCTCGGCACCCTGCCCGTGCGTCCGCTGACCGTGAAAACCGCGCCGACCGCCGTGATGACCGAATGGGTCACCACCCAGCAAGCCGCCCCGGACTTCTTCGTTCTGGACGAGTGCGAGCTGCGCGACACCCACGAAGACGGCGGCATCGTGCGTTGCAAGCGTCAGGATCTGACCAGCGAAGAAATCCAGTTGCACCTGAGCACCGGCAAAGTGGTCACCCAATTGTCGCTGGCCTGGCAGGACAAACTGTCGTTCATGCTCGACGACAAGATGACCGTCAAACGCCTGAAGTTCGAAGACCTGCTGCAGGATCAGGCGGAACAGGACGGTGGCGACGAGGCTCTGGGCCAACTGGACGCCAGCTTCACCCTGATGATGCTGACCTTCGGCGACTTCCTGCCGGCACTGGTGGAAGCGTTGGGCGGTGAAGAGACTCCGCAGGGGATCTAATCCTGACGAGTTTCAAAACTGTGGGAGCGAGCCTGCTCGCGAATGCGGAGTGACAGTTAACATTAATGTGTCTGGCACGCCGCTTTCGCGAGCAAGCCCGCTCCCACAATTGGTTTTGTGGTGTAACTAATAATAAGGATCGGGCCATGCGCGCACTGGCTGCACTCAGCCGCTTTGTCGGCAACACTTTCGCTTACTGGGTTCTGATTTTCGCCGTGATCGCGTTCCTGCAACCGGCGTGGTTTCTCGGTCTCAAGGGTGCGATCGTGCCGCTGCTGGGACTGGTGATGTTCGGCATGGGCCTGACCCTCAAACTCGATGACTTCGCTGCCGTCGCCCGCCATCCGTGGCGCGTGGCTTTGGGCGTGGTCGCACATTTCGTGATCATGCCCGGCGTGGCGTGGTTGCTCTGCCAGATCTTCCACCTGCCGCCGGAAATCGCCGTCGGGGTGATTCTGGTCGGCTGCTGCCCAAGCGGCACCTCTTCCAACGTCATGACCTGGCTGGCCCGCGGCGATCTGGCGCTGTCGGTGGCGATTGCCGCCGTCACCACCCTCCTCGCTCCGCTGCTGACCCCGGCGCTGATCTGGCTGCTGGCTTCGGCGTGGTTGCCGGTTTCGTTCATGGAATTGTTCTGGTCGATTCTGCAAGTGGTGCTGCTGCCGATCGTGCTCGGCGTGGTCGCGCAACGCGTGCTCGGCGACAAGGTGCGCCACGCGGTGGACGTGTTGCCACTGGTGTCGGTGGTCAGCATCGTGATCATCGTCACCGCCGTGGTGGCCGCCAGTCAGGCGAAGATTGCCGAATCCGGGCTGCTGATCATGGCCGTGGTGATGCTGCACAACAGCTTCGGCTACTTGCTGGGTTACTTCACCGGGCGCCTGTTCAAGTTGCCACTGGCGCAGCGCAAGTCGCTGGCGCTGGAAGTCGGCATGCAGAACTCGGGGTTGGGCGCGGCCTTGGCCAGCGCGCACTTTTCGCCGCTGGCGGCGGTGCCGAGCGCGTTGTTCAGCGTCTGGCACAACATTTCCGGGGCGCTGCTTTCGACCTGGTTCCGGCGCATGAGCGAGAAACAAGACCGTGAAACGCTGGCACAGCAGCCGGCCGACTGAGCGGGAAACTTGATCCCCGGATTGATGCTCGGCAGACTGTTGCGCTACGCGGGGACGACCCTGCGGCTCGATCGAGTTATCAATCCGGGGACGGCCCCGTCAATCGATGGAGGTCTCTCATGTCCTGGATCATTCTGTTTTTCGCCGGCCTGTTCGAAGTCGGCTGGGCCGTCGGCCTGAAATACACCGACGGCTTCACCCGCCCGCTCCCCACCGTCCTGACCGTTGCGGCCATGGCCATCAGCCTTGGCCTGCTGGGTCTGGCAATGAAGGAATTGCCGCTGGGTACGGCTTATGCGATCTGGACCGGAGTCGGCGCTGTGGGCACGGTGATTGCCGGGATCATTCTGTTTGGTGAATCGATGGCGTTGATTCGCCTGGCCAGTGTGGCGTTGATCATCACCGGATTGATTGGCCTCAAGGTCAGCGCTTAGGCCACTGGCCCCATCGCTGGCAAGCCAGCTCCCACAGGGATCTGCGGTGAACACAAATCTTGTGTAAATCCAGAAAACCTGTGGGAGCTGGCTTGCCAGCGATGAGGGCCGATCAGGCGACGATTATCTGACTGCCCCGCGCAACGCCCCCACCACCCCCTGCAGTTTCGCCGGCTCCGCCGCGTCCACTGTCACCGCCGAACCCGCCACCAACGTCACCCGCGACCACAACCGCTTGAACAGCCCCTTGTTCGGATCGCGGCTGAAGAAACTCCCCCACAACCCTTGCAACGCCAGCGGAATCACCGGCACCGGCGTCTCTTCGAGAATCCGCGTCAGCCCGCCCTTGAACTCGTTGATCTCGCCATCGGTGGTCAACTTGCCTTCGGGGAAGATGCACACCAGCTCACCGTCCTTCAGATACTGGGCAATCCGGGTGAAGGCCTTTTCGTAGATCTGGATGTCTTCGTTGCGTCCGGCAATCGGAATTGTTCCCGCCGTGCGGAAGATAAAGTTCAGCACCGGCAGGTTATAGATTTTGTAGTACATGACAAAGCGAATCGGCCGACGCACCGCACCGCCGATCAGCAGCGCATCGACGAACGACACGTGGTTGCACACCAGCAGCGCCGCGCCCTCGTCCGGGATCGCCTCGAGGTTGCGGTGCTCTACGCGGTACATGGAATGGCTGAGCAGCCAGATCATGAAACGCATGCTGAACTCGGGGACGATCTTGAAGATGTAGGCGTTGACGCCGATGTTCAACAGCGACACCACCAGGAACAGCTGCGGAATCGACAGTTTGACCACACTCAGCAACACGATCGAAACGATCGCCGAGACCACCATAAACAGAGCGTTGAGAATGTTGTTGGCGGCAATCACCCGCGCCCGCTCGTTCTCGGCGGTGCGCGACTGGATCAACGCGTACAGCGGCACGATATAGAAACCGCCAAAAATGCCGAGGCCGAGAATGTCGACCAGCACCGCCCAGGTATGCGCAAAGCCCAGCACTTCAGTCCAGCTGTGGCCGGTGACGCTCTCGGGGATTCCGCCGGAATGCCACCACAGCAACAGGCCGAACACGGTCAGACCGAACGAACCGAACGGCACCAGTCCGATCTCGACCTTGCGCCCGGAGAGTTTCTCGCAAAGCATCGAACCCAGCGCAATCCCTACCGAGAACACCGTGAGGATCAGCGTGACTACGGTTTCGTCGCCGTGCATCCATTCCTTGGCGTAGGCCGGGATCTGCGTCAAGTAAATCGCCCCGACAAACCAGAACCACGAGTTGCCGACAATCGAACGCGACACCGCAGGCGTCTGGCCCAGACCGAGTTTCAGCGTGGCCCAGGACTGGCTGAAGATGTTCCAGTTCAGACGCATTTCCGGCGAGGCCGCCGCCGCGCGCGGAATGCTGCGACTGGCGAGATAACCGAGCACCGCAATTCCGACAATCGCGGTCGACACCAGTGGCGCGTAATGGGTCGAGGACATGATGATCCCGGCGCCGATGGTTCCGGCAAGGATCGCCAGAAACGTACCCATCTCCACCAGACCGTTGCCGCCGACCAATTCATCCTCGCGCAACGCCTGCGGCAGGATCGAATACTTGACCGGCCCGAACAGCGCCGAATGCGTGCCCATGGCAAACAGCGCCACCAGCATCAGCGACAGGTGATCGAACAGGAAACCGATCGATCCTACGGCCATGATCGCGATTTCCGCGAGTTTGATCAGACGGATCAACGCGTCCTTGGCGAATTTTTCCCCGAACTGCCCGGCCAACGCCGAAAACAGAAAGAACGGCAGGATAAACAGCAGCGCGCACAGGTTGACCCAGATCGAACGGTCACCTTCGATGGTCAGCCGATACAGAATGGCGAGGATCAGCGATTGCTTGAACACGTTGTCGTTGAACGCGCCCAGCGACTGCGTGATGAAAAACGGCAGAAAGCGCCGAGTGCGAAGCAGGTTGAACTGTGAGGGGTGACTCATCTTCCGTGTTTCCCTGAGGTCGGTAGAGAATGGCCTGGATCTGCTTATTGGAATCTCGATCGGCGATCCAGGCCACACCTTACCTAAACTTTTCAGGTTATTTCTTCAACCCTGCAATACAAGGTGAGACAAACAGCTCACCGCGCCACGCGCCTTGCACGGTGCGTTTACCGACGATCAGCCACATCACCGCCAGCAGGCTCACCAGCATGCAGCCGACCACGCTGAAAAAACCGAGGTTCAGCGTGCTGGCGAGCTTGAGGGTCGCCAGCGAATACACGCCCAGCGGGAAGGTAAAACCCCACCAGCCGAGGTTGAACGGGATGCCGTCACGCAGGTAACGCGCGGTGATCAGCAGCGCCATCAACATCCACCACAAGCCGAAGCCCCACAGGGTGATACCGGCGACCAGCCCCACGCCAGCAGCGATTTCACCGATGCCCGGCAGGCCGTTGGCGGCGAAGATCGCCGGTGCATCAGCGCCCAGCAGCAACATGCCCAACGCACCGGTACCGATCGGGCCGAGGGCCAGCCAGCTCGAAGCGGCCATGTTTTCGTGGGGCAGTTTATGCAGGGCCATGCGCAGCAGCAGGATGGTAAGAATGCTGAACGCCACCGGCAGGGAAAATGCCCAGAGCACGTAGCTTGTGGTCAGCACCACCAGTTGCGCATGGGCATCAGCCAGATGCGGCGCGAGCAAGCCACCGCTGGCCGCTGCCACTTCTGCGGCGACTACCGGCAACAGCCAGACCGCGGTCATCTGGTCGATGCTGTGTTCCTGGCGGGTAAACATCATGTAAGGGATCAACACACCGCAGGCCAGCGACATCGCCACGTCGAGCCACCACAGTACCTCGGCAAGATGAATCACACCCTCGCCCCAGCGTGGCAGACCGAACAGCAGAAAGCCGTTGATGATGGTCGCCAGGCCCATGGGAATGGTGCCGAAGAACATCGATACGGTGGAGTGGCCGAAGATCCGCCGCGCTTCATCCAAGAATAAAATCCAGCGCGCGGCATAAGCGAAGGTAAACAGGGTGAACAACAGAATGTTGAACAGCCACAAACCTTCGGCCACCGCGTGCAACCCGGGAATCGCCACCGGCAGTTGCGCCAGCGCCAGGGCCAGCACGCCGGTACCCATGGTCGCGGCGAACCAGTTCGGGGTGAATTGACGGATCACTTCACGCGGATGCTGAAGCTGGCTGAACGGCTTGATGCCGGGTTTAGCAATGTTGGGGCAAGTCATCATGAACTCCTGTCCTCTGGTGAGGTTGAGCCCATGGTAGAACCGAATCGAATATCTATATAACGGGTAATTTCTCTATCTGTTATCTACTTTACAGATAAGCAGTCAAACACTGCCTTCGCTCTCGATCACCAGAATCCGCGCCGCGCCCCGTGGATGCGCCACGTGCTCGGTGCCGACCGAGGCGTAGAAGATATCGCCAACCTCAAGCAGCACCTGTTTTTCTTCGCCCTGTTCGCGATAGTGCATCTGCACCTGCCCATCGAGCACCACGAACACTTCCTCGCCATCGTTGACGTGCCATTTGTACGGCTGATCAGTCCAGTGCAGACGCGTGGTGATACCGTTCATGTTGGCGATGTCCAGCGCACCCCAGGCACGCTCGGCGGTGAACGACTTGCTGCGGATAATCTTCATCGGTCGATCCGTGAAAAGAAGGCCGGACAAAGGTAGCTGAAACCATCACGTTTATGGAGTGCTGCAAGCCTTCACTGCTTGCGGGCGCAGGCTGAGCAACAGCGCGGCGACGGCAAGGACGATCAATCCGGCGCCGTAGCCGTCGGTGGTCGCCAGCAACCCATAGGCTCGGGTCAAATGCCCGGCCAACAAGGCCGGCAGGCAGAACGCCAGATAACTCAGCGCGTAGTACGCCGACATCAAACCGGCCCGTTCATGCGGCAGGGCCAACGGCACCAGGCTGCGCACCGCGCCGAGGAAACCCGAGCCAAAGCCGCAACCGGCAACCAGTGTGCCGAGGAAAAACAGCGCCAGACTGGCGCTGTGCACGCCGAGCAAAATCAGCAGCACGCCGATAGGCAGCAGACTGGCGCCGATTTGCAGGGCTTTGCCGGCGGGACGATTGCGCAAAGTGAAGATCATCAGCGCCCCGGTCACGGTCAACGCCGAAACGGTAGCGCCGCCGATCAGGTTCGAAGTCGAACCGGTAGCAGTGCGCACCAGCGACGGTGCCAGTGAGGCAAAAAAGCCGCCGAGGGCCCAGGTTGCGGTGTTCAGCGGCAGCACACGCCATAAGGTCGAACGCGCCTGAACCGGCACATGCAGGGTCGGCCGCAGTGAAGCCCAAGCCCCGGATTGCGGGGTGACGCTTTCCGGCAGACGCCAGACATACACCGCCTGCAACACAAACAGCGCCAGCAGCAGCCAGTAAGTCAGTTGCAACGGCGCCGGGGCGAATTCGGCCAGCAAGCCACAGCCCATGCTGCCCAGCGCCATGCCGAGCAACGGAGCGACACTGTTGATCAACGGCCCTTGCTGACGGTCGGTGTCGAGCAGCGTCGCGCTCAAAACAGCGGTGGCCATGCCGGTGGCGAAACCTTGCAGGACGCGGGCGCTGATCAGCCAGGCAACACTGTCGGCGCTGATAAACAGCAACATCGCCAGCGCATTGAGCAGCACGGCAGTGAAAATCACCGGTTTGCGCCCCAGATGATCGGACAGCGAACCGACCGTCAATAGCGCCGCCAGCAGACTCAACGCATACACGCCGAAAATCAGGGTCAGCACTGCTGCCGAGAAATGCAGTTGATCCTGATACAGGTGATACAACGGCGTCGGCGCCGTGGAAGCGGCGAGAAAACTGAGTAAGGTGATCGCCAGAAAAATCAGGCTGCCACGGTTGGAAGCAAGGCTGGTCATGGGCACACTCCGCAAAAGCTAATTTTTTGCTTTTGCGGAGTGTGCTCTCGGCTTTGGCTTAAAGCAAATTCTTTGTGTTAAGGTCTGACGCATGGCTATTAAAGAAGGTTTACGCCCCGGCGGCCGTAGTGCCCGGGTGCAAGAGTCGATTCATTCGGCAGTCCGCGCACTTCTGCAAGAACAGGAGCGCAGCAGCGTGACCGTCCCGCAAATTGCGGCGCGCGCGGGAGTGACGCCGTCGACCATCTATCGGCGCTGGGGGGATCTGGCGGCGTTGCTCGCCGACGTCGCCCTCGCCCGCATGCGCCCCGACAGCGAACCGGCGGTGACCGGTGACCTGCGTGGTGACATTCGCGCCTGGGCCGAGCAATATCTGGACGAAATGAGTTCGGAGCCGGGGCGCAACATGATGCGCGACGTGCAGGCCAGCGCCACGCCGGGGTACTGCGTGACGATTCTTGGCGCGCAGTTGCAGACCATCATCGAGCGTCACCCTGACGAGCCGGCGCCGAGCGTTGATCGGTTGATCAATCTGGTGGTGGCGCCGGTGGTGTTCCGGATTCTGTTTTCGGCGGCGGCGCTGGAGGTGGATGAGCTGCATCGGTTGATCGATATCGCACTGCGACAGGACTGACGCTATCGCTGGCAAGCCAGCTCCCACAGGGACTGTGATGTTCACAAAATCTGTGCCCACTGAAGATCCTTGTGGGAGCTGGCTTGCCAGCGATGGAGCCTGACCGGTCACCCCAGAACCACCCGGTCTCAAACCTGCGACACCCCGCCACGCCACGACCTTGGTCGACACTGACTAACCGCCATACTCATGCGAGACTGTCCGCCCGGGCAGGACTGCCGGGGAGTCTTTTGTCGGGAGTGTTGCATGTCGCTGTCCACCGGGCTGATCGCCGCCGTCGCCCTGGCCTATATGGCCATCATGTTCGCCATCGCCTTCTACGGCGACCGTCGCAGCACACCGTTGCCGCCGCGGATGCGCGCGTGGGTGTACAGCCTGTCACTGGCGGTTTATTGCACCAGTTGGACGTTCTTTGGCGCGGTTGGTCAGGCGGCGGAACAGCTGTGGTCATTCCTGCCGATCTACCTCGGACCGATACTGTTGCTGCTGGGCGCGCCGTGGGTCTTGCAGAAAATGGTGATGATCAGCAAGCAGGAGAACATCACCTCGATTGCCGACTTCATCGCCGCGCGCTACGGCAAATCGCAATCGCTGGCGGTGGTGGTGGCGCTGATCTGTTTGGTCGGCGTCCTGCCTTATATCGCTCTGCAACTCAAAGGCATCGTCCTCGGTGTGAACCTGTTGATCGGCGCCGGTGCCGACGCCATGGGTACTCGCGCCCAGGACACCGCGCTGATCGTGTCGCTGGTGCTGGCGCTGTTTACCATCGTCTTCGGTACGCGCAACCTCGACGCCACCGAGCACCACCGCGGCATGGTGCTGGCGATTGCGTTTGAATCGCTGGTCAAGCTGTTCGCCTTTCTTGCCGTTGGCGCGTTCGTGACCTACGGGCTGTACGACGGTTTTGACGACCTGTTCAATCAGGCGATGCTCGCGCCACGCCTCGAGGAATACTGGAAGGAAACGATTAACTGGCCGTCGATGGTAGTGCAGACCGGGGTGGCGATGATGGCGATCATTTGCCTGCCGCGGCAGTTTCACGTCACGGTGGTGGAGAACATCGACCCGCAGGACCTGCGTCTGGCCAAGTGGGTATTCCCGGCGTATCTGGCGCTGGCCGCGCTGTTCGTGGTGCCGATCGCCCTCGCCGGGCAGATGATGCTGCCGAGTCACGTGTTGCCCGACTCGTTCGTGATCAGCCTGCCGTTGGCCCAGGCCCATCCGGCATTGGCGTTGCTGGCGTTCATCGGCGGTGCGTCGGCGGCCACCGGGATGGTGATTGTGGCCAGCGTGGCACTATCGACCATGGTTTCCAACGACATGCTCTTGCCGTGGTTACTGCGACGTAACAACGCCGAGCGCCCGTTCGAAGTGTTCCGCCAGTGGATGCTCTCGGTGCGCCGCGTGAGCATCGTGCTGATTCTGTTGCTGGCCTACGTCAGCTACCGCTTGCTCGGCTCCACCGCAAGCCTCGCAACCATCGGCCAGATCGCCTTCGCCGCTGTCACCCAACTGGCCCCGGCGATGCTCGGCGCGCTGTACTGGAAACAGGCCAACCGCCGTGGGGTGTTCGCCGGTCTGGCCGCCGGTACGTTCCTCTGGTTTTACACGCTGATCCTGCCGATTGCGGCCCATAGTCTCGGCTGGTCATTGAGCACGTTTCCCGGTCTGGCGTGGCTGCACAGCAACCCGCTGAACCTGCCGATCACCCCGCTGACCCAAGGCGTCGTGCTGTCACTGGCGGGCAACTTCACGTTGTTCGCCTGGGTTTCGGTGCTGTCGCGTACGCGGGTTTCGGAACACTGGCAGGCCGGGCGCTTCATCGGTCAGGAAATCAGCGCGCGGCCGAGTGCGCGTTCGATGCTGGCGGTGCAGATCGACGACTTGCTGCAACTGGCGGCACGCTTTGTCGGTGAAGAACGTGCGCGGCAAAGCTTCATTCGTTTCGCCTACCGCCAGGGCAAAGGCTTCAACCCGAACCAGAACGCCGATGGCGAATGGATCGCCCACACCGAACGCTTGTTGGCCGGTGTGCTCGGTGCTTCGTCGACGCGCGCGGTGGTAAAAGCCGCGATCGAAGGTCGGGAAATGCAGCTGGAGGACGTGGTCCGTATCGCTGACGAAGCCTCGGAAGTCCTGCAGTTCAACCGCGCGTTGCTGCAGGGCGCGATCGAGAACATTACCCAGGGCATCAGCGTGGTCGACCAGTCGCTGAAGCTGGTGGCCTGGAACCGCCGCTATCTGGAGCTGTTCAACTACCCGGACGGTTTGATCAGCGTCGGCCGGCCGATTGCCGACATCATTCGCTACAACGCCGAACGCGGCTTGTGCGGTCCGGGCGAGGCGGAAGTCCACGTTGCCCGGCGCCTGCACTGGATGCGTCAGGGCCGTGCGCACACGTCCGAACGCTTGTTCCCCAACGGCCGGGTGATCGAGCTGATCGGCAACCCGATGCCCGGTGGCGGTTTTGTCATGAGTTTCACCGATATCACTGCGTTCCGCGAAGCCGAGCAGGCGCTGACCGAGGCCAACGAAGGTTTGGAGCAACGGGTCAGCGAGCGCACCCAAGAGCTGTCGCAGCTCAACGTCGCACTGACCGAAGCCAAGGGCCATGCCGAGGCGGCGAACCAGTCGAAAACCCGCTTCCTCGCCGCCGTCAGTCATGACCTGATGCAGCCGTTGAACGCCGCTCGCTTGTTCTCTGCCGCCCTCTCCCATCAGGACGACGGCTTGAGCAGCGAGGCGCAGAAACTGGTGCAACACCTCGACAGTTCGCTGCGCTCGGCAGAAGACCTGATCAGCGACCTGCTGGATATTTCCCGCCTGGAAAACGGCAAGATCAACCCCGATCGCAAACCGTTCGCGCTCAATGAGCTGTTCGATACGCTCGGCGCCGAATTCAAGGCGCTGGCCCAGGAACAAGGCCTGAGGTTCCGTGTGCGCGGCAGCCAGTTGCGCATCGACAGCGACATCAAGCTGCTGCGACGGATTCTGCAGAACTTCCTCACCAACGCTTTCCGCTATGCCAAGGGCCCGGTGCTGCTGGGCGTACGTCGGCGCGATGGCGAGTTGAGCCTGGAAGTGTGGGATCGCGGGCCGGGAATTCCGGAAGACAAACAACAAGTGATTTTCGAGGAGTTCAAGCGCCTCGACAGCCATCAGACCCGCGCCGAAAAAGGTCTTGGGCTGGGCCTGGCGATTGCCGACGGTTTATGTCGCGTGCTCGGCCATACCCTGCGCGTACGCTCGTGGCCGGGGCGCGGTAGTGTGTTCAGTGTCAGTGTGCCGCTGGCCCGGGCGCAATCTCTGCCACAGAAAACTGCGGTGGAGTTGAACGGCAAGCTGCTCAGCGGCGCGCAGGTGCTGTGCATCGACAATGAAGACAGCATTCTGATTGGCATGAACAGCCTGCTGACCCGTTGGGGCTGTCAGGTGTGGACGGCGCGCAATCGCGAAGAATGCGCGGCGTTGCTGAACGAGGGTGTGCGACCGCAACTGGCACTGGTCGACTATCACCTGGACCACGGCGATACCGGGACCGAGCTGATGGCGTGGCTACGCACCACGTTGGGCGAGCCGGTGCCGGGGGTGGTGATCAGCGCCGATGGCCGCCCGGAGACGGTGGCGCAGGTGCATGCGGCAGGGCTGGATTATCTGGCCAAACCGGTGAAACCGGCGGCGTTGCGGGCGTTGTTGAGTCGGTATGTGCCGTTGTAACCGTTCGACTTGAGTGTTGCAGCGCTACCACTGACGCCTTCGCGAGCAAGCCCGCTCCCACCTTTGGAATGCATTTCACTGTGGGAGCGAGCCTGCTCGCGAAGCTCTTCGGGTTATTCCGGGAGCTCGACCAGCCCATCGACATCGGTCATCGCCCGCTCCAGCAGATCCGCCGGCAAACTCTTGCTGGCCCGCGCGCCGAGCAATTTGAGCTGCTCACTGCGGCTGATCAGGTTGCCGCGCCCTTCCGTGAGTTTGTTGCGCGCCGAGCTGTAGGCCTTGTCCAGCTGTTGCAGGCGATTGCCGACTTCGTCCAGATCCTGAATGAACAGTACGAACTTGTCGTACAGCCAGCCGGCACGCTCAGCGATTTCCCGGGCGTTCTGGCTCTGCCGCTCCTGCTTCCACAGGCTGTCGATCACCCGTAACGTCGCCAGCAACGTGGTCGGACTGACGATCACGATGTTGCGGTCGAACGCTTCCTGGAACAACGCCGGCTCGGCCTGCAATGCGGCCGAAAACGCCGCTTCGATCGGCACGAACAGCAAGACGAAATCGAGGCTGTGCAGGCCTTCCAGACGCTTGTAATCCTTGCCGGCGAGGCCTTTGACGTGACTGCGCAGAGACAGCACGTGCTGCTTGATCGCGACCTGGCCGAGGGTGTCATCTTCGGCGGCAACGTACTGCTGATAGGCAGTGAGGCTGACCTTGGAGTCGACCACCACCTGCTTGTCGCCCGGCAGGTAAATGATCACATCCGGCTGGAAGCGCTCGCCGTCCGGCCCCTTGAGGTTGACCTGAGTCTGGTACTCGCGGCCCTTCTCCAGACCCGCGTGTTCCAGCACCCGCTCGAGAATCAGCTCACCCCAGTTGCCTTGGGTCTTCTGGCCTTTGAGGGCGCGGGTCAGGTTGGTCGCTTCGTCGCTCAGGCGCAGATTCAGCGCTTGCAGACGCTCCAGCTCCTTGGCCAGCGAGAAGCGTTCGCGGGCTTCGGCCTGATAGCTTTCTTCCACGCGTTTTTCGAAGGATTGGATGCGTTCTTTCAGCGGATCGAGCAACTGCCCGAGGCGCTGTTGACTGGTCTCGGCAAAACGCTGTTCACGTTCATCGAAGATCTTCCCTGCCAGCTCGGCGAATTGCGCGCGCAGCTCATCGCGCGAGCCTTGCAGGTCGTTGAGGCGTTGTTGATGGCTTTCCTGTTGCTCGCGCAGTTCGGCGTTGAGCGACGCGGCCTGTGCGTCGAGACGCCGCAATTCGGCCTCTTTGTTGGCACGCTCGATGTTCCACGCGTGGGAAGCGTCACGGGCGTCATCACGCTCGATCTGCAGCAGCTCGACTTCGCGGCGCAGGGCCGCCAGCTCCGCCTGTTTGGCGGCATTGGCTTGGCCGAGGTCGACGATTTCATCGCGGCTGGCCTCCAGCTGCGCGTTGAGCCCGTCCTGCGCCAGTTGCGCCATGGCCAGGCGCTCTTCGAGCAAGGCGACCTCGGCTTGCCGATCACTGGCCCGCCGTTGCAGTTGCCAGGCCAGCGCCAGCAGCGGCAATCCCGCGCCCGCCAGACCCAGCAACACGCTGGTCAAGTCCATAGCCATAGCCACTCCTGCCGATTCGATAAAGCCTGAAGGTTAACCAAGGCGTGGGGCGTTGGACAGCTCAGTCTTCGAGCAGACCGAGTTCGCGTTGTGCACGCCTGTCGCCGGCGCGGGCGGCCTGGCGCAGCAGATCCTGCCCGATGCGCCGATCACGGGCATTGCCGCACTCGCGGCACATCAATTGGCCGAGACGACTTTGCGCGGCGACCACGCCTTCGCGCGCCGGTTGCTTGAGCAGACGCCCCGCCAGATGCTTGGCATTACGGCTATCGCCCAGGCGCGGGCTGTCGAGCAGCCATTCGGCCACACGCACGGAAAATCGCTTGGGAGGGGTAACACGAGGGTGTTCGGAGGTAACAGAGTCTGATACTGAGCGAAACTTCATAAAACACTGTGGGACAGATCGGAAGGCGCGCCACTCTACTCTCTTTTTCGTACAGGTAAAGTCGAAAAAAACCCGGCACGCCCGTCCTAGAGCAAGCGCTAGGGACAATCCACAGAAGCTGTGGATAACTCAGTGGACAACCGCTCCCGAACCTCCGCAAAGCCTTGTGGAATGGGGCTCGCAGTCAAACTGACGATTTTTTCACCAACAAAAAAAGACGATATTTTTCATTGACTTAAACTTTTGATACAGGCAGCCATCGGGGTCAGGATTGATATGACAGCAAGGTTACCGTCTGCGCAACTAATGTGCACAAGTACCTGTTACCCGGTTATATCGATGCGCTTTTTTGGCCCGTTTTGCGCCTCGGACTGGGGATAAGCGGGTTGGCGCTGGGCATGGCTGCACGCTTTTGTGGCGACGGATGGTTTCTTCGCGAGCAGGCTCGCTCCTACAATCGGCCCCGTTCTCCTGTGGGAGCGAGCCTGCTCGCGAAGGGGCCAGCCCTGTCCCCCGTGATCCGCGCCATCGACCGAAATCTTTTTTTGCCGCCGGGTTTGCATTGCCCAGGACGTTCCGTTACTATCCGCGGCGTTAGTACCAAGCTGAAAGTCAATTCCGGTCGAACACATCCCCACGGTCAGCCTTCTTCCCAGAAGCCCTTCACCGAAAAAAGCGGGAACGACCCCTCGATGGTTTCCAGGTAAATCTTGCGCCGACACTGCCTTTGAATGAATGCAAAGGGTGTTGCGAAGACCACTTACTCTGACCGAACCAGCCTGCAAATTGATCAGGATCTTCACCCCGGGCCCAGAACCTTTGCCCTCGATGTGTTGCCTGTCCTCCTAAGTACCTACCTGCCAGCCCAAGCGCGCCAACTTATCAGCGCTTCAAACTGGCTGCTTTGTTCCAGTCGGGTTCTTTGTTCGACCAATGGTGGTCGACATTACTGGAACGTTTTAACGTTGCACGGTTCTTATCCGTGTCATTTGTAGGAACACCTAATAACTATGTCTACTCAAATCCAGACTCAGGATGCCATTCGCACCCTAACCAACGCTTTTGCCCCAATGAACTGCCTGATCATGGCCGCTCGCAAAGGCTGCTTCAGCTTCACCGTGGTCAATGAACACGGGATCGCCCGCCACAGCGAGCGTCTGTACCCCGATCAATACTCCAGCGCCGAACCGCTGCAGGCCATTATTGATCGTACGCGTCAGGCATTGATTGCCTGAGAGCCGAAAAGGCTGCAAAAGCAAAAGCCCCGCACAAAATGCGGGGTTTTTTATTGCCCGATATTTCGCTTTTAGCCATTCACGCCTAAGCACCTTCGGATATAACGCCTGTGGCTCGCTGCCGGAAATATTTTAAAAACAGGCCTTTACGTCGCGAATATGACACTACACTTCAACTCAAGCGGCTTGATCCGCTTTCGGCGAGCCTGAGTCGATCCACTGCTGCCAAGGCCCTTTCAGGTATCGCCGCCCAATTACAAGATCCGAGGGTTTTATGGGTATCGCTGCCAGCGAACTGTGCCGCTATGTGATCCGTCCCACACTGATCTATCTGGGACGCCACTGCGCAACTGCCGAATCCCTGCTACTGGGCATTGCCGCCAGCCAGTCCGCCCTCGGTTCCGCCCTGCATGACCGCCGTGGCCACGGCCTCTACCGGATTGCCGAGCACCGCCACCAGGCCCTTTGGGATCACTATCTGGCACTCGATCCGGAGCGTGCGAGCCTGGTTCGCGGCCTCGCCAGCCAACATGCTTTTTTGAGCGGCCCGCACCTGGAATTGACCGTCAACCTGCGTTACGCCACCGCCATCGCCTGGCTGCTGGTAGAAGAACAACACACCACCCTCCCCGCCCCGGACGATCTGCTGGGCATGGCGCGAATCTGGCGTCAGACCTTCCAGCCGCAAGGTCGTCTGCGCGACTTCACCTACGCCTGGCAAACCTGTGTTTCACCGGTGAATCAGGTCGCGTGTTGACTGGCGAGTTTCAGAAGATCGCTCAACAGGTCGCGAATCTGGTCGGATTGTCCTACAAAACCGCTCTAACTCAAGCCATACGGACTATAGCGCTGGGACGAAAATGTTGGTAATTTTCGCCCCGGTGATCACCAGGAGTTCTAATAATGAAAAAAGTCATGCTCAAAACCACCCTTAGCCTCGCCGTTACCATGGCATCCACCCAGATCTTCGCAGCTGGCTTTGCCATCAACGAACACAGCATCAGCGGGATGGGCACTGGTTACGCTGGGCGATCCTCTTCTGCCGACGACGCAAGCACTGTTTATGGCAACCCTGCCGGCATGTCGCGCCTCACGCGCGAACAAGTCACCGGCGGTGTTGCATTCCTCGATGCCAAGACCGATATCAGCGACGCCAGCTCCAGCCCTAACGGCGGCAGCAACAAAGGCGACATGGTGCCCTTCACCTCTGTACCTATGGGCTTCTACGTCAAACCGATCGACGAGCATTGGGCATTCGGCCTCGGCGTGTACGTGCCGTTCGGTCTGATTACCGACTACGAAAAAGGCTTTGGCGGCCGTTACTTCGGCAGCAAGTCCGAAGTACAAGTCATCACTTTCCAGCCAACTGTCAGCTACAAGTTCAACGACGTGGTGTCGATCGGTTTCGGTCCGACCATCAACCGCATCGACGGCACGCTGGAATCCAACCTGTCGATCACTCAGGCTGCGCCGGACGGCAAGGTCAAGATCAAGGGTGACGACACCGCGCTGGGCTACAACATCGGCGTGCTGGTACAGGCCACCGACACCACTCGTCTGGGTCTGACCTACCACTCGAAAGTCGATTACAAGCTCGAAGGCAACACCAAGGTCAACTACGGCGTATTGGGCGCCGTCGGCCTAAGCGCCCAGCAGAAGTACGACGCTTCGCTGAAGATCACCACCCCTGAATCCGTGGACTTCTCGGTTACTCAGGCGATCAACGATCGCTGGAACGTTTACGCCGGTTCGACCTGGACCCGCTGGAGCCAGTTGAAGAAGATCACCGTTGAAAACTCGGGCGTACAGCCGCTGCTGGCCGGTCAGTTCGGCGAGATTACCGAAGAGCAGAACTGGCACGACTCCTGGGCTTACGCCGTGGGTACTTCGTATCAGTTGAACAAGGAATGGGTACTGCGTACCGGTCTGACCTTCGACCAGTCGCCGACCAACAACGTCGACCGTTCGCCACGCATCCCGACCGGCGACCGCACGATCTTCAGCATCGGTGCCGGCTGGAGCCCGACCGAAGACCTGACCATCGACGTCGCTTACTCGTACCTGAAGGAAGAGTCGGTCAAGATCCACAACCAGAACGATCGTGGCCAGACCTACGATGCCAAGTATGAAAACTCGGCAAACGGTTTCGGTGTTGGCGCAACTTACCGCTTCTGATGCTGCACGGCGAGGCTAACCCCTCGCCCACAGAAAAGCCCCGCTCTCTTTACAGAAAGCGGGGCTTTTTAATACCTGTTCAAACACCCCAGATCAAATGTGGGAGCGGGCTTGCTCGCGAATGCGGTCTGACATCCAGAACAAGTGCTGAATGATCCGCAGCCCTCGCGAGCAAGCCCGCTCCCACAAAAAGCGTGTGTTATCAATTGAGAGGTTTTGAGGCGATAGCCTTTTCAACCGCCGCAATAAACTCCGGATCATCGGGTTTGGTCAGACTGGAGAAATTCGCGATCACCTTGCCCTGACGATCAATCACGTACTTGTAGAAATTCCACTTCGGCGCACTGCTCTGTTCGGCCAGCACCTTGAACAGGTGAGTAGCATCGTCGCCACGGACCTTCTGCGGTTCGGTCATGGTGAACGTCACGCCGTAGTTGGCGTAGCAGACCTTGGCGGTTTCGGCGCTGTCCTTGGACTCCTGCTTGAAGTCATTGGACGGCACGCCGAGCATTTCCAGGCCTTGCGCCTTGTAATGCTGATTGAGCGCTTCGAGGCCCTCGAACTGCGGGGCGAAGCCGCAGAAACTGGCGGTATTGACCACCACCAGCGGCTTGCCGGCGTAGCGCTGGCACAGATCGACGGATTCCTTGGCGCGCAACTTGGGCAACGAACCTTGCAGCGCCTCCGGACAGTCAGCGGCCTGGGCCAGTCCGGTCAACGCCATCAGCAACGCGGGTACAGCACACCAGCGCATGAGCATGTCGGGGCATCCTTTGAGCAGTCATCAGACTCCCGACGTTACTCGCCATCCAAGCCTACAAGCAAGCGCCCAGGCCCAACTGCATTAACGCCAGGCCGCCCTGATGCCAGCCCCACCACACCAGCGCCAGCAACAGCGCGCCGAGTGCGGTGAAGGCGATTTGAGGCCAGGAGCGTTTCATACGGCGCCGACAGCCGGCTGCAGACGTGCCACAGGACGCTCGCGTACCGGCCAGTTCAGCGCGGCTGCCAGCAGACTCAAGAGAATCGCCACTTGCCAGATCAAGTCATAACTCCCGGTACGGTCATACACCACCCCACCCAGCCAGCCGCCGAGGAACGAGCCGAGCTGATGAAAGAGGAACACGATACCGCCGAGCATGGACAGATTGCGCACGCCAAACAAGGTCGCCACCGTGCCGTTGGTCAATGGCACCGTCGACAGCCAGAGGAAGCCCATGGCCATGCCGAACAGGTACGCCGAGGTCGTCGTCACCGGCAGCCACAGGAACAGCACGATCACCACCGCACGCAGCAGGTACAACGCCGTCAGCAGACGCGGCTTGGACATGCGCCCACCGAGCCAGCCGGCAGTATAAGTGCCGAAGATATTGAACAGCCCGATCAGCGCCAGCACCGTGGTACCGACCGTCGCCGGCAGATGCTGATCGACCAGATAGGCCGGCAGGTGCACACCGATGAACACCACCTGGAAGCCGCAAACGAAAAAGCCGAACGCCAACAGCCAGAACCCCGAGTGGGAGCAGGCTTCGCGCAATGCTTCGGACAAGCTCTGCTCATGGCCGAGCACCGGCAGCGGCTTGTCCTTGAGCATGCTCACCAGCGGCACGATCAGCGCCACCAGCAGGCCAAGCACCAGCAGCGCCGCCGACCAGCCGAGCCAGCCGATCAAGCCCAAAGTGCCCGGCAACATCGCAAACTGGCCAAATGAGCCGGCGGCACTGGCGATGCCCATGCCCATGCTGCGTTTTTCCGGCGGTACGGCGCGGCCAACCACACCGAGAATCACCGAGAACGAAGTGCCGGAGAGACCGATGCCGATCAACAGACCGGCACTCAGCGACAGGGTCAGCGCCGAATCGGACAGCCCCATGCACACCAGGCCCGCGGCATACAGCACGCCGCCGACCAGCACCACTTTCGCCGCCCCGAAACGGTCAGCCAGCGCGCCAGTGAACGGCTGCGCCAGGCCCCAGATCAGATTCTGCAAAGCGATCGCGAAGGCAAACACTTCGCGCCCCCAGCCGAATTGCGCGCTCATCGGCGACAGGAACAGACCGAAGCCGTGCCGCACGCCCAATGACAACGCCAGAATCAGCGCACTTCCCAGCAACACCCAACCGCACGTACGCCACATCGATGTCATTGTTATTCTCCGTTCGCGGGTATATACCCGCTTAAATCCGGAAAAACCAGCCCTCAGGCCAGTTCATCCAACAGTCGCAGCAAGGTTTCACGCTTCTCGGCGCCCAGGCGATCGATCAATCGCTGTTGCGCCGCTTCCCAGGCCGGCAGCGCCGCCGCGAGGCGTTGTGCACCGGTTTCGGTGAGACGGACGATGCGGTTACGCATGTCCTCGCCCTCGGCCAGCGCCACCAGGCCCTCGCCTTCGAGCACCCGCAGGTTGCGCCCCAGGGTGCTGCGATCCAGACCCATGGCTTCGGCCAGTTCCGAGATGCTCGGTTGATCCAGACGCTGCAGGTTGCACAGCAAAGAATACTGGGCAACGTTGATCCCGAAGCCGTCGAGAGCGCCGTCGTAATGCCTGCTGACGCCACGAGCGGCGCGACGCAGGTTGGTGCACAAACACTGAGAAGGAAGCATGATGCGTGTATATACCCGCGACTGTGTTAAATCAAGTTACACATGAGTTTTACCACTACATTTGTAGCGCCTGACAGGCCGCTTTCGCGAGCAGGCTCGCTCCCACAGGGGAATGCATTCCAAATGTGGGAGCGAGCCTGCTCGCGAAGAGGCCGGCGGTGTCTTGGCAATATGTCAGACCAACACCACCCCAACCAACACCACCATCTCCAGCAATTCCAGCAACGCCCCCGCCGTATCGCCCGTAGTCCCGCCCAACCGCCGCATCATCACCCGCCGCAGCCAGACAAACCCGACCAACGCGAAAACCAGCGCAACAATCGCTTTCACCCCGCCGATCAACAAACAACCCAGCGCACTCGCCCCAAGCACCCACCAACCAGCTCTACGCGGCAAATGATCAGCCAACGCCTGCCCCAACCCACCCGCGCGCACATACGGCGTGGTCAGAAACAGCCCTAGCAGCGCCGCCCGCCCCAACAACGGAACGATGATCAACATCACTGCGTACCCTTGCTCGATCAGCGCCAGCAACGCGCAGAACTTCAGCAGCAACACCAACACCAGCGTCACCACGGCAATCGGCCCGCTGCGCGGATCCTTCATGATCGTCAGCGTGCGCTCGCGATCACCGAAACCGCCAAGCCAGGCATCGGCACTGTCAGCCAGACCATCGAGGTGCAGCGCCCCACTGAGCAGCACCCACACCGTCAGCAACAGCGCCGCATGCAGCAACAACGGCGCACCGGCCAATACCAGGTTGAATGCCCAGAGGATCCCTCCGAACAGCAACCCCACCAGCGGATAAAACAACAGCGAACGCCCGAGCTGTTGCGGCTCTGGCATCCCCGGCAGACGAATCGGCAAGCTGCTGAGAAATTGCAGGGCGATCCACAGTGGCAGCATCTCAGTAACCTTCCTTGAGCACGCCATCGGCTTCGACGCTGAGCGCGAACAGCGCAGCATGCGCGACTTCGACATTGAGCAACTGCTCACGCGGCAAACCTCGCGCCTGCGCCAGCAACAGACGCATCACGCCGCCATGACTGATCAACAAAACGCGTTCACCGGCATAGGCCTGATGCAACCGCGCAACCGCGCCCAGCACACGTTCAGCAAAATCGCTGACCGGCTCACCCTGCGGCGGCGTGAACGAATACGGATCGGCCCAGAACAACCCCAGTGCCTCGGCATCGGTCTCCATCAACACCGCAGCGCTCTGCCCTTCCCAGACGCCGAAGTGCAGTTCCTGCAGATCCTTTTCCAGATGCACAGGCAGATTCAGTTGCTCGCCCAGCTCTGCAGCGAACCGCGCACAACGCTGCAGCGGCGAACTGATCAGTCGATCCCACGGCCCGCCCGCGACCACGGCGGCACGCATCTGCGCCCAGCCTTTTTCGGTGAGCGCATCATCGAGGCTGCCGCGCAAACCGCCGCCCAGCTCAGTCTCACCGTGGCGCAGCAGGTCCAGACGCAACGTCATGCCGGACGATCCGCCACCGCGGCTTCGGCGAACGTCGCCATCTGCCCGTGCAGGTCACAGGCCAGACGCAACAGCGGCACGGCCAACGCCGCCCCGCTGCCCTCGCCCAGACGCAGGCCGAGCTCCAGCAACGGTTCGGCATTGAGGGTTTCCAGCACATGGCGATGGCCTGGCTCGGCCCCACGATGACCGAACAGCAGCCACTCGCGGCAGGCCGGGTTCAGCCGCACCGCGACCAACGCAGCGACCGTGCAGATAAAGCCGTCGACCAGCACCGCCACGCCTTCCTGTGCACAAGTCAGATAGGCCCCGACCAGTGCGGCAATTTCAAACCCGCCGAGGTTGAACAGGGTTTGCAGCGCATCGCCGCGCTGTGCTGCGTGCAGCGCCAGTGCGCGCTCGATCACCTGTGCTTTATGGCTGACCCCTTCGGCATTCAACCCGGTGCCAGGACCGGTCAGGTGCGCCACCGGGCAATCGAGCAAGGCACAGGCCAGCGCACTGGCGGCAGTGGTGTTGCCGATGCCCATTTCGCCGCCGATGAACAACTGTGTGCCGGCCGCTTTGGCTCGCAGCACGCTGTCACGACCGGCCTGCAACGCGAGTTCGCCCTGCGCCTGGGTCATCGCCGCGCCCTTGGCGAAATTCGCAGTGCCCGAGCCGATGTTCAGATGACGCACGCCCGGCAGATTCAACGTCGGTGTCACGGTGCCCAGATCGACCACTTCCAGCTGCGCATCGAGCTGCCGCGCCAGCACGCTGATTGCCGCACCGCCGCTGACGAAGTTGAGCAACATCTGCCCGGTGACTTCCTGCGGGAATGCCGAAACGCCTTCCGCGACCACCCCGTGATCACCGGCGAAAATCGCGATCCAGACTTGCTTAAGGGTCGGCTTGATCTGTCCCTGCAATCCGGCCAGTTGCACCGCCACGCTTTCGAGGCGACCGAGGGAGCCGGCCGGTTTGGTCAGTTGCTGTTGGCGCGCCGCCGCCTGTTCAACGATCTCGGCATTCACGGATTGGCACGGGTTCAACCACCACGCTTGAGTCATAACGCAGGTCCTTTCAGGGTCAGGGGCAGGCCGGCGACGGTCAGGACGACTCGCTGACAACGCTCGGCCAGAGCTTGATGCAGCCAACCGGCTTCATCGACGTAGCGGCGAGTCAATTCGCCCAGCGGCACGACACCCATTCCGGTCTCGTTGCTGACAAAAATGATTTCCCCCGGCAATGACGCCAGGCAGTCCAGCAGGGCTTCACGCTCGGCGGCGAGACGCGCGGCGTCATCGAGCATCAGCAGATTGGTCAGCCACAGGGTCAGGCAGTCGACCAGCAGGCAACGCTCGGCACTGGCGTTTTCGCGCAGGACGCGGGCCAGCTCCAGCGGTTCTTCGATCAACGCCCATTCGGCCGGACGCCGGGCGCGGTGATGGGCGACGCGTTCGTTCATCTCACCGTCCAGCGGCTGGCTGGTGGCGATGTAAGTGACGGCCATATGGCTGTCGCTGGCGAGTTTTTCCGCCAGGCGACTTTTGCCGGAGCGGGCGCCGCCGAGGATCAGTTGGAGCATGGGGACATCCTGAAAATTATGTGTTGAGGCAATCGCCCTCTTCGCGGGCAAGCCCGCTCCCACAGTGACCGCGGTGGCTGAAACACCTCACTCCCCTGTGGTGGATGGAGATGTTCTGTCATTTATGTATTGAGGCAACCGGCCCCTTCGCGAGCAAGCCCGCTCCCACATGGGAATGCGTTCCAACGTGGGAGCGAGCCTGCTCGCGAAGAGGCCGTAACAGCCAGCCTAAATCCCGCAGAGCTGACGCAGCAGCCCGGTATCCAGATGCTGCTCCACCAGATCCGCCAGCCGCTCGATATCGCGCTCGCGCAAGCCGTGGTAATCCACCTCCTGCACTTCGCTCAACCCGGCCCAGCGCAGCAACGCGGCACTGGCTTGCGGTGATTCGAACAAGCCATGCAGATAAGTGCCGAACACCTGCCCGTCCAGACTCTGCGCGCCGTCGCAACGACCGTCATCCAGATGCACCGCCGCGTTCTCCAGCGCCGGCCCCACCGTCACGCCCGCATGGATTTCATAACCACTGACCTCAGCGTTTTCCAGCGCCAGATGCCCACGGACATTGCGCAACTGCTTCTCGGCTTCCAGCGTGGTTTCGAACGCCAGCAAACCCAGGCCGGCACTGGAACCCGGTGCGCCTTCGAGGCCCAGCGGATCGTGCACTTGCTCGCCGAGCATTTGCAGACCGCCGCAGATCCCCAGCAACTTGCCGCCATAGCGCAAGTGCCGATTAATCGCCGCGTCCCAGCCGTTGGCGCGCAGATACGCCAGATCGCTGCGCACGCTTTTCGAGCCGGGCAGGATGATCAGGTCGGCGGCAGGGATCGCCTGCCCCGGGCCGACGAATTGCAGATCGACCTGCGGATGCAAACGCAGCGGATCGAAATCGGTGTGGTTGCTGATGCGCGGCAGCACCGGCACCACCACTTTCAGCACTTGCTCGGCCTTGTCGGTCTGGCGCTGGTCGATGCCGTCCTCGGCCTCCAGGTGCAGATCCATCACGTACGGCAGCACACCAACCACCGGTTTGCCGGTGCGCTGCTCCAGCCAGTCGAGCCCGGGTTGCAGCAAGGCGATGTCACCGCGAAAACGGTTGATGATGAAGCCCTTGACCCGCGCCTGTTCGCTCGGCGACAGCAGCTCCAGCGTGCCGACCAGATGCGCGAAAACGCCGCCGCGATTGATGTCGGCGATCAGCAGCACCGGGCAATCCACCGCTTCGGCAAAGCCCATGTTGGCGATGTCCCCGGCACGCAGATTGATCTCGGCCGGCGAGCCAGCGCCTTCGACCATCACCAGCGGATACGCCGCGCTGAGCCGCTGGTGCGACGCGAGCACCGCTTGCATGGCGATGGCTTTGTAGTCGTGATAGGCCACCGCGTTCATGCTGGTGACCGCACGGCCATGGATGATCACTTGCGCGCCGGTGTCGCTGTTGGGCTTGAGCAGCACCGGGTTCATGTCGGTGTGCGGTTCGAGATGCGCCGCTTGCGCCTGCACCGCTTGCGCCCGGCCGATCTCGCCGCCGTCGGCGGTCACTGCGCTGTTGAGCGCCATGTTCTGCGGCTTGAACGGCACCACCGCCACGCCCTGACGAGTGGCCCAGCGGCACAGCGCCGTCACCAGCGTGCTTTTACCGGCGTCGGACGTGGTGCCCTGCACCATCAAGGTTGTCATTGGGTTTCCTTGGCGAAAGCTTGCAGCGCTTGTTCGAGACGCGCTTCTTCAGCGGCGTTGGCAGGCAGGCCGAAACGCAGGCTGCTGTTGTGGGTGAAGATGCGCAGGAGGATGCCGCGTCGGGCCATGAACTCGTGCAGCGCAGGCGCGTGCTCGGTGATCAGCCACTGAAACAACGCGCAACCGCCCTGAGGTTTGAAGCCATAGCGCTCCAGCAACAACGCGAGGCGCTCACTGGCTTCATCGCTGCGAATGCGTTGCCGGGTGTGCGCTTCGGTGTCTTGCAGACAGGCCTGACCGAGCTCCCGCGTCGGCCCGCTGACCGCCCAGGGTCCGACCTGTTCCGCGAGCAATCTGAGCAACTTGCGCTCGGCCAGCACAAAGCCCAGACGCACCCCGGCCAGACCGAAAAACTTGCCGAACGAACGCAGCACAATCAAACCGATCTGGTGGGTATGCGGCGCCAGACTCAGCTGCGGTGTGTTATCCATGAACGCTTCATCGACCACCAGCCAGCCGCCACGCTGGGCCAGCCGAGCGTGCCAGTCGAGCAGTCGCGCCGGGGTCAGGCTCAGGCCGGTGGGGTTGTTCGGATTGACCACCACCAGCACGTCGAGGCTGTCGAGGAAGAATTCGACTTCCTGCTCCAGCACTTCGCGCACGATGTAACCGCTGCGGCGCCAGGCTTCGGCGTGCTCGGCATAACACGGCGACAACACACCGACCTTGCCAGCGCGGCGCAAACGCGGCAGCAACTGGATCGCCATTTGCGAACCGGCCACCGGCAGCACCTGCGAGGTGCCGTAATAATCGCACGCGGCCTGCTCCAGGCCGTCGTCGGTTTCCGGCAAGCGTGCCCAGGCGCGCAACGGAATCTCCGGGACCGCAAACGGCCACGGCGCGAGGCCGCTGGACAAGTCGAGCCAGTCAGCCTCGGCAATCCCGTAATCGAGTGCAGCCTTGCGCAGCCGGCCACCGTGCTCAAGCATAGAATTCAGCCCCCACGCAGAGAATCAGCAGCCATAACCATACCCCGCGCTGGACCAATTGCCAGCCGCGATCAATCGAATCGGCATCGGCCGGCGAACCTTCGCCCAGTTGCGGACGCTCATGCAGTTCGCCGTGATAGATCGCCGGGCCGCCCAGTTCGACATTCAATGCACCGGCACCGGCCGCCATCACCGGACCGGCATTCGGGCTGTCCCATTGCGGGCCCTGGCTGCGCCAACATTTCCAGGCGAGCCGGGTGTTGCCCAGCAGCGCGTAGGTCAGCGCAACCAGCCGGGCCGGAATATAGTTGAGCACGTCGTCGATTTTTGCCGCGCACCAGCCGAAGCGTTCGAAGCGTTCGTTGCGATAGCCCCACATAGCGTCGAGCGTATTGCTCAGGCGATAGAGCACTACGCCCGGCGCGCCGGCCACGACAAACCAGAACAGCGCGGCGAACACCGCGTCACTGCCGTTTTCCAGCACCGATTCAGTCGCGGCGCGAGCGACGGCGGTGCTGTCCAGTTCGCTGGTCTGGCGACTGACCAGATAGCCGACGCGTTTGCGCGCCTCTTCCAGATCATCAGCGCGCAAGGCGGCGGCTACCGGCGCGACATGCTCACCGAGGCTGCGCATGCCGAGGGCGCAATACAGTGCAAGAATCTCGACGATCCAGCCCACGTAAGGCGCCCAGGAAAACGCGGTGGCGAGCAAGGTCAGCGGCAGCACCGCGATCACCCAGGCGGTGACCCCGTGACTGCGCCAGCCACGCCCGCCCGCATTGAAACGGCGCTCGATGCGCCCGGCAAAATTGCCGAACGCCACCAGCGGATGCCAGCGTTTCGGTTCACCCAGCAGCGCATCCAGCGCGACCGCGGCGACACTCAACAACGCCACACTCATTGACTCACTCCCCAATAATTTTCGTACAGCAACTCATTGAGCGGCCGCGCCTGCGCCCACCCTTCGAGTACCAGCATCGGCGCCGGATAGAATTCCTTGACCGGCCCCAGGCACAATACCGCCAACGGCTTGGCCCCGGCCGGCAGTTGCAGCAGATCGGCCAGTGCCTGCGGTTCGAACAGCGACACCCAGCCCATGCCCAGTCCTTCGGCACGGGATGCCAGCCACAGGTTCTGAATCGCGCAGGACAGCGAGGCCATGTCCATTTCCGGCAGCGTACGACGGCCGAAAATATGTTTTTCGCGATCGTCCATCAGCGCCGCGACCAGGACTTCGGCGCAGTCGTTGATGCCTTCGACCTTGAGCTTCATGAACTCGTCACTGCGCTCGCCGAGGGCTTCGGCGGTACGCACGCGTTCTTCTTCGACGAGGCTCTGGATCTGCCCACGCAAGGCGCGATCGCTGATGCGGATGAAGCGCCATGGCTGCATCAGACCGACGCTGGGCGCCTCATGCGCGGCTTCGAGCAGACGGCGCAGCAGCTCCGGTTCGACCGTGCCGCCGGTGAAGTGGCGCATGTCGCGGCGTTCGGCGATGGCTCGGTAGACGGCTTGGCGCTCGGCTTCGGAGAATGTGTTGTCGGTCATGGACTCTTCGCGAGCAGGCTCGCTCCCACATTGGACGGGGTGCTTGCTCAAGAAACGCGATCCCCTGTGGGAGCGAGCCTGCTCGCGAAGGCGGCCTGACATTCTGGCGCAAACAATGCGGCAATCGCCTTCGGATTCGACGGAAAGTAGAAATGCACGTACGACGCCGTCATCCGCCCTTCCCGATAAACCGCCTCGGCCCCGCGCCCGCCATTCGGGCTGATGCCCCGGGCAATCGGCGTCAGTTCGGTGCTGGTCAGGGAATGGTGATAGGTGTGCCCACGCAGCGAGCCCTCCGGCAGATCCACCGCTTGCAGTGCCAGTGCCGCCAGACGTTTTTGCATCACCGCCTCACCGCGCAGCAGCCCCACCAGTTCGGCGCGGGTGCCGTCAACGTCGGTCAACGCGTCGAGCAGATAGAGCATGCCGCCGCACTCGGCGAGCAGTGGTTTGCCGGCGGCGTGGTGCGCACGGATTGCATCAAGCATTGCCACGTTTTGCGATAGCGCGACATGGTGCAATTCCGGATAACCGCCGGGCAGATACAGACTGTCGGCCTCGGGCAGTTGGGTATCGCGGATCGGCGAGAAGAAACTCAACTCGGCGCCCATCGCCCGTAACAGGTCGAGACTGGCGCCGTAGGTGAAGGCAAAGGCCTCATCGCGAGCGACAGCAATGCGCACGCCGTCGAGCAGCGGTTCAGCGCTGATCATTTCAGGCGCGGCGAATTCCACGGCCGGTGGCAGCGCTACCTCGCAACTGCTGGCCAGTGCTTCAGCCGCCGCGTCGAGACGCAGATCCAGATCATTCAGTTCACTGGCCTGCACCAGACCGAGATGGCGGCTCGGCAACTCGATCCCGGTCTCGCGGGACAGCGCGCCGTACCAGCGCAAACCTTCGGTGAGGCTGCCTTCGAGCAATTGCGCATGACGCAAGGTGCCGACACGGTTGGCCAGCACGCCGGCAAACGGCAGGTCCGGCTGGTAACGCGCCAGCCCCAACGCCAATGCGCCGAAGGTCTGGGCCATGGCGGTGCCGTCGATCACGCCGAGTACCGGCACGCCGAAATGCCGCGCCAGATCGGCGCTGGACGGCGTGCCGTCGAACAGGCCCATCACGCCTTCGATCAGGATCAGATCGGCTTCGGCGGCGGCTTCCCACAACAGGCGGCGGCTTTCCTGCTCGCCGACCATCCACATGTCCAGTTGATACACCGGCGCACCGCTGGCGCGCTCGAGAATCATCGGGTCGAGGAAATCCGGGCCGCACTTGAACACGCGCACCTTGCGCCCCTGGTTGCGATGCAAGCGAGCGAGCGCGGCAGTGACGGTGGTCTTGCCCTGACCGGAGGCCGGCGCGGCGATCAGTACCGCCGGGCAGTGACGTGGTTGATTCAAAGTTCGACGCCTTTCTGCGCTTTGATGCCAGCCTGGAAGGCGTGTTTGAGCATGCCCATTTCGGTAACGGTATCGCCCATCTCGATCATTTCCGGCTTGGCCGCACGACCGGTGACGATCACGTGTTGCATCGGCGGACGCGCCTGCAGGTCGCTGAGCACTCGATCCAGATCGAGGTAGCCGTGTTTCAGGGCGATGTTCAGTTCGTCCAGCACCACCAGGCCGATCGACGGATCACGCAGCAGCTCGCGGGACACTTCCCACGCGGCTTCGGCAGCGGCGATGTCACGTTGGCGATCCTGGGTTTCCCAAGTGAAGCCCTCGCCCATCACGTGAAAACGCACTTGCTCGGGGAAGCGGCGGAAGAATAGTTCTTCGCCAGTGCTGTTGCGGCCCTTGATGAACTGCACCACACCGCACTGCATGCCGTGGCCCATGGCGCGGGCGAGCATGCCGAACGCCGAGCTGCTTTTGCCTTTGCCATTGCCGGTCAGCACCAGCACCAGGCCGCACTCGTCAGGGGAATTGGCGATGCGTTCGTCGATCACGGCTTTTTTGCGCTGCATACGGGCCAGATGGCGTTCGTCGCGCTCGGGGGAATCGGTCATGGGGGAGCTCTCCGTTGAGGCTGGATAACGGCGGGCAGGCACAAGAATAGACGGCAAAAAGCCTGGCATCGCCCACCGTGATGCCGCTGGATGGATCAGGCCGGTCTCCGGGCTCATGAGCGGCGAATCGCCTGACTGCGCGCCTTCCCGTGTCGGTCGACACAGTGGCTCAAGGCGCAGTTTTCACTCATTTACCGTTGCGGGGGCAGCGCCGGGATCGTGATCGTGCTTCGCCTGAAGACAACCCTCACCGGCTTCCCTGTTTCACTCTGTCGACACGCGTCACAGAGCACCTGAAACAAGCCGCGAAGGTTAGAGGGTTGGGGGTGGAGCGTCAATTAAAGAGGGGGCCGTCGGGCGAATAACTGCCGTCGATCAATTATCTGACGCCAATCTTGTGCCACACTGAGACAAGTGATATCAAAGAGCCATGCTTTTGATTGAAAAGCACATCACAACAATAAGGATGATGACGATGCAAGGCATGATCATCAGCAACCCGCGCCTGGAATTCCTGCGCCCGATGCTGGAACGCTGGTTTGACTGTATCGACCGCTACAACGCCATTCGCGGCGACAACGACACCCCTTACTGGCATGACGAGAAAGCCAATCTCGGCTTGCTCTCCGCGGCAGCCTGGATGGCCGAGCTGGTGACCCTTTGTGATACCTCGACCCGAAAGCAGAACGAGGATGGCGAGCGCAATGCCCGCGCCGATCTGTTCATCGCCGGCGCCGAAGACCGCGCCTACCTTCAGGCCACCCAGCGCTGGCCACGGGTCAACAACCTCAATCTGACCCAGGCCCTGCTGGACATCACCAGCGACGCCAAACGCATCAGCTTCGCCAGCGACCTCAAGCTCGGCTGCCTGTTCGTCGCCCCGCAAAAAGCCCAACACAGCGCCAGCCCCGAAGAGTTGCAGGACATGGTCGACGACCTGCAAAAGGAACACTGCTGCGCAGTAGCCTGGTATTTCCCCTATGCCTACCGCAAGTTGCGCAGCGAAGCGGGCAACTATCACCCGGGCATCGCCGTGCTGTTCAAAGAGGCCCGTGGTTGAGCGGTTGAACCATCGGGTGCGCGCACTCCTCTATGATTAGGCATGCATTCATAGGGAAGATCAGTAATGCGCAAAACCCAACTCGCTCTCGTCATCGCCCTCGCCGGAGGGCTCGCCGCCTGCGGTGAATCCTCCAGCCTGCAAGTTTCTGACGGCACCGGTCCGTCACCGAAGCTGCCTGAACCAAACAAAACCCTGATCCCGACGGTGAACATCGCCCCGGCGGTCGGCTGGCCTGCAGGTGGTAAACCGACCGCCGTAGCCGGTACGCAAGTCGCAGCATTCGCCGAAGGCCTCGATCATCCGCGCTGGCTCTACGTGCTGCCCAACGGTGACGTGCTGGTGGCGGAAACCAACGCTCCGCCCAAGCCTGACGACAGCAGCGGCATTCGTGGCTGGGTGATGAAGAAAGTCATGGGCAAGGCCGGCGCTGGTGTGCCGAGCCCGAACCGCATCACCCTGTTGCGCGACGCCGACCACGACGGCGTGGCCGAGACCCGCACGGTGTTTCTTCAAAATCTCAATTCGCCGTTTGGCATGACCCTGGTCGGTAACGATTTGTACGTCGCTGACACCGATCGCCTGCTGCGCTTCCACTACGAATCCGGCGCGACCGAGATCAAGACCCAGCCGATCAAAGTCACCGATCTGCCGGGCGGCACGCTGAACCATCACTGGACCAAAAATGTCATCGCCAGCAAGGACGGCAGCAAGCTGTACGTCACTGTCGGCTCGAACAGCAACGTCGGCGAGAATGGTCTGGATAAAGAAGAAGGTCGCGCGGCGATCTGGGAAGTTGATCGCGCCACCGGCAACCACCGGATCTTCGCCTCGGGCATCCGCAACCCCAACGGCCTCGCGTGGGAACCGACCACGGGTGCGCTGTGGACAGCGGTCAATGAGCGTGACGAGATCGGCAGCGACTTGGTGCCGGACTACATCACCTCGGTCAAGGACGGTGGCTTCTATGGCTGGCCCTTCAGCTATTACGGTCAGCACGTGGATGTGCGGGTGAAGCCGCAAAATCTGGATCTGGTGGCCAAAGCTATCGCCCCGGACTACGCCGTCGGCCCGCACACTGCCTCGCTGGGCCTGACCTTCGCCGAAGGCAACAGCCTGCCGGCGCAGTTCAAGGAAGGCGCCTTCATTGGCCAGCACGGCTCATGGAACCGCAAACCGCACAGTGGTTATAAAGTGATTTTCGTACCGTTCGCGGCCGGCAAGCCGAACGGAGCACCGGTGGATGTGCTGACCGGTTTCCTCGACAAGGACGAGAACGCTTTGGGTCGCCCGGTAGGCGTGGTGATCGACCAGCAAGGTGGTTTGCTGGTGGCGGATGATGTGGGGAACAAGGTTTGGCGGGTTTCGTCCGCCAAGTAACTTTTGCCAGACCTGAAACAACTGTGGGAGCGAACCTGCTCGCGAATGCGTAGTGTCAGCCTCCATTGGGTTGACTGATACACCGCTTTCGCGAGCAGGCTCGCTCCCACATTGGAATGGCTGCTATTTTTACTACGGGTTATGCGCCAGATGCTCCGGCTGCAACACCCGCTTGGCACTCAGGTACGCCTTCTGCCAGTACGCCTTCGACAGACTGTCCAGCTTCACCGTGCCGCCGGTGGCTGGCGCGTGCACGAAGCGCCCTTCGCCGACGTAGATCCCCGCATGACTGACCTGCGAGCCGCCATTGGTGGCGAAGAAGATCAGGTCGCCGGTCTGCAAACCCTCTTTGCCGACATTCGGCGCCTGCATCACGATCATCTCGCGCGTCGAACGCGGCAAAGAGATACCGGCGGCATCGCGGTAGACGAAACCGATCAGGCCACTGCAATCAAACCCGGAATCCGGTGTGTTGCCGCCCCAGCGATAAGGCGTGCCAACCAGGCCCAGCGCGCGAAACAGCACGTCTTCAGCAGCCGGCGAAAAAGCCTGGGAAGGCCCGAATACCACCGGAGCGCGTACCACGGGCGCAGGCGGCGGAGTGCGGCTGGCGCAGGCGCTGAGCAGCGCTGCGAAGAAAATCACTGTGAGGCGGGCCGACATCGTCATAAGCAGAACATCCTGATCTGGCTGCGGCTTTCTCTGCCGAATGGACAGAAACAAAACCGCCTGCGCAGCACGCAGGCGGTTTGCCATCAATATAGATACAGGATTCTAGCGGCTACGCGGCAAACTTCAAGTAAGACTTTAACTTCACCTTGTAAAGTCTAGGTCTACTCCCTTGCCGGGCACCGTTTTTGTCGCCACGGACGTGGCGACAACGGGGGAATTACTTGCGAGCGGTGACCACGGTCGGAGCCATCGCGAGGGCGCGCTTGGCTTCGATGAAGGTCTTGCTCCAGTAGCTGTCACCCAGGCTGTCGATGCGAACACCGCCGCTGCGACGACTGCTGGAGTGGATGAACTGATTGTCACCCAGGTAGATCCCGGCGTGGCTTACACGACCGCGACGACCATTGGTAGCGAAGAACAGCAGATCGCCCGGCTCAAGGTTGCCGCGCGAGACCAGAGGCGCATCGACGTTGATCATTTCACGGGTGGAGCGCGGCAGATTCATGCCGGCTTCTTCGCGGAACAGATAACCGATGAAACCGCTGCAGTCGAAGCCGGCTTCAGAGGTGCCGCCGAAACGGTAACGGGTACCGATCAGGGACATGCCGCGTTCAAGGATACTGTCGGCCAGAACCGGAAGCTCGTACGGCTTCTTGTTGAAGTCCGAGAGTTCTTTTTCGGTGTCCAGCTCTTCCTGGTAAATAACAGAAGACTGGGCAGTGGCAGAATTTTTAACCTGCTGAGGCTGCTCTTGAACTGGAGAATGAGCAGCGCAACCGAACAACAGGGTGACGAGTGCGAGAGGCACGAGGGGTGCGAAGCGATTTAGCATGGGCACGACCGTGGCTGAAGTTGTAAAGAAGCCGAGACTATGCCCGCTATCGGCCTCATTTGCAAATTCAATCGATCTTTTTGTGACTTCCCGGTTTCTCGTTTACATCTAAGCGCTTAAGCCCATTTGACTCGATACGCGGTCTGCATACGTTGCGGAAACGCGGATTTTCTGGCGCCTGAAATATGTCGAAACGTGCTGAAAGCCTCGTATTTCAAGGGCTGACTACCAACCGAGGGTCTCTTTCAGGAACGGAATCGTCAGCTTGCGTTGCGCCTGCAACGAGGCCTGATCCAGCTGTTCGAGCAGGTCGAACAATGCACTCATGCTGCGGGTGCCGCGAGTCAGAATAAAGTGTCCGACTTCATCGGTCAGATGCAGACCGCGACGCGACGCGCGCAATTGCAGGGCACGCAATTTGTCTTCATCGGAGAGCGGCCGCATCTGGAAGATCAGCGCCAGGGTCAGGCGCGATTTGAGGTCAGCCAGTTTCACCGGCAGCTCGCGCGGCGAGGTTGAAGCGGCAATCAGCAAACGTCGACCGCTGTCACGCAGGCGGTTGAACAGATGAAACATCGCCTCTTCCCAGTCCGGCTTGCCGGCAATCACCTGCAAGTCATCCAGGCAGACCAGTTCGTACTGCTCAAGGTTGTCGAGGATTTCGATACCACGATCCATCAGCTCGGCCAGCGGCAGATACACCGCCGGTTCACCCATCTGCTCGAAACGCAGACACGCCGCCTGCAACAGATGCGTACGCCCTACCCCATGCTTGCCCCACAGGTAGATGAGGCTTTCGGTCCAGCCGGCGTCGGCTTCGCATAGGCGCTCGACATAGCCGAGTGCAGCGGCATTGGCGCCTGGGTAGTAGTTGATGAAGGTGGCGTCGTCACGCAGACGCACACCTAGGGGCAGCTGAATCGGTTTCATGCTGACTGAACAGTTCTCAAGGAACCGTTAGTGGCCTCTGTGTAAAGTTTGCGAAGTTTATACCCGTGAAGCTGAGCGCACAATGCGACAGACCCCAAGCAAAATCAAAGGTTTGCGTTAACACGCTGGTTTTATGACAGTTTCTCTGACGCGGTATCGAACGAACCCGCCGCAAAACCCGGGCCAACCCGGCACAATGCCGGGCCGCCCGTGATCGGATTACAACTCGGGCTCATCTGCCCCGCTGTAAATATCCGAGTCCTTGTACAAATCGTGCACGTGACGCACCAGCACCATGATCACCGCCGCCACCGGCAATGCCAGCAGCACTCCGGTAAAGCCGAACAGCTCGCCGCCGGCCAGGATTGCGAAGATCACCGCCACCGGATGCAGGCCGATCCGGTCGCCGACCAGCAGCGGCGTCAGCACCATGCCTTCCAGCGCCTGCCCGACCATGAACACGGCGACGATCCCGATCATCGGATACAGATCGCCACCGAACTGGAACAACCCGGCAATCAGTGCCGCGCCAATCCCGATCACGAACCCCATGTACGGCACGATGGCCGCCAGACCTGCGATCAGGCCGATCAACAGCCCCAGCTCCAGACCAACAATCATCAGGCCCGCGGCGTAGATCACGCCCAGCGCCAGCATCACCAGCAACTGCCCGCGCACGAACGCGCCAAGCACCTCGTGGCACTCACCGGCGAGCGAGACGATGGTTTCTTCACGATCACGCGGCAACAGGCTGCGGATCTTGGCCATCATCACGTCCCAGTCGCGCAGTAGATAAAAACTCACCACTGGAATCAGCACCAGATTCGCCAGCCAGCCGATCAGCGCCAGACTCGAGGCCGTCGCCTGACTCAGCACCACACCGACGATGTCAGTGGTCTGCCCCATGTGTTCGCTGATCGCCGCCTTGACCTTGTCGAACTTCCAGAAGCCGTCAGACAGGCCCAGCTTCGATTGCGCCCACGGCAGCGCCGTGTGCTGCAGCCAGTCAAGCATTTGCGGCGCCAACTCATACAAACGCACCAACTGCTTGGCAAGCATCGGCACCAGCACCAACAGCAACGTGGTGACGATCAGAGTGAACAAGGCGAACACCGCGATCACACCCCAGGTTCGCGACAAACCGAGTTTCTCCAACCGATCCACCAGCGGATCGAACAGATACGCCAGCAGCAACGCCACCAGAAACGGCGTGAGGATCGGATGCAGCAACCACACAAACGCGCAAAGCAGGACTACCCCACCGAGCCAGAACCAACGCCGCGTATCGGCCATTTACCACTCCCACTGCTTCTATATAAGGAAAGACTTACCAGCGAAACCGCAACGAAGGTGCTACCGGTGCAGGCGCTGGAGCCGCAACAGGCGCTGCACCTGCCACCGCTGGCTGCGGCGCTGCCACTGGCGTCGGTGCTTCGGCCGGCAACTCCTGCAACTTCGCCAACGACAACTGCGCGCGCAACTGATCGGCACTGCCGTTGACCCGATACACGATGCGATCACCATCGACACTTTGCAGACGCACACCGAAGGGTTCGAGTAACCGCAGCAGTGTGGCGTAATGCTCAAGATTCATGCCCTGCACTTCCAGGGTCTGTTGGCCCGAAGCACCAGGCTTGGCGACAAAGCGCGGCGCCAGACGCTCGGCCACCGCCAGCATCACCGCATCGGCCACGGCAGCCTGGTCGGCGCCCTGCACACTGCCGGCCTCTTTCTGATCACCCAGCCACAGATGCCACTTGGCCTGCCACTGCCCGCCCTCTTCGTGCGCATGCACCGCCAGCAACGCATCCGCGCCGTAACGCTCCGAAGCGCCGCGCAATGGCGCGGGATCGGTGCCATCCAGCACTGGTGCGGTAGCCACCAGTTGCTCACTCAGATCCGCCAGCGGCAGACGCAGCGGCAAGCCGCGATGCTGAGCCGCAGAACGCAATGGTGCAGCCGCTGCCTGACCGTCGCCGACCAGGCTCGAACCTTCAGTCGAATCGTTCAGCCACCAGCTCAGAATCGACGGCCGACTCGCCCCCCACAATGACAGCCCGGCGCGACGCAGCGCCTGCTCGGTGGTGGCCGGATCGAAATCGACCTTGAGCACCTCCGGCGGCCCGGCATCGAAACCGAACTGACTGATGATCTGCTGCGGATCCTTGCGAATCGCTGCCAGCCCCGGATTCTGCGGAGCCTTGGGGTCACCGGTCAGGCGCAACACCAGCGTATCCAGTGCCGCCTGAGTGGCGCGGTCACGCTCTTCCGGCGCCTGACTGCTGACTGGCTGGCGCACTTGATAGAGACCTTTGAGGTTTTCGGCATGACTCGCCAGGCTGACCAACGACAAACAACCCACAACCAACAATTTACAAAAACGCATGGAAAATTCCCGTCGACAGGAGCGGCTGGAACAGGCCGCGTGAACCGGTTAAGCAAGGCTGTGACAATCTGCCATCGCAAAACATTCACACGCTAGCGGTAAGTTTTTGCACAGTGATAACGATAGACGGTTAATCGGCACACCTTATACAGGCAGCCGCCCGGCACAATTGCAAAAAATTTCAGTCGATTATGCCCCTGCCCGTCGGCGCGAGGATGGCCGCTGCCCCTCAAGCCTGATAAAATCGCGCGCCTTCGCAGACCGGCAACAGCCGGGCACCCCGAAATTCGCGTAAGGCCATCGCCCTCTCGATTTCGATGTTCCCGCTGAACTCGGTCGTTACCCCTGAATCCCCTCCCCTAAAGGCCTGGATCATGAGCAAGCAACCCTCCCTGAGCTACAAGGACGCCGGTGTAGACATCGACGCCGGTGAAGCATTGGTCGAACGCATCAAGAGCGTCGCCAAGCGCACTGCGCGCCCGGAAGTCATGGGCGGCCTGGGCGGTTTCGGCGCCCTCTGCGA